>Ga0302320_10000227_pt1 | contig 129371 bp, 97 predicted proteins | sample Bog_T0_3_FD_202130 | JGI IMG/M metagenome (GOLD analysis project Ga0302320, IMG submission 202130) | Peat permafrost microbial communities from Stordalen Mire near Abisko, Sweden - Bog_T0_3 | ecosystem: Environmental > Terrestrial > Soil > Wetlands > Peat | place: Sweden: Abisko, Stordalen... | reverse complement strand
AACGGGCGGGCGGCAAGCGCTCGCCCGTGCTCGAGAATCATCGGAGGGATAGACCCCGATGCCTTGAAAATCCAATGCCTCCCCGCCGAAAATGCTTGACTTCCAACAGAGAATCTACGGGACGGGGGAGCTCCGGGTTACCCTTTCCCAGGGTTTTCCGCTGCGACGGACCGCGGCGGACTTCACCCATGGGCTATTCTCGCCTCCTCCCTACCGGGAGGATCTACGCCGAGGCGATGGTTTCATACCTCGCGGGTCGGCGATGACGGTGGACGACTGTTACAGAGCATAAATTTCTATTAGCCTGATGCACTGCACTAACGCTCCACTGTGAGCAGGAGAGTGTGCCCGGGGCAACACAAAGCCGCCGGGGCAGGGCGCGCAGGCTGGCTCAGTACTTCGGCACTTTGGGGTCGATCTCGTCGCTCCAGGCGAGAATGCCGCCGGCCAGGTTGACGACGCTGGGATAGCCGGCCTGGGCCAGGAACTCGGCGATGCGCTGCGAGCGGCCGCCGGACTTGCATTGGACAATCACTTCGCGGTCGCGGTCGATCTCGGCCAGCCGGTTGGGGACGTCATTGAGCGGGATCAGCTTTCCGCCGATCTGGGCAATCTGGTATTCAAACGGCTCGCGGACGTCAATCAGTTGGACGTCTTCGCCGGCGTCGATGCGGCGCTTGAGTTCCTTCACGGTGAGCTGGGGGATTCCGTTCTTCACTGCTTTCTCCAGGGGTGTTTCGGGCGCGATGCCGCAGAAGTGCTGGTAGTCGATAAGTTGGGTGACGGTGGGGTTGTGGCCGCAGACCGGGCACTCCGGGTTCTTGCGGAGCTTGAGTTCGCGAAAGCGCATGTTGAGCGCGTCGACGAGCAGCAGGCGGCCGGCGAGGGATTGGCCCTTGCCGAGGATGAGCTTGATGACCTCAGTGGCCTGAATGACGCCGAGCAGGCCGGGAAGAATGCCCAGCACTCCGCCCTCGGCGCAACTGGGGACCAGGCCCGGCGGCGGCGGTTCGGGATAGAGGCAGCGATAGCAGGGGCCGGTTTTGGTGGCGAAGACGCTGGCCTGGCCTTCGAACCGGAAAATGGAACCGTAGACGTTGGGTTTGCCCAGCAGCACGCAGGCGTCGTTGACCAGATAACGGGTGGGGAAGTTGTCGGTTCCGTCGGCGACGATGTCGTAGTCGGCGAGGATGGCGAGGGCGTTGGCGCTGGAGAGCATGGTTTCGTGCTTGACGACGTTGAGGGCGGGATTGAGGGCGGTGAGCTTTTCTTCGGCGGAATCGAGCTTTTTGCGGCCGATGTCTTTGGTGGAGTGGATGATCTGGCGTTGGAGGTTGCTGAGGTCGACGACGTCAAAGTCGACGAGGCCGAGGGTGCCGATGCCGGCGGCGGCGAGATAAAAAGCCAATGGCGAGCCGAGGCCTCCGGTGCCTACGCAGAGGACTCGAGCGGCTTTGAGGCGACGCTGGCCCTCTTCGCCGACCTCGGGGAGGATGAGGTGGCGGGAGTAGCGGGTGAGGTCGTCGGTGGTGAGTTCGGGGAGGGTGGGTTCGGAAGTTGTGGGCATGATCTTTTCTCGCGTGGTGGGGGGTGGTTACGAATGAAGAACGCTAGTCTGAGGTTTGAGGTGTCCCACCCATTCGCCGGAAAAAGCGAATGGATGGGGCACGGAATTCTGTGGTCTGTCAGGCGGTGAAGGGGCGGTCGCCCGTGCGGCCAGGTCTCTGACCGCATGAATTCGCACTTTGGGTTTGTGGTTTCCCACCCATTCGCCGGAAAAAGCGAATGGATGGGGCACGGAATTCTGTGGTCTGTCAGGCGGTGAAGGGGCGGTCGCCCGTGCGGCCAGGTCTCTGACCGCATGAATTCGCACTTTTGGGTTTGTGGTTTCCCACTCATCGCGATGAAGCCGCGATGAATGGGGCACCGATCCTCTTTCGAAACACTGGTACAAAAACAAGCGGTCAGAGTCCTAGCACCCGCCGGCGATGGAGGGGATGATGGAGAGCGTGTCATTGGGATTGACGGCTGTGGCATCTTTTTCGGGGAGGTAGCGGACGTCTTCGTCGTTGAGATAGAGGTTCACAAAGGCGCGGAGTTTGCCTTCGCCGGTGAAGAGATGCTTCTGGAGATCGGGATGCGCCTGGGTGAGAGCGGCAAGAGCTTCAGCGATGTTGGCCGCGTTGACTTCAACGGCGTCGTGGTTGCCGGCGAAGGGGCGCAAAGGGGTGGGGATGAAGATGGTCATGTGCGGGACTCCAGGTCTCTTATAGATTCAATTGCCGGCCGGAGCGATGCTTTGTTCGCCGACAAGGACGGTCTGGGTTTCAAAATTCTTGTCTTCCTCGGTGGCTCCGGCGAGGAGGAAGGAGTTGGTGAGGGTGGCTTTGCCCTGGGCTACGGCGGTGATGACGTAGCAACAGCCGAGCCAGTGGGCCTCGGCAAGGTCAGTGACCGACCACTGGGCGGGGTGGTCAGGATGGGAGTGGTAGAAGCCGGCGATGGAGAGCCCCTGGCGCCGGGCGTCGCGCTCGATTTTGACCAGCTCGACGGGAGCGATGTGGTAGCGGTTGTGGGCCGAGTCAGTGCGGGTGTTGCCGGCGGGGACGGCGGAGTGGACCTGCCAACCGTCGGGGGTGGAATTGCCAAGCAGGGCGCCGCAGCACTCGTGGGGATAGGTCTGCTGGCCGTGGGCGCGGATTTGGTTGTAGACGGCAGGAGTGAGGCGGAGAACGCTCATGGGATTTCTTCCCCTTCTTGCCAGAAACGCTCGCTGAGGTATTTTTCAGCGGAGTCGGGGAGGACGGTGACGATGACGGCGGTGCGGCCGGCGGCGGCTTCTTCGCGGGCGATCTGGACGGAGACGTCGATGGCGGCGGCGGCGGAGATGCCGACGAGGAGGCCTTCGTCGCGGGCGAGGCGGCGGGCCATGGCATAGGCGGCTTCAGTTTCGGCCTCGACGGCGCGGTCGGCGAGATGGGGGTTATAGATGGCCGGAACGATGGAGGCGCCCATGTGCTTGAGGCCTTCGAGTCCGTGAAAGGGGGAGTCGGGCTGGAAGCTGATTGCCTGGAGGGCTGGGTTCTGGCCTTTGAGGTAGCGGGTGGTTCCAGTGAAGGTGCCGCTGGTTCCGAGGCCGGCGACAAAGTGAGTGACCTGGCCGGCGGTCTGCTGCCAGATTTCAGGGCCGGTGGAGTGGAAGTGGGCGAGCCAGTTGGCGTCGTTGGAGTACTGGTCAGCGTAGTAGAAGCGGACGGGGTCGTTAGCGGCGAGTTCGCGGGCGCGGCGAATGGCGCCGTCGGAACCCTGGTCGGGGTCAGTCCACTCGACGCGAGCGCCGTAGGCGTGGAGGATTCGCCTGCGCTCCGGGGAGACGTTGGAGGGCATGGCGAGTTGGACGGGAAAGCCGAGGGCTGCGCCGAGCATGGCGAAGGCGATGCCAGTGTTGCCGCTGCTGGCGTCGAGGAGGATCTTGCCGGGGACGAGGAGACTGCGGGAGCGGGCGTCGCGCACGATGGCGGCCGCGGCGCGGTCTTTGACGCTTCCGCCGGGGTTGGCCCACTCGGCTTTGGCCAGAAGCGTAATGCCCTGGAGGCCATGCACCGGCCGCTCAAGACGGATCAGCGGCGTGGAGCCGATACGATCAGGGACCGAGAGGCCGAGTTGTTGGGGGGGTGGCATCTTGACTGAAAATTGCAGCGTGCGCTCCGGATATGCGAGATTGGGTATGCGAGGATGACGTCGGCGGGGAATTTGCCGATATCTCTTTCAATATCTTCGCAGACTGGAAAGCGGTTATGGCGCCAAAAGAGCAAAACCCGAACTTTGAACAGACGCTGGAGATTCTGCGCGCACATGGATTCGATGTTGCACCCCATGCCGGGGTTGCAGGGAGTGCGCAGGTGAGCAAGCACGGAGCGGGAGCGATCGTGGTCGCGGGGCATGAGGAACCGGTGGTGTTCTGGGAAAGCCCGGGGGCGTTGTTGGGCGGGGAGGTAGCGCGTCTGGTAGACCGTGGGTACCAGAAGTTTATTAAGACCTCCCAATTTGAACTTCCAGCCACGGCGGGCCAATTGCAAGCGATTCACCAATTTAGCGAAGAGTTGCGTCAGCTGAGCGGGTGTACGAGTCTTTACAACGAGTCGCTTGGGACGACGAGCGATTTGTATGAGTATGACCGGCTGAAGGGGCGGGAGGCAGCGGAGCCAGCGGGAGCGCGCCGGTGGGAGAGCGGCGGGGGCCACTGATTGAGCAGTTGCGGTGAGGAGTATGGCAGTGGAAGAGAGCGCGGAGGAGCAAGCGGGCGAGCAACCGCAACGCCGGGCGACGCCACGGCTTTCAGTGGATGGTCCGGCGTCGCTGCTGGTGGTGAAGCATGAATTGCGGGTTGCCTGCCGGGTGGTAGATCTGAGCAGGGGCGGGTGCCGCATCCGGACAGAGGAGAAGTTTCTGGCGGGACCGCAGTCCCGGGTTGAGGTTTCGTTCACCGTGAACGGACTGATCTTCCGGCTCAACGGGCTGACGCAATGGGCAGATGGCGCGCACGAGTTAGGGATTCGCTTTGTGGATGTGACCTCACGGCGGATGGACGAACTTGTGGAGCTTTTGACCGAAGTGGAAGAGGAGAACGCCGCCAAGGCCGCGAAGCTGGCGGCGGAGGCACAGGCACTTGCGGCACTGGCCGAGGCGCCGCCGGAAGCCGAGCCGGAACCGGTGTTGGAGGATCTACCGGCTCCCCGGGTGGAGAGCGAACCGGAAACGGAAGCAGTTGTTGGAGCGGCAGCGGGAGCGGCGGCCGAGGTGAGCAACGAGGCAGTGGCGGCCAGAGACAGCGAGCCGGAGCCTGCGGCGGCGGAGCCTGCATATCTGCGAACCGATCCAGGGGCGGGCAAGCTGCCGAAACGGGAACGGCGCGCACAATCGCGCTATGAGGTGGATACCTCAGCCGCGATTTATCTGATCAACGTGGGGTCCAGGCTGAACGGACGGATTGTGGATTTAAGCGTGGGGGGGTGCCGGATTCGCACGATGGAGCATTTTCCGGTGGGGATCTATACGCGAGTGGAGACGGAGTTTCGCCTGGAAGGGCTGCCTTTCCGGCTGGGCGGCGTGATCCAGGCGGTTCACGATCGGGGCCGGTTCAATATCGGCATTCGCTTTCTGGATATGAGCGAGCGCAAGCGCGAGCAGTTGGAGCAACTGATCCGCGAGATCGAAGAGATGCACGAGGCGCGGGAGTATGCGGCAGAGGCGCGCGAGGCCGGGGAGACGGGAACTGCGTGAGCATGGGGGCGGAGTTGGCGACGGGTCTGCCGGTTGGATTGGTGGTTGATTCGAGTAATTTCAGGGTTGCTGTAAGGTTGGTTTCGTGGTTTCCCACCCATTTCACAAAGAACGTGAAATGGATGGGGCACGGAAGTCTACAGCAAAAGCGAAAATGCTCTAGCGGCGGCGGGCGCGTTCGCGCTGGAGTTCGCGATAGAGCTCGCTCTTGGATTGGCCGAGTTCGCGGGCGAGGCGCTTGAGAGCGTCCATCTCATCGAGGCCGGTCTCGGACTGGATGCGCGCGAGACGGTCGGCGATCTTCTCAGGGACGGCGGGAACAACGGGGCCGGTTGGGGCGAGGGCTTCGACGAGGAGGGTGATTTCGCCACGGATGCGGTCGCGTGCGGCGAGGTCGCGGCGGGCTTCGGCTACGGTGGCGCGCAAAAACTCTTCGTGAATCTTGGTGAGCTCGCGAGCGACGACGACGCGGAGGCTGGGGCCGAAGACGGTCTCGAGGTCGGCGAGCGTGTCGAGGATGCGATGAGGGGCTTCATAGAAGATGAGGGTGCGCGGGGTTGGGGAGTTGGCTGCCTCGGCAGCTAACTCCTCAAGGCGGGTGCGGCGGGAGCCGGCTTTTTCAGGCAGGAAGCCGAGGAAGGAGAACTCCTGGGTGGGAAGACCGGAGGCGACGAGCGCGGTGAGGGCGGCGCTGGGGCCGGGGATGGGGATGACGGGGACGCCTGCGGCGATGGCCTCAGCGGCGAGCCAGGCGCCGGGGTCGCTGATGCCGGGCATTCCTGCATCGGAGACGACGGCGATGGCGCTGCCGGCCTGGATGGCCTGGAGCAGCTCCTGGGTGCGATGGCGCTCATTGTGCTGGTGGCAACTGATGGTGGGGGTTGCGATGTTGAAGTGATTGAGGAGCTTTTGGGTCTGGCGGGTGTCTTCGCAGGCGATGCGGTCGACGTTTTTGAGGACATCGAGGGCGCGGAGGGTGATGTCGCCGAGGTTGCCGATGGGAGTAGCTACGAGATAGAGACCGGGCGCAAGGGCTGTAGGTTCGCCGGCAGCCATAGGCGCCTTCAGTCTCCAGCTTCCTGGCGCTCGATGCGGCGCTGCTCGGCGAGCAGGGACATGGAACTCATGAGGTTTTGCACGCTGACGACGCCGACGACGCGTCCGCCCTCAGTGATGGGAATGAGGGCGAGGCCACGGCCGGCGGTGAGGCGGCGGATGGTGGTTCCGAGGGTGTCTTCAGGGCGGGCGACCTGGAAGGCGCGGGACATGACGGACTGGACATAGCCGTTGCCGTCGCTGCGCAGGGCATCGACGATTCGCTGGCGGGAGACGATGCCGACGAGTTGGGGACCGCGGACGACGGGGAAGTCCTCTTGCAGGGAATGGACGCAGCGGACGAGGGCATCGGCGAGGGTGTCAGAAGGCGAGAGAGTGGCGAAGTCAGTGAGCATGACTTCGCGCATTTGGACGGTATCGACGACGGACTGGAAGAAGACGCCCTGATCTTCAATTTGCGCGCCAATCATGATGAAGAAGCCGGCGATGACGAGCCAGGGGCTGCGGAGGTACATGCCGCCGACCATGGCGGCGATGGCAAATAACTGACCGACGCCGGTGGCGGCGCGGCCCGCGGGAGCGAAACCGTGCTTGCGGGCGAAGCCGCCGCGGAGAAGACGGCCTGCATCGAGAGGATAAGCGGGGAGGAGGTGAAGGACGGCGAGGCCTGCTTGCATCCAGACCATGCTGCGCAAGAGGTAGGCGGCAGAGATCCAAGGCTGGTCAAAGAGGCGGATATCGCCGCTGGCTCCGAGGAAGACGGCTGCTATGGCAAGGGCGGTGGCTCCATTCGCGACAGGGCCGGCAAGGGCCATAGCAAACTGGCCAACGCCCTGATTGGCGTTTTCCTGGCTTTCAGGGTTGGCGTACGCGAAGAGGCCGCCGATGGGCAGCAGAAGGACAGCACGGAGACGCAGACCGAGCCAGGCGGCGACGATGAGGCGTACGATTTCGCGCACCATTGCGGCGAGCACGACGACGAGGAAGAGGCCGAAGCCGCGTAACAAACCGCTGGAGGCGCCGATGCCGAGGCAGACCAGTGCGAGCAGGGGGAAGAAGGCGTGGACGCGCAACTCGACGCCCATCCAACGGCCCAGCGGAATTGACCATCCTCGCATACATTTCGATTGTAGTGGGTCGGGGGTGGGGTATGCTGGTCAGCGTGCGCATCATAGCCGGACGACTTCGCTCGCGAATGCTGAATGCCCCCGCGGGACTGGGGACGCGGCCGACGAGCGACCGGTTGCGGGAGACTCTGTTCAACGTGCTTGCACCACGGATTGAGGGCGCGCACGTTCTGGATTTGTATGCAGGGTCAGGGGCAGTGGGGATGGAGGCGCTGAGCCGCGGGGCGGCGCAGGTGACGTTTGTGGAGCGGGCTCCGGCGGCGCTGAGCGTGTTGCAGGGGAATCTGGAGAAGCTGGGGTTGAGCGAGGGCTTCAGGGTTTACGCGGGAAGTGTGAAGACGTTCTTGCAGAGGTTGAAGCCGGAGGGTTCACCAGGGTACGACGTGATTTTTCTCGATCCGCCATATGAGGCGGAAGAGGAATACGCGGGGACGCTGGGGTTGCTGGGTGGCGGGTCAGGCGGGTGGCTTGCGCCAGGGGCGCTGGTGATTGTCGAGCACCGAAGCAGCAGGGGGCGGAAGGAATTGGTTCAGGAGAGATACGGCAGACTGAAGCGGACGAGGTTGCTGGAGCAGGGCGATGCGGCGTTGAGTTTCTATGTTGGGGATGCGGGGGAGAGTGGGGAATGAGAGCTGTTTGGGGTGTGTATACTTCGGTGGTGGCGAGGCTCTCGGGCCGGCGGGCGCGCTAAGACGCGAGGTTCAAAACAAATGAGAATTCAGACGAAACTGGCACTTGGCCTGGCGCTGATTTGCGCGGCAGGCTTGCAGGCACAGAGTTCAAAGCCCTGGCAGATTGGGCCGTTCACGCGGCCGGCGAGCGGCAATCCGGTGATTGCGCCGCGGCCTGAATCAACATTTAACGACCCCATTCGGCAGGCACCGGTTCACTGGGAGGCGCTGCACACCTTCAATCCGGCAGCGATTGTGCGGGATGGGAAGATTGTTGTTCTGTACCGGGCGGAAGACGATTCCGGAAAGATGGAGATCGGCGGGCATACATCGCGGGTGGGCATGGCTGAAAGCATCGACGGCATCCACTTCACGCGCCACGACGAGCCGGTCCTCTTTCCCGCCGAGGACGATCAGAAAGCTCGCGAGTGGACGGGCGGGGTGGAAGACCCGAGGATTGTCGAATCGGAGGACGGCACGTATTACCTGACCTATACGCAGTGGAACGGCGTCGACTACTACAGCGCGGCCATTGCCACCTCGCGCGACCTGGCGCACTGGGAGAAGCACGGCCCGGTGTTTCTGGCCGCGGCCAACGGCAAGTACGCCACTCTGAAGTACAAGTCCTGCGGCATTGTGACCCGGTTGGACAAAAAAAAGGGCCGCCTGATCGCCGCGAAGATCGACGGCAAGTACTGGATGTACTGGGGCGACGGCCCCATCCGTCTGGCCAGGTCAGACGATCTCATCCACTGGGCACCGGTGGAGGACGCCGCGGGCAACCCCGTGATCCTGCTCGACACGCGGCCCAATCACTTTGATTCCATCCTCGCTGAGATGGGCCCGCCTCCGGTGATGACAAAAGACGGCATCGTCATTATCTACAACGGCATGAACAAGCCCGACGGCGGCGACACAGATCTGGGTCCCGACGCCTATGCGGCTGGTGAGGCGCTCTTTGACGCCAAAGATCCCACTCACTTGCTGGCGCGCCTGGAGCAGCCGGTGGTCAAGCCAGAGACGCCTTACGAGAAAACCGGCCAATACGTTGCCGGCGACACGTTTACCGAGGGCATGGTCTTGTTCAAGGGCCAGTGGTTCCTCTACTACGGATGCGCTGACAAGCTGGTGGCCGTGGTGACTGCACCGAGGAAGTAGCCGGCAAAGAGGAACGAGCAGCATAAACAGGGAAGCGCGGGCGCGGAGAGACGGATGAAGCGGAGAGTTTGGTTCGTAATTTTGGCGATGTACGGGTTGGCTGGACTGACAACAACCTCAGCTCAGACGCAGGGCTTTAGTTTGAAGAGCGGCGACGCGGTGGTTTTTTACGGAGACAGTATCACCGCGCAGAACCTCTACAACCAGTGGGTGGAGCTTTACACGATTACACGGTTTCCGGGGATGCGGGTGCATTTTTATGGCTCGGGCGTGGGCGGGGACCGGGTGAGCGGCGGCAGCGGCGGACCGATTGACGAGCGGCTGGCGCGGGATGTGTTTGCGCACAAGCCCACGGTGGTGACCGTGATGCTGGGTATGAACGACGGGCGCTACCAGGGGACGACCGACGAGATAGAGAGCGCGTATATGAAGGGCTACGAGCATTTGCTGGAGTCGATCCATACGAATGCGCCGGGGGCGCGGATCACGCTGCTGGGGCCTTCTCCATTCGATGATGTGACCCGGCCGGCGGAGTTTGCGGGCGGATATAACGCGGTGATGCTGCACTTTGCGGATCTGGATAAGGGGCTGGCGCAGAAGTATGGCGGCACATTTGTCAATCTGAATCCGCCGGTGGTGGCGGTGCTGGGGAAAGCGCAGGCGATGGACCCGCTGGTGGCCAAGCTGCTGCTGCCGGACCGGGTGCATCCGGCGGACCTTGCGCACTGGGTGATGGCGGAGGCGCTGCTGAAGGGATGGAATGCGCCGGCGCTGGTTTCATCGGTGACCATTGACGGTCAGGCGGGCAAAGTGGCCGATGCGCAGAACGCCACGGTGGACGGTGTTGAGCGGGACAAGGACGAGCTGCACTGGACGGCGGCGGAGAAGTCGCTGCCTCTGGCGCTCAGCCGGAGAAACGAGAGCGAGGCGCTGCTGCTGGAGTTGACCGACATTGAGCAGCAGCTGAACCAGGAGCCGTTGCGGGTGACGGGATTGGAGGCGGGCCAGTACAAGCTGGTGATCGACGATAAGGAGATTGGGAGCTTCAGGGCGGAAGAGCTCGAGAAGGGGATTAACCTGGCCGACTACCAGACACCGATGTGGCAGCAGGCGCAGCGGGTGGGCTGGATTGTGAGCGACCGGGACAGTACGCACCATGTTCACCTGCAGATGCAGATCAAGAAGCTCGACGTGGGCGACCAGCAAGGCAAGCCGGACGCGCTGGATGGGTTTGAGAATTTTCTTGAGGATGAGGCGTACGAGGCTGCGGTTCCCAAGGCACACGCTTTCTCGTTGACCCCGGTGAGCACGCAACCGTAGGCAGTTTGCTGTAATCGCGGTTCAAGCAGAAAGCCTGCGCCAGTCGGCGTGGGCTTTCTGCTTATTGGCAGGAAAACTGAGGGCAGGGGACGGCCTTGGGGCAGTTTTGCGCTTTCGGGGACGGCTGCGGCCAGGCCTGGCTGGCCCCAGAATGCGGAGTGGCGGACAGCGCAGACCACTTTGTGGGACTTGCGGTTGAACGGATGTAGTTTCTGGTCTCTTCCAGTAACTAATTCATATATAGGTACTTACGAGTATTTTTTGGGTATTGCGCGGGAGGTGTTGGGGGATTCCATCTCATTTTGTGATGTGTTCGCGGGCCGGGGTGACCGCTGTCACTGTTTGGAAAGTCAGCTCTTCTTAGACTCGGTATGTGGTTATCGATATGAATTTATCGAATCAGTTTGTGATGCAACGGCCGGAGTCGCCGTCGATTCCGCAGCCAAGCCTGAGACGCCTGCCCGAGTACCACCACTATCTTGTGGATCTGGCAGCGCGGGGTATTGGCCGGGTTTCTTGCAGCGTGATCGGGCGGGACCTGAATCTTGTTCCGGTGCAGGTGCGCAAGGACCTGCAATTCACGGGGATCATCGGTAAGCCGAAGACGGGCTACTCGGTGGCGGAACTGATCCAGGCTATCGAGACCTTTCTCGGCTGGAACAACATCAACGAGGCTTTCCTGGTGGGCGCGGGCAACCTGGGCACGGCGCTTCTGGGCCATGAGCGATTCACGAAGTTCGGGCTGCGGATTGTGGCGGCCTTCGACACCGACGAAAGCAAGATCGGCCTGTGGATTCACGACAAGGCGGTTTTGTCGCTTGACAAGCTGAGCGACCTGGCGCCGCGCATGAGCATTCACCTGGGAATCATCACCACGCCGGCTGAAGTGGCGCAGGCCGTGGCCGACGAGATGGTCAAAGGGGGCATTCAGGCAATCTGGAATTTCGCTCCCGTCAAGCTGAAGGTTCCCGCACACATCATTGTCCACAACGAAGACCTTTATAACTCGCTGGCAGCCCTCTCGTGGAAGCTGGCGCGGCGATTCAGGGTACCAATTCAAGAGAGAGAGGCAGTTTAGATGGCGTCGATGCCAATTGCCGTTCAAAGCGCGGGCAAGTTCGAGAAGGTGTGCAGCATCCTCGAAGATCACGGACACCGCCCGGCAGGTTTGATTCCGATTCTGCAAGCGATTCAGCACGAGTACCAATACCTGCCCGAAGAAGTGCTGACCTACGTGGCGATGTCTTTGGATGTTCCGCCGGCACGGGTGTTTGGTGTGGCCACGTTTTATGCGCACTTTGCGCTGGAGCGGAAGGGCAAGCACGTGATTCGCATCTGCGACGGAACTGCGTGCCATGTGAAGCAATCGCTACCGGTACTGCATGCGCTGCACGAAAAGCTCGGCACCAGCGAGAAGCGCAAGAACTCGGCCGACATGCTCTTCACGGTGGAGACGGTGGCCTGCCTGGGCGCCTGTGGACTGGCGCCGGTGTTGGTGATCGATGAACAGGTCTACGGCCAGGTCACTCCGCAGCGCGCGCTGACGCTGGTGGACGAAATCAAGGCCACGGAAGAAGCAATGCAACTTGCCTCAGTAGCCGGTGCTGAGCAGATCTCAGCCAAGGATGCCCATGCATAACGCGGAAGCTGTTCTGAATATGCCGATCAAGGCCAATGGAAGCGGAAAGTTCACGCAGTTGCGGCGAGTGATTGTGTGCGCTGGAACGGGCTGTATGGCCAACGGCGCCATGAAAGTCTTCGAGAAGTTCAAGAGCGAGATGGCGGGCTCGGGACTGCGGGTGGTCCTGGAGCTGCGCGAGGAAGCCGCGGAGGATGAGGTCCGGCTGTCGAAGAGCGGGTGCCAGGGATTTTGCCAGATGGGGCCGCTGGTTTCCGTGGTGCCTGACGGGATTCTTTACACCAAGGTGAAGGCCGAAGACGTCGCGGAGATTGTCGCGCAGACGCTGACCCAGGGGCTGGTGGTGGAGAGGTTGCTTTACAAGGATCCGGCGTCGCGGAAGATCTGCAAGGGGTTCGATGAGAATCCGTTCTATGCGCGCCAGAGCCGGTTTGTGCTGCACGAGTGCAGCTTCCTCGATCCGGAAGACATTCACGAGTACATGCTGCACGGCGGCTATGGTGCGGCGCGCAAGGCGTTTGTGGAGATGTCGCCAGAGCAGATCTGCAAGCAGATATCCGAGTCTGGACTGCGCGGGCGCGGCGGCGGCGGCTTTCCCACCGGACGCAAGTGGGACGCGGCGCGCGTGCAGACCTCGACCAAGAAGTACGTCATCTGCAACGGAGACGAAGGAGACCCGGGTGCGTTCATGAATCGCTCGGTGATGGAAGGCAACCCGCACTGCATCATTGAAGGCCTCATGATTGCGGCGCGTGCGATTGGCGCCAACGAGACGCTGATCTATGTTCGCGCCGAGTATCCGCTGGCCGTGGCCAGGATGCGGCGTGCGGTGAAGGACGCAGAGGAAGCCGGGATCCTGGGCAAGAACGTGTTTGGCACGGGCCTCCCAATCAAGTGCGATGTGATGGAGGGCGCCGGCGCGTTTGTTTGCGGCGAGGAGACGGCCATGATTGCCTCCATCGAGGGCCAGCGCGGCATGCCCCGGCCGAAACCGCCGTTTCCTGCACAGAGCGGCCTGTGGGGCAAGCCGACGATCATCAACAACGTTGAGACGCTGGCGCATGTCTGCCGCATCCTCAACGAGGGCTCTGAAGTCTTCCGCAGCATCGGCACGAAGGAATCACCGGGGACCAAGACCTTTGCTCTGACCGGCCACGTGGCGAATACCGGTCTCGTCGAAGTTCCGTTCGGCACAACGCTGCGCGAGATCGTGTTGAACATAGGCGGCGGCGTGACAGACGACGCGGGCAAGATCTGGAAGACCGGGTTCAAGGCAGTTCAGATTGGGGGACCGAGCGGCGGATGCCTGACGGAAGAGCATCTGGATCTGCCACTGGCCTACGAGTCTCTGCGGGCAGTGGGCGCGATGGTCGGCTCAGGCGGCCTGGTGGTGCTGAACCAGAGCACCTGCATGGTGAGCATCGCGCGGTTCTTCATGGAGTTTACGCAGCGCGAGTCGTGCGGCAAGTGCGTATTGTGCCGCGAGGGAACCATGCAACTGCTGGCGCTGCTGGACGATGTGATTGCAGGGCGCGCGGATGCGAACACCATGCCGCTCCTTGACAAGCTTGGGCGCGCGGTCCAGATCGGGTCGCTCTGCGGCCTCGGCAAGACGGCGCCGAACCCGGTGCTGTCCACGATGCGCTACTTCCGCAAGGAGTATGAAGAGCACATCTTCGAGAAGCGGTGCAGGACAGGGCGGTGCAAGGCGCTGCTGCAGCCGTCGATCAACGAGTTGAAATGCAAGGGATGCGGAGTGTGCATCAAGGCCTGCCCGACAGGGGCAATCACGGGTGAAAAGAAGCAGCCGCATCACATCAATGCGGAACTGTGCATCAAGTGCGGCGCATGCGCCACAGCCTGCAAACTGCACGCGGTCGAAGGGATATAGGAGAGATGACTACAGCGACGCAGCCTAGTTTGAGTATCGATGGACGAGTGGTGGCGATTGAGGGAGAGCGGAATTTGCTCGAGCTTGTGCGCAAGGCCAATATCGACTTGCCGACATTCTGTTATCACTCCGAGCTGAGCGTGTATGGCGCGTGCAGGCTGTGCCTGGTGCAGGTGGAAGGGCGCGGAATTCAGGGCGCTTGCTCGACACCGCCGGAAGCTGGCATGAAGATACAAACCTCGACGCAGGAGATTCGCGAAATCCGCAAGATCGCCGTGGAACTGCTGCTGGCGAACCACGACCAGAGCTGCCCAACCTGCTCGCGCAGCACCAACTGCCAACTGCAGAGCCTTGCCCAGCGGCTCGGCATCAAGAAGGTGCGGTTCAAGCCGGTGCATAAGCAGGTTCCGCTAGATGAGTCTTCGCCGTCGCTGGTGCGGGATCCGAACAAGTGCGTGCTGTGCGGCGACTGCGTGCGCATGTGCTCTGAGATTCAGGGCATTGGGGCAATTGATTTTGCGTATCGTGGACACGAAGTGAGCGTGCAGCCAGCGTTTGGCAAGGATCTGGGCGCGGTGGAGTGCGTGAACTGCGGACAGTGCGCCAGCGTTTGCCCGACCGGCGCCTTGACACCGAAGTCGGAAGTGGACGAGGTCTGGGCGCTGCTGGCCGACCCAACCAAGAAAGTCGTTGTGCAAATTGCGCCGGCGGTGCGCGTGGGGCTGGGTGAGTGTTTTGGCCACAAGGCGGGCGAGATTACGACCGGACAGATTGTCGCGTCGCTGAAGTACCTCGGCTTCGACCAGATCTTCGACACGTCGTTCGCTGCTGACCTTACGGTGATTGAAGAGGGCACAGAGTTCCTCCAGCGGAAGAAGGAGGGGAAAAACCTTCCCCTGTTTACTTCCTGCTGCCCGGGCTGGGTCAAGTACGCCGAGCAATATTTTCCTGAGTTGCTGCCGAATCTTTCGACATGCAAATCGCCCCAGGCCATGTTTGGTTCGCTGCTCAAGGCGATGCTGCCCGAACAACTGAAGATCGAACGCAAAGACCTGAGGGTTGTTGCCATCATGCCGTGTACCGCAAAGAAGTTTGAGGCACAGCGGCCAGAGATGGCGACCGATGGGCAGCCGGATGTGGATCACGTGCTGACCACGCAGGAGCTGGCGCAGATGATCCAATCCGCCGGCCTGATCTTTGACACGCTGCAACCGGAGTCGTTCGACATGCCGTTCGGGTTCTACACCGGCGCGGGCGTTATCTTTGGCAACTCGGGCGGTGTGATGGAAGCAGTGCTTCGCTACGCGGCAGAGAAGATTACCGGCACCAAGCTGGAGCATGTGGACTTTCAGCAGGTGCGGGGCGACTCAGGCTTGCGTGAAGCAACGGTCACGGTGGACGGAATCGAACTGAAGCTGGCAGTGGTGCACGGGCTGCGCAATGCGCGGGTGGTTGCCGAGCAGGTGCGCGCGGGCAAGAGCCACTACGACGTGATTGAAGTCATGGCCTGTCCCGGCGGTTGCATCGGCGGCGCTGGTCAGCCGGTAACCACGGCGACAAATGCGCGAGCGCTGAGGACAAAGGGGCTCTACCAGGCAGACAAGCTGCTGCAACTCCACAAGTCGCAGGACAACGTGTTCATCACGGAGTGCTACGCGAACTTCCTGGGAGAGATTGGCGGCGAGAAGGCGCACCACCTGCTGCACACGACCTTTCAGAGCAGGCGGCGGATCAGCGATGAATCGCTACCCCTGATTCACTCGACGAATACAGACAAGGTGAGAGTGAGTGTCTGCCTTGGGACCAACTGCTACCTCAAGGGCTCGCAGGAAGTATTGAACGGAGTCTTGCGGCACGCGGCCGAAGCGGGTTTAGAAAACCGTCTCGACGTGCGCGCGGGCTTCTGCTTTGAGAAATGCGAGACCGGGCCAACGGTAATGGTGAACGGGGAATGTATGCATCACTGCACGGCCGACCAGGCGATTCAAGAGATCAACAACCGGATTGAATGCGGAGCGCCGGAGCACAGGGCCGATGCGGAGTCCGGGTGCAATGAGGCGGAATAAGCAGCGAGACAGGAGAACATTTTGAAACCCCACGAAGTTGCAGACTACATCGACGAACAAGAAATTGACGGGATGCTGGCGGCGCGGCAGCGGACCGATGCGGCACGGGTTCGCGAGTTGTTGGCCAAGGCACGCGAACGCCGTGGACTCACGATGGAGGAAGTACTCTGCCTCTCGCACGTGGAGAAGCCGGAGTTGCTGGCAGAGATTTTCTCGACGGCCAAGGAGATCAAGGAAGAGATTTACGGGTCGCGCCTGGTGCTGTTTGCGCCGCTCTACATCTCCAATCGCTGCCACAACGAGTGCACGTACTGCGCGTTTCGGGCCAGCAACACAGAACTGACGCGGCGCACGCTGACGCAGCAAGAGATTGCCGAAGAGACGCGGATTCTGATCAAGCAAGGCCACAAGCGGGCGCTGGTGGTGGCAGGTGAAGAATTGCCGGAAGAAGGTTTCCAATACATTCTCGATTCCATCGCAACTGTCTACGCGACGAAGGTTGGGCCGGGAGAGATTCGGCGGGTGAACGTAAACCTGGCCCCGCTCAGCGTGGATCGCTTCCGCGCCTTAAAGGACGCGCAGATTGGGACCTTCCAGCTCTTCCAGGAGACGTATCACCGGCCAACCTACGCATCTGTTCACTTGAAGGGACGCAAGCGCAACTACGACTGGCGGACCACTTCCTTCGATCGGGCGATGGAAGCGGGCATCGACGACGTGGGCATGGGCGTGTTGTTCGGGCTTTACGACTGGCGCTTTGAGCTGATGGCGATGATGCAGCACATTCGCCACCTGGAAGAGACATTCGGTGTGGGTCCGCACACCATCAGCTTTCCGCGCATGGAGCCTGCGGTGGGATCGGATATCGCCAGTAAACCGCCTTACGCGGTGAGCGATAGGGACTTTATGAAGATGATCGCGATCATGCGGCTGGCGGTGCCTTACACGGGCATGATCATGTCAACGCGCGAGACGGCCGAGGTTAGGCGGGCGACGTTTGAGGTGGGCATCTCTCAGATATCGGCAGGCAGCCGCTCCGATCCGGGCGGGTACAAGGACGGCGAAGGCGATCCGAATGGCAGCCAGTTCCAATTGGGCGACCACCGCACTGTTGCGGAAGTGGTGAGCGATGTTGTTTCGCTGGGGTATGTTCCATCGTTCTGCACGGCCTGCTACCGATTGGGCCGCACCGGACAGGACTTCATGGACATGGCCAAGCCGGGCGAGATCAAGTATCACTGCCATCCCAACGCGATCTCGACATTTCAAGAGTATCTCTGCGACTACGCGACGCCGCAGGCGAGGACAGCGGGCGAGAAGCTGATTTCAATTGAACTGGCAAACATGGACGGACAACAGACCGCATGCACACTGCCGATGCTGAACCAGGTGCGCGGCGGCGAACGGGACGTATTTCTTTAGAAAGAGGAGGGACGATGCAAAGGGCAACTCAAAAGGGACTCAGGCTGCACATCGGCTTTTTTGGACGGCGCAACGTTGGCAAGTCAAGCCTGCTGAACGCGATCACCCGGCAGAGGGTTTCGATTGTGTCGGAGGTTGCCGGCACGACCACCGATCCGGTGGAGAAGCCGATGGAGCTTCTGCCAATCGGGCCGGTGCTATTTGTGGACACGGCGGGCGTGGACGATGTGGGCGCGCTCGGCGTGCAACGCATTGAGAAGACCCGCGAAGTGATCAAGCGCTCGGATGTGGGCGTGCTGGTGACGGAAGCCGGCGTGTGGGGCGAGTTCGAGGAGAAGCTACTAGACGAGTTGCGCTCGCATGGGATTCCGGTGCTGATTGCGTTGAACAAGGCGGACCTGCAAAGGCCCGAACTGGATCACCTGATCCGCTTTGAGCAGGAGCAATTGCCTTACGCGAAGATCGTGTCCACTACGGGCGAGGGCGTGGACGCGTTCCGCTCGCGGCTTTGGGAGATTGCGCCGGCTGAATCTGCGGAGACGCCGACGATTTTGCGCGACCTGGTGGGCTCGAATGAGACAGCGGTGCTGGTGATGCCCATCGACAAGGAAGCGCCGAAGGGGCGGATCAAGCAATTGCAGGTGCAGTGTGTGCGCGATCTTCTGGACGGCGACAGTTGCTGCGTGGTGGTGAAGGATGCGGGGCTCGAGAGCGCGCTCAGGAACCTGCAAGCTCCGCCGAAGATTGTCGTCACGGATGCGCAGGTCTTCGAGCGGGTTGCGCGGTTGACTCCGGATTCCGTGCAACTGACAGCATTTTCGATCCTGCTGTCGCGGTTGAAGGGCGATCTGGTGGCACAGACCAGAGCGGCGGTTGCCGTGGAGACGCTGCGGCCGGGCGACCGGGTTCTGGTTGCGGAGTCATGCACGCATCACCCGGTGGAAGAAGATATTGGGAGGGTAAAGATTCCGCGGTGGCTGCAGAAGTTTGTTGGCGGGCCGCTGGCGTTTACGACAGTGCAGGGGCGTGACTTTCCGGCCGACCTTACACCGTACAAGCTTGTGATTCACTGCGGGGCTTGCATGTGGAACCGGCGGGAGATGCTGAGCCGCATCGAGGAGTGCCATCGCCAGGGAGTGCCGATCACAAACTATGGGTTGGTGATCGCGTATTCGCTGGGGATTCTCGAGCGTGCTCTGGAGCCGTTTCCCGCGGCGCTCGCGGCCTACCACGAGGCGCGCAACGAGCAGAAGGGGTTGGCTGCGTTGGATAGTCTGAGCGCGGTCAGCGACTACGCGAGCCTGGTCAACTAACTGTGGCGGAGATGCGCAAAACCGAGATTCTTGGCTGGCTCAAAGAGAGCCAGCCATCTCGCCTGGAGGAGTTGTACAAACAGGCGAACTCGGTGCGTAAGCAGCAGGTTGGCGATGCGGTGCATCTGCGCGGGCTGATCGAACTCTCAAGCCATTGCATGCGGGAGTGTATGTATTGCGGGCTGCGGCGGAGCAATCAGGGACTGTCCCGCTATCGCATGACGAGAGACGAAATACTCGAATGCGCGCGGCAGGCTGTGCAACTCGGATACGGCACGGTGGTGATGCAGGCGGGCGAGGACGATGGGCTGACTGCGGATTGGATTGCCGAGATCGTGCGATGGATCAAGCGCGAGACACCGCTGGCGGTGACGTTGAGCCTGGGCGAGCGCCAGGAGGACGAACTTCGGCTTTGGCGTGAGGCTGGAGCGGACCGCTATTTGCTTCGCTTTGAAACATCGGACGAAGCGCTGTTTCGCTTGATTCACCCGCGGCGGCGAGTGGACGGGGCCGATCGGCTCACACTGCTAAGACGCCTGAAGGCGCTTGGATATGAGGCGGGCGGCGGCGTGATGGTGGGCATTCCGGGGCAATCGTTTGAAAGCCTGGCGGAGGATATTCTGCAATTCAGCAAGCTTGATTTGGACATGATCGGGATTGGGCCTTACATCGCGCATCCGGAGACGCCGCTCGGCTCGGGCGCACTGAGACCACTGATCGCGGATGAGGACCAAGCGCCGAACTCGGAAGAGATGGTTTACAAGATGATTGCCCTGGCGCGCATCGCCCGCCCGAACGCAAATATTCCCAGCACGACGGCACTGGCGACGATCAACAAGGCCAATGGCCGCAAAGAAGGCCTGCGCGCGGGCGCGAATGTGGTGATGCCGAATCTGACGCCGGTGAAGTACCGGAGCCTCTACCAGATCTATCCGGCGAAGGCATGCATCGACGAGAGCGCCACGGACTGCAACCAATGTCTGCGCGGGCAGATTCGCTCGCTGGGCAGATTTCCCGGCAGCGGGCCGGGCGGAAGAGGAGCGGTCGGCGCGGATGAGATGCAAGTGAACGCTCTACTACCCGCACCCTCGACGCTGGTGCAGTTGCAGGGATGAGAGGGAAGAATGCCTTCAGATGAAAACGCAATTGAGATTGTAATCTGCCTGGGGAGTTCGTGCTTTGCCCGCGGGAACTCGGAGAACCTGGCGACTCTCAATCAATTCGCGGAGAGTCGCGGAGGCTGCGTTTCGCTTCGCATGACCGGCCGGCTTTGCCAGGACCAGTGCAAAGAGGGCCCGAACGTGATGGTGGGCGGAGAGATTTATCACAACGTGACTCCGGCAAGATTGCGGGATCTGCTGCAACAGATTGGCAAGCCGTCGAGAGGACAATATGGACCGGCTTGATTCCATTTATACAAAGAAGCGGGAATGCCAGGACTGTCACAAGTGCATTCGCGAATGCCCGGTAAAGGCGATAAGGGTTCAGGACGGATACGCGCGGGTTGTGCCCGAACTGTGCATCATGTGCGGCAACTGCGTTCTGGCGTGCCCGAGCAGCGCGAAATGCGTGCGAGACGATTTGCCCGCCGCCAAGGAGCTGATTGCGAGCGGGCGCAAGGTGATTGCTTCGCTTGCGCCATCGTTCGTGGCGCAGTTTTCCGAAGTCCGGCCGGGGCAGTTGATTCACGCGCTGAAGGGGTTGGGATTTGCTGCAGTGTCAGAGACGGCACTGGGGGCGCAGCAAGTGTCGGCGAGCGTCTTCAACCTGATGCGCAGTGAGCCGAAGCAGATATGGATCTCATCGGCTTGTCCGGTGGTTGTGGACTTTGTAAGCAAGTATCACCCCGAATGCCAGCCCCATCTCTCGAATCTTCTCTCTCCGTTGCTGACGCATTGCAAGATGCTGCGCATGCATTACGGCGAAGATATCGCGATCGTCTTCATTGGGCCCTGCATTGCGAAGAAGAAGGAATCGGAGCAGCACCCGGAGCTGTTGGACGTAGTGCTGACGTTTGAAGACCTGGATCGCTGGCTGGTTGAGGAGCACATCGGGGTCAGCGCGATTGTGGATGGCGATGCCGATCGCTTTGAGCCGGAAGCGGCGCAGGAGGGCGCGCTTTATCCGATCGAGGGAGGCATGGTTCCTGGCCTTAACGGGAAGGACGAGTTCACCAGTTCGCAGTTCATGTCGTTTTCAGGCGTAGCGAATGTCGAGCAGGCGTTGAAGGGAATCTCGGAGTGGAAGCCCGAGCACAACATCTTCTTTGAGCTGACGGCCTGCGCGGGGTCATGCGTGAACGGGCCGAAGGCGGCACGCAACACTTCGGTGGCGCGGCGACGGTACGATATTGTGCACTATGCCAAGCCCGCGGGAGAGCGGCACCGCAAGGTAACGGTGGGCACGGCACAACGCTATACAGCATCGCCGATAGCGCGCAACGAGCACAGCGAATTGCAACTGCGGGATGCGTTGCGCACGGTGGGGAAGCATTCAGTCGACGACGAGCTGAACTGCGGCGGGTGCGGATATGATTCATGCCGCGACTTTGCCCATGCACTGCTTGACCGCAACGCAGAGCGGATGATGTGCGCGACTTATACGCGCAAGCTGGCGCAGAAGAAAGCCAATGCGCTGCTGAAGAAGATGCCGTCGGCCGTGGTGATTGTCGATGAGGACTTGAAGATCATTGAGTGCAACGAGAACTTTGTGCGACTCTTCAAAGCCGATGCGGGGAACGCGAAGGACCTTGAAGGGAGCGAGCTGGCCGGGGTGATCCCGTTTTCTTATCTCTTCCGGCGCGTGCTCGATTCGGGCGAGGATATTGTCGGGCACGATATCCGTTACGAGCGCAGCATTCTGAACACCAGCATCTTCACGGTTGAGGCGCACTCCGTGATTGGCGGCATCTTCCAGGACATTACCGAGCCCATCTTTCAGAAGGAGCAGATCATCGGGCGCGCGCGCGAGGTGATCCAGAAGAACCTGAAGACGGTGCAGCAGATTGCCTACCTGCTGGGTGAGAATGCGGCCGATTCGGAGATCATTCTGAACTCGATTGTGCGGTCGTTCAGTCCCGAGGAGATTGACGACGATGCCGAGGGACAGCAATGAACAGCACCGCGGAGAGCTTTATCGAGGTGGACACTTACCAGCGGGCCAAATATGGCCAGTTGATTTCAGGGGACGTGTTCATCTCGGAAAAGGTGAAGCAGGAAGGGCGCATCGTTTCAGTTTTATCCGACGGGCTTGGCAGCGGCGTCAAGGCCAGCGTACTGGCGACGATGACGGCCACGATGGCGTTGAAATTCACGGCAAGCGCAATGGATATTCGCCAGTCGGCGGAGATCATCATGGACACGCTGCCGATTTGCAGCGTGCGCAAGGTGAGCTATTCAACCTTCACAATTATCGATATGGCCCCGACCGGCGAGACGCGGATTATTGAGCATGGGAATCCGCCGTTCTTGCTGATTCGCCCCGACGGGAAGCTGAATGTAAAGAAGACAGAAGTGAGGCCCAAGCGCTGGGAAGAACGAGTGATCAGTTATTCCACGTTCAACGTGCAGCGCGAAGACCGGATCATTTTCTTCTCCGATGGGATTACACAGGCGGGGATGGGGGAGTTCGAAACACCCCTGGGGTGGGGGCTGGAGAACGTAGACAAGTTTGTCAGGGAGCAGATTCGCTGGGACCCCTATATCTCGGCCAGGGAGTTGTCACGCCTGTTGGTCACCAAGGCTGAGGAGATCGACGGACAAACGGCGAAGGACGACATTACCTGCGGAGTGGTTTACTTCCGCAGCCCGCGGCAACTGCTGGTGATGACAGGAGCTCCGTTCAATCGGATGCACGATCACGACCTGGCGAAGATGGCAGACAAGACGCGTGGGCGCAAGGTGATCTGTGGAGGCACCACGGCGAACATTATTGCGAGGCTGCTGGGCCGCGAGATCAAGATTGACATGCGGCAGCCGCTTGATCCGAAGGTTCCGCCATGCGCCAGGATGGAAGGATTCGAGCTGGTGACGGAAGGCACGCTGACGCTGGGCGAGGTGCTGCGATTGCTTGAAGAGGAGTTTGTCCCGGAAGACATGAGGCCCAACGGCGCGGTGCGGTTGGCGACCATGCTGCTGGACAGCGACATTGTGAAGTTCGCCGTGGGAACAAGGATCAACGAAGCGCATCAGGACCCGAATATTCCGGTGGACCTGGATCTGCGGCGCAACATCGTGAAGAGGATTGCAGCGGTGCTGGAGAGCAAACACATGAAGCGGGTCCTGATTCAATACCTATAGATAGAAACATCATCGGAGCGCGAGGCAGGACGTTGAGGCTGCTATGATGCGACCCAAGGACGATGTATGACTCAAATTCTGAATCAAAACTCACCGGGAGCCCGGTTTCGCAGGGCCCTTGAAGAAGAAACTCCGTTGCAGGTTGCGGGGGCGATCAACGCATATGTCGCACGGCTGGCGGAAGCCACCGGCTTCAGGGCGCTTTATCTCTCTGGCGGGGGCGTGGCAGCCAACTCGCTGGGCATGCCGGACCTGGGGATCAGCACCATGGAGGACGTGTTAACCGACGCGCTGCGCATCACCGACAGCTCGACGTTGCCGCTGCTGGTGGATATCGACACCGGCTGGGGCGGCGCATTCAACATTGCGCGGACGATTCGCTCGATGATCAAGGCGGGCGTGGCGGCGGTGCACATTGAGGACCAGGTGGGGGCCAAGCGTTGCGGTCACCGGCCAGGCAAGGAACTGGTGGCGGCCAGCGAGATGGTGGACCGGATCAAGGCGGCCGTAGATGCGCGGACCGACGCCGCGTTTGTGGTGATGGCGCGGACGGATGCGCTGGCTAACGAGGGGATGGCAGCGGCAATTGAGCGGGCACAGGCTTATGTGGCGGCGGGCGCTGACATGATTTTTCCGGAAGCAGTGACGGAACTGAGTGGGTATACCGAGTTTCGCAAGGCAGTGGGCGTTCCGATTCTGGCGAACATCACAGAGTTTGGGAAGACACCGCTGTTCACACGCGAGGAGTTGAAGGCTGCGGGCGTGGAGATTGTTCTGTATTGCTGTGCGGCGTACCGGGCGATGAATGCGGCGGCGTTGAGGGTGTATGAGGCGATTCGCGCGGAGGGGACGCAGAAGACTGTGGTGCCCATCATGCAGAGCCGCGAAGATCTCTACCGCTATCTCGACTATCACGCCTACGAATCGAAGCTCGACCAGTTATTTGCGAAGGGCAAGGGGTAGACAGGGTTGGCTGTTTTCGTTTAGGTTGATGCTCTCCGGAGGTCAATATGAGCGAGACTCAACCCGACCGCACCTCAGCGTCCTTCAAGCCCAAAAAGTCCGTGGCACTTTCCGGCACGCCGGCGGGTTCGACCGCGATTTGCACGGTGGGGCATAGCGGCAACGACCTGCATTATCGCGGCTACGATATTCAGGATTTGGCTGCGCACTGCGAGTACGAAGAAGTGGCGTACCTGCTGGTGCATGGGAAGCTTCCGAATGCGGCGGAGTTGGCCGGGTACAAGGCGCACCTGCGGCAGTTGCGCAGCCTGCCGGCCGCGGTGAAGCAGGCGCTGGAGTTGGTGCCGCCTACGACGCATCCGATGGACGTGCTGCGGACCGGAGTCTCGGTGCTGGGCTGCGTGCGTCCGGAGAGCGGGCAACACGGAGCGGCGGGCGCGCGTACGATCGCGGATACCCTGTTGGCCTCGCTGAGTTCGATGCTTCTCTACTGGCACCACTATGCGCGCAACGGGCGGCGCATTGAGGTGGAGCGCTTCAACGACTCGATTGCCGCGCACTTTCTTCACCTGCTGCATGGGGAAGAGCCGGGGCCGGAGTGGACGGCTGCGATGCAGGCGTCGTTGATCTTGTATGCGGAGCACGAGTTCAACGCATCCACATTTGCGGCGCGGGTGATCGCGGGCACGGGGTCCGATCTCTACTCCGCGATTGCCGGAGCGATTGGCGCGCTGAAGGGTCCCAAACATGGCGGCGCAAACGAAGTGGCGCTCGAGATTCAACAGCGGTATGCGACGCCGGAAGAGGCGGAAGCCGATATTCGGCAACGCGTCGCGAACCATGAAGTGATCATTGGATTCGGCCACCCGGTTTACACGATCAGCGACCCGCGCAGCGACATTGTGAAGGACGTGGCGCGGGGGCTGGCGGCGACCGCGGAAGATATGCACCTGTTCTCCGTGGCAGAGCGGATTGAGACAGTGATGCACGAAGTGAAGCGGATGTTCCCCAACCTGGATTGGTACTCGGCGGTTGCGTATCATCAGATGGGGATTCCCATCGACCTCTTCACGCCCCTTTTTGTGATTGCGCGGACTGCGGGATGGTGTGCGCACGTGATTGAACAGCGGCAGGATGGGAAGATTATCCGGCCTTCAGCCACCTACAACGGGCCGCAGAATTTGAAGTTCATACCGATTGAAGAGCGGGTTTAGCGATTGTGGCGCACACTCTTGAAGGAGAACACAGTGTCATCGTACGTGAGCAATGAGCGGCCAGAGCCGGATAAAGTTCTCACCGATATCGCTGACTACGCGCTGGATTATGAAATCGAGAGCGAGCTTGCGTACCAGACCGCACGGTATTGCCTGATCGATACGCTGGGCTGCGGTTTGGAGGCGCTGGAGTATCCGGCATGCACCAAGCTGCTGGGGCCGATTGTGGAGGGGACCGTTGATCCGCATGGCGCGCGCGTTCCGGGCACACGGTACCAGCTTGATCCGGTGCAGGCTGCGTTCAACATTGGCGCGATGATTCGCTGGCTCGACTTCAATGACACCTGGCTGGCGGCGGAGTGGGGACATCCATCAGACAATCTGGGGGGAATTCTGGCCACGGCGGACTGGCTGTCGCGGACGGGGCTTGCAGAGGGCAGAGCGCCATTGGCGATGCGCGATGTGTTGACGGCGATGATCAAGGCGCACGAGATTCAAGGCTGCATCGCTCTGGAGAACTCGTTCAACAAGGTGGGGCTGGATCATGTGGTGCTGGTGAAGGTGGCGTCAACGGCGGCGGTGAGCAAGCTGCTGGTGCTGACGCGGGAACAGACGATTGCGGCGCTGTCACTGGCGTGGGTGGATGGGCAGAGTTTGCGCACGTATCGTCATGCGCCGAATACGGGCTCGCGGAAGAGTTGGGCTGCCGGGGATGCGACCAGCCGGGCGGTGCGGCTGGCGCTGATGGCGCGAGCCGGGGAGATGGGCTATCCCTCGGCACTGACGGCGAAGACCTGGGGCTTCTACGACGTTTCATTCAAAGGGCAGCAGTTCAAGTTTCAGCGGCCGTATGGGTCGTACGTGATGGAGAATGTGCTGTTCAAGATCAGCTACCCGGCGGAGTTTCATGCGCAGACAGCAGTAGAGTGCGCGATGGCGCTGCACACGCGGCTGAAGGCGATGGGCCGATCTGCGGAGGAGATTCGCACGCTGACGATTCGCACGCATGAGGCCTGCCTGCGCATTATCGACAAGAAGGGCACGCTGGCGAATCCGGCAGACCGCGATCATTGCGTGCAGTACATGGTGGCGATTCCGCTGCTTTTTGGGCGATTGACGGCCGGCGATTACGAAGATGAAATTGCGAGCGATGCGCGGATCGACGCGCTGAGAGCACGGATGCATTGCGTGGAGGAGCCGGCATTCAGCAGGGACTATCACGATCCGGAGAAGCGATCGATTGCGAATGCGCTGCGCGTGGAGTTGGACGACGGCACAGTATTGGAAGAGACGGTGGAGTATCCGATTGGCCACAGGCGCAGGCGCGAAGAGGGATTGCCGCTGCTCGTGGAGAAGTTCAAGACCAATCTGCGGCGGCGGTTCGACGAGCGGCAACAGGAGAGGATTCTTGCGACTTCGCTCCATGCAGATCAGCTGGACGCAATGCCGGTGAACGAATACGTGGATTTGTACGTCGTGTAGTGCTGCGGGCTATTGGTGCCTGCATGAATAATGACCGTGCGCCGTCTCTACGGGACTCCATAACGAATTGTGAAATGCCTCTTCCCCACGCTGAAGCGCGGGGCTAATCAACTCTGCGCCTGCGGCGCGTTTGTGCGGACATTCCATATGCAGCGCTCAGTAATCGCGTTCTACGGCGAGTGCTACGGAGTTTCCGCCGCCGAGGCAGAGAGCGGCTACGCCCTTTTTCAGATCTCTGCGCATCATCTCATGCAGCAGTGTTACCAGGACACGCGCGCCGCTGGCGCCGATGGGGTGGCCGATGGCAACGGCGCCGCCGTTGACGTTTACTTTGCCTAGACCGATGCCAAGTTCTCTTGTGACGCCGATGGCCTGCACGGCGAAGGCTTCGTTGAGTTCGAAAAGATCCACTTCATCGATGGTCCAGCCGGCGCGCTCAAGCACCTTGCGCACGCCTGCGACCGGAGCCAGCATCACCCAGCGAGGCGCAATGCCGCTGGTTGCCTGGGCGCGGATGGTGGCCATGGGTTGCAGGCCGAGTTCTTTAGCGCGGGCGGCTGACATGAGCAACAATGCGGCGGCGCCGTCGTTCACGCCGGGTGCATTGCCGGCGGTTACGGTTCCATCGGGTTTGAAGGCGGGGCGCAGCTTGGCGAGTGCGTCCATTGAGGCGTTCGGCCGTACGCACTCGTCGATACGAAAGGTGATGGGCGCGGCGGAGTTATTGGTCGATGGCAAAGGGATGGCGAGGACCTCAGCATCGTAGCGGCCTTCGGCCCAGGCTGCGGCGGCGCGGCGATGACTCTCGACGGCGTAGGCATCCTGGATCTCGCGTGTGATGGAATGCTTTTCCGCAACCAGTTCGCCGGTGTGTCCCATGTGCTGATCGTCGAGGGCGCACCAGAGGCCGTCTTTGATCATGGAGTCAACGGCCTTGGCGTCTCCCATGCGAAAGCCCTTGCGGGCCTGCGGCAGAAGGTAGGGCGCGTTGGTCATGGATTCCATTCCACCGGCCACGGCGATGTTGGCGTTTCCTGTCAGGATGGCCTGGGCAGCCAACGCAACGGCCTTGAGGCCGCTGCCGCAAACCATGTTGATGGTCAGGGCGCTCACAGTGTCTGCGAGGCCGCCGCGCAGTGCAGCCTGGCGCGCGGGATTCTGGCCGAGCCCGGCGGGGAGCACGCAGCCCATGATGCATTCGTCGATTGAATCCGGTGCGATGGCTGCACAGCGCACGGCTTCGCGAACGACCATTGCACCCAGATCAACGGCGCTGAATTCGCTGAGCGAGCCCTGGAATTTGCCGACGGGCGTACGCACTGCGCTGACGATGACGACTTCTGTTGTCATGGAAGCCTCCGACTGGTGCCGGTTTCTATTTGGGCGCCATCCGCAGCGCGCCGTCGAGGCGGATGGTTTCGCCATTGAGCATGGTTTGTTCGCAGATAGATGCGACGAGAGCCGCGTAGTCTTTTGGATCGCCGAGGCGCTGGGGGAAGACGACGGTTTTGGCAAGAGACTCCTGCACTTCAGCGGAGAAGCCGGCCATCATGGGGGTCAAGAAGAGGCCTGGGGCGATGGTGACCACGCGGATGCCGAAGCGGGCGAGTTCGCGCGCGGCGGGGAGCGCGATGCCGGCAACACCGGCCTTGGAAGCGGCGTAGGCAACCTGGCCGATCTGGCCTTCAAAGGCGGCGATGGAGGCGGTGTTGATGATGACGCCGCGCTCGCCGTCGGCCATGGGCTCATTGTTGATCATGGCGCCTGCGGCAAGGCGAAGCATGTTGAAGGTGCCGATGAGATTGACGGAGATGACCCGCGAGAAGAGTTCGAGGCTGTGCGGACCGTTGCGGCCGGCAATGCGCTCGCCGGGGGCGATGCCCGCGCAGTTGATCAAGCCATGCAACGCGCTGAAATTTTCTCTTGCCGCTTCCACGGCGCGCAGAGCGTCGGCCTCCTGAGTGACATCCGTGGGGATGAAGCAAGCATGATCTCCAAGTTCACGCGCAAGTGTTTCTCCCTGCGGATTGACGTCGGCGAGAACGACGGAGCCGCCACGTTGGACGATCATGTGCGCGGTCGCCTCACCCAGGCCCGAGGCCGCGCCGGTGACGATGAATGCCTTGTTCTTGATATCCATTCTGTTGCCTCACTTCCGCTGTGCGCTGCCGCGGCATTTTAAACAATCATTGCTGGGGTTGCAGAAGACTGCGCGCGATGATGACGCGCATAATCTCGTTAGTTCCTTCAAGAATCTGGTGGACGCGGAGATCGCGCACGATCTTTTCCACGCCAAAGTCAACCAGGTAGCCGTAGCCGCCGAATAACTGGAGGGCGCCGTTGGCAATGTTGAATCCTGCATCGGTTACGAATCTCTTGGCCATGGCGCAGAGGATGGTTGCATTGGGTTCTTTGGCATCGAGCGAGGAGGCGGCGCGCCAGAGAAAGGTCTGGGCAACTTCCAACTCGGTGGCCATGTCTGCCAGGCGGAACTGAAGCGCCTGAAACTCGGCGAGGGGGTGGCCAAAGGCGACACGTTCACCCAAATAGGCGCGGGCTTTTGCCAGGGCCGAGCGTGCGCCGCCAAGGGAGCAGGCGGCAATGTTGAGCCTGCCTCCATCGAGGGCCGACATGGCGATCCTGAATCCAGCGCCCTCCGCGCCGAGCAGATTCTGCGCAGGGATGCGCAGGTCGTCCAGAATCACCTGGCGGGTTGCCTGTGCGTTCCAGCCCATCTTCTTCTCAACCGGGCCAAAGGATAAGCCGGGTGTTTCCTTTTCAACGACAAAGGCTGAGACGCCTCGCGGTCCGGCGGCTCCGGTACGCGCCATGACAATGTAGATGTCGGCGTCTCCGGCCCCGGAGATGAACTGCTTCACGCCATTCAGCACATAGCCATCACCGTCGCGGACAGCACGGGTGGTTAAAGCGGCGGCATCGGATCCGCAGGCCGGTTCAGAGAGGCAATATGCGCCCAGGGTTTCAAAAGCACACAAGCGGGGCAGCCAACGGGTCCGCTGCTCCTGGTTGCCATAGGTGTCAATCGCCCACGCAACCATGTTATGAACCGAGAAATAGCCGGCCAGGCAAGGGCAGGCCGCAGCCAGTCCGTCATAGATGAGCACGGCTTCAAGGCGGCTGAGGCTGCTGCCGCCCACATCTTCAGCCACGCAGATGCCGCCCAGTCCGAGAGGCGCGGCGCTGCGCACCACGTCGCGGGGAAAGTGCTTTTGCTGATCCCATTGGATGGCCCACGGCGCAATCTGTTCCTGGGCGAAAGAGACGGCCAGATTTTGAATGGCCTGCTGCTCTAAAGTGAGTGCGAATTGGGCTGTGGCGCTAGCGTGACTCACGGTTGGGGAATCCTCGGCTATCCGCATGAAGGCGGGTAGATTTCAAATAGTAGTCTGTCAATCAATGAAGATTCAAATGGTCCAACGGACTGAGGGGGCTGTCCCGGCAGGCCCCTTATGGATGGAGGCTGAGTTAGCCCTTTCCGGCAGGTGCGGCGAGTGATAAAATCGCCAGACTGACGAACATGCCTGAAAACTCATCTGCACACGCAACCCACCTTGAAGTCGTCTTCCCCGGCCGTCCGCAGCAGTCTGTTGCGGTAACGAGCACTCCATTTCTGATTGGCCGGCAGGGAGATGCCAACCATCTTGAGCTGGAGGACCAGCTTATCTCAACCCGTTGTGCCGCAATCGTGACGGCCCGGGGCGGGCACCGGCTTGAGGACCGCGGCAACCGGACAGGCGTCTTTGTGAACGGCCACAAGGTGGCCAAGAAGACGCTTCACGATGGGGACACAATCACATTCGGTTCTGCCCAGGGGCCCAAGATTATCTTTCGCTCGACTGCGGGGTCGGCAACGGTTGCGCACATGCTTTCGCGCATCGGGAGCCTGCACAATGGCGTGGGTTCTCACGCGGGCGGCGGGCTAAGCAAGCTGAACCTGCTGCTTGAGGCCACAGCGCTGCTGCACTCGCACCTGCCGCTGAACACGGTGCTGGGCGCGATGCTGGATCACGCGATTGCCATCACCAAGGCAGACCGCGGAGTGCTGTTGGAGGTTGATGCACGCGGAGCATTGAAGGTCAGGCTGGTGCGGGATAACAACGGAGTGAGCCTGCCGGCAGACAGCGTGACGCCCAGCCAGGCTGTGCTGGACCAGGCGCTGAAAGAGCAGACCGGCGTTGTAATCGGTGATCCGGAGTTGGCGGCCGCGGACCAGAAGAGCGGCCGAAAGGTCGCGCATGAGCATCCACACTCCTTTATTGCAGCGCCGCTCTACGGGTTGCCGAGCGACGAAGCGGGCGATTCGGCAGACGCCCAGCGCGGAGAGTTGCTGGGCGCAATCTACCTCGATTCAACGCATCCGGCGGCATTCTCTGAGCTTGTCAGGCAGATTTTTGATGCGCTCAGTGTCGAGGCGGCCAGCATCCTCGAGAACGCCCACCACATGGAGCGCGAGCACGAGCGCCGGCTGATGGAGCACGAGATGGGGCTGGCGCGCGCCATCCAGCAGGCGCTGCTCCCACGGGGATTCCGCGACTATCCTCACCTGACTGTGTCGGGCGTCAACCACTCCTGCATTGCCGTCGGCGGCGACTATTTTGACGTGTTTCCCATCAGCGATGCGCAGACCGCGGTTCTGATTGCCGATGTCTCGGGCCACGGCCTGGGCGCGGCGCTGCTGACCACCATGCTGCAGGGAGCGCTCTCGGGCATGACACTGGGCGAAGATCCGGTGCGCGTGATCTACCAGATCAACCAGTTTCTCTGCGAGCACTCTGAAGTGGGCCACTACGCGACGATGTTCTTCAGCCTGCTCGATCTGGATGGCAAGCTGCACTACATCAAGGCTGCGCACCCTTCGCCGCTGCTGCTCCGCGACGGCAAGGTAACCGAGCTGTACACGGAAGGATCCTTTCCCGTGGGGTTGATTCAGGAGGCCAGCTTTGTGGCGGCAACCGAGCAACTGGAGCCAGGAGATACGCTGGTCCTTTTCAGCGACGGCGTGACGGAGGCTGAGGATCCGGACGAGAACCAATTTGGAGTTCCGCGGCTTTGCGAGCTGCTGACGGGGCAAGACAACACACCGCTGGATGAGTTGCAGAAGATGATTCTGGAGGGCGTGGACGTCTTTTGCCGTGGCGCGGCGCAGTTGGACGACATTACCGTGCTGGCTGTGCGCTATCGCGGAGTTGCCTAGAGCGGCCAGGCTTACAGCTTTCCCCGGCTTGCAGCAAAGGCTTGAAGCCTGTGACCGCTGGAACCTTTTCTTCTGCGGCCGCGGACTTTCCAGCAGCCCTGCGGGGCAACAAGACAAACTTACCTATTCGGACTGCGAGCTTTCGGGCTGATGGTTTTCGGGCTGATGGCTTTCGGCCTGAAGGCTTGCGAGGCGATGCAGGTGCCTTTGGCGGCGCCGTTCGTTGCGTCGCTGCACGTGCATCTTGAGATAATTCTGCACCGGGTCAAGAACGAAGGCGAGCAGCGCGCTTGTCAACACCTGGATGAAGGCAATATTGGTGCTGTAGTAGTGGTTGATGAAGTCGCCGAGCCAGTTGCCCAGGTAGATGAACGGCACAATCACGGCAAACGTGGTGAGGGCTTCCTGCAGGACCTTGTAATGATGCGCATGTCCGGGCAGCAGCAGCGCGCCCAGGACAAAAAGCACCTGGAAGACGAGGAACCACCAAGTGTTGTACCAGGCCGGGGTGATGCTGAGTTCGTAGACGCCTTCCCCTGAGACCGCGCCGCCGGCTTTGCGTGCCCGCACGCGGAATACCCACTTGCCTGGCTTCAACTGTGTGAATTCGCGCTCCGTGCGGCTGGACCAGGCCGACCAATCTTTATCCACGCCCTGAACATAGGTCTGGAATTCCATGTCGCTCGTGGCCTGTATCCCGTTGGCCGAGTATTCAAAGCGGAAAGCATTGTAGTTGTAAGGGAATTGAAGCTCCTGCGCCGCGGCCTGGGCTAACTGCTGAACCCCGCCGGGAACCGCGAAGTAAGCTCCGCCAAACAGCAGGCGTTCATCGTTGGTGCCGTAAACGCCGCGTACCCAGGCATTGAACGGCGCCGCGGACGAGTCCCGGGGCAGCGTGAGACTCACCAGCGAAAGCCCGTTATCCAGAGCCAGCCAGAGGCCGCCGCGGTGATCGTAAGCAACACTGTAAACGTGAAGGTCGGCAAGTCCCTCCGCCGTACCCAGCCGCACAAGGCCGCCGTGCTCAAGGTCCATCAGCGCTACGCCGTGTTTGGCGGTGCCCAGGGCCACCAGGTTCGGATCAAGCGCAACGGCAGAGGTCACGTCGTCGTTGTCTTCGGCGTTCCAGCCGGTGACATGTTGCTGAGTCCAGGCATTCGGCGCTCCGGGGGAGTAAAGAACCAGGCCGTCGTTGTAGCTGGGGATCAGCAGCCCTGCGCCGGTGACCACCATGGTGAGGCCGCGCATGTGGGCGCCGCCGGCCACATCGTGCAAAACTCCGTCGTCGAGGCGAAGGAGACCGCGGCCGCTATCAAGAACGTAGAGCGCGTCATTAAACCATGTGGCCTGGAGAAAGTGATCGGCAGAGCGCAGGATGGTGAGCGCGCCGGTTGCCGGCCGAACGAAGAGCCAATGGTCAGAGAGATACACCTGCCCGATGGGCGAGTCCAAAATATGGACCACCGGATCGCCGGCAGAGCGGAAAGCGTCAGGCAGGTCGGCAGCCTTGGAGACATAGGCCATGGAGCCCGATGAGTCAGGCGCCAGCCAACCGACCTCTCCATTACCGCCCACCAGGATGCGGCCGTCGGCAGCTTTGCCCAGCGCAAAGGCGCCACGCCCGCCAGGAAGCAGGATGCGGCGCCAGCGTGCCCCATCGAACTCCAGCACTCCGGTGGAGTTGCCGAAGTAAAGAATGCCTCGATTGTCTTCAGCGACCGCCCAGTTTTGCCGGTCTGCGTGATAAACGGCGGGCGGAAAGTTCCGTACTCCCGCGCCCGTGATAAACGACGTGGGAGAAGTCTGGCTCAGTGCCGCGGTTGAGACGCCCGCGGACACGAAAGCCGCTACCAATGCGAGCCGATGCGCCAGCCGGGTCATTGACCTTGCTCCTTGACCACCAGGTGAATCACCTTCTCCGACCTGTTTTCGAGCAAGTCGTTGGCGACGATAGTAATGGTGTGGGTTTTGCCCGGTGAGAAGCCGGACAGAGGGGTGCGGTAGATCAGTGCCGGTTGGTCGTCGAGCTTGTAGGTAACCTTCTCGAGACCGGCCGGCTCATCCTCCGCAGAGATAAAGATCAAGGTTCCGGGAGCCAACTGAAGGGTCTCGCCGCTGGTGTTCACCGCGGTGCTGAAGGTGACCGTGATGACCGGGCCCTGTGAGTCAACAATCAAGCGCTGCTTCTGGGCCAACCCAATCGCCGAGAGTGGATCGCGGGCACGGTAGGAAAGATCCACGGCGCCGGGGGACTTGAGGCTGAACGGGCCGTTATAGGGCTGCCAGCGGCCGCCGCCCAGGCTGTACTCGAGTGTGGCCCCGCCCACCGCGCCGGCATTGGCTTGAAGCACGATGCGGGTCGCACCGCTGATCAGCGTGCCCTGTTCGCGCGTCAGTTGCGGGCCTTCAAAGTGCAGATAGCTGTTGGGAGCGGCGCGGTCGGCTGCCAGGTTCAGCGTATGGCTGGCGCCAACATTGCCAAGCTCATCCACAGCGTGGAAGCTCAACCGGTGGGTGCCTGCCTCGGCAACCGAAATCGGAGTTGAATACGGTTTAAGAGCAGCACTGTCAAGAGAGTAAACAACGCTCTCTCCTTCGGCTGCCTTGAGAAGAACGAGGCTGCCGGGGGCCAGGAAGAGGGTTCCTCCGCGCTCCACTGACTTACCCTTCACCTCGAACGAGGCTGCGCTCACTTCGCTCTTGAGGGTGAACGGCCAATCGTGCTGCTCTTCGCGGTTGCCCACCTGATCAACAGCGAAGTAGCGCAAGCGGTGGGGGCCGTCACCCAGGTTGCCGATGACGAAAGGTTCGCTGTAGTTGAGCAGCTTTCCATTGTCCACCTGGTATTGAATCTGGGCCACGCCCGAGAGGTTGTCATTTGCCGTGAGGGCCACATGTGTAATCTGCGTCACGGTGCTGGCAAAGTGGGGACCGCGCAGTTCCATTTGCGTTCTCGGCGGAATGGTGTCGACCGTGAAACTCAGCGTGTGCTGAGTCTCTGCATTGCCTACGTTGTCCAGCGCGTAATAGCGCATGGTGTAGGCGCCTTCGCGAGAGAATCCTTCCAGCGGCTTCTCGTACGTCGCAAAATCCGAGCCGTCCAGTGAGTAAAGAGTCTTCCAGAGACCGGAAACAATGCCGGTTGGGTCATCTTGCGAAGCCAGCGCGATCTTCAGCCCGGGACCGAAGTAGGTAACTCCGCCCACTTCCGCACGGCGCGCGCCGGTGGCAGCCAGCTGTGTCTTCGGCGGGGCCGCATCAATGTTGATGCCAAAGCTCTCGGCCCTTTTGTGCATTGCCACGCTGATGGTGGTGCGGCCCGGGGCCGTGAATGTGAGCGGTTCCGGCGCTGCGCCGGGAGCAGGGCTGTTGCCGAGCACATAGCTCTCCGCCCCCGCATCCGGGGAGAAAGCGATGCGCACGACGAACGGAAGACCCGGGGGAGCCAGCAGGCCCAGCGTGGGGTGCTGATAGAAGCGCTTCGCGTCGAGTACATGCGGAACCACCGGGCCGGTGCCGGGCTGCTGAATGCGGATGCGCACCTGCTGGACCGGCTCCCGGTTGCCGACATGGTCGATCGAAGTCACCGTCAGCTGGTGCACGCCTTCCACCGTGATTGAGAACGGCTGGATGTACTTCTGTTCCGGTCCGCCGTCGAGGGAATATGTAACGGACGCCACTCCCGACTCAAGATCGCTGGCGTTGAGTGCAATCTTGCTGGCAGGGTTCAGAATCACGTCGCCGTCGCGGACGAAGAACGGCCGCGAAAATTGCACATCCGTATGCGGCGCTGTTGGATCCACATAGATGTCGTCAACGCTCACCTGAGATCGATTGCTCACCGGGTCAACGGACTCGATGCGCAGGGAATGAATCCCTGCTTTCGCAGGCAGGTGGAATGGCGCAGTGTAGACAGCGGCCTCCGGCGCACCATCCAGCCTGTAGCGAATGGGCGATTGGCCGGCCACCGCATCGCGGCTGGCAAGCTCGATCTCAGCCTGCGGCGCGACGTAGCGCACACCCTTGTCAGAAAACTGCGGGCCGTGGATGGATAAGGTGACCTCCGGCGGCTGGCGGTCCACCAAGAACGTGAAGCTCTGCGACGATTCCCGGTTGCCGACGCGATCTTCCGCGTAGAAATCGATATGGTGAGAGCCTTCAGGCAACTCATCCAGCAGCACCGGCTTCTCGTAGGTCTGCTCCGGAGCCTGGTCGATGCGATAGCGGATTCGTTCCACTCCCGCGTCCGCGTCCTGGGCGGAGAGCGAGAGCGTAACACCGGCGCCGACCACCTTATCGGCGCGGGGTCCGGAGATGTCGAGCCGGGTCTGCGGCGGTGTGGTGTCCAGCCGGAACCGGTATTCCTGCATCTTCTCGGCGTTGCCCACATGATCGACGGAGTAATAGCGCAAGTGGTGCTCTCCATCGCCGGTCACCACGGGTCCACCCGCGGGCAAGGGCACAAAGGGTGCGCCATCCAGCGAGATGAGTGTTCTGGCCACGCCTGAGAGCGCATCGGTTGCCGTCAGCCGCAGCTTTGGCGAGGGCCCCAGAGTGCGCATCCCGTCATGCTCCACATGGGTGCTGTCGCCAATCTCAAGCACTGTCTTCGGCGGCGTGCCGTCGGCAATCACCGGGACCCGTGAGTCGCCGAACTGGAGGCTGGTTGCGCCTTCTTTCAGAATCACCGAGGACTGGTTCGAGTCTTCCGCCGGACTCTGGGTCTCTTCTGGAGTTCCGGCGGCAAGCGTAATGCCCAACCCAACCGGAACGCCGGCCGGAACATAAAGTTGCCCGTTCGGCCCGCGATAAAACCGCTTGGGAAATGCCGGCGGTTTTGACTCGGCTGCCGGATTATTTGCGGGCGGGCGCTCTTGCGCCGGCACACTGACTACCGCGAGCGCCGTCAGCAACAGGACGGCGCCATGAGACTGCAGGAGGCCGGATATTCGAAGTCCCGTGCGCATCAGATTGTCCCTAGCCCTTGATGATGAACTTCAGGTGTTTGGTGGCCTGGTTGCCCAGGTTGTCATCCACACGAATATCCAGATCGAAGGCGCCATCACGATCCAGCACCAGCGGCGTGGAGTATTCCATCTCTTTGCCGCCGTCGAAGCGGTAGTAGATTTTGTGCACGCCGGCTGCGTTGTCGGTGGCGCCCAGGAACAGGCTGGTGAAGCGACGGTATACCGGCACGCCCTCATCGGAACCCGCGGTAGCATTCTTGGCAAGACTGAAGTTGGCAAAAATCTGCGGCGGCGTGTTGTCCGTAATCAAAACCAGCGCCTTATCCAGCTCGCGGTTGTTTACCCGGTCGGTGCTCCAATAACGCACCAGGCGCCGGCCCTCATCCGGGTAAGCCAGCGGGGTGGAGTAAAGATGCGCCACCGCCTCGCCCTCTTCCTGGTATTGGGTGTGCTGCACGCCGGCGCCTTCGTCGGTTGACGAGATTTCGATCCGCGTGGCGTTGGTGATGTAGATGTCAGACCGCACCTGGTAGTAGGGGCCGACGATCTTGTAGCTGCTTTGCGGCGGAGTCAGGTCAAGCGTGTAGGGCAAGGTGGCCACGACGCTGGTGTTGCCCAGCTTGTCAGTCGCGCGATACAAAACCTTGTCGCTGCCGGCGCGCGCGGGCAGCAAAAACGGATCTGTATAGGGCAGGAAGCTGCCTTCGCCCAGGGCGTAGGCAATGTTGTTTACCCCGCTCTTGTTGTCCTCTGCGGTGAGCTTGACGTGGCTGCGCGCTGAGACGAAGCGAGTGCCGTTGGGCGCGTTGAAAAGATCACCCTCGACCTGCGCTTCCACCGTCGGCGGATTCCGATCAAGATAGAAAGGAATGTCGTGCTCGGCTTCGCGATTGCCCACGCGGTCTGTTGCGTAATAGCTTAGGGTGTGTTCGCCGTCGCTCAGGCTCTCAACGGTGACTTCGCCCGCGGCGACCGGCTTGAACTCCTGCTTGTCAAAGCGTGCCTGAATGCCGGCCACGCCTGAAAGCGCGTCGCTGCTGGTGATAAGAAACTTAGCCTGGGTTGACAGCACAGTTCCCAGAGCGTTGCCCGCAATGGCGTGGTTGGTGGAGGGCGGGGTCAGATCCACTGTGAAGCGAAGCGCGGAGGGCGATTCAGCCCAGCCCACGCGATCCACTGCATAGTAGCGGAGGACGTCAGGCCCTTCCTTGTCCAGCGTGAGCTCCTTCGCATAAGGCTTGTAGGGCGCATCGTTGAGCGACACAAACGTGGTGTCGACGCCGGAGAGTTCGTCCTGGGAAGAAAGCGTGCAGTGCAAGCCGCCGCCGTAGTAAGTTCTTTGCGCAACCACGGCTGTAAGCGCTCCCGAGCAAGTCGCCTTGGTCACCGGCGGGTCGCCGTCGGTGAAGAACTCAAGGTATACGGTCTCCTTGGTAATGTAGTTGAACCAGCGGATGAACTGTCTGCCGCGGATTTCCAGCTCGATGCCATCCTTTTTGTACTGCTCAGTCGTAATATCGGATTTCATATCCGGTTCCGGCGCAACCCGCTGCAGCAGATAAGACGGCGCATTGGCATCCGGCGAAGCCGCAAGACGCACCCAGAAAGGCATATCCATGGGCCAGAAAATCTTGTTCTGGGACGCGTCAACAAAAATCTTGTGCGGACTCGCGATCACTGGAGGGCCATCGGGAACTGAGGGCTTTGGCGCTTCGGCAACAACCGCTTTCGGCCCGCTCGCGGCAACTGGCTGCTGCCCATGCGCGGCAGCAACCAAAGGGCCAACAGAGAAGGGGACAAGCACGAGTGACCACACGAGCAAGGACAGCGACTTTACCATAAACCTCTCCTAGTCCCGGCGGTGTCTACGCGGCACAGCCGCGCAAGCCCCGTCAGCTTGGTTCAAGCATGAATTGAATGGCTCTTTCATATCAGTTGAATTCCTGGCAAACAGACAAAAGGCGAGAGTTGTAGACAAGGGAAGTTCATGCCAGGAAGTTACAACGGTTAGCAAGAAGGATAAACACCAGCTTTGCAGTTATGCAAGCTGATTCGTCTCAAGTTCTGTGAATTCTGTGAAATAGGGGAAGATATTGGATGCCTGGAGGGGGTTGAAGGCCATCCGCTCCTGCCTGACGAAGCAGAAACCCTGCGCCACGCACACCCTTCGCTGGCGCAGCTTTGCCGGGGTTCGCTTAATGGAAAACAGGCGGCGGGGCTGCTATAAGGTGGTGGAACTGGTCTTTGGCAGGGAAAAGCCGGCAGCAGGGCGCAGCTAGTCTGAACAGTATGGGGAAACCCCGGAACCTGGATGAACTGACATTGGGGTGTGGGTTGGTTTGGTTGCGGGGGCTTGCAGGGCACCGAAGCTGGCCGACCTGACATTCCGCTGCATCCTGCCGGGGTCAACGCGGTATCTAGTTCATTTCACATAAGTTGCCTGTTGATGCAGCAAGAAATCGCCTTAGACAGTTCGCCATGCTCGGGTGCTTAGACACTTCTACCTTGGAGTACACGGTTGCGCCGGCCTGGTTGAGCAAGTTGTGCTATTCCGGTATCAAATTGTCTCCGGCTCTTCGTGAAGAGCCTGCATCAAAGCGTCAGGCACGTGAGCGTATGCTGGTCGCCTGGCAAGAAGGCGTACTTGAATTGCAAGATCGAAGTGTCTACGCGGTGGCAAGTGGAACTGTGGGCAACGCATTCTCTGGCATCTCTGGACCGGCGAAGCTTGAGAGCCCGAGCAAGGTTATTGGTCGATCAGAGCTCCTCGACAGCCGAACCGGGAAGCTGAGAAAAGGCGCGTGAAGGAGGTGCCTGATACCGGCAGGCCGCCACAGGGAACCAAAGCCGGTCCAGCGCTGGAACAACCAAAGGATTAACCATCGGCGAAATCCGCACCGCATTGAATCGGGCACCAGGCACCCACGAGTGATCCTCTTTCCCATCGTTGAGCCTGTCGATAAAAATCCTGGTCTCAACGAGTGTGTCGGCGATTCTGCGTTAACCGAGAGCGCAGGCTAGAAGGGCGATTGAGGATACCGATCCACCGCAACTTCTGGTTTGCCGGCAGCTAACGCACTCTTCTTGTGGTGACTCGGCACAACTGCCGCCGCAATCTAATGCTGAATCGCCGTCTCTGACTTCGAAGGCTTCTGCGTTACCTGGGCGGGGGTGGGCAACTGCGAACGGTCCCAGCCGCCGCCAAGGGCTTCAATCAGCTGCACCGAGGCCGTCATCTGCTCCACTTCGAGAATCGCAAGCGATTGCTGGCTCGAGAGCAGGGTGGTTTGCGCGGCGACCACGTCGAGGTAAGGATCGATGCCGGAATCGAAGCGTCCTGACTCGAGACGCAGAGAGGCTTGGGAAGAATCGACGGCTTGCTGTTGCTGCCGGATCTGCTGCGAAAGGATGCGAACCGCGGCGAGCGCGTCTTCAACCTGCTGAAATGCTGTCAGCACGGATTGGCGATAGGCAGCCACATCTGCGTTATACGCGGCAATGTGCTGGTTGATGGTGGCGCGGCGCAGGCCGCCATCGTAGACAGTTTCGGAGATGGATGGACCCACAGACCAGAAGCGGCTGGGCCAGTCGAGGAGATTCTTGAGGGCTGAGCTCTCGATACCGCCGGTGGCTGCGAGCGTGAGGACGGGATAGTAAGCGGCATAATCAACGCCAATCTGTGCGTTGGCCGCGGCCATGTTCCGCTCCGCGGCAGCGATATCCGGGCGGCGCTGGAGCAGTTGGGAGGGCAGCCCAACGGGAATGGGCGGCGGCGCGCTGGTGCGGGGCAAGACAGGAATGGAAAATGCCGAGGCAGGCTTGCCGATAAGCGTGGCAATCGCGTGTTCATATTGCGCGCGCGCAATTCCGAGATTGGTGGCCGCCGATTGCGCGCTCTCAACAGTTGCCCGCGCCTCGACGACCGATATCTGATCGCCAACGCCAGTATCATAGCGGGACTGCTCGAGCTCCAGGGCTTTCCGGTCGGCTGCTACTGTGTCGTCAAGGAGCTTTTCGAGCGCATCCTGACCTCGAATCTCGAAGAAGAACTCGGCCAGGCTGGCTTGCTCGGTGAGCCGCTCATTCTCAAGATCGGCAGCGGTGAGCTGAGCCGTATACTGGCCGGCGCGCACGGTGTTGCGCACTTTGTCCCAGAGGTCAGGCTCCCACGAGACACCGGATGGAATGGCGAAGAGTTGCGCTTGTTTGGCGGTTGCGGTACCGGTGGTCGACGTGGACTCGATATTGGAGGATGGTTGCGAACGCGTGTAAGAGCCACCCACGTTTACCGTGGGGAAGTATTGCGAGCGTGCCTCACGCACCAAGGCGCGCGCTTCCATGAAGTTCTGAAAGGCCTGCTGAATATTCTGGTTGTCGATGGTGAGTTCTTCTTCCAGTGCATTCAGTTCCGGCTCATTGTAGATCTCCCACCACTTGCCGCGAAGAGCCGCATCCTGGGGCTGCGCGACTGTCCATTCGCCGGCTTGCTTCAGTTGGTCGGAAGATTCCTTGAAAGCCGGAGGCGCAGTGATTGCCGGGGGAAGATATTTCGGCCCCACATTGCACCCGGCCAGCATCGCGCAGAGCACAGCGGCATGGAACGCACAGAAGGCTGCAGAAGGTTGGCGGAAGGTTGCGTTCGACGACTTCATATCAAGTACTCCATGACTTCTCCCGCTTAAGGCGCCACCGGGGCCCCTTGGAACAGAGTCACCCGTTGTTTGCCCTGTAAGCGGAGACGCAGGCGATCGAAGAACAGATAGACGACGGGGGTGGTGTAGAGAGTTAGCATCTGGCTCACGATCAGGCCGCCTGCGATGGTGATGCCCAGCGGCCGCCTGAGCTCAGAGCCGGTGCCGGTGCCGAACGCCATTGGAAGCGCGCCAAACAGAGCGGCCATCGTCGTCATAAGGATGGGCCGGAAGCGAAGCTGGCAGGCTTCAAAGATGGCCTCGGTTGTTGTCTTGCCGTGCTCGCGCTCCGCAACCAGGGCAAAGTCGATCATCATGATCGCGTTCTTCTTGACGATGCCGATGAGCAGGATGATACCGATGATTGAGATCACGTTGAGATCGATCTTGAAAAGCATGAGCGCGAGCATAGCTCCCACGCTGGCCGAGGGCAAGGTAGAGATGATGGTCAGCGGATGGACCAGGCTCTCGTACAAAATGCCGAGCACAATGTAGACAGCCAGCAGAGCGGTACCGATGAGCAGGGGTTCGCTGGCCAGCGAGGTTTGATAGGCAGAGGCCGTTCCGGCAAAGAAGCCTCGGACGGTCGGCGGCATATTGAGCCGCTCCTGCATCTGGGAGACCAGGCGGGTGGCGTCGCTCAATGACATGTTGGCCGCAAGGTTGAAGGACACCGTGACGGACGGGAAGGAGCTGGTGTGATTGATGGTGAGCGGCGTAGTGCTGGCTTGCGCCGAGGTGACCGTCGATAGCGGGACGACGCCGCTGCCTGGGGTGTGGAGGTAGATGTTCTTCAGGCCATCGGGGCTCTGCCAGTAGGGCGGCGCAACTTCAAGCACCACGTAATACTGATTCAGTTGCGTGTAAATGATGGAGACTTCCGACTGCCCGAAGGCGCTGTAGAGGGACTGGTTCAAGGATTGCGGCGTGATGCCAAGCCGAGCCGCGGTGGGGCGGTCATAGCTGAGCAACTCTTGCAGGCCGGCATTTTGCGCATCGCTGCTGACATCCTGGAAGCCGGGAATCTTCTGCATCCCGGCAAGCAGGATGGGGCCCCAATGCGCCAGATCGTCCACATTGTCGGACTGAATTGTGTACTGATACATGGCGTTGCTCGACCGTCCTCCAATGCGCAGATCCTGCGCAGCCTGGAGGAAAGCGGAAGCGACCGGAAGGTGGTTGAGCTTGGGCCGCAATCGATCGATAATCGCCGCCGCCGAAACTTTGCGCTCATTCAGAGGCTTCAGGGCGATATAGATGGTGCCGTTGTTGGACGCGCCGCCGCCGCCCGTATGGGCAATCACGTCAGACACTGCCGGATCGGCCTTGATGACATCCACCAGTTTCCTGATCGAGTTGTCCATCACTGGAAACGATGCGTCCTGCGGTCCGCGCACGCTGCCGGTGATGGCTCCCGTATCCTGCTGCGGGAAGAAGCCCTTGGGGATGATGTCAATGAGGTAGAAGTTCAATGCGATGGTGAGCAGCAGGAGGGCCAGCATGGGGCCTGGGTGCTCTAATACCCACGCCAGAGAGCGGCTGTAGCCGGAGAGCATCGAGGTAAATCCACGTTCTGTGATCCGATAGGCGCGGCCGTGCTTGACGGCCCGCTCATCCTTGAGCAGGTAAGCGCACATCATGGGCGTGGTGGTGAGGGAGATCAGCATGGACACGACGATGGCGGTGGAGAGCGTGATGGCAAACTCGCGAAACAGGCGGCCCACGATGCCGGCCATGAGCAGGATGGGAATAAAGACCGCGATCAGGGACATGCTGATGGAGAGGATGGTGAAGCCGATTTCACTGGCTCCTTGAAATGCGGCCTTCATGGGCGACATGCCCGTTTCGCGGAGGCGGGAGATGTTCTCCATTACCACGATGGCGTCATCGACGACGAAACCTGTCGAGATGGTGAGCGCCATCAGGGAGAGATTGTCGATGCTGAATCCAAACAGGTACATCACGGCGAAGGTGCCGATGAGCGAAACGGGAACGGCGACGGTGGGAATCAGAGTGGCGCGCCAGTTGCGCAGGAAGACGAAGACCACAAGGATTACCAGGATGACGGAGAGGATGAGGGTGCGCTCAACATCGCTGACGGACGCGCGGATGGTGGTGGTGCGGTCAAGAACGACGGTGGTCTTGATGCCCTGGGGAATGGATGCCTCAATGGATGGCAACTCCGCGCGAACGCGATCGACGGTGTCGATGATGTTGGCGCCGGGCTGGCGGAAGATCATGATGGTGATGGACGGCACGCCATTCAGATATCCCGCGGTACGAATGTTCTGTGCGCCATTCGATACATCGGCTACATCGGCAAGGCGGACTGCGGCTCCGCGGTTGAAGCCGACAATCAACGGCTTGTATTGGTCAGCCTGATGGATCTGATCGTTGGTAACGATGTCGGCGGTGGTGGTTCCGTCTGAGATTTGACCGGCCGGCTCGTGGACATTCTGCTGGGTCAGCACGGATTGAATGTTCTGGATTGTGAGGCCATGGCTGTTGAGCAGCGTAGGGTTCACTTCAACGCGCACCGAAGGGCCGGCGCCTCCGCCGACGGAGACCTGTCCCACGCCCGCAATCTGCGACAGCCTTTGCGCAATCACCGACGAGGCTTCGTCATACAGGGTCGGCTTATCGAACTTATCCGAGGTAAGGCCCAGGATGATAATCGGCGAGTCGGCGGGATTGACCTTGCGGTAAGTCGGGTTGGCGGGCAGGTTTGCGGGCAGATAGGTACGCGCGGCGTTGATGGCCGCCTCCACATCGCGGGCCGCGCCGTCGATGTCGCGGCTCAGATCGAATTGCAGCGTGATGGAAGTACTGCCCAGCGAACTGGATGAAGTCATCTCAGTGACGCCGGCAATGTGGCTGAACTGGCGCTCCAGCGGGGTTGCGATGGAGGATGCGGTGATCTCCGGGCTTCCGCCGGGCAAACTGGCGGAAACCGAGATGGTGGGGAAGTCGACTTGCGGCAAAGGAGAAACAGGCAGAACATTGAAGGCGATGGCGCCCACCAGCAGGATGCCCGCCGTGAGCAACGTGGTCGCGACCGGCCTGCGGATGAAGGGAGCGGAGATGTTCATTGTCCCTCCGCCGGCTGCGGCTGGATTTCATTGGGGAGGGTCGTGGCCGCGCGCGTGAAACGGTGGGCTATGCGGTCGAAGAAGATGTAGATGACGGGCGTGGTGTAGAGCGTGAGCACCTGGCTCAACAACAGGCCGCCCACCATGGCGATTCCCAGGGGCCGTCGCAGTTCCGAACCCATCCCTTGCCCAACCGCCAGCGGGATTCCCGCAAGCAGAGCCGCCATGGTGGTCATCATGATGGGGCGGAAGCGGAGCAGGCAGGCGTCGTAGATGGCGTCTGTCGCGCTTTTTCCGTGTTCCCGTTCGCCCTCCATGGCGAAGTCGACCATCATGATTCCATTTTTCTTGACAATGCCGATGAGCAGGATGATGCCGATGATGGCGACGACACTGAGATCCTGCTTGAAGAGCATGAGGGCCAGCAATGCGCCCACGCCCGCGGACGGCAGCGTGGAAAGAATTGTGATGGGATGAATGAAGCTCTCATAGAGGACGCCGAGCACGATGTAAACCGCGGCCAGCGCGGCCAGGATCAACAGGCCCTCGTTGGAGAGCGAGCCCTGAAACGCGGCTGCGGTTCCCTGAAACCCATACTGCATGCTGGCCGGCATCTTCAAGTCGCTCTGAGCCTTTTGGATCGCCGTGATTGCGCCTCCCAGCGCGGCGTTGGGGGCGAGATTGAACGATACGGTCACTGCCGGGAACTGGCCCTGGTGATTGATGGAGAGCGGCTCGGTTGCTTTCTCAACGTGCGTGAATGCGCTGAGGGGCACGGCGGCCGATGCCACGGTGGCCGCCCTTGAGTTCGCACTTGAGCCGGCGCTCGCACCCACACCGGAATGAATGGCGTTTGAGGGCGCACTCAATGCCGTGGACGACGGCGTGTACGCCACGGCGGTGGTGGTTGCATTCGAGCCCGCGGACGAAGAGCCCGAGGATGCGTAGGACGAAGAAGCGCCCGGACCGCTGCCTCCCGCCGAGGTGTTGGTCTGGATATAGAGATCCTGAAGCTTGCCGGGGCTCAGCTGGGAGTTTGGAGCGGTTTCAAGAATCACGTGATACTGATTCAATTGCGTGTACATGGTGCTGATTTGGCGCTGTCCGTAGGCGTCATAAAGCGTGCTGTCGATGGTGGACGGTGCGATGCCTAGCCGCGATGCTGTCACGCGATCGATGACGAGCGAAACTGTCAATCCGCCGGTTTGCTGGTCGGTGGCCAGGTCGGCGAGTTGAGGCAACTGCTTCATCTTGTCGACCAGTTGGCCGGTCCACAGGTTCAGCTCGTTGGGATCGGGATCCTCCAGCGTGTACTGATACTGGGTGCGGCTCACGCGATCATCCACGGTGATGTTCTGCACCGGGCACATGTAGAGCTCAATGCCGCTCACCTGTTTGAGGCTCTGTTGTAGCCTGCGAATTACGTCGGCGGCGCTGCGGTCGCGCAGGTTCAGCGGCTTCAGATTGATCGACAGGCGTCCGCTGTTCAGCGTGGTGTTGGTTCCATCCGCGCCGATGAAAGAGGAGAGGCTCTCGACGGCCGGGTCCTGAAGGATGATGGTGGCCAGTTGCTGTTGCTTCTGCTCCATGGCGGCAAACGAGATGGTGGCCGGGGCCTGCGAGATGCCCTGAATCTCGCCCGTATCCTGGGTGGGGAAAAAGCCCTTGGGGATGAGGATGTAAAGCACGATGGTGAGCACCAGGGTGGCGGCAGCCACCAGCAAGGTGATGGTCTGGAATCCGAGAACAAACCTGAGCGTGCGGCCGTAAAACGCGATGACATTCTCGAATGCGCGCTCCGAGGCCTTGAAGAAGCGGCCTTGCTCTTCTTTGGGAGGCGAGTGGCGCAGAATGCGCGAGCACATCATGGGCGTCAGCGTCAGAGACACGACGGCGGAGAGGATGATGGTGACCGCGAGGGTGACTGCGAACTCGCGAAAGAGCCGGCCGATGACGCCGCCCATGAAGAGCAGCGGAATGAGCACCGCGACCAGCGACACGGTGAGCGAGATGATGGTGAAGCCGATCTGCTGAGCGCCCTTGATGGCCGCCTGCATGGGAGTGTCTCCAGCCTCGAGATAGCGCGTGATGTTCTCAATCATGACGATGGCGTCATCGACCACAAATCCCGTGGAGATGGTGAGCGCCATCAGCGAGAGATTGTCGAGGCTGTAGCCCAGCGCATACATCACGCCAAATGTGCCCACCAACGAGACCGGCACGGCAATGCTGGGAATGATGGTGGCGTAGAAGTTGCGCAGGAAGAGAAAGATGACCATCACCACCAGCGCAACGGTGAGTACAAGTTCAAACTCGACGTCGGCCACCGAGGCGTTGATGGCTGTGGTCAGATCGGTGAGCGGGGTAACCTGAATCGAGGCGGGCAGGTTGGCTTCAAGCTGGGGCAGGATCGCCTTGATGGCCTTGACCACGCTTATGGTGTTGGCGCCGGGCTGCCTCTGAATATTGACGATGACGGCGGGCGTCTCATTCATCCAGGCTGCCTGCTTGTTGTTCTCAATGCCGTCCACTACCTGGGCAACATCGTTGAGCATGATGGGCGCGCCATTGCGATAGGCAACCACCACCTTGCGATAGTCGCTGCTGGTCACCAGTTGATCGTTGGCATTGATCTGGTAATCCTGATGAGGCCCGTCGAAGCTTCCTTTGGCGGCATTGACGCTGGTTTGGACGAGCGCGGTGCGCAGGTCTTCGAGGTTGAGTCCGTAAGACGACAGGGCTGTCGGATTGGCCTGAATGCGCACCGCGGGTTTCTGCCCGCCGCTGATGCTGACCAGTCCCACGCCGCTCAACTGCGAGAGCTTGGGCGCCAGGCGCGTGTCCACAAGATCTTCAACCTGCGAGAGCGGAATGGAGTTGGAGGTAATGGCCAGCGTGAGCACGGGAGCATCCGCGGGATTGGTCTTGCTATAAACCGGCGGCGAGGGAAGGCTCGACGGCAGAAAGCTCTGCGCGGCATTGATTGAGGATTGAACCTCTTCTTCGGCGATATCGATGTTCAGGCTGAGGTCGAATTGCAGCACAATCACAGACGATCCGGCGGAGCTGGTGGAAGTCATCTGGCTCAGGCCCTGGAGTTGCCCGAACTGGCGTTCGAGCGGGGCAGTGACCGTGGTGGCCATCACGTCAGGGCTGGCGCCGGGATAGAAGGTCAGCACCTGGATGGTGGGGTAGTCGACCTCAGGCAAGGCGGAGACCGGCAACTGGAAGTAGGCGACGATGCCCACCAGCAGGATTGCAGCCATGAGCAACGAGGTTGCAACAGGGCGCTGAATGAACGGCCCGGATGGATTCACGGGGTATTGCTTTCAACGGGATTAGCGGCAGGCGCCTGCTTTGCCACGGCCACCTTGCTTCCGGACTGCAATTTGTCAAAGCTGCTGGTTGCCACCACCTCGCCGGGGTTGATTCCCTCCACCGCGGTCATGCCGCCGTCTGAAACCCCCGTCTTGATGTTGCGAATGCTTGCAGTTCCCTTTGCAACCACATAAAGAAAGGCAATCTGTCCGTTGTGTTGCACCGCGCCGCTGGGAATCAGCGTGACGCCTTCGAGGGTGTTCACCAGCAGCCTTGTGTTGACGAACTGGTTGGGAAACAGCGCCCCGTTTCTGTTATCGAATAGGGCGCGCAGTTTTACGGTGCCGGTTGTGGTGTCAATCTGGTTGTCGATGGTTTGCAACTTGCCGGATGCGATCTGATTGATCTGCGAGCGATCCCACGCCTCAACCGGCAGCGTGTGCATGAGCCGCATGCGCGCTTGCACCTGGGCCAGGCTGTCCTCGGGCATGGTGAAGATCACGGTGGTGGGCTGCACCTGGGTAATGACCACGAGCACTGTGCCCGCGGATGCCTGCACCACGTTGCCGGGGTCAACCAGCCGAAGACCGACGCGCCCCGCAATGGGCGCGGTAATGTGGCAATAGTTGAGCTGAACCTGGTCGTAGTTGACTGCGCCTTGATCGTTCTTGACCGTGCCCTGGTCTTGCAGCACAATCTTTTCCTGGTCATCCAGCAACTGTTTCTGGATTCCGTTGCGCGCCCATGCCGTCCGATACCGGTCCAGGTCCATCTGAGCCTGGGCAAGAATATTGGCGTCGCGCTCCAGTGCGCCCTGAGCTTGCAGCAGTTGCGCCTGGTACGGCTGCGGATCGATCTCGATCAGCGCCTGCCCCTTCTGCACAAATTGGCCTTCGCTGTAATGAACCGCAGTCAACACTCCGCTTGCCTGTGCGGTGATGGAGGAGGTGTAAACCGGAGTCACCGTGCCAATGGCGTCGAGGTAGATGCCAATGCTGCCCTTCGCTGCAGTGGCTACCGTGGCCGTGACGGATGGCTTTACAGCGGCCAGCGCATGTTTCGCAGCGGCTGCCCTGGCGTTGTTCTCATGAATGACCACAACAACAATCACGGCCAATAGCAGAAGAGCCAGGCCCGTCCACAGAAGCCAGTGCTTGTGATACCAGTAGAGCGGCGGCGGCAACTGATGACCCGCGCCGATATGCGGGTCATCCGACCGATCTTCGAATCCGGACATGCGGAACCTCACACCAACGCAGAGTTAGGAACGTGCTCTTCGCAGAATCGCCGGAATCCCGCGCAATCGTATGTTCCCTTTTGCTCATTCGGGATGGTCTGGGGCCTGCAACGGGAGTTTGTTTGCAAGGATGTCCGCTGGAATCCGATTTCTTCAGATACGATGTAACGGGAGATCCCCGGCTCTGCCGGAGGATCAATTACTTCGTCGTAAAGCTCAGCACCGTCCCCGGTGTTGTTCCCACGGCATTCGAGGCCATGGCCTGGAAGTAGTAGGTGGTTTTGCTCTTCAGACCGGTAATTGCGGTGCCGACATTCGTCGAGGCCATTCCTGTCAGAGCCCCGGTCCTGGTTGTCATGGAGGTCAGCGATGACTTGCTGGCGCCGTAGGCAAACCAGTACTGTGTGGTGGCATTGTTGGCGGTGACGGTTCCGTTCAACTGGGCGCCGGAGGCGGTGAGCGCGGTGGCGGCGGTGGTGGTGACGCTGGGCGCGGAGGCGATGGTGTACGCCGCGGCTGCGACTGAGCTTGTGCTATATCCCGACGCAACCGCGATTGCTCTCACTGTCTCCGTGGCCGACACTCTGATTCCCGCGGAAGTGTACTTCGCAGACGAGACTGTCGGTGCGGCGCCATTGGTGGTGTAGTAAATGGTTGCTCCCCGGGTGCTGTCAGATATGGTGACCGTCTGCGGCGAGTTGTAAGTTCCGGCTGCCGGGGTGAAGGTGGGCGCAGCTGTGGGCAGGGCAATATTGTAAGTCGCTGAGATAACCACACTGTTCCATGAGCTTGAAGAAACCGCAATGGCCCGGATGGTTTCGGTGGCCGAGACCTTGATGGCGGCAGTGTATCTTGCGGATGAGGTGGTTGGTTCATCTCCGTTGGTGGTGTAGTAAATGACGGCTCCAGCAGTTGAGTCAGTGATGGTCACGGTCTGCGCTGCTGTGTAAGTTCCGGCTACGGGGGTGAAGACCGGCGATGCGGCGAGAGAAGACACCGTGATCACCGGGGAGGTACCAGACGCGGATTTATAGACCGGCGCACTGGCGGCGTCTGGAGTGTAGCTGGCCGTCAGCGTGTTGCTGCCCACGGGAAGAGATCCGGCTGGAATCGTGATGGAAACACTGCCGCCGCTGAGAGATGAGGACGCGGATTTGTAAGAGCCGCAGGTGAGCAGGATTGATCCGGTGGGTGCCGGGTTGCCGCCGCCTCCGCTTACAGATACAGCAACGGTAACTGCTTGCATGGTTGAGACGCTGGATGGGGTCGGAGTGACTGTGACCACTGGCGCTATGATGGCGCGGGAGACGGTTACACCCATGGGCACGCTGCTGGTCAAGGAACCCGAGGTACCGGTGACGGTCGCCGAATTGGTCCCGGGGGTTGCTACGGAAGATGCAGTGAGAGTGAGGGTTGAGACCGCCGTGCCGTTGGCCGCAGGGGTCAACGAAGCTGGCGAGAAGGTGGCAGTGACGCCGCTGGGCAGGCCGGCAATGCTGAGCGCCACCGGAGAGATGAAGCCGTTGGAACTGGCGACGGTAATGGTGCTGGTCGCTGCGGTTCCCTGGTTGAGGGCCAGTGTGGATACCTGTCCCGAGACAGAGAACGCACCGCTGGGCAAACCGGTTGAGTAAGAACCATTAATTTGCCAAGCTCCAGTGCCGCTGGTGACCTGAAGAAAGAAGGCGTAGGTTCCGGCTGTAGCGCTGTAAGTTATCGTCAATGGCCCGGCGCCGTCCTGTTCGGTGATTCCCTGGTTCAGGGTTTCGTTGATGAGCGAGAATCTCCAGCTTGTACCCGTTGGCGCGGTGAGCGTTGCGGTGATGGCGCCGGCGGTGCTGGCAAAGGCAGAGGTGTAAATGTACTGACCCGGCGTGGTGAAGTTTCCCGAGAAGCAGATGTTGCCGGTGCAGGGTGTGCCCGCGCCTGTGCCGGAGAGGCTCACGGTATGCGGACTGGTGGTGGTGTTGTCGGTGACAGTCAAGGCGCCGGTTACCACGCCATCGGCAACCGGCGTAAAGGTGACGGAGATGGAGCAACTAGCTCCGGGAGCCAGCGATGTGCCACAACTGTTGGACTGAGAGAATACACCGGTGATAGCGATGCTGGCGATGGCCACCGTGCCTGTTCCTGTGTTTTTGAGCGTCACCAACTGGGCCGCGCTGGTCGAGCCTGTGTTCTGAACCGCGAACGACAGGGTGGAAGGCGTCAGGGTCGCGGTGTAAGTGGTGGGAACTATGGTGAGAGCGATGGGGACGGAATTGGACGGGCCGCTTGCTGTTCCTGTGACGGAGACTGTCGCGGTTCCCATGGCCGGCGTGGAAGCGACCGTGAGGGTAAGCGTGGATGTGGCCACATTGCCCGTTGTTGGAGTCACGGTTGGGGGCGAGAAGCTTGCTGCGACGCCGGCGGGCAAGCCTGAGGCGCTGAGCGCGACGGGAGAACTAAAACCGTTCACGCTGGTGACGGAGATGGCATTTGTCCAGACGTTGCCTGGGGACAGAGTGACGGCGGGCGGCCAAGTGGCGGCGATGTCGAAGGTCTTTGCCGCGGTGGCGTTGATATTGAAGGTCAGCGTGGCCTCGCAGGAATCGACGGGGGAGATGAAAGTGCCGACCCAGGTGTTGTTCCCCGGACTCAGCGGAATGGACTCGAGGACGTTACCGACCGTGGTGGAGTCAAAGAATCCATTGGGGCCCGACCAGAACCACTGGCCCCAAAGGAACGGAACGGGCTGGACATCGAGCTCTACCGATGCGGTGGTGGAGACGGTTTCGCTGGACTGAGCGCTCCACCCTTGGCCGTTCACCTGGATGTAAGGCACAACTTCGGTGATTGATGCACAATCGCCTGGGGGCAGGATGGTGAGGGCAAAGGGAGTGACAGCGGAAAGAGGACCGGCAGTAGCAGTGACAGTGACGGTATAGGTTCCAGCGGGCGCGGAGGAAGACGCGGTGAGCGTGAGAACCGGCTGCGCGATTCCATTTGTGGAAAGGTTGACGGAGCTGGGCGAGAAGGTAGCCGTTACTCCGGCAGGCAACCCGGCGGCGCTGAGCACAACGGCGCCGTTGAAGCCATTCAGGCTGCTGACAACCATGCCGTTCTGCCCGCTGCTTCGCTGTTCAATAGCAAGAGCCGGGAGGTCGACCAGCAGGCCGGGCGAGGCCGTAGACTCGGCGGTAATCGCAAAGGCCTGCGTGGAAGCGCAGTTGAGCGGATCGACAAAGACCGCCTGGAAGACGTTGAGCCCCGGGATCAAGGGAACGCCATAAATGGCCCGGCTATCGTGCGACACAGAGGAGTATCCATTGGGACCGGACCAGACCCAAGTTCCGTCTCCGTAGTTGTCAGGATCCATGTCGAGACCCACCCCGCCGTTCAGAGCCACGGTTTCAGCATCGGCGATGAGCCAGTAGCCGTAACCAACCTCGATATAGGGAGTGGTTTTTGGGGCAGTGTCTCCGCAACTGGCAGCACTGTAGACGACCATGATGGGAATCGTGGTGGTATTGACCACGGTACCTGATGTACCGGTAACGGTAGCGGCGTAGGTTCCAACCGTGGCCGACGCGGATGCGGTCAGCGTGAGGCTGGCGGTGGCCGAGCCATTGGCAGCCGGGGTGACAGAAGACTGCGAGAAGGCTGCGGTCACGCCGGCCGGCAGGCCGCTTACGCTCAAAGCGGTGGGGGCGGAGAAGCCGTTGACGCTTTCAACCACGATGGTCTGCGCAAGACTGCTGGCGCTCTGGGCTACGACGGCCGTCGCGGGACCTTTAACGTAAAGGGAAGGCGATGAGTAACCCGTGATGGCGTAGGTCTGGGTGCTGGCACATCCGCTCGTGTTGGTGTAAGTGACGACATAGGTATTGCTTCCCAGGTTCACGAGAAGCGGGCCAATCTGCTCAGACGAGCTCGAGAACCCGTTGGGGCCGGTCCAGCTCCAGGCTCCCCCTGCGTGGGCGCGTGGATTGAGGATGACCGAGAAGAAGCCGGCAGGCGAGGCAGGAATATTCGCCGAGCTCGCGGCCAGCCAGGTTGTCCCTCCGTCCAGACTGAGTTGAGCAGCGATGGGCGTTTGTGCGCAGGTGGTGGGCCCGGCGAGAGTCAACGTGGTGGTCCCGGTTAGGCTGCCGGAGGTTCCGGTGATGGTGACCGTAGTTGGAACTGGCAGAGACTGGGTAGTAGAGAATGTGAGGGTGCTGGGAGCGGTTGCCGATGCCGTAGCAGGAGCGAAGACAGCGGATACGCCGCTGGGCAACGCGGAGGTGGTGAGCGCGACATTGTTCTTGAATCCGAAGAAGGCGGTGACGGCGATGGTGCCGGACCACGATGCGCCGGGTTGGATGGTTGCTCCGGGCGCCGAACTAGACAGTACGAAGCTGGGAACATCTGCCACGACCAGATCGTTGATCAGGCTGGGCCCGTTCATGCTTCCCCATCCAGTCACAAGGTCATAGCCGGGACCGGCAGAATATGGATTGGGGTTGTAGCAGTCTGTCCAGTTGCAGTTATTAGTTCCACTGACAATGTCGTGGAAGTCGTTCGCATAGGTCTTGCCGGAGGTTTCGGCAAGCGTGTAGAGGGTGGGGTTGAGAAAGCCGATGGGGGCTTTGCCCTCAGCAGCGGCCTGTTGATTGGCCAAGGCGATGTAGCCAGCCCAGCGGGGTGCGGCCAGGCTGGTGCCGCCCCAGCCTCCGCATGATCCTATGCTGCAGGCGTAGCTGTTGAAGTCGGCGTCGGCAGCCACATCCGGCGCATTGCGGACGGTCGCTGAGACGCCGGCGTTGGCAGCCGCATAACTTGCCAGGCCATTCTGGTAGGAGGGCAACGCGTACCCATCGGTGCCCGGCCCGCCGGTGCTTTGATTCCAACCGGTTTCCGAGACCCATGTGCCCAGAGGGCCGCTCGTGGTCAGGTCCGTTCCGCCAACTGAGGTGATGTAGGGATCATCGGTGGGGAATGTGTAGGGCGAGCCGTACCAGTAGGATCCATTGTCTCCGGAGGCGACAAAGATCGACTGGCCCTGCGCCGCAAACTCCTGGAAAATGGGGTCATCGTACGTGGCGTTGTTGCTCCAGCCCCAGGAGCAGCTCAGCACATTGGCGGTGTCGTCTACGGCCATCTGGTTGAACATATCGACATCCGAACCGCTGGTGTTGTACATGATCAGCTGGGTGATGCCGGGCGCCATGCCAATGGCAGAGACGATGTCCACGATGGCCTCGCCATCGTCGTTTCCGAGCGGGGAGCCTCCATCGATCAGCTCATTGTTGATGGGGATGGTGTACGGTCCTCCGCCGGCGGCTGGCGTATACGTTAGAACGAAGTTGTTGCCATTGGCGACGGCGGTCGCTTCTCCGTTGAAGCTCTGGACAACATCGTCGATGCTGAAGCCCTCATACTCCACCAATCCGATCGCCTGGCCCGCCCCGGTGAGCGGTCCGTTGCCATAGTAGGCTGCGCGAATGTCCTCGCCAAGGAACAGGTTATTCGGGCCCGAACCGGTCTGATCGCCGGCATTGCCGTGCGTCCCACGTTCTGGCGGGGCCTTGGCAGCCATTGAATGGGGCAGCGAGAAATTGTCGAGACCGACGATGTGGGATACGGCTACGGGCAGATCAACCGAGGGCGCTCGATCCGGGGAGTAGAAGGTGCGATTTTCCGTGGGGTGCGGATAGACCTTCATGTTGACATGAAAAGCGTTTTCGATCTGTCGCACTGAACCTTTGATCCCCACCAGCATGCGATTCCCGGGGGTGCTGGTGATGGTGAAGCCATTTGCTCTGGCAAAGCCGATCACAGCCTGGTAGTCCTGTGCGGTGGGTCCGAATTGCGCGGTGAATTGTTCAACCGTGAGGTATTTGCGGAAATCGGGGCTGGAGCGGTCCTGAAGCCGGGCAAGGAAACCGGTGAGTTCGTTCTGGTTGCGAAGAGGAAGCATGATGGAGATCTGCAAGCTCTTATCTGCAGGCAGAACTCCGATCGGCGCGACTTGCCGCAGTGCAACCGCGGGCCTCAGGTCGTCTTGCAGCACCTGGGGTGATTGCACGGATTGTGCGGAAACGGAGAAGGATAAAAGTAGAGGGGTGCAGGCAATTGCTGACAATGCCCATTGCCGGTGGCCTGTTCTTCGCATGATTCGAGCCTTCAGCGCCATTCGACCGCTTGCTCCTATCGCTTTGCCCGCATGCGATGGGGATTGCTTCGTGGCACAGGATCAACGCACAGATTGGCCTGGGCCAAACCGGGTGGTGGCTTGGTCCCAGCTCTAATTCCGTACTTCGGCGGGCAGGGGCGATCAAACAGTTGGCCGGGCGCAGATGGGAACACTTATGTAATGAATGCGGAAGTCCTGGATGTGTGCGCCCCGGGGCCCATGCGCCGGATGCGAGTTCTCCCGGGTACCATCTTGATAGCATTGTCCCGCGTAAATCCAGCGACAAGTCAGTTCGCAAACGTTGGAGTTCTTCATTCAGGTCAAAACATAACAATGAAGACGACCAAGCTATGGCCTGCCCGATATTTTGTACCAGTTGGATTGTTCGTGTAGAGCAGCGGCGAAGGGCCCAGCCTTTTTTTACCAATCGCAATGTTAGTCTTCGCCTGGTTCAGGTTGCAGCCAGTACGTGGCTAATACGCGCAGCTCATTCATCGATTAGAGGATTTCTCGGTTCAAGAACTCATCTCGCAGTTTCGAGTTGAAGCTCTCACAGTAGGCGTTCTCCCATGGAGAGCCGGGTTCGATATACAGTGTCTTTGCTCCAGTTGCAGCCAGCCACTTGCGCAGATCCCTGGCCACGAGCTTGCTGGGGAATAAGTTAGGGATTGAGAAGGGGTGCCCGGACTGCGATGTGTCTTCTGTTTTTGCAGCCAGTCATGGTACTTGATCGTTCAGATTTCGAATGGAACAGATCGAGCCAGGAGCAATTCGGCGCCGGATGGGATTCAGTTTAGGCATTGCGAATCATCTCCAACTGCCGGAACTGACGAAGCCAGCCCAATACCAGGGGTGGGTGCTCTGATGGGCGCCGCGGCGCTCGCTGAGCAGCTTGCGCGAGGCGTTCCATGCGGCATCGGCGGGGTCGGTGTGAGAACTCAGGCGCTGGACGTAGAGCTGGTGCATGAAGCGGCGGGTCACATCGTCGTCCACCGGCCACAGGGTCATGAGCACACTGCGCGCGCCGGCCACGCGGAAAGCGCGCTCCAGGCCGACTACGCCCTCACCGTCGTGCAGTTCGCCGTTGCCTGTGTTGCAGCCGGAGAGGACCGCCCAGTCGACCCCGCTGAGGTCGAGGGAAGCAATCTGCTGCGCGGTCAGGATAGACGCTTGGCGGCTGTGGTTGGCGCCTGCAAACACCAGCCCTGAGTGAAGCAGTGGGTTGCCGTCGCCGCAACTCTTGTCCAGCAGGAAGGCATGCGTGGCGATGTGCAGCACGCGATGGCTCGATGCCGCGGAGAGAAAAGCCTCCCGGGTTGCGGCGTCGCCGGTCAGCAGCGCGGCGTCCTCTTTGGGGTTCCACCGCAACCATGCGGAGTGAATGTCTCTGACCTCGGCCGCCGAGCCAGGCAGCGGCTGGAACTCGAGGTCGTGAAACTGGGTGCAGGTCACTTCGCTGCCGCGCAGCGTGCTGGGCGGCAGCGATGCGCTGGCCAGATTAAATGTGGGGTTTCCCACGGCAAGCAAGCCTGTCTTTCTTTGCGCGGCCTCGGTGGGGACCAGGTCGCGTTCGCTGGTGAGCATTCGAATTACCGGGCCGTGCTCCACCAGATAGCCCTCGCCATCGGGCAGGCCGGCAAAGGGGATCAGGTTCAGCAGCCCGTCCGGCACCACCAGGGCGAGATTCACGCCGGCTAATTCCGTGCGCAGCGGATCCCAGATGCGTTTGCGCAACTCCGCGCCGGCCTGGCGGTAGGAGCGTTCGTTGCGCAGCGAGCCCACACCGCCCAGGTGGGCCTCGCGATCGGCGCTGGCCCGGGCAGCGGTAACCAGATCGTCGATCGGCTTGGCTTCGCCCAAGTCGTAAACGCGAATGCGGTCGGTGTCGGGCCGCATCACCAGCGCCGCATACGATCGGATCCCCTTGCGCGCCGGGTCAACCGCCTCCACTGCGCAGCGAAGGTAGTCGACAAACGAGATGAGCACGGAGTGGGCGGGCAGGCCGTGGCGGAGATCCGCCATGCGCACATCGGCGGCGCGGTCGTCGTCACGGATGGCCGCGCTGTGCTTGGCGAGCGCGCTCTCAATCGCTTCCATGCGGGCGGTCGCCTCGCCAAGTTCGTCGCCGCTGCTTTTCTTGTCAGGAACGGTGTGCTCCAGTGACAGCAGATCCGAGCGGGCTTTATCCATTTCCTCCAGCAGGCGGGCAACCTCGGGGTCGTTGTTGGTGTTGAGGTTTCTCTCCCTGCGCGCCATCTCCTCGGTGACCAGTGCGCGGCTGCGTGCCAGTTCCTGATAGATTTCATTCGAAGCCAGTTCGGGATGGCGCGCAATCACCGAAAGGGCAATGTTCAGGCCCCAGGGATGGTGCTCCCAGTAAGCCAGTGCCTGCCGCTCCGGCAAGGTGCGGGCCTGCAGGACAAATGACTCGCGCCCCATGCGCGCGGCCTCAAGACCCTCCTCGATGGCGTGGCGCAGGTCGCCGCCTCCGGCCAGCGACCGCGCGTACGCGGCGCGATACACCGCCCGATCGGATGCGGCCATGTACTTGTTGGAAAGAGCGATCCGGGAATTCTGCCATGCCAGTTGGAACTGCCCGGTCCGGGTGTACATTTCCGCTATGTTGCCGTGGATGCTTTCCACCGTCGGATTATCGGGCCCGTAGATCTTCTCCATGATCTCGAGTGAGCGCTGGAAGTGGGAAATGGCCTTGGCAAAATCCTGGTTATACAGAGAGTGGGTGGCGGCGTTGCTTTCCAGAATGCCGGTGTCTGGAGAATCGGGGTGAACGCGGTGAGCAATTCCAAGAGCCTCTTCAATGTCCTGGCCGGCGCCGGCAATATTCTTGTCGCGGTCGCGCAGGCCGGACCGGTACGAGAGACTTCCCACCAAATCCCATTCCTGCGCCGCGCCCGCCTTGCGCTCTTCCGCGATCGCCGCTTCAATGGCATTGAGCGCGCAGGTCATGTCTCCCAACCCATCGCAAGCATAGGCCAGGGCATTGCCTGCGTAGGCAAACTCCACGGCGTCGGGGAACTCCTTCTTTGCGATCTCCATCGCGCGCTCGGCCAGGGTCCGGCTTTCGCCCAAGTGATTCGTATGCATCGACACTCCGGAAGCAGTGGTCAGGGCCGTGACAAAAAGCTTGCTCCGCGGGCCCGCCGCCGCCTCCGCCACGGCCATCTCGCGATTCACCATCTCCAGCGTCGCTTCGTCGATTTTGCCCGCATTCGTCACCGCGGCTGCCAGATTGTCCAGGGCCTTGGCAACCTCCACGGTGTTTCCTGGGTGCGCGCCCTCCGCGGCGCGCAACAGCTCCTGCGCCTCGGCCACAGGATCCTGGGCAGCGGGCAAAGGCGCGCCCTGCTGCTCGGCGAAGCAGGCAAGGCCCGTCAACGCCATCCCCAGAACGCACACCATCCCCATGCGCCGCCACTGCCGGCTTGCCGCACCCGCATCCATACTGCTTGTTTCAATCAAGGTAACCATCCCGCAGACCTCCGTGGAGCAGGCTTCCATGCCAGAGATTTACCCAACCCAGGAAACAATTGCAAGAAAAAGCAGCACGCGCCGGCCACTTCGATGCTCTTTCGCCCGGCATCCAAGTGAACTGCGCGTGCCGCAAGTTACAGGGTTACCGCCAGCACTCCGGCGCTGTCCGTCATGGTTTGTCCTCCCAGAGCCACCGTCACCGCGCCGATACCTGCCTGGACGCCGTATCCCGTGTTGGGGCTGAGGCCGGTGATCAGCACAGTGCTGACCGCGGCCGGCACATTCAACGTCGTTCCGCTGAAAGTGGATGCCGCGCTGACCGGGAAGAAGACGGCGTTGCTGCCGAAAGCCGCCCCGTCAAACGGCGTACCGCTTTTGCTCTGCACGCGCGTTGCCTGCGCCATCGGCGCTCCGGCATCTGCGCCCTGCAGCACGTGGAGAAAGCGCGTGTCGGAGGGGTTGGTCGAGTCTTCTACCTGGTAAATGTACTGCGTTGGCTCAAGGTCGGCGGTGGTGTTGAGATTGGCCGCGCCCTCGAAGCTGCTCAGCGTGGGATTGAGCGGAAGCAGCGTCTGGATGAACAACCGCTGCCCGTCTGCCATGGTTTCGGTCGCCGTATTCCCGGAGATCTGCGGAGCCGTCACCAGCGCCAGGTTGAACTTCTTGAAGAGCCCGCTGTTGATGGATGTGGCGCGATCGTAAACCACAATGTAGTCGTTGTTGAGCCACACGATGGAGCGGGTTGCCTGCGTGATGTTGGCTATCGCATCCGCCGCCGTATAGTTGTTGGGCTTGTTGAACAGGTTGGTGAGATTACTTGAGGCGTAGACGTAGCCCGGCCCCGCGCTCATCACCGTCGTTGGGTCGCCCGCGTTTTCGCCTTCCATCCACTGGCTGCCGTTGGTCCACACAACGCCGTCGAGGCCCTGGAAGTTGACGCCTGCGCAGGCGGCGCAGTCGTTCTGGAGCGCGAGCGTATTGTGGTAAATCGTAGTGGCCCCATTGCCGTTGCCGCCGTTGTCGTAGTTGCTCATCTCCTTGGTCAGGAACTCGCCCTTGCGGAACAGCCCGAACTCTCCGCCCCCGCCGTCCTGGTGGTTGATCGAGATCCAACTGGCGCGGTAATCGAACATGGTGCCGTTCGGGGTCCAATCGCTGTGGGCCACAATGCGGCCGGCCGGTGCGTCGTAGAACAGTGTGGGGAAACTTGGCCGCGGATCGGCCGCGGGCGCGGCGTTGGGATCGAGAAGCAGGAAGTAAAGCAGATCCTGCGTCACCCCCCAGGTCCATGGATCGTTCATCCGCACAGCCAACCCCGACGCTCCATTGGGCATGGCATTCACTGCATACCAGCGCGCCGGCCCTACGTGCGTGCTGATCCCCTGCTCCTGATCCAGCAGCCCCAGCAAGGCGAAGGGCGCCATCTGGTCCGGCGTCACCCATAGCCGCAGCATGTCGCCGTAACCTGCAAATTGATACACCGATCCGAGATACGATTCGCTGCTCGGGACGATCGGCGCCGGCGTGAGCGAAGACAGGTATCCCTGCACATAGCGATCCCAGACCGGAGCGCCGATCAGTCCGATCTGCGGGCCGGAGAACTGCGGGTTATTGAAGCCCGACGTCTGAAGGGCCAGCAGTTGTCCGAGAACATAGGCGAACGATTCCCCGTAGAGCATGCCCTCCGGAGGCAACCCGCCGCTGGCCAGGCCGAAGCCTGCCCCGATGGGATTCTCAGGAACGCCGTAGGCTTGTGCTACCGCTGCGGGGTCGCCCATCATCGCGAACTCTTCATAGAGCCAGGCCCCGTTTGCGTCGTCAATGTAGCTGCGCAGCGTGTTGCCCAATTCGGCGGCAGGAGCCGTGGGATTCAGCGGCGGGTCGTCGCCAGGGTCAAGCGCAAGCGACATCATGGTGAGAAGACGCGCATGCGCCAGGTAGTAGTTGTTCGAGGCCATGCGATACGGTTGATTGTTGGGCAGAAGGGCCAGGCTGTTGATGAGCCCGGGCGTGCCCGGATTGTCGCCGCCGGTGGTCGACGCAGTCAGGCAATCGTTCGCCCACATCATGAACACGCTGCGAATGGTGGCCTTGTCAGACGCGGTCAGAATCGGATTGCTGTTGGCGTCGGTTGCATTGTAGATCCAGTCCACTATCAGCGGCCACTCGTGCCCGGTAAAACTGGCGCGATTGTAAAGCGCAAATGAAGGATCGCGGAAGGGCGCGCCGGTCGCATGCCCAAGCGCCGCCTGGTTCATGGCGTACATCAGAAGATTGCGCGCTTCCTGGGCATACAAGATGCGCGTGGCGCTGTTGGGGTTGACCAACGAGTTGAATGCCAGGATCACAGCATTCTCTTCGCTCAGCATCCCGGTATAACCCTGCGTGTCTCCGAAATCGGGATACGGATTGGCTGGTATCGGATTGGTGAGGCTTTGGTTCGGGCCCGGAGGAAAGGCCATGTTGTAGTTGCTCGCCGCCGCACTCGCCACCCCGGCCAGGCTCTGGTACACAGGGTTGTCGGGTGTGGCCCAGCCTTGCAGTCGCGGCAAGTCCTGCTGCGTGATCCAGAGGCGCGGATGCGTCGCAACCGGTATGGGAATCGGCGTGGGCGTATAAAAGTTTGCTGTGACGGTGGTATTGGCCGAGGGCATGGTGAGCGTCGTGGAAGCGGCGATCACATTGCCCACCTGCGCCCCCGTCCAGGATTGAAAGGCCTCGCCCACCAGCGGAGTTCTGGCCGAAATGCTCACTGAAGTGCCGGGCGCAAACGATCCGCTCGTGCCCCCACCGGCAATTGTTCCGTTGACAACCGTGAGGGAGTAGACAGGACTCGTGCTGCCGGAGCCGCCGCCTGAGCTGGCCGTTACCGGAACCGTGATTGCATTGCTGTAGATCTGCCCCGGAACGCTCACTTCAAAGCTCGCGCTGGTCGCCGGTCCCTGATAAATGCCCGTCACGGTAATCGATGTGGGACTCACTGAAGACGGCGAGTACTGAATCATGCTATTGCTGCCGTAGCTCTGGTAGACCATCGAGCCTGTCTGGAAACCTGTTCCAGCGATTGTGAGACTAAATGTCCCCACACTCAGCGGGTTGGGCGACACGGCGGTAATCACCGGTGCGGTTGTGCCGCTGCCTGAGGTTCCGCTGATTCCGGAACTGGTCGTCCCGCCGCCCGAACCGGCAGAACCCACGGGAACCGTGATAGGAGCGCTGCAAGCAGAGGACGTATTGCAGACCTCAAAACTCGCGCTTGTTGCCTTTCCCTGGTAAATCCCCGTCACGGTGATCGACGTGGAGCTCATCGAAGACGGCGAGTACTGAATCATGCTGTTGTTGCCATACGACTGGTACACCATCGAGTTGGAATTGAAGCCGGTTCCAGTAATGGTTACATTGATGGTCCCCACGGGGAGCGGGTTGGGAGTGATCGACGTCAACACCGGGGGAGTCTGGTGCGCCCAGAGACTCGTTGACGGCGATGCCAGAATCCAGATTGGCAGTGCTACTAAGCAAACGCCATGCCTGAGTGCATTGCGGAGCTCGCGTAGGCGGAAGGGGAATTTTGTGCGGTGCATTGGCTGCGGTTCCTTTCGAGGGAAGTTGCAGGCCCGCTTGGTCTGTTTGTCGAAAAAGCAAACCGTCCCAAGGTGCAATCGATGCGGGCGCTTGTCGGCAACAGAGCGTGACCTGCGAACTAAGTGGTCGGGAAGATGTCTTTGTGACTCGCCGGAGCCGGAAGGTGCGAGCCCAGACGAGGCGTGAGTGGAGAAATAACTCAGATCGAGGCTCCGCGGCGCGCTCCTTCTGCCGGCCGCGAGAACCGGAAGATGCAAAGCGATTCGCTTGAAGAATCACTCAAGAGCGGTGCGCATGCGGCCAAGTTGGGCGACGCAGATTCAAATCCAGACGGATTGCGCCGGAAAAGATAGAACTACTTCCTAATGGGCGCCTGTGGGGATGCTTGCCAACTGCGCGCGGGCGCGCTGCTCGATGTCTCCGTGCAGAGCGATGGTGCGTGTCAGAGTGTCACGCGCCGCGGCCGCATCGTTGCGGGCGAGCGCAATCTGGGCCATGTAGTAGAGCGCCTGCTCCTCAAGGCCGGAGCCGGAGGCGGACGCCACGCTGCGCAGTTGTTCTTCCGCCGCCCTGAAATCACCCAGGTTCGCGCTGCAGACTCCGGAGTAGAACCGGGCCGCGGACGCGTCTTCATTCCCTGCCGGCACCTGCGCGAGAGCCTTCAACGCGCGCGGGCAATCCTGTGCCCCGTAGGCCGTCATTCCTGAAGCGAAATGCGGATCTTCACCCAGCCCGCGCAGGCTGGGTGCGTGATACGGCAGCAGCGTGAGATCGGCCAATTGGGAAATCTGAACGGGAGCGTTCGAGTGCTGTGCCGAAACGGAAGGCCGAGTAGCCGCCGTCGGCACCCCACCGGCAACACCGGGTTGTGCCAGCTTGCGGAACTCTCGAATGCCGAAGAAGCCTAACACCAGCAGCGCGGCGATGGCCCCCAGGGCGGCGGCGCGGGCTGGCCACGCGACGATCTTGCCGGGAGCCTTTTTCGGCTGCCTGCCGAGCTTTTGGGTCACTGTCCCGAGCGCCTCCGCCTGCGCCAGGCAAACCGGGCACTCGAAGTAGTGCTCTTCGAATCGCAGGGCCTGGGCTTTGGGGAGCGTACCCTGCAGGTAGGCTTCGAGCCATTGTTGGGCAGGCGCCCCTGTGCAGTTGCTCATGACCTAGCTCTCCCTACAGTATTGTGGCCGGAAGTTTCCCTTTGTGACTCACCGCGGACCAATTCGGTGACGCGGCGGATGGCTCTCAATTTCCTCTGCCGCACGACATCGCTGCTCAAACCCAGCCGTTCAGCAATCACGCCCGGCTTAAGCCCATCCACCAGGGTCATTTTCAGAATTGTCCTGTCTACCGGCTCCAGGCTGGAGATGGCGCTCATTGCCAGCGTTTCCCGCTGCTGTTCTTCAAACTCAACGCTGGCCGGCGCCAGGTCTGGCAGATTCGCAGGCAGCTCCACCGGTTCCGGCCGGCGCATGCGGATCCGATAGTGGTTATTGAGCAGATTGCGGGCGATTCCGATCACAAAGTGGGTCAGCTTTTCCGGGTCCCGCAACCGCCCCTTACGCAGTGAGCAGATGGCCTCGATCATCACATCCTGCACCAGGTCGACGGTCAGGTCGGGATCGTTCGAGCGCGCCAGCAGCATGAACTTGACCGGCCGCAGGTAGCGATTAACAAACGCACCCTCCGCTTCGGAGTCGCCCTGTGCGATGGCCTGCACCAGTCGTGCATTGCCCTGCCCAGTCGGTTCCGTGAGCATCTCTTGCCCGTCGATGGGTTCGCCAGTCACCGCTTCTTGTTTTCAACCTGAAGTGAGGGAATTCGCTTTATCACACCATACAACCGCGTCGCCCGGCTTGTGAATGGAAAACATCGTGAATCAAGTACGTTGGGCATGTTGCCCGCGGCCGTAAGCTCTGCCGTTCGGCTGCCGATTGCGGCCATGAAGCCATGGGTTACGCCGGTCGAACGCTGTCGGCTCTTGTTAGCCTGAAGCACGATGGATTTGCCGGGCCCTTTGAAGGATGCCGAGTCGATTTCCACGATGCGGTGATACGGTTGTGGACTAGAAAGATTCCCATCGATCCTTGTCGAAGGAGGTCTGTGCCAATGATCCACTCGATTTCTGTCATACCGCTGATTCGATTATCGGGAGCCTTATTAGTCCTGCGTGGAAGCAGATTTGCAGGGCGGAAAAACTTAGCAGCAACAGATCTTTGGTAACTACGTAGCTATGGAAACGTCGGCGCGCAGGGCTTGCGCTGGATCCGGCATACTCTGTGTCACAGACAGGTTTGCGTCTAAGGGCTATGCCCTCAACTGTCTAGAAAGAGTTCTGCCGAGCTCCCATAGCCCGCGACCCCGCAGCTCATCCCCAGCGGGCCAGCCGAACGGCGGGACTGAGGAGGAATCATGCGCGGGAAAGCTGTGGCGGCCATTCGTGGGACAAGTGTGCGATGGGTTCTGGCGCTGCTGGTTCCTGGAGCGCTGGCTACCGCCTGCTGGGCGCAGGCGGTGGGGAAGGAAACACCGGAAGCAGGCGCTGAACCGGCTGCGAGCGGGAGCGGCCTTCCGACGTTCGTGCCGGCCATGATTTCCGATGTTGCCAGGAAGAACTACCTGGTGACGGACTTGCCGCCGGCCTGTATGTACGGCGGCGGTGGAACGGGCGACGGAGGCGCGGCAACAGAGGCGGAGCTGAGTTGCCCCACTGCACGCGGCGAAGCAAGAGTAGTCCACCCGCCGGATAGAAGTTCCTCGGAGAAGCAGGTTCTCTTCGGGGTACCGAGGCCCAGGCAGCGCCCACAGTCCGGGTTTTGACTGCAATGGTCTTTGGGCGCGCGCCAAAGTGGCTGTGGCCTGCTGAAGGCAAATGTCCGGGATGGGCAGATTGCCACCGAGGCGACGAAGATCTGTCGCAGGGGACCTCGGGAACTGCCGCACGGCTCGGCTTCGCTTCGCGGTGGTGCACGGACCTTGGGCTGCTCGTGGGTCGGCTTTTGGCCCGACGGCGTTCAGGCGGCGCAGGATGGTGGTCTCAGGGGCGGCCCGGGGGCCAAGAATGCGCACAGCGGGCAATTCTGGCTCAACACCCGCCAATACGGAGAGGCCGTGCTTGCTTTTGCTCAAATCCGGCCCTGGAGTTGGCCACGCCAGCTGTGTGTGACCCCTAGATTCGCCCATTTTGGAATACGATTTGGACGAAGGAAAGGGGGGCAGGTCTCACCGGACGGAGAGGGCTTGGAATTACGGAAGACTAGCATCCTTCCGGAAAGGTGAACAGGTTACGGACAGTCAGACCAAAAAGAAAAAAGCCGCCTAAGGCGACTCTCGCTAGGTTCTTTGGATTGTAAGGTGTTTTGGTTGCGGGGGCTGGATTTGAACCAGCGACCTTTGGGTTATGAGCCCAACGAGCTACCGGGCTGCTCCACCCCGCAAAGATAGTTTACCAACTTCGGCAGTGGGGGTCAAATGGCTGGAGTGCGTGGGGACTGAGTGATCCGGTACACTTTTGTGGATCGTCTGAGCAAATAGGACCCCCGAGCATGTCTGAACTTTATGTAGTTGTGCTGGCAGTGATTGTGGTTGCGTTGCTGGCGGTTGCCGTGAACCGAACCTCGCAGGTGAAAACCAAGGCGGACTACCTGGTTGCCGGGCGGTCATTGCCGGCGGTGGTTCTGGTGCTGACGCTGCTGACCTCGTGGATCGGGGCGGGTTCGCTTTTTGCAGGCGCGGAAAATGCCTACAAGAACGGGTTTGCGGCATTGTGGCAACCGGCCGGGGGCTGGGTAGGGCTGCTGCTGATCTACTTTATTGCGCCGCGGGCGCGGAAGTTTGCGCAGTTTACGCTGCCGGACCTGCTGGAGGCGCGGTATAACCAGACGGCACGGGTGCTGGGGACGATTGCGATTCTATGCGCCTATGTGGGCATAACGAGCTACCAGTTCAAAGGCGGCGGGAATGTGCTGCACCTGATCTTTCCGGATACGGTTACGCCGGAGTTGGGCACCTATCTGATTGCGGCATTTGTGATTGTGACGACGGCGATGGCGGGGATGTCGTCAGTGGCCTATATGGACGTGGCGATCGGGTCGCTGGTGACGGTGATCTGTATTGTTGCGGCGCCGATGCTGTTTTTGAAGGCAGGGGGGTGGGCGGGGCTGCATGCGGCGCTGCCGCAGTCGCATTTTGAGGTGCTGGGGAACCTGACGCTGCTGAAGGCGTTGGAGTACATGGTGCCTGTGTTGCTGCTGATGCTGGGTAACCAGGTGATGTATCAGAAGTTTTTTTCAGCGCGATCGGAGAAGGATGCGCGGATATCAGTGATTGGGTGGATTCTGGGCACGGTGCTTTTGGAGACGCTGATTGTGGCGATTGCTGTGATTGGCTCGGCGCTGTTTCCGACGGGCGAGGTGGCTCGGCAGCCCTACGAGATTATTCCGTATACGGCGCGGCATGGGCTTCCGGCGTTGATGGGCGCGCTGCTGCTGGGGGCAGTATTTGCAAAGGTGATATCGACGGCTTCGAACTACCTTTTCTCGCCGGCGACGAACCTGATCAACGATGTGTTTGTGCGGTATATTGCGCCAGGCGCCTCGAACAAGCGGGTTCTCATTGTTTCGCGGCTGGCAGTGGTTCTGCTGGGTTGCTGGGCGCTCTACCAGGCGGTGTATGCGCCGAGCATTCTGGCCAAGATGCTGTGGGCGTACACGATCTATTCGGCGGCGTTGACGCCGGTGGTGCTGGCGGCGTTCTTCTCAAAGCGGGTGACGGCGTGGGGAGCGGTGGCGGCGATTGGGACGGGGACGGTGGTGACGCTGGCTTGGGATGTGGATGCGGTGAAGGGTCTGTTTCCGCCTGTTTTGGCCGGACGGGATGCGATTTTCCCGGCGCTATTCGCCGCGGTTACGGCCATGGTGGTGGTGAGCTTGTTTACGCCGAAGCCGACGCAGGAACAGTTGGCGCAGTTTGGGGATTGAGAGGGCAAGCAAGTCAGCGGGTTAGCGCCGCTTCGCGGGGCTAGCAAGTCAGCGAGCTGCTACTGCTTTTTGAGGACGGCGGTGCCTCTTTCGTCGCTGAGGATGGTGCTTTCGAGGATGCGGAAGGCGGGGGCTTTGTCAGCGGGGAGCTCGACCTGGCGAACGATGTATTCGCGTTCGAAGTGGAGCAGGCCGGCCTTGGCGGAGACGGAGGAGTGGTAGCTGGCGAAGTCGAGGTCGATGTTCATGGGGTCGGGGGTGTCATCAATGACGTAACCGGGGGGGGATGGCGATGTCAAAGCTGTCGCGCCATTTGCCGGTGATGCCGAGGTCGATGGGGACGGTGCGGGGTTTGTCGTCAAAGGGCCTGGTCTGCGAGCCGACGACGCGCGGGCGGACAAGAAGGAGGGGGCCGGCCTGGTGGGCGTATTGCGCGGTGGTGAGGGTGTACTTTAACTCGACGGGTTTGTCGAGTTCCGCGGGCTCGGAGTACTGGAAGGAGTTGAGTGCGGCGCCGGGGAGGTCGTCGGCAATTCTCTTTTCAAGATTTTCGCGACGCTCTTTCTCATCGGAATGCTTGAGGGTAGAGCGGAGGCGGGCGCCGTCATTGCCAGAGCGGGTGACATCGACTGAACCGGTGAGGGAGCCGTCGGCGGCGAGGGTGAAGGAGCCTTTGCGTTCGGAGCTGCTGGCCTCGGGGGCGAGGACGGGCAAGGGGAGGAGTTGACTGTCGGATCCGGCACTGAGAGTGCCATAGCTGCCTTGCTCATAGTAGGGCAGGTGACCGACGGGGACGGTTTCATTGGTGGGGTCGAAGATGAGATAGCGCTTGCCGCTTCTGCCGTTGACGACGGCGAGGAGGCGGGGATCGTTGACGTCCGGTGGGATCTCGATGGCTGTGATCATGTGGTCACCCGCGATGGACGGGTCATCGGGATCGACGAGGCCACGGCGGTCGTCGACCATCAGGTAGCAGGCGTGGATGCCGGCAACCTGGAGCATGGAGATGAGGATGGTGGTTTTATCTTTACAGTCGCCGTAGCGATTGCGAAAGATATCGGCGGCATGATTGGCCTGGAAGCCGCCGATGCCGCGCATGACGACGAAGTAGCGGATGTTTTTCTGGATGTATTGAGTGATGCTGCTGAGTTTGGAGTAGAGGTCAGGAGCGCCGGCGATGAGGGATTGGGTCTGGGCGGTAATTTCAGGAGAGGGATCGGGACGGCCGGCTTCAAGCGTGGTGACCCATTGGCTAATGGCGCGCCATTGATTGTCTTTTCCATCGACGGCAGCATCTCCCCATTGAACCGACATGCGGGCGGCAAGAGCTTCCCACTCGGGGTGCGAGGGAATGTCGCGGAGGGTGAGGGCCGGCGTGTCTTTAAGTTCCCCACGGAAGTGATTGGGGGTGAGCTGGACGGGGGGGACGGGCTTGAAGTTGTGCCAGGCGCTGGTTTGAGTTCTTCCGGGAGGCAGGTCGATTTCAAGGGCCTGGTAGACGACGGGAATATCGTCTTGAATTCCCCAGATTGTTTCCTGGAGGTAGGGGGGCATCAACTCCTCCGACTCGCAGATGAGGGTTGCGCCGACGTCGACGGCGGGCGGGTTGGCGACGCGCACTTTGCGCGTGGAGAGCATGGTGGGGTGTTCGGTGTCGCCCTGCTCGAAGAAATCAGTTTCCTTGGCCTGGTATTGCTTTTCATCGGCTGCGATGGTCCAGGCACGGAAGTAGTTGACTTTCTGGTCGATGTCGTAGACGACGGCGCAATACTGCTGGCGGCCCTGGGGCTTGAGGATTCGAACGGCCTTGCGGTGGCGCTCAACATTACGGCCCTTGTCGTCAAAGGATTCGATGTATTCGTCGTAGAGGACGACGGCGGCGGCATCTTTGACGTAAGGGGGAGTGTGGGTCTTGTAGGCATCGAGGCCCCACTGGGGGATCTGGGTGTTGCCGAATGCCGGGAGACGGGTGGGGGCCGCGAGAGCTAGGAGCAGCAGGGTGAGGGCCGCGAAGGGGCGGCCCACATTGGAGATTGGCGAAGGAGCGAGCATGGCTAGTTTCCTTGCGGAGCGGCGGCGCGGGTAAGGACGATCTGCTGCTGATCGGCAGTGGCGATTTTGAGGTAGAGGTCGCGGAGGTCGTTGTAGGCCTTGGCGTCGAGGACGGAGTAGTTGTAGGCGAAGGCTCTGGCGACCTCGGCGACATTTCCTTTGGCGACGGAGCGGATGCGGAAGATGGCATTCACCGGCCAGGCGAGGTCAGTGGCAGGAGGGATGCTTTCAAAGGTGTAGCCCGTGGGCACGTGGTAGGTGACGTCGTCGATACTCATGCTGGGGTGGTGGACGTCAATGGGGGTTGCGCGCGAGTCCTGCTTTACAAAGGGGTGATTTCCGCGCAACTCAAAGAAGAGGCCGGGCAGGAAGAAGCGCTTGCCAGTGGCGGAGCCCATTTGGCCAGAGATTTTGACTGAGGCGACGAGGTTGAGGTCGGGTTGTCGAGGCTGGTGAAGTTTTCAAGGTCGGCCTGAATGCCGTCTGGGACATCAGCGCGGAAATTGTTCTTTTACTTCTTCGGGATCGTTCTGGAGGGCGCGTTGACGCCAGCGGAGCGCTTCAGGGCCGATCATGGAGATGCGGGCAGATCCGGAGGCGAGACCCTGAGCGTCGATCTGGATGTGGCCGATGCGCTTGGTAACGGCGGATTTATAGGTAAGTGCCGGGGTGATGGCGATGACGGCTCCTTTGTCGCCGAGGCGCAGGCCGGAGGCCATGGCGTGCTTCCAGTGGAGAAGGCCGAAGGGGCACATTTTCTGACCGGGGTCGAGGAAGGTCTCCTAGCCGTTGAGTTGAACGATGGCGATGTAGTCGTCGAGCTGGCTTGTGCTGAGGTAATTGGGATCGAAGGTGGCACGGGTTCGATCGACGACCTTCATGGGCCAGACGTCGAGCTGGGCGGCACGGGCGAGGGCGACATAGAGGAGAGCGAGGTCATCGCCGGAGCCGCTTTTCTGCTGCCAGACATCCTCAGCGTTTTTGATGGTTTTGAGTTTGTCGGCTTTGCGTTCCGCCTCAGTCTTTTTACGGCTGTAGTAGCTGTGATAGTGGATGGCGTCATCGGTGACGTCTTCGCGGTAGAGGTAGACGGCGGCGGCTCCGGGGGCCTTGGGGTCGTCGGTCACCTTGAGTTCGTCGGGAGTGGGGGGCTGGAACTGCGCGAGCGCGAAGGCTGGGAGGGCGAGGGCAAGGAACAGTAAGAGATTACGCAGGATGACGGGAGTCCGCATGGGCCTTTCCTTTGGTGCGAAGGAATTGGCGTTTATAGAGATGTGGAGTGTTTGATTGGACGGAATTCTACCGTGTCTTTGAGTTGGCGTCCAGAGGACGGATGGAATTGGGACTATGGGATGGGGAGTTATGGGCGTGACTTGTTGGTTCAATGGGACGGAGCGCTTATTTGTGAGTAGATGCGCTAATAACTTATGAGTATCTATGGATGAGTTTTGGTGGGAGTTGGCGCAGCGGGGAAAACGGCGAAAGCGGTTAGAGGAATTCGAGCAGAGTGGTGACGAGGGCGATGGGGAGGCCGACGACGTTGAAGTAGCAGCCTTCGATGCGTGGAATCCAGCGGGCGGCATAGCCCTGGATGGCGTAGGCGCCGGCCTTGTCCATGGGCTCGCCGGTGGCGATGTAGGCGGCGATGTCTTGATCTGAAAGTGTGAGGAAGCGGACGGCGGTGACTTCAGCGGCTACCTGGTTGGATTGTGCGGAGACCAGGGCGACACCGGTGATGACGTGGTGGGTTCGGCCGGAGAGGAGGCGGAGCATGCGGGCGGCGTCGGAGGGGGATTCGGGCTTGCCGAGGATGTGGTTGTCGAGGGTGACGGTGGTGTCTGCGCCGAGCACCACCACCTGCGGTGGGGCAGACGCCCGCTTCTCGCTCGCACTGGCATTTGTGATTTCGGCAAAGACGGCCTCGGCTTTTTGGCGGGCTAAGCGGGTCACGTAGGCGATGGGATCTTCGTCGGGGTAGGGGTCTTCAGGGATGTGGGCGGGATGGACGGTGAAGTGGAAGCCGGCCTGGGTGAGGAGTTCACGGCGACGGGGGGAGGCGGAGGCGAGGACCAGCATAGGTTGATTATGCCGTGAGGCCGGTGTGGAGGCCGGCGGGGGTGGCGATGCCCCAGGCCATGGCGGGGGTGTTCTGGGCGAGGCCGAATCGGCCGTCGGGGCCGAGGAGGATGATTCCGCCGTGGCCGCCGAGACGGTTGTAGAGATAGGCGATGGCTTCGCGGGCGACGATTTCAGGGGCGGAGCCGGCAGCGACGCGATCGGTGGCCCACTTGCCGAGGACGAGTTTCATGATGGGTTCGCCCCAGCCGGTGAGGGAGACGGCAGCGGCGAGATTGTCAGCGTAGCAACCGCAACCGATGAGGGAAGAGTCGCCGACACGACCGGGGGTTTTGTTGAGGGTTCCGCCGGTGGAGGTGGCGGCGGCGAGATCGCCGTGGACGTCGAGGGCGACGGCGCCGACGGTGTCATGGGACTTCGTCCCGTTCTCGTTTTGGAGCAGATCAGTGGAAGGGACGGCCGATTCCCATCCCACCGACAAGGACCCGTCGATGGGGACCCCGGTTTCGGGGCTTTTGTCGTCGTGGAGGCTGATGCCAGAGAAGGTGGGGTCGCTGAGACCGGCGGCGTGACGGGCTTTGGCGTGGGCGAGGCGTTCGCGTTCGCGTTCGAGGACGAGTTCAGCATTGTCAATGAGCGGCATTCCGTGGGAGTGAGCAAACTGCTCAGCGCCGGGGCCGACGAAGTAGACGTGCTGGCTTTTTTCAAGGACGAGGCGGGCGGCCTGGATGGGGTTGCGAAGGTGCTCGACACAGGCGACACCGCCGGCGCGCATGCGGCCACCGTCCATGAGGAGCGCGTCAAGCTGGACGCGGCCATCGGAGGTGAGGAAGCTGCCGCGGCCGGCGTCGAAGGTGGGGTCGTCTTCAAGGACGGAGACGGCGGCTTCAACGGCGTCAAGGGCAGATCCCCCGCGGGCGAGGAGGTCGTTTCCGGCTTGAAGGGCGGCAAGGACGCCGGCCTGGTGGGCAGGGGCAGCGTCAGCGGGGATGGCCCATGCGCCCCCGTGAACGAGGAGGATGGGCGCGTGGGAGCGGGGGATGGTCACGGGGATATGGTAGAGCAAATTGGCGGGGCCGCGCTGCGATGGTTTTTGGGGGAACGGGTTAAGTTCCTGCAGGGTGTCAAAGGGGCAGAGGCGGGGCGCCGGGCTCAAGTTAAACAAAACAAGCGGGAAAGTGGTGGGGAGAAGGATTGCAGTCAATTCCGTGGTTATTGGTTAAGCTAAGAACATTCACTGAGGAACGAAGCATCAAGGGAGAGTGGAGGACGCTTTCCCGATCTTCTTCAAGAGATTTTCGCGAACGGGCGGAAGCGGAAAAGACCAAGACGCAATTGAAGATGTGGAACGTGGCGGCCGCGGAGACGGGCGCCGGTTGAGCATTGGCATTGACTTGACGGGTTGCAGCGGCGAAGCGAACGAGCGCTTGGCGGCGTTCCCAGGAAGAAAGAAGAGACACGGATGAAGCTCACGATGGACAAGTGTTTGTGCGCCGGCAGATGGATGGGACTTTGGCTTATCGCGATGGCGTTGGGAGTTGTGGCCAACGGGCAGGCGGTGAGCACGACGACGGTTCAGGGGACGGTGTATCTGGCGAATGGGCAACCGGGCGCGGGAACACTGGACGTGAGCTGGCCTGCGTTCACGACGGCGACCGGGCAAGCGGTGACGGCGGGGCGGCAGATGGTGACGATTGCGCCGGATGGATTCATGAGCGTGAACCTGGCGCCCAACCTGGGAGCGACGCCGGCGGGCTTGTATTACACAGCTGTTTACCAGATGAGCGACGGGACGACAAGCACAGAGTACTGGGTGATTCCGGCGGCGGCACAGGCGAGCCTGGGTCAGGTGCGGGCGCAGTTGATGCCGGCGGCGCAGGCGATCCAGGCGGTGAGCAAGGCGTACGTGGACCAGCAAATTGCCGAGATTACGGTGAACTCGATCACGGGCCTGGGTGGAACACTGACCGGACCGCTGATTTTGAACGGGGATCCGACGCAGCCTTTGCAGGCAGCGGACAAGCACTACGTTGACTTGAGTTTTGCGCAGGCAGTTCCGCTGGCCGGCGGGACAATGACGGGAGCGTTGGCAACACCGGCGGTGAACGGCGTGCAGGCACCTGCAGCGGGCAGCGGACAGACAACACTGCAAGCAGCAGTGAGCGCGGCGGGGACGAATGGAGCGGTAACGATTCCGCCGAATTATGCGGGGACGGATGGGTTTACGAATCCGAACGGCGTGTATGTGGCGGATTTGCGGCAGGGGAGCTCGCAGCAGTTTGAGCGCAGCGTGAAGGAATTTGGCGCGGTGTGCGATGGGGCGACGGACGACACGAATGCGCTTCAGTCGGCGATCAACTACGCCGAGGCGCATGGAGTGGCGCTGACGATTCCGCAGGGGACATGCAAGACGCGGACGCTGGTGTGGCATGGGGAGTCAATTGGCGGGCTGGGCAAGCAGGTTTCAGCGCTGATGGGATTTCCGGGGCAGGATGTGTTGGCATCGGCGCCGGACAGCACAAACCTGCTGAGCCATACGCGGTTGCACGATCTGACGATTTATGTGGACCAGAGCGTGGATGTTTCCTGCTCGGCAGCGGAGGGACGGACGCCGGCGGGGAGCTGCGCGATGAACCGTCCGCTGGAGAGCAACACGGTTTTTGCGCCGGGCGGAAATGGGTTGAATGGGACGGCGGGGACGGGCGCAGCTTGGGCGGTGGGCAACTGTGCGATTGCGATGCCGGCGGCAACGGGAGCGGGCGGCAACGGGCTGAACGTGGCGGAGATTGAGAACGTTGAGATTGCGGCGACGGGCGTGGACCCGATGGCGCAGTACACGGGGGCGCACTCGACGCATGCGTGCGGCATGTATCTGGCACAGTGGCCGCGGTGGAGCGAGTTCAGGAATATCGACATTCGCGGATTGAACACGGGCATCGCGGTGCCGGCATTGGCGGGAAGCGTTCCGGCGGGGTTGAATGCGGATTCGAATCGTTGGCAGAACATCACGGTCCAGGCAACGCATGGGTTTACGGCGGCGGCAGGGTCAAACAACGTGATGGATGACGTGGTGCTAATGGCGGTGAACTCGGCGGCGACGGGTGAGACGCCGACGGGGTTGGTGCTGGACCTGGGGAGCGGGCAGCAGGGATGGACGGTGCGGAACGCGGCGGTGTTGCCGGGGTGGGACGCCGTGCAACCGCAACTGACGGTTGCGGCAAGCGGCGGCGCGGTGACCGGCGTGACGGTGGGGACGGAGCACGGGCTTGGATTCGATCCGTATGGGACGCAGGTTCCGGTGGCGTTCAGCGGGAGTTGCACGGCGCAAGCGACGGCGAGCGTAAACGGCAACGGGGCAATTGGAAATGTGATGGTGACGCAGGGCGGAACAGGCTGCTCGGGCACAACGACGGCAAGCGTACACGTGGCAGGGACGTGGGATACGGCAGCGCCGGTGAACCTGATTGGCGGGACGAACGTGACGCTGTTTGGCGGAAACCTGCTGAAGGGCAATGGCGGGTATACGGTTTGGAACGCGACGGGGTCACAGAGCTATGGCGCACAGTTGGACGGTGGGGGCGGGAGTTTGCCGGGCGGAGGAAGTTATCCGGCTCTGGTGGAGAATGCCGCTCTGGGCAGCTCGCTGCAGGTGGACCAGTTTCCGGGCGCGGATATTGGAGCGAAGCTGCAAGCGTGCGTGAACCAACTGGGCGTGAATGGCGGGACGTGCGATGCGCGGAACTTTACAGGAACGCTGACGATGGCCTCAAACCTGACGATATCGACGGCGAACGTGACGGTGTTGCTGCCGTGCGCGACGATATCGACGGCAAACCAAGTGGTGGTGACCGCTGGGACGCGGAATGTGGCACTGCGCGGATGCGCGCTGCGGGGCGGAAGCGTGGCCAGCGGGAGCCAGGGCGGGACAGTGTTTGCTTATTCCGGATCGGGCGCGATGGTGCAGGTGGGCGATCCAACCTATGCAGCCGATACACTTGGCTTTCACATGGACAACGTGGCGATTAACACCACGGCGGCAACGAGCGCGACAGCGACGGGGCTGACGGCGTATCGCACACAGGAACTGGACCTGGAGAGCTTGTACCTTATCGGCAACCAGAACCAGACGGGCATGACGCTGGATGGAACGGGGAATTACACGGGGGGCACGTTCTTTGACAACGCGTTCAACGGATTCCAGACGGCGGTGAATGCTATCGGGCACCAGGTGGCGAACGCGGCGACAACGGACTGGGTGAATGCGAGCACGTTTGTGAGGCTGCATATCGACTGTCCGACGAACGCAGGCAGCCAGATCAGCGGGACGTTTGGCATCAATTTGCAGCAGGGCGACGGGAACACGTTTACGGGCGGGGATGTGGAAGGCTGCAGCACGGCGCTGCACTTGGGCCCGAATGCGCAGAACAACACGATTGTTGGACTGCGGAACGAGAACTCGACGAACCAGGTGATTGCGGACGCGGGGAGTGCATACAACAGCTGGATGACGGGCGGGACGATGTTCATGGGCGCGTTGACGGACAACGGAACGCGCAACAGCTTTCTGGATACGTTCCATCGCAGCTTTAACGGGCTGAACGGGGACTATTACGGGAGCCAGCAGGACGCGACGCTGACCAATCATTACCGGCTGGGGATTGGCAAAGGGAACGAGCGCGGGCTGCTGGACCGGTATCAGACGGATTATGGCTACAGATGGACGATGGGACTGAGCGACGCGACGGGGGGCGAGCAGTTTTACCAGTTGCTGGATGAGCTGAACAGCGTGTACCGCATCTCGGTTGGGCAATACAACAACGGGCAATCGAACACGAACAACCAGACAGTGATCAATGCGGCGGGGACGGGCGCGGTGGTTCTGAACGGGTCGGCAAATGCGGGCACGGGCGGAGTGGTGTTCGGTTCAGGCGGGGCGAGTGAAGCGACCGTAGCGACGGTAAGCAACACGGGCAATGCGCAGTTCAACGGCACGCTGAGTGTGGGTGGAGCGACGACGTTCTCGGCGACGCCTACGGTGAAGAACCAGGCGAATGCGGAGATTGACGCGGTGTTGCAGGCGGGATCGACGGCGAGCCAGAAGGAATCGCTGATCTATAAAGACTATAACGGTAACAGCCAATGGTATGCGGAGAAGGACGCGAGTAATAACTGGGAGCTTAACTCGGCAACGGGTGGGCTGGACAGCTTCAAGGCGTACCAGAGCACGAATAGCGGCGACACGTATGTGAACGCTTCGAACACATCCGGAACGGTGCGGGTGAACTATGAGACCGGGTCGGGGACGGCGTTCAATATTTATGGAGGGAGCAGCAGCGCATTGTATGCGAGTTTTACGGGGACGAATTCGATCAAGTTTCCTGGACTGGCTGCCGGGAGCGGGCACTATTGCCTTCAGGTGGATAACTCGGGCTACCTGAGCAATACGGGATCGGCGTGCGGTTCGGGTTCGGGTGGCACGACGGGCACGATCAACTCAGGAAGCAGCGGGCAGATCGCGTATTACACGGCGAGCGGCACGACGGTGGGCGGCATCAGTACGGTTCCACTGGCGAATGGCGGCACGGGAGCTTCGACGGTTTCGGGGGCGCTGTCCAACCTGGGCGGGGTGGCGCTCTCGGGCGGAACGATGACAGGGCCGCTGACCCTGAATAGCGACGCGGCTACCGGCCATCAGGCTGCCAGCGCCAACCAGGCGGTGACTGGCCTGAGCGTGCTGGCCTTTGGCGCGGTGGCTGACTACAATTCTGGCAGCTACGTAACGATTTCGAGTACCACCAGCATCGTCCATAGCATCTCCTCGGTCTGGACTTCTGCCGATGTGGGCAAGTATTTAACGTTGAGTTGCGGCGCATTACAGCCGTTCTCCAGTACACCCTCTGTGGCGCAGATCACTGGGTACATCGATGGAGGAGACGTAACGGTAAATCCGGCACCCATCGCCACAACGACTGGCCAGACATGCTATGCCAACTGGGGCACCGACAATGTGCCTGCGATCAATGCCTGCATTCAAGCACTTGGAGTGCCCCACGTCTGCACCTTCCCGGCAGGAAACTACTTTCTGGCAACCATGCCTTACCACGTTTTTGCGGGTGCCTATGATGATGGTAGTTATGCGGCTGCCGGCGGTTCCGGGGCTGTGATTTCCTGCACGGTGAGCGGCGGTTCGATCACTGGATGCACCATTACTAATAGTGGGTCCGGCTACACGGCAAGCACTGCTTCCCCTGCTTACACTCAGACATTTCAAACTACGATTAGTGGCGGATGCAGCACGGTGGCTTATACACCTTGCGGCCAAGCCTTGATTACAGCCACATCGAATACCAGTGGACAGATCAATGGCGTGACGGTTGTTAACGGTGGATTTGGTTATGCCACAGCACCAACCGTCACGGTCACGCCGGTAGGCGGGGATGGGGCGGCTGCAACCGCGACCATCTCCGGCGGCGCTATCACGAGCACCACCGTTACCAGCGGGGGCAGCGGTTATCCAGCAAGTTCAACGATACCCTGGGAGGGCATCAATGGCGCTGGATGCACCAACGTTAGCTATGCCTATCAGGGCAACCCACTGGTGCAAGCTGTTGGCACCGCAACCACCAACAGCAGCGGCGCTGTAACCAGCCTAACCATCACCACCAATTCTTCCGGCTGCACGACAGCACCGACAATTATCTTTGGCGGCGTCGCCTGCAACACCGGCACGATTACGTCGCCCACCTGGAGACAATGCACCAACATTTCGCCTATTAATGGTTACGCGCTTCCGGTGCAGGTCTGGTTGACTCCGGGTGTGAGTTTGCAGGGGGTGACGGACGGGCAAACACAAACGGTGAATCTATATTCGGTGGCCGCACCGGGACCAGACAATAACGAGCCTGCCTTGTTCGGCGGATTCATTCAGAATGCCGTCATTTCAGGATTGAACCTTGTTCGGGGATTTATAGGCATTTACGATCCTGCTGACGTAAATTATGCGCGACTCAGCGACCTCAACTTCGGCACGGCCATCGGCATGATGACCTATGCAACTGATGTAGGGGCAAGGTTTGACCACTTGACCTTTACGGGAACGGCTACTTGGATAAATGGCGGGACGTGGAATCACCGGGTGGATTACCTGAACGAGCAGGGCGGATATTTCGACGCCGATTCCGTGACAAACATGCTGTCGCGTCCACAAGGGTACGGGACATACGCTGCCGCTCTTGACGACTGGTTCGCCAACAACTTCTGGCATCCTGAGTTTAGCGGAGCGAGTACAGATTTTGACGAGACCTGCGCCTATCCTCAAACGCTCAATCAGCGTCAGACTTCTGCTGCGTTGGTAAGCGCCACCAAAGGTAATCACGGCTGCTATCGCGGGATCTCTGGATGGGGCATGGTGCTCATTCCGCGAAACGCCCGAAATGCTGGAGGTGCGCCTTTTAATGGGTTAACCGTGAAGAGTGCATCACGCGGGATCTTCTACAACGATCTAGGCAACATGACTGCCAGCGGCTTTAGTTGTGAAGGTTGCGGCATGACGACTGCCGACCCATACCGTTCGGCAACGACGCAGGAAGGCGCAGTCATCATCGACGATCTATTTAACCAACAAGCTGGTATGGCCTCGCTGAATGGCGTGGCGTGGGCGGGTGTGAGTGGTGCGACAATCAACCGGTGCATCTGGTCGATCTCCGCGCAGGGCGACCCTACATACACCGTCTGGAGGAATGCATGCGGCGGCTTGGATAATCAGGTTCAGGCCAATCCGCAATTTAAGACTCAAATACAGTTCCCGAATGGGCTGGTAGTTGGCAACGGTCCTGCTCCATCCCTAAGCAGCAATAACCCCGGTATTCCGTTCTATGGGGTTGTTAACGGAGGAACACAGCTTTACGATGGCGCTTGGCAGGCCGGTGGGTACAATGCTTACGGGATATTCTTCAGCGACTATGCAGGAACGGATGTAATCGACATCGGCACTTACGGTGTGTCTGCTCATGAAGCGTTCACCGCACCCTCGGTTGCAATCAACGGCGGTGTGGCCATGACGGCTTCGGCTGGCAACGGCGGAGTGGCGCAAGAGACAACAACCGCAACTAAGACCAGCGGAAACCCCGTGGCATTCGACGGGAATGGGAATACGGTCAATGCGACGGCGGCGAACATCGCTACCCTGCTGAGTTCTCTGACTGGCTGCACCACGGCCAACTACTTTTACTCGCCGGGGAGTGGCAACTGCCAGAGCGCTGGCAGCGGCACTTTCTCCAGCTTCGCGGCTCCCTCGGCCAGCTGGCCATCGTGGCTGACGCCGGCAGTGAGCAACGCGACAAGCAACCCGACCCTGGCCGTGACGGCGAGTGCGATTCCGAATTCCGCTCTGGCAAATGCTTCAGCTGTTGTGAACACAGTAACCTGCACGCTGGGTGGAAGCTGCACAGTGGCAGCGGCGGCGGGAACGCTAATGGGGACAACGCTCAACTCAACAGTGGTGAATTCTTCGTTGACTGGGGTGGGCAGTATCAGCAGCGGGACGTGGCAGGGAACGATCGTGGCGCCGGGCTATGGCGGCACCGGGCAGAATGAGAGCTCTGCAACTGGAATCGGGCAATGGAGCAGCGGAACGTACTCCGTTTCGACCGCGCTGGCGAACGGCACGACGGCGACGACGCAGTCGGCGGGCGATAACAGCAGTAAAGCTGCCACAACGGCTTATGTTGACAGGACGGCACAGACGCCGCATTGGCTTCAGTATCTTGGCACCGGCGCGGATGGTTCCTGTGTAGTGGGTTCGCTGTGCAACGGTTATAGTACGTCCACGGTGAATCTGGTCGGAGACTTCTACTTCACCACATTTACCGTTCCTTATGGCATGACGGTCAACGCTGGAGTTTCATCGGGCTATCCAGTCGGGCTAACGGTTCATGCTACGGGCGCTTGCACAATAGCTGGAAAGATTGAAGGTAGCACCCTTGTGTCCAGTCCCACCGCTGCTACCGGGTATTACGGTGGGTCAGCTGGAGGTTCGGGCGGCGGTACGGGCGCGGGGACTGCGGGATCAGCCAGTTACACCGTGGCCGTTCATTCCGGCAACGGGAATAACTGGCCTGACTTCTCGGGAGGAGCTGCCGGAGCGGCCAGCGGCGGCAACGCCACCAGCGCAGCAGCCAACGGCAATTGCGCTAATGGTAACTGCAACTATGCACAGATTCAGCGTGCAGGTCTGTCTTCAGGCGGCGCACAGGATTCGCAATGGTTCACCGGCTCTTATGGCCCTGCTGGGGCAAACTCAGGAGGCAATGGAGGAGTGGGCGGAAACCACATCACGCTGATTTGCGGGAGCATCACGGGAACAGACGGCGTGAATGTGGGCACGATTGATGCCAGCGGCGGTCCGGGCGCAAATGCGAGCGCCAACTCAACGGGCGCAGGCGGCGGCGGCGGCGGCGGTCCGATCATTCTCTCCTCAGAAGCGGCTGTGAGCACGTGGCCGAACACTTATGTTGCGGGCGGCCCGGGCGGATTGAGCACGGTGCCGCAGGCACTGGGCGTGAGTGGAAGCTGCACGACTCAGCCGAAGGCGACACTGGGCATCACGTCCGGAGGATTGAGCAGTTGCACGGTGGTGCAGGCGGGAGCGGGCTGCGGAACGGGGGCCGGGGTTAGCTTCACGATTCAAGGCGGCGGCGGAACCGGGGGAACGATTACGCCGACCTGGAGCGGCGGGACGCTGGCTTCCTGCACAGCATCGGGAGGATCGGGCTATACGGCGGCGAGCTACACCACCAGCGGCAACGGCGGGGATGGGCTGTATGGGTGGGTTGCCGAGTTTGCGGGATGGTAAGAGCGCGCGTGGCCGGCGATGCAGGGGCAGAGCACAGTCAAGGGGTGTGCGCGGCCCCGCTGCAAATCTGCGTATGGATGGGGTGAGCTGCAAGCCGGCCGGGGCGGGCTTCAAGGCGCGGTTCAGGTGTTGGCAGGGACTTGCCTCAGTCGAGGCGAGGAAGATTAGAGGAGAACAGTGACGGAACCCGCATGGTTACGCGCCGAGGAGGCTGGTGAGCTGGATTTCCTTGGGGCGGAGCTTGACGGGGAGGAACTGGAGAAATTCGGGAGAATTTTGGATCATCGTCCGGCGAGCCTGCGCGGGGATACGGTGGCGATGTCGTTGGCCGGGCATCTATTGCGGGTGAGAACACGCGATGGATGGACAGCGCCGTTGAAGGCAAACGCGGCGCAGCGGGAGTTTGAACGGCGGCGCGGCAAGCGAAACATCGTGCTGAAGGCGCGGCAGATGGGATTGACGACCTGGGCGGCGGCACGGTTCTTTCTGAAAACGATCACCCAGCCGGGGACCCTAACGCTGGAAGTTGCGCATACCCGGGAGGCAGCCGAGGAGATCTTCAGGATTGTTTACCGGTTTCTGGACTGGCTTCCGGAGGAGTTGCGGGAAGGACCGCTGAAAACGTCGCGGGCTAATGTGCGGCAACTGGTTTTTACCGAGCTGGATTCGCAGTACCGGGTAGTTTCAGCGGGGGATCGGAACGCGGGGCGGGGACTGACGGTGCAGAATCTGCACTGCTCGGAGCTGGCGCGCTGGCCGGGAGATCCGGCGGAGACGCTCGCCGGGCTGCGGGCGGCGCTGGCGCCACGGGCCGAGGTGATTCTGGAGTCAACGCCGGAGGGGGTAGGCGGGTGCTTTCACGAGGAGTGGCAGAAGGCTGTCGAGACGGGAATGGTGCGGCATTTTTTTCCGTGGTGGATGGAGCGGCGGTATCGCGCCGATGCGGTGAACCCGGCAAGCCTGACCGAGGAAGAATGCGGGTTGATGGAGCGGCAGGGGCTGGACCTGGAGCAGATTGGGTATCGAAGACAGATCCGCGCGGATTTTCGCGGGATGGCACGCCAGGAGTATGCCGAAGACGAAGAGAGCTGCTTTTTGGCCAGCGGGAGCTCAGTGTTTGAACTGACGGCTATTGAGGAGCGGCTGGCTACGGCGCCGGAGCCGGTGGAGCGGCGGAAGAACGGGGAGATGGAGATCTGGCTGCCGCCTTTGACGGGCAAGCAGTACTTGGTGGCGGTCGATCCCTCAGGGGGCGGGAGCGAGGGGGACTACTCCGCAGCCGAGGTGCTGGAGTTGGAGACGGGGCTGCAGTGCGCGGAGTTTGCCTCCCATGTGGGCGGCCTGGAGCTGGCTCGGCTTGTGACGGCGCTGGCTACGGAGTACAACCGAGCGTGGCTGGTGGTGGAGCGGAACAACCACGGGAGTGGGATTCTGGCGCTGGCGGAGACGGTGTGCGGGTACCAGAAGATCTACCGGCAGGGTGGGCAGGCGGGTTGGCTGACGAGTTCGCTGAGCCGGCCGGCGGCACTTGGCAGGCTGGATGCGGGATTGGTGGAACAGCCGGAGCGGTTCCAGAGCCGGCGGCTGCTGGGCGAGTGCAGGAGTTTTGTGCGGCTGCCGGACGGCAGGACGGGGGCGCGGCCGGGAACGCATGACGACCGGGTGATGGCGATGGCGATTGGGCTGGAGGCAAGGGCGGAGTTGCTGGGAAAGACGAGTCGACAGTGAACAGTGGTCAGTGGTCAGTGGTCAGTGGTCAGTGGTCAGTGGTCAGTGGTCAGTGGTCAGTGGTCAGTGGTCAGTGGTCAGTGGTCAGTGGAATGATCTGCCGGGTGGCGAGATTGTCAAGCGCTTTTATGTGGCTTTGAATCGATGATTCATGGCCGGTGCGGGTAACTGACCACTGTTCCCTGTTCACTGACCACTCAAATAGGCCGGAGCGGCTAGAATGCGAAGGAGAATCTGGACGAGGCGGGAGAAGAGGCTTGGCGGTTCTGGCGGTGCAGCATATCCGGCGGATGCGGGGCGGCGCACAGGGCCAGCTGATGCTGGGCGCCGACGGCCAGATCTATGTTGTGAAGTTCCAGAACAATCCGCAGCACCGGAGAGTACTGGCCAATGAGCTGCTGGCTTCGCGGCTGGCGGCGGCGGCGGGACTGGCGACGCCGGAGGCCGAGCTGGTGGAGGTTTCGAGCTGGCTGGTGGAGAATACGCCGGAGCTGGAGATCGACCTGGGCAGAACCCGGGTGCGCTGCGAAGCAGGGCTGCAATTCGGGTCGCGGTTTGTGGGCGGGCTGATGCCGGGGCAGGTGGTGGACTACCTGCCCGAAGAGCAACTGACCGAGGTGAAGAACCTGGGCGAGTTTGCCGGGATTCTGGCGCTGGACAAGTGGACAGGCAACGCGAATGGCCGCCAGGCGGTGTTTACGCGCAAGCAGCGTGAGCGGCGGTACCGGGCGGTCTTCATTGACTACGGATACTGCTTTCACGCCGGGGAATGGCGATTTGAAGATGCGCCGCTGCGGGGGGTTTACTACCGCAACGATGTGTACCGGGAGATTACTGGGTGGGAATCCTTTGAGCCGTGGCTGACGCGGCTGGAGACGATGGCCGCGGAGACGATTTGGGCAGCGGCGAATGAAGTGCCCCCGGAGTGGTATGGCGGAGACCTGAGCGAGATGGAAGCGCTGGTGGAAAAGCTGCTGGCGCGGAGAAGCCGGATCCGGGAACTGATTGAGGGATTCGGGCGAACGGAGAGGAAGCCATTTCCGAAATGGGGCGGAACGGGGGAGAAAAATGAGGGGGGCGGTTGGAATGGGGTTGGGTGGGGGTCTAGCATTGCGGGGAGAGTGAATTGAAGGGGCAGGGAGTAGGGAGTAGGGAACAGGGAACAGAAACCCGGAAGTGTGGAGTGAATTCTGGCCCTGATCTCCGGCTCCTGACCACGGACGAAGAATAACTGCAATGAATAGCGGCAACCTCAGACGCGCGTGCGAGTTTCGGCTGCTCCGGTATGTCCCGGATGCGGTCAGGAACGAGTATGTGCATATCGGGGTGATTCTGCGCGAGTGCGCAGGGGCAGAGGGGCAGGGGGCGGGGCGGCCGGAAGCGGCGTTGGTGCAGTTTACGCGGGATTGGCGGCGGGTGCGGTGCCTCGATCCGGAGGCGGATACCGCGCTGCTGGAGGGGATGGAGAGCGAACTGCGGAGACGGTTCCGGGAAGAGCCGGATGGGAACCTGATGCGGCTGCTGGGCGAGTCGCTGTCGCTGAGCGTGCAGATGACCGGGGCCAAGGCATATCTTGCTGAGAGTTTGCCGGCGGGGATGGAAGAGCTGATGCGGCTGTATGTGGAGCCGCCGCCGCGGGAACGCGTTGCGCGGTTGAGCGGACGTGCCGGCATCCAGGCGAAGATGCGGACGGAGTTTGAGCGGGCCGGGGTTTGGGATCTAATGCGGAAGAGGATTGCGGCCTCGCAGTACACCCGGCCGGGGGACCCGCTGCGGATCGATGCGGGCTATCGGCCGAATGGATTGATTCGCATGTTTCATGCAGTGAGCCTGGAGCCGGGCGTGGAGATGGCGAAAGTGCTGGCGTTTTCAGCGGCCGGGTTAAGGGCCGGTGTGGAGCGGGTGGAGAAGGCGAGCCTGGAGCTGACTGCGGTGATTGAACCAGCGGCGCGGCTGGGGGCGACGGACCAGGAGCCGGAACGGCTGGAGATGTACCGGTTTGGCGTAGAGACGATGGAGGAGCACCAGATTCGGGTGCTGACGACCTCGGACCTGGGGCGGGTGGCGGAGACGGCGCGGCGGGAGCTGCGGGTGTGAGAAGCGGATAGTTGTCAGTGGTCAGTTTTTGCTGTGCAAACGTCCGCATCAGGCTCTTCATAACTTAGTGTCGAAGCTTTGCCGATAATTTTATGGGTTTGCTGTAGGATGGGTTTTGTTAGCAGGAAACAGAGAACTTGTAACTGTTGGCGGCAAGTTAGTGATTGTCCGGTTGCACTTTGAAACTGACAACTGATCACTAACAACTGATCACTTCATAGAGGCATGGCCCTTTCCGGGGTTATGCCTTTTTGTTTTTTGGGGATGGCGGAAAAGGAAGGTAGATGTGAGGGTAGGAGAACAGTTGCGGGAGATCTGGCGGCAGGCGACGCGACACGGCGGAGCGGGCGGGCCGCAGCGAGCCGACCTAGTGGCGAGCGCGGCCGATGCGGATGCAGAGCGGAAGACCTTGGCTCTGCCCTCGATTCTGACGCCGGTGCAGTTTCCGGGTCGGCACCTGCCCAAGCCGACGCCGATGAACCTGCGCCGGTTTGCGGAGACGCCGGTGGTGCGGCGGGCGATCAACGTGATCAAGGACCGCATTGCGGCGATGGACTGGCAGGTGAGGGTGCGGCGGGGCGTTCGCTCCAGCGACATCGGCTACGTCGAAAAGAAGCTGATTGCCCTGCGGCGGACGCTGGAGGAGCCGAACGCGGCGGACAGCTTCCGCACGCTGATGGAGCAAGTGATCGAAGATGCGCTCACGGGCGGATACGGGGCCATCGAGATGGAGCCGACGGGCGACGCGGAGCGGCCGGCGATGTTGTGGGCGGTGGATGGGGCCTCAATTCGCATCAACGCGCGGTGGGACGGTCAGGCGGAGACGCCCAGGTATGCGCAGGCGCTTCCGGGGCAACTGGAGTCGAGCTCAGTGGAGTTGCGCGACGACCAACTGATGTATGTCCGGATGAATCCACGGAGCTTTACGCCGTTTGGCCTGGGACCGCTGGAGGTGGCGTTCGAGACAGTGAACCAGTTTTTGAGCGCGCACCGGTTCGCGGGCAAGCTGGCGGCCAACACCGTGGCACAGTATGCGCTTTGGCTGAACGAGGCGACGCCGGCGCAGCACGACCGGTTGATTCGCTGGTGGCAGGACGAGATTGAGGGAACGGGAAGGGTTCCGTTGATCTCAACCGAGCAGAAGCCGGAGGTGTTGCGCTTTGCCCAGGGGACGGACGCCGATATGCGGCTGGCGTGGCAGGAGTTTCTGATCCGGATGGTGGCGAATGCGTTTGGATTGCCGCCGCTGATGCTGGGGCTGGAGGCGGACGTGAACCAGTCGACGGCCGCGGAGATGACGGACGAAGCATTTCGGGGGGCGATTTCTCCGCTGGCGATGCTGCTGGCCGGGCACATTACCCGCGACCTGTTTGGCAAGTGCATTGGATGGCGTGAGTTCGAGTTTGTCTTCAACGATCTGAACGCCCGGGACGAGGAGACGGAGTTGGCGGTACAGGTGAAACTGCTGCAGGCGGGGGTGTTGACGGTGAATGAGGTACGTGCGATGCGGGGACTGGGGCCGTTGGAGAAGGATGGAGTGGCACAACTGGCGGGCGAGGCGGCAAGAGAGCGAGCGGGGTAATGGACCGCAATCCGGGTGTTGTCGGGCGACGGGCAACTGACCGGACCAGCAAGAAGATGGGTGGAGAGCGCATGCGATTGGAAGCGATGGCGGTGAAGATTCCCCAAGTAGACGGGCACCCTAACCGGGTGGCCTTCGAAGGGGTGTTGACGGTGGTGAATACGGCGAGTGACAAGGCTCCAGCGGGTGCACGCGGCCACCGGGTGATGTTGACCCTCGAGGCGGCGGAGAAGGCGCTGCCGTCGCTGCTGGGAATGGCGGTGGATTACCGGCCGGGCTGGGACGGCCACGATGCACGGCGGAAGATTGGCCTGCTGACCGAGGCGAACCTGATCGGGAAGCGGCTGGTGGTGCGTGGATATCTCTATGCACGGGATTTTCCAGAGGTAGCCGCGGCGATTGAGGCACAGTCCCCGGAAGCGATGGGGATGAGCTACGAACTGGCGGATGCGCGGGTTGAAGATATGCGGGCCGAGGTGTGGAAGCTGACCCGCGTGACTTTCACCGGCGCGGCCATTCTTCTGCGGGAGAAGGCGGCCTACCGGGCAACGAGCTTCCGCATGGCGAGTTAGCGAAGATGGCATTGGACATTCACGGCAAACCAGAAAGGAATGGCATGGAACAGGAAGCGAAGGATATTGCGGAGCGGCTGGAAGCCGCAACGACATTGCTGGAGAGAACGCTGAGCTGGCTGGAGGAGCGGAACGCGCAGGCCAGCGCCAGGGCCGGCGAGGTGGAGAGAATCTCGGCGACGGTGGAGTCTGCCGCGGCAGACCGTCGCGTGGCTGAACTGGCGGAGAAGCTGGGAGAAGTTGAACGGGAACTGGAAGAGCTGAAGGCAGCGGCCGCACCGACGGCGCAGAACCCGCTGCGCAGAACCGTGCCGGCTTCGACATCAGAGATGCTGGCGAAGCATGGCATTGCCGAGGGCCCGGTGGATGTGCGGACGCTGGACGCGGCGCTGGCGGGCCTGAGCCTGGAGCAGCGCATCGCGGTGAAGAGCCAACTGCTGCGGGCAGGCGCGATTGCATAACAGCAGCGAGCAGCTGACAGCGAACAGCTAACAGCGAGCACCAAGCGGCGACAGATTGAAGCAGGCCGCCGAAAACCGACCACTGACGACTGAGAACTGACACCTGTCAGCTGTTAGCTGTCAGCTGAACCACGACTGGCCCCATGGAGGGGGCGGAAAGAGCCTATGAACGCAACCTTTGCAGACATTCACGCAGCAGCAGATTTTATCGGGCCGGGCGCAATCGAAGTTCCACTATATCAGACCGAGATTTTCGATATCTGCCGGCGTTCGAGCCCCTTCGGGCAGCGCATCAAGCAGGTACCGGCAACCGGGCACCCGTCGCGGTTCTTTGAAGAGACAGCCCTTCCGAATCCGGGCACGGCCGGCTTTGTGAACCCGCGCAGCATCGTGGCCCCAGTGGTGAGCCCGACGCGTGTGGAGCGCAGCGTGCCCTTGAAGGCGATCGTCGCCCAGATCAACTACAACCTGTTCGACATCGAGTTGGGCGACCAGCAGAAGCAGTTTGCCTATCTCCAGGCCAAAGACCTGGTGGACACGGTAAGCGGCGTGATGATGGCCCACGATGTGGCGCTGTGGAACGGCAACGACACCAGCCTGAGCGCGCCGACGACCACGCAGTACATGGGCGTGATTCCGCAGATCGTGGCCGGCGGCAACACGGTATCAATCGGCACGACGGCATCGATTGTGGACGGAATCAAGTCGGCTGTGGCGCAGATGGTGGCCTTGAACGGCTACGCAGTGCGGCCGACAGCGATCTATGCCAACCCGGTGCTGCTGGACCTGATTGACAGGGAGATGAAGGCCGAGTTCAACGTGGTGCTGAATACCGACAACATCACGGGCGGCATCCGGGTGAAGATGCTGTCGACGCAGGCGGGCGATCTGCCCTTGATTCCGGACTGGAGCCTCAGTTATACGGGCACTCCCGGATCGGGATCGGCGGTTTTGCCGGCTTACATCGTGACCGAGGATCTGATTGAGTACCACTGGCTCGGCGACCCTACTCCTCGCGTCTTCCAGCTGGGACTGCCCAGCTCGCTGGCGTATCAGTACGTCGCGGTGAAGTTTGGCGCCCCGGTGGTGAAGGGCGCGAACTACGCACACTACCAGGTGCTGGTGGACCGGTAAGCGAAACGCTGGGAGTAGGGAGTAGGGAACAGGGAGTGGAGGCGGGAACGGAGGCGATCGGCGCTCCGTTCTTGTTTCTCCTCCCTATTTCCGACTTGCTATTCCCTGTTCCCTATCCCCTGTTCCCTGCAAATTGAAAGGAAAAGGTATGGCATATCTGCAGCCAGCGGATTACCCGAACTATGGATTGCCGGCTGGAACAACGGCGGACTGGATAACGGCCGCCACGGCATTGATCAACAGCTACTGCAGGCGGCCGGACCTGAACGTGATCCAGTACACGGAGCGGTTGCGGCTAACCAGCGGATCGCAGACGGTTTTGCTGACTTATCTGCCTCTATCTCCGCTGGGGACGGCGACGACGTCGATCGTGAGCATCGAGGGGCGCTACGCGAAGCCGCGGCGCGGAGAGCTCCCGAGCGAGCCGTTACTGGAGGTTGCGCTGGCGTTTTCGCTGCCCGGGCAGTGGACGGCGATCGATCCGGGCTCAGTGGATTACGACGCGAATACCGGCGAGTTGACGTTGCCGTGGAACGTTTTGGGACTGCCCTACAACGAGGTGGCGGTGACTTACACGGCAGGCTTGGCGACGATCGGGGACGACGTGAAGACAGCGTGCGCGCAGATTGTGCGGAATGCGCAGTCTACGCCGGCGCTGAACGCGAGCAAGACCAAGATCGACACGATGCAAATGCAGTATTTCTCGAGTTCGCTGGTGGACGAAACGGTGCAGGCCTGGCTGCGTCCTTACGTTGCGAACAGGCTGGGGTGAGGAATGAGCGATACGGCGCCGCGCAACCCGGTGAGTGGGCCGCAGATGCTGGCCAATGCCCTGCTGCGAAGCGTGGCGGGAACAACGGCTCTTTTGCGAGTGACGGGCACCAGCACGGATACCAGCAGATCCGAGGTGGGGCTGGTAGCAACGACCTTTGCCGATGTGGTGGTGAGCCCGGTGGTCATGCGCAAGCTGCGGCCGACGTGGCAAGCGGGCGGGGAATCGAAATGGGAGCTGCTGGTTTCGGCGACCGGCGTGGAGCAGCAGGTGCGGGCGCTGGACTTTTCATCGGCGCAGGCGCTTTTTGCGATGACTCTGGCGGTTACGGTGCAAGGGCAGGATTTCCTGATTGATTCGGTGGCATGCAACGAAGCCTTCGGGCAGGCGTATCTCTATCGCTTGTTGTTGCGCGAGGCACGGCAGCAAGCGGTGTAGAGGCAGTCGTCAGTGAGCAGTTGTCAGTTGTCGAAGATCGGGGAACGGTTGCTTTGTGCTTCTTCCCGGGGCTCTCACCAAGGAGTAGTGCTTCATGCAAAATGCGAAAGACTCGTTTTATATGGCGCTGCGCACGCGCCTGGCCGCGATCAATCCGGAGCGGACAGTTCTGCTGCGCGGAGCGGTGCGGCCGGGAATATTGGTAGAGGAGGCCGAGGCTCCATTCACACAACTGCCGAACGATGTGTTCGTGCTGCGATGGCTGGGACTGGGCGTGGATCTTGATTTGAGTTCCGCGATGGCCGCCGAACAGTGCGAGGTTCTCTACCAGACTTGCGGAACGCAGAGTTTCGGCGGGCTGGACCGCGGCCGGGCCATGAGCGAGATGGATGAGGAGCTGACGGCGATGCTGCAGCCATTCCACACGGCAAAGACCAACTACACAACAACGACACCGGCGACGATGTTGACGCAGGTTTTCTGGGACGAACCGGGATTTGCGCCGATCGTTGTGCAGCGGGACCTGTTGAGCCGTTCGGCAAAGGTGATGGTTTACAGCTACCAGGAGCAGGGGGAGTAAATGGCGGCGAATTGGTTTGCAGCTCCGGCACCGGTGGCGCGGCGGGTTCGGGGGTATTTTGCACCGGTGAATCGGACGGCGCATACGCCGGTGCTTTTTGACGCAGCGGAGCAGGGAGGATTCAGTCTGGATGCGCCGCCGGCGCCGTGGATCAGCCTGGGGTGGATACAGGAGTTCACGCGCAAGCCGGCGAGCAAGACAGCGCCTTTGTTGACAGGCATTCCGGCGGCGACGCTGGGGCAAGTGCGGGAGACGCTGGAAGCGCAGGTGAGCTTTGATTTCCTGAGTTGGACCAAGCTGACGATGGCGCTGGCCACGGGGTCGCAGCACATGAATCTGCTGGCCGCAGCGAGCGGCGCACCGGCGGCGGCAGATGGAGCACAGGCGACCGCGGCGGTCAGTGTGCAATCCGGTTCAACTGCGACGTTTGTTGCATTGGCGGCTACGGATGCATCCAAGTTTGCGGCGGGCGCTATGGTTGCAGTGGACGTGGATTATGTGGGGCAGACGGGCTTTGTGGGTTCACCTGTTTCCGGCGCCTATGTGCGACAGGCGCTGAGCGACGTGGACTATATCCGGCGGGTCACGTTCAATGTGGCATTCGTGTCGCAAGTCAGTTCCACCGGGCTGACCCTGGCCGAGCCGTTGCCTGGGGGCACGCCGGCGGCGGGCGCCAAGCTGCAGGCGATCCGCGGGTTTTTGGACCGCGAGGGTGGGAGCTTCTATCAGGAATGGTCAGGGCTGTTCGTGATGGAAGGCAGCCAGGGAGAGCGCATTTTTTTCTATTACCCGAGGCTGCAGACGATGACCGGCGCGGAGGAAAACCCGATTCCGCTGGATGGAAAGAGCAAGAGCGGGCTGCAGCGTGTGCTGCTCAAGGGGCAATTTCTGGCGCTGCCGGTGACCGATCCGCTGGATGGGGAACGGGTGCTTTGTTACCGGAGCTTCTTGCCCGCGGCGAGTGCACTGGTGTAAGGCAACGGCGAATCAGCGAGCGAACGAATCGGCAGGATAGAGAATCACAATGAAGATCACGATCCACGGGCAGGACTACACATCCGCACTGGATGCGGCACATCCGCTGACCATTGAACGCAAGCTGAACGAGCCCTCGGTTTGCCAGCTCCGGCTGAGCTTTCCGTCGGGCAGCAGCCTGGCAACTCCGTCGCGCAGCCAGGCGATTTCAGTTTCAGGCGATGACGGCACGCTTTATTTTACGGGTTACATTGCTGTGGACCCGTTGCCGGAGTATGCGGGGCTGGGCATCGAGGGGCCGCGCTACCGGATTGCGATTGAGGCCATCAGCGACGAACTGCTGCTGGACCAGTTGCTGATGCCACCAAGCGCCGGCGCAACGGGCGAAGCTGCGGGAGCGCTGATGGCCTCGCTGGTGACTCGGACCGGGTCAGCGGCACTGTCAACGCAAGGGCTTTCGCTGACGGCGCCGGTGAGCCGGTTTGCTCCGGAGCCAGGCGCGCCCTGGAGCAAGAGCGCGGGACAAGTGGCCAGCCAGGCGCGGGCGGCTTACCGTGCAGTGAACGGCGCCCTGATGCTCTCCCCTGTTCAGACAACGGTGCATCCGCTGAACGAGACGGACGGAAGCTTGAACTTGTCCAATCTGGCATTCACGGCCAGCGTGAAGCGCGCGTTGGCGAACGATGTGACGGTCTGCGGCGAGCATGAGCCGGTGGCTTATGTCACTGAGTACTTTCTTGGCGATGGAATCACCACCACGTTTTACCTGGCCGAGGATCCGTTCTTTCCGGCTGCGAGCAAGACCTCCATCATCCATGAGCTATTCAACGAGCCACAGATCGATTTGCGTATCTGGGGCAATCCGGGCGGATACGGTTATCTCTCACTGGGCGCGGGCGGGCTGGTGATGAACGGCGGCAATGGAATCGATGGAGACACACTGCTGACCTGGCTCGATCCTGTTGAGATGGGCGGAACGTTGCTGCTGGAGGCCGCGGGCGTGACGCTCTCGCCGGGCAGCACGGGGATTCTTCCAGGGTTCTTTACCGGCCTCGAGAATCTAGCCGGATGCATCGCGGGTTTTCAAGCCACGGCACAGCAGGGGACCGGAGCGGTGAGCCTGCAGCCTGTGGTGCAGGGAACGCCGACGGGATCAACCTACGCGGTGAACCCGGCCAACCAATACACGCTGCGTATCCGGGTACATTGCGCCGAGAATCAGCGAGAGTTGGCCATCTATCGCTCCTTTGGAGACAGCGGCGCCATCACCTGCGGCGGGCAGACAAGTCAGAGTTCAGGCAAACTGCAAATGGAGATCCAGGAGTTCGTGAATGGCGTGGGTGGCATGCCGTTGACGCTCTATGATGGCTCGCTCGCCAGCCTGCCAACGACTTGCATGGTGGTGGCGGCAAGCAGTACAAACCTGATCGGGACCATGCGCGCGCTGAACCTGACCAACCTGGGATCGGGTTGGGTGGTGAGCACGCCGCCCAGCGGCAACGCTTACACACGGACTGTGGGCACGATCGCAGAAGCGGCTGAGTGCCACGTTGAACGGACCGGCAAGTTGGTCTTCTACACCGGCTTTGTGCCGGTGGTGGGCGAGCAGATTGCGGTGAGTTATCGCACCGTGGGCCGGGCCGTGGGGCGCGCGGTCAATGCAGCCAGCCAGCAGGCACTGGCGCAGGCCGGCATGCCTGCGGTGGCCACATGGATTGGCTCGGTAACCGACCCGGCAGCGCGCAGCTCCGCGGATTGCCGCAATGCGGCGCTCGTGTTGGAGCAGGCCGCGGCCAGCGTAAGCGCGCTGTGGGCTGGCACTTACAAGGGAAATCGGATGAGCTTTGCCACCGATGTGTGGCCTGGCGATGCACTGCTGTTGAATGCGCCCTCAGCGAATTTGAACACGCAGGTGGTGGTGCGGACAGTCAATGTGAGTTATGGCGCAAGTTATCCTGACCTGGTGGACTATGCAATCCAGTTTGCCAATGACTGGGCTTGCGACCTCGCCATCAAGACCAATGGGACAGTGCCCGCGGACACGTGGCTGCCGGCGCCGGTGGCTCCCATGGTTTTGGCGAATCTGAGCGGCCTCACAATTACTGCGCTCACTGGAAGCACGGTGACGATCAACACCGGAGTAACGCCGCCCACGGGTGGCGGATTCGAGATCAGGCGGCGCGATTTCACGTTCATGCCGGGCGAGGACACGGGCCTGGTGATGCGCGCAACCGTGCCCAACCTAACGTTTTCAAGAGAGACCGCCAACGACCGGTTCTATATCAGAATGTATGACGGAGCGACGCCGCCGAACTATTCAGAGTTTTCGACGGGGTTGTTCATCAACCTGCCGCTGAGTTCGTGAGAGGCATCGTCTCAGCAAGCGGCGGCAAATGGGGTTCGATGGATGCGGATGATGAATGAATTCGAAGCGCAGGTGTTGAGCGACTTGAGCGTGCTGAAGACGCAGATGACCGGCATTATGGGTGACGGCAACGGCGGCCGCATTGCGGAGTTGGAACGGCGCATGGAGCGGCACGAGCAAAACTGGCAGCGCGCCAAGGGTTTTCTGGCCGCGGTAAGCGTACTGTTTGCGGTGGTGGAAGTGGCGTTCGAGGCCTGGCACCACCATTGAGTGCCGGCACGGGTCCCTCGTATAATCAGACCCATGAGCGAACATCCCCTGGTCGGCATCGTGATGGGCAGCAAGAGCGACTACGAAGTGCTTCTGCCCGCAGTAGAGATTCTGAAAGAGCTGGGAATCCCCCATGAAGCGCGCGTGCTGAGCGCGCATCGCACCCCGGACCAACTCATCGCATACGTTGAAACCGCGCGGGCGCGCGGCCTGCGGGTGATGATTGCCGGGGCCGGCGGCGCGGCTCACCTGGCCGGCGTGATTGCAGCCAAGACGCTGCTTCCCGTGCTGGCTGTGCCCATTGCGGCCACATCGCTGGCCGGACTTGACTCCTTGCTTTCGATGGTGCAGATGCCCAAGGGCATTCCTGTGGCAACGCTGGCCATCGGCAAGCCCGGCGCAGGCAATGCCGCTCTGTTTGCGGCCGAGATCCTGGCGTTGAACGATGCGGCGCTCTATGACCGGCTTGCTGCGTGGCGCAAGGCGCGTGCCCAGGAAGTGCTGGACGCAAAGTTGCCGGAATAAGCCCGACCCTGGTGCGCGCCCGAACCTATTCGCCCTTCTCCCACCGTTTGGGCCGCTTGTTTTGCTGCAATATCCTCTTGCGCAGGCGGAGCGACTTGGGCGTCACTTCCACCACTTCGTCGTCGGCGATGAACTCGATGGCCTGCTCGAGGTTCAGAGCCTTGTAGGGGACGAGCCGGATAGCCTCATCCGCGCTGGATGCGCGCATGTTGGTCATCTTCTTTTCGCGCACAACGTTTACGTCGAGGTCGTTGTCCCGCGAGTGCTCGCCGACCACCATCCCCTCGTAAACCTCAACGCCCGCGCCCACAAACAGAATGCCGCGCTCCTGCAAACTGTTCAGCGAATAGGTGGTCGTGACTCCCTGGCGATCGGAGATGAGCGCGCCCGTGGGCCGCTGCGGAATTTCGCCCTGGTAAGGAATGTAGCCGTCAAAGAGCGCGTTCATCACGATGGTGCCGCGCGTCTCGGTGAGCATTTCGCTGCGCAGGCCGATGAGCCCGCGGCTAGGCACGCGGAACTCCAAACGCACGCGGCCTGAGCCGTGATTATGCATCTTGGTCATCTCGCCCTTGCGCGGTCCCAGCTTTTCAATCACCGTGCCGGTGTAGTTCTCAGGCACGTCGATGGTGAGGTGCTCCACCGGTTCCATGCGCGCGCCATCCACCGTCTTGGTGACGATCTCCGGGCGGCCTGCGGAAAGTTCGAAGCCCTCGCGCCGCATCATTTCGATCAAAATCGCCAGTTGCAGTTCGCCGCGTCCCAGCACCTTGAAGGTATCGGGCGAGCCGGTGTCTTCCACGCGAATGCTCACGTTGGTCAGCAACTCTTTTTCCAGGCGTTCGCGCAGATTGCGGCTGGTCACGTACTGCCCTTCGCGCCCGGCAAACGGCGAGTTGTTCACACTGAACTGGATCGCAATCGTCGGCTCGTCGATGATAATCAGCGGCAAGGGCGCGGGATTCTCGACGCTGGTAATCGTCTCGCCGATAGTGATGCCCTCCACGCCGGCCACGGCCACAATGTCGCCCATCGTGGTCTCTTCAATCTCAGTGCGTTTGAGGCCGCTGAAGGTAAAGAGCTTGGTGATGCGCGTCTTCATCAGCGAGCCATCGCGCTTTGAAATCGTCACGTCGTCGCCGGCATGCAGCGTGCCCTGAAAGACACGGCAGATGGCGATGCGGCCGAAGTAATCGGAGTAGTCGAGATTGGTGACCAGAATCTGCAGCGTGCCTTCCGCGTCACCCGTTGCCGCGGGAATGGTGGCGACGATGGACTCAAACAGCGGCTGCAGGTCGGTGCCCGGCTTGGCCAGATCCAGCGTTGCCGTTCCCGCCTTGGCCACCGCATAGAGCACTGGAAAATCCAACTGGCTCTCATCCGCGTCCAGGTCGATGAAGAGATCGTAGATTTCGTTCAGCACTTCCTGCGGGCGCGCGTCAGGACGATCAATCTTGTTGATGACGACGATGGGTTTCAGCTTGGCTTCAAGCGCTTTTGAAAGCACATAGCGCGTCTGCGGCAAAGGTCCTTCGGCTGCATCCACAAGCAGCATCACGCCGTCCACCATCTTCAGCGCGCGTTCCACTTCGCCGCCAAAATCGGCGTGTCCCGGCGTGTCCACAATGTTGATCTTGCCGCCCTCGAAGACGATTGCCGTGTTCTTGGCCAGGATGGTGATGCCCCGCTCCCGCTCCAGTTCATTCGAGTCCATCACCCGGTCTGCTACCTGCTCGTTGGCGCGAAAGGTGCCGGATTGGCGCAGCATCGCGTCTACGAGAGTTGTCTTACCGTGGTCAACATGGGCAATGATGGCGATATTGCGTATCGTCTGGGTCACAGGTGCGATTTTCCTTATCTGGGGCTCGGCCTTGAGAGGCCATCGGGTTGGCGACAATGATAGAACAACTCTCCGCACACTGCGGCACTTTCTATTCTACCAGCAGCGCTCGCGTCTGCCCCGCGCCTGCGTCCATCGCAATGCTGGAATCGAGCCGGAATCTCCCCTATCTCCGCTTCCCCTAAGCAAGATAGCTGTCCCCCGGCAGGTGCAATGAGTCAAACATCCGCAGCAGTTGCAGTGCATTTGGATTCCCCGGTCCACGTCCTCTTTGCCAGCATGATCGGCACCACCATCGAGTTTTTCGACTTCTATATCTACGCCACCGCGGCGGTTCTCGTCTTCCCCAGGCTCTTCTTTCCCGCAACCGATCCAGTCACCGCAACACTCGCCTCGCTGGCTACATTCGGCATCGCCTTTCTCGCCCGCCCCATCGGTTCCGCAATCTTCGGCCACTTCGGCGACCGCATCGGCCGCAAAACCACATTGGTTGTCGCGCTGCTCACCATGGGCATCTCCACCGTCGCCATCGGCCTCTTGCCCACGTACCGCACGGTGGGTTTTGCCGCGCCTTTGTTGCTCGCGTTCTGCCGCTTTGGCCAGGGCATCGGCCTGGGTGGCGAGTGGGGCGGAGCCGTCCTCATGGCCACCGAGCATGCGCCGCCCCACAAGCGCGCCTGGTACGGCATGTTTCCCCAACTCGGCGCGCCGCTCGGCTTCTTTCTCTCCGGCGGTGCCTTCCTGCTCCTCTCCCACTGGCTCACCAACCAGCAGTTCTTCCTGTTCGGATGGCGTCTTCCCTTTCTCGCCAGCGCCGCGTTGGTCATGTTCGGCCTCTATGTGCGCGTCACCATTTCTGAGACCCCCATCTTCCGTGCCGCACTTGAGCGCCGCGAACGCGTCAAGGTTCCCATGGTCATGGTCTTCCGCAATTACACCGGAACGCTCATCGTCGGCATCATGGTCTGCCTTGCCACCTTCGTTCTCTTCTATTTGATGACCGTCTTCGCTCTGGCCTGGGGCACCGGCGCGCTCGGCTATAGCCGCGAGAAATTCCTGATCATGCAACTGGCCGACATCTTCTTCTTTGCCATTGCCATTCCCATCTCTGCCGTTCTTGCCGAGCGCGGCCGCCGCAAGGCGCTGCTCTGGGTCACAGTCGCCATCGCCGCCTTCGGCCTGGTCCTTGCCCCCATGTTCGCCGCAGGCACAGTGCAAGCCATGGCCATGATGGCCATCGGCCTCTTCCTCATGGGCATGACCTACGGTCCGCTCGGCACCGTGCTTCCTGAGTTATTCCCCACCACAGTCCGCTACACCGGCTGCTCGCTGGCCTTCAACTTCGCCGGCATCTTCGGCGCCTCCCTGGCGCCCTACATCGCCACATGGCTCGCAAAACACCTGGGCCTGCAATATGTTGGCTATTATCTCTGCGCCGCAGCTTTCATCACCTTCTGCGGCCTGCTCATGATGCCCGAGACAAAAGACGGTGATTTTGCGGCAGATGATCGGTAGCGAGTCAGCTTGAAGAACGCGCTCATAACTCGCCCTTCTCGGTGATCCTGGATGAAGAGCTCGATGCCAAATCCCACTCTTCCCTTGCTTCAGGCCTCGGAGCGCCGGGCAGACGCGTCCCAAAGCAGAGCGCCCAGATAATGTTCCATCAAGCTCTGCTGGTTCAGGCAGTAGGTTTTGCCTATCGCCTCGCGTGTTGCCTGATCGTCTCTCTCATGGGCCTCAATCCAGGACAGAAGGCAGCTATCGCTGTTCTTCGTTCCCATCAGCGCCTGGCGGATTTCGTTGCGCAGCGGAAGCTCGGCGGCAAGTTTCTCCATCGGTTGCCGCATCATCGCGGGAAGCAAGCTGAACATCCCCAACAAATACTGCTCATTTGCATCCAGACCGCGGAGCCCCGCAGCCTGTTCGCAAAATCGTGCCCGCACCAGCGCCATATGCAGAATCTCCGGCGGCTCCTGGGCATTCAGTTCACTGAAAATGGCCAGCATCGCAATGCGATGGAAGGTCCTGTCGCCCAACAGCAAAATGGCCGATTCAATCGAGCGCACCTCTTGACGGACCGCGTAAAGAGGCGAGTTCACCAGCCGGAGCAGCCGGTAGGTCAGCGAGGCGTCGCGCGCCACCAACGGACACAAGCCCTTCAGGTCAAGAGGATCTTTACTGAGTTCACGGAGAAGTTCGAAGTGAAGCAAGCGATTTGAGGGTACTTTGGAGTTTCCAATGACCTCCGGCCGGCAGAAGTAGTACCCCTGAAAAAGAGTGAATCCCACCGCGCAGGCCTTGCGGTAATCTTGCTGCGTCTCCACTTGATGCGCTACCAGTTCGATTTGAGCGGCCCGCAGCCGCTGCCGCAAGCTTCCGTTTGTCATCGTAGCCAGGTTGCTCACATCCACCCTGACATACGACATCAGATCCAGCAGCGGATGCTGGCCCATCTTCCCGGTAAAGTCAACCAGCGCCAGTTTGAATCCAGCCTTCTTCAACTCGCCGCAGGCCGCAGCCAGCTGGGGCGTCACCTCAAGCCTGGCCGATACCTCAAGAACCGTCAAAGCTGGCGGTAAAACCGACACCATCTGATCGGTAAGCGCGTCCGCCGAACAGCGCACAAAAGCCGGCAGTCCGCTGCTAAGCCGGTCAATCCCGAACAGCACTGCATCGTCGAGAATGGTCCGGGTTGCGTCCATGTCATTCCCGCCGGATACTTCTTCCGTATCCATCTGCAGGCGCAATTCGTATCCATGCACGCATTGATTCACGTCGAGGACGGGCTGGCGCGCCGTGTAGCGCACTTCTCCCGCACTTTCTTGCAGTGCGGCCACGGGGCCCTCCATCGAATCGACGATCGTGCCATTGCGAGACATCGCCTGTCCCTTATCGGCAAGAAACTGCCTAACATGAACGTTGCCCGGTACCTCTCCGTGCGCTCTCCCCACGCCCGCCACAAAGCAGCCAAAGCTCTTGGCGAATGGCCACCCGCCATGAATCCAAGACGCAATCGCCAAATCTCCGCTGTTTCCCCCGCCAACCCTCCATCAATTACACTTCTTCGCAAATGCGAATCCCCGCCTGCCACCCCTCGCAACCTCTTCGCCGCCCCACCATCCTCAGCCTGCTACGCCTCTGCGCCTTGCTCCTGCTCGCCCATTCGCTGCCCGCCCACGCCCAGCCCAAGCCCGACACCCTCCGCATCTACGCCATCGACGTCGAAGGCGGACAAGCCACGCTCCTCGTCGCCCCCTCCGGCGCGTCCCTGCTCGTTGACACCGGATGGCCAGGCAACGGCGGCCGCGACGCCCAGCGTATTCAAGCCGCCATGCGCGACGCCGGCATCTCCCGCCTCGATCACCTGCTCGTCACCCACTTCCACACCGATCACGTCGGCGGCGTGCCTGAACTCGTCAAGCGTGTCCCCGTCGGCGAGTTCCTCGATCATGGCCTCAATCGCGAAGACTCTGACATTACACGCACTGACTTCGCCGCTTACCTCCACGCCATTCGCGGCATGCCGCGCCGCATCATCCACGCTGGCGACACCATTGACCTGCCCGGCCTCAGCGTCATCGTTGCCACCGCCGACGGCGAACACATCGCCGCCATCCCCGGCATCGAGCCCACGCCCAACCCCTTCTGCGCCACTGAACAGAAATGGCCTGAAGACCCCAGTGAGAACGCCCGCTCTGCCGGCATCCTCGTCACCTTCGGCAAGTTCCGCTTCCTCGATCTCGGCGACCTCACCGCCGCCAAGGAAGTCGCTCTCATGTGTCCCAGCAACCCCATCGGCACCATCGACCTCTACCTTGTTACCCACCACGGTATGTATCTGTCCAACTCCAGCGCGATTGTCAGTGCCCTCCGTCCCCGCGTTGCCATCATGGACAACGGCGCTCACAAGGCCGGCAGCCCTGAAGCCTGGCAGAGAGTCCATGACAGTCCCGGCCTTGAAGACCTCTGGCAGCTCCACACCGCCGAAGACTCTGACGCCGCCCACAACAGCCCCGAGGCGCTCATCGCCAATCCCAAGGGCAGCGCTACGGATGGCGCATACCTTGAGGTCATCGCCTCGCCCAGCGGCAGCTTCTCCGTCACCAACTCCCGCACCGGCCAAACCAAACACTATCCGCGCAAGTAACCGGGAACGGTGCGTCGCAGCCCCGCCGCTTTACAATGACAAGCGCAGCCGTTATGCGCGCCAAGCGTTTCCGAAGCCAAGGAGGGTTTCTTATGTCCCCATCGCGCCGTGAATTCCTCGCTGGCCTGGGAGCCGCAGGCGCGTTGGCCGTCGAGTCGCGCGCGGCCCATGCCCTCGCCAGTTGTCCCTTTCGCGTCTCCGTCATCAACGACGAAATCTCCCAGGACTTTGACCACGCCTGTTCCGTTGCCGCCAACGACTTCGGCCTGCACTGGATCGAACTGCGCAGCATGTGGGATAAGAACGTCACTGAGCTAAGCGCCGCGCAGATCGCTGACGCAAAGGCCATCCTTGCCAAGTACAGCCTGCGCGTGACCGATATCGCCAGCCCGCTCTTCAAAGTCGACTGGCCCGGCGCGCCGCTCTCCAAAGAGAGCCCCGGCCGCGATCAGTTCCACGCCGAGTTCGACTTCAAGCAGCAGGACCAGCTCCTCGACCACTGCATCGAGCTCACCCAGGCATTCTCCACCGACCGCATCCGCTGCTTCGACTTCTGGCGCCTTGAAGACCAGCAACCTTATCGCAACGCCATCAACCAAAAGCTCAGCCAGGCCGCGCGGATCTGCGCCAAACAGAACCTGATTCTCTTGCTTGAAAACGAGATGGCCTGCAACACCGCCACCGGAGAAGAAGCCGCCGCCACGCTCAAAGCTGTCCCCGAAAAGAACTTCATGCTCAACTGGGACCCAGGCAACGCCGCCACCTTTGCCGGCAACGTCCCCTTCCCCGACGGCTATCATCTGCTGCCCATCCGCCGCATCGGCCACTGCCACGCCAAGAGCGTGGTCCGCAAACCGGACGGCAAATGGGAGTGGGCGCCAGTCGGCGAGGGCGTAGTCGATTGGGCCGGACAGCTCCGCGCCCTCAAGCACGACGGCTACCGCTACGCCGTAAGTTTAGAAACCCACTGGCGCGGCGCTGGAACCCCCGAAGCCTCAACCCGCATCAGCATGAAGGGTTTAAAAGAAGCCCTAACCCAAGCCGGAACCGCCTGCTGACACTACAGTTGCAGAGCGGAAACTCCGGAGGGAGCAATGGGGGCAACCCCTGAACGAGTGCAGTTGCAGAGCGGAAACTCCGGAGGGAGCAGGGGGTTTCAACCCCCTGAATGAGTGCGAAATTACAGGGCCTTCAGGCCCGGACCCCGGCAAGTGCCCCATCCAGGCGACGTCTCGTCAAGCATGGGTGGGTAAACATGACATTCAACCGAGGAACGTCTTTGAGCCCGGTGCCCCTGGTCCCGATTCTGAGACCAGGGATACCAAAGGGCTCAACAGAGGAACGTACTGAATCGGAACCGTAAGCCCGGCAGCCGCGACCAGCGCCGCGTGCCCCATCCATTCCGCAGTTTCATCGCGGAATGGGTGGGATACCACATCCGAGCGCTCAACCAGCCGAAGGCCGCCAGCCCCACCGCAGGGGTCGCAGGTGGTTAGCAAATCCGCGGCAACTGCTCCCCGATCTGAATCGGAATCACGCGGTTCGACCCCATCGCCGTCCGCGCCACCAGCATGCGCGGGTGCTGCGCAGTCACCTGCCCAATCCGCGCCGCATCCCGTCCCAGCGGATGCGCCGTCAAAACCGCCAGCACCGCTTCCGCCATCTCCGGCGCAACAAAAAACACAACCTTGCCTTCGTTGGCCACATACACCGGGTCCAACCCCAGCAGCTCGCACGCCGACTGCACTTCGGTCCGAACAGGCAACCGCGGCTCATCAATCTCGATCCCCACGCCCGAAGCCAGCGCAATCTCATTCAGCGTCGAAGCCAGCCCTCCGCGCGTCGGATCGCGCATCGCGTGCACCGCCCCGCCCGCCGCCGCCAGCACATCGGCAATCAATCCATTCAGCGCCGCGCAATCGCTCCGTATCTGGCTCTCGAACTCCAGCCCTTCGCGCACGCTCATGATTGCCATGCCGTGGTCGCCAATCGTCCCTGAGACCAGAATCGCGTCTCCCGCCTCTGCCCGGTGCGGCCCCACCGTGATCCCCGCCCGCAGCGTGCCAATGCCGGCCGTATTGATATAGCACCCGTCCCCGTGCCCGCGTTCCACAACTTTGGTGTCGCCGGTAACAATCTGCACACCCGCCGTGGCCGCGGCCTTGGCCATTGCCTCCACGATTGCAGCCAATTGCGCCAGCGGAAATCCCTCTTCCAGAATGAAGCTGGCGCTCAAATACTTCGGCTCCGCGCCCGAAACAGCCAGATCGTTCACCGTCCCGTTCACCGCCAGCTCGCCAATCGACCCGCCCGGAAAAAACAGCGGCTGCACCACAAATGAATCGGTGCTCATCGCCAGCTTGCCGGCCGGCAAATCCAGCACCGCCGCATCGCCCAGATTCTCCAGAGCCGGATTCCGAAACGCCGGCAGAAACAAATGCTCCACCAACTCATTGCCCAGCTTGCCACCGCCCCCATGCCCCATCACAATCGTCGGGTAACCAACCAGCGGCAGCGGACAACTCCAATTCGAAAAATCCGGCGTGGTCTCAGAAGTTTTTGTATCGCTGCTGCCCAAGCTCTCACCCATTCACCGCGCCTCCGGCCTCGAACAACTGACCACTGATCACTGACAACTGACAACTGTCTTCGCCAGCTCCTCGGCGGAAATAAACCGCCCATAGTTGTAGTAAGCCGCGCACGCCCCTTCGCTTGAAACCATCGTCGCTCCCAGCGGATGCCGCGGTGTGCACTCCTTGCCAAACGCCGCGCACTCCGCCGGCTTGATCGCCCCGCGCAGCACATCCCCCGCCCGGCAAAGCGCCGACTCCTGCGTATGAATCCCCGCAATCTGAAAGCGCTCCTCGGCATCGAACGCCCGATACTCCGCGCTCAGCTTCCAGCCGCTCTTCGGAATCACGCCGATCCCCCGCCACGCCCGGTCCGTCACCTCAAACACTTCGCTCAGCAGCTTCTGCGCCGCCCGGTTCCCCTCGCGATTCACAATCCGCTCGTACGCGTTCTCCACCTCGTGCCGTCCAGCTTCAAGTTGAATCACTGCCCGCCGAATCCCATCCAGCAGGTCCAGCGGCTCAAACCCCGTCACCACCAGCGGAACCTTGTGCTTCTCCGCCAGCGGCGGATACTCCCAATACCCCATCACGCTGCACACATGCCCCGCCAGCAGAAATCCCTGCACGTGATTCCCCGGCGAACCCATGATCGCCTCAATCGCCGGCGGCACCAACACGTGCGACACCAGCAGCGAAAAGTTCTTCAGCCCCCGCCGCTTCGCCAAATGCACGCTCATCGCATTCGCCGGCGCCGTGGTCTCAAACCCCACCCCGAAAAACACCACCTGCTTCTCAGGGTTCTTCTCCGCCAGCTCCACCGCATCCAGCGGAGAATACACCACCCGCACATCCCCGCCCGCGCCCTTCACCTGGAACAGATCGCCCTCGGTCCCCGGCACGCGCAACATATCCCCAAATGAGCAGAAGATCACTCCCGGCTGCCCCGCAATCGCCAGCGCCTTGTCAATCAGCTCCAGCGGCGTCACGCACACCGGGCACCCCGGCCCGTGAATCATCTCAATCCCCGCCGGCAGCATCTGATCGATTCCGTTTTTGATGATCGAGTGCGTCTGCCCCCCGCAGACCTCCATGATCTTCCAAGGTCGCGTCGCGACAGCATGAATCTCCCGCGCCATCCGCCGCGCAATCTCCCCATTCCGAAACTCAGTCAAATACTTCATCTGCCGCAAAGGCTCCTGGTGATCCGTCTCCCTAAATATTCAAAATGATCTGTCATCCTGAGCGAAAGGGGCCCCAAGCGCCTTTCAGCCCGGGGTCCCCGCGGACAGGTCTTCGTCCCTGGGGTGAGGCTTGGGGGTGGTGAGTCGAAGGATCTGCATTTCCGTGCCTTCCTAGCCACAACCGCTCCGTGCCCCATCCATTTCGCGCATTTTGCGAAATGGGTGGGAAGCCACAACCCTCAATCAGCCGCTTCATGCTTGGCCACAACCGCTCCGTGCCCCATCCATTTCGCGCATTTTGCGAAATGGGTGGGAAACCACAACCCTCAACCAGCCGCTTCATGCTTGGCCACAACCGCTCCGTGCCCCATCCATTTCGCGCATTTTGCGAAATGGGTGGGAAACCACAACCCTCAACCAGCCACACCCTACCCAACCACAAAACCCTGCTGAAACCAGCCTCACCCCAACTGCCGCCGATGATCCTCGGGTATCTCCGCGCAACTCCCATCCGGGCAAGACGACTGCGGCGCAACCGCCGCCCGCGCAAACGCCTCTTCTTCCGTCCCCAGCTCCTCGTCCAACACGCCCATGGCGCGGAACTCCGCCAGCGTCTCCTCGGCCGTCTTCTCGTCGATCTTCGACAGCGCAAACCCAACGTGGACAATCGTATAGTCGCCCACCTCGACCTCCGGCACATAGTCCAGGCAAACCCGCTTCACCACCCCGCCAAAGTTCACCCGTCCCACTCGAAGATCGCCCTCGATGGTGATTTCTTCCACTTTTCCCGGTATCGCTAAGCACATGGTGAATACCTTATACCCCCCCGAAGAAACGGTATAGTGTGATCCAAATCACTTAATACTCAGCCTCCCGCCCATGCCGCACCGCCAGAATCACAACCTCTCTGCCGTCGTAGCAGTACAGCGCCGCATATACCCCGCTCCCAAACTCAATCACCCATTCGCGGAATTCTTCCGGCATCTACTCAACTAGGCGGCCTGCGGCACGCCGAGGAGTTGGTCAGCTTACCCGCGACGCCCCAAAGAACACCGCCGGCGAAACATGGAACCGCCGGCTCAGCCGCGCGATATGGTCGCGGTTCAACTGCCGCTTGCCGGAGAGTACCAGCGACACAGTGCTTTCGCTCCCCAGCTCCGGGGCAATATCGCGCTGGGTGAGCCCATTCCGCTCGAGCAGAAAGCGCAGCACATCCACCGGCTCGGCCTCCGGCAGCGGGAAGCGCTCTTGCTCGTAGCGCTCGATCAGAAGCGTCATCAGTTCGATGGCTTCCTCTTCATCGCCCGTCGGGTCAGACTTGGCGGTCAGCGCGAACAGGGCCTCGGTGTACTCGGCCAGCTCCTCGTCGGAGTGAATCAGACGGGGCGCTCCCTGACGAATCATCTCGGTTGGATTGGCGAGCGTTGTGCTCATCGTTTGACCCCTTTGTCCCAGTTTCCCGGATTGTCGTATTCCCGGTGCGTAAGAAACGAACGAATGTAGATGTGGCCCTGTGGCATGCGGCCCTCTTTTTCGCGCGCATAATGGATCACGGTAACCAGCCGGAACCTATTCTGCCGGATATTGAAGATCACGTATCCGTTCACATCGTCGGCATCCTTGAAGACCTCACGCACCTCAACGAACTTCCGCCACCGCGCCGCCGTCGCGATCCTGTACCACGCCCGAATCTCTCTCGCCGCCTCGGGGTGCTGCTGTTCCGCCTCGACGAGGTGCTTCCGTGTGACAACGTGCATTGAGGCCGTCCGGATCTTCCACTGAAGGCGCCAACCAACAGGCGTTCAATCCAGTCCCAGTGTACTTTGCAAAATGAAAAGATGTCAACGAAAACTTGGCATTTTGAAAACTTCCCGCCCAAATCGCATTCCTTGTATTCGAGATATCCGCAGCCCGTTCAGTCCTTCTTCTTCCCCTCGTTCTCCCCCATCCGCGCTCTTACCAGCTTCTTGATCAGCCCCGCCGGCAGCGGCTTGTCCAGCCCAAACTGCAGCGTCCCCTTCGAAGTCCGGTACTCCCTCGCATCCTCGGCAAACTCATCCAGCACCCTGGCGCTCATCGGGAAAAAGCTGCAATGCCCCTTGAACGCCGCATACCCCACCAGCACCCCCTTGTATCGAAACGCCGGCATCCCATAGCTGAGCCCCTCGGTCGCCTCCGCCCCTGCCGCCGCGCGAATCCGCGCCCGCACCACGCCCAGCGTCGTCCGCGCCGGTTCAGGCACTGCCGCCAGATATTCCTCAACCGCGGCGGCATCCGTCTTCTGTGCGGCTCTACCGCTCTCCTCAAGAGTCACTTTTCTCATCGCACAATCCGCGCCCTCCGTGATCAGATCCCCGGGAAAATCCTGGCGGCGCGCTCTCCAATACGCAAGCGCGATCGCAGCCCCCGGAATCACCGCCCCCGTCACCACCAGCCTCCATCGGCTCGCACTCCGCCTGCGCGCCTCCTCCGGCGCGGCATTCAAAGCAATCGTGCTCGAATCACGCCCTCAACAACGCATCGAAAAACAGCCAAAAACATGTCAAAAACACCCGATTTCGACCTGTTTTCTACACTTTTCGTCCAACTATAACGAGACCTTCCGCCACCAAATCTATGCCCCCGCGTCGCCCTTTTCGCCCCACCGGCCCCGCTTGCCCATTCCGTCGCCCTCCGGATGGACAAAACGCCACTTTTCGTCTTCTTATAGCCATACCCGAAATCCGCTTCGTGTCAAAAATAGACTCCTACTATAGCTAGACGAATCGAGCCCCGTGCCACGGATCTTGAGAACACTCGCCCCACCGCAGGTGGGATACCACAAAAGCCCGTGCGAGCGGATAGCGAGCAGTTGGCCCCACCGCAGGTGGGATACCTCAAATGCCGGCTCTTCCACCCAGGACACCCCACCCCAAACCAACACCGCGGGTGCCCCAGGTCTGGACTTTCAGTCCTGGGATACCACGAACCTAAGCTGTCCCTTTCCTACCCCGCCACAAACGCACCGTGCCCCATCCATGAAACAGTTTCACCGTTTCATGGGTGGGATACCACAGCCCTTCTCCGCGTGAGAAATGCCTGCTACAGCAGAATCACGATAGGTGTACCCAAGGCCACCAAGACAAAGTGTTGATTTCCTTAAGAAATCAACACCCTGCACACAGCGTTTCAGGGCACAGGAATCGTGATTCTGCTCTAGTACTACAGTTGTAGATCGGAAAATCCGGAGGGAGCAGGGGGTTTCAACCCCCTTGAAAGAGAGCGAAATTCCGGGGCCTTTAGGCCCGGGTCTTTGACCCCCTCTCCCGAAAAGCAGCAAATACAACTGTAGTACTAGTGCCGTGCAATCCAATACGCAAGCGCGATCGCAGCCCCCAGAATCACCACCGCCGCCGCCACCAGCCTCCACCGGCTCGGCCTCCGCCTGCGCGGCCCCTCCGCCGCGGCAATCAACTGCAACAGATAGTGCTCGTCCCCGCCCAGAATCCGCACCGCCTCGTCCCAGTCCCGCAACTCATCCGGCCTCGCTGTCGCCGCGTCAATCCGAACCATCCTGATCAGGTTCGTCATCTTCAGCTCGTACTCCACCGCCTCGTGGTACCGGCCAAAACTATCCTGAACCTCGGCCATATCCGGCAGCGTCCAACCCTTCTCTGAGCTGTAAAGCATCTTCCGTTCCAGATCCGAAAGCGGCACACCCAGCCCCCGCGCCTCCGCCGCAATCCAGTCGATCAGGAACTCCTTCGCCTCCTGCGTTGACGCAAACGCCCGCACCGGCCGATCCTGACCGCGATGCACGCGCGTCTTGTTCCGCACGCTCAACTCGTTTATCGCTTACGGCCTCCCAAATCGCTCCCGGGACCGTTCCGCCGCCAGGTAATCCAGCCATTCGCCCATCCCCACCCCGGTCTTGGATGAGGTCTCAAAGATGCGAATCCCGGGCCGTATCTCGTTGATGTTTTTCAGCGCCAGCTCCCGGTCAAACCCGCACGGCTCGGCCAGATCCATCTTTGTAATCACCGCCGCATCCGCCGAGTTAAACAGCGTCGGATACTTCAGCGGCTTGTCCTCCCCCTCGGTCACGCTCAGCAGCGCCACGCGCACTTTCTCCCCCAGGTCGTAGCTCGATGGGCAAACCAGGTTCCCCACATTCTCAATAAACAGGTAGTCCAGCCCGTCCAGCTCCACACCCTCCCAGCCCGCCAGGTGCTTGTCGATCATCTCCGCGTCCAGGTGGCAAATCCCGTGCGTATTGATCTGCCGCACCGGCGCGCCGCTGGCCGCCAGCCGCCGCGCATCGTTGTCCGTCTCCAGATCGCCCACCAGCGCCGCCACCCGTGCCCCGCGGTCGCGCAACTCCTTCAAGGTCCGCTCCAGAAACGCAGTCTTCCCCGTCCCTGGACTCGACACCAGGTTCAGCACCAGCACCCCGGCCTGCCCAAACCGTCCCCGCAGCCCTGCCGCCAGCTCATCGTTCTTCTTCAAAATCCCCTTGCGCAGCTCAACAATGCGCGTCGTCATGGATTCTCCTCAATCTCAATCGAATCAATCTCCAGCTCCCGCCCCTGCCGCAGGTCCGTCACCGGTTCGCCGCACCGCGGGCAGCGAAAGCTCTGCAAGCTCGCCAGTTCCACATCCTCGGCGCACTTGCCGCAGCGCGCCACCACCGGAACCACCTTCACCACCAGCAACGACCCCGCCAGCGGCGTCCCCTCCGTCGCAATCCCCCAGCAGAACTCCAGCGACTCCACCACCACGCTCGCCAGCGCACCCACCCGCAGCCGCACTTCCAACACCCGCGCGCCCGGATAAGCCGCCAGCGACTCCGTCACCGTCTCAACCACGCTGGAAACGATCGAAAGCTCATGCATAAAGATCAAATTCTACGCTCAACAAAGCCATTCGGCCTCAAGCGCTCCAATATGCCCACTGGCCAAATGTAAGATGAAAAGCATAAAGGACCCTCCCCGTGCCCAACACTCATGCCTCCACGTCTTCTCGCCTGACCCTGAGCCAGCTCGCCCCCGGCGCCATGCAGTCTGAAATCCGCGCCATGACCACCCTCTGTGACCAGGCCGGCGGCATCAACCTCGCCCAGGGAGTCTGTGACACCCCCGTCCCCGCCCCCGTCCAGCAGGCCGCCATTCAGGCCATCCACGACGGACACAACATTTACACCCGTCTCGACGGCATCGCCAGCCTTCGCCAGGCCATCGCCGCCAAGCAGCAGCGCGACTACGCCCTCACCTACGACCCCGAAACTGAAGTCCTCGCCGCCTCCGGCGCCACCGCCGGCCTCCACGCTGCCGCCATGGCCCTGCTCAATCCCGGCGACGAAGTCCTCCTCTTCGAGCCCTTTTACGGCTACCACGTCGCCACCCTCAAATCCCTCCGCATCCAGCCCGTCCTCGTCCCCCTCGCCGAACCCGACTGGGCCCTCGACCTCGATGCCCTCAACGCCGCCATCACCCCCCGCACCAAGGCCATCCTCCTCAACACACCCGGCAACCCCAGCGGCAAGGTCTTTTCCCTCGCCGAGACCGAGCAACTCGCATCCGTCTGCATAGACCACGACCTTTTCCTCCTCACCGACGAGATCTACGAGTACTTCCTCTACGACGGCCGCCAACACATCGCCCCCGCCACCCTCCCCAACATGCGCAACCGGACCATCGTCTTATCTGGCTTCTCCAAAACCTTCTCCATCACCGGCTGGCGCCTCGGCTATGTCACCGCCGACAAAAAGTGGATGGCCGCCATCTCTTACTTCCACGACCTCACCTTCGTCTGCGCCCCCGCCCCCTTCCAGCATGGCGCGGCCGCCGGCCTCAATCAGCTCGGCCCCGACTTCTACACCCAGCTCGCCGCCAGCCACCAGTCGAAGCGCGCCCGCATCCTCAGCGCCCTCACCGCCGCCGGCTTCGATCCCCCCGTCCCCGAAGGCGCCTACTACGTCCTCGCCGGCTCCAGCCATCTCCCCGGAAAAACCGCCGCTGAAAAAGCCCGCCACCTGCTCGCCGCCACCGGAGTAGCCGCCGTCGCCGGCTCCGCCTTCTTCCGCCCCGGCCGCGGAGAAAACCTCCTCCGCTTCTGCTTCGCCAAAAAAGACGAAGACCTCGACGAAGCCTGCGCCCGCCTCCGCAAACTCTAGAGCAGGCAATCCTCCGCTCGCCATGGCGGCTGGCGGGCGTACCACAACCCTGATCTGTACTTGCCGAAGGCAGCTAGCCCCACCGCAGGTGGCCGAAGGCAGTTGGCCCCACTGCGGGTGGCGCACGCGGCACGATAAAATAATCCCATCCGGCCCAAACCAAACCCACCGCCGGACAGGAGCAAACCAGCTCATGCCCACTTTCCCTCACGCCATGCTCCGCGAAATCTATGAGCAGCCCAGCGCAATCCAGCGCACCCTCGACCTCTATCTCGACCCCAACGGCCTCAGCCCCGCCGCCTTCGCTCCCCTCGCCCACTGGCTCAATCCCCGTGGCGAAGTCCTCATCGCCGCCAGCGGCACCAGCCGCCACGCAGGCCTCGCCGCTGAAATCCTCTTTGAGGACCTCTGCGGCCTCGCCGTCGATGTCGAATACTCCAGCGAATACGCCGCTCACCCCGCCGCCAATGCCCGCCACCCTTCGGTCATCGTCATCTCCCAGTCCGGCGAAACCAGTGACACCCTGGCCGCTCTCCGCTTTGCCCGCGACGCCGGCGAGCAGACCCTCGCCATCGCCAATGTAGCCGGCAGCACCATGCTCCGCGAGGCCTCGGCCGCCATGCCCCTCGCCGCCGGCCCTGAGCTGGCCATCCCCGCCACCAAAAGCTTCACCTGCCAGTTGACCGCCCTTTACCTGCTCGCCCTCTCTCAAGGCCAGCAGTTAGGCACCCTTGACCCGGCAGAAATCTCCTGGAGACTTGCCGAGCTGCGCGCCCTGCCCGACCGCATCGGCCGCCAGCTCCCGCTCTGGCGTGGTCAGATGGCCGCCCTCGCCAAGCGCTACGCTGACGCCACTACCTTCCTCTATCTCGGCCGCGGCGTCCACTACGCCATCGCCCGCGAGGGCGCGCTCAAAATGAAAGAGGCCTCTTACGTCCACGCCGAGGGCTACCCCACCGGCGAACTCAAGCACGGCCCCAACGCGCTGGTCAGCGAGCGCGTGCCCCTCGTCGTCCTGGCCACCGTCGACCGCACCCTTGAGGCTTCAGTCCTGCGCTATGAGAAGACCCTCCAGTTGCTCGCCGACATGCGCACCCAGGGCGCGCGCGTCATCGCCCTCGCCCACGCCGGTGACCGCGACGTCGCCGCCCTCGCCACTGACCTGGTCGCCATCGAGCCGAACACCGAGCACCTGCTCCCCATCCCGGAGATCGTGCCCTTGCAGCTCTTCAGTTACTTCATGGCTCTCGAACACGGCGTTGACGTGGACCGCCCCCGCAACCTCTCCAAAGCCGTTATCGAAGCCTGAGACGCTACCGCAGCGTAGCCCGGATCGCCACGTTCAACACCACCATCAGCACCGACGCCACGGGAATATACAGCAGCGCCTTCTTCAGCCGCAGCGGATCATTCCCCGCCATCCCGCCGATAATCCGCGAACTCACCGCCAACCCCACCCATCCGCAGGTCAGCACAATCCCCATCGCCGTCCCCGTCATCCGCGGAAACGCCTGGCCCGTGATCGCCATGATGTCCGGGAAGATCGGCGCCATCGACAATCCCGCCGCAAACACCAGCACTCCGGCAACCAGCGGTTTGCGCGTCTTAAGCATCAAATACGTCGTCACCGCCATCGCCATTGAGGCAACCAGCGACACATTCACCGCCGCCACATTGATCAAAATCGGCGCCACCACCAGCCGGCCCAGCAGCAGCCCCAGCGCAAAGCCCAGCGAAAGAATGTTCAGCGCCCGCGACTCCGGAACCCCCTGCGCAATCAAATGCCGCGGCAGCCAGTTCCACACCGCCACTTCACTCGATGCGGAAAGAAACAGCAGCGCCGACAGCATGAACAACAGCGGCCGCCCCAGCACCGGACCCACCTCCGCCAGCACAAACCCCGGCCCGCTCGGCGCAGGCATCGCAGGAATCATCTGGATGAACATCGTCACTACCGTAATCGTGGCGATCGTGTAGCACAGCTTCACCCAGTCCTTCTTGAAGAGGTTGGCAGAGATAAACGGAGTTGTCAGTCCGCCCAGCCCGAAGAAAAGATTCACCAGGTTCAGCACCGTCGCGCGATGCTCGCCCGCCGCCCCGTTTGCCAGCGCATTGGCCCCCGCCACCACAATGCCGCCGCCCAGCCCCAGCAGAAACAGCAGCAGCAAAATACTCTGGTACCCCTTTGACCGCGGCAGCCAGAACAGCGCAATCGCAATCAGCACCAGCCCCAGAATCAGGCCTACTTTATAGCCCTCGGTATCCAGCAGCGGACCCACGCCGATCGAAGCGATGATCAACCCCAGCGCCTGAACAAACGCAATGGTCCCGTTCTGCGTCGGGGTCAACCCGAACCGCTCTGACAACTCAGGCAGAATCGTGCCCAGCATGGAGGCAATCGATCCATACACAAAAATGGCGACAATCGCGGCAAAGATCAACACGGTTCTGATGTCCTTTCGAGGTCCATGTTCACTGGGATAAAGCGTTAACTGCCATGTGCGTTCTCAGACGGTTAGGACTCGCGCCTTGGGGAAGGTCAAGTGCCGAGGCGCTGGCGGGCATTGCGTGGTCCCGCGCCGATTCCTCCGAATTGTACCCTCCCCAACTCACAGTGCGGAATCCAACCTCACATAAGCGCAAAACCTCCCGTCCGCGCCGCGCGCCGCGCCATGTAGACTGATAGGGCTATGGGACAGGCGCACGCATCTCAATTGGCCGCAATGGCGCTCGCCGCAGGCCTGGCCGCGGCCTTCTCCGGCTGCGGAACCCCCGCCGCGCCCATGCCGCCCTCGCTCAATCTCCCTGATCGCGTCACCGATCTCGCCGCCGTGCGAGCCGGCAACCAGGTCGCCCTCACTTGGACCATGCCCAGAAAGAATACGGACAAGCTGCTGCTCAAAGCCGATGTCACCGTGCGCGTCTGCCGCCAATTAAGCACCTCCGGCTGCGACCCAGCCGGCGCTGAATTCCTTCTCACCGCCGGCGCAGACGCCACGTTCACTGACACTCTCCCAACTCCGCTCTACGCTGGCGCCCCTCGCCCGCTCAGCTACTTTGTCGAACTGAAAAATCGCAACGGCCGTTCCGCCGGACTCTCCAACGCTGCCGTCGTCCTGGCTGGCGAGGCCCCAGTTCCAGTCACCGGCCTTACCGCTGAAGTCCGCAAATCCGGCGTCGTGCTGCGCTGGACCCCCGGCAGTCAGGGCCAGGCCATTCGCCTCCAGCGCAAGCTGCTCAACCCGCCCCCCGCAAAACCCAAAGAGGGTCTGCTCGCCCCGCCGCCTGAGCCCGTCGAGCAAAGCCTCCTTGTCGAAGCGGCCGCCGGCCGGCCGCCCGACCGCGCACTCGACAAAGACATCCGTTTCGGCCAAACCTACGAGTACCGCGCCCAACGCGTTGCCCGCGTCCCCCTCAATGGCCAGACCATCGAGCTCGCAGGCGAGTTCTCTCCGCCCATCCGCGTCGACGCCCAGGACATCTTTCCTCCCGCTGTGCCCCTCGGCCTTGCCGCCGTCGCCACCGCCCAGGGCAACGGCGCTGAGACCGCAATCGACCTGAGCTGGCAACCCGGCACCGAGGCCAACCTCGCCGGCTATGCCGTCTATCGCCGCGAAGGCTCAGGCACAGTTCAGCGCATCTCGCCCCCCCAGCCCGTCGTCGGCCCCGCCTTCCATGACACACAGGTCCAGCCCGGCCACACCTATACCTATGCCGTCGCCGCCATCGATCAGCTTGGCCACGAAAGCGCTCGTTCCGCCGAAGCCTCTGAAACCGTGCCCGCCCCCTGACCGGCGCAAGGAGATTCCCATGAAATACTGCCGCTTCCTGCTCAATGGCCGGCCCCACTACGGCGCCGTTGAAGACCGCGAAGGCGAGCTCTGGATCGCCGGGAATGCACCCATCCCTCCTGAAGACCTCGCCTTCCGCCTCGCCCACGTCCTCGAGGCCGGCCTCGAATTCAGCCTCAAGCCCATCCCCCTCAGCGCCGCAGAACTGCTGCCGCCGGTGACTCCCTCCAAAATCATCTGCGTCGGCCGCAACTATCGCGACCACGCCAAAGAACTAGGCAACGAGATCCCCGCCGAGCCGCTCCTCTTCTTCAAGCCGCCTTCTTCGCTCCTCGCCCCCGGCGGCATCGTCCGCATGCCCGCAGCCTCCACCCGCGTCGACTTCGAAGGCGAGCTGGCCCTCGTCATCTCTCGCCGCGTCACCAAACTCGACCCTGAAGACTGGCGCAGCGCCATCCGCGGCTACACCCTCGCCAACGACGTCACCGCCCGCGACCTGCAAAAGAAAGACGGCCAGTGGACCCGCGCCAAGGGCTTTGACACCTTCTGCCCGGTCGGCCCGTTCGTCAGCGACGAGCTCGACCCAGCCGCCGGCCTCACGCTGGAAACCCGCGTCAACGGCGACCTCCGCCAGCACGGCTCCACCCTCGACTTCCTCTTCGGCATTCCCGCCCTCCTCGCGTACATCACCTCCGCTATTACCCTCGAACCCGGCGACCTCGTCCTCACCGGCACTCCCTCCGGAGTCGGTCCGCTCAATGCAGGCGATCTCGTCGAAATCACCATCCCCGGCCTCGGCACCCTCGCCAACACCTTCGCCGCGGAGTGATTTTCGCCGCTCCTGCATCCGCCCCTCATCCCGGCGCATCTCAAACAGCGGTAGACTGAACCAGAACGCGCTCCCATCCCCGACTCCCGTCCCCTCGGAGGACTCATGCCGCAGAATCAACTCGAACAGTTACGCACATACACCACCGTCGTTGCCGACACCGGCGACATCCAGGCCATCGGAAAGTTCCGCCCCACCGACGCCACCACCAACCCCTCGCTCATCACCGCCGCCGCGCAGATGCCCCAATATCAGCCCATCGTTGACGGCGTCCTCCTCGATGCCCGCAAGGAACTCGGCGCCGACGCCACTGATCAGGCAGTCGCCAACCTTGCCTTCCAGCGCCTCGCCATCGCCTTCGGCAAAAAAATCCTCGCCATCGTTCCCGGCCGCGTCAGCACTGAGGTCGATGCGCGCCTCTCTTACGACACCGACGCCACAATCGCCCAGGCCCGCTCCATCATCGCCCAATACGACCACGCCGGCATCGGCCGCAACCGCATCCTCATCAAGATCGCCTCCACCTGGGAGGGCATCCGTGCCGCCGAAGTCCTTGAGCGTGAAGGAATCCACTGCAACCTCACCCTCCTCTTCGGCATCCATCAGGCCATCGCCTGCGCCGAGGCCGGCGTCACCCTCATCTCCCCCTTCGTCGGCCGCATCCTCGACTGGTACAAAAAAGACACTGGCCGCGACTTCCAGGGCGCTGACGATCCCGGCGTCCAGTCCGTCACCCGCGTCTACAACTACTACAAGAAATTTGGCTACAAGACCGTCGTCATGGGCGCCAGCTTCCGCAACATCGGCGAAATCCAGCAGCTCGCCGGCTCTGACCTGCTCACCATCTCCCCAACCCTCCTCGCCGAACTCGAAGCCACTCAAGCCCCGCTGCCCCGCATGCTCTCCCCTGAAACCGCTCAGCATCTGCCCATCGAAAAAATCTCCATCGACAAGCAATCCTTTGCAGCCATGCACGCCGCCGACCGCATGGCCACTGACAAGCTCAAAGAAGGCATCGACGGCTTCTCCGCCGCCCTCGTCAAGCTTGAAAACCTCCTCGCCACCCGCCTTGCCGTCCTCGAGTCCCGCACCCCCGCCGCCGTCTAATCAGTACACGCATTAATCCAAAGGGCAGCCCGCCAGGGCTGCCCTTTCCATCTGCGACCACCTACATCTGCTCCATGCCCCATCCTTGAATCGTCTCTTTGATTCAAGGGTGGGATACCACCGCCCCAGGACATTGGCCCCACCGCAAGGGTCAGTTGGGAGAGCGCTTACTCAAAGAAACCCGTGCGAGCGGATAGCGAGCGATTGGCCCCACCGCAGGTGGCGGGTGCCCCAGGTCTCGATCTTGAGACCGGGGCTCAACAACCCCAAAGAATTGCCCCACCGCAAGGATCATGGGACAGAGCGCTCAATCAAAGAAGCCCGTGCGAGCGGATAGCGAGCGATTGGCCCCACCCCAGGTGGCAGGTGGTGGCAATCTCCCCTTCACTCTGCCAATGAACTTCGCCCTTCCTTACCGATCTTTAGAAGTTTTCCGATAAGCTCGGTGTCAATACAAGAGAAGCAGGCGCGTGGCCCGCGGCAAGAGACCGTCGCCGCAAAACAATCAGGCAGCGCAAGCCGTCAAAGGAGGTCTTCATGCAGTCTCAGGCTCATCCGCTCGAACCCTTCTTCCAGCAAGTCGTTCGCAACAGCTACGAAGGCAAGCTCGGTCTCCACGACCCCGATGTCACCGCCTACGTCGCCCATCTGCTCTGTGAATTTGCCGAGGCTGACAATCTCTACAAAGTCCGCGACGAGGCCGGCCATCCCATTCAAGACCTCGGCGAAATGATGCTCGCCGCCGATCCCGTCCACGGCTCCGCGCCTTCCTTTGACGCCGAGCGCGCCATCCGCAAGCACATTGGCGACTACTCTCTCTTCGTCGCCGGCATGTTTCCCGGCGCCATGGACCGCAGCCATCGCCGCCGTTCCCAACATCCTCATCCCAGCCTTGCCGAACTCATCCAGGCCGGCAAGGAGAGCTACTTCATCGTCAGCCAGTTCAATCTATTCGAGTACGAACAGGAAGCCCCGCTCTTCGCCCGCCTCTCTGACCGCTTCGAGCGCTGCATCCTCGGCCTCACCCTCGTTCGCGAAGAACTGGGCCCCCGCAAACCCCTCATGCTCCCCCCGCGCGTCAACTAGCCCCGCATCGGCGATTTCATCGAGCCGGCCCTCCCAGGTCCCGTCCGGGACCTGGGATCACTAACCCCTAACCACTACCCACTAACCACTGTCCTTTTCACTCCGACCAAACCCCCAGCACATTCCCCGCCCCATCGGAAAAATGGAACCTTCTCCCGCCGGGAAACGGAAATGTCGGCACCACAATGCTGCCCCCCGCCGCTACCACCGCATCCTCGGTCGCCTTCAGGTCCTTGGAGTACAGCACAATCAGCGGCGCGACCTTCGCCTGATCCGGATGCCCCTCCACCTTCGCAAACCCGCCATTCATCCCGCTGCCGGCCGCGTCAAAGCTCACATAATCCGGACCCCAGTCCGTGAAGCTCCACCCAAACACGGTCCCGTAAAGCTTCTTCACTTGCTCAATGCTGGTGGTGCTGAATTCGATGTAAGTGATCTTGTGGTGATTTCCTGTGTCGCTCATGGCGTCTCTCCTTTGGGTTTTGTTGCGTGAAGTCGAGGGGAAAGGCTGCGGGCGAGTGGAGCGGCGCTGGCACACCTTTCCCGGCATGCTCTTGAGGCGCCTCCATCCACATTCCCTCAAGGGCAGGAGAGTGCAGGTAGAGCCCGCTCATCTTCGTCCCAGCGCGCAGGCTCGCGAGGTACGAGATCAACGTACCATAGGAACACCCCCCGCGCAATTCGAGTATTTTCTTGTCTTTTCTGACGACAATTCTGTACTTTTTCGGTACTATCGTGCTCACGGCTTCCCAGGGCAATCGCCGCGTCTCCCCGCCGCGCGCGCATCCCCGCCCTCTCCGTTGAAAAAATAGGAGGTACGAGATGAAAGCATCTCTCTCTCGGTTCCTGCTCCTGGCCGTGCTGATTGTCCCCATCAGCATTTCGGCTCCAGCGCAAAAAGCCTTCGCAGTCCAGCCGGAAACCAATCCGGACCTGTCGCGGACCACGACTGCCCCGATCGGCCCAAGCGGCATCATCACCCTGGTGGCCGGCAACGGCTACATCGGCGACACCGGCAACGGCGGCCTAGCCACATCGGCCCAACTGGCCTCGCCCCAGGGAGTCGCCGTCGACAGCGTCGGCAACGTCTACATCGCCGACCAGTACGCGGCCGTGGTTCGCAAGGTCGCCGCCGCCACCGGCATCATCTCCAACTACGCCGGAACCGGATTTGGCGGCTACTCCGGCGATGGCGGCCCGGCCATCTCCGCGCAGATCGATGAGCCCCTCGGCCTGGCCCTCGACGCCGCCGGCGACCTCTACATCGCCGACAGCCGCAACAACGTCATCCGCGAGGTCAACGCCAAAACCGGCATCATCACCACCGTCGCCGGCGACGGCCAGGGCGCGGGAGCGGGCGGCGCCAACGGATGCGGCTCCAACTCCGCCCAAACCGGCCCTGCCCTCTACTTTTCCTTGTGCGCTCCCAACAGCGTGGCTCTGGATTCGGCCGGCAACCTGTATATCCTCGACGCTCCGGAGAACACCGCCACCATCCGCGAGGTCAACACCAAGACCGGCGTAATTTCCGTCGTGGCCGGCGGCTATTACGGCTATGCCGGCGACGGCGGCAAGGCGGTGAACGCGAAGTTTGCCGACCCCACCCAGTTGGCCATCGATAGCTCCAACAACATCTACATTGCGGACTGGGAAAACTGCGCCGTCCGTATGATTACCGCCAAGACCGGCATCATCACCTCCCTGGTCGGCAAGCCTGCCGCGGGCGGTTTCGGCGGCACATGCAGTTTCAGCGGCTTCACTGGCGCAGGCGGCCCTGCCTCCAAGGCAGTCATCGGCTTTCCCAACGGCATCGCTGTCGATGCGGCCGGCAACATCTACATCTCTGACGAGGCTTACACCGTCGTTTACATGATTGCGGCGGGTAGCAAGAATATCTACACCATCGCCGGCTCCCTTTACAGCTACGGAAGTGGAAACGAAGGCGTCCACGGCTTCCAGGGATACGGCGGACCGGCGACGCAGGCCCAGCTCGACATTCCCGGCCAGCTCACAACCGACGCTCACGGCAATCTCTATGGCGCGGACCCCGACAGCGCCATGGTCTTCAAAGTCTCCGGCCCGTCCGCACTGCCCACCACCGCCCCGGTCATCTCCCCCACGCCGGCGCAGTTCAGCGGAAGCTTGACTGTGACCATCACCAACCCCGTCGCCAACTCTACCCTCTATTACACCCTCGACGGCACCGTTCCCACTACCGCCTCCACCAAGTACACAGGCCCCATCGTCCTTAATAACGAGAGCGCCATCGTCACCGCATTCTCGGTTCCGAATGTGAGCGCAGTTCGGCCGGACGAGAATCCCGAGACCGGCGCCTCCAGCCATCCTGAGACCGGCACATCTGCTCAGCCTTCGGTAGCCAGCGATGGGCTATACGGCTGCGCGCCCCCAGCCCCAACCATCACACCGAACGGTGGGGATGTAACCACAACCACGGAAATCAAGGTTACGCACCAGCCAATCCAAAGCTTCGTCAAGTATCCCAATGAAGATGACTATTACTCGAAAAACGGCAACGATCCCGTTACAGGCATCGACCAGCCTGGCATCGCATCTTCCCTTGCGGCGCCTGACTTTACGCTGAAAGCAGGATCGGCCATCGTCACGGCCGCAACCTGCCTCAAACTCTACGGTATCGTTGCCTATTCCGATTGCATCTGGAGCAGGACTGTGACCGCCCAGTTCACCGTCGCGTCCGCGGCTGTGTCGAAGCCGGCTGTCACCACCCAGCCTGCCTCCGCCATCACCGCCGCCGCCACCCGTCTGAACGGAACAGTCAACCCCCACAGCGCGGCCACTCAATACTGGATCGTCTACTGGGAGGCCGGCGCCTCACTCGCTAACACCTCGCCCATGCTCGAAGCGGGCGCGGGCAACGCCCCGGTCCCGGTCTCCGTGCCGCAATCGGGGCTGAAAGCCAACACCACGTACTACTACCGGCTTGAGGCGCTAAATGCGAAGGGAACCGCGCAGGGCGCGGTGATGAACTTCAAGACACCCTGAGCTGCGGGTACCCAGGTCCCGATCTTGGGACCTGGGTACCCTAACCCCTAAAGGATGTACCTGCTCAAATCCTGATCCTTCACAATCGACGCCACCATCTGCTTCACATACGCGTCGCCGATCAGAAAAACCTTCTCCGGTCCTGAAGCCGTCATCCGCTCCAGATAAGGAAGCGGCGTCGACGACTCCGCCTTGATCGCCTCGCTCAACACCGCGGCCTGCTCTTCGTCCGGAGCCTTCCGCGCCACATCCGGAGCCAGGAAGCTCACGTCCTCCAGCACCCGCTCCATGATCGTGTGCAGCCGCCGCGCGCCAATATTCTCCGTCTGCTCGTTCACCTTGAAAGCAAACTCCGCCATCTCGCGCAGCGCCTCCGGCGCAAACTCCAGCCGCACGCCTTCCGTCTCCAGCAGCGCCGAGTACTGCTTTGTCAGCGAAGCCTTCGGCTCCGTCAGAATCCGCAGAAAATCGTCCACCGTCAGCGACTGCAGCTCCACGCGAATCGGAAACCGCCCCTGCAACTCGGGAATCAAATCGCTGGGCTTCGAAACATGAAACGCGCCTGCCGCAATAAACAGAATGTGATCGGTCCGCACCATCCCGTAGCGCGTATTTACCGTCGTGCCTTCCACAATCGGCAAAATGTCGCGCTGCACGCCCTCGCGGGATACATCCGGCCCGTGCCCGCCCTCGCGCCCGGCGATCTTGTCAATCTCGTCCAGAAAAATAATCCCGCTCGACTCCACCCGCTCCACAGCCGCGCGGTTCACCTGGTCCATGTCGATCAGCCGGCCTTCTTCTTCCTGCACCAGGTAGTCGAACGCGTCCACCACCTTCATCTTCCGCTTCTTCGAGCCACCGCCAAAGATATTCGGCAACATGTCCTTGAGGTTCATCTCCATGTCCTCAAGGTTCTGGTTGCTGATAATCCCAAACTGCGGCGTCCCCCGGTCGCGCACATCCAGCTCCACCTGCCGGTCGTCCAGCTTGCCCTCGCGGAACTGCTGCCGCAGCTTCTCCCGCGTGCGCTGGTGGCTCTCCGCGCCCGGCAATGTGAGCTGACCTTCTTGCGCCGGTGGCGTGGGCGGAGGTGGAGGCAGCAGCACATCCAGCAGCCGCTCTTCGGCGTTCATCTCCGCCTTGTCTTCCACTTCCTCGAGCCGCTCCTCGCGCACCATGTCGATGGCTATCTCCACCAGGTCGCGAATCATGCTCTCCACATCGCGCCCCACGTAGCCCACCTCGGTAAACTTCGAGGCCTCCACCTTCAGAAACGGCGAGTTCGTCAGCTTCGCCAGCCGCCGCGCAATCTCCGTCTTGCCCACGCCCGTCGGCCCAATCATGATGATGTTCTTGGGCATGATGTCGTCGGCCAGGTCTGGCGGCAGCTTCTGCCGCCGCTGACGGTTCCGCAGCGCAATCGCCACTGCGCGCTTGGCCGCCTTCTGCCCAACCACGTGCTTGTCGAGTTCCGTCACAATTTCGCGCGGCGTCAACTCGTCCAGCGAGACGTCCTGTTCTTCAGCGGATGCGGGTAGGTAGATGGCCATATCTTTCAGGTTCTATTCTCTCAGGCTTTACCGCCCCGCGCGAGGCCAAGACTGATCAGCAGTGCCCGATCTACCGCCGCCATGGTCGCCGGGGAAAGAACTCCGAAGAACCGTCCAAATCGCTGTTGGTCCACTGTGCGAATCTGGTCGCAAAGCACCAGGCTGTCCTTTTTCAGGCCTCCGTCGCCCCTGTGCGCGAGCACATAGATGGGCGACCGGTGCGAGAAGTTCTTGGCGTCGGTCAAGGGAACCACGATGGTGGTCGAGGCAAACCGATTGCTCACATCGTTTTGCACCACCACGCAGCGGCGCGACCGGCCCTGTTCGTGCCCAACCACCGGGTCCAAATCTACCTCGACGATCTGCCCGCGCACGGTGCGCGCCGTCATGGAATCCTCGCCCATGCCTCGCGGTCCACATGCTCGAACTCTTTCAGGAGTTCCAGATTACGCTGGTTGTTCGCGATGCACGCCTCGGCCAGTTCGCGCTCAAACTCCGCCACCGCCAGCGCTTCCAGCCGCGCCTCGACCGCGCTACGGATAAACTCGCTGCGGCTCACCCCCTCCGCGCGCGCCGCTTCCTCGGCCTGGCGCAATGCGGCGGCGGGAAACTCGATCAGGACACGCTCCTTCGCCGGCTTGACCGGTGGTTTGGAACGAGACGATTTGCGAGAAACAGCGGCGGAACCCATACGGCCTCTTGTTGGTCGAGTATATCGCCAAGTATATATCAGAACATATAGAATCGCAACATGGACTCATGGCAGGCCTGGCGCACGGCCCGCCCACTGCGCGGTTGTCGAACCCCGTCACAATTTCGCGCGGCGTCAACTCGTCCAGCGAGACGTCCTGTTCTTCAGCCGATGCCGGTAAATAAATAGCCATGAATCAACCGGGCGCGCGACGCGTCAGCCCTTCAACTCCTCAACCGTAATCCGGTCGTTCGTATAAATGCAGATCTCCCCGGCAATCTTCATCGCCTTCTCGGCAATCTCGCGCGCGCTCAAATCCGTGTTTTCGAGCAGCGCCCGGGCCGCCGCCGTCGCATAGCTGCCGCCCGAGCCGATTGCCGCCACCGGCTCGTCCGGGTCAATCACGTCCCCCGAGCCTGAAAGCAGAAATGTCTGCCCCTGGTCGGCCACCAGCAGCAGCGCCTCCAGGTTGCGCAGCATCTTGTCGGTGCGCCAATCCTTGCCCAACTCCACCGCCGCGCGGTTCAGGTTGCCCGCATACTGCTCCAGCTTCGACTCAAACCGCCCAAACAGGCTGAAGGCATCCGCCGTCGATCCTGCAAATCCGGCCAGAATCTTGTCCTGGTAGAGCCGCCTGATCTTCTTCGCCGAGTGTTTCAGCACGTGGTCGCCCAGCGTCACCTGCCCGTCGGCGGCCATCACCACATGCCCGTTACGGCGCACGCAGATCACCGTCGTCGATCGAATCCGGGAATTACTTGCCACCTTGGAACTCCCCTTCAAACTCACGCAAATCCCTCGAAATACTCGCTCTCCGGAATGCCGGAAACCATAAAAGATGCAGTCACGAGTATATCGCAGCCATAATCCCCGCCGCGGCTCTGTTCAAGCCATGCCCGCCAACGCCAGCTGCGGTATCCTCTAATGTGGACCTGTGCCTCTGACGTCCATCCGGGAGTCCCGCCTTACATGATCCTCGCAACCGTTAGCGAATGGCAGTTGGTCGGCGGATTGGCCGGCGGAACAGCAATCGGCGCATTCGCTGTCTGGCTCCTGCTCCACAAGCGCCCCTCTGCCGAAGCCATGGAGCGCGAACGCCGCCGCTTCCTCGTCCAGTCCGGACGCCTCGTCGACGGCATGCTCCTCGACGTCTGCGAGGTTGAAGCACCAACCAGGGACAACGCCGCCCGCACCCTCACCATGCTCCTCTACAGCTATCGCATCGGCGGCGTCGACTACGAGTGTTCTCAAGACCTTACCGACATTCGCGGCGTCGTTGACAGCGGCCAGGTCCGCGCCGGCTTTCCCTGCTCCGTCCGTTACCAGCCCGGCAATCCCCAAAACAGCATTGTCGTCGCCGAAAGCTGGACCGGCCTCCGCGGCGGTATCCCCGTCCTGCCCGCCTACGACAACCCCGACCCGCTCGACGCCAGCCACCTGCGCCCAGGCCGCGGGTAAACCTTGTAGACTTTGCTCTTTCTGCAAATGACCAGTAGATCAATTGGAGATCTGTCATCCTGAACGACCGTAGAGAGTCGAAGGGCCTGCATTTCCCTCACCCCTCCCAGTCCGCTTCGCTCAATCTCCACCAGTCATTCCGCACTTGCTCTCTCTTCCAGGCATAGGCATGGCCCTCGCGCCCAGGGCGCTCCAGTTGGCCGCCCATACACAGCCCCGGTTACACTACCCCTATGCATGTCCACGCGGCGCCTGCATCCGCCGGCTCAGGCAGAACCCAGACCGTCCTCCGCATCTCCCTCGTAGCCACCCTGGCCTACGTCGTGGTCACCTTCGTTGCCGGCCTGCGCGCCCACTCTCTCGCCCTGCTCTCTGAAGCCGGCCACAACGCCTCCGATTTCCTCGCCCTCCTGCTCAGCTTTGCTGCTGTCCATTTCCAGTCCCGCCCCGCTGACCAAGCCCGTACCTTCGGTTATCAGCGCGCCGGCGTCCTTGCCGCCTTCATCAACGCCGCCTCGCTCATCGTCATCTCCCTCTGGATCGGCGCTGAAGCCTTCCATCGCCTCTCCGTTCCCGTCGTCGTCCAGCCCCGTCTCATGATGATGGTCGCCGCCGCCGGCGTGCTCATGAACGGCCTCATCGCCGCGCTTCTCTGGGGCGTCGCCCGCGACGTCAATCTCCGCTCCGCCTTCCTCCACATGGCCGGCGACACGCTCTCCACCGCCGCCGTCATCGCAGGTGGCGCAGGCATCCTGCTCACTGGCCAAAACTGGATCGACCCCGTCCTCTCCCTCATCATCGCCGCGCTCATCCTCTGGTCCAGCTTCGGCATCGTTCGCGAAACCCTCAACATCCTCCTCGAGGGCACGCCCCACGGCATCGCGCTGTCTGAGATTCGTTCCGGCATGGAAGCCATCGAGGGCGTCGTTAACGTCCACGACCTCCATGTCTGGAGCCTCGGCTCCCACTCCCGCGCCCTCGCCTGCCACGTCACCATCGCCGACATTCCCCCCTCTGAGAGCGCCTGCATCCTCGTCAAGCTCAACCACGTCCTCAAAGACCACTTCCACATCAGCCACACCACCATCCAGTTTGAACACATCGGCTGCGGCGAGCTCGATGGCTGCGTCGTCCCCATTGAAGAACTGGCCAGTGGCGCCCAGCACGCCCACCACGGCCATGCCCATTAGCACCCGCCTTGAGGAGGTCTCCGTTTTGATCCGTCGCCGCTTCGCTCCGGCCATCCTGTCTCTTGCGTTCCTTGCCGCCGCATCCACCTTCGCCGTACCTGCTCAACAATCCGCGCCTGCACCCGCCGCCGCAACGCCAACACCCTCCCCAGCTCTCCCCCTCGACGCCTTCGCCGGCGAATTCACTGACCCCGCTGAACCCGGCACACCCCAGAGCTTCTACGTCCAGGACGGCAAACTTTACATCGAATCTGACCGCCGCGTTCCCACCGAGCTCACCCTCACCTCGCCGCTCGTCTTCGGCGTCAAAGGCGACCACTTTGACCTCCGCTTCACCCTCGACGCCGCTGGCCGTCCCGTCTCCGTCGTCTGGACGGACGAGCCCAACTCCCACTACCTCCGCACCGGTCCGCCCGTCCATCACCTCTTCCACGACTACCAGCGCACTGAGGTCATGATTCCCATGCGCGACGGAGTCAAGCTCCATGCCGTTATTCTCAAGCCCGCTGACATCGCCGCCCCGCTCCCCTTCCTCATCCAGCGCACCCCCTACGGCGTTGACGGCGCCAACCGCGGCTCCTTCTTCTGGAGCCGCCCCGAGCTCGCCCGCGACGGCTACATCTACGTCGACCAGGACATTCGCGGCCGCTACAAAAGCGAGGGCGAGTTCATCATGTCCCGCCCCCTCGCCGACCATCGCGACGCCAAGGCCGTAGACGAATCCACCGACACATACGACACTGTCGCATGGCTGCTCCAAAACGTCCCCGGCAACAACGGCCGCGCCGGCTTCATCGGTACCAGCTACCCCGGCTTCCTCGCCATGATGGCCGGCATCGATCCCCACCCCGCCGTCAAAGCCATCTCGCCCCAGGCCCCCATGATCGACGTCTGGATGGGCGACGACTTCTTCCACAACGGTGCCTTCCGCCAGAGCTACGGCTACGATTACGTCCTCTCCATGGAGTCCAACAAGGAAGAAGTCGGCGTCGACTACGGCAAAACCAAAGACGGCAAGCCCCGCGATGGTTTTGACTTCTTTCTGCAGCACGGCAATTTCGCTAAAGCCGCGGAGCGGTCAGGCGCAAAACTGCTTCCCACCTGGAAGCTCTTCCTCGAACACCCCGCCTACGACCAGGTCTGGTCCTCCCGCAGCGTCCAGCACGCGCTCAACGCCGTCGCCGTACCCACCCTCTCCGTCGGCGGCTACTACGACCAGGAAGATATGTTCGGCCCCCAGATCGAGTACTCAACCCTCGAGCCACACGATGCCAATCACCAGAACTTCCTCGTCCTCGGCCCCTGGCGTCACGGCTCCTGGTCCTCGTCCTCGCGCCATCTCGGCGACCTTGACTACACCCAGCCCATCGGCAACCAATACCGCGCCCAGATTGAAGCCAGATTCTTCGCCCACTACCTCAAAGACCAGCCCGGCCAAAACCCCTCAGGCTTTGACCTCGAAGACACCGCCAGCTTCCAAACCGGATCCAACACCTGGCAGCGTTACTCCCACTTCCCGCCCAAAGAGTCCCAGCCCACCAGCCTCCATCTCCTCGGTGCAGGTCTGCTCAGCTTCTCCGAACCCAAATCCGCTGAAAAAACCACCTGGATCAGCGACCCCGCAAACCCCATCCCCTACCGCCATCGCCCCATCCAGCCAACTTATAGCCAGGGCTCGCAGTGGTTCAACTGGCTCACTGAAGATCAGCGCTTCGTCACCGACCGCAAAGACCTCGCCGTCTTCAAGCTCCCCGTCCTCAAAAAGGACCTCATCCTCACCGGCGAAGTCCAGACCGACATCTTCGCCTCCACCACCGGCTCTGACAACGACATGGTCGTCAAACTCATTGACCAGTATCCCGACACCGATCCCGACCCCAAAATGCGCGGCTACCAGCTCATGACCAACGCCGAGATCTTCCGCGGGCGCTATCTCGACAGCTTTGAAACACCGCGCCCCCTCCGCCCCAACTCCATCCACGAATACAAGTTCTCCCTGCACGACGTAGACCACCTCTTCAAGGCCGGCCACACCGTCCTGGTTGAAGTCCAGAGCACCTGGTTCCCGCTCTACGACCGCAACCCCCAGACCTTCGTCCCCAACATCATGACCGCCAAACCCTCTGACTATCAGCCCGCCACCATCACCATCTACTCTGACCCCGAGCACGACTCCACCCTCCAGGTCCCGTTAATCAACGCCTGCGATCACATCGAGTGCTTTTGAGCCAGATAGGGCGGAGGCTGTTTGCATGGTTGTTCTCTTGAACTGAGTCCATCGCGGCTCTATACTACCCGTAGCGCACAAATCGCGGAGGGTGTATGTCCATCTTCGACCTGCTCTTGATTCTCCTCGTCCTGGCCACGGCCGCCGCACTTCTCCTCGTCCTCGCCGCCCTCGTCACGCGCCATTTCAAAAGCGCCGCCCGCGTCTTCGCCGCAACCCTCGCCGTCTGGCTCGTCTACCTCGCCGCCGGAGCAGCCGTCGCCCTCCTCACTCCTCAGCGCATCGTTCCCCTCGGCCAGGACCGCTGCTTTGACGAGATGTGCTTTGCCGTCACCGGCTTCCAGCGCGTCCCTTCCATCGCATCTCCAGCGGGCCTCGTTCGCCCCAACGGTGTCTTCCTTATCGTCGACGTCCGCATCTCCAACCAGTCCCAGCGCCATCCCCAGCGAGAAGCCGGCCGAGCCGGCGAACTCGTTGACGACTCCAATCGCGTCTACCAGCCCTCCCCAGCCGCCATCCAGGCCCTCGCGCAGGCCCAAAATCCCAGCGCAGACCCTCTTCCAGGTCTCGACGCCACTGTCCAACCCGGCCAAAGCCTCACCACCCGACTCGTCTTCGACATCCCCGCCACCGCAACCCATCCCGCCTTTGTCTTAACCAGCCACCTCGCCGTCAACCCCGCCCGCCTCGTCATCGCCGACGACGCCCACTTTCTCCACAAGCCAAGCATCGTGCCCCTGTACTGAACCCACCCCTGTCGTCCTACCCAGCGTGCGGCGAAGCTCTGAACTGCAACAGCTCCACCGGTGTGCCATTGTGCACGATCATCGCCACCATCACCCCCTCGCTCGGACTGTTCGGCGACGTCAGTATCTCTTTCCCTTTGAGCGCCGCCGCCAGGTCGTCCACCTCAAAAGCCACATGCGGCACCGTCTTCACGATCTCCGGATAGGGCGCATCCGCGTCGAACCGCATCCACTGAATCCCGTACGGACTGCTCTCAAATCCAGACACATGAATCTTGAGCGCCGGCAAATGCACTTCTCCCTCGCGAGGTGTCTCCGTCGGAATGCCCATATGGTGGTAGCGCCAACCATCCACAGCTATCGCCCATGGCGCCTCGTTGTCCTGCCGCTCAGATACCGTCCCACTGTGGCTGATCTTTTCCTTGGTGTCGGTCAAGCGCCTCTCCTTTTGCCGGGGCCTTCGATGGCATTATCCTACTTCGCCTGGCGCTCCAGAATCGGCCATCCCACGCCTCGGCCTTGAGACTCTCTATCCCCAGAATCCCCAACCCCCAGTCTTTTCCAATTGAAGGATGAGCCTGAAGGAAGCGAAGGGTTAGCGAAGCGGGAGGTCTCCTTTCGTTTTGCGATTTAGGCCATGTTAGCGCGTGTGTCGGATGGGTTGCCGACCGAGCGCGCC
>Ga0302320_10000226_pt1 | contig 129567 bp, 116 predicted proteins | sample Bog_T0_3_FD_202130 | JGI IMG/M metagenome (GOLD analysis project Ga0302320, IMG submission 202130) | Peat permafrost microbial communities from Stordalen Mire near Abisko, Sweden - Bog_T0_3 | ecosystem: Environmental > Terrestrial > Soil > Wetlands > Peat | place: Sweden: Abisko, Stordalen... | reverse complement strand
AACTCCCGGCGTCTTTCATGCTCACCAGGAAATCGTTTGGGATTGCCCCCCGTCCAAGGGATGCCAAACTGGATTGACGGCGAGAAGTGGTAGAAGTAGAAGTATGAGCGAGTTGATTGCATCCTTTGGACGGGGGGCACCATCTCAAATATGTTGACCAACATCCTCTCTGAAGAAGAGAGCACCGAAAGGTGATGCACTGAAAGGACAAGCCGAAAGGTTTGAGCCTGCACCCTGATGATACGAGGTCTTGAACGGCACTGATGAAAATCAGTGCCGTTCTTCTTTTTCAGAAGAACTGCATCTGTGCTGGCATTTTTTCCGCGTCGGCATTTTGCTGGCTTCGCATGATGATCATTCGTCCCCATTGCGCGTCGGAAATCATCAAGCCGCGAACTTCGCCCTGTGCCGGAATTTTGGCTTTAAGACGGCGCACTTGTGTTTCCACGCGGTCGGCCGTTCCGCAAGGCCGGGCATAAACGCTGAACTGCACCATGAAATAACCATCTTTGATTAAATCTTTGCGGAAGTTGTTCGCGTCGCGCCGTTCCTCCGGCGAGCCAACGGGAAGGTCGAAGAATACAAGCACCCAGGCCATACGATATTTGCTGCATACCGGGTCGCGTCCCTGTTTGCCACGGGACTTACGGCGCGGTGGATCGGCAGCGGTTGAGGGTTGAAGGTGGAACGGTTGGTTTAACTGAAGCGAAGATTTTTCCCATGCCATGCCTGCCGGGTCGGCCTTTTCATATCTCGAACGGCGCGGGCGTTCGTCCGGCAACAATTCTTCCTCGTCGGGCAAATTGTTGGGTTCATCACTCACGGCAGCATCGGAATTTTTAGCGGTCTTGGCATCCGGGTCATCGTGGCATCGGCAAAACTTTGGACATAAACATCAATCGCATTCAGCAGCCGCATTTTGTTCCGATTGATGGGAACTTCCAATTGCAACACGCTCACGGATTGTCGCATCCATTCTGTCATCGGACGCGGACCACCTTGGAGAAATACTTTTAACTCGCGGTCAATCCACGGGCGCAAGGGTTCCATCACATCATCCGCCAGCGCAAAACTTCCGGCCTTGGCCGTGTGCGCGATGCCGATGGCCGCGATAAATCCATGTGCGGCGAGCGAGCGCAAAACCGCCGTCCGCAAAATGGCATAACCGTAATCCAACATTCCATTTACGCCTTCACGCGTGCCGGGAACGCGATTTTTTTCGTCGGTCTGTTGCCATTCACTCAATCGCGGTAAAAGATGTTTCCAATAATGTCGTGCGGCGCGGGATTCGGAAGCCTCTGGCGAATCGGAAAGGAAAGCCGCGCGCTTGGTAGCGGTGAGCGTGGCGAGGGATGGCTTTTTTTCGTCGGCCACTATAGGGTTTGGCTTTTCGCAACGATTGGCAATGCTGGTCAAAACCATGTGCGCCCGTTTCAAATGCGCGAGATTCGCAGCTTGGTTGCGGACTTTGGCGGTGATGATTTGCCGCCACATGGCCGTTTTCCATTCTGGCTTCCATTCAATCTGACGGCGGAGCAATTCTGTATTTGTGGGGCGATAATAGGGCAGGGTGATGGCGCACGGCTCAAATTTCTCATTGCAGATGAGGAGCAAAACATTCAGTTCCGCCATGCGCCTGAGCGAACTGCTGGAAAATTCCGTGTCCCGCGTCGCGCATACGATGACTGCAACATCCGCCAACGGCACAGATTTATCCGTGCCGCTATCCAAGTCCGTGATGTGAAGCTGGTCAAGCTTCAGCCGCACCCGGAGGTTGTGACTTAACAGATGGAGGATGTGGTAACTCATACCCAACGGCAGCGAAAAATGACTTCCAACTTATCGTCACCCCATTTGCCAGAAAACCAGAAGCGAGCAGGGCGTCCTTATCTTTCGCAATGTGAGCCGGAATCAACTGAATATTGTCCTGCATCGTAGTTGAAACTCGATAAGCACCAGGAGGATTTTTCGGACCTGTGGGTTTTAAGAGTTTTACGAGTTCACCACGCCGGATAACTGCAATCGGTTTTCGATCTGCTTTGATTGGCTTTTCACAAATTGGTTTGTCACTTTTCCAATGCGGAATGAAAGCCGGAACAAAACTTTTTTCATCTTCCGCCAGAAATACCTGCACTTCTTTGAAGCCGGTTCGCTTTACATAGGCGTGAGTGCCGGGGCTGAACGGAACAACCGCTGTGTCATCTTTCACCGAAATCAGCCTGACGCTACGGATGGGAATTTTGATTTCTTTCGGCCAGTAAAATTCGGGGCAATCATCCGCCCGCCATTTTTGGAAATGAGCGAAGCAGAGTTTGTTCGTGAAACTTGCTGGCACGTTTCCCTTGGTCTTTTTTAGTTCGCCTTCGAGGTTTGCGGATTCGTCAGAATAACGTCGCCATGCCGCTTCGCAATACAACGCGAACTTATCTGGCCAGATGTTGCCGAGATTCTTTGGCGTAAGTGACGTGAAGACTTCCCGCGCAACGTATTTATTTTCGGCCTTCTTGGCGTAAAGCGTCGTGGCGTAAGACTGCTGATGATTGCTCCGTGAGACATGATGGCGAACGAGAACTTTTTCAATTTCCTTCTTCACCACCTCGTGCATCTGGCCTTCTTTCGGGAAGATAGGATTAGATGCCTGACTGCGTTTCTTTTCATCCAGCCACCACCAACCCGGTCGTCCAAATGAATCTTTTGCGCCGTGCGTGCGATGCGCCAGCCAAGGCAACGTGCAGGCAATCACCATCGCATCGAGCGAATGATGCCGCAAATCGCCGCGATTCTTTTCCTGCATTTCAGTTTTCTTTTTCTCCTGTTCCTCTGGCGTCATTGCCTCCCAAGCATCTTTGGATGGAAATGGGTTCAAAATCTGGTTCAACCCCCACGATTTTCTCAACCGACTCGTCAGAGATCCGTTCGTGACTTGGAAACGCCAAGCCGTCATTTCAGGGTCTTTTAATCCAGTCGCATCGCGCCCGTCTTCAGCGAGCCAACCAAGTTGAATCAATGAAACCTGACGAATGACCCGCGCGATGTAGGCCGTGTGTTGGAGATCGGACTTTTCTTCGACAAGATTTTGCGCGTCAGGATTCGTGAACAACCGATATTTCAAACTGCCAAGGCCAAAACAATCTTCGGCGTTTTTTCGCAATGCTTCCCAATCTTTGGTTGTGCCGTAGGCTTCCCACGGCGTCCGGCTATCTTTCTTTTTGTTACATTCCTGATGTGCCACGGTCAGATTGTAAAACTCATTACAATCAACCCGGCTGCGCGGCACGATGTGTTCAATCTCCGCTTCCTTGTAAACAACTTCTTGCAAGCAGAACGGACACAGGCAGAACGGACATCTTCCTTTGGCCTCTTTGAACAGCCGATACCGCAAAATTGAGTTTTTTGAACTACTGAAATTGTCCTTCTTTAATTCAGTGCGGATGCTTTCCCGCTCGTCCCGATTTTCTTTGATACGTTGTATGTGCTCGCGCCTTTTCTTTTCTCCCATGGCCAGACTGCGAATGGCTTCCAAAACAATCATGTCCGGCTCGCCAAAACGAGAAACAAGTTGTTGCAGCAACTTTTGAAATAATGTCAATCGGTGGCGCACAAGCGGATGCTTTATGTCCGCCATGTAGCGGTTCAATGCCTGTTCTGCGCTTTCGTTTTTTCGACGCAAAAGCGGTTGCGGTGGATTGAATTGTTCGCCAGCAATGATTCTTTCCAAAGTCGGCGACGAATAACGCGCACGTCCGGCACCAGTCTGGGGTGTCAGTGGTTGCTGGCCGTCAACAAGCTTGTATTGACCTGCAAAATCTTTTGCCCAGCGTTTCAGCACAGGCTCGGAAATTTTTATGATTTCAGATTCTGCTGCATTACTGCCTGACTCCTTTTTCTTTTTGCGTTTGCCGCTTTCCCAAATCTCTCGCAGGCGTGTAAGGCTTTTATCGTCTGGCCTGACTAAATTTCCAGTGGCGCGATCAATCACCCGGAAATTTATCAAAGCCAGTTCCCATTGTGCTTTCCTAAAGGTTTCTTTGTTTTTGCGGACGACGTGCAGCGGACGGCCTTGCTCATCCAAGGGCTGCAACGAATCCAAAGCCGGGCCGCGATTGTCAAAACGCGGCCAGCGCAGGCCAAGCACGCCGGGATTCTGCGCCTCGGTGGTTTTGAAATAAACGTGATGTCCTTTTACTTCCTTTGTCTCGCCGTAAAGCAGCCAGTTGGTTTTCTCGGTCAGTTGTGGGAAATTTTTATTTTCCGTTTGTGCTTTGGCGATAGCGTGGAATTCATTTTCCAGTAACACACGCGGCCAGACGCGTCGTCGTTGGTGCTTCGGATTCCGGGCAAGGAATTCACAAGGATATTTGCAGCCGCTCGCGTCAAATTCTGATTGAACTTTTTCTGGCGGCACAGTGCCGCTGCCCCATTCTTCGGCATCATTCTCTTTATTTGCCTTTGTGTCTTTTTCTTTATTTGCCCAAGGAACATCTTTTTCGTAACCGCGCCGTTTGAATAGATGCGTGAGCGCAATAAAAAGCTGCCATTTTTCGAGTGGCTCATTCAAAGCACGAACTCGAAGCGAAACCGGATTGGTGCGTTGGTCAAATTGTTCGTTGGTCTCATTGTTTGCGCGCTTCAATTGTTCTTTGGTTGGTTTTGGCAGGCCGAGCTTCACCAATTCTTTTGCGAACCATTGCCGCCGGAATTTTTTACTGCGGAGCGTGCGGCGTTGCCGCCGGAAATTTCTTCGTTCATCAAGCTTGCTGCCTTCGCTGTCGCAAATCAGCACGCCGACACCATCCGGCAGAAAAGTTGAACCGCGTCGCACGGCGTAGCCAATGGAGCCGGTGCCGACATCAAAGCCAAATACAAGCCCGGTGAGAAATGGGTCGGTATTTGTGGAAATGTTAAATTTCATATCCAGCTTGATTGTTCAGATGTTATGCCCATTGGATGTTTCAAGGCAACATTTCACTTTTGATACCAACAAAAAAGCGTCGGATAATTCTTTGTCACGCATGACGAAAGCAGGCGTGCTGCCTTGGTGCAAACATCAAAAAACTTCATTTCTTGCAAAGTTTGCAACTTCACCGCCCTCAATTCCACCAGACTGACGGCGACAAGTTGAAGTAGCGCGGTTGTCAACTTGTGCGGGAATCGCACTGCCACGGCTTCATTCTGTGGAAAATGCACCACGAATCATTTTGTTCAACGCTTGAACCTGGATGGCGGCGGTTTCCGGCAGAATGGTATTTGCATGTTGGGTATGTGATACACCACAACGTGGGCAATTCGAGTAAAATGACAAAGGCTAATGAAAACAGAAAAGCCTCAAACGACTGTGTAACGAGTTACACAAAGGGATGCGTGTCATCCGATAAAATTACCGGATGAATGATACCAAATTTAGATTTTTGATTCAGCCGCCCGCTGATGGTGGAAAATATGAAAACGCATTTTGTGTCCCAACGTCACGTTTGATGATTTGTCGTCGGGTAAAATGACAAAACGATAAATCGAAGCAGAAATGAAATTTACGATTGTTTGAAAATGGCACAAAGCCTTTTAGGAAACTGATAAAGTGATGCCGTATGTTAACTGCCGTTGCCCATAAAAATCTGGCCGATGCCGAAAGTTATTTCGACGAGCACCTGGCACAGAACGATTACTACGCCGCCGGTGAAATCCGTCCCGGCCAGTGGATAGGTGTGGGCGCGGAACGGTTGGGATTGGCAGGCATCGTGACGCGTGAACAATTTCACGCACTCTGTGAAAATCAAAATCCTGAAACCGGTGAACGGCTGACGCAACGACAACTGAAGGAGGACAAGCGCCGGGTATTTTACGATTTCACCTGTTCGGCACCAAAATCGGTTTCGGTGCTGGCAGTGACGCTGGCTGATGAACGGCTGGTAGCGGCGCATGAGGAAGCCACGCGGATTGCGTTCCGCGAACTCGAAGCCTTCGCCGCCACACGCGTCAGAAAACAGGGCAGTCAAAAAGACCGGATCACCGGCAATCTCGCCGCTGCCGCGTTCACACACACGAGCAGCCGCGCGCTCGACCCGCAGTTGCACACGCACTTGACGGTGTTCAATGCCACGTTTGATGAAAATGAGCGGTGCTGGAAAGCTCTGCAAGCTGGCGGTATGTATGACGCCATCCGTTACGGCACGGCGGTCTATCGGAACGAACTGGCAAAACAGGTTCAAGCCATTGGCTACAAAATCAGACCGGCCAAGCATGGATTTGAAATCGAGGGTGTCAGCAATGAAGTATTGAAACGGTTTTCCAAGCGGTCACAACAACGGGATGCGGTGGTGCAGGAGATGGAACAAAAGCTGGGGCGCAAACTTTCCAACAATGCAATCTCGCTCGCAGTGCATCAGAGCCGGGCGGAAAAAATCAAAGGCATTTCAACGTCGGAAGTGCGCAAAGGCCAACTGGCACAATTACAACCCGACGAATTGCAGGCATTGCAAAAACTTTCGGCATCGGTTCAACACGTTGGTCAGCCGCATATCGCCGGACTAGATAATCAAACTCTGAATCACGCCATCGCCCATGTGTTTGAGCGCAAGTCCGTCGTGCCGGAGCATGAACTGTTGAGCGAGGCGTTGGCAAATCGCCTGGGCGAAGTGAATTTGCCGACGTTGAAAGCGGCAGTGAAGTATTCGGCTGAACTGGTTAAAACTGAACGTGGGTTCTCGACTAAAAAGATTCTGGCTACGGAACTGGATTTAATCCAGACGGTCAACGCGGGCTGCGATTCGGTCGCGCCATTGCATCCCGGCTATCGGCCTGCCGAGTGGCTGGGCGAAGATCAACACCGGGCGATTTATCATGTCCTGCGCACCAGTGACCGCATCACCGGCCTGCGTGGTTTGGCTGGCAGCGGCAAAACCACGGCGTTGCGCGAGCTGGTCGCCGCCTGTAAAGAGGCAAAGATTGAACCGCTGTTCTGTGCGCCAACAGCGGCGGCGACGGATGTTCTCCGCAGAGAAGGATTTCCGGCGGTGACGCTGCAAAGTTTGCTGCAATCAAAACCAATGTTGTTTGACCGGCAGTTGGTAGTGCTGGATGAGGCCGGAGCTGTTGGCATTGACGACATGAAGCGGCTGTTTGACCTGGCGCGTGACGCACGCATTGTGTTGTCAGGCGATACCAGTCAGCACGCCTCGGTCGCCCGTGGCGATGCGTTGCGGATTTTGGAGAACCATTCGGATTTTCAATCCGGCCAATTGACCCGCATCCGGCGGCAACGCAAAGCCGAATATCGCAAGGCCGTCGAACTGGCGGCGCAGAAACGGACGGTGGAAGCGTTCACACAATTGGAACGGATGGCAGCCATCACGGAACTTGCGGGCGAAGAACTTCACGGCTCGGCAGCGAAATCGTATATGAAAGCGTTGGCGGAAAATAAGTCCGCGCTTCTGGTCGCGCCGACGTGGAGTGAAATTAAAGCGGTGACGGAAAAAGTTCGCGTTGCGATGAAAGCATCCGGTCGGCTGGCCGGTGATGAAAAGGAGTTTCAAGTTTTCGATTCACTGTCGTGGACGGAAGCGCAGAAACGCGATACCCGGCAATATCGTTCTGGCATGATGATCCGGTTTCACCTGCAGAAAATTGGTTTTGCCAAAGGTGAGACGGTCGCGGTGGTCGCCGTTGAGAATGACGCAATTAAAGTTCAACGTGCCGATGGTTCTGAAGCTCTTTTCCCATTGGGTCGAAGCTTTGCCTCGTTTGATGTGGGAGAGAAACGGGAATTGAAAATCGCCGCTGGCGACAAACTGTTACTGCAATCAAACTGGCGGAAGAAATTTATCAACGGCGAACTCGTCGAGGTGCGTGCGATTCAAGGTGGTTCCGTGGTGCTGGCCGATGGCCGGGTGATTCCAGAAAATTATCGCACGTTTACTCACGGCTACGCCGTTACGTCACACGCCGCCCAGGGCAAGACCGTGGACGAAGTTTTGGTCGTCGCGTCGTCGCGTTCGCTGCCGGCGATCAATCAGCAGCAATTTTACGTTAGCATTTCACGCGGGCGCGATGCCTGTCGCGTGTTCACTGATGATACCGAGTTATTGCGCTCGCACGTTGCCCGTTCCAACACCCGTCTCGCGGCGGTTGAAGCCGTGCCGGATTTGCCTCAACGCAACATGATCCAAATCATTTTGCAGCGCGGCCATCGCTTTCTTAAAAATTTCCGGCAGCACCCCGCGCAATCGCAATCCCTTTCGCCCGACACTAACAACCAACCAATCGAACCGTCACGTTATGAACACCAACACCAATCCACCCGCCGAATCTCGGTCTAGCCGCATTCTCTGTTTCGGCAGCGACACCCAAGCGGCCGCTTTGAATGTGTTTACCGACGACGAACATAATTACCTGCTGCCTTACGCACAATTCCTGTTTGCCGAATGGATTTCCAATCCAGCGCTCGAACAGGAGCCGGACGCGCCGCCGGAAAAATTGTTGATCCGTTTTGCCCTGGCCGAGGTCGTGGTGCTGGGCAGCGGTCTCAACTCCATTGAGCGTGACCTTCAAAAATATGAATTGAGCTTTGTGAAATCGGCTGACCGGCGACTTGCCGCCACGTTGAACACCTATGTTGCGTCCGTGTCCATCACTTTTACCAAGGAGAAAATATGAATCCAGAATCGTCATTAAAAACACAGTCGTTGGAAAAATTTCCAGTCGTCATGACCAAAGAGAAAATCGCCGAGGCGCTGGGCGTTGCCACCCATAACATCCCGCCACTGGTGCGCGCGGGTCTGCTCAAGCCGCTCGGTCATCCGGGGCGTTATTGCGTGAAGCATTTTTCACGCGATGCGCTCGCGGAAAAATTCGCCAGCCCGGAGTGGCTCGATAAAGTGGTGGCCGCCATCCACCGGCACTGGCGCAATAAGAACGCGCGGAAGCGGGCACGCCAGAGCCAACTGACGTGAGGACGGGCGATCTAATCCATAACATCATCCGGCGGGTCATATTCGTGGATAATGATTGGCGGTGGCGATGGTGTGTGTGGCTGTGGCTGTATGACAATGCCGATGCCAGCACGGATTTGCGGTTGATTGGGGAATTTCCGGCGCAACCCGCCGTTGAACACCCAGACCAGCACCAACACAGATAGCCAGACAAACGCGAGGAAAAGATAAACGCCATAGTTTTGAATGATGGAATCCAAAAAAATGAACACAGGATTCAATACGTCAGCAGGGTTCAAATTCACAACGCCTCCTTCATCGGAATTCTGGAAGTAATTTCTTGCGCGCTGGTAATCTGCATCGGCACAATTTTTCGTTCATATTCTTCTAACGATGGCAGCCTCACCTGTGCTTTTTTTGAATAGGCACGATGAATCGCCTTGCTGGTGTGGCCGAGGGCTTGCATCGCATAACGCTCTGGATAACCCGCTTCCATTGCACGTTCCGCCCACGCGTAACGATATGAATGGAGCGAAACGCCACTAATGCCTACTGTCGCCAACCGTTTGATGAAGATTTTGGAGCGATGGCGTTCGTGGATTCGGGCAAGCGCCGGAAACAAATATCCTGATTGTGGCAACGTCTGCAAAATTGCCGCGACTTCTTCGCCGAATGAAATGAGCGAAGTGACCCCTGTTTTTTGCCTTTGGTAAGCGATAGTGTGGTCGTTCCAATCAATGTCCCCGGCGGTGAGCATTGCAATGTCCGTTTGCGAACCGCCCAAGTGCCAGAGCAATTGATAATATGCGCGTGTCGCCGGATTGTATTCACGATTGATGATGGCTTGATGTTCTTCAAAAGTGATCGCCCGTTTCTCTTTATATTTCACGGCTGGCCAGTGAAGTTTTGGCAGCACGGGCCAAGGGAGCCAGTGCATCCCTATGGCATAATTGTGCGTCCGTCGCAGAAAGACGTTTGTGGAAACAGAGCCTTGATTGAGAACGTCCAAAAAATGCTCGGACGATGTTTGAGTCAGTTTGCGGTTGCGAATCAAATCCAACGCCTTGTCTTTGATGGCATATTCCCAACGCTCGCGCGTATTGCCCGTCTTGGTTGAAATAATTTGCTCCATGACGTGCTGCCAGGTGCGGCTGGAAAGCGCGGGATCGCCGTGCTGCAAATAGACCTGGGCGATTTGCAAATTCATCGCCGGTTGAAGCACCGCCTCGTTTTTTGCGTGGAGAAGTCGTAGGGCTACAGGCCGGTCACTGGTATGCAAACTTTCCTGTTTGCCGGTCGTCTCGTCGTGAATGTAATACCGGCCGCCTTTATTGCGACGGTAAAGTCGGAATCGTGTTTTCATGGCTGTTTTTCACAGCAATGAATTTAGGACAATTGATTTCGACTCCGGTAGGGAGCTAGTGTGAGTTTTGCAAAATACGCCGCAGTATAATTCTGCTGGCACTTCTGCTGGCACTTTTACTCGTCACTTTCATAACTTCTTACCGCACTCACGGTTAGAAATGGAGCCAGTTGTCGGATTTGAACCGACGACCGACGGTTTACAAAACCGTTGCTCTACCACTGAGCTAAACTGGCGCTGATGTTATTTATTACGCGGTAGGCGACAGTTTGGCAAGTCAACGCGCGAGCGCCACGAGATAGCGTTGCACGCGCGTGGCGTCGTCTTTCAGGCCCAGTTCGAGATAAATCTGGTGCAGGTTGCTGCAGATCCGCAAAAAAATCCGGCGCGGGCTGACCGGGGCCAGATATTCCTCGCGCAGATCATAATTCCCGCGCACGAGATAATGCACGCAGTCGGCCTTGGTCAGCAGCCGGCCGCGGTTGAAGACGTCCACGTAAATCTCACCGGCCGCGGACTGGTGGCGGCAGATGAAATGTCCGGGCAGGCCGATGCCGACAATCGGCAGCCGCAACCGCCGCGCCAGCAGCATGTAAAACAGGCAAAGCGAAATCGGATTGCCCGTCCGCCGGTCGAGCACGCGATTCAGGTAGCTGTTGTCCGGGTCGTAATAATTTTGCTCGTTGCCCTTGAAGCCGAGTTCGCCGAAAAGGTGGTCGCTGATTTTTCCCAGCATCGCATTGGCGCGTCCGTGGCGGTCGGTACGCTCGCGCAGCGCGTTCGCATAACCATCGAGCAGCGCCTGATAGGCTTCCACGTTGATTTCGGGAAATTGCGTCCGGGCCAGCAGCCACGCGGCGGATTCCAGGTCAAATTCCTCGCCATGGTTCAGGCAGAAACTGAGAAAACGGTTGTCGCCCGCCTGTTGGTCGATGTGCCGGATGATTTCCTGGACGCGCCGGCGCAGCAGCGGATCGTTGCTCAAGGCATGGGGCCGCAGCCATTCACACGCGGTGCCGCCTTCGGCCAGAATTTGCTCGCGCACGGCTTGGTAAACCCCCGCATTCTCATCCCCCAGCAGATTAAGCAGCGCGGCGTGGCGGCGTTCCGTCGTCGTCGCTTTCGAGGCACCTCGCTGGGTTTTTGAAGGCATGTGGCTTGGCCGGCAGTGAACCAGAAGCGCCGCGCGCCCGTCAATAAAATCTGCGCGGATCAAACCATGGACGGCGCCAGGATTGCGTCGCTCATGCCGTGGACGATTTTTTTATCGGCCGGAACAATGGTCGCCAGCACGCCGCCGAGTTGCGGGCGCGCTGTATCGCCTTCGCCCGCAACGAAATAGTACGGGCACAACCGGACCCGGCCGTTCATCGGTTCGACGGTATTTTTTTCAAAATCAAACCACTGCGCCTCGACAGTTTTGGGCTTTTCATAACGTTGCAACACGAACGGCGAGGTTGGAAAACTTGCGATGGCCCGGTCCACGGCCGCGCTCCAATCCGCCTGCGACAAATCGCTGCCCAGATAGACGCCGCGCGCCCCCCAGGCGTGTTCGGAAAAGCCGGACACCTTCAAAATCAATTCGCGCTGGCGTTGCGACAGTGTTTTGAGCTGCTGCCAGTCGGTCAGGTTCAGCTCGGGAATCGCTGCATGCGGCGGCAGCGGCGCCGGATCCACCAGCCACGTGTAGGGAATCAGTTTTTGCAGGCGCGCCAGAAATCCCTCGCCCAGTTCCCCGCGCCAGAAATCACGCAGGTTCCGGTTCCACAAAAGCGCGAACAACAGCTTCTCCTCAAAAATCGGTTTCGGCGGCGGCGTCAACCGGATTTTTTTGTCGGCGGCCAGTTCAAAAATCCGTTTGGAATCCGGCACGTTCGCCAGATCGAACAGTTCAAAGAACCGGTAAACGGCGTCGCCGTCGGCGAAGCCGTTAAATTTTGAATTTTGAATTTTGAATTTTGAATTCCCAGGTTGATTTGCGATCCATTCCATTTCCGGTCGGTACGTCGCGGCTTCCTCGGAAACGACGATATGAATGTTTTTCGCGTCGCCAAAAATGCTTTCAAAGCCGCGAATCATTCCATCCGCGCCGCCGATTAATTCCTGGGAGGGGCGGCGGGTCGCCGTCCCTGAATTGTCTGTTGGTGTTTCCGAAGTTTGGGATGGCGACACGCCGTCCCGCCCAAGGTTGGAATACGTCTGCCCCAGCCACGCCGTCAGGCCGATGCCGCCGGGCACGGAATCGAGTTCGGTGATGCTGAGGCCGGGTTCGGTCAGCAAAATGTCCGGCCGGATGACGCGCGGCACCTCGTTTTTAAAAGCGGGCGAACGCTGCAGCTCGATCAATCCGGCGGGCTTGCCGCGGTCCAGCAGTTCCGCGATCCACGCCGGCTGTTTGCCCTCCACGCTGCGCCGGTAAAGCAGATTGACGGCGCGATAAAACTGGAGCAGCACCCGGCCCAGCGATTCAATCTCCTTCGCGACATTTTCTCCGAGCGCAAACGGCTCCGGCGAAATGCGCCAGTCGAGTCCGGCAAAAAGGCCGCCTTTGGGGATTTGCCCGCGAACCGAATGCGCGACATCCGCCGCGGATTTGGGATTGGAAGAAACAGCGTCCACGCCGGAGACAGTAAGCTGCAAAATGTTCAGCGTCAAAAAAGAACGCCGGCAGGCCGCCGCGCCGCCTTCCAGCGGGGCGTTTTAGGGTCACGGATTATTCAACAGTCCGCGATAAAACATCCGGGTGGCATTGGTTGCGGGCATGAAAAATTCGAACGAGTTGCTCGCCAGCCGGTTGGTGTTGACGGCCGACCAATGAATCAGATCCGCGGACGATTGAAGTATATAAGTTTGTCCGGCCAGACCGTTGAGCCAGACGCCCAGTTGTCCGGGCGGGCTGTTGTCGCCGGTTTGCAGGCTGAAGACGTTGGTTGCCGGCAACACAAAGAGCGTGATGCTCTGGGCCGGGAGTGTGTTGCTGATGGTTCCGCCGCCGTAAGGCAGGTCCGCCAGGCGGGTGGTGTTATTGGTCGAGGCGAGCTGCCAGACCTGCGCGGTTCCGCTGCCGGCAAAGTTGGCGAGGCTGAGCGAAAACGGCGTCGACCCGGTGAGGACCTTGTTGACCACCATGATGGTCAGGGCGTTGTCATTGGTTCGAATGGCGGCAAAGGCCGAAAGATTGTCCGGGTTTGGCACCGTCGCCGCCACGCTGGTGTCACCAAAGGCGGATTGGTTGCCGTCATAGTTGCGATAGAGTTTCATGGCCAGATAGGTCGGCGTGCCCGAGTCCGGTGTTGTCCAACGGGTGGCCAGATCAAGTCCTTCCCGACCGAAAATGCCGAGCAGGTCGGCCTGGGCGGTCGCACCGTTCATGGACGGTTCAGCGCCCCAGTTGTATTCGGTGACGCCGGTTTTGGTTCCGGGATAGTTCGTTGCCACCCAGCTTTTCATGCGGGGGATCAGCATGATGACACTGTTGATCCAGCTGGGGTCCACGTAATTGGAATCCCAGAACTGGCGGGTGCATTGGTTCCGCAGAAGCTGGGTGGCCACGGTGGTGTCGCTGCTGCCCACGCTGCCTTCCTGCGGATAACAATGGAGGGTAAAATAGTCGAGCAACCGCCGGCCGGTGCCCAGGTCATGCTGGTGAATCTGATTCAGCAGCCACGGCAGGTAATCCCATCCCCCATTGGTGCTGCGGTCGGGAAAATTTGCCGGGGTCCAATTATTGTGGCTGGCCCATTGTTGATCATAACCGCTGTACAGGTAGCCATTCCAACCCCATTCCTCCGGTCCGCAAACCAGCGCGTCGGGATCGTTGGACTTCACCATGCCGGCATAGGTAAAAAAATCGTTGCGAATTTCCTGCATGGTCGGCCCGACCGGATGAACGTCCTGGTGCGTCGAGAACCAGATGCTTTCCTCGTTATCCATGAGGTAATAGCGCACCCCGCCGTTGGTGGCGGCACCCCACTGACCGAGCAGGTGCTGAACGTAACCCTGCTGAAAGGCGGAGTTGGTGGGGAAATTGGCGTCATTCGGATTGTTCCAGGTAATGGGGGTGTTGTTGGTGACGCTGATGCCGTTGCCGGCAACGGTGAAATACGGGTCAACCGAAGTTTGCGGACCATAGTTGCTGACGGCATAGCTGGCCAGGATGGCGCGGCCCGGCCCCAGCCGGGGCATCCAGCCGATCATGGGGATGGTGATCATTGCCTGCGCGCCGCCGTTTTTGCTGTTGGCGACAAAATCATCCGCGGTGGCGCCCGGCGTTGCGCTGGTGTCCGGATAACTTTCAAAATACCAGTCCGCCGCCAGATTGTGCGCGTTAATCTGCCAGTTATATCGGGTTTCGCTGTTGCCGCCGGACCGGTTCATCGTGAAATTCAAATCCGCCAACTGATTCGAGGTCGCGAAGGCCGTGCCGTAAATCTGGGGGCTGATCGGATGACGATTGGCGCCGGCATCCACGGACACGGTGACGGCGGCGTTGGTGGTGGGCGGAAGCGGTGGTCCGGCCACCAACACCACGTCATCCAGATAAAAGACCGGCTGGGCTGTTCCGGTGCGGTCGGCGAGCCAGAATCCGTCAATCAGGGGCTGGCCCGGTGCGACGAGGGTGGAAATGGGGGCGTTGATCTGTTGCCAGGTGTTTTGGGGCAGAGCCGCCAGATCGACCTCGCCGCCGACCACGGTGTTGCCGATCACCACCTGCAACTTCAACAACTGACCGCCGGCCGGACCGCCATTGACCCAGAAACTCAGGTTCGTAAAGCTGGAAGGGTCAAAGGGCGTGTTGTCATGAAGGAAAAAACCGCCCCAGGCGCCCTCGGTTACGCTGATGGAATCGGAACCGGTGTGCACCGGGCTGGTGTTCGCCAGATTCACCGTGGCCCAACTCCAATCCACCCACCCGCTCGAAAGCGAATCGGCGTAGATGGTTTGATTGCTTTGTGCATTTGCTGGTGTGACGCCGAAGAAAACGAACAGTCCGCAACAGCCGGATAGAAAGGCCAAGGTACGACTCCGCATAGACCCTCATCCGAGCATGGCTTGTTCCAACGCGCATGGCCCCGGTTCTCATTCCAAAAATCGGGACGTTGACGTTGTAGTTGAGGGGAGCTTTAAGGACGCGAGCCTTAACGGGACACGCGGGTGTCCGAAATGAATGCAGTGTTGGAACGGGAAATGGCAGATTTTCCTAGACCCGGATTTGTCCGGTCCCGATGCCAATCCATTTGTAGCTGGTCAATTCGTCCAGGCCCATCGGGCCGCGCGCGCCGATTTTGTCGGTGCTGATGCCGATTTCCGCGCCCATGCCGAATTCGCCGCCGTCGGTGAACCGCGTGGAGGCGTTCCAATAAACCGCTGCGGAATCCACTTCGGCCAGGAACTGCCGCGCGTGCGCCTCGTTCTTCGTCACGATGCTGTCCGAGTGCGCCGAGCCGTAGTGATTAATGTGGTCAATCGCCTGCTTCACACCGTCCACGACCCGCACGTTCAGGATGTAGTCGTTGTATTCGGTGAACCAATCCTGTTCCGTGGCCCGTTTGATGGCGGATTGGGTGTTATGCATCGAGCATTTCAAAATGGCCTCGGCATCCGCATCCGCGCGCAATTCCACCCGCTTTTCGCTGAGCCGCTGGCCAACCGCCGGTAAAAACTGCGCGGCAATCTGCTTGTCCACCAGCAGGGTTTCCATGGCGTTGCAAACGGCGGGGCGCTGGACCTTGGCGTTCAGGGCGATGGCCTCCGCCATTTTCAGGTCCGCGTCGGCGTCCACGTAAACGTGGCAGACGCCCTTGTAATGTTTGATGACCGGCACCTTCGAGCATTCGGCCACGGCACGGATCAACCCTTCGCCGCCGCGCGGCAGGCACAAATCAATATATTGCGTGAGCGACAGCAGGATGGGAATCGCCTCGCGATCGGTCACGGGCACGACTTGAATCGCGTGTCCGGGAAATCTGGCCTGCGCTTGTTTGCCCGCCTCAATCATCGTCCGGGCAATGAGCTGATTGGAATGCATCGCTTCCTTCCCGCCGCGCAAAATGGTGGCGTTGCCGGATTTGAAACACAGGCCGGCGGCGTCCGCAGTCACGTTGGGCCGGGATTCGTAAATGATGACCACGACGCCGATGGGGGTGGAAATCTTTTGGAGCTTCAAACCGTTGGGCCGGACGCGTTCGTCCAGGATGCGACCAACTGGATCGGGCAACGCCGCGACCTCGCGCAGTCCTTTGGCCATGGCGGCGATGCGTTGGTCATCCAGCTTGAGCCGGTCGAGCATGGCGGACGAAAGCCCGAGCTTGGTGCCGGCATCGAGGTCGAGCGCGTTCGCCTGTTTGAGCGCGTCAGAATTTTTCTCGAGCGCATCGGCCATGGCGAGCAAACAATCATTCTTCTCGCGCGTGGTCAGTTGCGCGAGTTCGCGCGACGCCGCCTTGGCCTGTCTGGCCAGTCGCGTCATTTGTTCCGTCAAGGTCACAGACAGGATAATACGCTAAAAAAGCCGATTGAAAAATGGGAAATTCCAACCTCGCGAGGGCGAATGGCAATCCGCCCGCCCCTCAGTCCTTTGGCCGCGCCGCCGCCCGCAGCGCCTCGGCCAGCTGTTGGGCCGTCCATTGGTTGCCATTAAATTGTTGGTAAATGCGGCCCTGCGGGTCGAGCACCACGGTTCGGAGGTTGTGCGAAAGGCTGTTTCCCTGGCGCATGACCATCAATCCCAGGCATGGCGCGAGGCGGGCCAGCGTGTTGGTGGTGGCGCCTGCAAAAAGCCAATGGGCGGCGTTGGTGCCGCGAAACTCATCGGCATACTCCGACAACACCTGGGACGTGTCGAATTCCGGGTCAAAGGAGATGGAAAGAAACAGCCAGTTGGTCGGGGCATTGGTCGTTGCGAGCAGCAGGGCACGCGCCTGATCAAAGTTCCGGTTCATCAGGGGGCAATAATTGGGCAGCGGACAGCGCGTGAAAAAGAACGTAAACGCCACCGCGCTGCCGCGTAAGTCGGAGAAGTGGATCTGGCGCCCGTCTTCAGTCACCAGGTTACCGTCCGGCAGCATGTCCCCCGGTTTCAGTGTGGTAAACCGGTCGCCGGTCACGGGCATGGAATCGGTGATGGCTTTGTCGGTGTGTCCCACGCGTTGAATGTTTTCCACCCAGGCATTGGTCCGGCCCACGACCAGGGTGAAGGCGATTTTGTCACCGGCCGAGACGCCCTCCAGTTCGTTGGTGTCGTTGACGGGAAAAGGCATCGTCATTTCCATCATGTAGCCGGGAATGGCCTGATGATGGATGGTGACCTGGCGCTGGTCGGGCGCGATTTGTTCCACCACGCCGCTTGCGGGATAGGATTGAACCGTCTCGCCACCGGCGTCTGGCGTTACGCTGATGAAAGCGCCGCCAGCCGCGAGTAATGACCAAAGTGCGCCAGCCAGGCGCACACGCTTCGCGGCGGCTGATTTCAAAATGCTCATTTCCTTAGTTGATGGATTTCGTTGGTCACCGCCTCCGGTGCGCCGTTGTTCAAACCGTCAAAATAGTCCCGCACGCGGCCCTGCGGATCCACCACGGCGATGCGCTCGATATGGGCAAAATTGCCCGGCATATAGCCGAATGCATTATTTGTATCCGTGGCCAGAAAACTGGTGCCAATCAGATTGCGAATCACGCCCGCATCGCCGGTCAGCAGCAACCAGCGGTTGGTGTCGGCGGTGAAATATTCGCCGTATTTTGCCAGCACCGGCACCGTGTCGTCCTCCGGATCCACGGTCAGCGACACCAGCCGCACATCAGGTTGGTTGCTGGTGAGTTGCTGAATCTTTCCCATCTGACTGCTGACAATGGGGCAGGTCAGCGAGCAGCTGGTGAACAGGAAACTCACCACGAGATATTTGCCGTTCAGGTCCGCCCGCGTGACAGCACGGCCGGTCTGGTCGGTGAGGGAAAAATTGACCAGTTGCCGCGGGTGATCCGGCGCCATCGCGAGCGGGGAGGCATCATCCGGGGGCGGTTCCGGCGCGTTGACATGGTGGTTTAATGCATACATCAGCAGCCAGAAGCCGGTTCCAAAGACCAGGGACATGACGATTGCGGCATAAAAAAACAGCCGCTCGCTGTTGGATGATTTGGAACCGGCTTTTTCAGGCATGTGATTTTTATTTCGACCCGGCTTTGGCGTCGGCCAGCTTCTTCAGGTATTTGTCCGGGTCCTTGTCAAAGGCCGCCTTTTCGGATTTGTCACAAACCTTGATTTCCTGGCCTTTATAGACAAACACGTAAGGCCCGCCCATCGGGCCTCCTAATTTCATACCGCAAACGAGGCAGGTGTCGAGCGGATACGGTTTGGGTTTTGGGTCATCGGCGCGGCTCGTGAGTGAGATCGCGACGATGGTTGCCGTCAGCACAATGGCGAGGAGGCATTTTATATTTTTCATGTTTCCTTTTGGTTGTTGGTTATCGGTTGTTGGTTGGGATGAGAATCAAAACATATAACTCACGCTGACCTTGAACAGCACCGGCGCGGCGAGTTGATTGCCGGTGAAGTGTTGGAAAACCGGGAATTCCGCGTCCGCATAGATTTTCACCGGATGAACGTGGAATTCGATTCCGGGCGAAAGCATGAGCCGCTGATAACCGCTGTTGTCGGGGCTCGCGTTGGAACCGTGGTCGCTCGTGCGTTCGGAAATAATGACCTGGGCCACGGGCGAAACCCGCACGCGGCCGATGGCCAGCCCCTTGTAATCAATGCCACCGGCGGCATCCACCTCCGTCCCGGGCCGGTAGCCGGCCTGTGTCAGCGTTGGCACATCCAACAATGCCTGCGCAAACCAGTCCCACTTGTCGTCCGGAGTGATGTTGCCGCGATAAAAGCCGCCGAGCAACAGGTCCGTGCTGCCCGAGCCGATTTGCGTGTCGCGATCCACCACATCGGATTCGTGAGTATAACTGCCTGTCGGCAGTTTTAAACCGAACGTCACGCCGGCCGACGAATCCGCGAAGAATCCCGTGTAGATGCCTTCGAGCCGCAGGTCGCCCAGCTGGCTCCAGCTTCGGGATGCAATGTCGCCGCCGCCGAGGTCTGTCTGGAAAAGACGGAAATCATAAGGCACCTCCAGTTGCGCGCCCCATTGGTCATTGAACATGTATTGCAGGCCCAGGGTGATAAAGTCCGTCTCGATTTTTTTGTCGCTGTTGTTTGCCGCCGGCGCCTGCGATGTGCCACTCCAGTTGCGGTTCTGGTTCTGATAATCGTATTGAAGAAAGGCCATCCCACCCGGGCCGCCCGGAAACATGGAACTCGTGCCCACGTCAAACACCCCGCAACCGCACGCGCAGGCATGAACCACGCCGGGCGCGAGCATTCCGGCCAGCAAACCACCGCCCAATTTTATTGCTCCCAAATTATTTTTTTTATTTTTCATTTTCTAAATTCCAAATTGCGAAACCACGCCATCAGGCGGATCTCAGGTTGAATTATTTTTTGCAAAATCAGGTAGGGTCGGCGCGCTGCGCCGACCGGACACCGCAGTGCGGTGCCCCTACCATAAATGAGGATCAAACCGGGAAACTGCGCGGCGGGGGCGTCAGCGGTTGTTGCGGGAGCGCTCCCGCAAACCGGTCCGTGACGGGCAGAAGTTGAAAACGGGAAGGGGCAATCGGAACGAAGTTCGCTTTGACCGGCGGAAATTCAAGTTTCTGGGTTTGTGCCGTGAACTCGCTTTTCTTTTCGGCCTGGCGGGCCGCGGCGATCGCCCGGCAAATCGGACAGGGATATTTGCCGTCGAATGTGCGGGCCACGGACTCGGATAGTGAGTGTGAGCGCAAATTATCCGCGAGCATCGTCGTCCATGCAACCGATTGCAGCGCTGCCCAATGGGCGCCGGTGGTCGCGATGAGCGCCACAATCACAAACCATTTGCCAAACCGGACAAACACAAGAACAAGCTAGCCGCGGTCCGCCAAATCGCAAGCGCCAATCACGAAATCCGCCGGTTCAGGCCGGCGGCGAATCATTTTCAGAAATCCATACCAATGTGCCGTCGGGTATCAAATCGAACAGCGGAATCAAATCCGCGTCGGCCAGATGAATGCAGCCGCAGGAGGCGGGCTGGCCGATGCTCATCTGGTCCGCCGTGCCATGCAGGTAAATGTAACGCGCGTGCGAATCCACGTTGCCGCCGCGATTGAATCCGGGTTCGAGCCCTTCCAGCCAGAGGATGCGCGTGGTGATTTTGGCGTCCGCAAATCCTGGCTGTGACGTGTGGCCGACCCCCTTGCGCGCCTTGAAAACTGTTCCCGCCGGCTCGCCGGCGCCGATTTTTTCCGCAATGCGATGCAAGCCGAGCGGCGTGCGATTCGAGCCTTCCGTCTGGCCGATGCCGAAGCGCGAAGTGGAACAGGGTATTTTTTTTACGAAATTGTAGCGGCGGTCTGTGACCACCGCTGCAGCTTTTTCAAACAATGAAACCGTTTGTCCGGCGATATTGACGATGAGAAGATATCGGGTTGGCGAAATGCCGTGTTTTTCGCAGGCCGGGAAGATGTCAACGCAAAGACGCGAAGCCGCGGGAGCATTCATGGAATCGATTCATTCAAGCGGTCGTTTACCTCTGCGCCTCTGCGTCTCTGCGTTAAAATCCGCAGCTCGCTTTATTTCAATTTTTTCACGAGCACCTTGGAATTTCTGCCGCTTTGCTCGTATTTTTCGCGGCGGGCGGGCGGCAGATCGTCGGGGGTGCCCTCGCCGAAGCCGCCCTTCGATTGAAAATAGGTGAACGCCTGCGTCGAGAGCGTGATGAGTTCGCCCAGCCCCATTTCGCGCGCCTTGTTTTCGATGAACTGGATCAGTTTCCGCCCGATGCCCTGGTTTTCGTTCGACGAACTGACATACAGGCACGCCAGTTCGCCTTTTTTCTGTTCGGGATAGACGTGCAGCGCCACGCAGGCGACCGGATTTTTATCAATTTCAAAAATGAAATAGTCGCCGAGATTTTTTTCAATCGCCGCCTTGCTGCGCTTGACCAATTCGTCCGTTTCCACGGCCTTCTGGGTGAGGACCTGGATCGCCCGCACGTCCTTTTTCCGCGCGGGCCGGATTTGCTGGTATTCGTTGGCGTAAATCAGCGTGCCGATGCCGTCGTTGGAAAACACCTCCGCGAGCAGCCCTTCGTCCACCTTGCCGTTGATGATGTGCACCCGCGGCACGCCGGCCTTGCAGGCGGCCGCCGCGTGCTGCGCCTTGGACAGGATTTCCGGCGCGAATCCCGGACTGTTCTGTTGCAGCAGATTTTGCAGCTCGGACACAAGCATCTGCCGGATGAGCTGCTGGTTGTAGCGCAAACCGTCCTGGGTCGTGATGAAAATCAGCTTGATGGCCTTGAGCGCCTCGGCCACCGCCACCGCCACGCCGTCGGAATTCACGCGATAAGTCTTGCCGTCGCCGTCGAAACCGAGCGGCGGAATGACGGGGATGACGTCCTGGGCCAGCAACGTTTGCAACAGCGCGGCATCCACCCGCTCGACCTTGCCGGTGAACAACTGGTCCACGCCCTGGATGATGCCGACCGGATGCGCGATGATGACGTTGGTGCTGGCGGCGCGCAGGTCGTTGGCTGAAAGGCCTTCGAGGATTTCGTGCGTGAGCCGGTTGGCGGCGGTGAGCGCGAGCTTGAGCGTGGCGGCATCGGTGATGCCGGCGCCGTCGAGATTGGAGGGCGGGACTTTTTGTTCCTCGGCGAGCGCCTTGATTTGCGCCGACGCGCCATGCACGAGCACGACGCGGATGCTCAACGAGCGCAACACCGCCACGTCCAGCAGCAGCGTGGCGAAATTCTCATCGGTGACAATCGCGCCGTCCACCGCGAGGATGAACGTCTTGTCGCGGAATTGCGGAATGTATTGCAGGATGCCCCGCAGGTCGGTCGGTTTCACGTTTGGCTAATCATTCAATCGTCTACGCCAAACAAGTATTCGTTTTTTGGCGGGATTCAAATATTTATTTCTGGCCCAGGATGGATTTTAACGCGCCGAGGCACCGCTCGTTTTCCGGCGGCGTGCCGATGGAGATGCGGATCCATTCCGGCAACTGGTAGCCGCCCATCGAACGCACAATCACCCCCTGCTTTTGCAGCGATTCAAACACGCGCTGGCCATTGCCGACGCGGACCAGAATGAAATTGGCGTGCGACGGAACGTAATCGAGCTTCAGACTGCGAAAGGCCTGCTCGAAGAATTTCAGCCCGGCAAAGTTATTCGCGCGGGTTTTGCGGACGTGTTCAACGTCATCCAACGCGGCGAGCGCGGCGGTTTGGGCGAGCAGGTTGAGGTTGAACGGCTGCCGGATTTTTTCCAGCGCGGCAATCAATTCGACGTTTCCGATGCCGTAGCCGATGCGTAGTCCGGCCAGCCCGTGTATCTTCGAGAACGTCCGCATCAAAATCAGGTTCGACCGCGTGCCGAGGCGGACGAGCGGAGACAAATCCAGCGGGTCGTCCAGAAAATCAAGGTACGCCTCGTCTATCACCAGCAACACGTTGTCGGGCACGTCATTTACGAACCGGATGACTTCCTCGCGTGGCGCGAGCGTGCCGGTGGGATTGTTCGGGTTCGCCACGAAGACGATGCGGGTTTGCGGCGTGATGGCGCGGAGCATGGCGGCCAGGTCGTGCCGGTAATTTTTTGCCGGAACCGTGATCAGGTTCGCGCCAAAGAGTCTCGTGACGATGGGATAAACCGCGAAGCAATATTGCGACACGATCACATCCGTGCCGGGCGCGAGCAGCGCGTGCCCGATGAATTCAATGATTTCGTTCGAGCCGTTGCCAAAAATCAAATGTGCCGGCTCGACGCCAAGCTTCCCGGCGAGCTTTTGTTTGAGGTAAAACGCATTGCCGTCGGGATACAGGTTCACACCGGCCAGCGCCTTTTGCATCGCGGCCAGGGCGAGCGGCGAGGGTCCGAACGGGTTCTCATTCGACGCCAGCTTGATGATGGTTTCGGCGGGCAGGCCGAGTTCGCGCGCCACCTCCTCAATCGGGCGGCCCGGCTGGTACACCGGCAGATTTTTCAGCGCAGCATTGATGGGTAGAACCATTAAATTTTTAGTTTTTAATTTTTAATTTTGAGTTGGCTCCGTTTGATTGGGTTGTTTTAACAATGGCAGTCAAAATGCGGATTAACTCCAAACTTTCGTTTTCGAGCAACGTGATTCTTGATTCGGTGATAATCTTTGAGTCACGCAAGAGCCGCAACCAGTAATGAGTTTCCCTTGCTTCTTTGGAGGCAATGGACATTTTTGCGATAAAATCCGCCCGACTTACTCCTGCCAGGGCTTCCTCGACATTTGAACCAATGGCCGTGCCGGAACGTAAAATTTGTCCTGCAATCTCAAACTCTTTTTGCGCTTTCAACCATCCTGCCAGCGTGATGGTTCGCAAGGCAAAAGCATAGCTTTTGTCTTTAATAATGCTGGATTTCATGCCGGACGGATGCTGCAACTAAAAACTAAAAATTTAAAACTTAAAATCATCATAGCGCATCTATGATCTTTTTGACGTTCACGTTTTGGGCGACAATATTGCGGATGAGCGAAATTTTTTCGGCGTCGCTCGGCCGCGTTTTGACGGTCAGATTATGGACCTTGGAAGCGACCTTGTAACTGTCGGCCTTGGCCAGCAGCACGGGGATGGGCATGGTTTGAAGGGCCTTGATCACGCTCTCGGAGGGCCGCAGGCCGCCGGTCAAAACAATCCCGGCCATCTTGTCCTCGCTGTGCGGGTTCAGGGTCGCCCCGGCGGCCAGGAGGATGTCCTCGCGGTCGCCGGGCGTGATGAGCAGCACGCCGCGCCGGAAGAACTGCATGGCGTTTTGCGCGCCCATCGCGCCCACGACGACATCGTTCACCGGCAGGTTGAGTGTGGGCGGTCGATTGAGCAGTTCGGCGTGCAATTCCTCGCGGATCGAATCCATGGTGGGATCGCAAAGGATCTGTTCGTACGGCAACACGCCCAGCAAATCCAATCCTTTGCGTTTCAAGCCGCGCCGGGCGAAATCCGTGACGTAATCCACCTTTTCCCCCAGCACCTTGTTGAGGATGACGCCGATGACCTCGACGCCCTCCTTTTCAAACAGCGCCTGGTTGAGCGCGATTTCGTCAATCGGCTTCCCGATGCCGCCCTGGCTGACGATGATGACCTTGGCGCCGAGCAGCTTGGCCACGCGCGCGTTGGACAAATCAAACACCGACCCCACGCCGGCGTGCCCGGAACCTTCGCACAGCACAAAATCCTTCTCCCAGGCGACCCGGTCGAAGGCCTTCTGGATTTTTTTGATGAGCGCCTCATTGTTCGCGGCCAGCAGATATTTGCGGGTGAAATCCGGCTCGACGGCAATCGGGCTCATGTCCACCAGCGGGCAGTTCATCTGGTAAACGGCATCCATGAGCACGGTGTCCTCGTCAATTTTTTGTTCCTCGATTTCGACGAAGCGCTGGCCGACGGGCTTGATGTAGCCGATGCGCGGGAACGGTTCCTGCAGCGCGGCGATCAGGCCGAGCGACACGGTGGTTTTGCCGTCGTTCTGGCGCGTGGCGGCAATGAAAACGCGCGGCGTGACGGTGTTCATGGCGGATTATTCTCCCGGCAGACGCGCGTCCGCGCCCGGATAAAGTTTTTGGTAATCAATCGACTGGACGCCGACAATCGCGGCCACGCCGAGAATGTCGTGTGCGTTCGAACCGCGCGAAACGTCTGCGGCGGGCCGGTTCAGGCCCAATAAAATCTGGCCGTAGGCATTGGCGTGGCCGACCAGCCGGACGAGTTTGCTGGCAATGTTGCCCGAATTCAGGTCCGGAAAAATCAACACGTTCGCCTTTCCCGCCACCTTGCTGTCGTGCAGCTTGCGTTCGGCGATTTCCGGTGCGAGCGCGGCGTCCACCTGCAATTCACCGTCGAAGTCGGCTTCCACGAACATTTGTTCGGCCTTGCGCCGGGCCACGGCGGTGGCGGCCTGGACCTTGCCGACGGACGGATGCGCTGCGCTGCCCTTGGTGGAAAAGGACAGCAACGCCACGCGCGGCCGCGCGCCGAGCATGTGGCGGGCCAGTTGCGCGGTGGAAACGGCGATGTCGGCCAGTTGATCCACGGTCGGATCGGGAATGACGCCGCAATCGGCCATGAACAACACGCCCTGCTCGCCGATGCGCGTGTCCTCGACCTCCATCACCATGCAGCTGGAGGCCGTGGTGATGTTCGGCGCGGGCTTGATGATCTGAAACAGCGGCCGCAGCAGGCTGCTGGTGATGTGCGAGGCCCCGGAAATCAGGCCGTCGGCCTGGTGCATTGCCAGCATCATCGTGCCAAAATAATTCGGCTGCAGCATGGCTTCGCGCGCTTCCGGCGCTTTCACGCCCTTTTCGCGGCGCAACCGGAAGAAGCGGTTGGCAAAATTTTCCAGCTCCTCGCTCACCGGCGGATTGATGATGCGGATGCCTTCGAGCGGCAGGTTCAAACCGTCCGCGACGGCCTTCACCCGGGCCGCGTCACCGAGCACGATGGGGGCGCCGAGCCGCAGGGCGTAAAACTGCCGGGCCGCCTGCAGGATGCGCGGTTCCTCGCCCTCGGGGAAGACGACCCGTTTGGGATGGCGCTGCAATTTTTCGATGACGTTGCCTATGAAACGCATGGCAACAGATTAGCGGCGAAACCCGAAACTGCAAAATGAATTTGCCGCGGAAAAGTTTTGCAGCCGCAGGGAATGGGTCCAACGTCAAAAATGACATGGACTGAAGTCATGATGGGGGATATGTTTGCGGCGGTTGTTGGCATAATAATTATGTTTCAGAGGGGCGGGATGAATGAAGCAATAATCGCATCTGGCTGGATGCCTCCGGCCGGTTAATTTCAAAACGCACCATCAAAAACCAGCAAATGCTTTATGGGGAAAGATCTTCCACCAGGCGATCCGGAACATCACGCACGCTTTTGGACTTATGTGGTAATAATGCTGATGGTCTCGGTTTTCATGGTTTTTGCTTTCATTGCGTGGGAGGACTGGCAACAGAGAAAACAATTGTCAGGCAGCGCCCCAACCCCCGGTTCCGATCCTGTGCCAACCGCATGGAATGGTTCGAATATTACCTCAACCAATGATTTGGCGCCACTGCTCCTGTCCACCAATTTAAATTGAGGCGTTCTCCGCTTTTAGGCAGTGGTACAATTTGCGGTTTTCGGAGCGCGGAGCAATGCTCCGCGAGAACCAAGGTTTACGCTGGCGGAGCAATGCTCCGCGCTCCATTTAAACCGTACCACTACCCGCTTTTACCCCGCATTGACTTGATCGCCAGCAGTCGCTAGGCTTTGTAATTCAATGCTTGAGGCGATTGAGAAACTTCTGATGTTACAGGAACGCGACCGGCAAATCCGCCGCGTCGAACAGGAGTTGGAACATATCGGGCCGGAACGTGAAACCCTCCGCGCCAAGGCCGCGGCGACGCAAACGCAACTGGACGCCGCCAAACTTCGCGGCAAACAAATCGAGTCCGACCGCAAACGGCTCGAACTCGATGTCGAGGAGAAGAAAACGCAGATCGAGCGATACGCCAATCAGCAGCTGCAAACGCGCAAGAACGAGGAGTATCGCGCGCTCGCCCATGAAATCGAGCTGTGCAAGGAGGCCATCGTCAAAATCGAGGATCAGGAGATTGTTTTGATGGAACAGGGCGAGGCGGCGCAAAGGGAGGTTGCCCGCGCAACCCAGGAGGACAACGCGGCGAAGAAACAGGCTGAAAATCAAATCGCGGAACTGAATCAGCGCGAGGCCAATTTGAAGCAGGAACTCGCCGAATTGCAAAGCGGCCGCGCGGAACTGGCGGCGGCGGTGGAGGAAGTGGCGCGCCTGCGGTATGAACGGCTTTACAAAAGCAAGGGCGACAACGTCGTGGTCGGCATCCAGCATGGCGTTTGCGGCGGCTGCCACATGAAATTGCCGGCGCAGACGCTGGTCACCTGCCGATCGCAATTGGAAATTGTCGGTTGCATCAACTGCGGCCGGATATTGTATTACACCCGCGACATGGCGCTGGCCGTGGCGGAATAAAAGGCCTGGACGCCCGTTACGAACGCTACAACGGTGCGCCAGGAATGATACACTCCACTGAAATCAGGCCTTTACCCACCGGAAACCGCGCTTGCGTTCATGCCCTTGGTGATTATACTCAGCGGCTCTCGTGCTTCTGAAATGACGGCAGCATGGTGTTTTTTTAACGATTGATTTTATGGCAACAGCAAACGACCTCCGCCGCGGCATGGCGATCAGTTATAACGGCGATATTTGTGTGGTGCTCGACATGCAGCACCGCACGCCGGGCAATCTGCGCGCATTCGTGCAGGCGACACTCCGCAGCATCCGCACCGGCAAATCGTCCGACGTCCGGTTCAGCTCCACGGAACGCATCGAGCCGGTGCCGATGATCACCAAAAAAATGGAATACAGCTACAAGGACGGCGAGGATTACGTTTTTACCGACCCGGAAACCTACGAAACGGTCACGCTGGCCGCGGAACTGGTCGGCGACACGAAAAATTTTCTCGTGGAAAACGCCACGGTGACGGTGACCTTCGTCGAGGAAAAGGCGGTGTCGATCGAATTGCCGTCGAGCGTGGTGCTGGCGGTGGCGGACGCGCCGGAAGGCGTCCGGGGCGACTCGTCGAACAACGTGCAAAAGCCGGTGACGCTCGAAACCGGCATCACGGTGCAGGTGCCCTTGTTCATCAAGACCGGCGAGAAGATCAAGGTGGACACCCGCACCGGCAAATACATGGAACGTGCCTGAGGGTTGAGGGTTGTGGATTAAGCGTTTGAAGCCCGCCGCGAGCGGGCTTTTTTTTACCGCTGGAATTGCTTTTCAAGGCGTACAGATTGGGTTATTCCTGTTTCGACACGTATGTCCGGTCAGACCAAAGGAGAGCAGTTGTTTCGCGGCATCGCCGTTTCCGCCGGCATTTGCCGGGGCAAAATCCTTGTGCTCCACCGTGCCCGCCACATTATTGGCCGGCGCGGGCTGGCCGATGGCGAACTCACCGAAGAGGTGGGCCGTTTTGAAAAAGCCCTGGTCCAGACCCGCCAGCAAATTTTGGAAATCCAGGACAAGGTGCTGGAGAATCTCAGTGCGAAGGAGGCGGACATTTTTGAAGCGCACCTGTTGATGCTGGAGGACCAGGTCCTGGTGGACGAGGTCATCCGGATGGTCCGCGACCAAAAGGTCAACGCCGACTACGCCTTTCACACCGTGGCGGAACGTTACGTGACGGCACTGGTGGCGGCGGACGACGAATATCTTCGCGAACGCGCGAGCGACATGCGGGATTTGACGGCCCGGGTGCTGGACAATTTGCTGGAGGTCAAAGACGAATTTGATCTGCGCCATATCACCGAGCCGTGCATTCTGGTCAGCCACGACCTCAGCCCGTCCACCACGGCGCAACTGGACAAAAAGTTCGTGCTGGGCTTTGCCACCGACATAGGCGGGCAGACCTCGCACACGGCTATCATGGCGCGGTCGTTGGGCATCCCTGCTGCGGTTGGCCTCCAAACCATCAGCCAGGAATTGAACAGCGGCGACTACGCGCTGCTCGACGGTTACAATGGCACCCTCGTCGTCAATCCCACCGACCAGACGCTGTTCGAATACGGCCAGCTGGCAAAAATCAAGGCGTCGCTGGATGAAAAGCTTCAGGAAATACGGCAACAGCCTGCCGTCACCCTCGATGGTAAATTCATTCATCTCTCCGCGAACATCGAGGACCAGCACGACATCGAAGCCGTCCTGACGCACGGCGCGGAGGGCGTCGGACTGTTTCGCACGGAATATCTGTTCATCAACCGGGAAAGCCTGCCGAACGAGGAGGAGCAGTACCAATCCTATCGCAAGGTCGCCGCGGCGCTGAAACCGAATCCGGTCATCATCCGCACGCTGGACCTGGGCGGCGATAAATTTGCCTCACACCTCCAACTGGCCAAGGAGGTCAATCCGTTCCTTGGCTGGCGCGCCATCCGCTTCTGCCTCGCGCAACCTGAACTGTTTCGTGCCCAGCTCCGCGCCATTTTGCGCGCCAGCGCCGAGGGCAACATCAAGATGATGTACCCGATGATTTCCGGTCTGGAAGAATTGAACCAGGCCAACGCGCTGGTCGAAAAGTGCCGGGCTGAACTGCGCGCCGAAGGGCAGCCGTTCGACGAGAAAATGGATATCGGCGCGATGATTGAAATTCCGTCCGCGGCGCTCATCGCCGACTCGCTGGCCAAGCGGGTGAAATTCTTCAGCATCGGCAGCAATGACCTCATCCAATACACGCTGGCCGCCGACCGCACGAACGAGAAGGTATCGCATCTATACGAACCGACACACCCCGCGATCATCCGCCTTATCAAGGCGACGGTGGACGCAGCGCATCGGCAAGGCATCTGGACCGGCGTCTGCGGCGAAATCGCCGGCGACCCCGTGCTGGCGGCGTTGTTGATCGGTCTCGGCGTGGATGAATTGAGCACCGCGCCCCCCGTCATTGCCCAGGTCAAATACATGGTGCGCCGGCTCAAATTGAATGAAGCCCAGGCGTTGGCCGAATTTGCGCTCCAATGCGAATCGCCCTCGGAAATACATGCACGTTGCCGGGAGCTGGCCCGCCAGACGGCGCCGAGCCTGTTTGAAAGCAAAAGCTGATCCGTGCATTTCATAATCTCCGAGTTTTTGATTGCCCGGCGGGTGATAATTTTTTTGAATTCTGGTTTGCGCGTGCATTCGTGAATAAATTGACCAGCCAACCCATTCCCTCGTCCATCACAACGTGAATTTCGATCCCAATATTCATCCGCACCGCCGCCATGACCCGTTGAGCGGCGAATGGGTGCTGGTCTCCCCCCACCGCACCCAGCGTCCGTGGCAGGGTCGGCGTGAAGAAAGCGCTTCCGCCAGCCGTCCGGCCCACGACCCCAAGTGTTATCTCTGTCCGGGCAACGTGCGCGCGGGCGGCGCCGTCAATCCCCGCTACACGGAACCACTGGTGTTCACCAACGATTTCGCCGCGCTGCTGCCTGATGTGCCGGCCGGCAGGAGCGATACCGGCGGGTTGTTCCGCTGCGAACCCGTGCGGGGCGAGTGCCGGGTCATTTGTTTTTCGCCGCGCCACGACCTGACGCTGCCCGAAATGGCGGTGGAGGATGTTTTGCGGGTGGTGAACGTCTGGGCGGACCAGGTCAACCAACTGGGCGCCAAATATCGCTGGGTCCAGATTTTCGAAAACAAGGGTGAGGTCATGGGCTGTTCAAATCCGCATCCCCACGGCCAGATTTGGGCCGGCAATTTTCTGCCCCGCCTCGTGGTCCCGGAGGATCGCAACCAGAAGCATTATTTTGAAAAGCACCAACGCCGGCTGTTGCTGGACTACGTGGAAAAGGAATTACAGCTGAACGAGCGGGTCATTGAAGCCAACCCGCACTGGGTGACGCTGGTGCCGTATTGGGCGGTCTGGCCGTTTGAACTGCTGCTGCTGCCGCGCCGCCCGGTCAAACGCCTGCCGGAATTGACCGCGGACGAGCGCCGGAGCCTGGCGGACATTTTGAAGCGCAGCCTCACGCGCTACGACAACCTGTTTGAAACGAGCTTTCCTTATTCGATGGGCTGGCACGGCGCGCCGACGGACGACGGCGCTTACGAGCACTGGCAGTTGCACGCGCATTTTTATCCGCCGCTGCTGCGCTCGGCCACGGTGAAGAAGTTCATGGTCGGCTACGAAATGCTGGCCGAACCGCAACGCGACCTCACGCCCGAGCAGGCCGCCAAACGCCTGGGGGAAACGGCGACCCGCCACTTCAAGGAACGGGCGACGGAGTGAATTCCGCGGTCGGAATTCAAGTTCTGGCCGTTTCCGGCCGGCAACCCAGGCCTGAACGCCAATTTCTTGTGCCGACTCATCACGTATCTGTTTGACGGTCGCCATGCCCAGCGCAAATAATGGTTTCAAACATGGAAACTGATTCCAGAGCATGAAAGTCATCATTTTGGCCGCCGGTTATGCCACGCGTTTGTATCCGCTGACGCTCACGCAACCCAAGCCGTTGCTGCCCGTCGCCGGCAAGCCGATGATCGAGCACGTTCTCGACAACCTCGCGCCCATCGGCGGCATTGACCGCGTTTTTGTCGTCACCAACGCCAAGTTCGCCGGTCATTTCCAGCAATGGTCGGATCAGCATCAGGCGGCAAAATCGAAATGGAATTTTACCGTCGTCAACGACGGCACGACCAGCGACGCCGACAAGCTTGGCGCCATCGGCGACATCCATTTTGTCCTCAAAACGCAGCCGGTGGACGACGACCTGATTGTCGTGGCCGGCGACAATCTGTTCAGCGAGCCGCTCGGCGATTTTGGAAAATTCTGCCGTGAGAAAAACGCGCCGGTGCTGGCGCTCTACGACGTGGGCGATCTGGAACAAATCAAGAAATACAGTTCCATTTCGGTGGCGGCGGACGGCCGGATCACCGCCTTTGAGGAAAAACCCAAACACCCGGCCAGCACGCTCGCCGGCATTGCGCTTTATTATTATCCGAAAGCGGCGGTCGCCTTCATCCGGCAATATATTGCCGAAGGCAACAACCCCGACCAGCCCGGGCGGCTGATGCAATGGCTTTATCCGCGCACGCCGGTTTATACCTGGCGCGTGCCGGGACTGTGGTTTGACATCGGTTCCAAGGAAACGCTGGAGGAAGCCAACCGGATGTTTGCAAAGCTGTGAAGCGGAGCGCGGGCAGCCTGCCCGCGGGTTTCATGGCAGACAAACGCCAGCGCGCGGACGAGCCGTCCGCGCTCCTCATTTACTTCGCCGTCACGACGACGTAATTCTTTTTGCCTTTGCGGAGCAGGAGGTGCTTGTCGAAGAGCAAATCACTGACAGTCACCGCACGTTGAAAATTTATTTCGCGCACGTTGTTGATATTTATGCCGCCGCCTTCGATGTCTTTTCGCGCCTGACCTTTGGATGAACACAGACCGGCGTGGATCAGAAGCTCCACCAGCGGAATGCCGGTGCCGTCCAGTTTCAGTTTTTCAATCTCTTTCGTCGGCACCTCGCCGAGAATACATTTGAAAACGTCTTCTGAAGCACTTTCTATCGATCCTCCAAAAAGAATATTGCTGGCAACATGAGCATTAACCTCTGCGGTCCATCCATGAATTAGCTCTGTCATGGCTTGCGCCAATTTTTTATGCGGGAGTCGCCCTTCGGGATTTTCCGCAAGTCGTTTTTCCAGCACTTCAATTTCTTCCTTCGACAAAAATGTGAAATATTTCAGGTAACGGATGACATCGCGATCGTCGGTGTTGACCCAGAATTGGTAAAAGCGATAGACGCTCGTACGTTTCGGGTCGAGCCAGATGGCGCCGGCTTCGGTCTTGCCGAATTTCGTGCCGTCGGCGTTGGTGATGAGCGGCAACGTGAGGCCGTAGGCGGGCTTGCCCAGTTTTTTCCGGATAAGGTCAATGCCGGCGGTGATATTGCCCCATTGATCACTGCCGCCGATTTGCAGCTCGCAGGCGTGTTTCTCGTAAAGCTTCAGGAAATCGAATGCCTGGAGCAGCATGTAGCTGAATTCGGTGTAGCTGATGCCGACCTCGCGGTCCTCCATCCGCGCGCGGACGCTTTCCTTGGCGACCATCTGGTTGACGGAAAAATGCTTCCCGATGTCGCGCAGAAAATCGAGGAACGGAACATTGGCCGTCCAGGAGGCGTTGTCCACGAGCCGGGCCGGATTTTGTTTGGTTTCAAAATCGAGCAGGCGTTTGAGCTGTTCCTTGACGCTGGCGATGTTGTGTTCCAGCACCTCCTTCGTGAGCAACTGCCGCTCCTGCGTCTTGCCACTGGGATCGCCGATGGAGCCGGTTGCGCCGCCGGCCACGGCGATGGGATGATGCCCGAGCAATTGGAAACGCCGCAATGCGAGCAACGGCACGAGATTGCCGACGTGCAGGCTGTCGGCGGTTGGATCAAAGCCGCAATAAAGTGTGACGGGCGCGGAAATCTTTTTGGCCAGTTCCGGCGCGTCGGTGCAATCGGCAATGAGACCGCGCCATTTCAGTTCTTCCAGAATGCTCACGGGAGCAGGTTAAATTGCCGGTTTCCAATTGCCAATGGCCAATTCGAGGTTCGTGGTTGGAGTTCAAGCCTTGGCTTGTCCGCTCCCGGTTCAACTTTGGACTTTGGACTTCGGGCTGGGGACTTTAACCTTGGCGCGATGTCACAGATGCTCAAGTCGTCCAGCGCGATGGCCGCTGCCACCCTGACCAGCCGCCTGCTCGGGATGGTGCGCGAGATGGTCTATGCGCGGTTCATGGGGGACGGCTGGGTGGCCGGGGCGTTTCAGTTCGCGTTCACGATTCCCAACCTGTTCCGCCGCCTGCTCGGCGAAGGCGCATTGACGGCGGCCTTCATTCCCATCTTCAAGGAAAAGGAAAAAACCCACGGCGAAATTGAGATGTGGCGCGCGGCCAACGCGGTGATTTCCGGGTTGGTCGTCGCCGCGAGCGTGGTGGTGGCGCTGGTTATGCTCGGCCTTTCCCTCGTCCTGGCGGCGCATCAATTTGATGTGCAGACCGAGCTGATGTTGCGGCTGCTGCGGGTCATGTTTCCCTACATGCTGCTGGTCTGCGTCGCGGCGGCGTTCATGGGCATGCTGAACGCGCGCGGCCATTTTTTCATCCCGGCCATGGGAGCGACGATGCTCAACATTGTGATGATTGCGTCCGTGGTCTGGCTCGCCCCCCGGCTGGGGTTGGAATACCCAAACGGCGAACGGCTGCCGCACCAGATTTTCGCGCTGGCCATCGGCGTGCTGGCGGCGGGGGTGGCGCAGGCGGCCTTCCAGATGCCGACGCTCTGGCGCGATGGTTTTCGTTATCGCTGGGTTTCGCCGTGGCGCGACGAAACGGTGCGCCGCGTGATTTACAAAATGATTCCGGGCACGATTGGCGTGGCCGCGTTCCAGATCAACGTGACGCTGGTCCTGGCCATCGCGTTCTGGGTCAACCCGCAAATCGTCGCGTCCTTCAATTACGCGGTGCGTCTGATGGAACTGCCCCAGGGCATGTTCGGCATTTCCCTCGCGACCTACCTGCTGCCGACGCTGGCCGGCCTGGCCGCCGAAAAGAATTACACCGAATTTCGCGCCACGCTGCGGCACGGCCTGGGCACCCTGTTTTTTCTGAATTTAATTGCGGCCATCCTGCTGGTGGTGCTGGCCGAGCCCATTGTCCGCCTGATTTTCGAGCACGGCAAATTCAACGATGCGTCCACCGCGCGCGCGGCATTCGCGCTCATGTGCCTCGCGCCGGGCTTGGTCGCGTTTTCCACCGTCAACATTCTGGCCCGCGCCTTTTATGCGCTCGGCGACACGCAAACGCCGATGAAGGTCAGCATCGCGTGCCTTGTGGTAAACCTCATTCTGGCCGTTTTGCTGGTCATGCCCCTTCGCCAGGGCGGCCTCGGGCTGGCAAACACGTTCACTTCCATCTGCAATGTCTGTCTGCTGTTTTACCTGCTGCGCCGGAAACTCACCGGGCTCGAAATGGAACCGCTGCGCGCGACCCTTCTGCCGCTGGCTGTGGCCGGGGCGCTGGCCGGAGTGATTGCGTGGACCGGCTGGCGATTTTGGGAAAACTCGCTCGGCCATCAAACGCTCGCGCTGAAAATTGGCGAAGTGTTCGCGCCGGCGGGAATCGCCGGTCTGGTTTACTGGCTGGCGGCGCTGGCATTTAAAATTCCGGCAGCGAAGGAAATGGTGGAGTTTGCCTTCGCCCGGTTCAAACGGTAGGGCGGGCGGCGCGCAACGGAGTGCGCGCCCTACCCGGTGACGGGCACCACCGCCGTCCAGCAATTCCGGCCGAACTGTGATTTAAATTTTTCCACCAATGATTCGCCGGCCGCCGCATTTTCGGCGATGGCAAACGTGGTCGAACCGCTGCCGGACATGAGCGCGGCCAGCGCGCCGTTGGCGCGGAGGAATTCCTGGTACAGGGCCAGCACCGGATATTTTTCGAGGACGGGCGCTTCGAGCGAGTTGTACAGTCCGGCGCCGATGGCCGGGCCCTGGCTGGTCTGCAGCTGGGAAATCAATTGCTGGGCGCGGCCCGGCCGGCCGTTCAAGGCGGCGGGAAACCGCGCGAGCGCCTGGTAAGCCCACGCGGTCGAAACGCCAAAGCCGGGATGGATCAACAGCCACGCCTTGCCGCGCAGGATGGGGAAAAAATCCAGCGGTTGAATTATCTCACCGCGCCCCGTTGCCAGCGCCGGCTGGTTTTGCAGAAAAAACGGAACATCCGAGCCGAGCGTCGCGGCGAGTCCGGCCAACATCGCCGGCGACAGTGGCTGGCCGAACAGTTCATTCAGGGCGAGCAGCGTGGTTGCCGCATTGCCGCTGCCGCCGCCGAGACCGGCGGCCAGTGGAATTTTTTTCTCCAGGTGGATCTTGACGCCCTCTTTGATTTTGGCCGCCTGCAAAAAAGCGGTGGCCGCGCGGTGAACGAGATTTTGCGCATCGGCCGGCAGGCCGGCCTCGGAGCAGGAAAGGTCAATGCCATGGCCGGTGCGTGCCAACGTCAGGTAATCATGGAGGCTGACGGGATGCAGGATGGTCTCGAGTTCGTGAAAGCCATCGGCGCGCCGGCCGAGGATGTTCAGCAGCAGATTGACCTTGCAGAATGATTTCGTTTCGAGGTGCATCAAAGCCGCCTCAACATAAAAACGCGCCAGCGAAAAACAGCTGGCGCGTCGGGCAAAACGGTTCCGGCCACGGTTAGTTGTCGAACACGTGGAACCGGCTGCCGGGAACGAGCGGGGCAACGTCGCCGCCGTTGAAACCCACGTAGGTATCGGTGTCAAACAACGAGTCAGACACCAAGGCCGGCCGATAATTGTCGGGATATGCGGGTTCCGGCGCGACGTATCGGGTCAAAACGGGGTGGTACGGCGGGAACGGGAAACTGACCACTTCATAGATCCCCATTCCGGTGCGGGCCAGGGAGTGGTCGACGCCGCGGATGAACCCGGTGGTGTACCCGGCGTCCGGCGAATCAAACACCGCGGTTTGTTCCATGGACTGGCGCAGTTCGCCGCCGCGAACCACTTCGGAAACATTACTCACGCCGCGACCGAGCTTGGATTCCGGCCCCGCGCAGCCGGAGACGAGCAACGCGGCCAGACCGGCCACGCCGAGAAGAGAGATTGCGTTACGCATAAATTCTCAAGTTGACTAACGCAGCTTACGGCAAATGCACCGGATGTAAAGCCCGTTTTACGGTTTGCGCCCGGCACGATTTCACGGTCGGGAATCCGCTCCCGGTCCGCGGGCGCGTTTCTTTTCCTGGCGATCCCAGTACCACGCGATCCAGACGGTGACCTCGTAAAGCATATAGAGCGGAACGGCCATCAGGATTTGAGTGATGACTTCCGGGGTGGTCAGCAACGCCCCGAGCACCAGGACAATGACGATCATGTAACGCCACATGCTCCGGAGCATGCGATAATCCAGCACGCCGATTTTGACGAGCGTAAGAATCACGACGGGCAGCTCAAACCCCAATCCCATGCCCAACATGAACTTGCAGACGAAGCTGATGTAATCGCCCGCGCGCCATTGCAGCGCGCCGAAGCCGAGCCATTGCGAATACATCTGCGACGCGGACAGCGCCACCGGCATCAAAATAAAATAACAGAATGCCACGCCGGTGAGGAAAAGTCCGGTGCCGACCAACAACCCCCGGTAAATGTATTTGCGCTCGCGCAGTTTCAGCGCCGGGAAGACAAACGCCGCGATGAAATAAAGGATGAATGGCGATGCCAGCAACAGGCCGCCATAGAAGGCAACTTGAAACGCGATGAAAAATCCCTCGACCGGGCTGAGGTTGATCAGGTCAATCTGGAGCCGTTGCGCCCGGTCGGCGGCGCGCGGGTCGGCATCCACCCGCCAGCCGAGCACCCGGTTCGTTCCGAGGGTGAGCGGCTCGACCTCGACGGACACAAACCGGTTGGTGCCGAGATTCAGCGAGTGCTGCTGTTCCGGGTTGAGTTGGAAGTTGCCGAGGTGATTGGTGCCGAAGCTGACGCTGACGATCTGGTTGGGGCCGGAATAATGAATCCGGGCGTGTCCCAGCGGCCAGCGGATGATTTGAACAACGTAGTTGCCGGCGATGAGGCAGAGCAGCATGGCCACGGCCAGCGCGACAACGCTCTTGATGAGCACCCAGCGGAAATCCTCAAGGTGTTCGAGAAACGTTTTGACCGGGCCGCCCTCGGCCTCGTCGAGGCGTTCCGTTTCGTGGTCGCCGGCCATGCCAGAAACATTTCGCCGTCAGGCTTTGGGTGGGGGGGGGGACTGCGAAACGGTCTGCGCAGGTGGTGCGGGATTCTTGGCGGCGGACTGGTTCTGTGACGCAGGCGTTTCTTCGCCCGCTTTCTGAACTTCGTCCGTTACCTCGCGCGTCGCCTTCTTGAATTCCTTGATGCCCGTGCCCAAGCCCTTGGCCAGTTCGGGCAATTTTTTTGCCCCGAACAGAATCAGTACAACGGCCAGAATCAAAACGATTTCCCAGCCGCCAAACCAGCCTGCAAACATGACTTTCATAAATATGTCGAGCTTTTGGAACGTTACGCCCGGTTCATCCATTAGTAAAGCGCCAAAAAAAGCGCGCGGGCAGCCTGCCCGCGCGGTAAAATTCAAACCGCAATCCCAGAATTCGCGGACGAGCCGTCCGCGCTCCGGCATCACGCGCCGGTTTTGGGATGCAACAGCACAAAGTCGTCCCGCCGGTTTTGGGACCAGGCGGAATCGTCGTGGCCGGGGTTGACCGGCTTGTCCTTGCCGTAGCTGATGGTGCGAATACGCGACGCATCAATGCCCAATCGGGCCAGCGCCTGGCGCGCGGCCAGTGCGCGGCGTTCGCCCAGCGAGCGGTTGTATTCCTCGGTGCCGCGCTCGTCGCAATTGCCCTCGATCAGCAGTTTGGTGTTCGGATCGGAGCTTAAGGCTGATGCAACGGACTGAAGGCTGGCATGTTCGCTGCGCCGGATGGCGGCGCTGTCGTAGGCAAAATGAATCGTGTAAGCCGCCAGCGCCGCGCGGTCTTCCGTCATGTTGTCAAATTCCTCCAGGCTGGCCGTCTGGCCGCCGCCGACCTGTCCGCCCGACATCGTGCCACCTTCCCCAGGGTTGTTGACCAGGCCTCCCTGGCCCGGCGGAATGGGCGTGACCCCATAGGGCTTATGGTTTCTGCAACCGGTGGCAACAAGGGTGACGGCGAGCGCGAATGCCATTGGGTAAATCAGCTTCATCATTTTCATAATTTTTTCTTTAGTTAAAGGTTTGTTTAAACAGTAAAAATTCATCTGGCCCACGCCGGTTCCGAATCGTTCCCCGGAATCTGGCGAATATCCTTGACTTGTTTTGTGTATACGTCAAGCAAAGACAACACATCCCGATAGGCCGCCGTGCGCCGCGAAAAAATCAAGGTGCGGGAGTTCGACGACCACGACGGGTCCTGTCCGCGCAGCAGAATCGTCGCGTTGCCACCGTCCGCCGGCACCACGCAAATGTCAAACTCGCCCATTTGTGATGTGAAGGCAATCCATTTGCCGTCCGGCGACCAGTCCGGTTCGGTCGGATTGGCAACGCCCACCGTGGGAATGCGCTGAATTTCGCCGCCCTCGGCGGGGACCTTGGCCAGCATCCGACGCTCGTGAATTTTGGTCGCAAAACAAATCCACCGCCCGTCCGGTGACCAGCAGGGCGACGATTCGTCCTCCGGCGTTGCGGTCATTTGTTTCAAATTTGAACCGTCGGCATTGCAGACCCACACGTCCGGGCTGCCGCTTTTGCTCAAAATCAGGGCCACCCGGGTGCCATCCGGCGACACCGCCGCGCTGGTGTTCAGGCCGGAATAACCGGCGATGACGCGGCGCTGGCCGGTGGCGAGGTTGTGGTAAAAAATGTCCGGATTGCCGAGTTTATAGGACGTGTAATAAAGCGCTGCGCGCCCCGGCGCCCACGCGGGCGCGGCCACGATGGTGCTGTCCGGGGTGATGGATTGCGCATTGTGACCGTCGAAATCCGCGACGTAAATTTTGCCGTCGCCGCTGGGGGACTGGACCTTGAACGCGATTTTTGTCTGCGCGATGCCCTTCTTGCCGGTGATGGCCTGCACGATGTCGTCGGCAAACGCATGGGCCTGCTGCCGGCTGGTGCCGTTATAGCTGCGCGAAAGCAGTGTGCTCCGGGCAAAGCGATCCACGACGCGCCCCTGCACCGCGCCGGCGCTGCTGCCGCTGATTTGATACTGCGCGGCGTCGGGGCTGACAAACGCGAAGCCCTGGACATAAAGGTCAAATTTTAAAATATCCGTGACTTCGCTGCCAAAGCCGTCGAGCGAAACGGGAATCGGTTTGGTGTTGCCGATGGTCTGCACTTCGCGCGTGATGGTGATTTCGTTCTGGCCGGGCGCGAATTGGGCGGCAAACATCGCGAGCAGGACCGGCAGACAAATTTTAATACAATTTTTCATTCGAGCATTTTTCTAAGTTGGGGATTAAAGCCGATGGTGTAGGGCCGCTGTTGGTCCGTGGTTCCCTCCGGAAACGGCGCAATGAATGTGACCCGCTCAATGGTTTTTTGCACCGAGGCGTCCAGGGCGGCATCCCCGGATGATTCGATGATGCGCGCGGAAATCACCGTGCCGTCGCTGGCAATGGTGACCCGCACTTTTACGATTTCATTCTCATTGGCGACGGTGTCCAGCGGGACCTGTGCCCAGGCCTGGTCGTAAACGCTTTTGACGGCGTCGGCATAGTTTGCGTAGGCCGCGCTGCTGTTGCCCGGCATGTCAATCGTCGTGCTGGATGAAAGATTATGTTTCAAGCTCTGAATCGCCTTGCGCAGTGCCCGCGCCCGCTTCGCCGCGTCGTCGGGAGCACTTTTCGACGCGGTGCGGGTTACGCGTTGGGTGTTGATTTGAATCTTGTGCGGCTGGACCTTGTCCGGCGCCGGCTTGGGCGGTTCGGGGGTGAACATTTTTTCCAACCTTTCGGTAAGCGTGGGCGGCGTTACGACCGGCTGGGGCGCGGGCGGGGTTGGTTGCGGGGTCGGCGGCGTCTCCACGGGGGTGGGCGCAGGCGGTTGGGCGTTCCTCACGCCGCTGGTGAAGGGCGCGTCAATCAAGTTGGCCGGAATGACGTCAAGCACCTGTAAATCGTCGTCCTTGGGCCGGGGTTTAAAGAACCCCGAACAAAGGAGCGTCACCAGCAGGAGCAGGTGAACGCCCGCTGTGGCCAGGACACATTTTTTTTGCAACCGGTTCATTTGTTCGGTTCGGTGCGCAACGAGTAACGCGTGATGCCATTGCGCTGGCAGCCGTCAATGATCGCGGCAATGTATTTGTAGGGATCTTCCTGATCCGCACGAATATAAACAATAAGGTTCGGGTTGGCGCGAAAATCCGCCGCCAGTTGCGCGATTATTTCATCGAACGCCATCCGCCGCCGGTCAAGCGCATAAACACCCGTCGCGCTGACTTCGACGGTGCGAACGTCCCGTTTGTTCACCGATTTGTCCGGCTGGCCGCCGCGCGGGAGCTTGAGATTGATGCTTTGCTCCAGCAACGGGGTGGTGATGACGAAAATGATGAGCAGCACGAACGCCAGGTCGAGCAGCGGCGTGATATTGATCTCGCTCAGCGTCACCAGATAACTGCGTTGTGAAAATCGTCTCATGTTTGTGACACGTGACGCGTGACACGCGACGGGATAATCATGTCACCCGTCGCTGGTCACTCGTCACCCATTCATTCTTCTTCCAGAAATTCCGATTCCATTTTGGAAACCAGCTCCTGCGCAAAATTGTCGAGGCCCACGGTAAACACCCGCAAATTATGTACCAACCAGTTGTAGCCGAACATCGAGGGAATGGCCACGAGCAGGCCGGCCACGGTGGTAATCAGCGCCGCGGCAACCCCGGGTGCCATTGCCTGCAACGTCGCCGCGCCCTGCGGCGCCTGCGCGATGCCGCCGAATGCGCTCATCACGCCCCAAACCGTGCCCAGCAAACCGAGGAACGGCGCGCCACTGACGGCGATAGCGAGCCAGATCAGGCCGGATTCCAGCTTCAAGGATTCCTGCGCGACAATATTTTCGATGGCGCGCTTGACGTGTTCCATGTTCTTGAGCGTGACGCGCTGACGGCGCCGTTCACCGCCGGGGCCGCGTAACCGGGCGTCCAGTTGCGTGCAGCCGACCTGATAAACCTCGTACAGCGGGCAGCCCTCGACCTGCAGCTTGCGGTCAAACAGGTCGAGCACGGATTTTTGCGAGCGGAATTCCTCGTTGAAATAATAATTTAGCCGGCGCGCGCGGCGCATTTGCAGCGCCTTGGAGGTCATCACCGACCAGGCAATCACCGAAAAGACGGCGAGACAGGCGATGACGGCCTTGCCTTCCGGCGTTGCCTGTTTCCATACATAAAGGAGTTCCGCTTGATTGGAAGCGGCCCCCACGACAGCAAACGATAATACGTTCATCATACCGACAATTTACCGGGTGGTGAGGAACCGATGTTGCGGCCAAGCGGCAGGGGGTCGAGCAAATTCCTGCCATGCAGGAATTACTACCCGCCCGGCCGAAAATAGCAACGACTTTTTTTGCAAAAATAAACCCCGGTTTCCCCGCTTGTCGCCCGCGCAATTTTGTGTACAAAGGAATCCGATGTCCCGCCCGCGTCTTATTGCCTGGTTGCTCGCGCTCATCACGCTGACGGCGTATCTGCCGGTGGCGCGTGACGGCTTTTCGTGTTTCGACGACGACGATTACGTCACCAGCAATCGCGTCGTTCAAAACGGCCTGACCGGGGCTGGAATCCGATGGGCGTTTACGACCTGGCACGCGGCCAACTGGCATCCGCTGACCTGGCTCTCGCATATGCTGGATTGCGAACTGTTCGGCCTGAACGCCGGGGCGCAGCATGACGTCAACGTCCTGTTTCACACGGCCAACGCGGTGTTGCTGCTGCTATGGTTGTTCCGGCTGACCGGCAGGTTGTGGCCCAGTGCGTTTGTGGCCGCGTTGTTTGCCTGGCATCCGTTGCACGTCGAATCGGTTGCCTGGATTTCCGAACGCAAGGACGTGTTGAGCACGTTCTTTGAACTGCTGGCACTTTTGGCCTACACACACTTTGTCCTGAAATCGCAAGCCGGGAATCAGAAGTCCGGGACCCGCCGGGGCCATGTTTCCATCTGTGACTTCCGGCCTCCGACGTCCGGCCATTACTGGCTGGCGGTGGTTTGTTTTGCGCTGGGTTTGATGGCCAAACCCATGCTGGTGACGCTTCCCGGTGTATTGTTGCTGTTGGACTACTGGCCGTGGCAAAGGCTTTCCAACGATGAAGTGCGCGGCGCCCGGTCTTCAGTTTTCAAGCCCCCATTTTTTACCTTTCTGCGCCTGGTGGTGGAAAAATGGCCGTTCTTTTTGCTCGCGGCGGTTTCGTGCGTCCTCACCTTTCTGGCGCAACACAGCGCCGGCGCGGTGGTCTCGCTGGCCAGGGCGCCGCTGCCGTACCGTTTGGAAAACGTCCCCGTCGCTTACGCGCGTTATTTGCTGAAAATGATCTGGCCGGCCCGGCTCGCCATTTTTTATCCCCTCCATTTCCCGTCCTGGCCGGCGGTGGTGTTGTCGTTGGCGGTGTTGGTTGCGATTTCCGGGCTGGTCTGGCGGATGCGCCGGCCCTGTCCCTACGGGCTGGTGGGCTGGCTTTGGTTTCTGGGCACGCTGCTGCCCGTGATTGGCCTGGTGCAGGTCGGCGGCGCGGCGCTGGCGGACCGTTACGCTTACTTTCCGTCCGTCGGCATTTTTCTCGCCCTCACGCTCGGCCTTCGTGAACTGGCGATACGATTTCGCGTCCCCCAGCCGCGGGTTGCCGTCGCCGCCGGTTTGGGGTTGCTGGCGTGTCTGGCGTTGACGGAAAACCAGCTGCGTTACTGGCGGGATGATGTCGCCCTTTTCTCTCATGCCATCGCCGTCACGAAGGACAATGACATGGCATATCTCAATCTGGGCTTCGCCCTGGAAAGCGAAGGGCAGGACGCCAAAGCCCTGGTTGCTTTTCGCAAGGCGCAATCGATTAATCCAAGCCGCGCCGAAACGCACAACAACGTCGCCAATCTGCTTGATGCGGCCAGCCAGTCAAGTGAAGCGCTGGCCGAATATCAGATCGCGCTGCGGATCAATCCCAATTATGTGGCGGCGCACAACAACCTCGGCACGTTGCTCGTTGAACTTGGCCGGTTCGACGAGGCCATGAATCAATACGCCGGGGCGGCGCGATTGGACCCCGACGACTGGCACGCGCCATATTTGATGGGCAAGGCGTTGCTCCGACAGGGCCGCGATCCGGAAGCCATTGCCCATTTTCAACAAGCGTTGAATCTTGATCCCAACAACCTCAAGACCCTCGCTTTGCTGGCTCAAGTGCTGGCCTCGGATGAAAATCCACAAGTCCGCGACGGCTCCGCCGCCTACACCCTGGCGTCCAGGGCCAACACCCTGACGGGTGGCGCTCAACCAGCAATGCTGGACGTGCTGGCGATGGCTTGCGCTGAACTCAATCGCTTCGATGACGCGCAAAAGGCCGAGCAGGACGCCCTCGATTTCGCCCGGGCTTACGACCTGACCAACGACCTCGCGGTCATCGGGCAACGGTTGCAACAGTATCAAAACCACCAGCCGCTCCGCCAATCCTTCACCAATGCGCCCTTGAAGGAATTCCCTAAAAAGTAAATTGCGTCAGCGCGCGCAACCTCCGCTTGACCCGCGGATCCTTCGCCGCCGATTTCAAATCAAAAGGCCCGCTCAGCCACGGCATCGGAAAAATTCTTTTCCCGTCGAAATGTTCCGCCAGCAGACCGGCATTGGTCCAGGTGGCAATATCCGGTGCGGGCGGCGACACCAGGACAATGCGCGCCCGGGCCGCTGCGCCGGCCGGCAGGGCTTCCACGGTCAACCGGGCCTGATTTACCGCGCCCAGCCGGTTGGGGCAGACAATGATTGGTGTGGCGCGCAATGACGCAATCAGATCGCGCGAATCGAAATTTTCACCCAACGAACTCAGCAACCCGCCCGCCCCCTCGACGAGCAAAAAATCAAAACGCTTTTGCATCATGCGAATGTACGCGAGCACCGTCGACAATTTTACCTGCTTCCGTTCCCGACGCGCGGCCAGCAACGGCGCCAGCGGCGCGCGGAAATGCCACGGATTGACTTCATCCAGCACCAGGGCGCCGGCCGACGCGGCGCAAAGCCGGCGGGCATCGTCACGTCCGCCGGAGCAGACCGGTTTGAGCGCCGCCGCCGGGACGCCGCGTTCGCGCAAATACCGCGTCAGCAATGCGGTCAGCACCGTTTTGCCGGCGCCGGTGTCCGTGCCGGTGATGAAGAAGGTGGTTTGCTTCATTTCCGCAATATCAAAGCCGAAATATCCCGGGCAAGCCATTAAAACCGTTGACGTTCCCGGCCTGCTTCACGTAAGCTGCGCGGCTCGCTGATAATTGAAAAAATCGAAAATTACCGTGAACATCACCGTTGAAAATCTGGCCCCGTGCAAAAAACTGCTGCGGGTGGAGGTGGAGGCGAAGGCCGTGGACGAGGCCTTTGATTCCACGGCAAAGGAATTTCAGAAGCAGGCGTCGCTGCCCGGTTTCCGCCCCGGCAAGGCGCCGCGCGCGATGGTGCTCAAAAAATACGAGTCCGACATCAAGGACGAGGTCAAACGCAAACTCATCGGCGATGCGTACCGCCGGGCGGTGGACGAAAAGAAAATCACCGTGGTCGGCCACCCGGACATCGAGGAAATCCAGTTCGGCCCCGGCCAGGCGCTGCAATTCGCCGCGACGATTGAGACCGCGCCGGAATTCCCGCTGCCGGATTACAAGGGGCTGCCCGTCAAACGCGAGGTGAAATCGGTCACGGAGGCGGACGTGGAGCGCGCCTTGAAATTGCTGGCCCAGCAACACGTAAAATTTGAAACGGTCCCGCGCGAATTGCGATTGGGCGATATTGCCGTGGTGAATTACACCGGCACCTGCGACGGAAAGCCGATCACCGACATTGCGCCGGGGGCGAAGGGGCTGGCCGAACAGAAAAATTTCTGGGTGGACATTGCGCCGGAGACGTTCCTGCCCGGTTTTGCCGATCAGCTCGTGGGTGCCAGGGCGGGTGAGAAGCGCACGGTCAACACGGATTTTCCGGCCAATTTCGCCACCCCGGAGCTGGCGGGCAAAACGGGTGTTTTTGACGTGGAACTGGTCGAGGTGAAGGAAAAGGTTCTGCCGCCGCTGGACGACGCGTTCGCCAAAAAATACGGCGCGGAGAACCTGGAAAAACTCCATGAAGGAGTTCGCCGCGATCTGGAAAACGAGTTGAAATATTCGCAATCCCGGGCGGTTCGCGGCCAGCTGGTCCAGGGCCTCCTGGGCCGGGTGAATTTTGATCTGCCGGAGACGGCGGTGGCGCACGAGACCCGCAACGTGGTCTATGACATTGTGCGCGAAAATTCGCAGCGCGGCGTGGGGCGCGACGTGATTGAAAAGCAAAAAGACGAGATTTATTCGGCCGCCACGCGCAGCGCGAAGGAGCGCGTGAAGCTGTCGTTTCTGATTCAGCGCATCGCCGAACAGGAAAAAATCGCGGTGACGGAGGAGGAAGCCGTGCGGCGGGCGCAGACGCTGGCGGCGATGTATCAAATCCCGCTGGACAAATTCATCAAGGATTTGCAGAAACGCAACGGCGTGATGGAGCTGTACGACCAGGTGGCGCACGAAAAGGTGCTGGCTTTCCTTGAACAAAACGCCAAAATTGAGGATGTGTCGCCGGCGCCGGCCGAAACCGGTTCCGCCTCGAAATAACCAGATGGTTACCTCCGGGTGTGCCGGAGCGTCTGGAAAGTGATGGGATCGGACCAATCGCAACTTTGGCTGCGACCCGGAGTTTATTTTAACCAGCGCGGGCTCCGCGCCTTTTTGGCAAGATGAAAAGTTCCAGAGTTTTCCTTTTTTTATTATTCACGGCCCTGGTGGCCGCCGCCCAAACCACCACCAACACCGTCGCGATGCGCCCGATGTCGCTCACGGATTGCATCCAGCAGGCGTTGCAGCAGAACTTCGACGTCCAAATCCAGCGGTATAATCCGCAAATCGCGCTCTACAATTTGCGCGCGTATTATAGCGGCTATGATCCTACTTTCAGCATGACTGGTGAGCACGATTACAACGCATATTCCAGCGCCTACAATTCAGTCAATAGCATCACCAATGTACCGAGCTCCTTGTCCCGCGTGAACAAATTCGGTCCCGGTATCAAAGGTTCAATGCCGTGGGGATTGACCTATGGTCTTAGTGGCAGCATTGACGAGTCCACCGGTACTCAACCGGATTATTCGAGCGGTTCCATTGGCGTCACTTTAACCCAGCCGTTGTTGAAGGGCTTCTGGATTGATACCACCCGGTTGAACATTCGCGTCGCCAAAAACCGGCTGAAATATTCCGAGCAGGGATTGCGCCAACAACTCATTACCTCCGTCACCGACGTCGTCACCGCCTATTTCGAACTCATCTATGCCCAGCAAAACGTGCAGGTGCAGCAACAGTCACTGGACCTCGCCCAAACGCAGCTCGACCAGGACAAGCAGCGTGTGCAAATCGGCACGCTCGCCATCCTGAGCGTCCAGCAGGATGAATCTCAGGTGGCGCAAAACCAGGCCAATTTGATCGCCGCGCAGAGCACGCTCGACACGGACCAGAACGCTCTGAAAAATCTGCTGACCGACGATTATTCTAAATGGTACGATGTGGACATCCAGCCCACGGCAACGATGGGGGCCCTGCAGCAGCAGATTGATTTGCAGGACAGTTGGAGCAAGGGTCTGGCCGAACGCCCCGACCTGTTGCAGGCCAAACTGAACGTGGAGCAACAGGGCATCCAGTTGAAGTACTACCGCAACCAGCTTTTTCCTGAACTCGATTTGACCGGCTCTTATGGTTTCAATGGCGCGGGAACCGAATATCGAGGTACTTTTAACCAGTTCAACCAGGGCAACTCTCCATTTTACACGTATGGTGCGGCGTTGACCGTGCCGTTGAGCAACGTCGGGCCGCGCAACCAATACAAATCCACCAAGGCAACACTGCAACAAATCCTGTTACAACTCAAACAATTGGAACAGAACATCATGGTGGACATTGACAACGCGGTGAAGCAGGTGGAATCCGACTATCAAAGCGTGCAGGCTACGCGGCAGGCGCGCATTTACGCCGAGGCCGCGCTTGATGCCGAACAAAAAACCTATGGCGTCGGCAAAGCCACCACCTTCGAAGTGTTAACCTATCAAAATAATCTAACCACCGCCCGCTCGGCGGAAATCCGCGCCCTGGCCAATTACAACGAAGCGCTCGCCACCCTGGCGCAGCAGGAAGGCACCATCCTGGAACAGTACAACATCAATCTCGAAGCAAAATAGGTAGGGACGGTGCGCTGCGCCGTCCGCGCCGCGTCCAGCGGCGCAACTGTTCCGCCCGCTACTGCGCGGGCGGGGACATCGCAGCGCGATGTCCCTACCAGAACTGCCAGGCGCCCTGCCACGCCACCCACACGCCGAGCAGAAAATTCGTGATCGCGTGCGCCGTCATTGCGTCACCCAGACGGTTTTTGCGCAACACCAGCCATTGATACGCCATGCCGCACAGGATGCCCGCCAGCCATTGGAAATGGGAAAAGCCAAAAACGGCCGCCGTCGCAAAAAATGGCAGCGGCGAAAACCGGTTGAGTGGAACGGACATAAAATCCGGTCTGGCAAAATAGCGGTACAAAAACGAGCGGTAAAACACCTCCTCCAGCGGTGGCACCACCAGGGTCGAGCCGAGAATCCGCGTTACAATCATCAGCCACGCCAGCGCCGAATTGGTGCCGAACTGCGCGTGGGGATTCCAGACCACGCCGCTGTTGAAGAATTTTGGATAGAATCGATCCAGCCCCACCCACATGACAAACACCGCGACGCCGACCACCACGGCTTCCCAACTCAGGGCCCAGCGCATTTCCAAGACCATGGGTCGCATTTCCCAAATCAGCCAGACGGCCACAACGGTTTTGGCCAGATAAAACCAATAGGCCGACGCCGGGCTGAATTCGCCCTGGCCGAACGTCAGCACGAGAAAAATTACAAACGGCGCCACGCGGGCAATCAAGGGCGATGCGCCCAGGAATCGCTTCAGGAATTGCACGCAATACAATGGCGGGAATTTTATTGCCGGTTCAAGCTCAGAACGTTCGTTTCCGTCCCGCTTTGCAGGGTGACGTCGTCGTGCGAAATCGCCGCCACGCGGAACTCCGCCACCTGATCACCGACAAAAACCGTCTTGCCGCTGACAATGGCGCACGGTCGCGTCGCATCATACAAAATGCCCTGTAACTTTGGTTCCGGCGGCCGGGTCGGAACCACCGCGACGATATTTGTGGCTGGCGGGGCGTTGGTGACCGCGGGGGGCACCACGGGCCCGGCGACCGCTGCCACTTGCTGGGTGGCGATAATCGGGGGCGCGCTGGCAACCGGCGGCGCGTGTTTGGACCGCGACAGTCCGATAAAAATTCCGGCGGCGGCCAGCAATAAAATTATCAGCACCGGCGTCAGCCAGCTCCGGCCTCCCGGCGCGGCGGATTCGATCGGCGCCAGCAGCGGCGGCGCTGCCGGCGGATTTTGTGGCCGTGATTGGCTGGCCTGTTTGAGTGCGTCGTTGATCAGGCTCATGAGTGGATGTCTCCTTCGAGTTCGCAGATGGCACGGCTGACCATCCGGTAGTTGATGCGTTCGGATTGTTCGACAAAACCGGCCAGCAGCGCCTTGTCACAAACGGCATTGACCAGTCGCGGAATGCCGCCGCTGTAATGAAAAATGCGCCAGAAAGCAGGCTGTGTGAAATGCGGCATGCCATTGGCGCCGGCCAGCTCCAGGCGGTGCTGGACGTATTGACCGACCTCGGCGCGGGTCAGCGGTGCGAGATGATACCGCACCGTGATGCGCTGGCGAAGCTGGCGCAGGCGCGGGTTGTTCAGGCGGTCGCGCAATTCCGGCTGGCCAAGCAGAACAATCTGCAACAGCTTGCGGTCGTCCAGTTCAATGTTGGAGAGCAGCCGCACCTGTTCGAGCAGGTCATCCGTCAAATTTTGCGCCTCATCGATGATGAGCACGCAATCCCGGTCGTTTTGCGCCTGGGTGAGCAGATGTTCGTTGATGGTCGCGATGATTTCCAGCCGGTCGCGGCCCGACACATCCAGGCCGAATTCGGCGGCGATGGCCCGCATCAATTCCTCGGCACTCATCACCGGATTGAGAATCAACGCGGTGGAAAAGCGCGGGTCGAGCTGTTCGAGCAGCGCGCGGCACAGGGTCGTCTTGCCCGCACCCACCTCGCCGGTGAGCTGGACAAAACCTTTCCGCTCGCGGATGCCGTAAAGCAAATGATTGATCGCCTCGCGGTGTTTCGTGCTGTTAAACAGAAATCGCGGGTTCGGCGTGATGTCAAACGGCGCCTGTCGCAGACCGTAATAATCCAGGTACATGCGCGGTTATGAGCAGAAACCGTGCTCAACGAACAGAAATTTCCCCTTAAAACAGGGCTAATCTGGCAGAATTTTTCGTACCGCCCGGATCAGGGCCGCTGCCTCCGCCGTCGTTCCCACCGTGATGCGGAGGTGGTTTTTGACCTCCGGAAAATCGAACCACCGGACCAGAATTTTTTGCGCCCGCAACTTGTGCAGCCACTCCTGCGCGGAGAAGCGCAACGGTTGGACGAGGATAAAATTCGCCTGGCTCGGAAAAACCCGGAAACCCAGCTTTGTCAACTCGCGGCCCAGCCACTCGCGGGTGGCGATGATCTTTTTGAAATTCGCGCGGTAATACGGCAGGTCATTCAACGTGGCCATGGCGGCAGCCTGGCCAAGGCCGTTCACATTGTAGCTGTCGCGGATTTTGTGCAGCGCGGCGATGAGGGCGGGGTGTCCGACAAAATAACCGACCCGCTGGAAGCACAGCGAGTACGCCTTGGAAAACGTCCGCGCCACGAGCACGTGCGGATGTTTCCGCGCCAGTTTCATCGCGTTTTCCTGCGCGAAATCCACATAGGTTTCGTCGAGAATGATGACGCCCTTTTGCGCCCGGCAAAGTTTGTCCAGTTCCGCCGTTTTATAGCCGCGCCCGCCCGGCGCGTTGGGGGTCGTCACATACGTCAGTGCCGCGTCGAATTTCCAGATTCCGTCACGTTTCAATTCGGCCACGCCCGGCAGGCTGAAATCCGGTTTGAGCGGCACCGGATTTTTCGCCGCGCCATGAATGTCCGCCAGCACGGGATACAACGAGTAGCTCGGTGTGAAATACTGAACCGTAGCCGCGCTTGTGAAAGCGCGGTTTGTCCGCCGATTCACATCGGCGGCTACGGGCTCCACAAACGCCCTTGTTGCCAGCGCCAGCAGTTCATCCGAGCCGTTGCCCACGATGATATTGTCCGCGTGACAACCGTGCAGCTTCGCCAGTTTTTCGCGCAGCAACTGCGCAGTCGGATTCGGATACAGCCGCAGCCGCCCGTCCACCGCCGCCTTGACCGCCGCCAGCACCTTTGGCGACGGCGGATACGGGTTCTCATTCGTGTTGAGCTTGATCAACCCCTTGATCTTGGGCTGTTCGCCATAGACGTAAGGGTGCAACGCGCGCACCAGCGGGCGGATCAAAAACTTCGAACTTTTCATTTTGTGGAACGAATTTCAGCAGAACGTCCGTGTGCGCCCAACCCTTCGAGCTCCGCGAATTTCTTCACTGCCGGCAGCGCTTTTTTGAGCGCGGCGCGGCTGTATTCCACCACACTCGTGCGGCGCTGGAACTGGTCCACGGTCAGGCCGGCAAAGGATGCGCCGGCGCCGCCGGTCGGCAGCGTGTGGCTCGGCCCGGCCACGTAATCGCCCAACACCGTCGGCGACCACGGGCCGAGAAAAATCGCGCCCGCGGTCAAAATGGCCGCGGAAACCTTGCGCGGGTTGCGCGTCATCACTTCGCAATGCTCCGGTGCCAGCTGGTTGGCCAGCGCCACACCGTCGGCGAGCGACTTCACCTGAATCAGCGAGCTGTTGTTTTGAAGCGCGCGTTGAATGAACTCGCGCCGGGCCAGTTTCGGCAATTGCTGCGTGATTTCCTTTTGGACCGCTTTCACAATTTTATGCGAGGTCGTCACCAGCCAGACCCGCTCGTGGCCGGAGCCGTGTTCCGCCTGCGCCAGCATGTCGGCGGCGATGAATTTCGGATTCGCGGTTTCATCCGCCAGCACGAGCAATTCGCTCGGGCCGGGCAGCAAATCAATCGCCACATGGCCGACGAGCAGGCGTTTGGCGGTGACCACGTAAGCGTTGCCGGGACCGAAAATTTTCTGGACCCGGCGGATGGTGCTCGTGCCATAAGCCAGCGCCGCGATCGCCTGCGCCCCGCCGACGCGATAAATTTCCGTTGCGCCCGCCGCGCGCGCGGCGAAGAGCAGGGCGGGATTGATCCCGCCATTCCTGCCGCAGGGCGTGCAGACGACGATCTCCGGGCAGCCCGCAACCTTTGCCAGCGTGATGGTCATCAAGGCGGTCGAGACCAGCGGCGCCGTGCCGCCGGGGATGTAAACCCCCACGCGCTGAAACGGATCAAACTTCTCGCCCACGCTTGCGCCGTGCGAATTTTTCATCTGCCAGTTTTTGCGCAGTGATTTTCTGGCGAACGCGGCGACGTTCTTCTCCGCCTCGGTGACGGCGGCGCGCAAAGATTCATCGGCTTTGAGGGACGCGACCATCAGTTCGGCCTGGGTCACGGCGAGCTGGTTGGCCGCCAGCTTTGCGCCGTCAAATTGTTCGGTGAATTCCAGCAGCGCGTCGTCGCCGCGCACATAAACCTCATGCAGGATGGCGCGGGTACGCTCTTCAATTCCGGCGTCGAACAGGCTGGAGGAAACCAACAGTTCGCGAAGTTTTTCGGCAAAGTTCGCGTCCGTGGGGCGGATGACTTTCATGTGGCAGGTTAGGAAATTTTGGGGGCAAAGTCAAAACGGCTGGAAGCGCACGAATTGAAACACGGATGAGCCTGCGTAAAAGCACTCCGGCTCGTGGGTTTTTTTACCGGTCGGAATTGATTTACAACCGGCTAATTCTTTTATTTTCATCCGTGTTTATCTGTGGTCATCTGTGGTTAAATCGTTTGCGTCATGCGTAATCCCATCATTGCGGCGCTGGATGTGCCGACGGCCGAGGCCGCGCTGGAGCTGGCCCGGAAAATCGCGCCAGTGGTCGGCGCTTTCAAGATTGGCAGCGAATTGTTCACCGCCGCCGGCCCGGACATGGTGCGCCGGATCCGCGCGACCGGCGCCGCGGTGTTCCTGGATTTGAAATTCCACGACATCCCGAACACGGTCGCCAAGGCTGTCGCTTCCGCGGTCCGGCTCGACGTGCAGATGCTCACCGTGCACACGAGTGGCGGTCCGGACATGCTCAAGGCCGCCGAGCAGGCGGCCCAGGAAACCGCATGGGAACTGGGTCATGCGCCACCGCTGGTGCTGGGTGTGACGGTGTTGACGAGTCTCGACAGTGCCGCTTTAAGCCAGATTGGGCTCGACACGAATGTCAGCCGGCAGGTGCGCCGCCTCGCCAATATGGCCACCCAGGCCGGTCTGCGCGGTCTGGTCTGTTCGCCGCTGGAAGTGGCCGAACTCCGGCAAATGCTGACCGCCGGCGTGCAACTCGTCACCCCCGGCGTCCGGTCACAAACCAATCCCGCTGATGATCAAAAGCGGACGCTCAGTCCGCGCGAAGCCATCGCTGCCGGGGCCAACTGGCTGGTGATTGGCCGGCCGATTTACGCCGCACCGGACCCGCGCGCCGCGGCGGAAACGATTTTGGAATCGTTGAAATAAACCGCCGAGAAGCAAAGGCGCGGGGAAAACAAAATCAAAATTTTGGGTCCCGGCCACTGGGCGGCCATTTGCCGCTCGAACACGCCGCAGTCAGACGGTGGGACGCGCCAGCTATCCAATAAATTTCTTCGCCGCGATGCTGGCGTTGTGGCCGCCGAAACCAAATGAGTTGTTGATGATGGCGTTGATCTTCATTTCGCGCGCGATGTTGGGCACGTAATCCAGATCGCATTCGGGGTCGGGCACCTGGAGATTGATGGTCGGCGGGGCGATGCCGTGCTTGATGGCCAGCGCGCAGGCGGTCATTTCCACCGCGCCCGCCGCGCCCAGCATGTGGCCGGTCGCGCCCTTGGTGGAGCTGACGGCGATTTTTTTGGCGCGTTCGCCGAAAACGGTCTTGATGGCCTGGGTTTCGCAAACGTCGCCCTGCGGCGTGGAGGTGCCGTGGGCGTTGATGTAGGAAATGTCCTCAAGGTTCAACCCGCCGTTGTTCAGGGCCATCCGCATGCAGCGCGCCGCGCCTTCACCGTCGGGGGATGGCGAGGTCAAATGATACGCGTCGGCGGTGTTGCCGTAGCCGACGATTTCGCAATATATTTTCGCGCCGCGTTTTTTGGCGCGTTCCAGTTCCTCGATCACCAGCACGCCCGAGCCTTCGCCCATGACGAAGCCGTCGCGCTCCTTGTCGAACGGACGCGAAGCGCGCCGGGGGTCGTCGTTGCGCGTGCTCATGGCTTTCATGGCGCAAAAGCCGCCGATGCCGATGGGCACGATGGTGGCCTCCGCGCCGCCCGCGAACATCACCTGGGCATCGCCCATTTTGATGGCGCGCCAGGCTTCGCCGATGGCGTGGTTTGCCGTGGCGCAGGCCGAGCAGGTGGCGAAATTGGGGCCGCGCAGATTATAAAACATCGAGAACAGTCCCGAAGCCATGTTGCTGATGAGCATCGGAATCATGAACGGCGAAAGCCGGCCCGGCCCGCGTTCGCGCAAAATTTCGAGCTGGCCGGTGGTGGTGGACAAACCGCCGATGCCCGAGCCGATGATGACGCCGATTTCGTCGCGGTTCTCCTTTTCCAGGTCGAGGCCGGAATCGAGCAGCGCCTGATACCCCGCATAGACGCCGAATTGCGAATACCGGTCCGTGCGCCGGACTTCCTTCGGCGACGGGAACGCGGGCGCGGGGTCAAAGTTTTTGACCTCGCCGGCGATTTGCGTGTCGAAGGGCGACGGGTCGAAGGATTGAATCCGGTCAACGCCGCACTGGCCGGCGATCAAATTCTTCCAGAAAACGTCAGGTTGATGTCCGAGCGGCGTCACCACGCCGAGGCCGGTGATGACGACCCGGCGGTCTTGCCAATTGCTAGCCATAAATTAAACGGGGCAGCTCAAGCTGAATTCAGCCGAGGCTGCCCCGAAGCATTCAAAGTCGCAACTATTTTTGCTGATGTTCTTCGATGTACTTGACCACGTCGCCGACCGTCAGGAGTTTTTCCGCCTGTTCATCCGGCACTTCGATGCCGAATTCCTCCTCCAGCGCCATGATCAACTCGACCGTGTCGAGCGAGTCTGCGCCGAGGTCCTCGATGAATTTGGCCTCCGCCGTGACTTGATCCGGCTTGACGCCGAGTTGTTCAACAATGATGTCCCTTACGCGTTGGTCTATAGGTTTGTCAGCCATAAATTGAATTTTGCCCTGTCTCTATGCCATGACTGGCGAAATCGTCAAGCTCCAATCATAATTTTTTTCTCCGGTCAAAACCGGGGCGGGGACGTCGGGCGGGCTTTTACATCACCATGCCGCCGTCCACCGCCAAAACCTGGCCCGTGATGTAACGCGCGGCCGGGCTGGCCAGAAACAACGCCGCGTTCGCAATATCGTCGGGCTGGCCGAACAGCCCGAGCGGAATGCCCTTGAGCACGGTGGCCCGCAGTTCCTCCTTCAGCTCCGCCGTCATGTCTGTTTCGATGAAACCCGGGGCCAGCGCATTGGCCGTGATGCCCCGCGAGGCCATCTCGCGCGCCACCGATTTGGTAAAACCGATCAGGCCCGCCTTGCTCGCCGCGTAATTGGATTGGCCGGCGTTGCCGACGAGGCCGATGACCGAGGCCACGTTGATGATCCGGCCGGAACGCTGCTTGAGCAGCGCGCGGCTGAAGGCCTTGGTGAACAGAAACGCGCCCTTCAAATTCGTGTCGAGCACGGTGTCCCAATCCGCCTCGCTCATGCGCATCAGCAAATCATCGCGCGTAACGCCGGCGTTGTTGACCAGAATGTCCACCCGGCCGCACTCGGCCAGGATTTTTTCAGCGGCGGCAGTGACGGCGGCGGCGTCCGCCACGTCCACGGCATGCGCCCAGGCCTGGCGGCCCAGCGACCGGATTTCGGCGGCCACCTTTTCGGAGTTTTCCTGCGTGCGCGAAACGCAGGCGACGTTGGCGCCTTCCGCGGCGAATTTCAGCGCGATGGCGCGGCCGATGCCCCGGCCCGCGCCGGTGACGACGGCAATTTGATTGGCAAGCTGGCTCATAGATTTGGATGTTTCCGGCCACAGATGAAACACAGATTGAACACGGATTCAAAGATTTTATCTGTGTTTCATCTGTGAAAATCTGTGGCTAAACTGAAAGTGTTTTGACGGTTGCCTCCAGGCTCGCCACATCGGCAACGTTCAGCATTTGCGCATTCTTATCAATTCGTTTCATAAAACCGCTCAAGGCCGTGCCCGGCCCGAGCTCAATGAAACGGGTGAAACCCTGCGCGAGCAGATGGCGCATGGATTGTTCCCACAGCACCGACGACGTGACCTGCTCGACCAGCCGCGCGCGGATTTCGTCCGGCGCACCGTGCGGCTGCGCCGTCACGTTGGAAATCACCGGCACCGCTGGCGCGGACAATGTTACCTTCGCCAGTTCCGCCTGCAATTTCGGCTGCGCGCCGGTCATGAGCGGCGAATGATACGCGCCGGCCACCGGCAACGGAATCGCACGCTTTGCGCCCCTGGCTTTGGCCAGTTCGACGGCTTTGGCGATTTTTTCCGTTTCGCCGGAAATCACGAGCTGGCCGGGGCAATTGAGGTTTGCCAGCACCACGCCCGCCTCGGCGCAAACCTCGCGCGTGGGTGCCTCGTCCAGACCGATGACCGCCGCCATGCCGCCGCGGGTCGCGTCGCAGGCTTCCTGCATGAAACGTCCGCGCTGGCGGACCACGCGAAGGCCGTCCTCGAAACTCATTGCGCCCGCCGCCGCGAGCGCCGTGAATTCTCCGAGCGACAGGCCGGCGGTGGCGTCAAACTTCAGCGCCGGCGCCTGTTCCTTGAGCAGTTGAAACGCGACCCAGCTGGCGAGAAAAATTCCGGGCTGTGCGTTTTCGGTCCGGGTCAGCTCCGGTTCCGGGCCGCTGAAGCAAATCGTCGCGAGGTCATAGCCGAGCGCGGCATTGGCGCGGTCGAACCAGGTTTTGGCCGAAGGAAACTTTTCGGCGAGGTCCTTGCCCATGCCGATCACCTGCGCGCCCTGTCCGGCAAACAACAATGCGGTTCTGGTCATAGGCATACTAAACCCGAATTTCGAGCACAGCGAAAGCCTGGAATTGGGAGTGTGCCCAAAATTGTTGAGGTCCGTGCTCCTGCCTATTGGCTGCCGTACATTTTCAAAAACTCCGACTCATTCAAAATCCTGATGCCCAGTTGTTGCGCCTTGTCGAGTTTGGAACCGGCTTCCTCGCCGGCCAGAACGAAATCCGTATTCTTGCTGACACTGCCGGTCACCTTGCCGCCGAGGGATTCAATCTTCGCCGTCGCTTCTTCGCGCGTCAGCGTCGGCAGCGTGCCGGTGAGCACAAACGTTCTCCCGGCAAAAACCGGAGCGCGGAGCATTGCTCCGCCCGTCGCGCTGCCGGTGCCGGACACGCGGAGCAATGCTCCGCGCTCCGGTCTGATTTTCAATTCGCGGATGCGGGCGAGGACTTTGTTACCGGTGGGTGACGCGAAATAATCCAGCACACTGGCCGCCGCCACCGGGCCAACTTCCACGAGCTTCGCTTTCAAGCCGCCCGCGTCCAGCCGCGATTCAATTGCCGCAATCTCCGCCTTGAGCGCGGTGTCCTGCTGTTCGCGCGCCGCCTTTTCGGTTTCGTTCTTTGGCGGATTCCTGCGCGAGCGCGGGCTGATTTCTGCGCGTTCGCCTTCCTTCGCGCCGAGGTCACGGATGTCGCGCAGGACTTCAGAATGGGCGAGTGCCTCCAGCGAATCGTGCGTGGCGGCAAGTTGTTTCGCCGTGGCTTCACCCACGTCGCCAATCGCCAGCGCCTGAATCCAGCGCGACAGCGGCGCGGTTTTGGCGCGTTGCAGCGCTTCCAGAACCTTGGTTGCGTTTTTCTCGCCGAACACGCGCGGTTCGTCGTCCGTGCCGAGGTTCAATTTGCCCAACTGCTCCAGTTTCAGATTGAACAAGTCGAGCGGTTCCTTGACGAGGCCGCGTTCGATGAGTTTTTCGGCCACGATGCCGCCGAGCGACTCGATGTCGAGCGCCTTGCGTTGGGCGAAGTATTCGACGCGCCGGGTCTGTTGCGCCGGGCAACCCGCCACATTCTGGCAACGCCAGGCAACTTCCTCTTCCGAATCCGTGTCGCGCGAAGAGCGCGAAGGCAACGAAGAAGAAGGTGATTTATTTTCTTCGCCCCCTTCGCGGGCTTCGCGCGACGTTTTAGCGGTTTTAATTTTGTCCTTTGCAATCGGCCCGCCGCATGCGGGACATTTGCCGCCAACGTGTTTGAACAAATCAAATTCCTTCGCGCCGGGCGGACGTTTGGTTTTCACCACCTCGAAGATCTCCGGGATGACCATGCCGGCCTTGCGGATGACCACGGTGTCGCCAATGCGGATGTCTTTGCGGCGGATTTCGTCCTCGTTGTGGAGCGTGGCGCGCGAGATGGTGGAGCCTTGCACGAAAACGGGTTCGAGTTCGGCCACGGGCGTGAGCACACCGGTGCGCCCAACCTGCACGGTGATGGCCTTGAGCACGGTTTCCGCCGGGGTGATCCACGGTACAGGCTTGTGAACAATCGCGTAACCGGGGGCGCGCGCGCGGCCGGGAATACGCGCCCAATCGGCGAGCGTATTCACCTTGAGCACGATGCCGTCAATCTCGTAGGGTAATTGCCGGCGCAGATCGCGGTCTTCGTCGTAGTGTGCAACCACCTTTTCGCGGTAAATCTCCAAAACCTCCTCGATGCCGTCGCACACCCACCAGAGCTTTTGCGTGGGCAGACCGAATCGGGCGAGGGCTTCGAGCATTTCGGAATGTTTCTTGAATGGGGTGGCTGCGATGCCTCGTCGCAAACTGGGTGGTGGCGACGCCTCGTCGCTGGCTGAAAAAAAGTCTGTTTGTTGTTTTTTAGAAGATGCGACGAGGGCGTCGCTGCTACTGAACGCGCCGGTGGCATAAAACACCGCGCGAATGGGACGTTCTGCCACGAGTTTCGGATCGAGCTGCTTGAGTGTGCCGGCGGTGGCGTTGCGAGCGTTGGGAAATGGTTTTTCGCCGGCGGCGGCGAGTCGGGCATTGATGGCCTCAAATTCCTTTGTGGCCATGTAAGCCTCGCCGCGCACTTCAAGCAGCGCGGGCGGATTTTTCAGATTCAACTCCAGCGGAATGGCGCGGACGGTTTTGAGATTGGCGGTGATGTCATCGCCTTCCGCGCCGTCGCCGCGCGTGACGCCGAGCGCCAGCCTGCCGTGACGGTAATGCACGCTGATGGACACGCCGTCCACCTTCGGTTCCAGGACATATTCAATGCGGTCGCGGCCGAGCTGTTTGCGAACGGTTGCGTCGAACGCGCGGAGTTCGGCGAGCGTGTTTTCATCCTGGGCCCGGTTGCGTTGGTCGCGGTCGGGTTCTTCGTCCTTGGTCGGATGTTCGGCGGCCTCGACCTTGTCGAGCGAGAGCATCGGCACAAGATGTTTGACACGGGCAAAACTTTCACTGGGTGCGCCGCCGACACGTTGGGTGGGCGATTCCGGCGTGATCAGGTTGGGATTTTTTCTCTCCAATTCCTGTAATTCCTTGAACAGCTGGTCGTATTCGCGGTCAGTGATGAGCGGATGGCCTTCGACGTAATAAGCCCGGTCATGCCGGCGGATTTCGTCGGCGAGCCGGGTGTGGCGGTTTTTGGCTTCGGCTTGCGTCACGTGGAAATGATTATCGGATGCGTCGCGAAAGAAAATTCTTTTTGACTCTGTTATCAGCCAGTTTTCAGGGCTGGCCGGATTTTGCGCGGATGCTGACGACAATCCAAAACTCGATACACGACCACGGTGTTATCCGCTTCCAGCTGGTAATAAACGGCGTAAGGAAAGCGTTTGGACAGCAGCCGATGAAAGCCAAAGACCTTCCGATGAACCCCGGCGTAAAGCGCAAGCGAATCTATATCCGAAAAAAGTGAATTGAGAAAATATTCTCCGATGCCTTCACCCTGCCGCTGGTAGAAATCCCGCCCGTCCGCCAGGTCATTAAAGGCGGACGTCAGAAGGCGGATTTTCACGCCTTGCCCTTCCTTAATTTGGTCTTGGCTTGCTCCCAGTCCAGAAGCGTTTCTTCACCACGCACACGACGTTCGGAAGTTTCGCGCAACGCGTCGGCGTGCCAGGCAGGGGATTCGAATTCCGCGTCCTCCCGGCTTAAGTCCGCCCACAACGTTTCCATGAGCTTCAGTTTTTCCTGACGGGGCATCCGTTGGATTTCGAGCGTACTCATGCCCTAAACATGAAGCGCCCCAGCCAAAAATGCAAACGCTCTTTGGATTGGGCATAACGGACTTTGGCTTCGCGGAGCGTCATCGCGGGAATGTTGCCACGAGGCCACGGTCAAAGGACAGTTTTTTCGTGAGGCTGCGGGCAGCCTTTTCAGGCCATAAGTCCGTTTCGAAGCCGACCTGCCGGCAAACCGGCGCCGGTCAATGGGTCAGCGGATAGATCAGCCCCGCGACGCACAGGAGGAAACAGCAGAGAATCACCACGATGACTGTGCGGTCGAGCGGGCCGAACCTCGGCTCTTCGGAACGATTGGCAGGAACAATCGCGGTGCGTACGACATTACCGCTTTCGCTCTCGCTGTAGGCGATTTTAGTCATGGCCGGTTGTTCAGCATGGCTCGGGCCATATTGTGCGAGCCAGTTAAAAACTGAAAAGTTGTCCCAAACGACCCGGTTCAGCACGAACAGTCCTGAGATGTGACACTCAAACCACGCCTGAGGCGCGTGGATTTCACTCCCTGTCCAAAGTACAAAAATTGCGCGCATCAACGGGACATCGGCCTTAACCAGCTTCACGTGAGAGTTCACTTGCCGGGCTGGAAGAATCGGAAAAACTATTTTGACCCGGCATGGGCACAAGTCCTACGCTGGGTTATGCGTGGAAATCTGGCAAAGGCGTTTGGATTGGCGAACACGGAATGGTTCCGCCGGGCGCAATTGCCGAAGTCCTATACGGATTTGTTGGGGCGTAAGCTGTTCCTGTTTCTGCTGACGTTGCAGGGGCTGGCGGCGTTCGCGCTCATCACGCTGGGTGTCATTTTGCGGAAATTCCGGACGGCCCGGAACGTCATCGGGCCGCGCATCCGGCAGGAAATCGCGCGCGCGGGCGTGGCGTTGTTGCCGATGTTTTTGTTCGTGGCGCTGGCATTGGGATTTCTGGTCATCGGACAGACGATTTCAGCCCTGGCGCGGGTCGGGGCGACCGAATATCTCGGCTCGACGATGGTGATTGTGGTGGTGCGCGAGCTGGGGCCGTTGCTGGCGGCCATGCTGGTGCTGGCGCGCGTGGGCACGGCGCATGTGATCGAACTTGGCACGGCGCGGGCGACGGGCGAGGTCGAGGCGCTGGAGGCGCTGGGCATTGACCCGGTGCATTACCTGATTGTGCCGCGGGTCATCGGCATGGCGGTGGGCGTTTTTTCGCTGACGGTCTATTTGATCATCGGCGCGCTGGTGAGCGGGTATTTGTTCGCGTTTTTGCAGGACGTGCCGCTCACGCCGGGCGATTATTTCAAGCAAATCGCCGGGGCGCTGGGCTGGCTGGATTTCGTGCTGCTGGCGTTAAAGACCATCGCGTTCGGCTTTTTCATCGCCATCGTGACGTGTTACCACGGGCTGGCGCGGCCGCTGCGGCTGGAGGACGTTTCGCGGGTGACGGTGCGCGCGGTGTCGCAGGGCGTCATTGTGTGTGTCCTGATTGATGCGCTGTTCATCCTGCTTTACCTCGTCACATGAGCGACCCGGAAAACACGGCGGTGATTGAAATGCGCGACGCCAGCGTCGGCGCCATGCGCGACATCAGCTTCATCGTTTTGGAAGAGGTTGACTGGTCGGTGGCGCCGGGGGAATTTTGGGTGGTCGCCGGCCAGCAACATTCGGGCAAAAGCGATTTGTTGAAGCTGACCGCCGGGTTGATGTCGCCGGTGCGGGGCGACTGCCGGCTATTCGGGGCGGAGACCCGGACGTTCGACGAGACGAAACTGGCGGAACGTCTGCGGGTGGGATTGGTGTTTGCGGGCGGCCAATTGTTCAATCACCTCACCCTCCGGGAGAACGTGGCGCTGCCGCTGGAATATCATCGCGGTTTGCCGCCCGATGAGGCGGCGCGGGCGGTGCAGACGTTGCTGGAACTGCTGGAATTGACGCCGCTGGCCGAGGTCACGCCGGCCAACGTAAGCGGCAACTGGCGCCAGCGCGCGGCGCTGGCCCGGGCGCTGATGCTCAAGCCGGAACTGCTGCTGCTGGACAATCCGCTGGCCGGTCTCAGCCCGCGGCACCAGCATTGGTGGCTGCAGTTTCTCGACCGGTTGTGGCGCGGACACGATGGGTGCGGCGGCCGGCCGATGACCCTGGTGGTGACGACGGAAGATTTGCGGCCCTGGCGGAGTGAAAACCGGAAATTTGCGCTGTTGCGCGACAAAAAATTCTTTCCCCTGGGCGCCTGGAACGATGTAGCATCCACGAACGATCCGGTGGTGAAAGAATTAATGGCCGCAACGGTTGAATGGACCTCTTAATCTTAATCGTCATCATAATCATCATCTGTTGGTGATTGCGATTAAGATTAGGATCAGGATTACGATTAAGAAATAATTTATGGCCTTGCAAGACCTGACCCCGCAATTGCGCACGCGCCTGAGCCGCATGGAACGCGCGGTGGGCTGGTTTGTGTTTGTGGCGGCGGCGCTGCTGCTGTTCGGTTTCGGCTATTACCTTTACCACACGGCCGAGCGCAAGGGCTGGTTCGTCATCAAGGCGAAATTTCACACCTACATCCAGAGCTCGGCCGGTTTGAGCGTGGGTGATCCGGTCTATATGATGGGCTTTCCGGTCGGGCAGATTGACAGCGTCCATCCGATGCAGCCGCGCGACCCGCACAACGTCGAGGTGCTGTTTGAAATTCGCGACCCCTTTTTCCGCTACATCTGGACCGGCGGATCATATGTGAAAGTCAACGCCGCCGGATTTCTCGACCAGCGGCAACTGGAAGTCACGCGCGCGACGAATGGCTATGCCGTGGTCGTCACGCAGCCGGTCTCGGTGAAGACCCTTGAAGAACTGAAACAGTTGGTGACGGAAGCGCCCGGCCAATGGCAGCTTTCGCAGGATGTCTTCTATGAAAAAACGAACCTGGTCTTCGGCGCCTTTACGGCGCTGGACGAAACCAATCTGCAACGCATCGCGGAATTAAAGCCCGAATCCAATTCTCTTTACGTTTACAACAACACCGTCAACCGCAAGCGGATCGTGGCCTCGTGGGACGGACGGGTGCATCGTTACAAAATTTTCAAGCCGGGCGATGACCTCGCCTGGCTGAAAGCCGTGGAAGCGCCGCCGGTTTCCGACCAGTTACAGGCGATGGTCACCCAGTTGCAGCAGGCGTTGCCGGGCGTTCTGGCCCTGACCAACAAACTGGCCGCCGTGCTGGACAACGCGGCCAGCGTGACGTCAAATCTTAATGTCACGCTGGTCGGGGCGCAGCCGGTGATGACGAATCTCGTGATCGTGAGCGCGCAATTGCGCGAGTCGGGCGGGCTGGGCGTCTGGGCGCTGGGCACCAATGGCAATGAGCAATTGCAGGGCGCGCTGACCAATGCCAACGCATTGCTCGCCGACACCGACACCCATCTGACCACGATTCTCGTGCAACTGGCCGGCATCACCAGCAACCTCAACGCGCAGGTGCAGGCCAACACGAACATGCTGGGCACCATTTCCAAAACGGTTGGCGACGCCGACGATTTTGTCCAGGGATTGAAGCACCACTGGCTGCTGCGCTCGGCGTTTAAAAAGGGAAACCAGGGAGACGCCAATCCGCCGCCGCCGAATTTGTCTCCGCCGCGAACGCGTTGAGGCGTCAAGCCGGCTGCCGGAGAAACCGGCGCAGGCGGTTGAGCATGGTCGAGGCGAAACGTTCGTAGGGCATGAGCACGCGGCCGTGGATCTTGATTTCGTTGATCGCCGCCAGCGTCATGCAAAAATCCAGGTCATGAAAGGCGCGGCCGTGCCGGACCCGGCGCAGCCAGCGGCCCAGGTCGGTGATTTCCTCGATTTCATCCTTCGGGCCGGGATGAAACGACACCCGCCATTCGTCCCGGCGCAAAAAGCCGTCGGCTTCGTTTTTGGTTTCAAACCACGGATCGCACAACAAAATGCAGACGGATTTTCCGGAGCTGGCGCCAAGCCGGTAGAACACCACGCGCTTGTCCGCCTCGCAAAAATGGTCGAACGCGATGTCCAGCGCGTCCTCGGGCAGCGGCGCGAATTTGGTTTGGAAGCCGAGGTGAAAACCGCCCTGGGCGGTGCGCGATTTTTCGAAGCAAAGATTTTCCTCGAAGATCCAGCGCAGCTCGGTGGCGTAACCGCGCTTGGCGAGCAGTTGTTTCCAGGCGTCCAGTGCCTCGGTCAGGGCCGGGCGATTAAAGGGTGTTGGTGAACTCATGACGGGGACAGTTTATCACTGGTTTTGGCGAAACCAATCCACAAATTGCGCAATGCCCTCCTCGATTTTGACGCGCGGCTGATAGCCCAGCAGCGCCCGGGCCTTGGTCAGGTCGGCGTAGGTGCGGGGCACGTCACCCGGTTGCAGGGGCAGGCGCTCGATGATGGCCTTTTTGCCCAGCGCGCTTTCGAGCAGTTCAATGAGCCGGCTCAATTTGACGGTTTGCGATCCGCCAAGGTTGAAGATTTCATAGGCAAATTTCTTCTGCGTGCAGGCGATCATGCCGTCCACGATGTCGCTGATGTAGGTGTAATCGCGTTCCGTGGAACCGTCGCCGAAAACCGGGATGGATTTGCCCTCCTGGATGAGTTTGGCGAATTTGTGAATCGCCAGGTCCGGCCGCTGGCGCGGGCCGTAAACCGTGAAAAAGCGGAGCATCACCACGTCCATGCCATAAACGTAATGGTACACATGGCCGAGGGCTTCGCAGGCCAGCTTGCTGGCGGCGTACGGCGAAATGACCGAGAACACCGGGTCGCTTTCCGAGAACGGCACCTTGGTGTTCACGCCATAGACCGAGGAGGAGGAGGCCAGCAGCGCCTTTTTCACCCCGTGCCGCCGCGCCGCTTCCAGCACATTGACCGTGCCCTCGACGTTGACCTGCTGGAAAAATTCCGGTTCGTCCAGGCTGGGCCGGACGCCGGCGCGGGCCGCGAGATGAATCACCTGGTCAAACCGGACCTGGGCGAACAGGTTTTCCAGGGCCTTCACGTCGGACAAATTTTTGGAGACGAAGGTGAACGGTTTGCCGAGCGCCGAAATTTCGTTGAGGTTCCTTTCCTTGACCGCCGGGCTGTAAAATGAATTCAGGTCATCCAGGGCCCAGACGGCGTGGCCGTCGCGCAGCAACCGTTCGCAGACGTGCGAGCCGATGAAGCCCGCGCCGCCGGTGACCAGAAAGTTCATTGCCGAACGCTAACAGCCGGAGTGTGGTCTGTCGAGTGCGGGCAAACTAAAACGTCGAAGCGGCTGGAAAGTTTACTCCTGCTGCTCCAACTCCCTTGGCGGAGCGGGGGAAAAGTTTCAGCCAACGGGCGAAACGATGAAAACCGCGCCGCTGGCGAACGGAAAATCTCCATCAAGAATTACGCATTCAATACGTCAATCAACTGCCGCAGGCGGCTGTAATCGCGGCGGTTGAAACCGAACGCGATGCGCGCCAATCCCAGGTGGTCCTTGTCATGCATTTCTTCGGGGGTTGGCTTGATGGATTTGATCGGCGAGCTGGTGATGATGTCGGCGAAGTCCTTGTTCATGGCCGCGATGGCGGCTGCCGACGGCGCGGTTTTGAGCCGGATGACGAGCAAATCCTTCACGAACCGGCTCGAGTGAAAATTTTGGTAAAAGCGCGTGATGATTTTCACAGCTCCATCCGCGCTGTCGGTGATCTGGTACAGACTCAGGTCTTCGGGAGAGATCAGCTTGTCGCGCAGCAAATGTTCGCGCACGTTCCGGTCCCACGTCTTCCAGTAAGTGCCGCCGGGCCGGTCCATGAGCACGAGCGGCATGAGCTGGCTCTTCCCGGTCTGCATGAGCGTGAGCGCCTCGTAACCCTCGTCGAGCGTGCCGAAGCCGCCGGGAAACAGCACGATGGCGTCCGAGTGCCGGATGAAAATCAATTTGCGCGTGAAAAAGTATTTGAAGGTGATGAGTTTTTTGTCCTCGGCGATGACGGGGTTGGCGGACTGTTCCCATGGCAGGCGGATGTTGACGCCAAAACTGTTTTCCGGCCCGGCGCCTTCATGACCGGCCTGCATGATGCCCGGGCCGGCGCCGGTGATGACCATGAATCCGGCCTTCACAATTTTGCGCCCGAACTCGACGGCCTGTTGATATTCCCGCTGGCCGGGCGCGGTCCGGGCGGAACCAAAAATGGTGACCTTGCGAAAATGCGCATAGGGCGCGAACAACCGGAACGCGTAGCGCAGTTCCCGCACGGCGGTCTGGATGACGCGCACGTCGCCGGTGTTTTTGACGTCGGTCAACAGTTTCAGCGCGTTTTCAAGGATGTCGGCGACTTCAACTTCGTTGTGGCCGCCGCCCTTGAAGGCGATGAGTTCCCGGATGTGCTTTTGCAGTTCCAAATCGGCGGCGGACTTCGTCGTCGGTTTCGGTTGGTTCATGCGGGCAGGATAATTTTGTGGCGGACAAAAGCAAGGTGTCGCGCGAAGACCGCGAAGTTGATTTCAACCCGCCTGCTTCGCGCTACGTTTTGCGCGTTGACAATGGGCGGGGAATGACTACAGTGCACTCCCATTTTGCATCCTGCAAGGAAAGGAAGTGAGTTGCGTTGACCGAAATTAAATTAAAAAAAGGCGAGTCAGTGGATCGGGCGTTGCGCCGGCTGAAGAAAAAAGTGGACCGCGAGGGCACTTTGAAGGTCGTGCGCAATCACCGGCATTTCGAAAAGCCGAGTGAAAAACGCCGCCGCAAGGAAAAGGCCGCGCGTTTTTCCGCGATGCTGACTGCGCGTTACGCGGATCTGTAATTTGCGATTTCCAAAGCCGGGCGTGTCCGTTTAGGATGCGCCCGGCATTTTTTATGTATTCGTTTTCCACCTGCTGGAATTCCCACCGTCACATTGACGGCCGCGCCATGCTGCGCGAAATCCGCGGGCTGGGCTTTGAATACGCCGAGCTGAGCCACGGCGTTTCCATCAGCCTCATGCCCGGCATTCTGGACGCGGTGGGCGCGGGTGAGATCAAAATTTCCAGCCTCCACAATTTCTGTCCCTTGCCGATGGGCGTGACTCATGCCGCGCCGAACCTGTACGAGTTTTCCGCCGAAAAAGATTACGAACGCGAGCTGGCCATCCGTTATACGCGCAAGACGTTTGAGTTTGCGGAGCGCGTCAAGGCCGCGGCCGTGGTGCTGCACCTCGGCAGCATCGAGTTGAAGGATTACACCGGCCGGCTGTGCGACCTGCTTGAACGGGACGGAACCAAAACGCCCCAGTATGAAAAGCTCCTCGCCGAGGCCGTGGCCAAACGCGAGGCTGCCAGGGGAAAATTTGTGGCGCGCACCAACGAAGCGCTCCGCGAGCTTCTGCCCGAAGCCGAAAAGCGCGGCCTGAAACTTGGTTGCGAAAACCGCCAGGCGCTGGAGGAAATTCCGCTCGAAAGCGATTTTGCGGCGTTCTTTCGCGAGTTTGCCAGTCCGAACGTGGCCTACTGGCACGACCTCGGCCACGCGCAGATCAAGGAAAACCTCGGCCTCATCCGGCACGTGCAACACCTGGAATCACTGGCTGGTCGCCTCGTTGGTTTTCATGTCCATGATGTGCAATTTCCCGACCGCGACCATTCCGCGCCCGGCACGGGCATGATTGATTATGCCGCGCTCAAGCCGTTTGTGAAACCGGAGCACATCAAGGTGTTTGAACTCGGCCCGGGGCTGCCCGTTGAAGCCGTCAAATCCGGCATCGCCCACGTCAAAAAAATCTGGGGAGACGGATGATTTGCGATTGACGAGTTGACTGGCAAGCCGGCGCGCAAATCGTATATCGTAAATCACAAATGACCACCACGGCTGGCATTTCATCACGCGAACTGGCGGCGGGAATTGTCCTGCGCTTGCAACAGGCGGGATTCAGCGCGTTCTGGGTCGGCGGTTGCGTGCGCGATTTTTTGCTCGGACGCGAACCGCAGGATTACGACATCGCCACGGACGCGCGCCCGGAGCAAATCGAAAAACTGTTCAAACGCACCATCGCCGTTGGACGCAAATTCGGCGTGATGGTGGTCGTTGAAGGCGAACACCAGTTCCAGGTTGCCACCTTTCGCGCCGAGGCGGATTACCAGGATGGCCGGCATCCCGAGCAGGTGACCTTCAGCAACGCCCAAGCGGACGCGCAACGGCGCGATTTCACCGTCAACGGGCTGTTTTACGATCCGATTGCCGAAAAGCTTCACGATTGGGTCGGCGGTGAAAAGGATTTGCGGGCCAAAATCATCCGCACCATTGGCGCGCCGGAGGAACGGTTTACCGAGGATCATTTACGCCTGTTGCGCGCACTCCGGTTCGCCGCGCAACCGGGTTTTGAAATCGAACCGCAAACCTTTGCCGCCGTCAAAAAGCTGGCGCCGAAGATTGAACTGGTCAGCGCGGAACGGGTTCGCGATGAACTGATCAAGTTGTTTTCTCCGCCGCATGCCGCGCGCGGGCTGGTGCTGCTGCTCGAAAGCCGGCTGCTGCCGGGGGTTTTGCCCGAACTCATCGCCACGATTCTTTGCCGGCAATCGCCGGATTATCATCCGGAAGGCACCGTGTTCGAACATATCCGGTTGATGCTTGAAAAACTGCCGCCGGGCGCGTCTCCCTCATTGCCGTGGACGGTGATTTTACATGACATCGCCAAGCCGGCCACGGCCGAGCGCGATGCCGCGACCGGCGCGATTCATTTTTACGGCCACGAGAAAGTCGGCGCGGCGATGGCGGAGAGAATCCTGACCCGGCTCCGGTTCCCCAAAAAGCAAATCGAGGAAATCGTCGCATGCGTTCTAAATCACATGCAGTTCAAGGATGTGAAACAGATGCGGAAGGCGACGCTGCGGCGGTTGCTGCTGCGCGAGACGTTTCCGCTGGAACTCGAATTGCACCAGCTCGATTGCCTCGGCTCGCACGGCAATCTGGACCATTACGAATTTCTGCTGGCGCAGGCGGAGGAATTGAAACAGCAGCCGGCGCTCCATCCGCCGCTGCTCACGGGAAATGATTTGATCGAGCTGGGCCTGAAACCTGGTCCGGCGCTGGGCGCGTTGCTGGAGGAAATCCGCGAACTGCAATTGTCGGATGAATTGAAAACCCCGGACGCGGCGCGCGCGTGGGCAAAAAAACGGCTGGCGGCGCATGGCGGATGAACCGGTTCAATTGCCGGTTGACGGCGTGCTGGATTTGCACACGTTCAATCCGCGCGAAGTGAAGGATCTCGTGCCGGATTATCTGGCCGCGTGCCGGGAGCGGGGCATCCTTCAGGTGCGCCTCATCCATGGCAAGGGCATCGGCCATCTGCGCCGGACCGTTCACGCGATTTTGAAAAAGCATCCGGAGGTCATTTCCTTTACCCTGGACCATCCGCAATTTGGCGGCTGGGGCGCGACGCTCGTATGGCTTCGCCCGCTGCCGTCCGGCGGGTGAGTTTCGTTTGCGAACCAGGCAGGTTTCACCGGGTTGCCTCACCGGAAATGGATGCCGCCGTTGACGCTACTGGCCTCGACGCGTGCGCTGCCGTTGCCGAGCGTGCCCTTCAGTTTGCTGCTGACCGGAAATTCCTTTTTGACGACCAACGCGGGAAATTCGCTGCTCAGGCCGCCATTGACCGTGCTGGCCGAAACGGTTGCGTCGGCGTTTGCCGGCAGGGTGGCCTCAATGTGGCCATTGACCGTGCTGAATGACACAGTTTGATTGCCTCCGAGCGAAGCCAGTCCCGCCTCAATCCCGCCGTTGACGGTGGAAAGCTTCAGGTCGCCCGCTGTGTCCCGGGTCTGTAATCCGCCGTTGACCGTGGATGCCTCAATATCGCCGGACACATCCTCGATTACAATTTGCCCGTTGACGCTGGAAATTTGTTTGAGGCGCGCGTGTTGCGGGACTTGGATCGCATAATCCACTGTGGCATTGTTCCTTTTCCAGTCTCCGGACCACAACCAGCTCCAGGAAAAACCGGTTTCCCCGGGTGGCAGTTCCGTGTGGATGGCAATTTCGGTCGGGGACGAGTTAATGTTGATTTTGACGGCTTCGACGCTTTCCGGGGTATTGCCATGTTTAAGGGCCTTGATGGATACTTCGTTCCGGTCCCAGCCGGCGATTTCGATTCGTCCATTGACGTTGTCGAGATGGAACCGGCCCCCGGCGGATAGCGGAAACGTTCGGTTGAACCGCTGTTGAAACGGATCCGAGGTTGAAAGGTCAGCAAGGATTTTTTCCCGGTGTACGTAGGCTTGGCTGGGTTTTTCGACGGGTTGGGGCGGTGGTGGCGTTTCTACCACACCTGTTGCTGACGCCGGCAGGATTTCAATACCGTTGATTTCGGGATTTTCCTGCTGATGGATGAAGTAAATGTTCAGGTTGCCATCGGTCACTTCCACATTCACGGATTCGACGCAGGCGCGCTGGGCGCCGCCAGCCTTGTCCCAGACATCGAAATTCTTGAATTCGCGGCCTTCCACAATATACGTGAATACCCGCCCGCCCGGTCCCTTGATGGCGTCGTAGGTTTCGGCGAAATGCAATTTTACAACATAGTTGCCATTCGGAACCGGGTACGAAAACGAGGTCATGCCGTATCGTTCGCTTTGGTACAGTTCCGGATCCTTGGTATTGACGATCGCCAGGTTGTCGGAGCGTTCCGCGATTTGCCCGTCAGCAAAACCCTGGTCGGCCAGCCACAAATTGCCTTCAGAATCCGTGAGCGGCTGGGACGAACCGGCTTTGATGCGAATCGGCGGGGGCACCGGCGCGGGTGCGGCATTCTCCGGCGGTACCGAGGGCACGGGTGTCGCCATTTCCGGGGTTGATGAACCGCTGGTCGCGTCCGCGCGTGCCGTCACGCCGGGTTTTCCGCCGAACAGTGATATTTCCGGGAAGACTTCATGTGCGAGCACGACGATAAAAAAGAGGCCGATGACGATCACGCCCGCCCCGGCGGCCAGGAGCCACGGCCCCGGGCCGGTCCGGGATGGGGGCAAAGCGGTTGCCCGCGCAAACGTTTCCCGCACGTCCGGTTGCATCAGAATGATGAGCGCCCAGATGCCCATGGGCAGGCCGATCAGGCTGCAGGCCACGATGGACAAGATGGCTGCGGCCATGGCCCAGGCATGGCTCCGGAGCCGCAGCATTTGAAATGCGCCGAACCAAATCAACAGACCGGGGATTACCTTGAACAGAACAATCGCGACATCGGCCATGCCGGAAAAGGAGCCGATTCCAAAATTACCCAGCAGTGTTTCCGGCCAGTGGTGGTAACCAGAGACGAAGAACAAAGCGGTCAGGGCAGAAAGCAATTTCCACAGAGCACCAACCATGAGGCCCACGGCCGGTGCCACAATCCTGCCGGTGTGGGCGGTGGGCATTTCCCCTGGTGTCAATGGTGCGGGCTGGGAACCGGCACCGGTTGGAGGAACGGTTCCACACGGCGGCGGCGTTGGTGGCGGCCCGGTGATTGGGCTGCCAGCGGCTTTCGAATCGCCGTTCTGCGGATGGAGCCAGTGGGTGATTCTCTTTCCCTGGCCATCGCTGAAGGCTTTGCAGACGATTAAAATCCAGTCAATCGTGGCCCAGATGGCGCAGCCGCAGATCAAGAATCCCAGCAGGATTCCCAAGGTGGGCTGGTAATCTCCACCCGTGGTGGCGCAGGCAATAATCAAGAGGATGCATCCGCCCAAAGCGGCCAGTTGCACGCAGGCGGTCCAGATTTTTCCAACGTAAAACCGGTGCGCGCCGAACACGCCGAAAAAGAAGGCCAGCAGAAATGCCGGAAGAACGGCCTTGTCGCTGGTGGTTTTGTTGGCGGGTATTGAGAAACCAGACGGCGTATTGCCCGCTTGGGCGGCGAATCCCGCAGCCGCCATCGTCGGCGTTCCCGCAATCGTGTCCACCGCGGTTTTTACCTGACTGGCCTGCTGATAGCGGCGCGATGGCTCTTTTTCCAACGCTTGCAGAACCACCTCGTCCAGGCGCACGTCAATTTGAACCTTTTTTGACGGCGGCTGGAATTTCCCCAGCGGCAGTTCGCCCGTGAGCATTTCATAGAACACCACGCCGAGCGAATAAATGTCCGCGCGATGGTCCACGGTCAGCGGTTTCTCAATCTGTTCGGGCGCCATGTAATGCGGCGTGCCGATAACGTGACCGGTTTCGGTGAGATGGGCAGGGCCGACCTGCGGGTCGGCCTGGACGCGCAGCAGCGCATCCCGACCGTCGAACATTTTCGCGATGCCAAAATCCGCAATCTTTACCCGGCCCTTTTTATCGATCAGCAGATTTTCCGGTTTGATGTCACGGTGGACGATGCCTTCGTTGTGGGCGAATTGCAGCGCGTCGCAGATTTGCGGAACAATGGCCAGCGCCTGTTCCGGCGACAGCTTTCCGGCGTGTTCGACTTCACGCAGGTTGGCCCCATCCACAAATTCCATTACCAGGTAAAAAAGCCCTTCCGGTTTGCCCTCGTGGCCGCCGACGTGAGGAGGCGAAACGGCGCCGGTTGCCGTGGCCTCCGTCTCGTCACCCCGGCGGCTGCGGATACAGCCGAAGTCATGGATGGCCACGATGTTGGGGTGGTTCAAACGCGCCAGGGCGCGAGCCTCGCGGTTGAACCGTTCGGCAAAGCCGGGATCGCCCGCGATGGCCGGCGGCAGCACCTTCAGGGCAACCAGACGGTCCAGCGCCGGCTGGCGCGCCTTGTAAACCGCCCCCATGCCGCCCTTGCCGATGAAGCCGAGGATTTCGAGCTGGGGAAAGAGTTGGGCGATTTCCTCGACGGGTGGCGGCACAAAGCGCTCGGCGGCGGCCTCGCCGGAAACGCCGGGTTCGGTCCCGGTGGGAAAGCCGGACTTGATGAGGCATTCCGGGCACAACCCCAGAGGCACATCCGGTGGCAGCGGCTTTCGGCAATTCGGGCAGATTTTTTGCGTTTCCATATCAGGCATCCTTCCATCCATTACTGAGGAAACGGCGGCAAAAGGTTGCGCATAAAATCGTCAAATCGTTGAGGGTTGAACCGTGGAACCGGGGTCGCGGCCCGTAACCGGTTCTGCCATTCAATGCCTTACTTTGCCAGCACGGCGAATAGATGGTGCAACTCTGCGTTCACTTCGCCGGGGCTGGCCACCGTCTGGGCGATTTCGTCATGCAGCAACTGGCGATAACGCTGGCGCAGGCGATGCACCGCGGATTTCACCGCGCCTTCACTGACCCCAAGCGTCACGGCCAGTTCAGCATAAGGCTGGGCGGTGCGGTCACCCACGAGACACGGGTGCAGCGCGGCGAACAATTCTGCCTTTCCTTCCTGCTCGTACTCGGACCGAAGCCGTTGCAGGACCTTGTCGAGCAATGTCAAAGCCCAACGCCGTTCATAGTTTTGTTCCGGCGTGACGTTGTCCGCCGGTTCATGGCCATAACGGGTTTCCGCCGTGTCGAATTGCAGCGGCACGGGCAGGATGCCGCCGCCGCGCTTTTGCGCCCGCGCCTTGTCCCATTCGTCAGCGAGAAAATGGTTCATGGTCGACAACAGAAAGGAGCGGAACCGCCCCTTTTGCTGGTCGGCCTGTCCCACCCAGTTGCGCTCCAAGAGGCGCGCGAAAAATGCCTGGGTCAGGTCCTGGGCATCCTCCGGCGAATGGCCGCGGCGCCGCACGTAGGCATAGAGCGGATACCAGTAGGTCTGGCAGAGATTCGCCAGCGCCGCGTGCGCGCGGGTCGTGTCGCTGCGTCCTGCCGTCAGCACGACGGACCAATGGGTGGTGACAAACGTGGGTCGTGGCGGCGCATCATGCCCGGTCGAGGTTGTGCCGGAGGCCGAAGCGGGGGAGGGCGTGGTCACGCCGCCAGACTAGCGGTCGGTGCGGAAAGCGCAAGCCGTTCAAGGCTGGGTTTTCAAATCAACCGGCAGAGATGCCACCCGAGAGTTTACCGCCTGCAACAGTTTGTAACGAATCTTCACACCGGGCGGGCTGTCGGTGTAGCCGGTGATTTGCAGGATACCGGTACTGCCTTCACGAGTTTGGAAAAATGTTATCCAGCCTTCTTTGCTGGTTTTTTCCACGAGGAAACCCGGAATCACACTACCAAAAGTTTTTTGGCCCGTGGCCGCAAGGAAGGCAGAACGTTCGCGCGACATCTCGCGATTGAAATCGTCCGGTCTGAGTTGCAGCCAATCATTTCCGTCACGACCAAGCGCGACCATATCCAGACATTTCAAAGCAATCCGCCCATCAGGCATATCCTGCGCGATGGCATCAACTCCGTTCCGGATTGCCCACGCGGCAATTTCTGTATGCGCACACGCTAAATTGGTGCGCTGCAATTCCACCAATTCCGGCGGCAGAGAGAAAAGTTGGCCAGAGTCCAGGTCAATCGCGCAATCGGTAGCAACCTCACGTGAATCGTTAAGCGTCCGTTCAATTTCCGGTCCGAATATGACAGTTCCTGTGTCGTCGGGCGTTGACGGAGCATTCGTAATCGAACTCGCTTTACTTTCTTCGAGCGCCTCGGCCTGGGTGCCGAAATAGAGCGCGGCGAACGGTTTGCCGTCAGCAAACATCGAAAGGTGGGGCAGGCCGGGAACGATGTGCGGGTGAACCAATTCAAAACTTCCACGACCTTCGGAAATGCTCATGGTCTGCTTTGCGCCTTCGGGAAAGCCCGGTTGGTTTGTGGAAGTGATATAAAGAGCCAGCGATGCTTGATGGTGACTGACGAGATTGAAATGGCCTGTCACCACCATCTGTTCCGGGGTTCGCTCCACGGAGGTGATTTCAATAAAATCACCTTGGGGAAACCAGGCCTGGCCGATGTAATCGGATTTGACCGGATGGGAGCGGCCGGCAATCAGATGCGAAAAGACGGTCTTCGACAATTCGTAGGACAGAATCAGGACCAGAATGAATGCCGCAAACCTCCAGGTGGTACCGAAGCCGACTGACCGGGCACCCGTCGGATTTGCGTTCTGTGGATTTGCCTCGTCTGCCGGCCGTTTCCCTCCGTGGCGCGTGGCGCGCCACCGCCAGTTTGAAAACAGTCCGGCGGCGAGTCCGGCCAGAGTTCCGACGATGCCACCCGCTATTATTCCAAGGAAAATATTAAGCGGAATATTCGGTCGGAAAGGACGCCACGGAGTCAGTGCGCGATCAATCATTTCCCCCGTGTGTTCGGGCGGCCGGGCGCAATAGGTTTCGGCAATTTTGTTGGCAATTTCCGCCGCCTCCTTCGACGAGTCGCTGTAGAACCGGATCTCAATTACGCTGCTGCCGCGCACGGGTTGAACTTCCATCCTGCGCTTCATCAACATCACGGTCTCTTCGTCGCTTAAGACCTGGCCGTCGTTAAATTTCTGTCCCCAGCGCTGGCCCAGATTCAACGAAGCGGCGACCGGTTCCAGCACCGGCTGAGATTGAAGGACTTCGGACTCGGTTTGGAAATGATACGGGTCCTGCGCCGCCGGCGGGCCGGCCATGCGGACGAGCGCAATCCCCACGTAGGTTCGTGGCAAAAGGAGCGTGACACCAATTGCCAGAGTAGTGATGGCCAGAAAGACAATAAAACCGGTCAAGGCTCCGCGGTGAAGAGGCGATTTGGTGGCCGCTGGCGCAATCCCATTCTGATTTTTTCCCGATTCGACTGGAGCGGACTCAGGTCTGCCGCCACGCGGCGCGGACGTTTGCGCGATCGTCTCCACCTCCGTTTTGAGCACGCTGGCCTGTTGATAGCGGCGTTCCGGTTCTTTTTCCAACGCGTGAAGAACCACTTCATCGAGTCGCACATCGATCTGCACTTTTGCCGACGGCGGCTGGAATTTTCCCAACGGCAGTTCGCCGGTGAGCATTTCATAAAACACCACACCCAATGAATAAATGTCCGCGCGATGATCCACCGTCAGCGGTTTTTCAATCTGTTCCGGCGCCATGTAATGCGGGGTGCCGACGGCTTCCTTGGCGCCCGTGAGGGTTTGCTGGCCGGTTTCCTCGCCCATCATCTTGGCGATGCCGAAGTCCGCAATCTTCACCCGGCCGGATTTATCAAGCAGGATGTTCTCCGGCTTGATGTCGCGATGGACGATGCCCTGTTCGTGGGCGTACTGCAGCGCCTCGCAAATCTTCGGCACAATCGTCAGCGCCTGAGCCGACGGCATCTTGGTGGCCTGCAGCAACTGTCGCAGGTTCAGGCCGTCCACGAATTCCATCAGCAGGTAATGGAGGACCGGCGTCGCGCTCGCCTGTGCTTTTTCAGAGGGAGACAGGCTGGGAGCCTGTCCCACGGTGCCGAAATCGTAAACGGTGACGATGTTGGGATGATTCAACCGCGCCAGCGCCTGGGCCTCGCGTGTGAACCGCTCGGCGAACTGGGCGTCCTGCTCCTTTTCCCGCGCCAGGATTTTGAGCGCGACGAAACGGTTCAAGCGCGGTTGCCGCGCCTTGTAAACCACGCCCATGCCGCCGCGGCCGAGACATTCAAGGATTTCCAGTTGCGGGAACAGCGACGCGATTTCGGCGGGCAGCGGTGGCGGCTGGACGACCTGGGTCCCATGCGGGCCGGCGCCACCCGGTCCCTCCGTCTGGGTGGCGAAACCGGCCTTCAACATGCATTCGGGGCAAATGCCGCCCAGTGTGGTGGGCGGTACCGGCTTGCCGCAATGCGGACATTTTTTTTCGTCGGCCATAATTCTGCTTTCACTCTGTACAAAGGAAGGATTGGCCAAAGGTTACAGCAAATCTTGATGCGTGAAACGTGAACCGTGAATAGATCATGCGTCTTGATTCACGAATCACCTTTCATGTTCCAGCCAGTGTCCGGAACAGATACCGCAGTTCGTCCTCAACTTCTTCCGGACCGGACACGGTATCGGCGATGGTCTCGCGCAGCAGCGCGCGATAACGCTGGCGCAACCGGTGAACAGCCACTTTCACCGCGCCCTCGCTCATGCGCAATTGCCGGGCAAGTTCTGCATAGGGTGCGGCGTCGCTCTTTCCGGCCAGCGCGACCCGCAGCGTGTCAAACAGCGCGCCTTTACCTTCAGCGCGATATTCCTCGCCGAGCCGCTGATAAACCTGTTCGAGCAGCGTGATGGCCCAGCGATGTTCAAACGCCTTTTCCGGCGTGAAATTTTCCGCCGGGATTTCACCCAGCCGCGTCTCGGCGCTTTGCAGGTCGAGTGTAATCACTTTCCCGCCACCGCGCTTCTGCGCCCGCGCCTTGTCCCATTCGTCGGCGAGGAAATGGTTCAAGCTGGCCAGCAGGAAGGAACGGAACCGGCCTTTCTCCGGCGCGACCGTGGCGACGGCGTTACGCTCCAGCAATCGCGCGAAAAATTCCTGGGTAAGGTCCTGGGCGTCCTCGGGCGAATAACCGCGCCGCCGCACATAGGCATAAAGCGGATGCCAGTAGGTCTGGCAAAGGGTTTCGAGCGCGCCGCGCGCGCGGGGGGTGTCGCTGCGGCCCGCCGTCAGCACGACGGACCAGTGGGTGGTGACAAAGACCGACCGTGGCGGCTCGGGGTGAGTCGAGGTGGATTCTGACGAGGCTGACCCGGAAGTGCTCACGGCGGGAACGTAACGCCGCCCGCGCTCACAGCGCAAGCCCGCTCAACCTTCAAGTTTTTTGCGCGCGAACTCGAAAACCGCCGCGGGCGAAAGTGCGTTTAGACATTCGTTCGGTTTCGAGTAGGTGCAATGCGATTTAAGGCAGGGCGAGCAGGGCAGATCGATTTGGAGCACATCGTCGAGCTGGCGATACGGGCCGGTGCGGCGGGGTTCGGTCGGGCCGAAAAGTGCGACGAGCGGCTTGCCGAGCGCAGCCGCCACATGCATCGGGCCCGTGTCGTTGGTAATCATCAAATCGCAGAGCCGCACCCACTCGACCATTTCCAACAGCGAAGTCTGCCCGCACAAATTGAGGCAACGTTCCGGGTCAGCGCGCGAAACGATTTCGCCGAGCGGTTGGTCCTCCCCGCCGCCCAGAATGGCGAAGCGCACGCCGGAAAATTTTGCCGCCAGAAGCCGGATCAGCACGGTAAAATATTCGACCGGCCAGCGTTTGTTCGCCCAGCGCGCGCCGGGTTGGATCGCGATCCAGTCCGGTGTCCGGCGCTCCGTTTTGCCGGGCCATTTTCGTTTTATTTCAGCGGCGATTTGCGGACGCTCCGGCAGCCATTGAAAATTTCCGTGAACGGGCACGCCGAGGTGCGGCAACACGGCCAGATACCAATCCACCGCGTGGGTGTGGAACGAGGCGCGGCGGACCGCCAGATCGTAAAAGCCGCGCGCGCCTTCGCGGACCTCGTCGAGGCCGATGAGAAACTTGCCGCTGGCGAGCCAGGCGAATGCGCCGCTGCGGGCGAGGCATTGGAGGTCGATCACCCAGTCGAAGTTTTGTTCGCGCAACCAGCGGAGGCTGTGGAACATTTCCGGCCAGTGTTGGGGGGATGCCCAGCGCCGGCGCTCAAAGCGGACGACGCCGGCCAGATCCGGATCCCCTTCCAGCAACGGGGCGAGATTGGAATCTATCCACCAAAAAATTTCGCTGGCCGGCAGATGGCGCTTGAGCAATCGCAAAACGGGCAGTGCCTGGACCACGTCGCCCAGCGAGCTCGGTTTGAGAATCAGGATTTTCAATTTTTAGCAGCCACAGACAGACCCAAATGAACACGGATAAAAAATCAAAACGCAATCCTCCGCGCAACGCTGTGTTTATCTGTGGCCCTGATTGAAAGATCACCTTCCCACTTCCAGCCGTTCGGCCAGGCGTTCGGGCAGGCCGGCGGTGCGGATTTTCTTCTGGGCGGTCGCGATGTCGTATTCCAGCCGGCGCAACTCGATGGTGCCGGCGTCCGCGTCGTAAATGACGTAGGCGGCCTTGGGATTGTTGTCGCGCGGCTGGCCGACAGCGCCGACGTTGATGAAATATTTTTTGGCCGGGTCAATTTTAAATTTGGAATAGGTGCCGCCGCGCACGACGGTGTCGCGCATGAAGGCGACGGGCACATGGGTGTGGCCGAAGAAACAGATCTGGGTGTTCTGGTAGGGGAAACTGGCGGCCGCGGCGAGCTTGTCAAAGACATACCCCCAGCGCTGGGGCGCATCGAGCGTGGCGTGGACGATGGTGAAATTGGAGACCATCCGGGTGTATTTCAATTCGCGGAGCCACAGGCGTTCCTCGGCGGAAAGCTGGGCGCGCGTCCAGCGGACGGCTTCGGCGGCGTTGGGGTTGAACCCTTCCAGGTGGTCGTCCGTGGAGCAGTATTCATCGTGATTTCCCTTCACGCAGGGGATGTCCATGCTGCGGACGATCTCGAGGCATTCCTTGGGGTTTGCGTTGTAGCCGACGACGTCGCCGAGGCAGACGTAATGGGTGGGCTTCTGTTGTTCAGCGTCCGCCAGGACGGTGCGGAACGCCTCCAGGTTGCCGTGAATGTCAGCGATGATGGCGAATTTCATTTGCGTCTATCGAATAATCTCAAATCCACGTAATTCATTTTGCGCGTCACTCCACGAGACGCTTTCGTCGCGTATAAATCCGGAAAGTCCCGCGTCGCGAATGGCTGTGCGAAAGGCTTCCAGTTCCGTGCGTGCCCCTTCGGCGATCACTTCCACGCGACCGTCCGGCAGATTGCGCACGGTGCCGGTCATTTCAAATCCGGTGGCAACGGTTTTCGCCGTGTAACGAAACCCCACACCCTGCACGGCGCCCGAGTAAAAAATGCACAGGCGACAACGCTTCATGCTGGTGCTTTGACCGGCGTTTGTCCCGACACAGCCTGATAAAGCCAAAGCTGGCGACGGGGCGCAATATTATATTACAAGATTTGGCATAAAGATTTTTCCAAGTTTTGTATTTGACCGTCCAGAAAATTTACAGTAACCAGCACGGGCTGCACTTATGAAGCGGAAGAGTTCGGGTGTCCTTGGCCGGCAGCGCATGGCGCACACACAGCAATGTTGAACGGAAAGTCATTTTTGGCGGTTGATTTTGGGGCCGGCAGCCTCAAGCTGGCGACCTTTGAAATCAACGAAGCCGGCGGTTTGCGTCTGAAAGGTTTCACCCTGAAGCCGCTGGGGCCGGCGGGCGCGGCGGAAGCCACGCGCGAAGCCGCCCTGCTCAAGGCGTTGCGGGAGACCCTCGCGGAAACCGGCGCGGGGGCGCGGAACATCAATGTTTGCGCGCCGGGCTTCCAGGTGTTTTCTAAATTCGTCAAATTGCCCCCGGTGGACGCGGGCAAGGTGACGCAAATCATCCAATACGAGGCGCAACAAAACGTGCCGTTCCCGCTGGCGGAGGTGGTTTGGGACTACCAAATTCTGGGTTCCAGTCCGACGGGCGAACTGGAAGTGCTGCTGGTTGCGATCAAGTCCGAGATTGTCGAGGGATTGTTTCGCATTGCCGAGGAGGCGAAGCTGCGGCTGCAATTGTGCGACGTGTCACCGGCGGCGCTCTGCAACGCGTTTCGCTACAACTACGGCGATCTGGAGGACTGCACGATGTTGCTGGACATCGGCGCCAAGACGAGCAACCTGCTCTTTTTCGAGAAAGGCAAGGTCTTTTCCCGCAGCATCAGCCTCGGAGCCAATTCCATCACCCAGGATTTTGCGAGTGAAGCGAAGTTGAAATTTGAAATCGCCGAGCAAATCAAGGTGGCCGAGGGCTTTGTCAGTCTGGGCGGCGCGTATGAAGAGCCGGAGAATCCGAATCAGGCGGCCATTTCCAAGATTGCCCGGCAGTTCATGACGAAACTGCACATTCAGGTCAACCAGACGATCCAGTATTACCGCGGCCAGATGGGCGGGGCCGCGCCGCAGCGGCTCTTCCTGGCCGGTGGCGCTGCCATCATGCCTTACACGGCGCAATTTTTTGCCGAAAAACTCAACGCTCCGGTCGAATACTTCAATCCGTTCCGCAATGTGCAGATTGATCCGGCGGTGAATCTGGAGGAGCTCGCGCGCGTGGCGCATTCCCTGGGCGAGGTTGTCGGGCTGGGCCTGCGCAACCTGGCGAATTGTCCGGTGGAAATGAATTTGATGCCGGAAAGCACGCTGCACTGGCGCACCTTCAATGAAAAGAAACCGTACTTCACCGCGACGGTGTTCAGTCTCGTGGCGGTGGCGTTCGCGTTTGGTTTCCTCCTGGAAAAACTGGCCAAGTCGAAGGAGGACGAACTGGAAAGACTCCAGCCGGAAGTGCAGCAACGGCAGGAGAAGGCGGATGAGTTCAACCGGATTTACACCCAGGTGGGCACCGCCCAGAAGAATGCCGCCCAAATCGCGGCCTGGATGAATGACCGGTATTATTGGGGCGACCTGCTGGCTGAATTGCGGCGCGTGCTCATTCGCTCCGAAGAAGGCGTCCAGAAGAAATTATCTGCGCAAAGAACGGGGGTGCAGGCGGGCATCTGGATCGAACAGATGACCACCATGAATTCGATGGGGTCGGCGCTCAACGCCGCAGGTGGTCCGCCGCGTTATAACAACGGAATGCCGGGGAACGAGGCGCAAACACAAACGAATCAAACCGGGGCCATGACCTTGATCTGCCGGGCGGTGAGTTTGTCCAAGGTGGATCCCGCGGCGAACAGCAGCATTGCCTACACCTTGGAGAATGAATTGCAAGCCAGCCCTTATTTCGATCCCAAGGCAACGCAACTTACCGGCCAGATCAACACGGAGGATGCTTCGGGGACGTTCACCTTTGGGATTTCGGCGGTGCTAAAAAATCCACTGAATTTGTAACATGGTTTGGATAAAGAGAAATTTGGTTTTTGTCATCGGCGCCGTCATTGCTGCGGGATTGCTGGCGACGGCCGGCGTCTATGACTACCAAAACTGGCAGCGCAACAACGCGGCTTTGGATGCGCTGAATCAAACCTACGCCACGTTGCAGAGGTTAAACAGTCAAAATCCCTCGCCCGGCAATGACAAAATTGACAACATCAAAACCGCCCGCGAGCAGGGAGAGCAGTTGCAGAAATGGATTCAGCAGGCCGGGCAATACTTTCAGCCCATTGCCCCAATACCCGATTCCACCGATGGCGTCACGGATGCCAGATTTGCCTCCGCGCGGGACCACACCCTGAGTGAATTGCAAATCGAAGCGGGTACTGCCAGCGTCATCCTGCCGCCCAAATACGGTTTCTCTTTTGAAGCGGAACGAACCCTGGTTAAGTTTGCGCCCGGCAGCCTTGATGCGCTGGCCCGGCAGTTGGGTGAAGTGAAGCTAATTTGCGAAATTCTCTACACGGCCAAAATCAATTCTTTGGATGGTATCCGCCGCGTGCGGGTTTCGGATGATGATACCGGCGGGCCGCAGTCGGATTTTATCGATCAGACGGCGGTGACCAATGGGCTTGCCATTTTTGAGCCGTATGAAGTGACCTTTCGTTGTTTCAGCCAGGACCTGGGCGCGGTCTTGTCAAGTTTCGCGTCGTCGCCGCACGGGTTTATTGTGAAAGGCATCAACGTGCAACCGGCGGTCGGGGCAACGACACCATCTGCCGGTGGCGGTTTTGACCAACCGGTGACCCCGCCGGCTTATCCATCCACTCCTGCCTTTGCCGGCCGGGGGGGCTTGCAAACGGTGCTCAATGAGCAGCTTTTAAGCGTCACCTTGGATATTGATATCGTCAAACTGTTGCCGGGGAGTTAAGCGCATGGATTTCCTAAAAAAACATTACGAAAAGATTTTGCTCGGCGTTGTATTGCTGGGGCTGGTCGGTGCCGTGGTGTTTTTGCCCTTTTTGATTTTGCACGACCGCAACTTGTTGGACGAAACCCGTATGGGGATCATTTCACATCCCGTCAAATCGCTGGTGCCGCTGGATCTGACGGCGGAAAGCGACACCACCCAGCGCCTGCAAATGCCCTGCCGGATCGATTTTGAGACGACCAACAAGCTTTTTAACCCGGTCGAATGGCAAAAGGCGGTGGACGGGACACTCATCAAAATCGAAAGCGGCAATGAAGTGGGGCCGGGAGCTGTTGTGATTACCCGCATCAGCCCATTGTATTTTGTGCTGACGCTGGATTCGGCGGAGACCAATGAAATCGGCGCCCGTTACATCATTGGCGTGGAACGCCAGGCGGCGCCGGTGCCCTGGCAGCGGGTCAAGCGGCAACATTATGCTTCCGTTGGTGAAAAAAATGAGTCGTTCACCATCACTGACGTGCAGGGACCGCCCGCCAATCCAACCCAATTAATTTTGCAATTAACCGATTCGGGTGAGCTGACGGCCATATCCAAAGACAAACCGTTTCGCCGCGTGGATGCCTACATCGCAGCCTTAAAATACAGTCCGGAAGGCAAAAACTGGCAAGACCAGCGCGTGGGCGACGATCTGAAATTTGCGGGCGATGATTACATTGTCGTTGCCATAAACCAGAACGAGGTGGTACTATCCGCCAAATCAAACCAGAAAAAAACAACGTTAACTTACGATTCCAAATGACACCTGCTCGCAATCGCACCCGCGTCGAGCGGTGCTGATGCCGACAAACCTGATTTCAGCCATGACAAAAGCAGTTTCTGTCCCACTCGGTCTTATTCTGATACTGGCTGGCACTTTCGTGTTGCCAGCCCAAACCAACAGCCCGGTCGATCTGGCGGTCAGCGAAGCGGTTTTGCGTCAAGCCGACACAGTGGTTCTCCGCCAGAAACTGGTACAAGCCCGGGATGCCGCAACGCATGGGGATTTGGTGGCTGCCGCCCGGCTTTACGAGGATGCCTACTCGCTCGTGCAGACAATTGGCTCGGGCATTCCCGCCGAGACCGAGGATACAATTTCAGGACTCGTGGCCGCGAGGTTTGAGCTGGCGCGTGAAGCCCAACGCCAGGGCGATATCAAGGATTTGCTCGATGCCGACACGCAGATCAGCCGCGTTTTGAAAGTGGACCCCAAAAATTCCGCGGCGCTTGACTTCAAGAGGCGTAATGACCGGATGATCGCCGCCCTGCGCGGCCAGGTACCCGACGACACGACCCTTCAAAAGGTCCCTGCAATTGCCAGCGAGAAAATGGAAGCTGATACACTGGTGCGAGACGGCAAACTGTTTTACGAGATGGGTAAATTTGAAGAAGCCCAGGCCAAGCTGGAAGAGGCGCTCAAGCTGGATCCGGTTAATGAAGCCGCCTTTTATTATTTGAATCTGGCCAAACAGGGCATCTATGCGCGCGAGGAGCGGATGCATACGGTGGATAATGCGACCCGCATCGTGCAGGTGACCAAGGCATGGGAATCGCCTGTGAGAAGCACCGGCCCGTTGCCGATGCCCAATCCGTATGCCACAACCAATCTCATCCATACCGGCCCCGGACGCGAGGCCATCATGAGCAAGCTTGACCGCATCCGGCTCGACAAGGTGTTTTACGATGGCCTGCCGTTGAGCGAAGTCGTTCGCAACCTGAGTGAACAGGCCAAGTTGCGCGACCCGGACAAGGTGGGCATCAATTTTCTGATTAATCCCAATCTGGACAATTCAGCGTCGGTCACCACGACTGCGACCGGTGCCGCAGGTTCCCCATTTGGCGGCCCTGGCCCTGGCCAGGCCGGTGCTGGCGCCGGTGGTCAGCAGATTGACCCAACAACCGGTTTGCCGCTTTCCACAACTCCCACGGTGGGCGGGGAGGCGGTGGATGTCAATTCCGTCATTGTTCGGATCAACCCGGCGCTCGCCGATGTGCGTATGGCGGATGCGCTGGATGCTATTGTCCAGGTTGCGGACCATTCCATTGAATATTCCGTCAATGATTATGCCGTTGTATTCTCAGCCAAGGGACCGCGTTCACCCCAGCTGTATTCACGGACGTTTAAAGTGGATCCCAACACCTTTGTGCAAGGCTTGGAAAGCGTTGGATCGCTCGTTTTTGTAAACAGCAGCAGCGGCGGTAGTGGCGGCAGTGGCGGCAGTGGTGGCAGCAGCGGCGGCGGTGGTGGCGGCAGCAGCGGTGGTGGTGGTGGTCAAAATTCGTCCAGTGTCGGCCTTCTGGCAATTGTTAATGCCGCGCCTGGTTCGGCTGGGTCGCGCTCCAGCAGCGGCGGCGGTGGCGGCGGTGGCGGCGGTGGTGGTGGTGGTGGTGGTGGTCAAGGAGGTGGCAACGGCGGATTGGATTTCGTAACGACAACGAACAGCATGGTGGATGTCAGTTTGGCAGCCCGAAATTTCTTCTCGAGCCTGGGAGTAAACCTGCTCCCACCGAAAAGCGTTTTCTTCAACGACCGGCTGGGGCTGCTGTTTGTCCGCGCAACCATGCAGGATTTGGACACCATCGAAAGTGCCATTCAGGCGCTGAACCAGGTGGCGCCCCAGGTTCACATCAAAGCCCGGTTCATCCAGGTGCAGCAGAACGACAACGCCGGCCTGGGTTTTGACTGGTATTTGGGACAGTTCAACATCGGGAATTCCGTTACCGCCCAAGGCGGCACTGCGCCGTCATCTCTTGCTCCGGGCGGGTCTGTGCCCTTTCCGGGTCCCTCCGCCGCCAATGCGCTGTTACCTTCAAGCACGGATCAACAGATCACCAGCGGCCTGAACAATTCAGCACTTCCCACCCTCGCCACGATCACCGGCATCCTGACCAATCCCAATTTCCGCGTGGTGCTCCATGCCTTGGAGCAACGCACGGGCACCGAGGAACTGGCCGAGCCGGAAGTCACCACCACCAGCGGACGGCAGACCGAGATGCGGGCCACACAAATCATAACGATCATCACGGGCTACAACTTCCAGCAAGGCTCGGCGCCGGTCACCAGTGGTACCGGCACCGCCACTCCATAAATCAACAATTTTTTGCAATCGAAAAATGAAAAATCACAAGCCCAATTGGATTTCCAAAGCCACGCTGCTCATCTTGCTGTTGATCGGCGTGGGTGCGGTTGAATCTGTTCGCGCACAAATTCAACCTGGCACCTCGGCGGTTACGCCGGTGGAGCAGGTCTTGGAAACCGGTCCCATCCTGGACGTTGTGCCCTATGTTCTTTCTGATGGTTACACCGTCAACCTTACCCTGATTCCGTCCCTGACGGAGTTCAACGGTTATGACACCCCTCCCAGCGTTGCCAACGTCACCGGCGGCCTCAATGTGGTGCAGTTGCCCACGGTCCTGCCGGATTTCACCGTGCGGCAGGTTGTCACCACGGTAAATGTCTGGGATGGCCAGACCGTTGTTCTGGGCGGGTTGATTTCTTCACAAACCCAGAACGAGAATGACAAGGTGCCCGTGATTGGCGATTTGCCGATTCTGGGCCGCCTCTTCCAAAGCCAGACCAAGACAGCCATAAAAAAGAACCTGATGATTTTTGTCACTGCGACGATTGTGGATCCCGCGGGCAACCGCGTTCATTCGGATGACGAACTGCCGTTTGCGCAAAGCACCATTCCACCGCAGCCACCCGGAGCCGGACAGGCGACTGAAACCGACCGACGGGTGACGTTGCCGCCCCAACCATAACCGGTTGGTAAACCGGCGTTGGTCCGCACCGTTCAATGACACGGGGAGCAAGCCTTGCAGCGCAGATGATTTTATGGACCGGTTGCTGATTGTTGACGGACATGCCTACGCGTATCGCGCCTTTCACGCGATACGTGATTTGCGCGCTCCGGATGGCCGGCCAACCAATGCGCTGTACGGCTTTATTAAAATGCTGACGAAGCTTCGCGCCGTCATTGAGCCGACCCATTTGATTGTGGTTTGGGACGGCGGGTTGAGCGCGGAGCGCATGGCGTTGCTGCCCGAATACAAGGCGCAACGCCCTCCCATGCCGGACGATTTGAAACCGCAGCTTGATGAAATGGCCGGGTATCTACAGGCAGCGGGGATGGTTTCATTCTGCCGCGAGGGCGCGGAGGCCGACGATTATATCGCCTGTCTGGCGCGCCGGGCGGCGGACGCGGACCTGGCCGTGGTTATTGCCAGTTCCGACAAGGATTTCATGCAACTGGTCTCGAAGCGGGTTGGATTGTTCAATCCGAACGATAAAACCGAAATGATTTGGACGGACGAACAGGTTCGTACGAAGACCGGCGTGGAACCCTCGCAAATCGTGGATTGGTTGAGCCTGACCGGCGACAGTGTGGATAACATTCCCGGAGTGCCCGGGGTCGGCCCCAAAACCGCCGCTGAATTGTTGAATCAATTTGGATCGATTCGCGCCTTGTTTGAACGGCTGGATGAGGTGAAGTCCGAAAAACTTCGCGCCAACTTGCACGCGGCGAAGGACGCCGTGCAGCGCAACCGCGCCTTGGTACGCCTGCGCGATGATTTGCCATGCAAATTTTCGCCGGCGGCGCTGGCGGGAAGGCCGGCGGACGCTGCCCGGCTGCGTGAACTGTACCGGCGCTGGGGTTTCCGGACGCTGCTGGCAACCCTGGGGGAACCGGCGCGCGAGTGCCAGGCGGTTTTGATTTAGAAAAATGAATTTGAAAACAAGACTTGAAAGTCCGGTCCTGGCGGGCAATCCCGGTTCGTGCCGGTTGGATTTTGTTGGAGTAATTTTTGGACAAAATCACGGCCGGTGTTTAGAATGGCTGGAAACTTTTATGTCGCCGTTGTTCAGCCGTTCAACCGTCCATTGTAGTGCCAGACACTACAAAAAGAGTCGTAGCGTAACTGACAGACAAGGTCTCCCGGCTCGCAATAGGGTTATGTTATGAGTATGGTCGTTAAATTGGGGTTTTTCGCCCGCAAGACGGTCGCCGGCATTTGCTGGGGATTGCTGCTCGCGTTACCCGGCGTTGTCTTTGGCCAGACCGGCAATTTCACCACCAACGGCACCGAATACCCCATCGTCGGCTCGATGTTGGGGGATCAGGTTCTGCCGGATGTAGCATTGACGACCAATGACGGGGGGTTTGTCGTCTGGCAGGACAACATCACCGATGGTGACGGCTGGGGGGTGAGCGCGATGAACTTGTCGGGTTCAGGAAGTTCCTTCCGGGTCAACGTGCAGGGCGCTGGCGATCAGGAAAACCCGCGGGTGGCTTTGCTGCCGGGGGGTGGTGCGGCCTTCGTCTGGCAGGGCGGACCGTCCGGCTACCAGCACGTCTGCGCGCGGTTTCTTTCTGTGCGCGGCACCTGGCGGACGACCAACGATGTGTCGGTCAACACCTTCACCAATAATTTTCAGGTCAATCCCGCCATCGCCACCTTGACCGGCGGCAACGTCATCGTCGTTTGGGGGAGTTTTGATGAAGTCGGCCCCAGCAGCTTGCAGGACGTCTATGGCCGGACTTTTTCAATGTCGGGCACACCGATCTCCGGCGAATTTTTAATCAATGAGTTCACGAATTACAATCAGCGCACGCCGACGGTGGCGGCGCTGGCCGACGGCGGTTTTGTGGCCGCCTGGGTCTCCGAGCAGGAACGCGTGGTCGGCGCGCCGAATGCCAATGCGGTGCCCCCGAGCCAACAATCATATCCGAGCGTTGACATTTACGCGCGGCTTTACAATGCAAACGGCAGCCCGCGGAGTGATGAATTCCTGGTCAATGCCGATTCCAATCCGTGCGCTCACCCGAGTGTGGCCGCCGGTACGGACGGCGGTTTTATGATTTCCTGGGACGCGCACGACATGACCAGCCCGACCGCCAACAGCCTGGACATTTATGCCCGTTCGTATACCAGCGCCGGCGCGGGCAGCGGCAGCACGGTGGTGCGGGTGAATACATACCTTTATGGCGATCAATACGCGCCGCGCGTCAGTTCCTTGGGAACCAATTATTTGGTCGCGTGGACGAGCATGGCACAGGATGGCTCACGTGAGGGTGTTTATGGACAGTTTCTACAGGGGAACGGGTCGAAAATCGGGGGCGAATTTCAGGTGAACACCACGACGATCAGCTCGCAGATGCAGCCGGCGGCAGCCTCGGATGGCGTGAACCGGTTCCTCGTGGTGTGGACCAGTTACACCGGCAATCCTTATGGGTTCGATTTGTTTGCCCAGCGTTATCAAAACATCGGTGCCGCGTTGCAGCCGATGGCTGCGCCGTTTGTCAATGCGCCGTTCGTGGTGAGCAATAATGTGTATCAGCCGCAGTTGACGGTGTCGTGGTCGCCGATGGCGGGGCTTTCCATTTCCGATTACGAGGTTTATGTGAATGGTGCGACGACCAACATGGCGGTGGTCACCACCAATAACTGGACCATGACGGCGGCCAACGGATTGGCTGCCGGCAGTTCGAATTGGTTCCAGGTGGATTACGTCACCACCGACGGCAGCCGCTCACCCCTGTCGCCGGCGGCCGGCGGCGCGACGTGGAGCGGTTTGAACTATTACGGCATCCCGTTTGAATGGATGGAAAAATATTACGGTTACAATTTTGCAAGCTGGCCGGCCAACGTGAATGTGCCGCTCGCTCCCGGTGGATTGAGCCTCCTTCAAGTTTTCCTGAGTGGCGGCAACCCAAACGTTCCCAGCACCTGGCTGCAAACCACCCTGACCCAAACATCGCAGGGCATGCTCCTCAGTTGGAACACCCAGCCCGGCTTCACCTATCAGGTGCAGGTGCAGACGTCTCTTGGCGGTGCCTGGACCAATCTGGCCGCACCGCGGTTCGCGGCGGGCTCCAGCGATGAAATCAATGTCGGCGGTACGCCCACCGGCTATTACCGCGTCCTGCTCCTGCGCCAGTGAAATGTGTATGAGGCAATTGATAAAAAATATCTTGTGGATTGGTTTGCTGGCCGCTGGCCTGCAAACTTCATGGGCTTTTTCGTTGTTGGGGCCAAGCGCGGCGTATACGGGAGTTCCTGCCACTTTTGGTGACGCCTGGGAAGCGGAGATCATTGGTTTCGATCCGATCCCCAACTTTCTTGGCGCCCCGCCATACCTGGGCGCTGACGGGGTAGCCATTGGCCCGAAGAACATCGCCGAAGGCTATCGCCGGAACACGCCGGTGATTTATTACGCTTTCGACCAGAATTTCGCCGGCTATTTCGGCGCCGATGGCGAGCAGGCGGTCGTTCAGGCGGTCGCCGTTTTGAATGCGTTGACCAACGTGGATAGTTACAGCAGTAATTTGGTCGAATTCCCCTTGCAATCGCGGTCGCAAAATTATCAGGCGACGGTTTTGGGATTGCGGGATTTGAAATCAACGACGCTGTCCGTATTGGTGGAGCAAATGGGGTTGGCCGACTCCATCCGCTATGTATGGGTTCTGCACAATCGCCAACATTTGACGGGCGCCGCCAACTGTCCCGCAAACATGGATTATTTGGTGACCCTGCGAAATTACCCGGTCGGCGCCAGTCCGCTGAACCAGCTTCAATACTCGCTTTACGTGAACGGCGAACTTTATACTTACTACATTCCGATTGACCTGTGCGACCAGACGCCTGCTCCGCCCGACGCGGACGCGATTGAAGTGCCCGCGGATCCCCTGACCCAGACCGCGCCGGTCGCGTCGGGTGGCCAGATGGCCGCGGGGGCATTGGAAAATGGATTTTTTTACACCGGCTTGACCCGTGATGACGTGGCGGGCCTGCGTTCGCTCATGAGTTCAAACAACGTCAACCTGGAGAGTGTCGCCCCGGGAAGCACCTTGATCAGCGGCAGTGGCGGTTCGACCTTCACCAATTTGAATGACGAGTTCACGTTGATCTCCTCCAACCTGACGGCATTGGTCCTGACGTCCGCCACCAACAATCCCACCGCGTTGCAGGCGCTTTATCCGGGGCTGGTGATTACCGGTGTCAAAACCAATCTGTTCAGCGGCACTTACACTTATACGTTTGGCAATATCTATACCAATACCCTCTTTACCAACACTCCGGTTCAGATCCGGATTGTCAGCACCAATCTCGGTCCAATCAATAATCAATACGGCACCTTTGGCACCAATGTCACGACCACCACCACGACCGTCCAGTCGAACCTCCTTTCGGGAGATTTTTTCCTGATTCCCACCAACACCTGCGGCCTGGAGATTCTCCAGGTCGAGGCGACCAATGTTACGACCATCACCAACACTTTGGCCACGTTCACCAACATTTCGGGACTTTACACCAATTACATCACGACCAACTTCGTGATCTTGTCCACGAATCACACCCTGCTTGTGGCGCCTTGTGAATTTATAAACGGCACCACCAGCACAGCCACGAATGGCAACTTTGAAGGCATCGAGCGCGTTCAATTCGTGCGCGTGTCCGACAATAACATTGACCCGCTCACCGGCAACTTCGTCCTGCCGGTCACCAATACTTATTCCGAAATGGTCGTGCCGCTGGGAGGGGGCCAGGCCACCGTCGAGACGTTCCAAAGGGTGCTGACCCGGCCGGATATTCTCTTTTCCGCCGCTGACTTGTTGCCCGGACCGAGTGCGGCTAATGATTTGGTCGCCGCCTATGCCCGGAACGTTAATTTTAATTTGAGCAATATTCTGCCCGGGCTGGCCGGACCGGGGACCATTGAGCCCGGCACAACTGCTGCAACTGTTACAACTGTTACCTTCAACAAGGTCGGCCCCATACTCGAAAATCTATCCCCGGCCACTTTGAGTGAAGCCTCAGCAGGTTTGGACGGCTATATCTGGGGTTCGTTTGACAGTTCGACCAACGATCCAATCCTTTATCCCAACGGCACGAGCATAGCGACCTTGGAAGGCGACGCGCTCATCCAGATTTCTCCGGCCGCTCCGTCGTTGCCGGATGCCATCAACGGCCAGGCTTACAGCGTCACACTGTCCGTAACCGGCGGCCAGTCACCTTACACCTGGCAATTGGCGTCCGTTTCCCCGGCCTTGCCGACCAATTTGACCTTGTCAGCGGGCGGGGTCGTTTCCGGCACGCCGAATGAAAGCGGGACGTTTGAGTTTACCATTCAACTGAATGATGCTCAGGGGCACTCGGTGCAGAAAAATTATTTGATTACGATTCACTAAACCACGGCTGTCAAATGAAAGCATTTTTTTCCAAATCCGTCGGCCGGCTTCACCCCCAATGGCCGTGGCTGCTGGCGGGGTTGATTCTGTTTCCGCTGGCGGTGATGGCCACGGATTCGGGATACACCAACACCGCCGTTATTGCCTATCAGTCGAGCAGCTACGGCAGCACGGTTCCTTATTTGCCGAATATTGACGCGACCAACTTCTACAACTATGGCACTTGGGATGTTTTTACCGAGTTTTCCCAATTTCCGGGTTACAATACCGGCACGCCTTATCAAACCAAGAATACGCTGAACTACGACAATGAAGGCACCATGGTCGGCTCCGTGGGGTGGGAATTCGATTATGGGCCGCTTCCCGGTAACGGTGGTCGTGGCTGGTCGGCCAGCTTTTTTAACGATAGCTCGGGAACCATCCAAGCGGTGGACGGCGGTATTTATGCTTTGTATCCCAATTTATCCGAAGTCAGTTTTTTGTTGGTATCCGCTACAAACCTTGTAAACGAAGGGACCCTCGAAGCCGGCCCCAATGGGAAACTCGTGTTGAATGGCGGAACAGTTGATTTGTCTCTCAGCCAACTGATGATCACGGGCCTGTTGCAAAGCGGCGGCGGTATCAATGGAACGAATTTTACCCTGGACCCGGGCCTCTACGGTCAGTTTTGGGCGCAAACCAACATGCCGGCCAATTTGTCGGGTGGGCTGAATCTGTCGCTGATGAACAGCGCAACTCTGTGGACTGGATTCACGGTAGCCACACCGGTCTACGGAGTGCAGAATAACTGCTCTTCCAGCTTTATTCCAACCTCGATAGCCTCGTCAGGCCAGTTTCCTCCATGGACACCGACCGTTTCCAGCTATTTGGACTCTAACCCTACAGGCTCGAATGAAGTCCGGCAGGCAGTTTTTGTCAAATGCAGTTCCGCCGTAACTCCAAAAATTCGATTCACGCCCAGTTCAAACTTGACGAATTTGTTCCAAACCGTTGCGGTGCAACTGGCGGTCACATTGACCAATGCGTTTGACCTGTCGGTTAACACCAATACGGTTTATGTGGTGGATACTTTGGGCTCGGAGACCAATCGCGGTCTGTTGGTGAATTCCAATGTCAGTTCTTTCTATCTTTGCAACGGCGTCCTTTACCAGCCGGCCAATTATATCGTGTCCCGCTCAGACCCGTTTTTGCCCCAGACCGGCGTCAATGCGTTCGGAGCGGGCGTGCCCGGCTCCGGGACGCCCGCGCCCAACTTTCTTTACGACACAACCATGATTGCTGCCGCGGTGACCAACACTTACAGCGCCTATGATGTCTATGTTGACGATCTGGCGTCAGATCCGGTGGGTGCGGCGGCGGCAAATCTGCCCGGCCGGATACAGGTGAACGCGAATAGTTTGGATCTTACCCGGACGTGGATTGGCGCCTTGGGCGGCGTATCGCTTCAGGCCACCAACCTGGTCGGCAGCGCCGGCGCCGTTGTGGATTCTCAGAACCTGAGCTTTAACCTGGGTTCGACCAACGGATATTTGAATTTCATCAATCTGGCCAAGCTGCGTGTTTCCCGGCTGCAAGGGTCGGTCAACATCTGGAGCGCCCTTTGGACCAATTATCAGGTGGTGACAGTCAATGTTACCAACTCCGCGACAAATGTAATTCCCTTTTCGGTTTTGATCGTGGATGCGAGCTCGCTTTACTCGCAAGTGCAGGTGACGGTTCAAAATTTGATTTTGCACAGTACCAACATCACGGTCAGTGATTCCATGCTCGTGACCAATTCACTGCTGATGGATGGCCAAAGCTTTACGCTTGTGGGAAATCTTTCGATTGCTGCCCCGCTGACCTGGAATTACATCAGTGCGCCGACGCTGCGTTATTTTACCAATAACGGCACCCTTGCTGTGTCCCAGGACGCGCATTTTGGGGATGATACGGCGACGAACTATGCCGCGTTTATCAATAATGGAACCATCAATGTCGGTGGCGGTGAGACAATCAACAGCGTTTACTATCAAGACGAGGGGGTCGAAAATGCCACGGGCGGATACGCGGTGACCACTTCAACCGGCCTGGTTCAAAACGCCAGCATTACCTCCGGAAACTACCTGGATTTCACCGGCAGCGCCTTGCGGCTGAACAACGCGAATCTTTCCGCCGGGAATCAATTAAATTTCAACGTCACCAATTTCCTGTCCGACAACGGCGCCGGTTCGGGCAATGTTTTCCGTTGTACCAACGGATTCAATTTGCTCGCCAGGCCGGCGACCGGCGATTTTCTGGGAACCACGTTTATTACCACTGCGCCGGCCCGTCATACCGTGAACCACACCTGGGCCGGCCAGGATCTGGGCCCTATTGCCGCCGGATTTTCAAACAATGCCACCATCGGGATTCTGGCTTTGGTGGATGGGGGCACCAATTCGATTTCGGAACCACGTATCAACTTTAGCGGTACGGGCGTGGCCAACGGTCTGTACGTGGGCTACCTCGACATTTCCCAATGTTCCAACTTCCTGTCCAATTCGCTGGTCACCATCAGCTCCAACCTGAAAATTTATTTTGCCAGCTCCAGCGTGAACCCCACGAATTTGGATGGGCAATTTGGCGGACATTTGATTTATGTGCCGGGGGTTGCCGGCCAGTTTGCCAGCCAGAACACCAAGCTGTCCGCCGGCAGCTACAGCAGCAGTAGCGGTGGCACGTTCCAATTCTCCATCACCAGCCAGTCGGGACAGACCAATGTCATTCAGGCATCCACGAACCTGGTGAACTGGGTCCCGATTGTCACCAATGTCGGTCCCTTCAACTACACGAATACTGCGGTTTCAGGTTATCCTTACCGGTTCTACCGTGTCCTGATTCCGTAAACGCGGGTTCAAAGCCCATGAAAGTCTTCGGACTAACTGGCGGAATCGGCATGGGCAAATCCGTCGCCGCCCGGTTTCTCCGCGAGCGGGGTGTGCCGGTGGTGGATGCGGACGAACTCGCGCGCCGGTTGGTGGAGCCCGGCCAGCCTGCCCTGTCGGAAATTCAAGCGGTCTTCGGGGACAGCGTTGTCGCATCCGACGGTCAATTGCGCCGGGATAAACTTGCCAATATCGTCTTTGCGGACGCTGCCGCCCGGCAGAAACTCGAAGCCATTCTGCATCCGCGCATTCGCGAGCGCTGGCTCACGCAAATCGAAACCTGGCGTGCCGCGCCAAAGCGTGGCAACGGCGGGCGCGGGGAAAACTGCTCGCTGGCCGTGGTCGTGATTCCTCTGCTTTTTGAAACCAGGGCCGAATCGCATTTTGATAAAACCGTTTGTGTCGCCTGTTCGGCCATGGCCCAGCGTAACCGTCTGTTGGAACGCGGCTGGACGCCGGAACAAATCGATCAGCGCCTCGCCGCCCAATGGCCGGTTGGGCAAAAAATCGCCCGCGCCGATTTTGTCATCTGGACCGATGGCTTGCCGGACGTCCATGCGCAACAAATTGAACGGATGGTTGCCCGGGAGTGAACCTGCTTTCGGAAGAACATTTCCTTTTGCCGCCGGCTTCGGTTAAGCTGGACTGTCATGATTCTCACGCCTGATGAACTGCACAGCCTGGTTGGGTTGACCCACCAATCGCCTCACTCGCTGCTGGGGATGCAGCCGCTCGGCGATAAATCGGGCCTGGTTGTCCGCGCCCTTTTGCCCGATGCCGCCAGGGTTGAAATCCAGCCCACCCACGAAAAAGGCCAGCCGAAGTTTGAGCTGCAACGCATCCACAAAACCGGATTGTTTGAAGGCGTCACCAAACTGGCCACGCGCGTTTATGCCTATGACCTCGTGGTCACCGATCATCAGGGTCAGACGCGCCGGACGCGCGACGCGTTTTCGTTTTTGCCGACGCTGGGCGAATCGGATTTGTTCCTGTTCGGCAAGGGCGATGAGCGGCGCATCTACGAAAAGCTCGGCGCGCAATTGCGCGTGATTGACGGCGTTCCCGGCGTCAGTTTTGCCGTTTGGGCGCCCAATGCCCAACGCATCAGCGTGGTCGGTGATTTCAACCATTGGGACGGGCGGTTTCATCCCCTGCGGCTGCTCGGCGCGTCCGGCGTCTGGGAAATCTTTATTCCCGGGGTGGGTGAAGGCGCGCATTACAAATATGAGATTCGTGACGCGCACGGAAAAATCTCGCTCAAGACCGACCCCTATGGGTTTTTCTTTGAGGTGCCCCCGAAAAACGCCGCCATCGTCTGGAACAACCAGAAATTCAAGTGGACGGACGACGCCTGGATGAAACGCCGGCGCGAACACGTCCCGCTTCGTTCGCCGGTGAGCATTTACGAGCTGCACCCCGGTTCCTGGCAGAAAAAAAATATCGGCGAATCGTTCAGCTACCGTGAACTCGCCGGGCCGCTGGTGGCCTACATCCGGCGCATGGGGTTCACGCATGTTGAATTGATGCCCCCGGCGGAACACGCCTTTTATCCATCATGGGGTTACCAGGTGACCGGCTTTTACGCGCCGACCAGCCGCTTCGGCACGCCGGACGATTTTCAGTTTCTGGTCAACGCGCTGCATGAGGCCGGCATCGGCATCATCATTGACTGGGTGCCGGCGCATTTCCCGCGTGACGACTGGGCCCTGGCGCAATTTGACGGCACGGCGCTGTATGAACACGAGGACCCGCGCCGGGGCGCGCACCAGGATTGGGGCACGCTGATTTTCAATTATGGCCGCCATGAGGTGAATAATTTTCTCGTCGCCAACGCGCTGTTCTGGTGCCACCGCTTTCACGTGGACGGTTTGCGCGTGGATGCCGTGGCGTCGATGCTTTATCTCGATTACTCGCGCAAGCCGGGCGAATGGATTCCCAATCAGTTCGGCGGGCGCGAAAACATTGAGGCGATCGAGTTCCTGAAAAAATTCAATCACATTGCGCACACGGAATTTCCCGGGCTGATGACGATTGCCGAGGAATCCACCGCGTGGCCGCTGGTGACCCGGCCGCCCTATCTCGGCGGCCTGGGTTTTTCCTTCAAATGGAACATGGGCTGGATGCATGACACGCTCGGCTATTTCGGCCGTGAACCCATATACCGGAAGTACCACCAGAACGACCTTACGTTCGCGACGCTGTACCACCATCATGAGAATTTCATCCTGCCGCTTTCACACGACGAGGTCGTTCACGGCAAAGGTTCGTTGATCGGCCGGATGCCGGGGGACGACTGGCAGAAATTCGCGAACCTCCGCGCGTTGCTCGCGTATCAGTGGCTGTTTCCCGGCAAAAAGCTTTTGTTCATGGGCGGCGAATTCGGCCAGCGCGCCGAATGGAATGAAAACAGCCAGCTCGACTGGTGGCTGCTCGACGCCGGGCCGTTCCATCGCGGATTGCAAAAATTTGTCGAGGATTTGAACCGGTTTTACCGGTTGGCCCCGGGACTGTGGCAATCCGATTACGACCCTGCGGGGTTTTACTGGATTGACTGCGCCGATCGTGAGAGCAGCATTCTTTCCTTCGTCCGCCAGACCGACGACGGCTCCAACCAGCTGGCCGTGATTCTCAATCTCACGCCGGTTTTGCGGGAAAAATATCGTGTCGGACTGCCGCGCGCCGGCCGATGGCGTGAGGTGCTGAACAGCGATGCGGCCATTTATGGCGGCGGCAATCAAGGCAATCTGGGAGGGGTTGCTGCCGGAGAGATTTCCTGCCACGGCCAGCCGCATTCCGCCGAATTTTGCCTGCCGCCGTTGAGCGTGCTGGTATTTCAGCCGGAACCTAAAGCGTGAGTTGCACGATGCGTTCCTGAATCTGGCCGCTCCAGCGGTTGAAATAGCCGAACCAACGATACAGCTCCTCCAGCTTGGGTAAAATTTCCATCCGCGAGGCAGCGTTGCCGGCGTTCCACGTTTCATCCAGTGACTTCAATCCGCCGGTCAAATGTTCACCCCAGCTGTTCAATTTCCGTTGCAGCAAATTCAGCCGGTCAACCCATTCCTGCGCGCGTTCGAAGAGCTGGACCTGTCCCAGCGGCGAAGCGGTCTTGTTCTTTTCGGTGAGAAAGCCATCCGCGTTCCGGCAGGTCGTTGCGACTTCGGCAAACATATCGGCGAGGATCGGGGGGATTTGCTGGATGTCCTTCGGTTTCGCGCCGAGTTCCAGTTCGAGCAGGTGCCGCAGCCGCGATTTTGGCGCGGCCAGACAATGGTAGGCCGCATTCAGATCCGCGTAACGGCGGCTGGCCCCGGCCTTTTCCAGTTCGCCGGCGTTGTGAAAGCGATCAGGATGAAGGCCTGCGGCCAGCGTGAGAAATTTTTGCTTCAGCAAATCAGGATCAAGCCACGGCCGGCGCGGCTCGGCGAGCAGGGCAAAAGAATCAATCATTTAACCTCGAACCTCGAACTCCGAAGTTGGAACCGGCCCCGCCCGTTCGCTGTCCGGTGTTGGGCGTTCGGGGTTCGATGGTTTTTGGAACTCACGCGCTGAAGCTCTCGCCGCAGGAACAGGTCGTGGCGGCGTTGGGATTTTTCACCTTGAACCCGCCGTCCAGCGTGTCGAGGTAATCCAGTTCGCTGCCCGTGACGTACAATGCGCTCTTGGGGTCCACCACCACGCGCACGCCGCCGCTTTCGACCAGGATGTCGCGATGGGCCGGGTTGTCCTGCAAATCCATTTTGTATTGCAGGCCGGAGCAGCCGCCGCCCAGGACCGCCACGCGCAGCACTCCGTGGGGCCGGCCTTGCTTCGCCAGCAGCGTCGACACTTTTTGCGCCGCGCTCGGCGTAAGTTTGACCAATCGCTCATCCCCAACGCGAAAGGCCGGCGGGGAGGCTGGTTTGCTGGCACGGTTGGCAATCATTCGATGTGCCACAAGTTAGCCGCGGTTGCCGTCATCGTCAACGGGTTGTGCCATTTTTAATAATCAGCGTACCGGATCCGTCCGATTTTCATTTTTTATTTTGAATGTTTCATTTTTAATTTCCGTTGTGAAACTGATTTCCTGGAACGTCAACGGCCTGCGCGCCGTGCTGAAGAAAAATTTTCTCGATTACCTCGAAACGGCCACGCCCGACGTGCTGTGCCTGCAGGAGACCAAATGCACGCCCGACCAGGTGGAACAGCTCTGGCCGCAGCATTACACCACGTATTGGAATTGCGCCGAAAAAAAGGGTTACTCCGGCACGGCGATCTTCACAAAACAGCGTCCGTTGCGGGTCACCCCGCACATCGGCATGGCGGAACATGACCGGGAAGGCCGCGTGCTCACCGCTGAATATCAGGATTTTTTTCTGGTGAATGTTTATGTGCCGAATTCCAAGCGCGAACTGGAACGGCTCCCTTACCGGCAGGTGTGGGACGCGGATTTCCTGCGCTACCTGCAGGTGCTGGAAAAGCAAAAGCCCGTGATTTTTTGCGGTGACCTCAACGTGGCGCACACGGAGATTGACCTCGCCAATCCCAAGGCCAACGTCCGTAATCATGGTTTTACCATCGAGGAGCGCAACGGGTTTACTGCGTATGTGAAGGCCGGGTTCGTGGACACCTTTCGCGAGTTTGAGAAGGGCGGGGGCCATTACACCTGGTGGAGTCCGATGAGCGGTGCGCGGTCGCGGAACGTCGGGTGGCGCATCGATTATTTTCTCATTTCCCAATCACTGCGCCCGCGCCTCAAGCGCGCGTTCATCCAGCCGGACGTGCCCGGGTCCGATCACTGTCCCGTGGGCATTGAGCTGGGGTAAAATAAAATAAATTAGCTCGTGCATTTTATCTGGCGGCCTTATAATCACCATGGCACCGGACATTGCCATCAATGAAAATACTTCTCGTCAGTCCGCAGACTCCTGACACGTTTTGGAGCTTCCGGCACGCTGTGCGTTTCGTTTCCCGGAAGGCATCCATGGCGCCGCTCGGCTTGCTGACGGTGGCGGCCATGCTTCCGCCGGAATGGAAACTCAAGCTGGTGGACCTGAACGTGGAGCGGCTCAGGGATGAAGATCTGCGCTGGGCGGATTACGTGATGGTGGGAGCCATGATCGTGCAGAAGGATTCGGTGCGGGAAATCGTCGCGCGTTGCGCGGCCTTGAGGAAAACCGTCATTGCGGGCGGACCGCTGTTCACCACCGGACACGAATCGTTTCCGGAGATTCAGCACTTTGTCCTGGGCGAGGCCGAGGAAGTGATGCCCCAGGTTGTGGCGGACCTGGAGGGCGGCCGGTTGCAGCCCATTTATCAAGCCACCCATCGCCCGGACGTTGCCCGGACGCCGGCCCCGCGTTGGGACCTCATTAATTTCCGGTATTACGTGACGATGTCGGTGCAATTCTCGCGCGGTTGCCCGTTCGATTGTGAATTTTGTGATATCATCGTGATGAATGGCCGCGTGCCCCGCACGAAAACACCGGCGCAATTGATTGCCGAGCTGGACGCGCTGGCCCGGCGCGGCTGGAAGGACATGGTGTTCGTCGTGGACGATAATTTTATCGGCAACAAACCGCGGACGAAGGCGCTGTTGCGGGAGATGATCGAGTGGCGGCGGCGCACGCGGACCCGCATCGGATTTCTCACCGAAGCATCCATGAATCTGGCCGATGACCCGGAGTTGTGCGCGCTGATGGTGGAGGCCGGTTTCAAAAAAGTTTTCGTGGGCATCGAAACGCCTTCGGTCGAGGCGCTGGAGGAATGTCACAAGCTCCAGAACCGGAACCGTGATCTGGTGGCCTCGGTGCAGACGCTGCAACGCGCCGGGCTGGAGGTCATGGGTGGATTCATCGTGGGTTTCGACAGCGACCAGAAGGACATCTTCAAGCGGCAGTTTGAATTCATCCAGCGCTCCGGCGTGGCGACAGCGATGGTGGGATTGCTGAGTGCGCTGCCGCAGACGCGATTGTGGCAGCGGTTGAAAAGCGAGGGGCGTCTGGAAGCTGAAAGCACCGGCAACAACTCCGATGCCACGTTGAACTTCAAACCCAGATTGAACCGCGAATTTCTGCAATCGGGCTACCGCGAACTGGTAAAGAAACTTTACGAGCCGCGGAACTACTATCAGCGCATCCGGACACTCCTCAAGAGCCATCGTCCAACCGGGCCGCGCCTGCACCTGTCCCGGGCCGATATCGTTGCGTTTCTAAAATCCTTCTGGGTGCTGGGCGTGTGGCATCGCGGGCGGGTGGGTTATTGGCGGCTGTTTTGGGGCACGCTCATCCGGCATCCACGCCAGTTTCCACATGCCATTGAACTGGCTATCCTCGGCTACCACTTCCGGCGCGTGGCTGATTCGTTGCGGGCGCCTTTGTCTGGCAAACGGTGACGGACCGGGATCCTGTCCCGGTGGGAATTGAAATTGCGGGAAATCACTTCACGTTCAACTCGCGCTGAATCCCGAATTTTTCAATGCGCTTGCGGAGCGTCGCGCGGGTGATGCCGAGCAACTTCGCGGCGTGGACCTGGTTGTTGCCCGTTTCCTTGAGTGCCTGGATGACCAGTTCGCGTTCCACGACGGGGATGACCTTCAATTTCGGATCGCGCTTGGCCCATTGAAACAGTTGCCTCGCCATGGCGACGGCATCGGTGGCGCCGGAACCGTCCGTGATCCCGCCGGCGGCGGAGAGCGGCGGGGCGCCGCTGCCACCCTGGCCGGTGATTTCCGGGGGCAGATCGCCCTGCAGGATCGCGTCGCTTTTGGCCATGACGTGTGCGCGGCGGATGGCGTTCTCCAGTTCGCGCACGTTGCCCGGCCAGTGATATTTTTCGAGCGCCTTGATGGCGCTGGCGGCGACGGATTTCGGCGGGCGTTGCTGTTCGTGCGCGAATTTTTTAAGGAAATAATTTACCAGCAGCGGAATGTCGCTGCGCCGCTCGCGCAACGGTGGAATGTGGATGCGGACGACGTTGAGCCGGTAAAACAGATCTTCGCGGAATTGCCGCGCGGCCACGGCGGCCTCCAACGGCTTGTTCGTGGCGGCGATGACGCGCACGTCCACCTGGATCGGCTGGTTGCCGCCGACGCGCTCGAAGGTGCCGTTTTGCAGCACGCGGAGGATTTTCGTCTGCGTCGCGGGGGTCATGTCACCGATTTCATCGAGGAAGATCGTGCCTTTGTTGCATTGCTCGAACTTGCCGATGCGCTGCAGGGTTGCGCCGGTGAAGGCGCCGCGCTCGTGGCCAAACAGTTCGCTTTCGAGCAATTGCTCGGGAATCGCGGCGCAGTTGACCGCGAGGAACGGCTGCTGGCTGCGGTGGCTGTGGTGATAAATGGCACGGGCCACGAGTTCCTTGCCGGTGCCGCTCTCGCCGGTGATGAGCGCAGTGGCGTCACTGACGGCGACCTGGCCGATGAGTTTGAAGACCTGCTGCATCGGCTCGCTGCGGCCTACGATGCCGAGTTCGTAATCCTCGGATTCAAGCAACGGCTCATAGGAAACGACCTGTTTCATGTCGCGCGCGGCCTTCAAGGCGTTGGCGACAATGTCCATGAGTTTCGGCACGTCGAACGGCTTGAGCAGATAATCGTAGGCGCCGAGCTTCATCGCTTCGATGGCCGTCTGTGTGGTGCCATAGGCGGTCATCAAAATGACCAGGAGCTTGGGGTTGGCGGCGCGGATGCGGCGGAGGGTTTCCAGGCCGTTCATGCCCCCCATGCGCACGTCCATAAGCACGAGGTCGGGCTTGAATTTTGGAATGGCCTTCAGCCCTTCCTCGCCGCTCGAAGCGGTGGCCAATTCGATTTCCGGCGAATTGAAAATCCGCTGAAACGAATACCGCACGTCCTCTTCGTCATCAATCAGCAACAGCTTGCTCATGCTTGGGGTGCAACATAACTGGTTTTTGGCGGACGAACAGCGAATTTTGTTTGCGATTCGTCATTTGACCTTGTGCGGGGCATGACCTAAAATGGCGCTCCTTTGAAAATGAAAATAATTGTTTGCGACCCGATCTCGCCCAAAGGCATCGCGCTGCTCCAACAGCGGCCTGAATTTGAAGTGGTCGTTCTGCCCAAACGGCTGCCGGAACTGGAATTGCTGCCGCTGGTGGCGGATGCCGTGGCGCTGCTGGTGCGTTCCGAAACCAAGGTCACCCGCAAGGTCATCGAGGCTGCACCCAAATTACGCGTGGTCGGCCGCGCTGGCGTCGGCGTGGACAACGTGGACGTGGAGGCGGCGACGCAACACGGCATCGTGGTCATGAATACGCCCGGCGGCAACACCGTGACCACCGCTGAACTCAGTTTTGCGATGTTGCTGTCGCTCGCGCGCAAAGTGCCGCAGGCGCACACCTCCATGGCCGCAGGCAAATGGGATCGCAAGCTGTTTCAAGGCGAGGAATTGCTGGGAAAAACGCTCGGGGTTCTGGGCATGGGCCGGATCGGTTCGGAAGTCGCCAAACGCGCGCTGGCCTTCGGGATGCACGTCATCGCGTACGACCCCTATCTCACGGAGGAACGTGCCCGGGCAGTCGGCGCGGACTTCGCGGCGGAAGTGGACAATCTTTATCGCGTGGCGGATTTCATCACGGTTCACATGCCGGTCACGCCCGAAACGAAACACATGTTGAATGCCGCCGCCTTCGCCAAAATGAAGCCTGGCGTCCGCGTCGTGAACTGTGCGCGCGGTGAAATTATTGTGGAAAACGACCTGATCGCCGCGCTCGAATCGGGCAAGGTGGCCGGTGCGGCGCTGGACGTTTATTCGGTCGAACCCTTGCCGGCCGACCACCCATTCCGGAAGCAGCCGAATTTGATTTTGACGCCGCATCTCGGCGCCAGCACGCAGGAAGCCCAGGAAAAGTGCGGCATTGAAGTGGCCGAAGTCATCACGGGCTACCTGCTGACCGGCGAGGTTCGCAATGCGGTGAATCTGCCGTATCTCGACGCCAAAACCTATGAACAGGTGAAGCCGTACCTGCCGCTCGGCGAGGCGCTCGGCAAGTTGGTGGCGCAGCTTTCACCCGCCAGCGCAGACCGTATTTACGTGACTTACGGCGGCCATGCGCGGGAATTGCCCAACACCGATCCGGTCACCCGCGCGGTGTTGCAGGGATTTCTGGCGAGCAGCGCAATCAAGGATGTCAACAACGTCAATGTTCGCGCCGCCGCCGCCAGCATCGGCATCACCGTCGAGGAAAAGAAATCCGACGAACCGGTCACCTTCAATGAATGGCTGCATGTGCAGGTGTTCAAAAACGGGCAAAAACTGATTTCGGCGGGCGGCACGTTTTTCGGCTCCCCGAACAACCCGCGCATCGTGCGATTGTACAGCACCCCGGTGGAAATCCCGGTGAGTGGCACCCTGCTGTTGCTGAACAACAAGGACCGGCCGGGCATCGTTGGCTATCTCGGCACGTTGCTGGGAAAACACAAGGTGAACATTGCGAATATGAGCCTGACGCGCGATACGGTGGGCGGGCTGGCGTTGACGGTATTGAACCTCGACAGCGTGCCGCCGCCAGCGATGCTGGAAGAACTCCAGAAAGACCCTGACATCAGCAATGTGAAAGTGGTAAAATTGTAAACGTAATCCTTGTTGGGAAGAACAAACAAAAATGAAAATGAGAACCAGAATGATTTTTTTCGCGGCGCTCGGGGCCATGTTGCTGACGTTCCCGTCTGCGCCGGCTGCCACCGCCAACGCATCGACCAATACGGCGTCGGCCGGTACGAACACCAACGTCAATTTAAATGCCACGATGACGGCGTTGTTTGGCAACCCGACGATTGCCAAAGGCAAGGGTTTTGAAATCAAGCAGGCAGATTTGGACGAGGTGATGACCGGCATCAAAGCCGCCGCAGTTTTGCGCAACCAGGCCATCCCCCCGGAGCAACTGAAGCTGATTGAAAGCGAAATGCTCAACCGGCTCATTCAGGTTGAGGTTTTGTTGCAAGAAGCCACGGATGCAGACCGGGCCGAAGGCAACAAGGTGGCGGATTTGCAAATAAAAACGCTTTTGGAACGCGCCGGCTCACGGGAAGCGCTGGATCATCAATTCATGGCTCTGGGCCTGTCCATGAACCAGCTTCGCACGCGTCTGGTGCAGGAGGGCACCGCACAAGCCGTGCTCGTTCGCGAGTTGAAAATCACCGTGACCGACGCCGAGGCCAGACAGTTTTATGATGATCATCCGGCGGAGTTCGAACAGCCGGAAATGGTTCGGGTCGCTCAGCTCTTTATGGGCATACATGATCCCGCCACGGGTGCGGAACTGTCGGATGCCGACAAGGCCGCCAAGAAAAAACAAGTCGAAGACATTTTGAAACGGGCCTCGGCTGGCGAAGATTTTAAAAAACTTGTGGCACAATATTCCGAAGACACCGTCTCCAAGGATAAAGGCGGTGAATATACCGTTGCCCGCGGCCAGACACCGCCGGAATTTGAAGCGGCCGCGTTTTCATTGGGCACGAATCAGATCAGCGACGTTGTGATCACCGCCAGCGGCTATCACCTCATCAAGGTGCTCGAAAAAATACCGGCCAAAAAAATGGATTACGCCACGGTGGCCGACAATCTCAAGGAGGCGCTCGTTCAGCAGAAATCCGCCCGGCAGGCGCCGGCCTATCTGGCCACTTTGAAAAAGCAGGCCGGAGTGGAAATCCTTGACCCGGATTTGAAGGCGTCGGAGGAGCAAGCCGAGCCTGATCTGGGCGCGGGTGCGCCAGCCGGAAAGTAGCGAAGGGTGGGGCGGGCTTGCCAAATCGGCTGAGTCGTACCATTCTGGATTGCGTCATGAAAACACAGTTAGGAATCATCATTCTCGTTGCCGTCTGTGTGGGAATGGTCGTCGCCTTGGTCGCGGAGAAAAAAAGCGCGGACCATCAGCAAACAACGGCGACCGACACGATCTTTGATTTTTCCAATCAGCTGACGACCGCAAGTGCCAGCCTTGATGAACTGCGCCAGGTCAACCTTATGCTGACCAACGATCTGGATGCCAGCCGGCAGACGTTGACGATACTCAGCAACCAATATGTCGCAACTTCCACCTCCCTCTCCAACACCACCGTGGCGCTCAAAACTGCGCAGGATCAAATCGCCGAACTGGAAACGCAGAATCAGGAGCTGGATCAGCGCGTCGCGGACATGACCAATACCATTGATAATTTGTCCACGCAAATATCCGAAACCCAGATGAAGCTGGTGGAAACCGAGACCAATAATACGTTTCTGGAAAGTGAATTGAAACAACAGGTGGCTCAAAGGGCCGACCTGGAACGCAAATTCAACAATCTGACCCAGGTCCGGGCCCAGGTGAGGAAATTACGGGATGATTTGCTCGTCGCGCGCCGGTTGCAATGGATGCGCGAAGGCACCGATCCAGGCCAGCAACACAAAGGCGCAGAGTTGCTCATGGCGCGCGGGGCCGTGACCAACCGAATCGTGGGACCGGCCCATTACGATCTGAATGTCGAAGTCAGCTCGGACGGTTCGGTGCAGGTCGTTCCCGCCATGACCAACGCGCCGGCCACGACCAATCTGTCGTCGCCGTGAGGTGCCCCGGTGCGGGTTGCTGGTGAATTGTTCATGCCGACCTACGAATACGTTTGCGAAAAATGCGGGCACGAATTTGAGGCGTCTCAATCCATGTCCGTCCCGCCGTTGCGGGTTTGTCCGAAGGACCTTTGCCCCCGGAAAAAATGGGGCCGCGGCCTGGTGAAACGCAAAATCAGCGGCGGGGCGGGCCTGTTGTTCAAAGGCAGCGGCTTTTACATCACCGACTATCGCAGCGACGGTTATAAACGGGCGGCCAAAAAGGATTCTGCGCCCGCCAAAGCCCCCGGCGGTGACACCCCGTCCGCTCCCAAAACCGAAACCAAACCCGCCAAGCCGGCTCCGGCCAAAGCCTGACCATGTTCCGTGCGCGTTGCCTGCGCAACTCCGGTTGCGCCGCCGTTTTGCTCAGCATTTTCTGCGGGAATGCTTCGGGACAGTTATTAATGCCGGATACGGTCTCAACCCACAGTGTTTCCGGTCAGTTTATTGTCACGGGTGACCGGCCGGCGTCTTCGTTGGCTGCCACACCCGCCATTGCAACCAACACCAATTTCGTCCGGCTCGATCCGGCCTTGCTGGCTGTGTCTGCCGAGCGCATCAAACAAACACTGGGGCACGAACTCGGCGGCGATTTGGCGTCGCCGTGGCGCGGGAAGGTTTTCCTCACGTTGCAACCGGCCCGGTCGCGGGACGAAGAGGTCACCGTTCTCTCTGAACATTTCGCCGACGGCTGGAATTATCGCGTGGCGCTGCCGGATATCCTGCCCCGCACCCGTTTCCTGCGCGCCATGACCGGGGTGATGTTGCTCGAATACGCCAATCGCCGGGCCGGGGTGCGCTCGGCGGAAGTCCCCGCGTGGTTGACCGATGGGCTGTCGCAGCAATTGCTCGCGCCAGATGCGGTCGAAATGGTTTTGTCCACGCCCGGTCCCACTACGGGCGGCTTTTGGGAAAGTCGGACCATCGCGACCGAACATGGCATCGACCCGCTCGCAGATGCGCGACAGGTGCTGCGCGAGCATTCCGCGTTGACGTTCGAACAATTAGGCTGGCCCACGGATGCCCAGGTGTCCGGTGACGACGACGGGGTGTATCGTGCCAGCGCACAATTGTTCGTGGACGAACTGTTGAAGTTGAAAGATGGCCCGGCGCATCTCCGGGCGATGCTGCAAATGTCGCCGCATTACTACAACTGGCAGACGGCCTTTCAACGCGCCTTCTCCGCCGATTTCGCGCAGCCGCTGGATGTGGAAAAATGGTGGGCGTTGCAGGTGATAAACTTTGTTGCGCACAGTCCCGGGCCGGCGTGGACTCCGGCGGTCAGCCGCGAAAAGCTCGACCAGATCCTTGGTGTGGCGGTGGATTTTCGGGCGGCGTCAAATGCCCTGCCAGTGCATGCTGAAGTTTCGCTGCAAGCGGTCATTCGAAATTTTGATTCCGCGCGGCAAACGGCAATCCTCGAAACCAAATTTCGCGACCTGGAACTGGCTCAACTCCACATGGCCAGGCCCTTGGCTGCCTTGACCGCCGGATATCGCGCCGTCCTGGGGGATTACCTCGGCCAGGGCCGCCAGACTGCATCCGCTGCACGTTTTCGCCGGTCCTCAACGGCCGTCCCGCAAAAAGCCGGTGCCCGTGTTACGTTGGAAAAATTGGACACCCTCGATGCGCAGAGACGCGCCATTGAATCAACCATCAAACCGGACCATTGGCAGCTGTGAGCGTTATTGGCTGGAACGTGGGTGACGTGGAAGTGGTCAACTTGACAGGGCGCGATTCCCACTTATAGTTCGCATTGAAAAATGAACGATAACCGTTTATCAGCGAATGACGGGGAGCCGCCATCGCCCCGCCAGGTTCAGGCCTTGAAAGCATTTCACTCCGCCGGTCGTGGTTTCTGGCATGACCTTTCGGACGCCGATTGGAACGACTGGCACTGGCAGCTTAAACATCGCATCACCACACCGGAACAATTGCAACGGCTGATGCCGTCGCTTACCCCCGAGGAATTCGCGGGTGCAAAACTGGCGAACCACAAGCTCGCGCTGGCCATCACGCCGTATTTTTTCAACCTCATCGATCCCGCGGACGAAAATTGCCCGATCCGGCGGCAGGTCATTCCGCGCATCGAGGAGACCCAAACCGCGGCGTGGGAGATGAGCGATCCGTGCGGCGAGGATTCACATTCCCCCGTGCCCGGGCTGGTCCATCGTTATCCTGATCGCGTGCTGTTCCTGGTCACCGACCGTTGCGCGGCGTATTGCCGCTATTGCACGCGCTCCCGGCTGGTGAGCAACGCGAGCGGCTATGATTTTCATCCCGAATTTGACCGGCAAATCGCCTACATTGCGCAACATCCAGAAATTCGCGACGTCTTGTTGAGCGGTGGCGATCCCCTGCTGCTCAGCGACGACAAGCTCGCATCGTTATTGGGCCGGTTGCGGGCGATTCCGCACGTGGAATTCCTGCGGATCGGGACGCGCATCCCGACGTTCCTGCCGCAACGCATCACCCCCGAACTCTGCGCGGTGCTGAAAAGTTTTCATCCGCTGTTCATGAGCGTTCATTCGAATCATCCGCGTGAATTGACGACGGAAGTGCGCGACGCGCTGGGCCGCCTGGCCGACGCCGGCATTCCGCTCGGCAACCAGTCCGTCCTGCTCAAGCACGTCAATGACGATGTGGCGGTGATGCAGGCGCATGTCCAGAAGCTGCTCATGTGCCGCGTGAAGCCGTATTATCTTTACCAATGCGATTTGATTTCCGGCTCGGCGCACCTGCGGGCCAGCGTCAGCAAAGGTCTGGAAATCATGGAGCAACTGCGCGGGCATACGACCGGCTACGCCGTGCCGCAATACGTGATTGACGCACCCGGCGGCGGCGGCAAGGTGCCCATCAATCCCGAATACGTCCTTTGCCGCAACGCCGGCCGTGTGCTCATCCGCAATTACGAAGGAAAAATATTCGAATATCCCGAAGCGTCCGACGGTACGCCCCTCTCCACGCCGCCGACGGAAATTGCAGAGCCGCAGCTGGTCTAGTCACCGGGAGTCAGGCGTTGGCTCGCCTTCCAAAGGGGATGGCCGTCGGCAAAACGATGCCCGCCAAACAACAAAGTTTGCTTCGTATCGAAGTTCCTTTGTTGTTAACTTTTTCCGCGCCAATGCCTCGCGAAACGTTTAAAGCCAGAACCGCGCGCCTGGAAAAAATCCTTGGCGCGCTGGACCCGACGTATCCTGAGGCGCATTGCGAACTGGATCATGCTGACCCGCTGGAGTTGCTGATTGCCACGATCCTGTCCGCGCAATGCACCGACAAACGCGTCAACCTCGTTACCCGGGAATTGTTCATAAAATATCGTTCGGCGGCGGATTATGCGAACGCGCCGCTCGCCGGATTGGAACAGGCCATCAAAACCACCGGCTTCTTCCGCAACAAAGCGAAGAACATCCAGGCGTGCTGTCGTAAACTCGTTGAGCGTCACGGCGGCCAAGTGCCGCGCACGATGGAGGAATTGACGCAATTGGATGGCGTCGGCCGCAAGACGGCTAATGTCGTTTTGGGAAACGCGTTTGGCATCAACGTCGGCATCGTCGTGGACACACACGTCGCCCGGCTGTCGCAGCGGCTTGGGTTGACGCAGCAGCAGACGCCGGAAAAAATTGAGCAGGAATTGATGGTGCTGGTGCCGCAAAAGCAATGGACACTGTTCAGTCATTGGCTTATCTGGCATGGCCGCCGCCGTTGTGGCGCGCGTAAACCGGATTGTGCAAATTGTGAAATTCTCAAGCTGTGTCCGCAAATTGGGGTGAATAAATGATGGAAGAACATCCAGCATCCAACATCCAACATCCAACGCCCATGTCTCCCGATGCGTGCGAACGAGCATTGGATATTGAGCCTTCGATGTCGAAGGTTGAATGTTCATTTCTGCTTCTCAATTCCGGCAAGTGCGATCCGGCGTTCAACATGGCGCTGGACGAGGCGTTGTTGGAAGCCATGCCGCGTTTGCAAACGCCGGTCTTGCGGTTTTACGGCTGGAAGGAACCGGCGGCGACGTTCGGCTATTTCCAGAAATATGCCGAGGTGGAACGCACGACGTTGTTGCGTCCACTGATCCGCCGTCCCACCGGCGGCGGAATCGTGCCGCACGATGCGGATTGGACTTACAGTCTCGTGTTTCCACCGGGTCGCGAATGGCACTCGTTCAAGGCCGAGGAAAGTTACCGACGGGTCCACGAGTGGATTCAATCGGCATTCGCCAGGATGGACGTTGCCACCGAACTCGCGCTGAAATCCCATCCGGCTGGGCCCGGTCAATGCTTTGTCGGTTACGAAAAATCCGACCTGCTCTGGCGCGGCAAAAAAATCGCGGGGGCAGCCCAGCGGCGGAACCATCTGGGTCTGCTCATTCAAGGTTCGGTGCAGCCGCCGCCGATAGCGCTGGCGCGGGCGGATTGGGAAAGCGCGATGCGGGATGTGGCCGTTCAGGAATTCGGCGCGGCGTGGAATGATTTTTCTCCGGACACAACCTTGTGCGCCCGAGCGGATGAACTGGTTCGGAAAAAATATTCACAGGAAACCTGCAATCGCAAACGCTGAATGGATTGGCCGGCGGAAGCGGGCTAAGGACACCAGACCAGTTTCGGATTGTTGGTAATGCATTTATTATTTTTGGAATTCCAATACGCCGTATTTTTGAACCATGCCACATGACCGTCGAGAAAAACAAACTGCGCGCCTTGTTTGTGCAAATCATGGTGAACAAAGGTCCAGCCACCCAGCGCTGGTTGATTTTTACTGTCAAACAGCCAGACCACGGCGTCCGGGTGCGGAATGGAAACCAGTCGGGTCGGATAATTGTTCATGCCGGTGCCGTTGGCATTTTCATTGAGGCAGTAATGAAAAAGCTCCGTACCGTTGCTTCGTCGGGGATTGCTTGGACAAATCCAGATCGAACGTCCCGGATTTGCGTATTTGTTGGATCGCCAAGGCATTTCGTAATACGAGGGTAGCCCGATTGTCCGGGGGAGCAGTACGTACCAACTATTGGTATGCACCGATTGGGTCGGAACCAGTGGCGGGTTGGCCCAACCCTCCGGTGGCAGAAAATCATCGTTATCACCGGCGTAAAGTTGGGTCGCCTTGCCCCACTGTCCGAGATTGTTCCGGCACGCGACGGCTTGCGCCGAAGCTTTGACATGGCTGATGGCGGACAACAACAATGCGGCCAGGATGATGATAATCGCCATTACCACCAGCAGTTCGATGAGTGTGAATGCGCGGGCCCGTAGCATGATTTACCATCCAACGCTTCCAGTCGATTAGGTTTGTAGAGTAAATAATAGCAAAGAGTCTAGCAAAACTTATTAACTGCGATCAACGCTGCGTTGCCTGCCGTCGCCCCAACCGTTAATCTTGCCGCATGGTGCAGCTCGTATTGTTTGATATTGACGGCACGCTCGTCCACACCGGCGGCGCGGGCATCAAGGCGTTTGCCAAAACGTTCGCCACGGAATTCAATGCCTTCGACGGCGTTGAAAAAATCAATTTCGCCGGGCGCACGGATGTGAATCTAGTGCGTGAATTCTTCGGCCTGCACCAGATTGCGGCAACGCCCGAGAATTTCCGCCGCTTCTTTGAACGGTACGTCTTCTGGCTGGACCAGACGGTGGCGCAGAGCAATGGGGGCGCCTGCCGCGGTGTGCTCCAATTTATTGATGGTCTGCTCGCTCTGCCCGACCCGCCGCTGCTCGGCCTGCTCACCGGCAACATCCGCCTGGGCGCGGAAATCAAATTGCGCCGTCATGACCTTTGGGACGTTTTTGAAACCGGCGCATTCGCCGACGACCATGAAGATCGCAATCACATTGCCGTGGCCGCGCTCGCGCGTAGCAGCCGGGTGCTGGGCAAACAACTCCGCGGTGAGCAAGTCGTCGTGGTCGGCGACACGCCGCATGACATCCGCTGCGGGCGGTTTATCGGTGCAAAAATACTGGCCGTCGCCACCGGTGGGGCCAAGCTGGACGAGCTAAAGAGGCATCAACCTGATTGGGCGGTGGAAGATTTGACACAAATCGGTGTGCCGGAGGTTTGTAGCGGCGCTCTGTGAGCGCCGGGAGTCGGCGGTGGTCATAGACCGCCGCTACATTTCAATGTCCACCGTGGCAATGCCCGCCGCAACAGCCACCGCTGCCGCCCCCACCGCTGTCGCATGAGGGTGCCGCGTTGGCGCCAGCCCCGGCCGAGGCAAAGACGGAAAGCTGCTTGTTCAACCGGGTCGAGCCGCAATGCGGGCATGCGGTGCCTTTCCAATCGCTCGAACGGACAAGGATTTCGCTGTCGCGCTCGCATTTTTCGCAATGAAATTCGTATATTGGCATGGGGAAAGAATAACCGGCTTTGAGAAAAGCTCAAGCCGGGCCATACCGGTTTGGTCTTTTCTTTTCGCAGCCAAAGTCTAGCTTAGCGCGCATGACTCACTTGCAACGGGCGATTGAAGATTCGATCGCGACCTTCCGGGGGCTGGCGGATTTGGAAGAGCCGCTGGACCGCGCCGCGCAGATGGTTTTGCGCTGTCTGACCTCCGGTCACAAGGTTTTTACCTGCGGCAATGGCGGCAGCGCGTCCGACGCCACGCATCTGGCCACGGAATTTCTCTGCCGCTTTGTGGAAGACCGGCGTCCATACCCGGCCCTTTCCCTCACCGCCGACGGCGGTTTCATGACCGCCGTTTGCAACGATTACGGCATCGACGAAATGTTCGCCCGGCAGATCCGTGGACTGGCCGAAAAGGGCGATGTCCTCATTGCGTTGACAACCAGCGGCAAATCCAAAAACGTGCTGCGCGCACTCGAAGAGTCCCGGCGCAAGGGTATTGAAAGCATTTGCTTTCTCGGCCGCGACGGCGGCTTCACCAAAGGCGTGGCGACCTTGGACCTGCTGGTGCCGGGTGATAAGACGGCGCGGATTCAGGAAGGGCACAAGCTGCTCATGCACGTGCTCTGCGAAATCGTTGAAGAGAAACTGCCGAAGAAATAAAACTTCAACCACGGATTAACACGGATGGACACGGATAAAAAACGGAGCGAATCTTGTGTTCCCATCTGTGTTTATCTGTGTTTATCCGTGGTTAAAAATAATCCGGATTATTCCCGGCCTTCCACTTGATGTTGCAACCCACGCTGGCCTTTTGGCTGGGTGACACCGGTTTGCCGGCCAGGACGGCGTCGAGTGCGGCGCGCAAATCCTTTCCCGTGACCGGAACGCCGTTGCCCGGCCGGCTGTCATCGAACTGGCCGCGATAGACCAGCTTGCGGTTCTGGCTGAAAAGGTAAAGGTCCGGCGTGCAGGCGGCGCGATAGGCTTTGGCGACGGCCTGCGATTCATCGTAAAGATACGGGAACAAATAACCGGCCGATTTTGCCTCCTCCTTCATTCGCGCCGGGCTGTCTTCAGGATAATTCGTCACGTCATTGGAGTTGATGCCAATGATGGCCACGCCGCGCGGCCGATAATCGCGGGCGAGTTGGGCGAGTCCGGCGCGGAGGTGTTTCACATAGGGACAATGGTTGCAAATGAACAGGACCAGCAGCGCGGTCTTGTCCTTGAAATCCGCCAGCGAGACGGTCTTTCCGTCCGTGTCCGGCAATGTGAAATCAGGCGCGGCCGTGCCGAGCGGCAGCATGGTTGAAGGGGTCAATGACATGAGCGGAATATAAGTCGAAAGCCCGAAGTGCAAAGGTTTTTTGAGGCGAATTTGAAAAATGATGCAGAATTGTTTTTCAATTCTGTGAATTTTGTTAATTCTGTCTAAAATCCGGGCGTCGTGGCAAAGAACATTGTTTATTTCGACTTGGAAACTCAGAAATCCGCCGAGGAGGTGGGCGGCTGGAACCATATTTCGCGCATGGGCATGAGCATCGGCGTGACGTTCAGCACCGGGCGCGGCGATTATAAAATTTACGGCGAAAAGCAGGTGAACGACCTGATGACGGATTTGCAGCGCGCCGATCTGGTGGTGGGGTTCAATGTTTTGCGTTTCGACTACGAGGTGCTGCACGGTTACACGACGTTGGACCTGCGTCAGTTGCCGACGCTGGACATGATGGTGGAATTGCAGAACACGTTGCAGCACCGGCTCTCGCTGGACTCGATTGCAACGGCGACGTTCGGGGTGGAAAAGACGGCGGAGGGCCTGCAGGCCATCCGCTGGTTCAAGGACGGCAAGCTCGCGGAAATCGCGGAGTACTGCTGTTACGACGTGAAGTTGACCAAGCTGGTCCATGAATACGGCCAGCGCCACCGGCAGTTGCATTACCACAATCGCTTCGGTAAAAAAATGACCGTGCCGGTAGGCTGGTAGCCTTAAAAATTCCGCGACGAGTTCCCTTTGCTTTCAAGGGGGCGCGGATTAGTCTCGCGGAGTGTTTGAGCCACGGTTTCAAATCTGCTTCGCTTCGGAAATGGCGTGCGGGTTTTATTGGTTAGATAAAGACCTTGCCCCATGAGTCTTTCGTTCCAATCCGGAAACACCCTTGCTGGCCGGCAATGGCCCCGGATCCGTTTTCCGTTTATCAACGAACTGCGGCACTATTCCTGGGATAAATTACGCCATGACGCGATTGCCGGCGCGACGTTGACACTGGTTTCCATTCCCCAGGCGATTGGTTTTGCGCTGATTCTGGGGTTGCCGCCGACACCGGTGATCCTTTCCGTGGTGGTGGGTGGATTTGTCAGCGCGCTGTTTTTTTCTTCACACCATCACGTGTTTGGTCCCACGACCTCGGTTTGTCTCATCACGGCGGCAACGTTGGCGGCCAACACCGGGCTGGGGCTGCACCCGTTGCAACTGGCCGCGTATCTGGCGTTCATGATCGGCACCGTCCAGTTTGTCGCCGGGCTGTTTAATTTCGGCGAGGTCACAAAATTCATCTCGCGTTCGGTGGTGGTGGGCTACACGACCGCAATCGGCCTGCTGCTGATTTTCAGCCAGGTGCACAACGGACTGGGTTTTCAAAGTCTCGCCGGCGAAAGTTTGCTGACGACGCTCGAGGAAACGGGCGCGGCCATTGGAGTCGGTGATTTTTCGTGGTGGGCCATCGGCCTCACCCTGCTGACGCTGGCGATATTTGAAGGCATCAAACGCTGGCGGCCGACCTGGCCGGAAGCGCTGGTGGGGCTGGCTTTTCTCGGCGTGGCCGCGCGGATTTTCGCTTATTTTCATCCCGAAATGCCGTTCCACCTGGTCAAAGATGAAGGCGCCTTGATGGCGGCATTGCCAACCCTCAAACACCTGCCCACCTTGCAGGACCAATTGCCGATTATCCGCCAGCTGGCCGGCAGTGCCATCGCCATCGCCATCATTGGAATGCTCGAAGCCACCGCCATTACCAAGACGATTGCCGCCCGAAGCGGCCAGCATCTGGATCCCAACCAGGAACTCCTGGGCATGGGCGCGGGCAATATCGCGGCGGGCCTGTTCGGCGTGACGCCCGGTTCCTCCTCCTTCACCCGCTCGGCGGTCAATTACCAGAGCGGCGCCGTTTCGCAGCTTTCGTCCATGTTAAGCAGCGGCGCCGTATTGCTTGTCCTGTTGTTCCTGACGCCGGTCTTCAACTACATTCCTGTGCCCACCCTCGCCGCCCTGCTCATGCGGGTCGGCTACCGTTTGATCAACCGCTCACAAATCCGCGTCTCGACCCGGTCCACGCGGTCGGATGCCATTGTATTTTTTGCGACCGTAGGAGCTGCGCTCTTTCTAAAACTCGACACCGCCATTTATGTCGGCATCGGCGTTGCGCTGGCGCTGTTCCTGCAGAAGACCAGCACGCCATCGCTCGTGGAATACACCTTCACCGAAAGCGGACAACTGGCCGAGTTGCGTGACCGGAACCAACGGTCCAATCCCCAGATTTCCATCATTCATGTGGAAGGCGAGCTGTTTTTTGGGGCAGCCGATTTGTTTCAGGACCAGGTCCGTCGCCAGGCCGAGGACGAAAACATCCGGGTCTTCATTCTCCGCATGAAAAATGCGCGGCACCTGGATGCCACGACCGTCATGGCGCTGGCATCGCTTCACGATTACCTGCGCAAGACGGGCCGTTATCTGCTGATCAGCGGCAGCAGCGCCGACGTCACCCGGGTCCTGCGCCACAGTGGGTTGCTGAAGCAAATCGGCGAGGAAAATATTTTCCCGGCGGAAATCAATCCCACGATTGCGACCAAGCGCGCCCTGGTGCGCGCCCGGGAGTTGCTGCCCCAGAAGGCCGAGGTCCGGCTGTTTTACGACCGCCCGCTGGATGGCGATTCCAGCGGCCCGAAAGATATCAGTGATTATGCGATTTAGGGCCATGGCCCATCGCCTTTTCGCAGCGCCTCCAGTGACTGCTTCTCGTCTTCAAAAATGGATTGTTCGCCGTTTCGTTTCGCGGTAAGCTGTGCGCTCCTATGCAGCAGGTGAACCTTGGATTGATTGGCGGCGGCACTGTGGGCAGTGGTGTGTTTCATGCGCTTCAGCTCAACGGCAGCCTGATGGCTTCGCGCATTGACGTGAAGGTGGCCGTGCGCAAAGTCGCGGTCAAGGCATTCGACGAGCCGCGGCCATACCCGATTTCGCGTTCGTTGATGACCACGGATTGGCAAAGCGTCGTCAACGACCCCGACGTCCACATCGTCGCCGAACTTGTCGGCGGCACCGGTATTGCCCGGACGATGATTTTGAGTGCGCTGAGGCTTGGCAAACCGGTCATCACGGCGAACAAGGCGTTGCTTTCCGCACATGGCGAAGAACTTTTTGCCGCGGCGAAAAAGTACGGCACGAATCTTTATTACGAGGCCAGCGTTTGCGGCGGCATTCCCATCATCAAGTCGCTGCGTGAAGGCTTTGTCGGCAATCGTATCAACGCGCTTTATGGCATCGTCAATGGCACCTGCAATTATATTCTCAGCCGGATGCGGCTTGAGGGGGCTGACTTTGACGCGGTGCTCGCGGACGCGCAAAAGCAGGGTTACGCCGAAACCCCGCCGGACCTCGATATTGACGGCTGGGACGCCCAGCACAAAATCGGCATCCTGGCCTCGCTGGCGTACGGCTTCTGGGTGAAGCCAAAACAAATTCACGTGGAAGGCATCCGCCATGTCAGCGCGCTCGACATCAAATTCGCGGGCCAGCTTGGCTACACCATCAAGCTGCTCGGCATCATTAAAAAGCTGGATGGCGGCTGCCGCGTGCAGGTTTCCGTGTATCCGACGTTGATTCCGAACGCACATGTTTTGGCCGGGGTGAACCATGTTTTCAACGCCGTCTTTGTCCGGGGCGACATTGTGGGTGACACGCTCTTTTACGGGCGCGGCGCGGGCAAGGACGCCACCGCGAGCGCGGTCTTGAGCGACCTGGCGGACGCGGCGCTCGACTTGAAATTCGGCACCAAACATCGGGTGCCCCCGTTCGTGGCGCATGAATGCACCGGCGCGGTGGTGCCAATTGAAGACGTCATTTCACGGTACTTTGTCCGGCTGAATGTCGTGGATCGCCCCGGCACGCTGGCGAAAATCGCGGCCATTTTCGGACAGTCCCATATCGGCATTTCCTCGGTCATTCAACCGGAAGGTCATGAGGGCAAAAGTGTGCCGCTGATTTTCATGATTCACGACGCCAGGAACGGCGCGGTGATGAAAGCGCTCGCCCGGATCGGCCGGCTGCCCGTGGTCAAGAGCAGGCCCGTGATGATCCGGGTGGAAAATTTTGAATAAATTATTTCGCGCGAAGAACGCGAAGACAGCGAAGGAAAAATCTTTGAACCAGCCTCCATCCAGCTTGAATGAAGAAGAAATCGGCAGGATCATTCTCGATTCGGCATTCAAGGTCCACAACGCGCTTGGTCCAGGCTTGTTGGAATCTGTTTATGAATCAGCTTTGGCGGCCGAATTGAAAAAGCGCTCTCTGACTGTGGAGCGGCAAAAACCCATTCCGGTCGAATACGACGGACAACTTCTTGACGTGGCATTTCGCGCTGACTTGATGGTCAATAAATTGGTTTTAGTTGAATTGAAATCGGTTGAAACAATTACGCCGCTGTTCAAAAAAACTGTTACCAGCTATCTCAAATTAATTCCATTGCGGCTCGGGTTCTTGATTAATTTCAACGAAACCCACTTGAAGAACGGAATAGTGCGTGTGACCAGGGGTCTTGAAGGCAAGGATTTTTTTGCCCACGCGAATAAACCGCTTGAAGTTGACTTTAGAAAACCTTCGCTTTCTTCGCGGTCTTCGCGCGACATCAGAACATGATTCTTTTCCACAGCACCAACGGCCACGCGCCCCCGGTCAATCTGCGCGGGGCGTTCCATGCCGGACTGGCGCCCGACCGCGGACTTTATCTGCCCGAGAGGTTTCCGCAGATCGCGCCGGACGAAATCGCCGCGTTTGCTCAACTGCCTTATTCCGAAATCGCCTTTCGCGTCCTGTCCAAATATACCGAGGGAATCATTCCCGACCAGGATCTGGCCGCCTTTTGCCGCGATGCTTACAATTTTTCGATCCCGCTGGAAAAAATTCGCGACCGGATTTTCCTGATGCGGCTGGACCAGGGCCCGACGGCGTCGTTCAAGGATTTCGCCGCGCAGATGATGGCCCGGATGTTCGGGCATTTTCTGCGCGATGACGGCCAGGAGGTCACCATTCTTACGGCCACCAGCGGCGATACCGGTTCGGCTGTCGCGCACGCCTTTCATGGGGTGCCGGGGGTCCGCGTCATTGTGTTGTTCCCCATCGCCGAGGTCAGCGTGAGCCAGCGCAAGCTGATGACGACGCTGCGCGACAACATCCGCACCGTCGCGGTGGACGGAAAATTCGACGATTGTCAGGCGATGGTCAAATGCGCCTTCGCTGATCCGGCGTTGAAACATATTTCCCTCTCGTCGGCCAATTCCATCAACATCGGCCGCCTGCTGCCGCAGAGCGTCTATTATTTTTACGCCGCGTCGCGGCTGGCGCAACGTGGCGAGCCAATGGTTTTTTCGATTCCCAGCGGCAATTTTGGCGACGCCATGGGCGCCATCGTCGCGCGGGAGATGGGGTTGCCGATGAAAAAAATCATCGTGCCGGTGAACGCCAATGACGAGTTTCCGCGCTTTCTCGCCAGCGGCCGCTACGAAAAAATTTCGCCCTCGCGCAACTCGGTTTCCAATGCGATGAACGTCGGCCACCCGAGCAACCTCGCGCGGCTGGTGGCGGTTTATGGCGGCCAGATGGATGAGACCGGCAAAATTCACCGCCAGCCCGATCTGGCGGCCATGCGCCGCGATTTGTTTTCCACCTCGGTTTCCGACGAGCGCACCCGCGCGGCCCTGAAAAGTTTCTGGGACCAATTCCAGTCGCTGCTGGAACCGCATGGTGCGGTTGCCTGGCAGGGATTTCTCGACTGGCAGGCGGTTGAACCGCTCGGAGATGCGCCCGCGGTAATCATTGAGACGGCCAATCCGGCCAAATTCCCCGAAGAAATTCACAAAATGATGACGTGGTCGCCGGATGTTCCGCCCGGAATGGCGGCGGCGTTGAAGTTGCCGGAGGACTTTGACCGGATGGAGGCGGATTATGAGAAGTTCCGGGCATATTTGATTCAGCGGCACACGCCGGCTTGATTGCCGGCGCATTTCTGGCATCCTGCCGGTTTCAACCGTTTACAACATGGCTCTGATTGTTCAAAAATACGGTGGCACCTCGGTGGGCAACACTGAGCGCATCAAAAACGTCGCCCGACGCGTGGCGGATTACCACGCACGCGGCGACCAGGTCGTGGTCGTGGTCTCCGCCATGAGCGGCGTGACGGACAATTTGATCAAACTGGCCAAGGACATCATGCCGTTGCCCAGCGAACGTGAGATGGACGTGTTGCTGGCCACGGGCGAGCAGCAGACCATCGCGCTTACGGCCATCGCGCTGCACAATCTCGGCCTCAAGGCTGCGTCCCTGACGGGCGCGCAGGCGGGCATCACCACCGACGTGGTCCACACGAAGGCAAAAATCCACAACATCGCCCCCCAAAAAGTCCACGAGCTTTTGAAACAGGGCAATGTGGTCATCGTCGCCGGTTTTCAGGGCGAAACGCCGGAAGGCCAGATCACCACGCTGGGCCGCGGCGGTTCGGATCTGACGGCCATCGCGCTGGCCGCGGCGCTCAAGGCCGATCTTTGCCAGATTTACACGGATGTGGACGGCGTTTATACCACCGACCCGCGCATTGTGCCGGCGGCGAAAAAGCTTCAGGAAATTTCCTACGACGAAATGCTCGAACTCGCGAGCCTCGGCGCGAAGGTGATGCAGAGCCGCTCGGTGGAATTTGCCAAAAAATTTGGCGTGGTGTTTGAAGTCCGCAGCAGTTTAAACGAAAACCCCGGAACCATTGTGAAAGAAGAAACGAAAAGCATGGAAGGCGTCGTCGTCCGCGGCATCGCGCTCGACAAAAACCAGGCGAAAGTCACGCTGGTCGGCGTGCCGGACAAACCAGGCGTGGCCGCGAAAATTTTCAAGGCGCTTGGCGACGCGACCGTCAACGTGGACATGATCATCCAGAACATCAGCCACGGCACCGGCACGCCCGCCACCGACATTTCCTTCACCGCCGACAAGCCGGATTTGCTCAAGGCACAGAAGGTGATTGCCGGCTTGAAAAAGGAAATCGGCTACCGCGAAGTCATCACCGCCGAGAAGATTGGCAAGCTGTCCATCGTCGGCGTCGGCATGAAATCGCACACCGGCGTTGCCGGCAAATTGTTTGAGACGCTTGCGAATGAAGGCGTGAACATTGACATGATTTCCACCAGCGAAATCAAAATATCGGTGGTGATAGACCTGGCCAGGGGCGAACAGGCGGTAAAAGCCGTTCATGCGGCGTTTATTGGAAGCTGAGGCTTATCCGTTTTTGAAATAACCGGTCAACGGCTTGAGAATTTCCTGCCGGACCAGGATCACAATGATGCCGGTGTAAATCAGCGAGACGATCACGTCCACCACCAATTCCCGCCGCAAGTCCACGGCCGGTTTTTCCGAAAGCATCTTCCGCGCACCCCGGTGCAGGAGCACCAGGCCGAGCACATTTGTGAGCCAGTAACCAACAATCAAACTGGCGGTGAATGCCGGCCGGTAGAGGGAACTCACGAGCCAGGCAAAGCCCAGCGCCAGCGGAATGTTCACAAACGCATCGTTCCACCAGGACAGCGGTGAGAGCATGAAGCCAATCGTCGCCAGAACACCGCCGGAGAATTTGCCTTTCCAAGCCATGAAACGGCAGTCTCCCGGCGATGACGGCCAGGAAGCAAGCGTTAAAATCAATTTGACCCGCCGGCGCTGAATGGTTACCTTGTGAACGTGAACCACAATTTGAATCTGAATCTGCTGCTAAACGCGCTGCGGCTGTGCCGCGCGGCGGTCGGGTTCTGATTCGTTCACGAGATTTGTCGAACCCCACTGCCAAACCGGCGGTGGGGTTTTTGTTTTTAACCACGGATGAACACGAATAAACACAGATTGAATGGGAGCGCCGGGCGCCACCCCGGCGGGTGGAAGCTTGGTTGTGTCGCGCCGGGGCAGTGCTCGGCGCTCCGTTGCCGGCAGCATTTTTTATCCGTGTCCATCCGTGTTCATCCGTGGTTTAATTCCGTCAACGCCTGAGTTTATGCACAGACCACCGTCACAAAAATACCGTCCGTATCCGCCGGTCCCTTTGCCCGGGCGGCAATGGCCCAACCGTGTCCTGAGCTCCGCGCCGCGCTGGTGCAGCGTGGATTTGCGCGACGGCAACCAGGCGCTCGCCGTGCCAATGAACGTCAGCCAGAAGCTCGAGCTTTTCCAGACGCTCGTGAAGGTCGGGTTCAAGGAAATCGAAATCGGCTTCCCGTCCGCGTCCAACACCGAGTTCGCTTTCAACCGCCGGCTCATCGAGGAAAATCGTGCGCCGGACGACGTGTGGCTCCAGGTGCTCGTGCAGGCGCGCGAGGATTTGATAGAAAAGACCGTGCAGTCGCTGGTCGGCGCGAAAAAGGCCATCATCCATCTTTACAACTCGACCTCGCCCGCGCAACGCCGCGTCGTCTTTGGCATGTCCAAGGAGCAAATCGTCGAGGTCGCCGTGCGCGGGGCGCAATGGATCAAGGACCGTTTGCCCCGGCTCAAAGGCACGGAGGTCGCACTCCAGTATTCGCCGGAAAGTTTCAGCGCCACGGAGGTGGAATTTGCGAAGGAAATTTCCGAGGCGGTCATGGCGGTCTGGCAGCCGACGCCGGAACGGAAGATGATTTTGAATCTGCCGGACACGGTGGAAGTTGCCATGCCGAACGTTTATGCCGACCAGATAGAATGGATCTGCGGGAACATCAGGAACCGCGAGTCGCTCGTCATCAGTTTGCACACGCACAATGACCGCTGCACGGGCGTGGCGGCCACCGAACTGGGCCTGCTCGCCGGCGCGGACCGCGTGGAGGGCACGCTCTTTGGCAATGGCGAACGCACGGGCAATCTCGACATCGTCACCGTGGCGTTGAATCTTTACCAGCATGGGATTGATCCGAAGCTGGATTTCTCCAATCTCAATTCCATCATCGAGGTTTACGAACGTTGCACGGGCATGACGGTGCCGCCCCGGCAGCCTTACGCGGGCGAACTGGTCTTCACGGCGTTCAGCGGTTCGCACCAGGATGCCATTCGCAAAGGTTTGAACGAATGGAAGGAAACCGGGCGCGCGCATTGGGACGTGCCGTATCTCACGATTGACCCGGCGGACATCGGGCGCGAATACCGCGAGGTCATCCGCGTGAATTCGCAGTCCGGCAAGGGTGGCGTGGCGTATCTGCTCGAAAGCGAATTTGGCATCGAATTACCGAAGGATATGCAGCGCGAGTTCGGCCCGATCGCCAACGACGCCGTGGACAAACTCGGCCGCGAAGTCAGCGGCGCGGAACTCAAGGCGATGTTCTGGAAGGAATACGTCGAGCGCAATACGCCGTGGAGAATCGAAAACTTCACTGCTTATAGCAGGAATGGACAGGTTAATTGTCAGGGAAATCTGTTTTACAACGGAGTTCAAACTGGAATAAATGGCAATGGCAACGGGCCTTTGGCCGCGCTGGTGAATGGCATATGCCAGATTTCATCCGCTCCACGTTTTGAAATCAGCAATTACAGCGAACACGCCTTGAGCTCCGGCGAAACGGCGGCGGCAATTGCCTACATTCAAATCAAGCACGCCGACGGCAAAACCCGCTGGGGCGCCGGCGTGGACACGAACATCGAGCTGGCGTCTGTGCACGCCGTGCTTAGCGCGCTGAACCGCTCATGAAGCGGCTTCATCCAAAAATATTCCCGCTCGTCAAACCGACACGGGCGGTTTAGCCTGTAGGCATCGTTATGAATTTGAGCCGCCTCCTTTTTCTTTGCGGAGTTGCCGGTGTTTTTTTTACCGGCATCGATCTTCTGGCTGCGGACATCCAATCATCCAATACCACCGTGGCCACCTCGACGGTTTATGTTCCTGATTTGTCGCAGGCGGCGGGGCCGTTGCCGGACGGCGTGCTCGTCTGGGACGGGACAACCAAAGAAACCAATGTCACCGCAAACGCGGACACCGCGCGTTTCGTTTTCAACTTTACCAACCTTTCCACCAATCCCATTGTCATTTTGAGTGTGCGACCGTCCTGCGGCTGCACCACCGCGAAATTGCCGCCATTGCCATGGACGCTCGCGTCCGGCAGCAACGGCCAGATGGAAGCGACGGTGAATCTCGCCGGCAAAAGCGGCACGTTGTTCAAGACCCTGGCTTTTAACACCGACAAGGGTTCCAAAACACTGCTGCTCAAAATCATCATCCAGCCATTCGTGATGCCAACCATGTCCGAAGCCGACCGGGCGCGCAATGTGAAGATTGCCACGGCTGACCGGCAGGCGGTTTTCAAGGGGGAATGCGCGAGCTGTCATGTCCAACGCGGTCAAGGTCTCTATGGCAAGTCGCTCTACGATGTCGATTGTGCCATTTGCCACGAAAGCCAGCCTCGCGCCACCATGGTGCCGGATTTGCATGCGCTTAAAACGCCGACCAATTTTGAATTTTGGCGCATCTGGATTGCCCACGGGAAACCCGGCTCATTGATGCCAGCGTTTTCAACGGTTGATGGCGGCCCGTTGTCGGACATGCAAATCGCCTCGATTGCCGGCTACCTTGCCGAATTTATTTCATCCAACCCGTTACCAGCCAACAAGTAACGTCGGGATTCAGGTTTGCCTTTTACCGCCTTTTTTGCTTGCCAAAATGTAGGGAATGGGTAGAATCAGACACGTAGTATGTTGTACCTCGCCTTTCAGAAGTTCTTGGGGGATTTGACTTTTTACCTGAAAATTTGCCGTTTACGAATCTCCTGGTCATGGTTCTTCCGTCATTGTTGCAGTTTTGCAATGATCATCATTTTGTCAGCGCTGAGCTACCTTCTGATCAGCCGGTTTGTCATTCAATCCGTCCAGGTGGTCGGGGTCAGCATGTATCCCACACTGATCGATTCGGGACATTATTGGTTGGACCGCTACAGCTACCTGATGGCCGAGCCGCACCAGGATGACATCGTTGCGGTCAAAGATCCTCAAGATAATATGCTGCTGGTCAAACGCATCATCGCGGTTCCCGGCCAGACGGTTTGTCTCAAAGGCGGCAAGGTTTATGTGGATGGACGGCTGTTGCAAGAGCCGTATCTTTTACCCGGCACGCCCACCTATGCCGCCGAGGGAAATGGCAACGTATTTATCAGCTACGGCAACAAATATTTTGTCATGGGCGACAATCGCAACAACAGCATGGACAGCCGTTATTTCGGAGCCGTCTCGCGTCAGGACATTCTCGGCAAGGTGGTTGAGTAAGGTGATGGTTTCCCGGGTCGCGCCGCTTTCGTTTAATCCCCGCTTGCTTCCACCGTTCCGCCTGCTACGTTGTCAACCATGATGACGAAATCAGTTGACGCCATAGTCGCTGCGCGAATTGCCGGGTGGGGGCAGCGGGTTTTGGCCGGCGGCGACCTTGCGCGGGACGAGGCGTTGGAACTGTTCCAACTTGAAAAGACCGCCGACATTTTTGATTTGTTGTCATGGGCGAACCGGATTCGTGAACATTTCAAGGGCAACAAAATCCACCTCTGTTCCATCGTCAATGCCAAGGCCGGTGCGTGCTCGGAAAATTGCAGCTTTTGCGCCCAATCTTCATTTTATCAGACCGGCTCACCCAAATATGGCTTTGTTGACCCGGAGCCCGTGGCGGAAGCCGCCGATGAAGCGAACCAGAACCACGTCACCGCCGTCGGCTTGGTCGCCGCCTGGAAAGGTCTCAATGAAGGCCCGATGCTGGATGAGGTTTGCGCCCGCGTCAGCGAATTGAAGGCCGGTGGCAAAACGCGTCCGGATGTCTCGCTGGGCATCATCAAGAGCCAGCGGGTGGCCGACCGTTTGAAGGAAGCGGGGGTCGAGTGCTACGGCCACAATCTGGAAAGCTCGCGCCGTTTTTTTTCCAAAACCTGCACCACGCATACCTACGATGACCGCCTCGAAACCATCAACCATTTGAAAAGGGCCGGCATCAAGATTTGTTCCGGCGGCATCATCGGCATGGGCGAGACGCGCGAGGATCGCTGCGAGCTCGCTTTTGCGCTCAAGGAAATCGGCGCGAACGTTGTGCCCATCAATATTCTCAATCCGATTCCCGGCACGCCCTTTGAAAAAAACGAACCCCTGACGGTCATGGAAATTTTAAAGACCATTGCCTGTTTCCGGTTCATTCTGCCGCGGCGGGAAATCATGATTGCGGGCGGGCGCACGGTGAACCTGCGTGATGCGCAAAGCATGGTTTTCATGGCCGGGGCCAGCGCGCTCATGGTTGGCAATTACCTCACCACGCTGAACCAGCCGGTGGAGAAGGATTTGCAAATGCTCAAAGACCTCGGCCTCGATCCAAGCTGGGACAAACATGGGTTCAGCGACCAGGAGGAGGCCGGTTGCGGGACCGGGAACTGCGAAGCGGAACTGGTGGCCGTTTGATCCCGCACCCGGGCCATCTGGTTGAAATATTTTCGTTGCGTCCTGGCGTCCTGGCGTGAAATTTGAAGGATGGAGCGACTCGGCAAGAATCATGGCGGTTACCACGGCGAAACGATTGACATACGCGCCGTGCTGCGCGACATCGAGATCGCCGCCCAATCGCATGGCTGGGCGGCAGAAGTATTTCACCAAACGCCGGAGTTCAAGTTTCTGACGCTGCATCGCAAATCAGAAGCCAGAAGTCAGAAGTCAACCGACAGAATTTACATCAGTACGGGCATCCATGGTGATGAGCCGGCCGGGCCGCAGGCAGCCTTGCGATTGCTTCATGAAAATCATTGGCCCGCGAACTGCGAAATCTGGTTTTGCCCGTGCCTTAATCCGTCGGGCTTTGTCTTGAATCGCCGTGAAAACCCCGACGGCAGGGATTTGAACCGCGATTATCGCCACCCGCAGACTGCCGAGGTCCGCGCGCATATTGCGTGGCTGGAGCGCCAGCCGCGGTTCGATTTGTATCTCTGCCTGCACGAAGACTGGGAAGCTCACGGTTTTTATCTTTACGAACAAAATCCCGACGGCCGGCCCTCCCTGGCGGAGACCATCGTGAGTGCGGTCCAAAAGGTGTGTCCGATTGACCCGTCGGAAAGCATCGAGGATCGACCGGCCAGGGGCGGCATCATCCGTCCCAACCTTGATCCCAACACCCGGCCGCAGTGGGCGGAGGCGTTTTATCTGATCAGGCACAAGTCGCGGTTGGGTTATACTCTCGAAGCCCCGTCCGATTTTCCGTTGCCGACGCGTATCAACGCGCTGGTCGCCGGCGTGAACGCGGTGATGAAATCTTTAAATCCCGGTGAAATTACTGCACCTGATTTGCCGGTGAAACCGCCCAAACCGTCCAATTAGGACATTACTCCAGAAAATACCATGGCCGATAAACATCCTTTTCATACGATAACACTGTTCCTTTTGGTGGTGGTTTCATTATTGATAATCTATGGAGTTTTTTATCTCGTCCTGAGGAATAAAAAATAAATTGAATTGTGAATCAAAAGACGCACCATATGCAGATTGAGTATGGTAATTGCTCAAAACTCCCGGCGGGAACAATGGCAAAATGCATTGTTTTCGATCGGATCAAGCCAATGTAGCTCAGTGGTAGAGCAACGGTTTCGTAAACCGTCGGTCGTCGGTTCAATCCCGACCATTGGCTCCAATTCTAACTGTGTGTGCAGTAAGAAGTTGTGAAAGTGACAGGCGCGAGTGCCAGCAGAAGTGCCAGCAGAATTTAACTCTGGCAAATTCTGCGAAACTCCCACCTGCTCCCTACCGGAATCGGAATCAAATGTCGTAACCTCATCGCTGTAAAAAACAGTTATGAGACAGCAATTCCGACTCTACCGTCGCAAAAAAGGCGGGCGGTATTATCTTCACAATGATCTGACGGGCAAACAGGAGAGTTTGCATACCAATGACCGCGCGAAGGCGACGCGGCTTTTGCACGCTAAAAATGAGGCCGGGCAACAACCGGCCATCAACCTGCAAATCGCCCGCGCTTATCTGGCGGCCACCGACCCGCAGATTGCCACCCGCACCTGGCAGTTCGTCATGGACGAAACTGCCAAGCTTAAACAACAAGGCCCAACCCGGGACCGCTGGGTGCGGGCAATGCGGGACAGGGCGTTCGACTCCATCCAACAATTGCCCGTCTTGGAAACCCGCCCGGAACATTTCCTGCGCGTGTTGGAAAGCGGCACCATCAGCACGAATATCTTTCTGCGGCGACTCCAAAACTTCGCCCTTGATATGTCCTGGCTGCCGTGGCCGGTGCTGCCTAAGAAGCGTTGGCCGGTGGTCCGGTTCAAGGATAAACGCGGCATCACCTGGGAGGAGCATCAAAAAATCCTCGCCGGTGAAAGCAACGTGGAATTGCGCGATTATTACGAACTGCTCTGGCACCTGGGCGGCTCGCAAACCGACATGGCTTCGTTGCGCGCTGAGGATGTTGATTGGACGGCCCGCACCATCTCCTATGCACGTATGAAAACGGGAACCCAGGCGATGATTCATTATGGCGACAAGGTTGCCGAGCTTCTGCAATCGCGGCCGGCGACGGGGTATCTTTTTCCTCAGATTGTACAATGGAAGGAGTCCGACCGCGCAAAAGCATTCATTCGTCGGCTCCGATTGGTCGGTGTTTCCGGGGTCTCTTTGCACAGCTACCGTTACGCGTGGGCGGAACGGGCCAAGACGTGTGGTTTTCCTGAACGATTCGCGCAGGAAGCGCTCGGTCACGGGAGCAAGGCCGTTGCCCGGGCGTATGCGAAAAAGGCCAAGGTGCTGATTCCGTCCTTGGAGGAATACGAGCAAAAAATTGTGCCGCTGCCCAACGTAGCGAGACCGGAACCCGCAATGGCACAGACCATGAACGTGTAACCGAAGGAGACGATATGAACTTGAATCCTGCCATAATGCTCGACCCGGAGTTCCAGTTTCTCAATTGGATCATCGCAGAAGGGGAGTTTGTCTGTTTCTCGCGTTCGTCTGGCTGTCGCCGCGTCGCCGGTCGCGACTGCGTTACGGAACTCGCCCGTCCTCATGCCGGTTGGGCCTGCCGTGCCCGCTTCCGTGCGTTCTTGTTGCGCCAATGCCGATGAATGGCCGCCACCACTTTATCGAGCCATTCCGGGCTGGCGAACTTCTCCACGAGCGCGTCACGGGAAAAATGCTTCACGCAGTAACGCCCCGGATGGCCGAGCGGCTTAAGCAGGCCCGCCCGGACCAATGGGGGGATATTATGGGTGGCAATGCCCAGCGCTTCGGCCACTTTTTCCTTGGTCAAGAAGACGGGAAATTTTTCCAGCACCTGTAATTTTAATGACGATTCTGGATTCATACATGTTCCTTGGTTAAAGTGAGGGTGACGGCGGTAATGTGGGTGTTCAGAGTTGCGGCCAGACGCCGGTCCGCCGACTTCACAAACTTCAATTCATATTTCTGAATCCATTGTTCCAGCAGCTTGAGACCGCTGCCCAGCACCACAACTTCCGCCTGGGCAAAACGAATCAGAAATTTTTCCGGTGGCGCA
>Ga0302320_10000225_pt1 | contig 129595 bp, 102 predicted proteins | sample Bog_T0_3_FD_202130 | JGI IMG/M metagenome (GOLD analysis project Ga0302320, IMG submission 202130) | Peat permafrost microbial communities from Stordalen Mire near Abisko, Sweden - Bog_T0_3 | ecosystem: Environmental > Terrestrial > Soil > Wetlands > Peat | place: Sweden: Abisko, Stordalen... | reverse complement strand
AGATCTCCTTTGCGGGCGATTATCCGGGACCGAATGGGGCAGTCTACTTCGTCTCTTCAGACGGCGGCAGCCCGCGCAAGTTTCTCGCCCAGGACCAGCACCTGGATGGGTTTCTTACGTGGTCGCCGGATGGGCACCGAATGGCCGGCACTTCGACCAATGCGGACGGAAAATTCGTTGTGGTCATTCTCAACCTCGACACCCGCCAGGAAACAACCATTCCCGGATCGGATTACTTGTTTGAGCCACGCTGGTCTCCGGACGGCCGATATCTGGCAGCTGCTGGATTCGACGTTGACGAGCTGAAAGTCTTCGATTTCAAGACAGGAAAATGGTCGGAACTTGCGCAAGGGGGACCTGCGGATTGTCCGGAGTGGTCAGCGGATAGCCAGTTCATTTATTTCAGGCGCGCTAGCGGCGACATTGGACTGTTTCGAGTCCGCCCCAGTGGTGGCAGGGCGGAGAAGGTCGTCGATCTGAAGGATTGGCACGACGCCGGGTGGTTTGGAAGGTATATGGGTCTGGACCCTACAGACGCGCCGCTGTTGCTCCGTGACATTGGAAGTGAGGATATTTACGCGCTGACGCTGGAGGAGAAGTGAATTCTGCCTGGCAGAGTGGCGAGAGAGGGGCTGCGGGCGATGATTGCCTGGAAGTGCCCGTGACTAAAGCCACCGATCTTGCAGGGCAGAAGTCAGAGGCCTCGACCCACGTTGTGGGTGCCCCGCCTCTGCTCCCTCCGCATCCTCCGGCTTACGGCCGGAGTCTCAGAACCCCATGATGTTGTAGCCGCAGTCGACGTACATGACTTCGCCGGTGATGGCGCTGGAGAGGTCGCTGGCTAGAAACAACGCTGCGCCACCTACTTCTAATTGATCGACGTTGCGGTGTAACGGGGCGCGGTCGGCGTGGGCGCGCATCATGTCGCCGAGGTCGCCGACGCCGCGGGCGGCGAGGGTCTTGATGGGGCCGGCGGAGATGGCGTTGACGCGGATGTTCTTGCCGCCCAGGCTGAAGGCGAGATAGCGGACGGTGCATTCGAGGCCGGCCTTGGCGATGGCCATGACGTTGTAGTGGGGGACGACCTTTTCGGCGGCGTAGAAGGTGAGGGTGAGGATGCTGCCGCCTTCGGTCATCAGGGGAGCGGCGGCGCGGCTGACGGCGATGAGGGAGTAGACGCTGACGTCGAGGGCGACGCGGAAGCCGTCGCGGCTGGTCAAGAGGAAGTCTCCGCGGAGGTCGGCGGGGGGGGCGAAGGCGACGGCGTGGACGAGGGTTTCGATCTTGCCGTACTTCTCCTTGAGGGCGGCGAAGAGGGTGTCGATTTCGGCGTCGCTGGAGACGTCGCACTGGAAGCCGGATGCGCCAGGGAGTTCGGCGATGAGGCCCTCGGCTTCGAGCTTCATGCGCTCGTTCTGGTAGCAGATGGCGAGGGTTGCTCCGGCCTGGTGGAGCTTTTGGGCGATGCCCCAGGCGATGGAACGCTTGTTGGCCAGCCCGAAGACTACGGCCGTCTTACCTGCCAGATCGATCATGCTTTCTTTCTTCCTCCGAAGGTCCGCGCAAAAGGGGAGCGGGGCGAGCAATTTCTAGAATATCAGCCACCTGCGATGGGGCAGACGGCAAATCTGCGGTGAATATGAGAGCTCCGAAGGACAACAGCAGGTCCTTCGACTTCCTTCGCTGCGCTACGGTCGCTCAGGATGACAGAGTTTGAATGATCAGCCGCCGAGGTCGACGAGTTGGACCTGGCCGACGGGGCGACCGAGGAAGCGGGAGCCGAGGCGCTCGAATTTGTCGACGGAGTCGGTGGCGAAGCAACTGATTTCAGTGGCCGGGGCGGCGACCGCGGAGGCGGGCGAAAGGCGGCCGTCGATGATTTGGACGGCGGCCTGGGCGGCGGCCTGGGCGGAGTCGATGACGCGAACGCCGGCGGGGACGGCGGCTTCAAGGAGGGGGCGGAGCAGGGGGTAGTGGGTGCAGCCGAGCAGCAGGACGTCGGGGTTGAGGTCTTCGGCGGCGGCTTCGGCGGTCAACTCGGCGAGGTAGATGCGGATGACCTCGGCCGTCACATTGCCGGTGGCGGTGGACGGATCGATCCAGCCTTCTTCGACAAGTGGGACGAGGAGGGGGCAGGCCTTCTCGAAGGCACGGAGGCCGAGGGAGCGGCAGGCGGCGGTGTAGGCGTGGCTGTGGACTGTGGCGTCGGTGGCGATGACCAGGACGTCGCCGGTGCGGGAGGCGGCGTGGGCGGCTGCGGCGCCCGGCTCGATGACGCCCAGGACGGGGACGGAGACGGCGTCCTGAATGGCATCGAGGGCCAGGGCGCTGGCGGTGTTGCAGGCGATGACCAGGAACTCGGCGCCCTGGTCACGGACCAGGAACTGGGCGCTTTCGGCGGCAAAGCGGGCGATGGTGCGGCGGGACTTGGAGCCGTAGGGCAGCCGGGCGGTGTCGCCGAGGAAGGCGTACCGGGCCTGGGGCATGCGTTCAATGAGAGCGCGCAGGACGGTAAGGCCGCCGAAGCCGGAATCGAATACGCCGATGGTGGGGGTCATGGCTATTTGCCCGCAGGTTTTTTGGGGCGGAGAATATCCGCTAGATAATTGGATAGCCGGCACAATTCCATGAAGACACTTCTGTCGAATGGATTGCTCGTTCCGTTTCTCAAGAGAATCGCATCGAGTTGGTTATTGATAAAGCGATAAACCCCTAACATATCTGGCACGGACGGCATTTTGTCGCGGGGGAAAGCATTGCGTAGTTCACGGAGAACACCCTCTGCGGTGCCGCTATGAATATTGGGATCGGTTCCGTTCAGATCGCTGGCCGATCTTTCGATTCGATAAGGCTCAGACTCCCAAACGAACCAAGTATGCTGGTCGGGGTTGAGGATTTGCCAGGTAATGGTCATGCCCAGTTCAAGGGGCATATTGAACCGCGGCGCCGCCGAAGGAGCAGCGCTCAACTCTACTCTCGATAGATCGTGGATGGAATAGCGGCAACTCTGGATGAGCTGAATGATTCTGTCCAGCCTGCGATCTCCGCCGGGGATTTCCGAGGCAAGATGAGGAACCAGACCCAGCTGAAAGAGCCCAACGATATAGGCGACATAGAGGCTGGAGAATTCTTTGTCGTAAGGGACGTTCAGAAATACAGCGACCGGGTCAGGCGGCGGAGGCACGCTTGCGCCTCTTTTCCGGTTCGATGGAGTTCACAGGCTCCTCTTCCCGATGGGAGAGTTGGGCCTTAAACTCGTCTACAAGTGCCTGTAACGCCTTCTCGCTAGCCTTGGAGATAGGGAAGCGCTTCTCCATCTCCTCACGAGTGGGCCAAGGGGCCGTGATGTGAATCGGCTTGCGCATGACTTCTGATTCATCATACTTCGAATTGGGCAGAAAATGAAGGACCGGCTGGCGAGCCGGCGGGGACGGTCACGGGTGGACGCCCTCGGTGGGGACGGCGTCGGCGGCGAGATAAGTGCGGGTGAGGTCGGTGTGGCCGGCGAGGGTGGGGCGCGGCAGGCCGTCGACCAGGAAGCGGACCTGGGTGATGCGGGGGAGATTGGCGTGAAGGGTACCGCAGATGGAAAGTACGGTGAGGGTTTCGGGCTCGATGCCGGAGGGGTGGCCGGCCACGAATGCGCTGGTGAGATTGACGACGGCAAGCTGGGGGCCGTCGGGCTGGGGCGATTTGGATGCGAGCAGCGCGCGCTGGGAGGCCACCGCAGGTCCTTCGACGCCCTCCGCTGCGTCACGGCCGCCCTCGATGACAGGGCTGGGATTGAGGGCCGGGGCGGGTAGCAGGAAGACCTGAGCCACGGATGCTGCGCCCCCGGGGACCGGATGGGTGGTTTCCGGAGCGGCGTAGAGGTCGAGGAGCTTGCCGAGGATGACGCGGGCGCGAGAGCCGGGGTCCTGGGGCAGAGGGAGGGTCTGGACCTGGGTGAGGAGGGAGTTGTCGGCGTCGCTGGCGACCAGGAGGGTGGCCTGCTCGGCGGGAGCGACCTGGGGGGCTTGCGTGGGGGCGGAGTCTTCGCCGTGGAGGAGACGCTGGTGGGCGCGCTCGCGGAGCTGCCAGAGAACCACGCCCATGACCACGGAGGCGGCGAGAAGGAGGGCGAAGAGGATGGTCTGGTAACGAGGGATCACGGCTGGCGGGCCTCCGTTTTCCACTCGAGGAGGGCGGCGGCGAGGGCTTCGGCGACGCGGGCCTGGTAGGCGGGGTCGTTGAAGCTGTCGGCCGGGTCGTAGCCGGGCGAGCGGTCGGGAGCGATTTCAACGGCGATGGCGGGGCAGGTCATGCTGTCAACGGCGGGCAAGCCGGTGCGGCCGAGGGTGACGGTTAGACCGGCGTGGAGGAGCGCGGAGTTGACGACGCCGGCGAGGGCGAGGCTGCGGGTGATAAAGGCAGATTGGGCGGTCTTCCAGGCGGGGAAACGGGTGGGTGGAGCGGGGGGAAGCGAGGAGGCGAAGAGGTGGACGCCGGAGCCGGTCTCCGTGGCGTGGAGGCTGAGGCAGGCTTGGGCGTTGGCGTGGTTGGCGATCTCCGCGCGGCGGTTTGGGTCGATGGTGGAGTCGGACTCGCGGGTGGTGAGGACCTGGATGCCGCGCGCGCCGAGCAGGGAACGGAGGCGGACGCTGAGGGCGAGGGTGAATGCTTTTTCAGGCTGATCGAAGAGATGGCCGCCTGGGTCGTCACCGCCGTGGGCGGCGTCGAGGAGGACGAGGAAGCGGGGCTGGGGCGGGGCGGGGGATGGTTGGGGAACGGGCGGGGCCTGGGCGAGGGTGAAGGTCGCAGCTGTTGCGAAGAGGGCAGTGAGCGCACGCCGATACATTCGATTCCCGAGGGCTTCCTCTGAGATTATTCGCGAATTGCGAATTTTGCAGCGCCGCGCCCCAGAGCGGCTGTCGTGAGGTTCTCCAGGCCCACACAAATCGAATCTGGCGGCCAGGCTCTTAGTCCAGCGCATAGATGGTGAAGCCGCTGAGGAGCTTGGGGAAGAAGTCGGTGGATTTTTGGGGCATGACGTCGCCGGCGAAGGCTACTTCGCGGAGCTGCTCCATGGTGACGGGGTTGGTGAGGAAGGCGACGTCGGCCTCGCCGCGGCGGACTTGCTCGACGGCCTCGGAGGCATCGCGGAGGTAGCGGAGGTTGGTTTGTTCGCGGACCTTTTCGGCGTCCAGGCCGAGGATGCGGTCGAGGACGATGGAGTGGAGGTGGGTGAGGTCGAGGTTGCGCTGGCGCTCGGGCAGATCGGCGAGAGCGGCAGCGATGGGCTCAGATTTCGAGCGCAGGAGCAGAGCGCCGGCGCGGGTGACGGCGACGAAGGCTGTACCTTGCTGGCGGCTGAGAAGGTCGATGTAGGTGGAGGCGGCTTCGTCGGCGAGGGGTTCCACTTCGAAAAACTCTTTGGCGGCGGTGGCGAAGGCGATGGGATCGAAGCCTTCGAGGCTGTGGACGACGCGATGGGTGGGGAGGATGACGAGGCCGTCGGAGTCCATGTTGACGAAGGTCATCATGACGGCGGCTTCGGGGAAGGGCGGCTGGGGCAGGTCGCTGGGATTGTGCTCGGTCCGGGCGGGCTGGGCGTCAGCGTGCGACCTTGATTCGTTTTCTCGTGAGTAGTTGAGGGCGGTTTCGTAGCGGTGGTGGCCGTCAGCGATGATGAGCTTCTTGTCGGCCATGGTGGTCGAGAGCAGGCGGATGTCGGCGGGGTCGGAGATGCGCCAGAGGCGATGGAGGACGCCGTATTCGTCGGTGACCTCGGCTTCGGCGGGGCCGGGGGCTTCGTAGAGGATTTTTTCCACGCTGCCGGCGGGATCGGAGTAGAGCATGAAGATCTGGCCGAAGTGGGCGTGGGTGGCCTTGAGCAGGTTGAGGCGGTCGCTCTTGGGTTTGCTGAGGGTCTGCTCGTGGCGGAAGACGACCTGCTCGGAGTATTCGTGGAGCTTGCCAAGGGCGATGAAGCCGCGGCGCTCCTTGACGACGTCGGTTCCGGGAACCTTGAACTGCTGGGAGTAGGCGAAGACGCAGGGGTCCTTTTCCTGGACGAGAACGGCCTGCTCGCGCCAGGCGCGGAAGTCGCGGGCGGCGCGGGTGTAGACGCTTTCGCCGCGCTCGGCATCGAAGAGTTCCGGCAGGCCGAGGATGATGCGGACGAGGTTGTAGGGGCTGCGCTGGTAGTAAGCCTGCTGCATGGCCGGGGAGATCTTGTCGTAGGGCTGGGTGACGACATCGTCCAGCCGGACGGTGGAAGGATTGTAGCGCCAGGCGCGATAGGGAAAAATGCGGGCCATAGGAAGGGTCTTGCTCCAAGGAAGATGAGCTGAATTTGCGCGCGAGAGTCCAACCAAGGTGGGGCTGGAAGGGTTCGTGCGCTTAGAGGCGATTGTATCTCAGGGGGCGGCAGGGAGCCGGGCTCTTGACTGGCTGAAACGGCGAAGGAGAGTTGACAAAGCGATGACACGGGCGAGACACCAGGAGTGTGCCCACCGTGCTAAACTCGCGATCAATCCCTGGTGACGGAGCATGAAGAGGGTTCCATTCCCGCGCATGGTTTCATACGGACACGGCAAAGAGCGGACGATAGGGCGCTGGCTGGGGATTTGCGGGCTGTTGGCGGTGTTGTGCACGGGGTGGGCGTGGGCTCAGGACCAGCCGCTGGACACGGTGCATGTGCCTCCGCCGACAGCGGCGACGCCCTCGACCGCGGAGCCGAAGGGGGCCGAGGCGCCGGCCGCGACCGGGCCCGATGCGCTGAAGCTGCACCCAGGGTCGCGCATCCGGATGAATGTGGATATGGTGCTGGTGCCGGTGACGGTGACCGATCCGATGAACCGGCTGGTGACGGGGCTGGAGCAGGACGATTTTCAGGTCTTCGAGACCAGCACGCAGCAGAAGATCATCAGCTTTGCCAGCGAGGATGCGCCGGTTTCGATCGGGATCATCTTCGATCTTTCCGGATCGATGAGCTCGAAGCTGATCCGGGCGCGGGAATCGATTTTGCAGTTCATCAAGACGGCCAACCCGCAGGACGAGTTTTTTGTGATCGGGTTCAACGACCGGCCGGAGCTGATCGAGGACTTTACCAACTCGGTGGAGGACATCCAGGCGCGGCTGGCGACGGTGCGCAGCGGCCATCGCACGGCGCTGCTGGACGCGATTTACTACGGCGTGGAAAAGATGAAGGACGCCAAGCACGAGCGCAAGGCCCTGCTGGTGGTCTCCGACGGCGGCGACAACCGCTCAAGGTACACAGAGGGCGAGGTTCGGTCGCAGGTGCGGGAGTCGGATGTGGAGATTTACTCGATCGGCATCTTCGACCCGTATGCGCCTACTCCGGAGGAGCGGACCGGGCCGCAACTGCTGAACGACCTGAGCGAAGAGACGGGCGGCAGGCTGTTCCGGGTGGACGATATCGCCGAGATGGGGGACATTGCGGAGAAGATTTCCACCGAGTTGCGCAACCAGTACATGCTCGGTTACCGGCCCAAGGACCTGACCCGGGATGGCAAGTGGCGTAAAGTGAAGGTGAAGGTGAATCCTCCCCAGGGATTGCCTCCACTGACCGTCCATGCACGCACCGGCTACTATGCGCCTTTGCAGTAACGCGATTCTCGCCACTCTTCTTGCCGGAGCGTTGCTGACGCTTCATGTGCGCGCGCAGACGCCCCAGCCGACGCAGCCACCGCCAGCTCCGCAGGCCCCACCGCTGACGGTGGACCGCGACCCGGTGCGGTCACCCGATCCGGATGTGGCACCCTCGACCCCGGCGGGGCAGATGCGCAAGGAGCCGACGGGGTTTGTTCTGCACACCGACGTGGAGGAGGTGGTGCTGAATGCGACGGTGCTGGAGGGAAACAATCTGGTTCCAGACCTGAAGCGGGAGAACTTCGAAGTGCTGGAGGACGGGGTAAAGCAGAGCCTGATCAGCTTCCAGCACACCGATCTGCCGGTTTCGATTGCGCTGGTGGTGGACAACTCTGGGTCGATGTCGCGCAAACGGCCGGCGGTGAACAAGAGCGCACTGGATCTGATTCAGGCTTCGAACCCGGAGGACGAGGCGTTCGTGGTGAACTTTTCGGACGAAGCGTTTATCGACCAGGAGTTTACCTCGGACGTGAACAAGCTGCGGGACGGACTGGGGCACATCGAGTCGCGTGGAGGGACGGCGCTTTACGACGCGGTGGTGGCTTCTGCGGACAAGCTGGCGGCCGACGCCAAGCGGCCCAAGCAGGTGCTGATCCTGATCACCGACGGCGAGGACAATGCGTCGACGCTGAACCTGGAGCAGACGATCCGGCGGGTTCAGCAGCTCTCGGGGCCGACCATCTATTCGATTGGGCTGCTGTTTGGGGATGAGATGAGCCACGCCGAGGTGCGGCACGCGCGGCGGGCCCTCGAGATGCTGTCGACGGAGACGGGCGGGATTGCGTTTTTTCCCAAGTCAATTGAAAACATCGACCAGATTGCGGCGGAGGTAGCGCGGGATATCCGCAACCAGTACACGCTGGGCTACCACTCGACCAAGCCGACCACGGAACCGGGGTTCCGGCGGGTGCAGGTGAACGCCGAGGCCAAGGGGATGGGCAAGCTGACGGTGCGGACGCGAACGGGGTACTTCCCGGTGGTGCGGCCGGCGAAGAAAGACGCGGCGGCGGGGAAGAAGTAGCCCCGGATGGCGATGCGGGCCGTGCGATAGACTAGCTGCCATGGCCGTAGAAACTCAAAACTCTTCCACTCTTCGAATTGCTTCCGACATCACAAAACTTGTGGGGCAGACGCCCATGCTGCAACTGCGACGGCTCGCGCCGGAGCCGGGGGCGGGGGTGTTTGCCAAGCTGGAGTTTCTGAACCCCGGCGGCAGCATCAAGGACCGGGCGGCGCTGGGGATGATTCTGGATGCGGAGGCGCGGGGGCTGCTGCATAAGGGATCCACGATTATTGAAGCGACGGCGGGGAATACCGGCGTCGGCCTCGCGCTGATCGGGGTCAATCGCGGCTACACCGTGAAGCTGTTCGTGCCCGAGGGGTTCGCGGAAGAAAAGTGCATCCTGATGCGCGGGTTTGGGGCGGAGGTGATTCGCACCCCCGAGGATGAGGGGATGGCGGGAGCGATCAAGCGGGCGCGCGCGGCGGGCCGGGAGATTGCGGGATCGTTTACGGCGCTGCAGTTTCAGAACCAGGCCAATCCGCAGTTCCACCACGACACGACGGCGGTGGAGATCTGGGAGCAGATGGAAGGGCGCGTGGACGGATTTGTGGCCGGCGTGGGGACGGGGGGAACGTTCAGCGGCGTGGCGCGGTTCCTGAAGGAGCAGAACCCCGAGGTTATGAATGTCGCGGTCGAGACCGAGGGGTCGATTTTGCAGGGCGGCGCGCCGGGCAAGCACAAGGTGGAAGGAATCGGCGTTAGCTTTGTGCCGGAGACGTTCCACCGCGAGGTGTGCGACCGGATTGTTGCGGTGACGGACTTGGACGCATTCGGGATGGTGAAGCGGCTGGCCGCGGAAGAGGGGCTGGTGGGCGGATCGAGCTCGGGAGCGGCAGTGTTTGCGGCGGTGGAGCTGGCGCGGGAACTGGGCGCGGGAAAGCGGATCGCGGTGATTATTCCGGACTCTGCGGAGCGGTATTTGTCGAAGGGGATTTTTGAGGGTGGAGTTTAGTCTGCGGCGGTTCGTGGCTGAGGATCTGAAGCAGTCCGGCGCCGCGCGATGGAGGGTGAAGTGAAGCGAGATGAGCGGAATGGAAAGAGCGCGATGGGTGCGTCGGTGCGGGTTGCTGGGTTGTTTTGCTGCATGACAGTGCTGGCGGGTGCGGCGTTTGGGCAGAGCCTGGCGGGGTGGTGGGTGCAGCCGGGCCGGACGCTGGACAACGGCGAGCAGCAGAAGTGGGTGCTGGAGCTGAAGCAGAACGGCAACGAGCTGACGGGGACGCTGAAGAGCCTGGACTACGCGGTGGAGTTGAAGGGGACGGCGGCGGGGGCACACTTTGAGCTGTTTGCGCCGTGGCAGCCGGCCACGCCGTTTCTTACCGGCGACCTGGTGGACGGGGAACTGCATGGGATGGAGCGCGGGAGGCGGCCAATGGTGGCCAAGCCGGCTACGGCGGCGGATGATATTGCCACGGTGAGTTACATTGAGCCGCCGGCGCTGAAGACGGTGCCGGACAATGGGCTGGCCAAGACTCCGCCGATGGGGTGGAACAGCTGGAATCTGTTTGCTGGCAAGATCGACGACCAGACGGTGCGAACGATGGCCGACGCGATGGTTTCAAGCGGGATGCGCGACGCGGGCTATATCTACGTGAACATCGACGACACGTGGGAGGGCGTGCGGGATGCGCAGGGCAATCTGCAATCGAACCACAAGTTCCCGGACATGAAGGCGCTGGCAGACTATGTGCACTCGAAGGGATTGAAGCTGGGGATTTATTCCGGACCGGGGCCGCGGACGTGCGCGGGGTATCCGGCCAGCTATGGGCACGAGGAGCAGGATGCAAAGACGTGGGCCGGCTGGGGTGTGGACTACCTGAAGTACGACTGGTGCAGCGCGCGGAATATCTACAAGAACGATGCGCTGCAGCCGGTGTATCAGAAGATGGGCGCGGCGCTGGAGGCAACGGGACGGCCGATGGTCTACAGCCTGTGCGAGTACGGGAACGGCAGCGTGGAGAAGTGGGGTCCGGCGGTTGGCGGGAATTTGTGGCGGACGACGGGCGACATTCGCGACTCGTGGGAGAGCATGATCGGGAACGTGGAGAAACAGGTGCCGACGGCGCCGTATGCGGGGCCGGGACACTGGAACGATCCGGACATGCTGGAGATCGGCAACGGGCACATGACGGACGACGAGTACCGGACGCACATGAGCCTGTGGGCGCTGGTGGCTTCGCCGCTGCTGGCCGGGAACGACATCCGCACGATGACCGATGTAACCAAGTCGATTTTGATGAACAAGGAAGTGATTGCGGTCGATCAGGACAAGCTGGGCAAGCAGGCGTCGCCGGTAAAAAGCGGGGATTTGGAGATGTGGGTGAAGCCGCTGGCCGATGGCAGCGTTGCGGTGGGCGTGGTGAACATGGGTACGGCCGCGGCGCAGGCTACGGTGAAGGCGAGCGACCTGGGGCTGAGCGGCAAGGTGAAAAAGGCGCGGGATCTGTGGGCGCATTCTGACGTGAAATTTGTTGGCGGGGCGTATGCGGCGACGGTTCCGTCGCATGGGGTGCTGATGTTGAGGGTGCGCGCGAGGTAGCGACGGTTGGAATGGAGATTCGCGGCGGCTGTGGCGAAAAGCAAATGCAGGTCCTTCGACTCCGCTGAAAAACGCTTCGCTCAGGATGACAGAGCTTTGGTGATTGGGACGAATGCGAATGGAATGAGCGAGAGTACCGTTCCGTCACGATAAGCTAGAGGCTGGACGCCTGGAGCTAAACGCTGACCATGCCTGAATACAAATACGCGACTCTTGCTGTGCATGCAGGGCAATATCCGGACCCTCTTACGGGTGCGGTGAATGTGCCTGTTTACCTTTCATCGACGTTTGAGCTGACCGGGATCGGGACGGACAAGGGGTGGGACTACTCGCGGGCCGGGAACCCGACGCGGGATCGCCTCGAAGAGGCGCTGGCAGCGCTTGAGGGCGGGACCAGCGGGCATGCGTTTGCCAGCGGGATGGCGGCGATCTATGCGCTGGTGGCAACGCTGCATGCGGGCGACCATGTGATCTGTTCGCACAATGTTTACGGCGGCACGCAGCGGCTGTTCAACCTGGTGGTGCGCAACTACGGCATCGAGATCGAGTACGTGGATATGGGCGACCTAGCTGCTGTGGAAGCGGCGATACGGCCGTCGACGAAGCTGATTCACGCGGAGACGCCGACCAATCCGATCATGTCGCTGACGGACATTGCGGCGGTGAGTGCGATTGCTCATGCGCATGGCGTCGAGGTGAGCGTGGACAACACGTTCATGTCGCCTGTGCTTCAGAGCCCGCTGGCGCTGGGCGCGGACATTGTGATGCATTCGACGACAAAGTTTCTCAACGGACACTCGGATGGGCTTGGCGGAGCGCTGATCGGGTCGAAGCCGGAACACAAGGAGCGGTTTCTGCTGGTGCAGAAAGCGGCGGGTGGGATTTTGTCGCCCTTCGAGTGTTTCCTGGTGCTGCGCGGGATCAAGACGCTGCCGTTGCGCATGAAGGCGCACGAGGAGAATGGGCGTGCGGTGGCGGAGTTCCTGGCCACGCAGCCGAAGCTGACGCGGCTGGCGTATCCGGGGTTGAAGAGCCACCCGCAGCATGAGTTGGCGGCGCGGCAGCAGAAGGGCTTTGGGTCGATGATGAGCTTCGACCTGGGGACTCAGGCGGCGGCGGGGCGGTTCCTTGCGGCGGTGAAGCTGTTTTTGAATGCGGAGTCGCTGGGAGGGGTGGAGTCGCTGGCTTCGCACTCGGCCTCGACGACGCACGCGGCGCTGAGCGAAGAGGAGCGGACGCGGCTGGGGATTACCGAGGGGCTAGTGCGGATTTCGGTGGGGATCGAGGACAAGGAAGATTTGATTGCGGATTTGGAGCAGGCGCTCCAGGCGGTATAGGGCGGCGCGATTGGGCTGAATTCGGAGTATCCTTGTGGCGTGGGTTCGTACCAATTCGATGGGGTCACATTCCGCGTTTACTCTGGAGATCATGACCCTCCGCACGTTCATTGCCGATACCAGGGGATTAGGGTGATTATCAGGTTGGGGGCGGATCGGACTGTCGGACTCGCTGACCGAGGCGACGCGGTCCAACCAACCAACGCGAAGAAGAGCCACGTGCGCCGCGTTCTGGATGTGGCGGGAACAAATTTCGACGAACTCCTAAGATTGTGGGAGGATGCTCATGCCTGAAGCTGCTCTCGTTGTTACAACTGATGCTGAGATCGATCTCGCGATCAAGCGCGCAAGGGAGTACGAGAGATACGATCGCAAAGTCGCGAGTGTCACGTTCTCTAAGTCCGCTGATAACCTGCGCTTGATTCTCGACGATGGCGTAATTTGCACGATTCCGCGCCGGTTGATTCAAGGACTTTCGGGGGCGCAGAAAAGGAAGCTCCGCCCGATCCAAATTCTGGGTGGCGGGACTGGCCTGTTGTGGCCGCTGCTCGATGTCGCTCATTCAGTGCCGGATTTATTGGGCGGAGTCTACGGCTCTTCGAGTTGGATGAGGGAATTGGAACTGAGGTCCAATCCGATCCGGATTCTGCAGCGGAAACTTACTTCCGGCAGTCTGGACGGTCGTCATCGCGATTCCTTGGGGAGCATCAGAGAGAAGAGCGGCAACACCCTCGTTGGGACGCTCCGAAAGACCTATGGTGAAAACTTTCTTAGCGATTGGCGCAGCGATGCCAAGCTCTCGTCGGTTCGCGAGGAAACGGATATGTCTCTGAATGAGATGGTGCGCCAGCACCGACTCGGGAAGAGGCTGCCCGCCCCAGCCGCGTAGCTCTCTCTCAGGAAAGGGATTCCAACTGGCCCGGGCTCAGTGCGCGGCTGGGGCGGGGGCGAACTTCTTTGGGCGGCGCATTAAAAACGGCAGCGGGATGAGGATCGCTGTAGCCGCCACCATGATCCACGTGACATCGACATAAGCGAGCAGGCGGGCCTGAATCTGGGCCATGCCGTAGATTTGTGCGCCGGCGCGCTGGGTGGCGTCGGGGTTGGCGGCGCCGTGCTGCATCCAGGCGTGGGCGAGGCCGGAGCGCAGGGCGTCGAAGGGGCCGTTGCCGGCGACGGTGTGGGCGTTGAGCATGGCCAGGTGCTTCTGCGTGAGGCGGGCCAGAATCGTGGTGACAAAGCTGATGCCGACCGAGCCGCCGAGATTGCGCATGAGGGCGGACATGCCGCTGACCTCGTTGTATTTTTCCTGGGGAATGCCCGCGTAGCAGAGGGTATTGATGGGAATGAAAAGGAAGGGCAAGCCGAGGGCGATGACCACGCGCCAACTGACGGCCATCGAGAAGGGGGTGTTGAGACTGAGGCCGGTCATGCGATAGAGGCCGAAGGTGGTAATGCTGAACCCCATGGCCACCAGGAAGCGGGGATCGAACTTGGGCGCGAGGAAGCCGGCTACCGGGAAGAGGAACATGAGCGCGATGCCGCCGGAAGAGACGGCCATGCCGGCCTGCTCGGCGGAGTAGCCCATGATTTCCTGAAGGAACTGGGGGATGAGGACGGTGGAGGAGTAGAGCGAGACGCCGACCATGAAGAGGACGAACATGGTTGTGCCGACGTTGCGCTGGGCGAAGAGGCGCAGGTCGAGGATGGGATGCTCGACGTGGAGCTGCCGGTAGACGAAGACGATTAAGCCAATTGCCGCGATGACGATGCAGGTGGTGATGAAGCGGGAGCTGAACCAGTCGTCTTCCTGGCCCTTGTCGAGCGTGACCTGGAGCGCGCCGATGGAGAGGACGAGCAGGCCGAGACCCCAGTAGTCGACGCCCTCCTTGCGCTTGCGGATTTCGGCGAGGTAGGGCGGATCTTCGACGACGCGGTTGGTGAGGTAGAGCGAGAGAATTCCGACGGGGATGTTGATGAAGAAGATCCAGCGCCAGCTGTAGTTGTCGACGATCCATCCGCCGACGGTGGGGCCAAGGACAGGGGCAAGCACGACGGCCATGCCGTAGACGGCGAAGGCCATGCTGCGCTTGGCGGGCGAGAAGGTGTCGGCGAGGATGGACTGCTCGCTGGGCTGCAGGCCGCCGCCGGCCGCGCCCTGGCAGACGCGGAAGAAGACCAGCATGCCGAGGGTGGGCGCGAGGCCGCAGAGCAGGGAAGCGGTGGTGAAGAGCAGGACGCAGGTCATGTAAAAGCGCTTGCGGCCGATGCGGTTGGCGATCCAACCGCTGATGGGCAGGACGACTGCGTTGGCGACCAGATAGCTGGTAAGCACCCAGGTGGATTCGTCGCGGCTGGCGGAGAGCGAGCCGCCGATGTGGGGCATGGCAACATTGGCGATGGAGCTGTCCAGCGCCTCCATGAAGGTGGCCAGGGTGACCGTAATAGCGATGACCCAGGGGTTGGCGCGGGGCCGCCATGTGTCGTGGAACGAGATTGTGGCGGCTGCTGCCAGGGGTTGAGCCTTTCGCTGGGAATGTGGCGGCGTCTGGGGCAGCCGTTCGCTTGCAAGCAGCGCTAAGAACAGAGTACCGGAAGCGGGCGGGAGTGAAAATGGGCGGGGTGGGAATGCCTGTCTGCGACAGGAACCCGGGCAGGCACGGCGCAGCTGGTTGCGCAGGTTCCTGAAAGAACCAACGACCGGGTCGCAGACCTGCGGGTATACTTGCGCAAAGTTACAAGGACAACCTGGAGGACGAGACACGATGAGCTGCGATCGACGGGCGGACCGGTTTGCGCGGGGCATGGGTTTGGGTCGCTGGCTGATGGTTGCGGCGGTTCTGGCGGTGTCGGCGGGCGCGCGGGCGCAGCAGAGCGCGGCGTTAAGCGCCAAGGTGATTGCGTGGGCCAACCAGAACATCGGTCCCTTCAACCAGGCGATTGACTATGCCCGACACAAACAGCACCCCGCAGTTCCGGTGCCGCCGCAGGTGGATCCGCCTTGCCATGTGTGCGGAGACACGACGCAGACGCAGGGCGAGGCGCAGGTGGCCGCTTGGGTGAAGCAGGCCCAGGAGCCCGAAGCGACGTACATGCAAACCATCCTCAGCGATTCCCGCCAGGTTGAATTGCTGGGCGGAGCGTCTTCCGATCTTCTGACGCCCGTCGCGCAGAAGGCCATGAAGCCGTTTGATAACGAGCAGCAGGCCCTGGTCGATGCAGGCGCCATCGCCAGCGAGCTGGTCAATTCCGAAGCCGGGCCGATGGTGCAGCAGTACGGCAAGGATCCGAAGCGGGCTTATGCCGGGATCCTATTCATCCTGTCGGCGGGCAAGATGCTGGCATTGCTGGGCGGGGACAGCGACAGCTCTATCCAGAATCAGCTGATCCAGGATGCGCAGCAGTGGGAGCAGTCGATTGCCGACAAGGTTCAGAGCGACGTTCTGGCCGGACACAAGTACAACCTGTGCCCGGTATATGGGGAGATTGTGCGGTCGGCGCAATTGCTGGGCGGGCCTGAGACGGACATCGACAACTACATCCAGATGCTGCAGAAGTTGCAGGATCTGGTGAAGTTCAACGTGAACTTGAACCTGAAGGTGAACATCGATGGTTCGGACGGTTCGCACATGCATGCGGCGTGGACGGGGAAGTCGAAGCTGACGCTGAAGCTGGACCTGGCGAACAGCTGCTACACGGCGCAGTTCGACAACGGCGGACAGATGGCGGTGAACGCGACCAACTGGGACATGGTGAACATCGCGAAGAAGTCGGATGGAACGGAGGAGAGGATCCCCGTGACGCTGACCAGCTCGCACTCCTACAACGCGACGCTGGGAACGCCGCAGTTGAATCTGTGCGACCCGCAGCCGCTGTTTCAGTTCCCGATGATGGTCAGCACTCCGCCGGAAGAGGTGACGGCCAAGGGGCATAGCGCGAAGACCACCCTGTTCCCGTCGTTCATGGGGGCGGTGGTGGCCACCAACGAGATCAACTCCGCGGCGACGAATGCGGTGACCGGGCAGGCGCCTTCGCTGCCGGGCGGGAATTCGTCGTCGTCCTCGCAAAGCTCCGATACGTCAGGAATGGACCAAGCAAAATCTGCGGTTGAAGCGCACAAGGGAGATGTGGGTTGGCTGATGGGGCCGGAAGGGCAGGCGGCCATTGCCCAGATGCAAAAGGGGGCGCTGCAGACGGTGCAGAGCAAGATCGCCGGAGCGGGAGTGGTGGTTCCCACCGCGTCGAGCTTCGCTCAGCTGGGCCAGTCGTTGGCCAGCGCGCATCTGCCCTGGACAAACGGGCAGACGCAGCCGGTGAATAAGACGCTGCACGTCAAAAAGGACACCACCGACATCGAGTTGACCATCAGCGTGCAGCAGGCTTCGCAATAGGCGCGGGCTGTTCGCAGGGACGATGGTGTGGCCGGCTGGCGGTCGGCGTTGGATGAAGCGGACGTTTGGGAAAGGAGCGGGGTTATGGAAGAGAGGCGCACGACCTCCGGGGTGAATGGACGGCTGTGGGGGACAGCGGCTCAGAACTGGGCCGCAATCCAGGAAGGTACGAGCCGCCCGGTCTATCAGGCTGTCTTTGACCGTGTGGGGTTGAAGGTTGACGAGAGATATCTGGATGCCGGATGTGGGGCCGGATTGGCGGCCCAGATGGCGGCGGCAAGAGGGGCGCAGGTCTTTGGCCTGGATGCGGCCGAAAATCTCCAGGCCATTGCACGGTCCCGGGTGCCGGGTGGGGAGTTTCACACTGGCGAACTGGAGAGTCTGCCGTTTTCCGACGGGGTCTTCGACCTGGTGACGGGTTTCAACGCCTACCAATACGCGGCGAACCCCGGAGCGGCACTTGCTGAGGCGAAGAGGGTTGCCAAGCCGGGCTCGCATGTAGTTGTAGTGACCTGGGGTGACCCTGCAGGCATGGAGGCAGCGTCGGTTGTGGCGGCGCTTCGGCCGCTGCTTCCCCCCCCCGCCGCCGGGAGCTCCGGGGCCATTCGCTTTGTCCGATGAAGCGGCGCTGCGCGCGTTCGCATTGGCGGCGGCGCTGGAACCGTTGGAGGTGCTGGATGTCGATGCGCCCTGGCATTACGCGGACCTGGCAACGGCCTTGCAGGGGCTTGGCTCCTCGGGGGTAGCTGCGCGTGCCCGCGACCACTCCAGCGCGGAGGCAGTGGACGATGCGCACTCGAAGGCGCTGGCTCCATTCCATCAAGCGGACGGGAGCTATCGGGTTGCAGCTCGATTCCGATGCCTTGTTACGCGCGCTTGAGAATTTTCGACGGATATTTGCCGAGGATGGAGTGCCCGGGCTTTGAGGATGACCTCCCCCTGACGAATTGCACGCGGCGATTGTCGGAGGTGGGAGGGTGGCCTGGCTGGTTGGTGTGTGTCATGCTGAGGGTTCATGAGTAACGATGCACAACACACGGGCACGGTGCGGGACGGCGGGCTGCTGCTGGGGATTGATACGTGCGGGCCGAAGGGGTCGGTGGCGCTGGGGCGCTTCTCTGGACCTTTGGTTGAGATTTTGGGAGAGACGGAGCTGGAGGGACGGAGCTACTCGGCGACGCTGGTGGCGGCGGTGGAAGATCTTCTGGCGCGAGCCGGAGTGCGGGTGAGCGAGCTGGGCGCGATTGTGGCCGTGAACGGGCCGGGGAGCTTTACCGGCGTGCGCGTGGGGTTGAGCGCCGTGAAGGGGCTGGCCGAGCCGGCGCGGATTCCGGTGGTTGCGGTTTCGCGGCTGCAGGTGCTGGCCTGGAAGGCCGGGGTGGAGTCGGCGGCGCTGGATGCGCACCGGAACGAAGTCTTCCTGCGCGTGCCGGGACTGGATGGGGAATCGATTGAACTCCTTGCTGGACTGGCCGAATTAGGGATGACGCCTCCGTCGTTGCAAATCGCAGTGGGTGACGAGGCGGCGGCGGTTCTGCTGGCATCTGCCTGTCCTGCGACCACGTTGCTGCGCATTCCCGCACCAACGGCCGCGGATGCAATGAAACTGGCCGCGCCAGGGATCCTGGCGGGGAAGTTTGTGGACCTGGCGAAGCTCGATGGGCATTATTTGCGGCGGTCGGATGCGGAGATATTTGGTGCGGCGGCGAAGGTGCACGGGGCATGAGTTGCCCGGCGGAGGTGCGGATTCGGCGGATGCGCGCGGGGGACGTGGAGCGCGTCATGGAGATTGCGTCTTTTTTGCGGGAGGCGCCGCATTGGTCGTCTTTGGATTATGTGGCGGCTTTGGACCCATTGCACTTGCCTCGGAGGATTGTGCTGATCGCGGCGGACGCGGAGAGCGATGCCGCGGCGGGTTTTCTGGTTGCGAGCCTGGTGACGCCTGAGGCGGAACTGGAGACGATTGCTGTGGCGCAAGAGCGACAGCGGTGCGGAGTGGGAGCAAGGCTCTTGAGCGCACTAGTGGGTGAACTCAAGACGGAGAGAGTGACGGAACTGCGGCTGGAGGTTAGGGCTTCAAACGGGGCGGCACTCCAGTTCTATCGCGGCCAGGGGTTCAATGAAGCAGGGCGGCGCGCGCGGTACTACGCCGATCCTGAGGAAGATGCGATGCTGATGGAGATGAGGCTGATTTAAGGCGCGGGGCGGCCGGGGGGTAAGCCCAGCATCAGCAAGCAGATCGGGGTCGCGGTGGGGTGCTTTTCTCGACGAAATCCACAGGCTTCGGTTCCATTTATCGCTTTTCTCTCTTGCAGGTTGCACACCGGTGGCGCTATATGTAAATGTTCTGTTAACTACGGAGGTGCTTGATGGACGAAGTACAGGATCCCACGCTGAGCGAAGAGATTGATCGCCTGCATGCCGAACATCATCGCTACGCTCAGCGGCTGGAAGAATTGCTTCAAAAACCCTATCTCTCCTCGGACGAACAACTCGAAGAAGTGCGGCTGAAGAAGCTGAAGCTGCACGCCAAGGACCTGATCTTTGCCCTGGAGCGCCGTATGCCGGTGATCGCCTAGGCAGGGAAGAACAGGGAATCAGACTGCGAGTTACCCGGCGGACTGCCTGATCGGCAGCCGCGAGTGGTGATTCCGCGAGATGTGTGTGCCGAGGCGCCCGCCCGCAAGGCCGCAAGCGAACAAAAAGCCCGTATAATCGTTGGGACAATGGTTCGTGACGGTTACATCTACGGATTGAGCATGCTGCTGGTGGCGGGCTTGGTGGCATGGGCGACGGGCAACTGGGCGTGGGGGATCGCGCCGGTGTTGCTGGCGGCGTTCTTTCTTTGGTTTTTCCGTGATCCGGAGCGGACGATTCCTGCCGGAGCGGGGTTGATTGTTTCGCCGGGCGACGGGCTGGTGACGGAGACGGTTGCGCTGGCAACTCCCGAGGGCCCAAGACAGCGGATTTCCATCTTCCTCAACGTTTTCAATGTGCATGTGAACCGCTCGCCGATCGGCGGAGTATTGAGCCGCGTGCAGTATCGGAAGGGCAAGTATCTGAACGCCATGAACCCGGCTTCGGCGGACCGCAACGAGCAGAATGTGGTCACGGTGAAAGGCGAGGGGTTCGAGGTGACTTTCAAGCAGATCGCCGGCCTGCTGGCGCGGCGGATCGTCTTCAACCTGCGCGAAGGCGACAGGGTGGAGCGCGGGCAGCGGGTGGGGCTGATCAAGTTCGGCTCCAGGGTGGACGTGATTGTGCCTGCCGAGGCAGTGCTCCGGGTGACGGTGGGCGAGAAAGTGAAGGGTGGGGCGACGGTGCTGGCGGAGATGGCGAGCGGGACGGGCGCGTGAACGGACGAGATCCGGCAGTGGCCAGGGCCAACGCCAAGGCGCGGCTGCGTCGGGGCATGTACCTGCTGCCTTCGCTGTTTACATGCGGCAACATCGCGGCAGGGTTCTTCTCGATTACCGAGACGATCAAGGCCATCAGCGGAGACGCGGCGATGCACCTGGACTGGGCGGCGCTGGCAATCCTGTTCGCCATCCCCTTCGACACCCTGGACGGGCGCATCGCCCGCATGACCAACACGACGAGTGAGTTCGGCAAAGAGCTGGATTCGCTGGCCGATGCGATCACCTTCGGTGTGGCGCCGGCGCTGCTGGCCATGATCTGGGGATTTCATTTTCTCTCCGACACAATGAACGAGCAGTTGCACCGCCATCTGAGCCAGGCCGGAGCCTTCATCTGCTTCCTGTTTTTGATCGGCGGGGTTTCGCGGCTGGCGCGATTCAATATCTCGCACGATGCGCAGCCGAAGAATCCAGGACGACCGGGGCGGAAGTATTTTGTGGGCATGCCGATTCCGGCAGGGGCGGGGTTTCTGGCCTCGACGGTTCACTTTTTTTACGGGATTCCCGTGCAGGCTTGGTGGATCGCGATTCCCTGGCTGGGGCTGGTGGGGTTGTGCGGGTTCCTGATGGTGAGCACCTGGCGGTTCTGGTCGGGCAAGGAGATCAACTTCGCGCGCAGCCATCCGTTTCAGCTTCTATTTGTGCTGGCCATCGTGTTTTACGTCATGCTGCGCTACTCCAACGTGGTGTTTTTCGGGATCGGGCTGACGTATTTGTTCTCGGGAATCTGGGCGCGGGCGGCGTATGGGTGGTCGCGTCGGCGTCGGCGTCGGCCGGCTGAGCTTGCGGCGGTGGATGCAGTGGATGCCGAGCCCGATTCGTTGCGGCCGATGTAGCTTCGATTTCCTGAGCGTGCAACGCAAAAAAAAGAGGATGCCTGTGTACAAGATTGCGATCGCTGGAGCCTCGAGCTTGCTGGGGCGCGAGTTGAAGGAAGCGCTGGGGGACTCGCCTCTGGCGGGAGCGAAGTTTGCGCTGCTGGACGAGGCAGACGCGCAGGGCCAGTTGGATCAGGTGGGAGACGAGGTCACGGTTGTCCAGGCGATCGACGCGGATTCGTTTGAGCGGACGGATTTTACTTTTTTCGCGGGCACGGAGGCGCTGACGCGGAAACACTGGCGGCAGGCTCTCCGGGCGGGGTCGACGGTGCTGGATTTGTCCGGGGCTTTGGATCGGGAGCCGGGCGTGCTGGTGCGGGCTCCCTGGCTCGGTTCCGGGGAGCCTGTGGCGGCGACCGCCGACCTGTTCACGCCGGCGGTGGTTCCGGCGCATCCGGCGGCTTTGGCGCTGGCGCTGGTGCTGGAGCGGCTGCAACTGGCCGCGGCGGTCCGGTTTGCGGCGGCTACGGTGCTGGAGCCGGCGAGCGCGTTTGGGCGCGCGGCCATGGACGAGCTGCACCAACAGACGGTGAGCCTGCTCAGCTTCCAGGGGTTGCCGCGGCTCACGTATGACGCTCAGGCGGCCTACAACCTTCTCTCCGGGCTGGGCGAGAGCGCGACCATCAGCCTGGGCGAAGAAGAAGCGCGGATCCGGCGGCACTACGAGGCGCTGGGCGACGGGCGTTGGCCGGCGCTGGCCATTCAGGTGATTCTAGCGCCGGTGTTTCACGGGCACGCGTTCTCGATTGCCGTGGAGCTGGAACGGATGGTGGAGATTTCGGCTCTGGAAGAGGCGCTGGGCGGCGAGCATGTGGACCTGGTGCTGGAGGATACGGACTCGCCATCGAACCTTGCGGCTACAGGACAGAATGACGTTCTGGTGCGGCTCCGGACGGAAAAGGACGGGCGGAATCCGAACCTGGCCACGCGGCTGTTTCTGTGGGCGGCCTCGGACAATTTGCGGCTGCATGCGCAGAATGCGGTGGAGTGCGCGCTGGATTTGCGCAGGTTGAGGCCGGCGGGGACGGTGCAGTAAGACGCGTCTATCAAGGTAAGAAAAAGACGTGTATTCTTACCTTCTCAAGCGACTTACCTGTCTTGTTTATCTTACCCGTGCTACCATGTAAGCCATGGAGCAGGCATATACAACTCTGAGCAGCAAGGGGCAGGTCGTAATCCCGGCGGCGTTTCGCGAGTCGCTAGGGCTTGAATCCGGGACGCGCTTCGCGGTTCGGCAGGAAGGCGAGATGTTGATCCTCGAACCGCAGACATTGGCCGCCAAGCTGCGGAAGATTCGGGAACTGCGCGGACTTACTGCGGGCGGCCCTTCAATGACGGATGAACTGCTTGAGGACCGGCGCCGCGACCGCGAAGCAGAGCTTGCCAAGGACGGCTGGTAAGGATTTCCTGTGACCGTCTTCATTCTGGATTCATCGGCTGTGCTGCGTTACATCGACGACGAAGCGGGCGCCGACCGAATGGGCGAGATCTTCATGGCCTGCGTCCAGGGGCAGAGCGAGATGCGCATTTCTGCGCTGCAATGGGGTGAGATTGCGGGGAAACTTCGCAAGCGGCTCGGTCCAATGTCAGCGACACGTGCACTGGATAGCCTTATTCCGCAAGAGCTGCAGATTGTTCCGGCAACGGGTGAACGCGCAGTTCGGGCATCTGCCCTGCGACTCGAGCGCAGGATTTCTTATGTCGACGGCTTTGCTCTTGACCTGTCGATGGACTCGCCGGAGCATCTTCTCGTGACTGCGGACTACGACTTCAAGGATGTTGCCGACCTGGCGCGAATTGAGTTTCTTCCCGCAAAATAATCAGGCTGTCCTGCCCTGCCTGTCCTCAATCTCCGTACGGTAGGTCGTCCGGGCGGACTCCGATGTAGTCTGGTTCCGGATCGGCAAGGAAGCGCACGGCTTCCACATCATCCAGGCCCTGCAGGAGAGCCTTACAGACGCGGTGCATCCCGTCCATCACGCGGCCGTTGCTGGAAAGAATGACCGGAAATGCAAGTTCGCATTCCAGCATCAGGCGTGCGTGATCGACGATCTCGCGGCAGGTCAGCTTTTGATTTTCGCCACCCGCCCAATAGGCTTCATCCAGTTCGCGAATCGCAGAAAGAGGTACGCGCTCGCGGGGCAGCATGCTTGATAGCTCAACGAGGCGGCGGACGTTCCATGTGCAGGGGCCATCGGGCAAGTTCCGGAAGTGGTATTGCGCGCGCATTCGGTCTCCTTTTGATTGACGATGAGGGGGCACACGGTCGCCTGGCTCACCGCCCGCCGCAGCGGAGCCAGGCTTGCTCGATGTAGCTGTCGGTCATGCCGGCGATGTAGTCGGCTACGGTGCGGGCGAGGCCCTGGGTGGGGATCTGCGCCTGGTGGTCGGCGGGGAGTTGCGCGGGGTTGGCGATGAGGGCGGCGAAGAGGCCCTGGACGACGCGCGTGGCGTGGGCGTGGGCGTCTTCCATTCCGACAGAGTTGTAGAGGTTGTCGTAAAGGAAGCGCTTGGCCTGGGCGCGCTCGGCTTCTGCTTGCGGGCTGAGGGCGGCGAGACGGCTTGGGGCGCGGCGAATGTCTTCGAGGGTGACGGCGGCAGGGTTCTCAGGGTTGAGGGCGGCTACCCGGGCGCGGACTTCGTCCATCAGATCGGAGACGAGCAGGTTGAGGATGCGCTTGAGGGATTCGTTGATGGTGAGTTTGGGCGCGGCGAAGGGGTACTGCTCGAGGACGGCGTCGTGGAAGCGGCGAAAGAGGGGCACGGCGGCGCGGACCTGCTCGAGGTTGAGGATGCCGGAGTCGAGGCCGTCGTCGAGGTCGGCGGTGAGGTAGGCGATTTCGTCCGCCAGATCGATGAGTTGGGCTTCGAGCGGGGGGAACTGATCGAGAAAGTACTCGGCCAGTTCGGGGTGGTCGGCGGTGGAGTAGTCGCGGGAGTGCTTGACGATGCCTTCGCGTACGGCGAGGGTCAGGTTGAGGCCGCGAAAGGCGGCGTATCGCTCTTCGAACCAGGTGGCGATGCGCAGGGCGTGAAGGTTGTGGTCGAAGTGGAGGCCGTGCGCTTGCAGCGACAGGTCGAGGGCTTTTTCGCCTGCGTGGCCGAAGGGGGGGTGGCCGATGTCGTGAACCAGGGCGAGGCCTTCGGCGAGTTCGGCATTGAGGCCCAGGGCCGCGGCGAGGGTGCGGGCGATCTGGGTGACTTCAAGAGTGTGCGTGAGGCGATTGCGGAAGTGGTCAGAAAGCGGTGCGGGGGGCGGCTCGGCGGGGAGGCGGGTGAAGACCTGTGTCTTGCCGGCGAGGCGGCGGAAGGCGCGGGAGTGGAGGATGCGTGCGGCGTCGCGGGCAAAGGAGGTGCGGTAAGGATGAGGGGGCTCGGCGTGGGTGCGGCGGGTGAGGGGATGGTCCGCGGCGCCGGGGACGGAGATGCCTGCGGGGAGCTTGAACGGCGAGATGGGTGCGGGGTCGGTCATGGTTTTGCGGCTTCGGACTGGTTGCGAGAAGCTTACGTCTGGTTATACCGCAGAGGGGTACGGGAACGCCCCGCGAAGCGATGGTTGGTGCTGCAAATCACGATGCGGGCTGGCTTCGAGTGGTATAAAGTCTCCCAGGCGGCAGGGATTGGACAAGGCTCACCGAGCGGGAGTACCATCCAGCCACATTTTTGAGGGGCGGCGGCGCAGGGGCGAACAAGGAGCCAGGCCCCGAAGACATTTCACATCCGGACCGGAGGCAAGCATGAAGGCTATTCAGAGAGTTGCATTGAGTATGTTGGCGCTGGGCGCGGTGTTCACGTCGGGATGCGGCGCGCGGCACTCAGACAAAGAGGTGTTTTACCTGATTGCCAGCAATATGTCGTTGCCCTACTGGCAGTCGGCGGCAGCGGGATTCAAGCAGGCTGCAACACAATTCAAGGTGACCGCGAAGGTGGCGGGGCCGGATAACTACGATCCTCAGGCCGAGCTGTCCGAGTTCCAGAAGGCGGTGGCCGCCAAGCCGGCGGGAATTTTGCTCCAGGTGTCCGATGCCTCGGTTTTGCAGCCGCAGATCGATGCGGCGATCGGCGCAGGCATTCCGGTGATCACCATGGACTCGGATGCGGCGGGAAGCAGAAGGCTCTATTTCATCGGGACGAACAACCTGGAGGCCGGCCAGATGGGCGGCAAACGGTTGATTTCGAAACTGGGCGGCAAGGGCAACGTGGTGTTTTTTACCTTTCCCGGCCAACCCAGCCTCGATGACCGGTTGAAGGGGTTCAAGGACGACTTCGCCAGCCGGCCGGACATGCACATTGTTGAAGTGGTGGACATCAAGGGCGATGCGCACATTGCCTTCGACAGGACGCAGGAGTTCCTGGCCCTGACAGGTCCGAAGAAGATCGATGCGTTTGTTTGCCTGGAGTCGGCGTCGGGCAAGATGGTTGCGGATGCGCTGAAGCGTTCCGGCGGTGGGCGCGAGCTGATTGCTTGGGACACGAGCCAGGATACGCTGGATGGGATCAAGGCGGGGACGATCGATGCAACCATCGCACAAAAGCCGTTCACGATGGGTTATGTGGGGTTGAAGTCGCTGGACGATGTATTCCACTATCCGCCCAAGGACCTGGGCAAGGACTACAGCGCGGACTCGTTTGCGCCCTATCCGGGGTTTGTGGACACGGGCACGTCGCTGGTGGACCAGAGCAATGTGGACTTGTACATTGCCGCGGCGGCGGCGCAGGCGAAGTAAAGCGGACGGGCCGGGTTGGAACGGTTCCGGGCCGGCTGCATTGAGAGAATTGCGTGAACAGGAAAGCCCGCGTCTCCAGGGGGAGATGCGGGCTTTGCCGCGCTTGCGCCCGGTTGCTCCGGGGCTACTCTGGTTTGGGTTGGGCCAGGGTGCTGTCCTGCTTGGCCAGTTTGACGCGGGCGTTTTCCAGCTTGTGCTGGACCTTGGCTACCTCGCCGGGTTCGACGTCGGCGGGGGCGGACTTGGCGTAGGCGGCCAGCGAGAGCTCCCACTGTGCGGCGGCCAGGCGGATGCGCCCTGTTTTCTCGTACAGCTCGCCCAGATGGTCGAGGACGGTAGGGTCGGTCTGCTCGCGCTGGACGGCTTGGCGGAGGTTTTCTTCGGCCAACTCGTACTGGCCGAGCTTGAAGTAGACCCAGCCCAGGGAGTCAAGATAGGCGCCGTTCATGGGATCGAGCTCGACTGCCTTGCGGACGAACTTGAGAGCCTCGGGCAGCCGAACGCCCTTGTCGGCGAGCATGTAGCCCAGGTAGTTGAGGGTCATGGAGCTGTTGGGGTCCAGATCGAGGGCCTGACGGAAGAACTGCTCCGCGGGGTCGAGGTGTTTCTGGCGCTCGGCCAGCGCGCCCTTGAGGAAGAGCAGGTAGGAGCGGTCCTCAGTCTTGGTGGAGAGCGGAGTGGCCTTGGCGTAGGCGTCCTCGGCATCCTTCCAGCGGCGCATCTCGCCGTAGAACTGGCCCAGGCGGAGCCAGATGACTCGGTCCTTGTCGGTGTTGTTCAGAAGCGTCTTGGTCATGTTCAGGGCATCGTCGTACTTGCCCTGCTCGACCAGGGCTCCGGCCAGCATGAGCTTCAGGTCCTGGTCCTTGGGGTTGGCGTCAACTGCTTTCTTGGCAATTTCGGCGGCCTTATCGAACATTTTGGCTTCGCCCAATGCTTCCACCTGAGCCTCGTAGCCGCGCGCCGCGGAGTCGCCGCCCATGTCGATCATCTTCTGGTACGTGGCGACGGCCTGGTCGGTCTTGTTCTCTTCGTGGTAGACGGCGCCGAGGCGCTCAAGGAAGAAGCTGCGATTGGTTTTCTCTTCGCTGGTGTAGGCGCCGTTGGCGTGGGAGGTGAGGTCGACCATTTTGTCGTAGGTCTGGGCGGCCTCGTCGAAGCGGCCGAGAACGTCGAGCACCAGCGCCTCGTTGTAGCCGGCTTCAAGAGAAGTGGCGTCCTGCTTGCGGGCCTTGCGGATGGTGGCCAGGGCGTCCTCGTAGTGGCCCTGGCGGCGCTGGATTTCGCAGATGTGGACGAGCGCCTCGTTATCTTCCGGATCCGCTTCGGCGAGCAACTTGAATTGCTTGAGAGCCTCGTCGAGCTGGTTGTCGGCGAGCAGGGCCTGGCCGAGGGCGTCGAGGGTGTGGGCATCTCCGGGATCCATGTCGGCGGCGCGCTGATAGGCGGCGATGGCGTCCTTGGGTTGCTTGAGCTGGTCATAGGCCGCTCCCAGGGCGGCTTCCATCTTGGGGCTGCGGTCGCTGACCGGGACGGCCTCGATGACCTTGACGGCGTGGGCGACATCGCCGGCTTCGGCATAAAGACGGGCCAGGTTGAGAACCACCTCTTCGGATTCGGGCTCGATGGCCTGGGCGGTCTTGAACTGGTCTTCAGCTTTCTTGGGCTCGTGCTTGACGGTGTAGAGCTGGCCGAGGACCATGCGATCTTCAACGCTCTTAGGTTGGAGCGCAACGATTTTTTCGAATTCGGCGATGGCCTGATCCAAGGCGTTGCCGGAAGGTGAGGACGAGGAGACGGCGTTGGAGGCGTCGCTCAACTGGCGCAGATAGATGCGGCCGAGGAGGCGGTGGGCATCGATGTCGTCGGGCGACGTCTTGAGCAGGCTGCGGGCCGTGACTTCTGCCTCGTGGACATGGCCGGTGCGGAAGTAGAGATCGGCAAGGCCGTCGTTGAGCTGCGGAGAGGTGGGGTCGGCATTAAGCGCGTACTTGTACTCGTCGACGGCGAGGCGGCCGGCATCGTTGTTGCCGTTCTCGAGGGCCTCGTCTTCGTAGACGTTGGCCAGCGCCAGGTGGTAATAGGCGATGGAGCGGTCGGGCTGCTGGGAGGCGGGCTTCTGGGATGGGGCCTGCTGGGCGGTGGGCGGTTCCAGCGCCGGCTTGACAGTGGGCGCGGTCTGGGCGCAGACGGGCACAACTGGCAGCAGGACGAGCGATGCGGCGGCAATGTACAGCCAAGAGGGCAACACAGCGATTTTTGTCTTCATCATCCTAGGTTTCCGAGTCTTTCGAGCCAAGGCGAACGGGAAAGGAACCGTGCGGGAGGGCCAAAAAAGCTGCGCAGGCAGCCGGTGAGAGCAACTCTGCCTACTGTAGAGACGATTTTACCTGTCATTTGTCGCAAAAGGGCAGGGGAATGCGGGAATTTGCTGGTTACCGGCGGGGAACGGGCTGCTGGGAAGGTGAAACAGCGGAAATGGGCGGGGCGGGTCAGGCCGCGGGCGGGCGCGGGGAGCCCGGTATGGCGGCGCCGGGGAGCCAGCCGTGTTCGCGGAGGGAGCGGAGCTGGCGGTGAAGTACTTCAGCCTGGCGTTCGAGGCGCTGGAGCTGGCGCTCGCCGGGGTGGGCTTCACTGGTCAAGGGCGGCGGGACCGCGGATTGAATGGCGGCGTTACCGGGCTCGGGCCAGGAGGTGGGCGCAGGCTGGAAGCCGGTCTGGTCTTCGAGCCATCCGAGGCGCTGATCGAGGAGGGCGAGGCGGCTCTGGACGGAGCTGGAGAGCTTCCAATCCCAGTCGCTGTCGAGAGCTGTGAGGGTGGTGACGGATTGGGCGAAGCGGCGGAGGTAGGTGACGAAGGCGGCGACGAACTGGGCGAAGGGACGCCGGCGAGGCCAGGATTCGGCGAGGAGGCGCTCCAAGGACTCTTCCGTATCGTTGTGAGCCAGACCCGCGGCGCGGCGGGCGTTGGCGAGCAGGCGTGAGGAACTGGAGCGGGTTCGCCAGGCTTCGGCCAATTGGCCCAGATAGCGGCGGTCGGCGGCGAGCGAGGCACGGAGGAACCGGGGTGCGCGGTCCCGCTCGTAGACGGGGAATAGGAAGGTCATGGCGAGCAGCGAGATGAGCGCGCCGGCGATGGTGTTGCCGGTGCGGATGAGGGCCAGCTGCCAGTCGCCTGAATAGGGCAGCCAGGCAAGAACGAAGGTGGGGGTGAGGAAGAAGGCGAATGCGGCGTAGCTGCGGGGGAGGATGGCGAGAGCGAGCAGGGCGAGGGGAAAGAGGGTGGCGGCGGTGGCGAGCTGCGAGTGGAGGGTGACAGCCAGCAGGGCGGCGAGAATGCCTCCGGCGACAGTGCCTCCGATGCGCTCGAGGCCGCGGCGCATGGTTCCGGAGACGTGGGGCTGGAGGACGATGAGCGAGGTCATCAGGAGCCAGTAGCCGTGGTTGATGTGGAGGGTGAAGATGAGGGCGACATCGAGGCCGCAGACCAGGGCTACGCGGGCGGCGTGGCGGAGAAGCAGGGATTTGCGGTGGAAGTTGGCGGCCAGCTGATCGAGGACGCGAAGCGGGCGCCAGCTCTGGCGGAGTTCGGCGAGGCGGGCGTAGACGTAGCCGAACTGGCCGACAGAGCCGGGGACCGGCGGCACGCGCTTGAAGGCGGGCGAGGTGCCGAGGCGGAGCAGGGAGGCGCTTTCAATGGCGGTTTCAAGCAGGGACGCGGCCTCAGTGACCTGGGCGAGGAGGAAGCGGGTGGTGGCGTTGGGCTGGTCTTCGCAGGTTTCCAGAGAGGCGGGGAGACGCTGCATTTTTAGGCCTGCGGACTGGGCTGCGGCGGCGGATTGGGTGTGGCGGGTGAGGAGTTGGGCGACGAAGAGCTCGGCGAAGCGGACATCGGCGAGGCTGATGAGTGCGCGATCGTTGCAAGTGCCGGCGGAGGGCTCAGATTCCAGATGCTCGGCGAGGGCGACGGTGCGGGCAATGAGCAGGTCGGCGTGTTCGAGGAGGACGACGAGATGGTGGCCCTGGGCGGTCTCCGACTGGTGCTCGGCGCGGATGGAGGCGACGGCCTGCCAGCCCACCTCGACCGCGCGGCGGATGCGGTACTGGTGATGCTGGGCGAGTCGATGCCAGAGGGCTGGAGACTGGCGGGTTCGGCCGGCGAGTTCGGAGATGGAGGCGAGAAAGGAGGCCAGTTCCTCGTAGCAGGCGGCGACGGCGAAGCGGGCGGGGCGGTATGCGTCCAGGGGCCAGAGGAGCAGCGAGAGCAGGGCGGCCCATGCGCCGCCCGCCAACAGCAGCAAGGCGTGGTTGAGGGCTTCGTGCCAGTCTGCGGTCGGCGAGCCGATGCCGCAGATGAAGATGACCTGGACAAGCAGGCCGGCGGAGGAAAAGGGCTGCCCCATGACGGCGAGGTAGCTCCAGAGGAAGCAGAAGAGGATGGCGGTCGGCAGCGCCAGGTAAAGGCTGGTCCCGGTGATGGAGCCGAGGAAGAGGCCGGCAGCACCGCCGAGCGAGAGCGTGGTCAGCGATGCCATTCGCGAGCGGTAGGGACCGCCCTGATCGGACAGGATGCCTTCGAAGCCGCCGAGTGCGGCCCAGCCGAGGTTGGGGATGCCGGCGAGATCGCCGAGGACGAGCGGGGCGCAGAGAGCCACGGCGGCGCGCAGGCCGCGGAACCAGTCCATCTGGCGGGCCAGCGCGAGGGTGCGGAGGCGCAGGCGGGGCCAGATTGGAGGAGGCGTGGGCATAGGTCATTTATATCCCTGACGTTGAGGGGATATGGGAAGGCCGGCGAAAAGCAACCGCGGGTCCTTCGACTCCGCTGCGCTCCGCTCAGGATGACAGTTGTTATATTTATCAAGCATTTACGGGAGACCGAAAAGTCGTTAAGAACCATGGCGCTGCCCCAGGCGCGCAATGTCGTTCCTCAATGGCGGAAGTGGCGGATGCCGGTGAAGACCATGGCTACGCCTAAGCGGTCGGCGGCGTCGATTACGTCCTGATCTTTGACGCTGCCGCCGGGTTGGATGACAGCGGTTGCGCCGGCCTGGGCTACGGTTTCAAGGCCGTCGGGGAAGGGGAAAAATGCGTCGGAGGCGGCGACGCAACCCTTGAGCGGGAGAACCCCTTTCATGGCGCCGAAGCGGGCGGCGTCGACGCGGCTCATTTGGCCGGCGCCGACGCCGATGGTCTGGCCGTCACGGGCGTAGACGATGGCGTTGGACTTGACGTGTTTGGCGACGCGCCAGGCGAAGAGCAGGCTGCGCAGTTCGTCGGCGGTGGGCGGACGCCAGGTGACGATCTTGAGGGCGGAGTCGAGATCGTCGGCGTTGATGCGGCCGGTGTCGGCGTCCTGGAGGAGCAGGCCGCCGGAGACGTGCTTGACGACCGGGCGCGGCGGGGCGGAGTGGACTTCGACTAAACGCAAGTTCTTCTTGGCGGCGAAGCTTTCGCGGGCTTCGGGGGTGAAGGCGGGAGCGGCGATGGCTTCGACGAAGAGCTTTGCGATCTCGGCCGCGGCGTCGGCGTCCACTTTCCGGTTGATGCCGATGACGCCGCCAAAGGCGGAGACGGGATCGGCGGAGAGGGCCTTCTGGTAGGCCTCCAAGACAGTGGCGCCGGTGGCCGCGCCGCAGGGGTTGGTGTGTTTGACGATGATGACGGCTGGTTCTTCAAACTCCTGGGCCAGCTCCCAGCATGCATCGAGATCGACGAGGTTGTTGAAGCTGAGCTCCTTGCCCTGGAGCTGGGTTGCGCCGGCGATGCCGAGGCCGGAGCCGTCGGCATAGAGTGCGGCGCGCTGGTGGGGGTTTTCGCCGTAGCGCAGGGACTGGGCCTGGGGCAAGTTGATGCGCAGAGTTGTGGGCAGAGCGCTTGTATTGGGTTCGGCCGCCTCGGTTGGTTCGGGAGCGTCGGCGATGCGGTCGAGGGTGTTGGCGATGGCGGTGTCGTAGGCGGCGGTGGTGGAGAAGGCTTGCTTGGCGAGACGCCAGCGGGTTGTGCGGGTCAGACTGCCGCTGTTCGACTGGAGCTCTTCGGTGAGGGCGGGGTAATCCGAGACTCGCGTGACGATGGCGACGTCTTCAAAGTTCTTGGCGGCGGAACGGACCATGGAGGGACCGCCGATATCGATGTTCTCGATGAGATGGCCGAAGGAAACGCCGGGCTGCGCGGCGGTCTTCTCGAAGGCGTAGAGGTTGACGACGACCATATCTATGGGCTGGATGGCGTGGGCGGCGACGGCGGCTTCGTGCTCGGCGTTGCCGCGGATGTAAAGCAGGCCGCCGTGGACCAGGGGGTGGAGGGTCTTGACACGGCCGTCGAGCATCTCGGGGAAGCCGGTCAGGTCGCTGATATCGCGGACCGTGAGGCCGGCTTCGCGGAGGGCGCGGGCTGTTCCTCCGGTCGAAATGAGCTCGACGCCGAAGCCGGCGAGGACCTGAGCGAATTCGATCAGGCCGGTCTTGTCGGTGACGCTTAACAAGGCTCTGCGGATGGGTTTGAGGGAGGGATGAGATTCGGACATGATGGCGCTCCTATGGATGGATGCCGATGGCGCATTGCGGTATGGGTTTTCGCGAATTGCGGCGGCCAAACTCCAGAGTACATCGGAGATTTGGGGTGGTGAGTGGGATTGCGAGTTGCTGCGACCGGCAACTGGGCGAGGGAGGATACGGGGTTAACGGAAATGCTTTAAAGTTAAGTGATGGGAAGTTACTCGCCAATGCCTGAACCGGAGATCCTGCCGCCCGGGGCAGAGATGCCGCCGCCGCAGCAGGCGGTGCGCAGGCCGCGGTCGCGGTGGGCGAGCGCGCCGGCGACGTATCTGCTGGTGGGGATCAACTGCGCGGTGTTTCTGGCGATGGTGGGCAACGGGGTGAGCATTGGCAGCCCTAGCGTTCCGCAGTTGATGCACTGGGGAGCCAACAACGCGGGGTCGGTGCTGATCAACGGCGAGTGGTGGCGGATTGTGACCGCCATGTTTGTGCATGTGGGGATTCTGCACCTGGCCACCAACATGTGGTGCTTGTGGAACCTGGGGCTACTTGCCGAGCCGCTGATGGGATCGTTTGGCGTACTGGCGGTATACATTTTGACTGGAGCGGCGGGGAACCTGCTGTCGACATTCGCAGGCTGGCTGAAGTATAGCGGGGAATGGGCAAGCTATCACGCCGCAGGCGTATTGGACATGACGGCCGCGTTCCCGCCCGGCGCCGGAGCTTCCGGAGCTGTGTTCGGGATTGCCGGGGCACTGATTGTGCTATTGAAGTCGAACCGGCTGCCGGTACCTCCCTTTGAATTGAAGAGGCTGCGCAAGTCGGTGATCTACTTTGCCGCATTGAATCTGGTGCTTGGCTTCTCGATCAACGTTGGCACACACTATATCGGTTCCGGGCTGAACATCGACAACTATGCCCACATAGGCGGGTTTGGCTGCGGGTTGCTGTTTGCGGCGCCCATGGTGCCACGGCTGGGCTCTCCGCGCACGGTTTTCCAGACGCGGCTGCGCGTTGCAGTGGGGCTAGTTGTTGGAGTGTTGGTGCTGTTCGGGTTCTATCTGACGAAGTTCGCGGGCTGAAGCTTGGGCTGGATCTGGGGCTGATCCCGCCGCCCGTTTTGTCAAACTTGTGCAAGAATATTTCTATTCGCCGAACGTCTAATTCCATCCTCAGGAGGGAGACTATGAAGCGCCGCGAATTCTTGAAGCAGGCTGGGCTTACGGCTGCGGTCGTCGCATCCACAACACAACTGAAAGCTTCCAATGCAACGCCGGCGAATCCGATTGCCAGGCGAACGCTGGGCAGGACGGGCGAGAAGCTGTCGATCATAGGCTTTGGCGGCATCGTGGTGATGAACGAGGAGACCGCGGCGGCCAATAACATTGTGGCCGAGGCGGTGGACCGGGGCATCAACTACTTCGATGTTGCGCCGAGCTACGGAAATGCGCAGCAGCGGCTGGGGCCGGCGCTGGCTCCGTACCGGAACAACTGCTTCCTGGCTTGCAAGACCGATGGACGGAAGAAGGACGACTCGCGCGCGGACCTGGAAAAGTCATTGAAATTGCTAAAGACGGATCACGTGGATTTGTACCAGTTTCACGCGCTGACGAAGATGACCGACCTCGACAAGGTGCTCGGCCCGGGTGGGGCGATGGAGACGATGGCGGCGGCGAAGAAGGAAGGGAAGATTCGCTACATCGGGTTCAGCGTGCACTCGGCGGAGACGGCGCTGGCGGCGATGGACCGTTATCCTTTCGACACGGTTTTGTTTCCGGTGAACTGGGTGCTGTTTACGCAGGCGGGGTTCGGTCCGCAGATTCTGAAGAAGGCGCAGGAGAAGCAGATGGGCATTCTGGCGCTGAAGGGTATGGCGAAGACGACGTGGTCGGGGATGCAGCGGCTAAGCCATCCCGAGCCGAAGTGCTGGTATCAGCCGGCGGCGTTTCCGGATGAGGCTTCACTGGGGCTGCGCTGGACGCTGGGACACGAGATTACGGCGGCGATTCCGCCGGGGGATGAGCGGTACTTCCGGCTGGCGATGGATGTGGCGCAGAACTACAAGCCGCTGGAGGCGCGCGAAGAGCAGGCTCTGCTGAGCGGCGCGCATGGGCTGGAGCCGATCTTTCACCTGGGGAACGACGTGTAGAAGAGGCCCGGCTAGCGGACGGCGGTGGCGGCGAATTTCTTGACCATGGCGAGCAGGAGCTTGCGGTCGCTCTCGTTGAGGTTGGAGGAGTAGCGGCGGATCTGTGTAAGGAAGCGCAGTTCCTCGTCGGAGAGCTTCTGGGTGTTGAACTGGTGGCCGAAGGAGTCGTCGGCGAAGAACTGGGCGATGGGCAGATCGAGGGCCAGGGCGATCTTGGACAGCGTGTCGAGCGAGGGCACGGTGTGGCCGTTTTCCACCCGCGAGAGGTAGCAGCGCAGGAGCCCGGTTTTCTTTTCAATATCTCCCTGAGACAGGCCTTTCTGTAGTCGGTGCGCGCGAATCGTGGTGCCGATCTTCATGGCGATGGGAGTGTCCTGTCCGCTGCCGGGAGGGAGTTTACTTCCTTGGCAGCAATCAAAAGAGTATTGGCTTAATAGTTAACATGTGTTGCAGGAGATTGCAACAGGAATTCTGGAATTTGTATGAGGCCGGGGTCACGGAGGTCATCAGTCTCCCGATGCACAAAGTGGAGTTGTGCCGGGGCGCGGTAGCGCTCCTGTGTCAGAGCATCTTCCTGAGCCACGCGAGGCCTTCGACCGGATTGTCGTTGTAGGGCAGGCAGGGCTCGAAGCCGAGTTCGAGATAGAGCCGGTGTGCGGCGCCCATGACGGCGGGCGCGGTGTCGAGATAGACGGCCGTGCGCTGGGCGGCAAGGGCGCGGTCGAGAACGGCCAGGGTGAGAGCGCGGCCGAGGGCGAGCCCGCGCGCGGCGGGGCGGACCCAGAGGCGCTTGAGTTCCCACGCTCCGGACTCAACAGTTGGCGGAAGCGCGCGCCAGGCGATGAAGCCGGCGGCCTGACCTTGTGCATGGGCGATGAGACAGCCGCCCGATTGTTCGAGGTAGCTCTGCGGCAGGCGGGCAGCTTCCTTCTCGAGGGAGCCGAAGCAGAAGCGGGCCGCTCCCGGTTGGGCGACGACGAAGCGGCCGTATTCGACCAGGAGTTCGCGTGCCTGGGCGAGAATCTCCGGCGAAGTCGTTGCCGCGAGCTCCTCGAGAGTGAAGGGCACGGCGGTGGTTGCACGCGGATCCATAATCGAGTTTACGACGATGGGTTCCCGTGGCATTGGCTGGCGCGATTCCGGCGTCAGTAAACCTTCGCCGTGCACAGAGCGTCTGACTGAGTACGAGCAGGAAATGCCTGGGAGCGCAGATGCGGCGGTTAGCCACGATTTCAATTGCAGTGGGGATGGTTGTGGCCGGCGGCATGGCGACCTGGGCGCAGACGACGGCACAAGCACCGACTGAGGCGCAGAGTCCCACGCCGGCTGCTTCCTCTCCAGCCGCACCCGCGCAGGCCCAGGCGGCACAGACTCCGGCCGGGCAGGCTGTAACTGGCGGCAGGCTGCATGGCGTGGCCATGAGCGGCAAAATTCCGCTGCCGGGTGTGACCGTGACGGCGCAGAACACTCTGACGGGCAAGCGCTACTCGACCACAACCGATATTGCCGGGGCGTGGAGCCTGCGCATTCCGCAGAATGGGCGCTACGTGATTCGCACGCAGTTTGCGGCCTTTGCGACGGGATCGCAGGAGGCGCTGCTGAACGCGACCAATCACGACCAGGCCGTCAACTTCGATCTGATGCTCGCTTCGCGGGCGGTGGCGCAGCAGGCGCGAGAAGGGGCGCAGAGCGAGGCCGGGCTGAGCTCGGCGGCGGTTCAGGCCATCCAGCAACTGGTGGGGAACGGGGCGCAGAGCCTGAGCCTGGTGAGCGCGCTGGCTGAGGGCACGGAGACGCAGGCAGGGACGCCGGGCGCGGGCGGAGCAGCGTTGCCGTCGGTTGCGGGCAACTCCGATTTCAGTGGGGATTCGGTGGCCATCAGCGGGCAGTCGGGGCAGGTGAGTCCGCTGGCGGGCGTGGATATGGACAGGCTGCGGGATGCGATGGAGACGGCTCGCGCGCAGGGGCTTTTGCCGGGCGGGCAGGGCGGAGGATTGTTTGGGGGTGGCGGAGGCTTCGGCGGTGGTGGGTTTGGAGGCGGCGGTTTCGGCGGGGGAGGATTTGGAGGCGGCGGGCGTGGCAACTTCCGCGGCTTCAATCCCGGGCAACCGCATGGGGCCATCTTCTGGACTGGCTCGAACTCGGCGCTGAATGCGGAGCCGTTTTCGATCGAGGGCCAATCGCAGGAACAGCCGCCTTCGGGGACGAACCAGTTTGGCATCACCTTCATGAGCGCGCCGTACATTCCGCATCTGACCAAGCCGAGCGGCAAGGACACGATGTTCCTCTCGATTTCAGGGCAGCGGAGTTCGAGCCCGCTGGATGAGTATGGGATCGTGCCGACAGACCCGGAGCGTGGGGGCGATTTCTCCGCGGCCGGCCTGCCGGCGATTTACGATCCAACGACGTTGCAGCAGTTTGCGGCCAACGGCAATCCCGGCGTCCCGAACGGCACGCTCAACGTGATTCCGTCGCATCGCATCACGCAGCAGGCCACGAATCTTTTGCAGTACTACCCCGAGCCCAACCTGACCCCCAGCGCGGCCGACAACGATAACTATCACCTGCTGACGACAGCGCAGACCAATAGCACGCAGGCGGGGATCCGCTATATGCGCAGCCTGGGCGCAAACGCCACGCAAGGCGGTTTTGGACGCGGCGGGGGCGGGGGCGGCGGCCGCAGGTCGCAGCAGAACCAGGGACTGCGCCAGAGTATCAACGCCAATTACAACTGGAGTCATTCCGCCAAGGACAGCGTGAACATCTTCCCGCAGTTGGGTGGAAAGACTTCTTCTGACTCGAACTCCGTTCAGGCCGGCTATACGGTGGGTTACCACAAGGTGACGAACATCTTCAATACCAGCTGGAACCGCAGCCACAGCCAGACGACGAACTTCTTTACTAACGGAGTGGACATTGCAACGCAGCTCGGAGTCCTGGGGCCGAACGGAGCGGCGCTGAACGCGAGCCCGCTGAATTATGGATTGCCGGGCATTGGGTTGAGCGTCTTCACCGGGCTCAGTGAACAGCAACCGAACTTTTCTGTTTCGCAGACGATCTCGCTGACGGAGACGCTGAGCTGGATTCACGGCAAGCACAACCTGCGCTTCGGAGGCGACTATCGCCGTGTGCACCGCGACTTGCAATCCGGCTCCGATCCCACGGGAAGCTTTACCTTCAGCGGATTGTTTACCGAAGATGCCAGCGGCGACGCGACGACCGGCTCATCGCTGGCGGATTTTCTGCTGGGATTGCCGCAGCAGACCACGATCGATTCGGTGGTGACCAAGGCCTATCTGCGCGATAACGTCATGGATGCTTACGCGCAGGACGATTGGCGGGTGCTGCCGTCGCTGACGCTGAACTACGGTCTGCGCTATGAGTTTTATGCGCCGTATACGGAAAAATACGGGCACCTGGCATTTGTGGACACCAACGCAAACGGGGGATTCACAGACGAAACCGAAGTGCAGGCCGGCGGCGCCGGGCCGTTCAACGGCGCGCTGCCGAATTCGCTGGTTTTTCCGGTGCGGACCGCGTTTGCGCCGCGGGTGGGATTTGCGCTGCGGCTGCCCAAGCAAACCGTGGTGCGGGCGGGCTTTGGCATGAACTACACGGTGGGGCAGTATGGAAACTTTGCCAGCACGATGGCGCATCAGCCTCCATTTGCAAACGAGCAGACCAATGACGAAGCGGTAGGGAACACGGCCAGCTCAGCATGCGCGCGCACCGCGCCGATGAGCTGCTTTACATTGGCGAATGGATTTCCCGCGCCGCAATCGACGGGCAATTACGCAATTGAGCCGCACTACCCGCTGCCGTATGTGCAGGTGTGGAACATCGACGTGCAGAAGACGCTGCCGTGGGGCGTGGTGTTGAACGTGGGGTACAACGGGTCAAAGGGCAACCACCTGGATATGCGGAGTGCGCCGCGCGCGACGCCGAGCAGTCCTGATACCGACCCGGCAAATGCGCAGACAGGGTTGCCGCTCCCTTTCACCTACGACCAGGCGGAGGCATTTTCAAAGCTGAGCGCGGGCACGTTCCGAGTGAACAAGCGGCTCTCGAACGGGATTGCGTTGGGCGCCAATTATCAGTACTCGCATTCCATCGACGATGCCGGGGCGGTGAATGGAGTTTCACAGGTGGTGGCGCAGAACTGGCAGGATCTGGACGCGGAGGAAGGGAGATCGAGTTTCGACATCCGGCACCAGGTAAGCGGGACCTATCTCTACGAGCTGCCGTTTGGCAAAGACAAGTTCTGGTTTACCACCGGGACAGCTTCGCACATATTGGAGGGATTCTCAGTCTCCGGCAGCTTTACATTTGCCACCGGTGAGCCGCTCACGCCGAGTTATGCGGCGGCAAAGTCGAGCATTGCTTGCGGCACGGCAGGCGCTCTAAGACCTAACTTAAAAAACGGAGTTTCAGTAACCGCTGGGGGCGGTTCGCTCGATGAGTGGTTCAACCCCGCGGCATTTTCGCTGCCCACCGGTACGAGTGGATATTGCAATGCTTTCGGAAGCGCGGCGCGCAACTCGATTGCCGGGCCGGGGACGGTCACGAACAACATGTCGTTGTCGAAGACGATGCAGATGGGCGATACACGTAGCCTGGAGATCCGAGCAACGCTCAACAATGTGTTCAACACGGTGCAGTACTCGGGCGTGGGCACAGTCGAGGATCAGCCGCGATTTGGCGAAGTCACTTCAGCCGGCCAGATGCGGTCGTTCCAGTTCATGGCGAGGTTCAGGTTTTAGTGAGTCAGTGAGTCAGCGGGATGCTGGTGGAAGGGAATGGAATGCTGGGTTGGAAGCAGAGGATTGGGGCGGGAGTCGCGGCGCTGGCACTGATGTTGCCAGGCGTGCAGCCGGGGCTTGCGCAGAGCACCGATCCGGCGTCCCGCGGTCAGGCGTCTGGTGCCCAGGTGTCCGCTGACCAACAAGGCGGATTTGTCTTGAAGATGAATGGCGAACTGGTGCTGACCAATGTGGTGGCGCGGGACGCGAAGACGGGCGAGGTGATCGAGGGGCTGAAGCAGAGCGACTTCACCATCTACGAGAACGGCAAGCAGCAGCACATCGACACCTTCGATTTTGAAAGCGTGGACAAGGCTACGCCGCTGAACGAGGCCATGGTGAGCGGGTTGGCCGCGGGGGTGAACGGCGCCGGGAGCAAGGCGGTAGTTGTGGCCAAGCCGGAAGAGCTGCGCAATCACCGTCTGATTGTGATGTTCTTCGACCTGACGTCGATGCAGCCGGAGGACCTGGATCGCAGCGTGCTGGCGGCGCAGGATTTTCTCAAGCAGAAGATGCAGCCTGCGGATTTGGTTGCGCTGGTTTCCCTGGGCGACACGCTGAAAGTGGACCAGGATTTTACCGCGGACAAGAGTGCGCTGATCAACGAGGTGGGTGTCTACAACGGCACCGAGGGCCAGGGTTTTGCGCAAGGCGCGACGGCGACTTCAAACCAGGTGGAAGACACCACCGGATACACGCCGGACGAGAGCGAGTACAACGACGTGAACACGGACCGTGAGCTGTTTGCGCTGCGGGCGGTGGCGAAATCGCTGGAGAAAATTACGGAGAAGAAGTCGCTGCTTTATTTTTCCGGAGGAATTTCGCGCGACGGGATTGAGAACCAGGCTTCGCTGCGGGCGGCGATCAACGCGGCGGTGCGGGCCAACCTGGCTATCTACAGCGTAGACACGCGGGGCTTGCAGGCGATTTCGCCGCTGGGCGATGCGTCGACTGGCAGCCTGCGCGGCGCCAGCGCCTACAACGGTGGCGCGCTCGCGAACAACATGAAGGCCAACTTCGATTCGCAGGAAACGATGGGGACGCTGAGCACGGATACGGGCGGCAAGGCGTTCTTCGATTCCAACGATTTTGCGCCGGCGTTTGCGCAGGTGGAGCGGGACACGTCGGCGTATTACGCCATTGGATTTCGTTCGGCGGATGCGGCGCGCGACGGCAGGTATCGCAAGCTGACCATCAAGATCAACCGGCCGGGCGTTAAGCTGGAATACAGGCCCGGCTACTATGCGCCGGCGGACTTTCAGCACTCCGGCCACGAGGATCGGGAGCGCGAACTTGAAGAGCAGTTGGCCAGCGATCTGCCGGCGACGGACATGGCCGTCTACATGGACGCGATGTACTTCCGGCTGGATGACAATCGCTTCTTTGTGCCGGTTTCGCTGATCGTGCCGGGTTCGCAGATTCCTTTTGTCAAAGGCGGCGACAAGGACAAGGCAACGCTGGATATCATCGGATCGGTAATCGACGATGTGAAGCGGCCCATTGGCCACGCGCGAGAGACGGTGAAGCTGAACCTGGATGCGAGCTTGCAGGCGCGGCAAAAGAATATTGAATACACGACGAGCTTCAACCTGCCGCCGGGCAAATACCAGTTGAAGTTTGTGGTGCGCGAGAACCAGACGGGGCGCATGGGCTCGTTTGAGGCGGAGATCACGCTGCCGGATATGAAGAAGTCTCCGCTGAAAATGAGCTCGATTGTGCTTGCTTCTATGCGGCAAACGAGCAAGAAGCAGAGCCCGCTGGTGCGCGGCGGCGAAGAGTATGTGCCCAACATCAGCCACGTGTTCCGCCAGGACCAGCACTTGTATCTACTGTATGAGATTTACGGTCCTGCGCGCGAGAAGGCGGCGGCCGATGCGCCGAAGGGGACGAAGCCGGGCATCAATCTGTTGAGCAGTTTGGAACTGATCCAGGGGTCGACGAAGGTTTATGAGACGCCACTCGTGCAGGCCAGGGCCATCAATGTGGAGGGGCGCGACGCGGTGGCCGTCGAACTGGATGTGCCGCTGGCCGGGTTGAAGCCGGGGCCTTACGTGTGCCAGTTGAACGTGATCGACGATGCGGGCGGGAGCTTCGCTTTTCCGCGCTTTGCCGTGCTGGTGCGGGAGCCGAACGCTGCTGCGCCCGCGACTCAACCGGCCGGGGACGCGTCTTCATCGGGTGCGCCAGCGGGCGCGAATCCGTAAGGGCAGTGGCGGCATCCGGATTGGCAGCAGGAGCCGCGCTTGAGGTGGTACGCCGCTGTGAAGACGAGGTTCTTTCCCTCGATGTAAAAGTCCTCGGGTTCGAGCGGCGCCGGCGGTGCGGCGGACGGGGAGTTCTGCTCCATGCTTCTATTGTGTCGCGATTGGCCGGCGAATGCGAGGGCCGGCCGGATGCGATGAGTAAAATTGAAGCATGACAGTTTCCGCCGAGGATCGCGCGCGCCGCATCAAGATCATTCTTTTCGACGTGGATGGAGTTTTGACGGACGGAACGATCTGGGTTTATCCCATGCCTGTGCCGCTGGCGGATGGGTCGGTGACGACGAGGCTGGTTGAGCCCAAGGGGTTTAACGCACACGATGGCGCCGGGATGACGCTGGCGCGGCTGGGTGGGATGAAGGTGGGGGTTATTACCAAACGCATCAGCGAAGCGGTTGCGCTGCGCGCGCGCGACCTGAAGATGGAGTTTGTGTATCAGGGACAGGCCTTCAAGATGCAGGCGGTGCGCGAGATCGCGAAGAAGGAAGGCGTGACTCTGGAGGAGATCGCTTACGTGGGCGACGACGTGATCGATTTACCGGTGATGCGGGCATGCGGGTTTGCCGTGGCCGTGGCCAACGCCCGCCGGGAAGTGAAGGCCGAGGCGCATTACGTTACGGCGCATGCCGGTGGCGAAGGCGCGGGGCGCGATGCGATCGAGTTCATCCTGGCGGCGAAGGGGCTGCTGGAGAAGTGCATCGCGGCGTCGATCGATGAGAGCAATCCGATGCCGGCTTCGATGGATATTGGCAAGGGCGGAGATTTGAAGTGAGCGCGACCGGGACAAGTGTGAGCGTGGAAACCAAGAGAGCGGCGGTGTTGTTGAGCGGGGGGCTGGACTCGGCAACCGTGCTGGCGATCGCGCGCAGCCAGGGGTTCGAGCTTTATGCGCTGTCGTTCTCGTATGGGCAGCGGCACGTCTGGGAGTTGGAAGCGGCGGCGCGGGTGGCGGCGGCGATTGGCGTCAAGAAGCATCGCGTGGCACAGATCGATCTGCGCATCTTTGGCGGGTCGGCGTTGACCGATGAGATCGATGTGCCGAAGGGGCGGTCGACGGACGAGATGGCGCATGGGATTCCGATTACGTATGTGCCGGCGCGGAATACGATTTTTCTCTCGTTTGCGCTGGCGTGGGCGGAGGTGCTGGGGTCGAGCGACATTTTTATTGGCGTGAATGCGCTGGACTACTCGGGCTATCCGGATTGCCGGCCGGAGTTCATAGAAGCATTCGAGGGGATGGCCAACCTGGCGACGAAGGCGGGCGTGGAGGGAAGGCAGGCGCTGAAGATTCACACTCCGCTGATCGCGATGTCGAAGGCGGAGATTATTCGGAAGGGCATCGAATTGGGCGTGGATTATGGGCTGACGAGCAGTTGCTACGATCCGTCGGCGAGCGGGGAGCCGTGCGGGGAGTGCGACTCGTGTTTATTGCGGCGGAAGGGGTTTCTCGAGAATGGGATTGAGGATCCGCTGAAATACAGAGCTTCCGGGTTTCTGACCGCATGATTTTGTTTGTTGGGGTTCGTGAGCGCGCAATCCTTGGCGGGCGCGTCTACATTGAGAGAGGGACAGGGGGCAAAGAGATGAAGCCAGCGTCCGCAATCGTAGTGGTGTTTGCGCTCTCCTGCGTTGTGGCCGCCCAAGCAGGCGCCCAGGCGAAAGCGGCACAATCTCCGAATCCAGTGAAGCTCGAACTGGCGATGGAAGCGGCCACCACCACGGAGGATGGCCTGCCAGCTGCGCTGCGATTCACTCTTACAAACGTCGGCAACGTTGCGGTCGATTTGCCGATTCCGGCGATTGACTGTCAGGGGCGGAATGGCACCATTCGGGTGCGGGCCTTGATTCGGCTGGACCATCCTGGTGACAGTGGCAGTGGACACGGCTGTGGATACGGGATTGGCGACGGCCCGTCGTTGAACGAAAGAGTCAAATCGAGCTGGCTACGTCTGCGTCCGGGCGAATATCTGACTTTTCTTGGGGATCGCAGAGCCCTCGTCGATCGAGCGGGAGGATCGGCTACATACGAGTACTGGGCTGCCTATGATCCTCCGTCCCTGAGCGCGGAAGAGCGATCTCAGCTTGCTAAGGACGGATACATTGCACCGACCGAACAGGTCGAATCCGCTCATTTGACTTACTGGCAACCGTAGAAGGGAGCGGGATTCTGTTGGAAAGAACTATGAAGTATGCCGTGAAGGAGATTTTCTATACGTTACAGGGCGAAGGCGCGCAGTCGGGGCGGGCGGCGGTGTTTTGCCGGTTTGCCGGGTGCAACCTGTGGTCGGGGCGCGAGGCGGATCGGGCCACGGCGGTGTGCCGGTTTTGCGATACGGAATTTTTTGGCGTCGATGGAGCGGGCGGAGGGAAGTTTGATTCCGCCGAGGCGCTGGCCGCGGCTGTGGAACGCACATGGCCTGGAGGCGCGGGGGTGGGAAGGCCGTTTGTGGTTTGTACCGGGGGAGAGCCGCTGCTGCAACTGGATAGAGAACTGATCGCTGCGCTTCATGCGCGCAATTTTGAGATTGCGGTCGAGACAAATGGGACGGTTGCGGCGCCTGACGGCGTGGATTGGCTGTGCGTGAGTCCTAAGGCCGGCGCGCAACTGGCGCAGTTGAGCGGGGATGAACTGAAGCTGGTGTATCCGCAGACTGGATTCGATCCTGAAGAGTTTGCGGGGCTCGAGTTCCGGAGTTTCTTTTTGCAGCCGATGGATGGGCCGGACCGCGACGTGAATACGAAGCTTGCGGTGGAGTATTGCATGGAGCATCCGCAGTGGCGACTGAGTTTGCAGACGCACAAGATTGTGGGGATTGCGTAGGGATTTTCTGAGCGGGTTCCTTTTGCGCGGCCCGCATTCCCTCGGGGGCTAAAGAGGTTGCGGAAAAAGGCCGAACGAAAAGCGAATTTGGCACAGGATGGATCGGCAGGGGCTGAAACCCGGCTCATTCTGCTGACCTTATCGGCCCGGCTAAAGCCGTGCCCTTGTTACAAAGCCCCTTAGTTGACTTTTTCCGCAGCCTGTAAAGCCCGGGTTCAGAAGGCGGCTGTCAACGTACGGGCTGAAGCCCGTACCCTTCACTGAAGCCCGTACCCTTCACTGAAGCCCGTACCCTTCACTGAAGCCCGTACCCTTTACTATTGCATCTTCATGGTTCCGTGTACGGAGACAGTGTGACCGGATCGTTGTCGGGCTGGACTAGCCAGACTTTGCGGTCCTGGTAGTAACGCAGCAGTTCCTGATTGTTCTTTGCATCCATCTCGCGGGCCCAGATGATCTTCGATCGATCGATGTCGGGCGCGTTGTAGACCCACTCATCCAATGAGCTGTGATCGGGCGAATAGCGCACGAGGATAAGCTGGCCGCCGGGCAACTGGTTGAGCTGGTCTTCGATGTGCTTGCGGGGCAGGCCCATGCGGCCGGGGCCATGCCAGGTGGAGGCCCATGAGCCGCTGGGCCAGGTGGCGAGGCCGATGTGGAGCGGCTCGGCAACCAGGCGCAACGCGGCGAGCGCAATGCACAAGGTGACAACGAAGCGCTGGATGGCGAGGCCCACGGGCTGGCGGCCGGGACGCCATTGGCGCAGGTGGCGCATCATCTGAATTCCAAGGGCGTAGAAGGCTGGAGCGATGGCGGCGAAGTAGTGGGGGATGAGCCAGGTTTCGACGATGACGGCGCAGTAGACGACCGCGATGCAGACGACGAGGAAGCGGATGCGGCGATCGAGCAAGGCGCGGCGCAGCATGATGAGCGGAGGGAGCAGCGCGAAGCCGGCGAAGAAGAGGAACATGCGCAGAGGCTTCATGAAGAGCTCTTCCATGAGCAGACCGCCTGCGGTGTGCAGGCGCATGGCGGAGCCGAGTTCCTGGTGGACGTAGAAGTCGCGAATGACTTCGTGATGGTAGACGGGGATGGGACGCGGAGATTGCCAGATCCAGTAGGGCGCGGCGGCGTATTCGGCGCGGTCGACGGTGTAGGGCAGGGTGCGCGGGTTGCCGAAGGCGCGGTAGTCGTAGTAGCCGAGCCAGGCGACGGATGCGAGAACGATGGCGAGCGGGAGCGCGGTGCGGCGGAGGACGAGGGCGAGTGAGGGGCGGCGCTTGCCGAAGAAGAGCCATCGTGCGAGAAGAATGGCTGCAAGCAGGCAGAGCAGCAGGCCTTCATAGGGTCGGCTGAGGGCGAGCAGGCTGATGCCGACGGCCATGAGCAGCGCGTCGCGATGGCGCGTGTGACGGACGAAACGAGGCAGGCCGCCGAGCAGCAGCGCAGCGCCGAGAGCCGCAACGGAGCCGCCGCCGGAGTAGGTGTTGATCCAGTAGCTGAAGAGGCCGATGCGGAGGATGACGATGACGCCGCCGAGCAAGGCCCACCGGGGCGGGAGCCAGGCCTGGAGCATCCAGCAGAAGGCCGCGCACATGAGCGCATTGATGATGAGCAGGCCGAACCAGGGATGGCCGAGGAGCACTTTGCCTGCGGCGAGGATGAGGCCCTGCGCGGGAAAGTACATGGACATGTAGGTGGGCTGCATGGTGATCTGAATGCTCTCGAAATGAATCCACATGGCCGGAGTGGGATTGGCGAGACGACCGAGGGCGAAGGTGTTGGCGGCGAGCAGGAAGCTGAAGTCGTCCTGCACAAACGGCAGGGGGATGGGGCAAAAGGGCAAGATGGCGAGGCGCAGAAGAAGCGCCGCAACCCCGACGGCTAGGACGGAGCGACGTTTTCTTTGTGCGAAGCACGTGAAGGCGCGCTCGATGCGTGAGAACCAGGATGAGCCGAGCCTTGGGAGAGCGAAGGCGATGGCGAAGGCGATGGCCGTGAGGCCGCCTTCGATGAGCATCATGGAGGGAGCGTTGTCGGGGCTCGGATTCACCATGTTCTAGCGGCCTGCCTGCGCGGGTGTTGGCTGGGATGCGCCGGAGTACTCGAAGACTACATGACAGCCGGAGCGCAGAGAGCCGATGGTCTCCGGCATAGATCCGCAGAAGCTGCCGACATAGTTGTAGCCGGCGCCGAGCAGCGATTGAAAGCGCGGCATGTTCAGGTTGGTGGGTTCGACGGGGCCGGTGTTGCGGGTTTCGAAAAGAACAATTCTAGGATGGGCCGGCAGGATCGCGTTGAAGCGGTCTTCAGTTGGATTGTTGTTGTCCCAGGACCAGTAGAAGTCGGGCATGTTGACGAAGATGTTGTGGTCGAAGTAGGGCAGGATGCCGATGGCGCGGAAGGCATGTCCTTCGGGCTCATCCCAATAGGTGATGGCGATGTCTGCGCCATGCTGGACGAAGGGCTTGAGATACTCGGCGGCGGCGAGATCAGGCGAGTACGCATTGTAGTGATCGAATTGAATGGCGTTGGCTGCCCAAGCGATCTGCACCGCTGCCAAAAGGGCCATCGCAAAACGACCGGCGGCTTCGCGGCGGCCAATCTCAGCGCCGGAATCTGGCCAGGTGATCCAAAGAAGAGTGATGAGGAGCGGCACGAGAAGGCCGGCGTGCCACCAGTTGCAGTGGGCGACGGCGGAGAAGCCGGCGAAGAAGACCGCGGGCAGGAGATAAACCAGGCTGCGGCGGGCGATGAAGCAGAGGACGATGGCGATCCAGAAGACGATGGAGAGCTGCCAGGGCTGCCAGATTCCCCAGAAGAGCGCGACGGCGACCCAGGCGATGGGCGAAACCGATTGCGCGTGCAGATAGGCCATGTGGTCCGAGAGCGCTTTGGGGGGGAAGGCTGTCCAGAGGGCGAAGGCGTAGAAGGAGAGCGCGATGATGGTGAAGAGCAGAAGCGCGCGGCGGCGGCGCGGATCTTTGAGCGCGCCGGTGCGGAATTGTTCGATGAGGTAGACGCAGGCGAGGCCGCCGGAGATGGCCGAGGCGTGGAGAGCGACGTTGGCGAGCAGGCCGAGCAGCAGGGCAAGCAGGGCGGGGCTTTTCTTCCAGCAGATAGCGATAAGGAACATCAGGGCTGGAGCCAGCACATAGTTGCGCGCTACGACAGCGTACTGAAAGATGAGGAAAAAGGTGAAGGGCAGGGTCAGTTTCAGGTAGCGCGGGAAGGGAGCCTTGAAGATGAGCAGAGCCGCGGCGGCGACGGCGATGGCACCGCAGACCCAATGCATGCCCGTGTAGCCGACGTGAAGTTGAACCAGAATCCAGAGAAAGAAATGCCAGAGGCCGGGCGAGGCTTCAAAGCGGATGTAGGTGCGAAAGAGTTCGGAGAGCGAAAGGCTGCGTGCAAGCTGCCAGGCCTGGGCTTCATCGGCCCACGGCTCATGATAGGGAATTGCGAAGGCTACGATCGCCGCGTAGAGCGAGAGCGCGGCCCATTCAGGCCAGCGGGTTTTCGCGGCGCGCGGTGCGGTGGTTGAGTCTGAATGCACGTGCATCGCCCTCTTCCTGATTGACACAGTGATGGCGCAGTTACAAAGTGTCTAACCGTCATTGTCACGCGGGGCGGGGCAGTGGCGCCATGGGATTTTGCTGCGAATGGCGGTGGGTGAACCACGGATGCGAAGAGGCGTCAGGAGCCTTGCTGGACGTGGGTGTAATACTGCTGCGTGATTTTTCTTCCCTGTGAGCCGAAAGCGGGGGAGTGAATGATTCCCGTTTTGTGGGCGACGAAGCGGGCAGTGGTGGCGAGCACACCCAGGCCGTATTCGACGCTGCGCTTGAAGTTGATGCTGGAGGCTTCTTCAAAATACTTGGTGGGGCAGGAGATTTCGCCGATCTTGAAGCCGAACATGACGGCCTGGGCGATCATCTGGTTGTCGAAGACGAAGTCGTCGGAGTTTTCGAGCAATGGCAGCTTCTCCAGCAACTCGCGCGAGAAGGCGCGGAAACCGGTGTGGTACTCGGAGAGCTTGACGCCGAGGAAGAGATTCTGAAAGGCGGTCAACATGCGGTTGAAGACGAACTTGTAGAGGGGCATGCCGCCCTTGAGCGCGCCGTTGCCGAGGATGCGCGAGGCGAGGACCATGTCGTAGACGCCGCTGGAGATCATGCCGGCCATGGCGGGCACGAGAAGGGGAGTGTACTGATAGTCGGCATGGACCATGACGACGATGTCTGCGCCGGCGGCGAGAGCTTCGCGGTAACAGGTCTGCTGGTTGCGGCCGTACCCGTAGTTGGAGTCGTGAACGAAGGTCTGCACGCCGAGGCGGCTGGAGAGAGCCGCGGTCTGGTCCTTGCTCGAGTCATCGACAAGGATCTTGATGTCCACCACGTCGGACAGCTCGCGGACTGTCTTTTCCAAGGTTCTTTCGGCGTTGTAGGCGGGCATGACGACCGCAATGCGCTTTCCGTTGAGCATGGTTCCGAACTCCTGATGGGGATCTGGTTTGCGTAGAGCGACAACTATGAATTATTCGCGGTCGGCAGGCCTGTTGCCCATACGACTTTGGGGCTATCGGCGCGGCGGGCGTTGTAGAGGCGGTTGCGCCGGCTCCGGGATGGCGCGTTGCCAATAAATCCATAGATAGAAGGCGGCGATTGCCAGCAGAATGATGGGCGCGGGGCGGAGGAGCAGAGCCGCCTGCATGTGGCCGAGAAAGCCCGGTTCGACGGAGAGGCGTGCGGTGAGGATGGCGAGGCCTGTCGAGGGAATGTCACCGGTGAGCACGATGCCCGCGGTGGTTGCCAGGAGCGCGAGCCAGCCTTTTGCGCCGCCTTCGGCCAAGAGCATGGCGCAGGCGGGGATAGTGAGCAGCAAGAGCTTGGCGTCATGCTGGCGATGATAGGTGACGAGCATGGTGAGGGCGGAGATGGCCGCGAGTGCAAGCCAGGCACGCGCCGGAGAGACGCGGGAGCGGAGAGTGGCGATGGCCCAAACGATCAGGAGCACCGCGGAGACGAGATACGCGGCATAGATGTAGAAGTGGGGATTGTCGCGGAAGACGCTGAAGAGGGCCTGCAGGCTGACGATGGGGTCGGGATGATGGAAGCCGATGGAAGCAGGGCCTGGGTCGTTTAGACCGCCATGGGCCGAGGCTGCCTGCATGTTCGACTTGAGTTCCGGCAGCCAGTGAGGGACAACATGCGAAACCCAGAGAACGGCTGGTAGCGTGAGCACGACGGTGACTGCCAAAGTTTGGAGGGCGCGTTTGCGGAACAGGCCGCCGGCGAGCAGGAAATAGAGCCAGACCAGGCCGGCGTCGTGGGGCTTGATGGCAAGGGCGAATGCGAGGCAGAGGATGGCCGCGGGAACAAAGCGATTCTGAACAAAACACCAGACGGCGATGACCGTGAGGCTGACCACAAGGCCGGCGGCGTTGCCGTCTTTGAAGAGGATGACGCAGTTGGCCAGCAGGAAGCAGATGAGCGAGAGAGCAATTCCTGGAGATGAGTCCGCTGTGAGTGTCCAGACCAGGAACGCGGCGAGGGAAAGGCCCGCGGCCATGAGGAACAACCAGAGGGCGTAGGCCAGTGCAAGCGGAAGGTGCGCAAAGGGGATGATGATAAACAACGTGGTGGGCAGGTTGACGCAGACCAGCACGGCGCGGCGAAACAGTGTCGCCATGGTGGGCTCGGTAGGGATTTGCCATCCATCGGCCTGGTAGACGCGGAGAAGTTCGGTGTCCTGGTAGGGGTCGGTGTGCTGGATCAGGCAGCGGGCGCCGTAATAGACAGCTTTGAAGTCGGCCATTCCGCCGGAAGAGGAGCTAGCCAGAAAAGAGCCCCACAGGACGGAGAGACCACTGCTGAGCAGGATTAACAGGAGAGCAATCCGTCGTTTGTTCTCCATGTCTGGCTTCACTCTCCCTGGTCAAAACCGGGGCAGCACGGAACTGCTGCCAGGACCGGTTGCGATTCCATGATACGGGCTCAAAAAGCAAAAAAGAGAGGACGCCCGGGGAGAGATTCGCCCGGCGTACTCTCCTGAGTACCTTGTAGATGTACAGCCGCAAAGTCCCGAGTCCGGTTGAGGAGGGTGGGGAAAAAAAGGGAGGGCGCTTGGCTTGCCCTTGAATCTTGTGCCGGCGGCCGGCCCTGGCTGGTGGCGACAGCGGCTAGCTGATGTAGCTGCCGAGAGTGGTGCTGACTCCCTTGAAAGCGGAGTTGAGGCCGGTGGCCAGCGCCCTCATGCCCGCGGTAGCCCCGAAGGCGACCAGGGAGACAAGCATGGCGTATTCGACGAGGTCCTGACCCTCTTCCCGGCTGGCAAGGTCCTGATATTTGATGAGCAGCTTGAGCAGCAGGGTGTTCATTCTGGTTTCTCTCGTAGCTTTCTTGGGAGATTTGGACGGGCGTTTCGCGTTGCACCCTTGCAGGGGAGAGCGCGCGTGGCCGGTGTGGCCGGCGAAACTCTCCCGCGAAAGGACGAAACTGCGAGTTGAGCTGTTCTGTCCTTGCAGGGACGAGGAACTAGCTGATGTAGGAGCCGAGGGTGGTGCTGATGCCCTGGAAGGCGGAGTTCAGGCCGGTGGCCAGAGCCTTCATGCCGGCGGTGGCGCCGAACGCGATCAGAGCAACAACGAGGGCATACTCAACCAGATCCTGACCCTCTTCACGGCTGGCCAGATCCTGGAACTTGACATAGAGCTTGAGAAGCATGGTGTTCATTGGGTTCTCTCTTCCTGGTGGAGTGCGGCTTATGGAGGTTGGGGTTAAGCCATTGCTGGGGAGAGCCCGCTGCGCCGATTTGTTTGGCGTGGGCGACTCTCCCGGCAAGGATTGAACCCGACTTTGCTGTTCCGTCCTCGCGGGGACGAGGAACTAGCTGATGTAGGAGCCGAGGGTGGTGCTGATGCCCTGGAAGGCGGAATTCAGGCCGGTGGCCAGAGCCTTCATGCCGGCGGTGGCGCCGAACGCGATCAGAGCAACAACGAGGGCGTATTCAACCAGATCCTGGCCCTCTTCGCGGCTGGCCAGATCCTGGAACTTGACATAGAGCTTGAGGAGCATGGTGTTCATTGTGATTTGTCTCCGTAATGGCGGGTGGGGCTGCGGTTGCTGGGGGACCCCTTGCGAGAGAGTGTGTGCTTCAGCAAGAGTGCTGTCGGCGACTCTCCCGCCAGGGAACGATCATGCGGCGGGCGGTCCTGTGTCCTCGCGGGGACAAGGAACTAGCTGATGTAGGATCCGAGAGTGGTGCTGATGCCCTGGAAGGCAGAGTTGAGGCCGGTGGCCAGAGCCTTCATGCCGGCGGTGGCGCCGAAGGCGATCAGAGCAACGACCAAGGCGTATTCAACCAGATCCTGACCTTCTTCGCGGCTGGCTAGGTCCTGGAACTTCACATACAGCTTGAGGAGCATGGTGTTCATAGTATTTTCTCTCCGTGGGTGGTGTATCCCAGCCTCAGCCGGGTCACCCTCGATATAGCACCTTGCATGCCAATCTCGGTCGATGGAGTCCTCTATATAAATCAACAACTTACGGGGGGAACTTGGACAGGGCCGAGGGGATGCGGTGTAAACGGCTGTATACAGCCAGATTTGCGCAGACAGGCCTCGTATACATGACATGAAGGTAACGTACATGAAGGTGTGACCCGGCCGTGGCCCAGTGGTGCTCGCCGCGCAGGCACTAAAGGCACGAAAGCAGCAGAGCTTGCAGAACCAGTGGATCGATCGACGCAAAGTAGAATAGCGTTCATGGCAAGCGAGACAAAAGCTGCGGGGGAGAAGACAAAATACGACATTGCGGAGCTCGCGATTGTGCTGGTGAGTGGGTTGACGCTGTCGATCACGGCTCTTTTTGTGTGCGTAGCGCCGCTGACGGGTGAGATTGCCGGCGCGCGCGACTTTGTCGTGTACTGGGCCACCGGCCAGCAGCTGGTCCACCATGCCAATCCGTACGATGTGGACGCGATGATGCGGATCGAGCGAGGCGCGGGGCTTCCCATCGGGTACGGCGTGCTCTTCATGCGCAATCCGCCTTGGGCTCTACCTCTGGCGCTGCCGCTGGGATTGCTGGGCGTGCGGGTTGGAGCGCTGGTGTGGTCGCTGCTGCTGCTGGGCTGCCTATGGCTCTCGGTGCGGATGGTGTGGCAGATGCACGGGCGGCCAAGCAAGCTGCTCAACTTTCTAGGGCTTTCGTTTGCGCCGGCGCTGGTGTGCCTGATCGTGGGGCAGACCTCGCTGTTTGCGCTGCTGGGGCTGGTTCTGTTTCTGCGCCTGCACGGGACGCGGCCGTTTGTGGCGGGGATGGCGCTGTGGCTGTGCGCGTTGAAGCCGCACCTGTTTCTGCCCCTTGGCGTGGTGCTCCTGGCGTGGGTGGTGGTGAGCGGGAGCTACCGTATTCTGCTGGGCGCCGCGGCGGCGCTGGCGGCAAGTTGCGCGGCTTCCTGGTGGATTGATCCGACCGCGTGGGCCGATTACGCGCACATGATGCGGACTTACGGAATCGAAAAGGAGTTCATCCCCTGCTGGAGCGTGGTTTTGCGGCTTTGGGTGAGCCCGCAGACAACGATCCTGCAATACGTGCTGCCCATCGCGGGATGCGTCTGGGCGCTGCTTTACTTCTGGAAGCGACGTCAAGGATGGGATTGGGTGCGCCATGGCGGGTTGCTGATCGTGGTGTCGATTCTCGCGGCGCCGTATTGCTGGGTGTTTGACCAGGCTGTTGCGATCCCGGCGCTGCTCCAGGGCTCCTATCGCACCCGGTCACGCGTGCTGCTGGTGTTCCTTGCCCTGGCCAGCGTGGGGATCGAGGTGGGGCTGGTATGCGGGGTCAAACTGCCTTCGCCGCTCTATCTGTGGACTGCGCCGGTGTGGGTGGCGTGGTATCTGCTGGCCATGGCCTCGGCGCCGAGGACAAGGGAAGGCGAGCAGGCTGGCTAGCGGGAAAGGCTTTGGCGGGCGCGCCTTCTATTCGTTGCGGGGCGCGGGGGAGAATTCGAGCTCGTCGCCGGGTTCGGTCTGGGTCTCGCGAATGGTGCCGGCGGGAAGCTCGAGGATGGAGTGCGCGGTGAGACAGGCGGAGAGACGCCACGGCGGCACGGCCTGGCGGACCTTCCTGACCCGATGCTTGCGATCCAGGTAAACCAGGTCGATGGGGAACTTCATAAAGAAGGTATGCACCGACTCGCAGGGGGAGATCCACAGTCCTCCGCCGGGTGCAAGCCCCTCGCGGCCGAGCAGGCCCCTGTTGCGTTTGGGGCCGGTGTCGGCGACTTCGAGCGATGTCGCCAGGACTGTGCCGCGGGTGAGGTTGGCGACCCGCAGGCGCGGATCGGGCTGGTCGACGGGATGGCTTGAAGGGCTCATCGGAAGGCTCTGGTCCTTTTGAAAGCCAGGTTTTTCCGGTTCACAAAAAGGCAGAGCCGGCATACTGCCGGCCCAGCTAACTCAAATCGTAACAGGAAAGCAGAAACTTGGAGAGGAGGGTTGCCGGCCGTCTGAAGAGACGGCCGGCGATCGCATTACTGTTGAGGAGCCGCGCCGGGAACGGTAGGATTGGCGCCGTTGATGCCACCGCCTGAAGCACCGTACCCGGTTCCGCCTTCGATTTGCAGGTTCGGCTCGGGCTTCATGCTGTCGATCAGCTTCTCAACCGGAACGGTTGCAGGCGGCGCGGGCACTGTGTTGTCCGGCGTCTTGCCATCCGGAGTGTTCATGGGGATGCCGGAGTTGGCAGGCAGGAAGGAAGTGGGGTACTTCAGTTCCGGTACGGCCGATCCAGCGGCGATGGGAGAGACAAACTCCGGAGTGACGATGACGATAAGTTCGGTGTTGGACTTCTTCCTGTCGATGGACTGGAAGAGCTTTCCGAGGATCGGGATGTCGCCCAGGAAAGGAATTTTCTGGAAGGTCTCGGTTTCTTCGTTGTCGAGCAGTCCGCCGATGACAAAGCTCTGACCGTCCATCAATTCCACTTCGGTCTTCACTTTGCGGGAGGTGATGGCGGGAATGTCGAATCCGGAGATCTGTACGGAATGGGCGAAGTCGAGAGCACTGACTTCCGGGGCCACCTGGAGGCGGATGGTTCCGCGCGGAGTAATGGTGGGGATGAAGTTGAGGCGGATGCCGTATTCCTTGAACATGATGGTGATGGCGGACTGGCCGCCGGAAGAGGCCTGGGCCATGGGGAAGGGATACTCGCCGCCGGCCAGGAAGCTGGCTTCTTTGCCGTTGACGGCCATGACGTTGGGCTCAGCGAGGGTCTGGACGACGCCCTTGCTCTCCAGAGCGTCGAGGGTCGCGCCGAGATTGAGACCGGGGAGGAAAGTGAAGATATTCAATTGATTGGAGACACCAACCGGACCCGCTGTGGAGGGGAGTGTCGGAGGGGTGAACTGCCCGGTATTGACGCCGGCGATGACGTTTCCAAAGCCGGAACTGAAGAAGTTAATGCCGAACTGCCTTTCCTTGCTGCGGTCGACGGCGGCAAAACGCACCTTGAGCAGGATCTGCGGGTCGGAAGCAGGTACATTGACATTGAGCAGGTTAACGACTTTTCCGCCGGTGGAAGCGATCTGGACGGCGCGGCCCGAAGCGGTGAGGTCCTTGACCGTGCCGCGGAGAAAGACCATGTTGTTCTCGGAAGTGACCTTGAGAGACTGTCCGGGGAGTTCCATGATCAGTTCGCGGCGGATGGCGTCGAGATTGTCGGTGGTGACAGCGGAGCTGGGGCGCACGGTAATATTGAAGAACTGGCGTCCGCCGCGGCGGTCCCAGATGATGAGGCTGGTTTCGCCGGGAGCCCTGCCGTTGACAATGATCTCGGTGGGGCTTACGGCAGAGGCTTCCGCGACGTCTCCCAGGCCGACAGCAACCCGTGCGATAGGCCGCGCGGTGTCGATGAGCAGGGTTTTCCCCACCGCGACCGCGACTTCATTGGTCGAGTCGGAAACGGGGATGGCTCCGGGCAGGGACGATGTCGTGGGCACAGGGGTCTGAGCTCGAAGGCCCGGGTCGGCGCAAAGGACTAGAGACAATGCGCACAAGCATGCTATGGGTAATCCGTTGTCAGCTCTCACTGTTTCGCCTCGGGAGAACCAAATTTTTCTTCAGTCCGCTTGGAGCCGTTGATGACCTCAATGGAGAAGGGTGCGGGTATGATGGACTTTTTCGCGGCCCTGGCCACAACGTGAGTCTTGGGCGGAGCGACGCTGGTATCCGCGAAGATGTTGCCCATGGCGGTCATGGGGACCGTTTCCGTTTTCGTGTCGAGCGGGTTGCGAAGGACGAGCTGAATTTTTACGCCGTTGCCGGCGAGGGTGAGCGTTTCGGCCTGCTCCGGAGTGACCAGCAGATTGACGACCTGGACTTGCTGGGGCTTGCCTTCCGCGTCCTTTTGAATGTTGATGCCGGCGGAGAGGACCTGAATGTTCTGGAGGATGGTCTTGACCAGCGTGCCCTCCATGGCCTCTTTTGAGCCGGGGGTGTAATTGACGCCCGGGGGAGTGCCGGAGCCCAGCACATCGACGTGCATGCCGGGAGTGACGAAGCCGGCCACGCCGACCACCTCATCGACCTTCACGGCGATGGCTCTCATGCCATCCGGGATAGTGGCGGCCAACCCGCCGCCCGATCCGACCGGGGCAAGGCGGTTGTCCAGGATGGCCTCGCCCTGGTAAAGGTCCGAGATGACGCCGCGGCCCACAAGGCCGTTTCTATCTTTATCGAGGATGGCTCCCTTGGGTGCTGCTCCATCGATATCGATCGAAGTCAGATTCGCCGCGGTGAGGACGGTTCCAAGCTTGATGTCCGCTGCAGCGGCAACCACGCGGGTGGTCGCCGGGTGGGCAGATGCCCCCAGGCGATTTCCGATCACGCGATACACCAGGAAGGCGCACGCGCCTGCAATGACGAAAGCGAGGAGAAGGATCGTAAGTAGTCTTTTGTTCATATTGAAGCCTGATTGAACTGGCTACCCGGCCAGCTCCGCCTTTCTGTCCCCTGAGCATTTCCTCACCCAGAGAAACGAATTTCAAATTCACGCCGAACCGGGAACTGGGCGACTTAATGGCCAAGCAAGTTCAAACGCGAGTTCAGTGTAGCCGTTGATGGCCTCATATATAAGGATGGATGAGGCGCAGAATTCAAGCGGGGTATCAAGAGTGCTATAAGGCAGATAGGTGCCAGAATGGGACAGACAGGGACTAGAATGGACTTCTAAAGGGTTCTTGAGCGCTCCTTTCTTGCCCAGCGGGAAGATGATTGCCTCAGGAGTCACTTTCCCAGTGAGAGAAAACGCGATGGCGCGATGGAGGGAATTGATCCTTAGATGAGTTCATCGCGCACCATCACTCTGTTCTCCGAGCGGCCGGCGCAGACCCAGCGGCCGACCTCTTTCCTGGTTTCGATTGCGGCGCACGCCGTGGCGATTTCTCTGCTTTCGCTGGGAATTCTCTACACGCCGGAGCTGAACGATCGAATTGTGCCCAGGCAATACATGGTGCGGCACCTGGACCTGCACGACCCCAGGATGCCGGCGAATCCTTCGGAGGGGAAGGGCGGCTATTATCCGGGGACTCAATCGCCTGATAAGATGCCCGCGCCGGGGCGCCAGGAGGGCGCGGAGCGGGCGGCGCCGCGGCAGACCGCGAATGCGGACAAGGGACCACAGACACTGGTGCAGCCGGATATCACCGAGCCGGTAAAACTCACCGTAGTCACGCCGGTGCCGACGGTGGTGATCTGGACGCCGAAAAAGGAGCTGGTGAAGCAGGTGGTGGCGCCGCTGCCGCAGCCGGTGATGGCCTCCCTCGCTAAGCCCTCGTTGAATGCGCCCAACCTGGAGATCAACCCCGCAGACCTGGGGATATCGTCCACCAACCACCACACGGAGAAGATGCCGGTGTTTCCGACCACGACTTCGCCGCTGGTGATCAAGGGGCCCATGGAGGTGCAGATGACGCCGGTCATGACGGCGGATACACAGCTGCAGCCGACGCCTGCGGCGATCATGGCGCTGTCTGATCTGCGCATGCCGGATGGCAGGGCAACGCTGCCTCCGGTGAACCAGACGGCGGAGCAGAGCGGGTCAGGGGCGCTGGCGCCGGGGCAGGCGAGCCGGGGCAACAAGCCGGACCAGGCCGGTGGAACGGGGAACAACGAAGCGGCAGGCGATTCGGGAGGCCGCAATGGCGCTGCCGGGGACAGCAACGGCGCCAAGGCGGGAACCGGTTCGGACACGGGACTGACGACGCAACAGTTCACGCTGCCCAAGGATGGCCAGTTCGGCGCGGTGGTGGTGGGAGCGTCGCTGCAAGAGAAGTATCCGGAGATGTCGGGCGTGTGGAACGATCGGGTTGCGTACACGGTCTATCTGCACGTCGGACTGGCGCGCAGCTGGATCCTACAGTACTCGCTGCCGGCCGCGAGCGAGGCCGCGTCGGCGGGAAACGTGACGCGGCTGGAAGCGCCGTGGCCCTATAACATTGTCCGGCCCAACATCCCGCCGGATGCCATCAACTCCGACGCGCTGCTGGTTCATGGCTTTGTGAACCAGGCGGGCAGGTTTGAATCGCTGGCGATTGCCTTTCCGCCTGGGTTTCCCGAGGCGCAGTTTGTGCTGGACTCGCTGAAGCAATGGCAATTCAGGCCGGCTGCGCGGGACGGGAAGCCGGAGCGGGTGGAAGTTCTGCTGATTATTCCCGAAGAGCGGGATCAGGCGCAAAACTAGGGTGCAGGGCGAGCTGTAACGGCGCCAACCCAAGCACAAAACTCCCGGGAGTCCGATGAACGGACCCGGCGGGGAGAGGATGTGACCTGTTTGGGGTTCTGCCGTCCGGCTTGTTGCACAGGTGCTAGAGCACTTTCGATTCACATGTTGGCGTTTGGAGATTGTGGAAGGCGGCTTTTTCTTGAGGAAAAAGCCACTCTGCTTCCAGGATTCCGCAAAGACGAGAATCGAAAATGCTGTAACTGCCCGGCCAGACACTTTGCGGAAGCAAGCGAACCTCCAGGGATGCGGCTGCCATGACCGCCATGGCGCCGCCGAGCAAATGCCTAAGTCAAACCGTTGGGGATAAGTCGAGAGCGGTTGAGACTCGCCGTGATGGCGGCAAAGGCATCGTTAAGCGCCGTGGCCCCGCTGGCAGACGTGCAGTTGGGGTCGCCACCCGGCGCGGTGGGGTCGGAGTAAAAGTACTGAACCAAAGCAGTGTCCGGGCTGGCAATATCCTTCAATGTCTGGCATGGGCTGATGTTCGGGTACGTGCTCACATTGGAACCCAGATGGTATTGCGAGAAGAATCCATTCTGGTCGGTGGGGCAGTTGCTGCTGTCCACGCTCCCCGTCCAGCTACCCGTCGCAGGCGATCCATAGCCGATGGTGAAGATCAGTGTGCCATCTCCTTTTGCTGTCGTAGCGGCTACCACTGCCTGGCTGCAATCGCCCACATCCGAGGGGTAAGTACCGCTGGCGCTCGGGGTATTCACGAAGAACTGGTTGGAATATCCGTAACGGGTGGAAGCGTTGGAGTTTCCATCGGTGAGGATGATCATGATGTTGACCGGGGTCGCGGCGTTGGCAGGAAGGCTGGCAATCTCTCCGGCCTGCTCCGAGGCCAGCGCCGCTTGCGCCGCATAAATCACGCCCGCCAGGTAAGTTCCGAACTCTCCAGCCTCGTTGGGCGGAGACAGGCAGCCCTGGACGGCCGGGTTGCCATTGGCGGCGGGCTCTCCGACCGTATTCACCAAATTCGAGTTGCCGTTGGGCTGGTTATTTGTGTCCTTGTAATCCTGGCTGAAAGTGACGATCTGGTAGGTCCCGTTTCCATTCGGGACTACATAGCCCGTCGATGCCAGGGCGGGGATGGTGGGGAGGGTGTAAGGCGTCGAAGTTGCCAGCCCCGGCGTAGGAGTGCTGTAAAAGGACGGATTCTGGCTCTGCGGGGGGTTGCAGTTGGTATCGTTCGCCACAGTGCTGGCGCTGACATTGGGGAAAGTGAACACGCTGACCGCGTCGATGGAGGGGGCCAGGCCGCTCAGCAGGGTTTCGGCGCCTTGCATGGCGCCCTGCATCTGCGTGGTGCCGATGTAGGAATCGTAGGTGTTCATCGACAGCGTCGTATCGACGATAAGCGCCACATTCAAAGGCACAGCCTTGGCCGGCGCCGAGGTTGCGGTTGCGGAGAGGGTCACCTGCTGGATGCCGAGGACGCGGGCGAAGAAGGTGGGAATCGTGGCCTGCTCCTTGACGATGAGGGCATTGGCACTATTCGGCCCCGAGCACAGAATTCCCAAGTTCACAACGGCATTGAGGCACTCCACCTTTGGGTAGCCGGGGACCATGGATACGTTTTGGAGGTTGCCGTAGGTGTTGGGCGCGAGGGCGACTCCGGTCGTGCCGGAATACGCGATCGCGGTCGAGATTGCGTTTGTAAAGTAAACCTTGTTTCCCCCGGCGAGGGCTGCCGCATCGGTGGCGGCCTGCAACTGTCGCTGGCTGAAATAGGCATGGCCTACGTCGAGGACGAAGGCGCCCATACCCGTAAACAGGCCAAACATGAATGCGACCCAGGGCAGTACCTGACCGTGCTGCTCCCTGAGCGCGCGCAGAAGGGAGAATTGCGGTTTGATCTTCATTGGACTAACTCCGTGGATGATGCTTCGAATACAGCATTGTTCTGGGAAAAGACCTGGGCGTAGACCGAGAGAGCGAAGGGATAGGTGGCCGTGACCGTGACGTTGTTGCCGGAGGAGAGGTCGCCGGCATAGCTGGAAGTGACGCTGCTGCAGCTGCACGATGCCCCGGTTGTGGTGGTTCCGTTGAAGTTGTAGGAGAACTTGAGCAGGGCCGGGTTGAGGCCGGGCGCGGCGGCGATGACGGCGCTGGAGGCCACGGAGCATGGGTCCCTGGTGATTCCCGCGCTGATGGCCACCGTGCGCGCGCCCACGCTGACGGCGTTGGTGAGCTGCAGATAGTTATTCATGGCGTAGCCGAAGATCATGATGCCGGTGGTGATCAGCATCAGCGCCGGCAGGATGAGGGCGAACTCGACCAAGGCTTGACCCTGTTCGCCGGCCTGGAGCAGCAGGAGGCGGAGCCGGCGTGGAGAGCGGGGCTCGACCTGCGCCTGCGGAGCAGCCGCGGCATGGTCAACCGCGCGCCTGAGCGCCGTTGCGATTCCGTGTACATCGAGTTGAGTGTTCATCATTCTTCCTCCAAACACTGTTGAATACGACGTCGTTGCTCAACAGTGCGATTCATGGCACTTCGTGGTACATTCGCCCTGAGGCGTCTAGCGCTGGCTCTTGCGGAGCCGTTGCAGGAACCTGTCCAGGGCCTTTCGATCCGCGGCGCCCATCGAGGGGTCGTCGGTTTTTTGCAAGACAAACTGGAGACCGACGCCGTCCTTGCCCCAGCGCACGGCACGGGAGTGAACGCAGATGGTGCGCTCGGCGACTTCTTCCCCGAAGGCGGTGTTCTGCAGGGTCATCAGGACCAGCGTGCCGGGATACCAGCGCTCCTCGGTGACCACATACAGGCCGGTTGAACTGATATCCCTGATCTCATGCGCTTCCGGAGGTCCGCCTGTCCAGTAGTAGGCGGCCAGGCCGGGAGCGGCCTCGCGCGGAGCCTTTCTGGGATCCGGGGACCACCAGCGCTCCAGCCAACCCCTGGGCGGCCGGGGGTCTTCCATATCCGGCTGGATGAGCCCCATAAGATGCGTCTCGCGGGTCTCCGGGATCTCCGGTTCCTCGCGCTTTTCGAGCTCCAGCAGGCCGGGGCCACCGCTCCAGAGCGGCTTTTCGCGGAGCAGGACGGCGTTTTGCACGACGGCGGACGGGACGTGGCGGGCCGGTTCCTCAACCTGGACCGGTGCTGGCGCGGTGCGTTTGACAATGGCAGGAACCGGAATGGGACGGCCGGCGACCGCGGCGCCTGTGCCTGCGCTGGTGAAGCGCTCGAGGCGTTGCTGCATCTCGTCGGCCACACAGAGGACCAGCTGATCGCCGGTCTGCGTCTGCGACGAGTAAATGGAGTGGGTGGGCAGGGCAAGGACGCTGGCCGGCTGAGGGGTGGAAGCGCTGGCGCGGAAGACGGGGTAGGACTCGACGACATCGATGACGCGGCATTCCTGGTCGAGATAGAGCAGATCGAGTGGGACGCGGATGCCCCACTCAGGAAGCCCCCGGAAAGGCGACAGCCAGAGTCCTTCTCCAGACTTGAGAGCGAGAGAGGCGATCCTGTCCTTCAACTTGGCCAGAGGAAGATCGGCGCCCTCGACCTCCAGGCCGAGAAAGCATTCGCGAGTCTGGTTGTACGCGCAAAGTTTCCGTGATTCCATGTTGCCTCCCGCCTTTGGCGATTCCGCGGCGGCCTGGTTGCGGCCCAGTGTTTTTGTGGCCGGTTCGAATTTGTCAGCGCGGTGCATACTGCAAGTCCTTTCTCAGCGATCGCCGGGGGTCCATCGTCCCGGCGCTGCCGGCACGAGAGAGACCCTGCGGAACCCCGCATGAAGGCGCACTCCGCCGGTCCCGATCTCGCCGGCACATCGAGAGACACTCATCGCTTTGGCGGCGAGGTCTCCGGCGAGCGGGACAATCCTGTTAGCCTGCGGACTCCGCTGATGCTGCGCGGGGCCGCCTGCCGATACGCAAGGGCCGTACTACTTGATCCGAGTGCGGCGGCGCTGGATCAAAATCACCAGCACAATGACGAACAACACGCCGGCAGCAATCCGGATAATCGTGGTACCGTCCATGTCGAATCCCCCTTTTTCGACTGCCAATTCTCTTGCCCTGGGTCTTCCGCATAGCGGGCACGACCGGCGCCGAAGCGGCGAGGTTCCCGGGCAATTCCAGTGGCGTCTTCCAGCAGAGCACGTCAAAACTCACGGCGTCCGCCGGGTGAAATGCGCAATCGCACTAGTTGGTCTTGGTGCGGCGGCGCTGAATGAGAATGCCCAGCACGATAACAAACAACACGCCGGCGACAATCCTGATAATCGTGGTACCGTCCATTGTGGTTCCCCTCTCTGACAGATGTTATGAATCCTGCATGATTGAATCGGTGGACGAGCCTTGCGACACGAGGCGGCAAGACGTCCGCGGCCGGAGCGGTGCGAGGCTGGCTGGCGGAGCACTTTCAACCGCGATGCTCCGCCAGAAGATCCGCACAGACTTGAGTTAGCTGACGCGCGAACGGCGGCGCTGAACCAGGATGCCGAGCACGACGACAAACAGAGCGCCGGCAACAATACGGATAATCGTGACACTGTCCATACAGATCCTCCTTTCCTTAGTGGCTGAACAACGTTTTGAATGAATCCATCATGATGATGACCGCGGGTCCCAGAACGACCAGGAACAGCGACGGGAAGATGAAAAAGACCAGCGGGAAGATGAGCTTGATGGTGGTTTTCGCCGCCTGCTCCTCGACCTGCTGAATGCGCTGCGTCCTCAACGTGTCTGAGTGGGTGCGCAATGTTTTGCCGACGCTGGTGCCAAACTGTTCGGCCTGGACCATCATGTTCACAAGCTGGCGGACGCAATCGACGTCGGTGCGCTCGGCCAGGTGCTTCCATGTGTCCTGGCGGGGACGGCCGGCGCGCTGCTCGAGGACGACAATGTGCAGTTCGTCGCAGAGTTCGGGCTGAGCGTGGGCCAGTTCTTCTGAACTGCGCACGGTTGCCTGGTCGAGGCTGAGTCCGGCCTCGATGCAGATGACGAGCAGATCGAGGACATCGGGCAGGCCGCGGCGAATCTTGCTCTGGCGCTTCTTGATCTTGCGGCCCAGCCAGAAGTCCGGGGCCAGGAAGCCGATGCCCAGGCAAACGGCATAGACGAAGAAGGGGCTGAGGGCGCCGAGGCCGGTGACCAGGGCGACCACGCAGAGCATCAGCGGCACGACCACCTTGGAGCCGTTGAAGATCCTGACCGTGGACTCCTTGCGGTAGCCGGCGCGGATGAGGCGCTGCTTGACGACGGAGACCTCCTGCTGGCTCTTGGGCACCACCTTGTCGAAGTGGGTGACGACGTCGCCGAGCGAGAAGCCTGACTCCTGAAATGAGCTCAGGAGGGTCTTCGGCTTGGCGTTCGGGGTGATCACCTCGCTGATGCGCTGCAGCATGGCTTCGCGATAGAACAGGATCAACCCGCCGGCCGCGATCAACACGAAGATGACAAGAAAAGCGAAGATTGTGAGTCCCATATGTTCCTCAGATGTCCAGGTTCACGATTTTGCGAATGATCAATCCACCGATGACGATCATGGCGCCGGCTGTGTAGAGCAGCTTGATGCCGATGTCGCGCTTCCACAGAAGGCTCATCAGGTCGGGATTGACGGTGTACAAGGCGCCGGCCAGGACAACCGGGAGCAAGGTAAGAACCCAGCCGGTCATGCGTCCCTGGGCGGTGCGGGTGGCAACTTCGCGGCGCAGGCGGAAACGCTCGCGGATGACGTGTGCGGTCTTGTCGAGCACCTCGGCGAGGTTTCCGCCGCTCTCCTTCTGGATGAGAATCGCGGTGCAGACAATTCTCAGGTCCTGGAGGGGAACGCGATGGATGAGGTTCTCCATGGCGATCTTGAGCTCCAGGCCGAAGTTCTGTTCTTCGAAGCAGGTTCTGAACTCGACGCCGACGGGGTCGATGCACTCGCGGGCGACCATGCCCATGGCGGCGATGAGACTTTGACCGGCGCGCAAGGCGCTCACCATCATGTCGCATGCCTCAGGGAGTCCCTTCTGGAATTCGCCGAAGCGCTTGCTGCGCTTGAAGAGCACAAAGGCGATGGGCAGGAAACCGCAGACCAGCCCCACCAGGATGGCGACGATCGAGGAGCCGATCTTCCAGTGAATGGCGAATGCCGGCACCGCGAAGCTGACTCCGCACATCAGAAGCAGGGAGCCGGCGGACCACTTGAGGTTGGCCTGGTGGATGAGCGCCTGCAGTTGCGGTCCGATTGCCAGCTTGCTCAGACGGGTGTTGATCCAGGGGATGGCGCTGAACTGCTCGTTCTTGCGCAGGTTGACGATCTGGTCGCGCATCGCCGGGCTTTCCGTGGCCAGGGCGGAGTCGAGTGTTGCCTGCACCTGCTTGGCCTTTTCCGAGGCTCCGGCGCTGCTGGCGTAGATCAACAACGCAGCCACCGCGAAGACGCCGATGAAGATTACAGCAATGATTGAGCCGATACCCATAACGGTTTTCCTCCTTTCCGCCTAGTAGTTGACGGGCGTTTCTTTTTCAAACAGGCTGGGCGGCAGGATGATGCCCGAGACGCGCAGCCTTTCCAGGAACTTGGGACGGATGCGCGTGGGCTGGAATGCGCCAATCACTTTTCCGTCGGGCCCGATGCCCTTCTTGTTAAAGGTGAAGATATCCTGCATGCTGATGATGTTTTCTTCCATGCCGGTGATCTCGGAGATGCAGGTGACCTTGCGCGTTCCGTCGCTCATGCGCGTGGCCTGGACGACGATGCTGATGGCCGAGGCAATCTGCTGGCGAACGGACTTTTCCGGCAGAGTCATGCCCATGGCTACCATGGACTCGAGTCTGGAGATGGCGTCGCGGGGGGTATTGGCGTGGATGGTGGTCATGGAGCCTTCGTGGCCGGTGTTCATGGCCTGGAGCATGTCGAAGGCTTCCTCGCCTCTGATTTCACCCATGATGATGCGGTCGGGGCGCATACGCAGGCAGTTGATGAGCAACTGGCGCTGCTTGATGGCGCCGTTGCCTTCGATGTTGGGCGGGCGGGTTTCCAGGCGCACGATGTTTTCCTGGGCCAGGCGAAGTTCCGCCGCGTCTTCGATGGTGACCAGGCGTTCGTTGTTGGGAATGTACTGGGACAGAATATTGAGCAGCGTGGTTTTGCCGGAGCCGGTGCCGCCGGAGATGACGATGCTGATGCGCGCCTTGACGGCGGAGGCGAGCATTTCCATCATCTCGGCGGAGATGCTCTTGAGCTCGACCAGGGAGTTGGCGGCCAGAGGACCGGTGCCGAAGCGGCGGATGGAGAGCGAGGGGCCGTCGAGCGCCAGCGGGGGAATGATGGCGTTGACGCGGGAGCCGTCGGGCAGGCGCGCATCGACCATGGGCGAGGACTCGTCCACTCTGCGGCCCACGCGGGAGACGATGCGGTCGATGATCTGCAGCAGGTGGCGATCGTCGCGGAAGGAGGTGTTGGTCCTCTGCAGGAGTCCGCCTTTTTCAATGAAGACGTGGTCCTTGTCGTTGACCAGGATGTCGGAAATCTTGGGGTCGCGCAGCAGAGGCTCGAGCGGGCCGAGGCCAAAGACCTCATCGAGCAGATCGGCCTGGATCTTTTCCTGTTCGTCGAAGTTGAGAGGAACGCGCTGGTCGGCGATGATCTCCTTGACGATGCCGGAGACAGCCTGGCGCGCCTGGGTGGAGTTGACGCGCGAGAGCTTTTCCAGATCGAGCTTGGAGATCAGGGTCCGGTGAATTTCCGCTTTGTAATTTTCCAGATTCAGCAGTTCCACGTTGCACCTTCCATCGAGTCGGCATGATCCTTAAAGGGGAGCGTCATCCGAAAAGCTTGAAGCCTTTCTTTTTGGGTTGCGTCGCGCGCTGTCCGCAGATCGAGACGGCCATCTGGCGGATCAGCTTTGCTACGGGGGAATCGCCCAGAGCCAGCGGGGTAGCGGTGTTCTGCATCTGGCGGACGGCGGCATAATCGTTTGGGATCTTCCAGGTTGCCGGCCGGGTGAGCGCCTTGGTAATGGTTTCGTCGGAGACGCCCAGGGCGCGCGGTTCGTAGCGGTTGATCACGATTTCGAGCTTGGGACTGCCGACGGTAAAGAACTGGCTGATGAGGCGATTGGAATTGCGCAGCTCAGGGATGCCGGCCTGGGTGACCAGGTAGATGGTGAAGGCCTCCCGGAAGAGGGCAGAGTCGGTCAGGTCGAGCCTGGCTCCCACGTCGACGATCACGTTGTCGAATTCCTGCCGGGCCACGGTGATCAGCTTGTCGATGGCCTCGTTGGTGGCATGGAACTGGGGGAACTTGCCGGGAGCGGCGAGCACGGAGACGCCGGAACTGTGCTTGATGAGCAGCTTGTTGAGGAAGGCGGCATCGAGGCGGCTGGCATCCTGCAGAGCATTCACCGTGGAGTACTCGGTGACGATGCCGAGGTTGAGGGCGGCGTCGCCGAGGGGCAGGTCGAGATCGATGAGCAGCGTGCTTTGGCCAGATTCCTGGGCCAGGGAGACGGCGAAGTTGCAGGCCAGGGTGGTGACGCCCGCGCCGCCCTTGGCGCCCAGAAAGACCAGCAGCCTGCCGCCGGTTTTGCGGGGCAGACGGACGACTGCGCGGCGAGATTGGGCACGGACGAGCGCCTCGGCCATGGTGCTGTGCGCGAAGGGCGGGGTGAGAAACTCGCGCGCGCCGGCCCGCATGCAGCGGACGAGCAGGTCCGGATCGGGCTTGGATGAATAGACCATCACGGTTGCCGAGCCGTTGGCGCAGAGGCTCTCCACCAGTTCCAGGGCGTATTCGGGGTTGCTGTCCAGGTCGATGATGATGACATCGTTGCGTTGTTCGATCAGGCGGGGCACATCGTCGAGGCCGGGGGGATAGTCGGAGTACTCGCGAACCTCAGTCCCGTCGCAGGCGAGAAGGGCAGCGGCGGCCTCCTTGCGGCGCGTCTCGTCGGGGCCGATAAGGGCGATCGACAGGGCGTCGGAGCCGATGGAATCGGGATAGGCGGATTCGATATACGTTGAATGGGTCGAATTCATTTTTTGTGCTGCTCCCTGTTGCGTGCGCCGTCCCGTTTGGAGTTGCCAGGAATTGATAGTTCGCATTCGAACCAGCCATTTCTCAATTCCCGTCTTCTAGTGTTGTGCGAAAAATGAAATCAGCGTTCCGATGGCGATGGCCGGAGCGTAAGGCATCTTGCGCTTCAGGTGATCGCCGGCGCCCTTGAACATGTCTTTCAGGAATCCTCCGAACAAGGCCCAAAGAAGGACCATGATGCCGCCGGCCATGGCGGTGACAACCAAAGCAATGAACAGCTGGTTGGGTCCGATCCAGGCGCCGATTGCGGCGGCCAGTTTGACGTCGCCGGCGCCCATGCCGCCCATCCAGAAAAGAAAGCCGTAGATCAGCAGACCAAGTCCCAGCCCAGCCAAGCTATGGCCGAGCCCGTGCCATCCATGAAGCCATGTGGAAGCCACGAGCCCGACCACGAGGAATGGCACCACCAGCCAGTTGGGAATACGCCGATTGCGCAGGTCCGTGAAGGTCGCCACGGCTAGAACAATCAGAGTCGGCCACCAGGCAAACGAATGCATACCTCGAGCTCCTTTGTTCCTTCAAAGTTCAGGGAACACTGTGACAAGTGCAATTGTCCAACCAAATGGGGCCATACCCAAGCGTATTCAATTCATATAGTTAACGCCGGGCGATCCGGCGAGTGTACACGCCTGTTTACGTCTTGGGGGTGGGGGTGGCGCGGGGCGTATACACCTGGCCTGGAACCGGCTGGGGCAGATCGAGGGCCGATTTCGGGAACAAAAAGGTCAGATCTGCGATGGGCGCTGTGACGAAATTGCGGCCCCCCAGGCGAACACTGGTCAAGTCCTTGGCAGGAATGAGTTTCTCGACTTTTTCGAGGTACTTTTCGTAGTCAGGGTTGCCGGCGGGCAGGGGAAAGAGGACGAACCTGGAACAGCTCGTGGCAGGCAGGCCGGAGAGCAGGAAGGTATCGCGGCCCTGCATGGCGAAGATGCGCGTGCCCTCGGTGAGCCGGGCCTCGGGGTACTCGATGGTGAGGTAGCCGGGCAGATAGTAGCCGGCGTGGCGGAAGCCGAGGGCGTGGTTGTCGAAGGAGACAATGAGCAGGTTCTCCGGGGGACCGAGCTGAGGCACGGCGGTTTCGTCGGCCTGCAATTCGGCTTCGAAATGGCGCACGGACCGGAAGGAGCAGTAGGCAGGAAAGGCCAGGAAAATGAGGATGTCGGCGAGTACCGAGGCGGCGAGGAGCGTCCATTTGAGTGGCCGGGGCCAGGCTGCGTGGTCAAACCAGTCGGCGGTCCAGGCGCCGAGCCAGACGCAGGCCGGAGCCGCCACCAGCAGCAGGTAGCCGCTGTTCACCAGCTTGAGGAAGATGAAGGTAAAGAAGCAGAGAGCCGGCGTGACCCAGACGGCGGTGAAGATCTTCTTGCGCCTGTCGCTGGGAGCGGGGCTGAAAGCGGCGCCCAGCGGGGCCAGCACGGCCAGGCCAAAGCACAGAAAATAAATGAAAACGATGGTCAACGCGCGGGCCACGGAGGTGACCGGCGAGGAGTTGAAAACCGTGCCTTTGGAGGGCACCATGAGCCACAGGGACCGGAGTGCGCCGAAGTAGGCATCCAGGCCTCCGCTGGCCTGGATCATGGGCACAAACCATGCCGCAAGAGTGAGCCCGAGAGCCAGAATTCCGAACAGGATTTTGCGCATGGGCGCACCGCGCAGGGAGAACAGAAACAGCGGCCCGAGGAAGAGCAGGGAAGACGGACGGATGCCCGCGGTGACGCCCAGAACGATGGCCGTGGGCAGGATGAAGCGCGCATCTCCTTGCACGATGCGCCAGCACAGCAGGCCCATCAGTGCCGAGGCAGCGGCTTCGATGCTGTAGGTGAGGGCCACCGTTCCGTGAAACCATTCCAGCGGAGAGAAGAGAAAGAGTAGTCCGGCGAAGGTTGCGGCGCGGGGCGAAAACCAGTCGAGCGCGAGCTTGTAGACGAGGACGACGGAGGCCACGCTGGCCAGGATACTAACGAGCACGAGCGCCAGGTTGGCGTCGTGAACCAGGAAGGTCACCAGCCGGCCGAGGCAGACGTAGAGGAAATAACCGGGCGGGTGGGGTTGATGGACGCGAGGGTCGAACCGGCCAATTGCGAGAGCGAAGTTGACGGAATCGAGGTCGTAAAGAGCCCGGCTCCGAAAGGCGAAACGGCTGATGGCGACGGCGCCGGCCAGCAGACATAACTCCAGTTTTGCCCGAGAGGTCACAATGGCACTTTAGCAATTGGTGGACCACTCGGCGGCATGGGCGGCGCGGAATAGTACAGAAAGATTGCCCGGAGAGTTACCCTGTGGAAAATGGGCGTAACACAAAAGTTGTAGACAAGGCGCACAGGACCGTTGCGGATTGCGAAGGTCAGCGCCGGCGCGCCGCGGAGCCGACGGTTGAGCGGGAAAGATACTCGCAATCAGGGCGTTATCGCAACAAATTGCGGAGATCGGCAGGGCTTCCTGCTTGCTCCCACGATGCGAATCGAGCAATGGACATGCATACTTCGTGCCTTGGCGGCCCATTACCAAAGCAGGATTCACGCGTCTCCGGACTCCGTCTACGCTGGTGGTCAGAAACGCCCGTTTTTGCGCCCTGGACCTGGGCCCAAACAGGCTCGACGAGGGTGTGCGGTGCATGGGATCGCGGCACTTGTTACCTGCGTGTATTACCAAGGTTGCACCAAGCTAACGCAAAACAGGCATGGCTTCTGTTCTGCCGATTAAGGATCATGGTGACACGTCGCCGATAGAACAATTTGGTAAGGCGTGCTGCACATAGTGGGAAAGGTCGCCCATTCATGATCAAAATTGGTTTGTACTCGGAAGATCGTACACTGCACCCCCTTCTTTCATCTGCCCTGGGAAGAGAGTTCCTGCTCCATCTCAAGACGGATCAGGAAGAGATGAATGACCTGGTCCTGGCCGGGGAATGCGACGTCGTAATTCTGGATTTGAACTCCAATCTCGAATCGCTTCAGGAGCGGATCGGATTCTCCCGCCGCCTGATCGACGCAAATGTTCCCGCTGTGGTGATGGCCGACGATGGGCTGCGGTCAACAGCATTCGAACTGGTGCGGACAGGCGCATTCGGCTACTGCCGCAGGCCGCCGTCGATTCGCGACCTGAAAACGATGCTGAGCCGGGCCTATGAGACTTCGCTGCTGAAGCGGCAGCTCAAGACCGTGCAACAGCGCATGGAGGAGCCGGCTGCCTGCGATCGGCTGATCGGTTCGAGTCCGCAGATGCGGCAGGTCTATCAGATGGTGCACCGCGTGACCAATCTGAATGCCGCGGTCCTGGTGACCGGCGAAAGCGGCACCGGCAAGGAATTGATCGCCCGCGCCATCCACAATATGGGCTCGCGCGCGCAGAAGCCATTTGTCGCAGTCTCCTGCGGCGCAATCCCTGAGACTTTGATTGAAGCCGAGCTGTTCGGCCATGAGAAGGGCGCCTTCACCGGCACAGTGGGCGCGCGCGAGGGGTACTTTGAGCAGGCCGGCGACGGAACGCTGTTCCTCGACGAGATCGGCGACTTGAGCATGTTTACGCAGGTCAAGCTGCTGCGCGTTCTGCAGCAGATGGAGTTCAACCGCCTGGGCTCGAGCAAGCTGATTCCGCTCAAGGCGCGGCTGATCTTCGCCACGCACCGCGACCTGGCGCAGCTGGTGGCGGAAGGGAAATTCCGCCAGGACCTCTACTACCGCATTAACGTCATGCGTATTGAATCGCCCTCGCTGCAGGAGCATCCTGACGATATTCCCCAGATTGCCGAGCATTTCCTGCGGCACTATGCGCAGATGTTCCAAAAGCCAATGGATTCCATCGAGCCGGAAGCGATCGGAATGCTGCAGAGCTATCCCTGGCCTGGCAATGTGAGAGAGCTCGAAAATGTGATGCAACGGGCAATCGTCCTCGCACCGGGAATGACGATTCGCGTTGAAGACCTCGCGCTGACGCTCCCCGAAGAGGATGGTGTCGAGAACGAAGATGTTGTCGATATCGCCGACTACCACCCGGCAGGCTCATTCGAGCGGCAGCTTCGCGACTACAAGATCAAACTGGCCGTAACGGCTGTGCGCGAGAACAACGGCAACAAGACCCTGGCCGCTAGAAAGCTCTCCATTTCGCGCGCCTATCTGCACCGGTTGATCCGCCTCGCCGAGCCCGATCAGATCTTCGAGCACGAGCTGGCTGAGACGGTGAATGGCTAAGGCACGGTGTGCATAGCTTCGGAGTTGAGGGCCCAGCGGTTTTCCAATTACTGTAGACAAGAAACCACCGGCCCAGGGCAACCCTCTCGCGAAGAGAGAGCACCCTGCTCGATGCCAGAAAGACTACGCGCATTGGCAAACCGCTCCGAGTCTGTGAACATTCCCTTTTATCGAAGGGTCTTCTCCTTCCAGGCAATGCTGGCCAGCGTGTTGCTGATTCTGGCCGTGCTCACAGTGCGGGAGCGATTCGACGATCCGGACCTTTGGTGGAACCTGAAGACGGGCGAGGTCATCTGGACCACGCATTCGATTCCGGTCACAGACCTTTTTTCCTACTCAACCAATCACCACGCGTGGGTTCCGCACGAGTGGCTCGCGCAACTGGTCATATACGGCGCGTACAAATTGGGCGGCTACTCCGGCCTTGAGTTCCTGCTGTGCGCGCTGACGGCCATCCTGCTTTGGGCAGGCTACGCTCTGTGCACGCTGTACTCGGGGAACTCCAAGGTCGGCTTCGTAGGCGCGCTGATCCTGTGGATGTTTGCAACCGTGGGCCTTTCCATCCGCGCGCAATTGATCGGCTACATCCTGTTTGTTGTGGAGTTGTTGCTCATTCACCTGGGGCGCACGCGCAGTCCTCGCTGGTTCTACTGGCTGCCGGTTCTCTTCGTGGTGTGGATCAACTGCCACGCATCGTTCATCCTCGGCCTGGTTGTGGGCGCGGTGCTGCCGGCCGCATCATTCCTGCGTGCCGAAGCGGGAGCCATGCGGCCGTCGCAATGGGATCCCCAATGCCGGCGGACGCTGGCCCTGGCGCTGCTCGCCTCCTGCGCGGCGTTGTTTGTGAATCCTGTGGGCATCCAGCAGATTCTTTACCCAGTGGACACCCTGCTGCACATGCCGCTGCTGGTGGGCAATGTGGCCGAGTATGCGCCGCTGAACATGACGGAAGCGCGCGGCATTGGACTGCTGGCCATTCTGCTGTGCAGTTTTCTGCTGCTGGCCATGCGCCGATCAACGATGTACTGGGACGAGCTTATTTTTCTCGCCATTGGAACGTGGATGGCGGTCAGTCACATGCGCATGCTGTTTGTGTTCGGCATTCTGGCCGCGCCGGTTCTGTCGCGCCAGCTTGCGACGCTGTGGGATGCGTATGACGCGGCGGCCGACCGGCCGGGACTGAACGCTGCGTTCATTGCACTGGCGTTGTTGGTGGCGTATTTTGGATTTCCCGGAAAAAGCAACTTGCAACAACAGGTGGAAGACGGGAGCCCGGTAAAGGCGCTGGAATTCGTGCGCGCGCATCATCTCGCCGGGCCGATGATGAACGACCATGTTTACGGGGGCTACCTGCTGTGGGCGGCGCCGGAGTACCCGGTCTTCATCGATGGGCGAACCGATGTGTTTGAGTGGACGGGCGTGCTGCGCGAATTCGGGGAGTGGGCGACACTCCAGACCGATCCGAATCTTCTTCTCGATAAATACAAGGTGAATTTCTGCGTTCTCACCCGCGAGTCGCCGATGATCCAGGTGCTGCCCCTCCTGCCCAACTGGAAGCTGGCCTACGAGGACAAGAACTCCGCGGTGATTGAGCGGGTTGCCAAATGACGCAACCTTGAATCGGACTGGCTTCGGCTGGTTCTACGTGTGCGAGTTGTAGCCGGCAGGTCCCGCCGGCACCAGGGCGCTGCGTTGCTTTCCATGGATGTACCAGCAGCACCAGCGGGTCTCATGCGCTTCCTTGCCGGCGGGCGCAATCAGGTCGTTGTAAGCGACCTTGCCGCAGAGGAAGAGTCTCTCTTCCCAGCTTTCAACGCTCTTGAACTTCTCCTCCGATTCGCATAGGCCTTTCACGTCCTCGCGGCGGATGGATTTCAGCGTGGCCGATTCACCTGGTAGCAGAATGATGGGAACAAATCGGGCGGCGGACTCAGCCGGTTTGAGTTCCAGCGCTTCCGGCAGGTGCGCCTCATCGGCCGCAAACAGCACCTGATCAAAAGCCGAAGTGATGGTTGCCGGCGACCGCCCCCGGTTGGTGGCAGTGATTTCGAAGCTGCTTTCCACGCCGCGAGCCGGTTCGGCGGTGACCAGGATCCATGGTCTTTCAGCGTTGAGGATTGCCTGGGCGTGGAGCAAGGCGGCCTGGGCGGTCTCCGCGGCTGCATTGGCGGCGGCGGCGGCGGTGCTTGCCGTCTCCTGGACTGCGGCGGTTTGGCGCTCAATCTGCTTGAGCGTGGACCGGGCTAGCATGAGGCCGACGTATCCCACAATGGCGAGCACCAGGCAGGCTGCCCACAAGATGCGGTCGTGCCACGGCCACTGCACCGGGACGGGAGCGGGCGGGACGACGATGACGCGCGGCTGCTGGTCTTCGCAGGGAATGCCGTTGCAATCGGGTTTGGCTACGCTCTGCGCGGCGGAAGTGGATGCGGGCACTGGCGGCCTTACGGGAGTGGGATGAACGGGCGCCTGCGCGGAGAGCGCACCGGACGCTGAAACAAGCGCGAACAGCACAGCGAGTGTTGCCGAACCCTTTGCGATCATGGCGTCAATGTACCACACGGGGGCGAGCCGGCGGAGGGCCGCCGGGGCTCGATCAAGGCTGTGGGCGCGTCAGGCAAGATGCGCTTCGAGCACCTCAAGAAACCGCGCTAGCCAAGCTGGGTGAGCGGTCCACGCGGGGCCGGTGACGAGGTTGCCGTCGACCACGGCATCGAAGAAATCCACCGCGACAAAAGTTCCACCAGCCAGCTCCACCTCCGGCGCGCACGCTGGGTAGGCGTTGAGCCTGCGGCCCTTGAGCACGCCGGCGGCCGCCAGCAACTGCGGCCCATGGCACAAAGCGGCGATGGGCTTGTTGGCCTGATCGAAATGGCGCACGATGTCGAGCACTTTAGCATTGAGCCGCAGATACTCCGGCGCGCGTCCGCCCGGAACTACCAAGGCGTCGTATTCGGCGGGATTCACGTCGTCAAACGTTGCATTCAGCGTGAAGTTGTGGCCGCGCTTCTCGGAGTAGGTCTGGTCGCCTTCAAAGTCGTGGATGGCGGTGCGGACTTGTTCGCCCTTCTTTTTACCGGGGCAGACCGCGTGGACGGTGTGGTCCACCATCTGCAGCGCCTGAAAAGGAACCATGATCTCGTAGTCTTCAACAAAATCGCCGGCCAGCAGTAAGAGCTTTGCGGATTTCATCGTGTCTCCTCCGTGACAAGTTTGCCATATCTTCCGGCCCGCGTGGTTCAATGGCCGGGGAGGCTCCAGATTCACCTGCGTTTCGGTGGCCGCGGCCGAGCGGTACAATCGGAGCGAATCAGTCTTCAAGAGAGAGACGCACCATGACGGAGAAGCTGAAGCTGGATCGCCGCAGGTTCCTCAAACAGGCGGCGGGAGCGGTGGGCGCGGCAACGCAGGCCGGAAATTTGCATGCGCCGGCGCAGGAGCAGGCTGCACACGGCGGCCACGAACGCAGCGAGACGTATGCGGATGTGAGCTATCCACGGCGATTTCGAGGGCGGCAACTGCGCATGATCTCGTTTCCGCTCGGTGGCGTAGCCGCGGGGAGCCTGGGGCTGGGCGGGCGCGGCCAACTGGTGAACTGGGAGATCTTCAACCGGCCCAACAAAGGATTCCGGCCGGTGTATGCGTTCCCGGCCATCTGGGCGCAGGCGGGCAATGGGAAGCCGGTGGCGCGCGTACTGGAGTCGCGGATATTGCCTCCGTATGAGGGGCAGGATGGGCTGGGCTCGGGCAATGTGGCGGGGTTGAGCCGGCTGGAGTCGGCGACATTTACCGGCGAGTATCCGCTGGCGCACATCGACTTCGAAGATCGCTCGCTGCCGGTGAGGGTGGAACTGGATGCATTCTCGCCGTTCATTCCGCATGAGCCGGACGACTCGGGGCTGCCGGTGGCGATTCTTCGCTATCGCGTGACCAATCCGGGGCGTGAGGCGGCCAGCGTGGGCATTGCGTTTTCCATTGAAAACCCTGTTTCCACGAAGGAAGAGAAGGACGATGACGCGCGACAGAAGTCAGATGCGGGACGGAAGAACGAGTATCGTGCCGAGGCGGGAATTGCGGGCCTGGTGATGAGCAATACCGCGCTGGAAGCGGACGATCCGATGAAGGGAGAGCTGGTGCTGGCGGCGAGCGTCAACGGCGGTGCGGAGGTTTCGCACTGGGAGGGATGGCCCGCGGGGCGTTGGTGGAATGCACCGTTGCATTTCTGGGATCAATTTGCGAAGAGCGGCGACCTGGGCGCGCAGCCGGAGCCGCACAATATGGTTGGCGTACTGTGCATGAAGCGGTTGATTCCGGCAGGGCAGACCGCGAACTTTGAGTTCCTTCTCGGCTGGAGGTTTCCTAATCGCACGCCGGACTGGATGGGCTGGGAAGCGCCACAGGGCGAGGGCAAGACGATCATCGGCAACTTCTATGCGGCGCGTTTCAAGAGCGCATGGGAAGCGGTTCAATACACCGCGGAACATTTGCACGATTTGGAGGCGCGTACGCGGATGTTTACGAACGCGATGCGCCTGAGCACGCTGCCCGCGGCGGTGAAGGAAGCGGCGTGTGCGAATCTTTCCACGCTGGCGACGACGACGTGTTTTCGCACGGCGGACGGCGAGTTTCACGCCTTCGAGGGGAGCGACGACACGGCGGGATGCTGCTTCGGCAACTGCACGCACGTGTGGAATTACGAGACGGCCACAGCGTTTCTGTTTCCGCAGTTTGCACGGTCGCTGCGGCGCAGTGCTTTTGGATTTTCAATGGACGATGCGGGCGCGATTCACTTCCGACAACTGCTGCCGGAGGGCAAGGGACGCTCGGGGTTTGCCGCGGCGGATGGGCAGATGGGGCAGATTATCCATGCGTGGCTGGACTGGAAGATCTGCGGGGACGAAGCGCTGCTGAAGAGCACCTGGCCGCGCGCGAAGAAGGCGCTCGAGTTTGCGTGGGTTCCGGGGGGATGGGACGCGAATCGAGATGGCGTGATGGAAGGCGTTCAGCACAATACGTACGATGTGGAGTTCTACGGGCCGAATCCGTTGTGCGGGATTTATTATCTTGGCGCGCTGCGCGCGGGCGATGAGATGGCGCGCGCGGCGGGCGACGCGGGCTCGGCGGAGACTTATCGAAAATTGTTCGAGCAGGGAAGCCAATGGATCGATGCGAATCTGTTCAACGGCGAGTTCTATGTGCAGAAGGTGCGCGGATTTCGCAAGGATGAGATTGCAAACAACCTGCGCAGCGACATGGGTGCCGACAATACGGAGACGCCGGAGTACCAGGTGGGCGGCGGCTGCCTTGCAGACCAGCTGATCGGGCAATACCTGGCGGAGGCGGGTGGGATGGGGCCGCTGGTCTCGCCGGAAAATATTCGCCGCGCGCTGCGATCGATCTACAAGTACAACTACAAGCCCACGCTTGCCGATCACGATAACGTGGAGCGAACCTATGCGCTGAATGAAGAGGCGGCGGTGGTGGTTTGCGACTACGGCAAAGCCGAGCGCCCGCACATTCCATTTCCGTATTACGCGGAGGCCTGGACGGGACAGGAGTATCTGGTGGCGGCGCTGATGATGAACTGGGGCATGGTGAAGGAGGGTGTGGAGTGCGTGGAGAACATTCGCGCGCGCTACGACGGAGAGAAGCGCAATCCGTGGGATGAGCCGGAGTGCGGGCACCACTACGCGCGCGCCATGTCGTCGTGGTCCACCGTGATTGCGCTGAGCGGGTTTCTCTACGATGGTGTCGCAGCTGCCGTGGTTGCAGTGCCGAAGATTCCGCGGGACAACTTCGAGTGCTTCTGGTCGACGGGAACGGGGTGGGGCACGTATTCACAACAGAGGCAGGCGGGGCGCACGGAGTTTGTGCTCAAGGTGCTCAAGGGACAACTCGCCTGCCGCTCCTGCGAGATAGCCGCGCCGGGCGGCGCGGCATCGGTCGAGAGCCTTGGGAAGCTGGTGGAGAACGTGCTGGAGAGGCGCGGAGAAAGATTGGTCGTCAGGCTGGCACAGACGTTGCTGCTGGCAGCGAACGACGAGATTCGGATCACGGTGCGTGCATGAACTCGACAGGGAAGAGGCCGTGGATTGTGATTGTCGGCGGCTTTCTCGGCTCGGGCAAGACAACTCTGATTCTGGCTGCGGCGCGCGAGCTGGAGCAGCGTGGCCTGCGTTGCGCAGTCATTCTCAACGATCAGAGCGATGAACTGGTGGACACGCAGCACGCCGATGCGCAAGGCGTACTGGCGCGCGAAGTGACTGGCGGATGCTTTTGCTGCAGGTTTTCCAGGCTGATGGAAGTCATCGAGGAACTGCGTGCGGCGGCTCCGGATGTGATTTTTGCCGAGCCTGTGGGAAGTTGCACGGATATTTCGGCGACGGTGTTCGGGCCGCTGCGCGAGGGATTCGACGCTTATCGCGTGACGCCGTTCACCGTGCTTGTGGATCCGGCCCGCGCCGCGGAGATGCTCGGCGAGGATGCGGACTCCAACCTGGCCTTTCTGTTTCAAAAACAATTGCAGGAGGCGGACCTGGTGTGCATGAGCAAGGCCGATCTCTATCTGGAGGCAGCGGCAATTCCCGGCCTGCCGGCGCGGACCCTCAGCGCAAGGACGGGGCAGGGCGTGAGGGAATGGCTGGATGAAATTCTGTTTGGATCGCTGGAAGCGGGCAGGACAACGCTGGAGATCGACTATGCGCGCTATGCGCGAGCGGAAGCGGCACTGGCTTGGCTCAACCTGAGCGTCACGCTTGAATTCGCCGAGCCACTTTCTCCCGCGCTGATGGTGGGGCCGTTTCTTGACGGGCTGGATGCGGCGCTGACGGAGGCTCGAATACCCATTGTGCATCTTAAGATTTTCGATCGATCGCAGGCGGGCTGGTTGAAGGCGGCGGTCTGCGCGAACGGCGAGGAACCGAGAGTGGAAGGAGATCTGGATGCATCGCCAGCGGGGCGTCACGAGCTGTTGGTCAACCTGCGTGCCAAGGGCGACGCCGCAGGGGTGCGGGCAATTGTGGAAGAGCGGTTGCGTCCGCTGCGGGGCAGCGTTGTTGCAATGCGATTGGAGTGTTTCAGCCCCGCGGCGCCCAGGCCCGAGCGGAGAGTGCCGAGACCGCGGCCATAAAGCATCTTCGATTTTCAAATTGACATCTGATAATTGTGCAGTGTCTAGGCAGCGCCCTCGCAAACGGTGGCAGCATTGCGCCACTGGGCGAACTCCTCGAGGCGGGACATGTCTGCGCGGTTGCTGAGCGCATCGGCGAGCGCCCCGAGAAAGGGGAAGTCGTCTTCCCCCAGCCGCGTTTGGAGATGATCGAGCATAGGGTGGATGGTCCAATCCAGATGGCAATCGGAATCGTACAGTGCGGCTCGGATATGCTCAATCACCGGCGCCGGGTCGGCTGTGTCCAACATGGCGAATAAACACTGGAAGAAGAGAATGCGCGGCACGACATAGGCGGATGCCTGTTCGCGAATGGCCCAGGCCGTGCCGACCTGTTCCCTCGCCTCAGCCTCCCGGTCCGTCATGAGCAGAACCCGGGCAAAGTGACAAAGTGTGCTCGGCATCATGAATCGCTCTTGCAGTAACCCTCGAATCAGCGCTTCAGCGCCGGCGTAGTCGCCGCTGAGAATGCGGTTCGCCGCGTCTTCGCGACGGGAGTAGGGGCTTGATTCGTTGGCGTATTCGGAGCCCGCTTCAAAAGGAAAGACCTCCGCAAGCGTGTGGCCCATGCGGACATTGCGGGTCTCAATGCTGCTCAACGCACGCCACGATTCTTCCTGGGCGAATGGATCGGAGAGATCCAGCAGCTGTCCTCCGCCGTAGTTGACCATGTGCTGCCAGTCGCATTGCACATTGCCGGAGCCCGCCAGCCGTTGAATGACCCGTCCCCGGATGCGAGCACGGCTGGTGGCAGGCGGCTCCGTGGCTGCCCTGTCGATGTCGTCGACCCCGCAGATGTGGTGATCGAGCACGCCGGCGGTGCTGAGCGTCTCAAAGATGCCTTTGGGGCCAAGCTGACCAAAGCGTGTATCGATCTCGAAGAACTTTTCGCGGTTCCTCACCAAAGCCCCCAGGTCTTCCCATGCAAGGCCGCGCGCCTGCAAGAGCGGCGCGAGCGCTGCAACCTCCTTGAGCATGGGACGCCTGGATCCGATGGCGCGTTCGAGAGTGATTCGCTTCTCGTGGCCTTCGCGGGCATTGAGCACGGCGGACGCATGGTCGATGACGTGGTTGAGGAGGGGCAGTTCATCCCAGCGAATGCCGAGGCTGTGCGCATGGTTCTGATAAAGCGCCAGCTTGATTCCCCAGTCCAGGGTCTTCTCCCCGGAGGCGGGCGCGTCTTCAAGCTGGTCGAGAATCGAACGCCAGCGGTGGCAAACCTCCGCGGCCCATGCCGGCATGAAGCTCGCGGCAAGGTTCGCCTCCGCCTGTTCAAGGTAGTGTCGCTGGATGGCAATTGCAGTCATGGTGGTTCCGCCGGCCATGATGAGCGGCTCACAGCAGGTCACGTCCGCGGCAACGCGGTGCAGGGCGGCGAGCGGATCGGCTAACTGCACGGCGCTTCCCGGAGCGAGGCCTGTATCCGCCATGGCGACAATCAGCGCAGTGACGCCGGCTTTCAGGAAGTTTGCGGTCTCGGAGCAAAGGCTCTCGCCGCAGAGGATGTGCAGGCGCTTGTATCCCGAGCAAAGCGGCTCGGACTTTTCGTGCCATATGCCGCGCCCGCCGGTCGAGCTCTCCGTGACGACGCGGCGAAAGTAAGCCATGCGGGGAGAAAGCGTGAACTCGAGGCCATTCGAGAGCGGGTTGAAGCCGCCCGCTCCGGTGTAGATGAGTCGCGTGACCAGGTGCGGTACGACTTGCGTTTGCAGCGCGTCCTGGGAGTTGCGGTGCATGTAGCTTTCGTGGCAGCCCCAGGTGGAGTGGGTGCCGCCATAGTCGACATTGCAGCGCAGGCACATGACTTCAGTTCCCGGCCTGGATGCGGACGCGAGCGACGAGGCGAGACCGGCGAGAATGCGGTGGCCGGCCTGGAGGTAGCGGACCAGATCCCATGGATTTGTGCACTCCGGCGTGCATACCTCTGGATGCAGCCCGCAGTCCGCGTAGAAGCGGGAGCCGTTCCCAAGGAAGACTCCACCTGCAGAATGCATGTCGGGCAAGTGAATCAGCTGCGTGCGAGCGCGCTCCAGAATGCCTTGCAGAATTTCTTCGCGATTCATGGCTCCCCTTGGTGTCATGCCGGCGATGGCATACTCGGTTTCCACGCCAAACAGCAGCTCAGCCATGTTGAAGACCCATCCTCTTGTGTCATGCTTGCATGGAGGCGGACGCTACGATCAATCACTGCCGACGCCGCGGAACGCGCGCACGGCAGCAGGTTGAGAATGCGAAAGATAGGCGCGGAGGCCGTCAATCGTGCACACTTGCGATCACCTTCCGCTGCGGCAAGCTTTCAGCCCGTTGAGGCTCGGTGGCGGAGGCGATCCGGCAGTTCAATCGCTCCCACCGCGGGAGGGATCATCGCGATGTTGGGCTAAGGCTTTTCCCCCAGCATCCTGGATGCGGTTACGTACAAATCAAGCAGCGTGACGCGGGGGTTGTCGTTGAGGCTTGCGCGCGCAGCGGCGACATCGAGGAGCATGACGGCCTTGCCGGGAAATGAGCCGTCCATGGAACGAGAACGCTCAACCACCGCATGTTCGACTTCTGCATCAATCTCGACGCCGTGGTGCGTAGAAAGGAACGGGCGCATTTCCTCAAGCACGCGGCGCGTATCGCTTGCGCAAAGCTCGTTGAGGCGGATGGACTCGAGTCTGGAGGCTAACGGGTACGCGGCGAACCGCCTCTCATGATCCGGTGCGGCAGCCGCGATCATGCGCACGCCTTGGTCCAGTGCCTCGCGCAGCAGGACCGCGCCGCGCGGCACGCCGAGCAGTGCCCACTCTGCCTGCTCCAAAGCGAGAACGGCGCCGTTGTCGCGCGCCTCGCGCAGAAGGGCTGTGAGCAGCGTCTCGCGCTCGCTCTCGAACAGCGTGCCCGCCATCATTGAGCCCATGTTGACCGAGAGGACGACCTTCTTGTGTCGCGCCATCAACGCCGCCACTCCCAAGAGCAAGTTTGTCTTGCCCGTGCCGCTCGCGCCAAGGATAAGCGGCAAACGGCCTTCCCAGCTGAGAACGCATGCGGCAACATGTTCGATCTCTTCGTCGCGAAACAGCGTTGGCGCTGCCGTTCCGGCAGCAACGCTCCCGGCGAGGTCCTCTGCCCAGGCAGCCAGCAAGCGGTTGTTCGAGGAATGGACGGCAGAGGATCTGTCGCTGGACTCTTCGCCGGCGCCGAGAATGCCGAGGGCGTACTCCAGTGCCGCGGAGAGGTCGCCGTGCAGCGAGCCGGAAAGAGTGAGGATGCGCCAGCCCTGCTGCGTGGGTCCGGCCGCGAAGGCCGCCGCCAGCGCCCGATCGCTGCCCCTATAGCCGAGGTCTTCATCGACGCACACGACGCACGGGAGCCCCTGATGCGAGCGCTTGATCAGCAGATTGGTTCTGGCCTTGCTGAAGGCCTCCCGGTTCGCAGGGACGCGCTTCACCGTCAATGTGTCGCGGTCTGGCGACTCCACGCGCAGCCTCATGCGCTTCAGTTTGGCCTCGAGCGCAGGTTCGATTCCGGATTCGCTTGCCATCTGTGTTCCTTCTCCTCCACCTCGACCCCGAGCAGGCGATCCGCCATGGCTATTGGCCGCCCTGCTGTCTGCCTGCGCGCAGGAACGCCTCCGAATTGCTGCCGGCCAACGCTCGCTGGATGGCCTCGTCGCCGGCAGCAAGCAACTGGTCTCCATGTGCGCGCGCCTGCTGCAGACGCTCATCGGCGCTCGCGTCGCCATCGCCGCTTCCGTTACCCTGGGGTTGATCGTTCAATCGATGAAGAAAGCGCATTGTGATCGTCTCCTTTTTCTGTTCAGTTGACTGTGATTGCATCCGAAGGGATCGCCTCATTGGCGGAAAGCGACTCCAATCCGTCCAGCAGATCCCCGAAGTCCGCGCAGCTGTCAAAGATTGGTTGAGCCTGCTCCTCAGTGAAGCCGAGCGGGTCAGCCAGATTGACCGAGCGATAAGACGGCCATGCAAAGCGGCCGCGGATCTTGAAGGTCATGCGATCCCAATCCACGCTCTCCACCTCGACGCAGTCGCTCGCAGCGCGCCTGAGAAGCATGGCCCTTGTCCAGGCGCGCGTATCTGCCGGTGGATGTGTCTCGAAGCGATCGATGGTTTCCTGCGAAACAAGCTGCTCGGTAAAGCCGCAGGTCTCGTAAGCCCTGTATAAACCATCGTCATCGAGGCTTGAATAGAGGTGATCGATGACTTTGATTTCAGGCGAGTCCCAGTCCAGCTCGGGGCGCTGCTCCATGGCGCGCTCAATGGCCATCAGCTTCATCACCCAGTCGAGGCGTGGAGCGAGAGCCATGAGGTCGCCCGCAATGAACTTGTTCAGCGTGTCTTCCCAGAGGGCGATGATCTCGTCGGCGCGCGGCACGACTTCCTGGAACACACCGCGCGCTGCGTGGCGCTTGACTTCATCGAGGCAGGCACACTGCAACTCCAGTGCCGTCATGCGCTGCCCGGTGATGAGCTCGGCGCGCGCCTTGAGCGTTGCATCGTGACTCAAGTGCTCAAGCGCGGCTAGTGGGTCATCGAGGATGAGGCGCGGGTTGACCAGGCCCAGTTCGAGCAGCGTCAGAATCAGCTGCATGGGGCCGACCCGGAACAGGCATGAGCCGTGCGCCAGCGCGCTGTCGAAGAAGATGACGTGCAGGCGCGCGGCGGCCGTGGGGTCATTGGCTCTGCTTCGTCCGCAGAGGGTTTCATCGCGCGCATTGACGATGGGGCGGTTGCAGGTGGTTTGAATGCCCTGCAGCGTTTCAAAGAAGTCGGCGCGCTGGCTGATCTGGTAGGGCGTGTAAGGCCGGCCATTCTCCGAGCCGACCTTTCCTTGCCCGGTGAGCAGGATGCTCGAGATCTGGAACGAGGCCAGAAATTGCTGGTAATGCGCCTTGCGCCGGAAGATGTTGTCGAATGTGCAGCGGCCGATGAGAAAGCTGAGATGGCTACCGTAGGAGTTTCCCTGGCCGTCGCTGTTGTTGACGAGGACCTGGATGCGCCGGTCTGCGGAGCGGCCTTCATTGGCGCGATCGAGAGCGCCTCGCACGATGCGCAGCATTCCATGCCACGCGGCGACGTGGTCGAACGCGGACATGACTTCGGGGATGCACAACTCGGCGTGATTCAGGTCGATGTACGCGCTTCCGCCGTTGCTGGCAAGAAAACGGCGGTTCACGTCCTGCGGATTCCAGGCCCAGTCGCTTGGGTTGGCGCAGATTCCCGAGAGACTGCCGGTAGAGGCGCGTGGCGTTGTGGAGGCCGTTGAATACCAGTTGTCTCCATGGAAGTTCTGGCGCACAGGCAGCCCTTGGATTTCGGCCAGCAGTGCGCGCGAGGCCTCGTAGCCGGTGCCGCCGTGTTGGTCCATCCCGGCGATGAAGTTGCCCAACTCAATATCCGCGCCGCACAGTTTGGGCAGGGCTCGGCCTTTTAAGCTCGGTGATGAATGCCTGCCCATGGTCATGCGGCCTCCACGCGGTAACGGTGCGGATGAGTGACTTTGCGTTCGACGAGATCGACGCGCACCACATCGATGTCCTGGGGAAGATCGCGCAAGTAATTGCGGGCATTGCGCGGCGTGAGCGCACGCGGAGCGGCGAGAAAGAAGTCGGAGATGGCGGCGTTCATGTCCGCGCTGGTCACTCCTGCCGGCCCGCCCTCGGCCTCGCGCACACAGGCGCGTTGCAGAGCGGCTTGCGCAATGGACTCCAGTTGCGCGCCGCTCACCAGATCGGAGGCCCGCACCAGGCGATGTTTTCCGTCGCGCAACGTGAGGTTGGCCAACTCCGTGTCGGAGCTCTGCGCAAACAGTTGTGCCACCGCTTGATCGAGCAGGGCTTCGCGCGCCGCCGCTGGGCCTGCGTCATTGTCGGCGTAGGGAATGTCGACCGGCAAGTGGCGGGCAAGAATGGCGCGCGCTGCCTTGCCGCGCGGTTGTGGAAAGTGCAGCACCAGGTCGCCGAGACGGCCCGGCCGCAGCAAGGCCGGATCGAGGGAGTCAAGGCGATTGGTGGCAGCGAGAATGACGATGTTGCCGCGATCCTCCAGGCCGTTGAGCTCGGCCATGAAGGCGTTCAACATGCGGTCATCGATGCGATGAACTGACTCGCCGCGATTCCCTCCGATTGCGTCTACCTCGTCCCAGAACATGACGACGGGCACATCGGGGTCCGCGGCCGCGGCTTCACGCGCAATGCGAAAGATCTCGCGATAGCGCTGCTCGGTGGCGCCGTACCACATGGAGTTGAGGCCGCCCGGCTTGACGTTGATGAAGCGTGCGCGGCCGCTGCGCGATATGCCAGCAAGCCAATTGCAGGTGGCGCGGGCAACCTTGGTCTTTCCGTTTCCGGGCGGGCCTTCCATCAGCACGGACCTCTTGCGCGGCAGCCTGTACTTATTGGCCGCACCGGCGTGGAAGACATGCAGAGCGATCAACCGCTTCAGCGACTCGATCTCGCGATCCAGCCCGCCGATTTCATGAAAGGTGTCGCTGGGCGTTGACTCGAGGAAGAATTCATCGCCCTTGGAGGGCTCGATCTTCTCGAAGGCCAGGCCCGCGGAGCGGCTGAAGCGCACGCCGTCCCCGGCTTTCAAGGCTGCCTCGCGCAATGCGGCGGTGGGTAGGGCAACAACTTCCTCGTCGCGGGATCGCAACACCAGCCGGCCATCGGCAGTGCTGCGGCTGTAGGTGGCAATTTCGCCTGTGAGGAAACTGGGGCTCAACGATTTTGCGATCACAAAGTTGCGTTCGTGGCTGAGGAAGACTTCGTCCCCTGGCGCCAGTTGTTGCGGCGCGACTTCTTCTCCCAACTGGACCACACGGCGCTCGTTGTCGGTCTGCACCAGTGCGCCCTGCGCCCGCGGCGTATTTGCAGTGGCCAGAAAGACGGCGGGGAAGTACGGCGGCGCGGTCAGGCTCCCGATCAGCCGTCGCAATTCTCCATGCTGCCCCTGTACGGTGGACAGCGTTTCGTGCAGGAGCATGGCTCGCTCGACGAGGAAGCGATCGATAGTTGCAGGATTCTCCATGCCGCTCTCGCGCAGCCGCGCCAGTACTGCCAATCGTTCATCGAGCGGCAGAGCGCCTTCTTGTGGGTTGACGATCTCCTCCAACATGCTGCCTGCAACGCTGATCTGTTCCGCTGTTCTACGCGCCATGAATGGCCTCCTCCAGAACATAAAATCCCCGGGGCTGGGTGATGCCTTCGCGATTTCCAAACATGCTGAAAGTCAGATCGGTGAAGGCCGTATCGTTCGCAACCATGGCGATGCTGTAGGCACGCGGAAACGCGGCGCGCATGACGGCCTCGTCGTCAGGAGAAAAGAAATCCTTGGCAAGATAGCAGGTTTTCTGCGCTTCGGGCGTGCATGCCCTGGCCTTGCACCAGGCGCGCACGGGGTGCGAGTGCCAGTAGCCGAGATAGATTTCTCCGCGTCTGCGCAGGCGCAAAGCGGCGTCGGCGGCGGCCCACGTCTCCGGGGTGAAGGTGAGCTTTACGTGGCTGCCGCTGGTGTGTTCGGCGGGAATCTGCGCGGTGATCTCGGCGAGGATCTCTCCAGCATTGGTATCGCGGCCGAGCGTGCCGATGAGGATTCCGCCGGTCTCAGTGCCCTCTTTGGCGTGGGTCAGCTTTGCCGCTTCATCGAGCACGCTGCGCGAGACAAAGACAGGCATATCGTCCATGTCGATAACGCCGCTTGGCGTCGCGCGCGCCAGACAGCCAGCGAGCGAGGCATCCCGCGCGGGCAGGCTCGGCGATGCGTTGGTGACGGAGAGCCCGCCCGCTTTCGCGGCCTCAGGCGGTGCAGGATGCGCTACCACCATGTATGAGTAGAACTCGCCCTCGCGAAGCTTCTTCTGCGCGACGAAGCGGGAGGCAACCGCGGCGGCAAAGTCGCGAAAGTGGGTGTTAGGAAAATCCGAGGCAACAGGCCGTCCGACGGGCGCTTCGATCTGGATGCGGTAGCCGCGGCAGTAGGGCTCGCCAAGCGTGTGTTCCCAAAGCGGGATGACTGAGGACGCGCTTCCATTGCCGTCGAGGCCGAGCTGGCCTCGACGCTGGAAATAGAAGCGCGTCCACTCGTGCGCCGGCTCCCAGTCGCGTCTTGCGGCCACGGCGCCGAGTCGGGCGCCGTCTTCTCCGTAGATCACGATGGCAAAGCGATAGGGAAAGGCCAAGGTCATACACGTCCTCGTTTGCGGATGCGCGGTTAGCGCAGGCCTGCGTCGATGTTCGGTTGAAGGGTGAGGCGGTCGCCGCGCTGCAATGCGTCGCCGATGCGCTCGGAGGCATTTAGGTGACGGCCTTCCCGCTCCGAACGGGCCTGGTAGGTTAACGGCGCGCCGCCGGCATCGTTGCGCGGGAGGTTCATTTTGCCGATCATCTCGTGGACCAACTCGCCGACCGTGTTGGCGGTTGGCGCATTGGCAACCGAGAATACCTTCTGTCCGGAGACATCGCTGATCTCCAGTGGAATGTCGAGTGTGGTTTCGGGCTTTCCCATAGTCAGTTCTCCTGTTCCGATTGGTTTTCGTTTGGGGTTGAGAGATCGCGCGCAGCCAGATAGCATTGGGCCACCGCCTGATTGAGAAGGACAGTTGTTTCCCGCGCACACATGCCATGAGCAACGGAGAGCGCCGCGAGAGCATGGCCGATTTCTTCCGCGACCGGCGTGGCGGGAAGATCGACCTCGATTCCGCAAGCGAGTCCGCCTTGCTGTTCCTCCGCATAGGCGCGCGCCATGCGCAGCGCGCTCGTGGCCGTGAGCAGGAAGACGGCCAGCGCGCGCCGTGTAACTTCTGCCGGCGCATTGGAGCGGACCAACTCGACGCTCAGGCGAACTCCGCTCTTCGTCCCGCGGATTGCAGCCGGAGGCGCAGAGTTTGCGTCGAGTTCCGCGGAGAATTCGTTGGGGCCGCGCTCCGCCGACGGCCAGGAAAGCTCGCGCAGCATTGCGCCCAGGTCGATGGGGGGGGGAACGGGCTGAGCAGCCTGGAAGTTGAGGTGCGAAGCAGGCCACTTCAAAAGCCTCTGAGCCAAATGGAAGCCGTCGATCGCCAGTTGAAGACGATTCATGAGCTGCTTCTCTTCGAGAATCAAAATGTCGGTAACCAGACGGAGTCCGCGGCCTGCACCGTTCAGCGCAAGCTTCACGCCTCCGGTAAGTGTTCTGTTTCCCAGTAGAGCCTGTTCCGTCGTGCATGCATCTTTGCGACCCGCTTCAGGACGGCATTCAAGGTGAAGGAAGTCCTCTTGCAACGAGGCAGAGATGGGCAGGCGTGCGCCGTTCTGGATGGCGCAGCGCCAGCGCCAGGCGCCATCCGGCTCAAGTGCATCGCAGCACTTGTTGAGCACGCACAGCGCGGTCGCTGCTTGTTCGTTGGCGAGTCTCATTGGGACTGCACCTCCAGATTGAGCGGCCGGCGCTTGAGCGGGCGCCGGTCGATGGGAAAGCGGTCCTGGTTCTCGCGCGCCCACGCACAGGCTGTCTTGTTGAGCGAATCGTTTTCCCGGGGGTTGTACTTTTGGAATGTGAGGATGTCGAAGAGCTGGTAGAGAATGTCGACCAGCGTTGTGCCGGGCGCGAGACGGCCGATGCAGATGAGCGGATGCTCGCGGCTGACGTTGGGATGCCACACGCCAGGCGTAAACAGGCGTAGCATTTCGAAGGGATCGGCGCGGCGCAGGTAGTCGGGCGGGAACCAGATGCCCACGTGGAATTCGTTGGCGCGCCTGATCTCGCCTTCCCCTTCGCGGACCAGGCCATTGCACAGGAACTCCGCTACGAAATGCGGCGGAGCCATGGGAGGAACATGCAGGCGAAGCAGATCGCTGGAACGCGCGAGTGCCATGCCTTCCTCGAGTTGGCGGTGCATGAAGCCCTCGTAGATGGGATCGCTGCAGCTGAACCTGCTGTCGCTCATGCGGCCTCCGAGATGGGAAGATGGATGTGGCGATGGCGGTTGCCGCTGCTGACGATGTCGCCGGCGTGCAGGCCGACCTGCGCCAGGGTTAGAGTCGAGTACTCGCCGACCAGCGAGGAGTCGATGCACTCCAGCGAGCCGAAGCCGGAGGACACCATGCGCCGGTTGCATACAGCGCAGCGCGCCAGAGGCCGGTTCAGGCGCAGTAACTTCTCGCGATGGCCGCAGCCGGGGCAAGCGAGTTCGCAAACAAAGCGATGCCCCTCCACCCGTAGGCTGCCGAGAGTGCTGAGCGCCGCTTCAACCGTCGTGGTCTCTGGCCGGCATCGCCACGGCTCAATCACCCAGCTGCGATGATCGAATCGGCACCAGGGGTTGCGCAGGCCGCGCGTGACCTGGATGGCGCGGTGCCCGGCGTCCAGAATCAACTGGCGCGCGCCCAGTTGTTCCGCCGGCGCGCCACGCAAGAGCTTGCCGATTTCAATGGCCATCAGCGATGCGGCCAGCGCACCCAGCGCCGAGGACGCCATGGTGGGATAGGTCGCGCCGCTGCCGGCTCCGCACAGATATTCCTGTTCAAGCACCGAATACTCATCATGCCCCCACGCACACTCGAGGCATGGCGAGCCCTGCGCTGGAAAGTAGGCATTCACCCGCACCAGGCTCTGGCTGCCGAGCACACCGCAATCGATCCAGGGCGTGCCGAGACGCCACGCGATCTCGTTCACATGCTGGCGCGCGGCCTTGCTGTCAAGGCAACTGACGATCAGATCGCACATGAGCAGGCCGCGAGGGACATCTTCGATGCGCTGCTGCAGGCCGATGATCTCAAGGCCCGAATCGGCGATGCGCGGCCGGATGCGGCGAAGCTTTTCAGCCTGGACCGCAACCTTGGGACGATCGACATCCATCCGGTCGATGTTCTGCACGGCGAGGTTGGCAGGTTCATAGAACTCGGGGTCGACCAGCGTGATGCGAGCGATTTCGGGCATGCGCGCCAGGTGCGGCAACAGGTGCGAGCCGGTGTTGCCGCCGGCGCCGGCTACAACAACGCGATGAGTTTCCGCCGGCATCAGTCCTCCTCCGGGGTCCAGGTGAAGCCCGCGTCAAGAGCGGTAGGGTGGCCGCAGAACGTGCATTTTTCGGAGTAGATCCAGCAGGGAAGATCGTCGGACTGGTTGTACCAGACGCCGCAGCTGGGGCAGCAAACAGCCGGCGATTCTGCTTCAATTTGTTGCCGGCACCGGCCGCAGAAGACTGGCCGTTCGGTAGCGGGAAACGCTTCCACGGCCGCGAGCGTCTCGGTAGAGAAGTACCGGACCTCCTGGCCGATTCGAATTTCGTCGCGATCAGCCAGGACGCACAGACCAGCAGGCACAGTGCGGCCATTCAAGCGCGCATCCGAACCCGGTGGAGCGATCATCGCCCAGACCTTCGCTCCGGCGGTGTCAGCGCGGACAAGGTGTGCGACAATTTCAGGCAGCGCCGCCTGGCCGGGCCCTGCCGGCTGCCCGCTTGTAGAAGCCGAAAGATCGAGCTGCGCGCCGTCCAGCTTCTTTGCGCCCCAACCGGTTGCGTCCTGGGTCCAGAGATGCGCCATTTGGATTTCTCGACCTCGAATGTCAGTTTCATTCATGGCCGTTTGCAACGGAGAATCACTCCGTCCTGTGCGCTTGCATGTGCGGCCGGGAGTCTGATATGTCAAGGGCTTGGGAGAAATCACCTGTCAATTGCAGCCACTTCCGGTCACATGCCGGAACGGTCTGCGTGAGGAGAGGCCCGCCCAGGAGTGTTCCTGGGCCTGTCAGATTCCCAGGGTCTTTTGCGGCCCTCGCATGCATTTTCGCTCAGGAGTGGTTCGGCAACCGGGATCGGTTGCGGGCCGCGCTAAAGCATCGGAACCAATGCCCGTCCAGTCAATGGCTTCTGCGCACATAGCGCAAGGCTCGGTGCTGGCATTGCGGAAAGCGTCGGCGCGAGTTATGCAATTGCGCCGGATCGCCCGCGCGCAACCAAACGCGGACGACCGGGAACCCTACCGTGGAGTCCATTGCGGATGGCTGGTAAAGAGTCCTCCGAGAAATCCGAGCTGATACACCAGGAAAGAACCGAAGCAAAGACTTACCATGCCTGAGGCAGCGCCAAGAACCTTGCTCAGTTTGGCGAAGCGGTCTCCGGCAAATGTGAGCGGAACCGCGATTGCGGCGGTCATGCACATCATTCCAATCATGGTTCCCACGCCGAAGATGAGCAGGTAAGCCGTTGCCCAGGCGGGATTGTGAATGGTCGACAGGACCAGGAGCGCCACGGCGGCGGAGCCGGCAAGACCATGGACAAGGCCAATGATCAATGGCCTCAGGCATTGATAAAGACCGATCCGACCTACCGACCGGTCGAGCCACCACTCCATTCTCGTCTTGCCCTGGTCCCGCGCCGCTGAAGCGGTTGCGGTTGTGGGCCCGGCGATTGCTGGAGTGAAGTAGCTCGTCACCTTTTGCATGACGCCGGAAAGATTGAGAACACCCAGCAGAATGAGCATGACAGCAACGCTGAACTCCATGGACAGCCCGAGGCGGGGTGGAATCTCGACGCCGAATAGAATGATCAGCGCGCCGACGATGAAGATGGTGATGGTATGACCCAATCCCCAGACCGACCCGATAAACGCGGCATTGCGGATGCTGCGCTGCTTGCTGACGATGGTTGAGATCGCAACCACGTGATCGGCATCGGTAGAATGCCGCATCCCCAGCATCAGACCGAGAACTGTAACGAACAGGATGGGCCCAAGCCTCTCTCTCGACAGCAGGGGTACGGCGAAGTGAACCGTGGAGAGGGCATGCGCGGCAAGCATCAGGCCAAGGACTGTAATGAACGCGGACGATGCTACCGGTAGCCAGCGCCGGGTAAGAGGACCGTCGATCTGAAGGCGGGTCATGAAGCGGCGCGCATAAACCATCAGCATGCCAAACCCGATCAGAACAGCGGCAAGTCCCAGGCTGAAGGCCACGATCAGGAAGAAGCCCAGACCGATCCGGTGCAGCGCGAATGCGCTCAGCAGTACGACCAGTGCGGCCGGGCAGGGGATGATTCCGCCGGTGATGCCCAAAGTGAAAAGCTGAGTCAGGCTGACAGCCTGTGCCGGAGTGGGAGTGCTTTGGACCGGATTGCATTCTGATTCTTCGCTCGTCGTTCGCTTCCAGAACATCCAGTGCCCATGGGATGCGCCCGGTGCGTGAGAGTGATCGGTAGCCGTGCCGGTCAAGCGGCGCAGGAGCATATAGCATCCGAGCCCCGCAATCGTGATTCCGGAGAGCGCGCCGAGCCAGGGATAGAGTTGCTCAGGCACGATGTAGCGCGAGGCATACAAGGTGATGGCTCCAAGCGCGAAGACGCCGGCTGTGTGCGATACGGTAACGATCATGCCGAGAAGAACCGCATGGCGTGCGGTTCCTTTGGAGCCCACCAGGTAAGCGGCGACAATGGTCTTACCGTGGCCGGGCTCGAGTGCGTGCAGCCCGCCCAGGCCGATGGCAATGAGTGCCGCAGTGAACAGGAACCACGCACTCAGATGATCGGCTTGAATCAACTCCGTAAATTTGCTTCGCGGCGTCTGCTGACGATTGGCCTGAAGATGCAGGCCGGCCGATGCAACCCCAGCCCGCTGCGAAAAATCGGCCGCTGTTGCGATGGGTGGAATTGAAGCCTGCTTCAGCGCAGCCTGCGCCTCCGTCTTGGCGCGGTCCGGCACGGCCACTCGTCCTATTGCGGAGGCAGTCGCCGGACGCGGCAGGCGCATCGGCTGTTCACCTGCGACTGATGCCAGTGACGGCGGCATCGCGGCAACCAGAGAGGCGCTGAGAACCTGCGGCGGGCTGGTCAGAAGATCGGCTGGATAGTTGCTCAATTCGCCGCTTCGGTCTGCGGCTGGAACCGAACTGCGGAGTAATGAGCCCGCGGATGAGGATGCAACGATCTCCTTCCAACCGCTTTGTCCGGGATAATTGTTGTCGGCATATTGAATGTTGAGTTCGCGGTTGATGGCTGCGGGGGCTGGTGGCCAGGACGCTTCAAAGACAAAGCCCATCTTCATGGTGGGAAGACCGCCTGCGCCGGGAGGGAAGATGACCTCGCTGGAGATGAGGCGCAGGGCAGCCGGCTTGCCATCCAACGCGAGGAGGAGGCCGTGGGCGAGTTCCGCGCCTCGAACGGCGATGTACTGGATGACCGCGGTGGATTTGGGATCGATTGCGGCGGCCGAAATGCCCGCTCTCTGCAACTCCTGGTAGGTGGGGATCTCGGCCAGATCGATGATGTAGCGAATGTGGATGCGGCCGCCCTCGACGACGAGCCCGGAGTAGTGGTTTACGCTGAAATTGCCCATGGGGTGAGCCGAGGCCGAATGACAAAGGCCCAGCAGGAAGAGCAGCGACAGGAATTGGCCAATCCTCTTAGCGAGCCTCATCATTCGATCCTCCTCTCGCTTCCAATAGCGGTTCGAGCGCGGCAACTTTCTCCCTGGCCGCGTTTGCAAAGACCAGGTGAAAATGCGGGTTGATCTCCAGGGCTTGCTTCAATTCGCTGAGAGCCATCTCTCGCTTCCCCAATCCCTCGGAAATCATCCCGGCGTGGAACAGCAACAGCGAGTCCCGTGTTCCAAACTGCATGGCTTTTTCGCTTGCCTGGGCGGCTTCGGTCAGCTTGCCATTCTTATAGAGAGCCCATGCCAGCGCATCCCAGCTATAAACGTCGCGCCGGACTTCAAGCTCCCTCCGCGCGAGATCGAGAGCCTCGTCGAGTTTCGTGTCGTGATCGGCATAGAAGAGCGCCAGGTCGCGATTGTGCAGGACTTGATTGATGTGCCCAAGCAATCCGATGTACTCGACCAGAGCGAACTGCTTCTGGGCCTCCTCGTGGTTTCCCTGCTGTTCGTAGAGATCGCCAAGCTCGGCAATGAAGATCGGCATGGGGACAACGGAGATGGCCCTCTGGTAGAGAACCACCGCTTCCGCAACCCTGCCGTTGTTGGCCCTGAGTCTGGCCAGAGCTGCTAGAGCGCGATAGTCGCCCGGATGCGTATGCAGCGCCGCGAGGTAAGCCGCGTCTGCGGAAGCAGCGTCGCCGGCCTGCGTCTCGTACTCTCCCAACTCGTAATACAGCCACGCGAGATTCTCGCTCTGTAGTTGAGCCTCAACTCCCTCGGTGATTGCCGTCTTCATCAGGCCGATCGCCGCAGCCGTGTCGCCGGCAATGAACTTCAGATAGGACAGTCTGCTGTCGCGTGCATACGCCGCGCGCGGAGAAAGCGTCATCTCCGGGGGCGTCAGCCGGGCATAGGCGGCGGCAGCCTTGCTGTAGTCGCCCATATCCGCGTAGGCGTCGCCGACGATGGCAAAAGGCGAGACATCGCCGGTGCCGAGCGACAGCGCTCTCTGCGCATAGTTGAGAGCATCGGTAAACCGATGCTCTCCCATGCATACCTCGGCCATCGTTCCCAGGGCAGCGTCGGCGGAGAAATCTGCCGAATCAATGTCGAGCGATCTGCTCAGGGACTCCTCCGCGCGCTGGTAGTCGCTTACGTCGCCAGTCTCCCGCGCACGCTGGAAAAACGCAGCGCCCAGTGCCGCGTACTCCCGTGCGTCCTTTGAATTGCGCGCCAAAGCAGTCTGCGCAGTGTGGATCATGTGGTCGGTGCCAGTTGGTTGAGGCACCAGCAGAGCCTCAGGCACCGGGGCGAATACCGGCACAGTGAGTGTCATCCCGGGACTCGCGGCCTCTGCATGCGTACCGAGCGGCGGCGCGGCGGGCAGAGACTCCTGGACCAACGTGGCCTGCGGCGGGTCAGGAGCAGGCACGCTGCTGGCAGCTGCTTGACGCTGGTCCGCTGCCGTCGCTCCAAGGGCCGTGAATTTGAGAGCATCGGCGGCGAATGCGGATGCCGGATTGGATTGGACGGCGAGCCCGAAATACTTGCCGGCGTCCGCGGTGCGGTTCAGCTTCTGCGCGATGTGGCCGGCATGATCGAAGATCTGCGCGCTTTGGACTCCAACCGTCAGGGCTTTCTGCACGGCGGCGTCCGCATCCTGAAATTGCCCATTGGCATAGAGCGCCCAGGCGTACGCATCGAGCGTCCAGACATCCTGCCGCAATTCAACTCGCTGCCGCGCAAGGCGCAGCGCATCGACCGCGCGGTCCGGGCTTCCGGCGTGCATCAGAATAAGGTCGAGCTCTGATTCATCGGTGGCGCGGGCAGGATCGTTGGCGAGCTTTTCGAACTGCGCAAGCGTGGTCTCCGATTCCCGGCTCTGCCCGGCAGCTTCCTGCGACTTCGCCAATTGATAAAGAGCATGGGGATCGCGGTCGAGCGCGGTGGCCTGAAGCAATAGTTGAACCGCATCGCCGGCTCGATGCTGAGCCATGCGCGCGCGCGCCAGATTCTCCATGGTATATGGAGCATGGGGAAAGAGTTGCGCAGCCAACTGCAAGGCCTGCACAGCCGCGTCAGTCTGGCCGGTGTCGATCAGGATCGACGCAATCTGATCTGCAATCCAGGCCTGTTCTTCCACTTCGACGGGCGATGTCTGCGCATAGGCCCGTTTGAGAAAATCGATCGCTCCATGCGGATCGCCGTACAGCGCCCGCAGCGTGGCTCCGAGCAGGAGTGCCGGCGTGTTGTAAGGGCGCAAATTCATCATCCACTGCGCGTTGGTCTCCGCTTCCGGATAATTTCCCAGCGCGATATCCGCCTCGGCAAGAAATCCGTAGGTCAAGCCGTCGTCCGGGATGCGATGATTCAAGGCCGTTGCAAGCTCCCTTGCCTGAACGAATTGATGCCTGCTCAGCATCACGGCAACCTGGGTCCGCTGCAACTGGAAATTTGTCGATTCCAGTTTCAAGCCTTGAGCCAGAGCGTCCTCCGCGTCATTCAGGTAAGTGGGATCGGCTGTCTCGCGGGCTCTGCGAAGGAGGCCGAGCGCCAGATCGTTCCAGGCCTGCACTTTATTGGGATCTGCCTTGAGTTGCTGCCGGGCTGCCGCGACGCGCTGTTGTGCGGGACTCTTATCCTGAGTTGTGGCGAGGCTGGATGGACTCGGCTGATTCGGGCCTGCCGAGACTGTTTGTTGAGCGTGTCCCATCCCGGAGAAGAGGATGCCGAGAAGAAAGAGCATTGGCTGCATGGATTTCATGAGGCACCTGTTTGTGAGAGTCCTGAGGAGCGGCTCTCTGCGCGGAGATTCGCTCCGCGCAGAGAACCGTGTCATGATCATGCGGCAACCTCATAACCGATGGGTTGCCGCTGGGTGCTAGTTAACGGGGCAGGCCGCGGAGCCGCCCTGGTTCAGCGGCGGAGCATCGGTGTTTTGTGCGCTCGAGGGATTCGGCTGGTCTCCGCAACCGGTTGGGTCGCCGGGGCTGATATGGCGGCTGTCGCGTCCACTATATGCGTAGTGAACATAGGGGAACGTCTCCTGCGGGGGAACGTCGGGCGCGTTGACGCCATCGCCGATCAGATTGTTTGGGGCAACATTGAAGCCGGTGGCCAGGATGCCTCCTCCAACCACCCGGGCTGCAATGTCAACTACGTCATCGGTCAGGCGGCGGCCGTTGGGGAAGCCCGCGGGATCGCCCCCGATCAGCCCCAGACGGCTGCGGCTGGCCATGGGTGTGGGAGCCACGCCCGTGTTGAGTCGAAGCAGGTCCGCAATCGGTCCGGCCGGGGTGCCTTTCGGGGCAATCGGCGGCGCATACGTCACCAGGGGGAGCAGATCGGTGCGGGGCGGAGCAGGGATATTGATTCCGTACACGGCATTGAACACCCTGGCCAGCAGCGGATCCAGATCGTAAGCAGCAAACTGGCTGTCGTTGATCGGGTCCGACATGCTCCAGCGATCCTTGCTCCCGGTTCCAATGACCAATTCGTTGACGAGGGGGTTGCCGAGGCGCTGAATCTGGGCAACGGGGCCGTAGTCCACCGTAGAGCTCGGAGAGTTGCGAACGGTGATTTCGGAGCGGGAGGTCGTGGCCCAAGCGCCAATGGTACCCAAGGGGTCCGTGGCGGCATGGATGGCTCCATCGCTGGTGAGCATAGCAATCGGAACCTCGATGGCTATGGTGTTGACGTTGAATCCGGCCACGGCGTTGGGGGCCAGGTTGAGGTAGTTGTCTGCGTCCTGCGCGGCAGTCAGAACGCCGCCGCCGGCGCTGGTGCGGAAGTTGAAGCTATCGAAGGCGGCGCTCAGGTCGATGAAGAACGGATCCGCGACTGTGCCGGCGAAGACGCGAATGTTGGAGGCGCCGTTACCGCCCTGGAGGGAATAAACGCCTTGTGCCGCCAGCGCATCGTAGTCAGGCATGGTGCGCGGGCCGGCGTTGCTCGGAACAGCGATCAGCGGGCTGCCGCTCGTATTGGTGAGGCGCGTGGTCTGAGCGCCATAGGTCAATTCCACCGTAAACGTCTGCTGCAAACTCAAACCCGCGGCTCCGGGGCCGGTCAGGGAAGTGATGGCCGGAGGCACGATCGGCGTGCCCGGGGCCACCGGCTTGGGGGAGTTCGCCGGTGCGTCAATGCCGTTGCCCGCGCCCACGAAGCCGGTAAACACGCCCGGGGCGAGGATGCTGGTCTGGAACCGGAACGAGAAGACAATATCCGGCTTGGCGTTGTGACGGTTGTCGATCTTGATCTGATAGAGGATCGACGGATCGAAGGGGAAATAGTTCGGCCCATTGCTCGGCTGCAAGAACGGATCGACGTTCATGATGAACGTTACGCGATCGGGATGATCGTAGCTGACAAAGGCATAGAAATCGGTGATGTCAGCGGCGTGATCCAGCGCGGTGATGGGTGCTTCCCTGTGGCTTGACGCGAATGCGCCAGGTGGAATGGCAATCATCAGACTCAGCACGAGTCCGATTGCAGACCTCAGTTTTGACATGGGATTCTCCTTATTCGATTCGCTGCGGTGGGGAACGAGAGGTCCTGAACCAGGCGGAGCAGATTGAAAAGGCTCAGGGTTCCGCCGTTCGTTTCAATGAATACGGCGGACTGTCGAAATTGGATTGCCGGAGTGGCGGAATTAAAAATTCAAGCTCGGGCAATCCAAAAGCCCAGGCTGAAGCGTACCAATTAAAAGGAGAGCTGAGCGCTTGGCCAGTAGCACGCTCCTGGAAATCGTAGTACGATTGTTCTCCAGAGGTGGAAGCAAGGCTCCCGGCGATTCCAGAAAAGGCGATTCGGCTTCCGGTAACGTGAATCCCGGCAATCTTTCCATGAACGGCCTGCGCAAATCGTCGAACGGATTCCTGGTGGACGCTATCTACGCGCAGGAACGCATGATCGGCGGCCCTTCGATCGCATCCCGACCTCGATTCGATCGAGCACGTCAGGTGATACGAATACGAGCCGCAACTGGAAATCCACAGAGCCTCTGCGTAGGAAGATTCATGAGAGTCCGTAGCGCGCTGTCAAATCTCGTCGCATGCATGATCGTTGCGCTTGCCGGTTCTCTCTTCGCTTCAGCGCAATCCAATGTTGCGCGCATCGCCGGCACGGTGCTCGATCCGACGGGGATGCCGGTGGCTGGAGCGCGCATCGAATTGGATTCCGCATCCGCTGCGTCACAGACAGCCACCACCGGAAATGATGGTGGCTTTACGATCGCGCTTCCCTCGTGGAGCACGTACACAGTGCGCGTGAATGCTGGTGGGTTCACCCCGGTGACGCGCAAGGTTGAACTGAGCACGCCGAGATCAGGCTCAGCCGCGAACCTGACTCTGCGCCTGGAGCAGGTCAACGCGGTCGCTGAAGAGGTGGTTGTCAATGGCGACGTCAGCGAGATTGCTCTCGACGCTCCCGATCCGTCCCAGAAAGTTCTGGTGCGCGAGCAGTTGCTGGATGCGAATCCGGGGCGGCCGGGGGCGCCGATTTCAATTCCAGGGCTGCCCATCGAGAATGCGGCTGGTGGCATCAAGGCGCCGCAGTACTTTGCTCCGGGTGTGATGGCCGATCATGGCGAGCCGATTGCGCAGTACATTGCGGTGGGCGGCTACCTGGCAACCAACAACCTCTCGGCCAACGCGCACGGCAATGGCTACTCCGACCCCAACATCTACGTCTCCGGCGCGCTGGCTGGCGTGTCCACCGACGGCGGCGCTTTCAACGTGCTGGAAGGCAATCACGCCCTCAACCTGGCGGCGACCTACTTGCCACGGCAACAGATGACGAACTTCATCACCCTCACCGGCGACTATCGCGACATGGATATGACAGGCGGATTTGCGCCTGAGGATCCGGCCAAGCGGGAGTGGGTTGCATTGGAGGCCAACTACGGCAACGGCCTGCTGGAGGATATGGAGCACCGGCAGATGTACAAGTTGAACGCGCAGCGCGTCATCGACTTTGGCCAGCATCAGATTACGCTCTTCGGCATCGCATATTGGGGCGTCTCGCATGAAGGGAACCTGGTTCCCATCGGATATGGCCAGGATTTGGGTGACACGCTCGACCCGCGGCAGAAGGACCAGACACACACTACGCTCGTGGCCGCCGATGACCGCTGGAAGCTCGGAAGGAAAGACGATGTGGCATTCTCGGGGTTTGCCCGCACCTACAACTTGGCTCTGTTTTCCAACTTCGGCGAGGGGCTGATCCGGCAGAGCGAGTTCCGCACCGTGGAAGGCGCGCAGGCGCGAGAGACGCACACGTTTGCAACGTGGCTGCAAGGCATGACCGGCCTCGACTACCACGAGGACGATGTTCGCAACGACGATCTGGACCACTATCCGCTGGTCAATCCAAAGACCGATGGCTCCTTTGTGAAAGTGTTGTCGAGCAACATCACCATCCGCGACTTGACGCCTTATGCGGCTGTACATGGCGACCTGGGCAGGCACGTGCGCTTCTACGCCGGGCTGCGGCCGGACACGATCGAGTTGAAAAACGATAACAAGATGGTTTCCGCCGATTCGTTCGACAAATGGCGTACGTTTCTTGCCCCCAAGGCCACCCTGGCCTGGGCACCGGGAACCGGCCCTGCCCGCTGGCTACCCTCGGCTTCGTTCAGCCTGGGGCAAGCGTTCTTTACCCAGGACCCGCGCATCTCCGTGCAGGGTACACTGACAGGGCCCACCGGAGCAGCGGCTTTTTCCACGCCCTTCGAGCGCAGCCACTCCATGCAATTGGTGCTGGAAAAAGAATTCGCCTCCACCGACGTCCGCGTGACGGTAGCCCGGACCACGACCACAGAGACGTTGGGCAAGATCGACCCCGACAACGGCACGCCTTTTGACCTTGGACCGGGCAACCTCAAGTTCCTTACGGCCAATGTTCGCCATCAATTCAGCGGCTACGGGAGTGTGCAAGCGGTCTTCTCCAAAGCCGATGCGCGGGTGCTGAATGAGTTCTCTTCCGATCCCGGATGGACCGGCAACTCCGGATGGAACCCCACGGTGGAGTGCCCACGCACCATCTTCGACGGCCTGACAACGCTGGACAAGCTACCTCTGGGATTGCACATGCACGGCGAATACGAGTATGTGGGCCACAAGATACTCGACGCAGCCAACAGCCAAAACGGATGGAAACAACTGGAAGCCATTCCCGTGGGGGAAACCCGGCTGGCCTTAGTGCGCACGTTCCTGAACGGCCGTCTGGAAGTGGGCGCCAACGGGATGCTGGCCCGCGGCTACACCGGTCAGACCACCGAGACCATCGCGCCTCTGGCTTCAGGCGCGCCGTGGCAGGTGGGAGATGGGATTCCGTACTGTCCGGTGGGGTCGGGTCCGAGCGGCCAGCCCAATGACTTTGACTGCGGGTCATCCGCAGGTGCAGAGTGGCCCGTCGGCATCCGCATGGTCTCGTTCGTAGGCGGATCGGTCTCCTGGCGGTTTCATCAGGAAAAGTAAGGGCGCCTCGATCCCATGCCCGATAGCGCAGTTCCCGCCGCAGAAATAGGCGTTTGTGGCCGGCGATCCGCTCGCGCTGCCGGTAGTTAGCCGTTACTGCACTTGATACACGGTCATCGACTCTGCCTGCTCTTCGATGTGCAGCTTGCCGTTGTTCAGAACAGGGACAGTTCCGGTTGACGGCGACTTGACAGTGAATTGAACACAACCTGCCAGCGCCGACTCTGCTACTGGCAGCTCGACATTGTTGCTGTGCTTAGCCTTGTTCACGACGATCAACAAACGCATGCTTGAGTGATCGGGCGAGCAGCCTGCATCCGCCGGAGCGCGCACAAATGCGAAGGTGTCCGCGTCCGCAAAGAGGTTCTGTTCAATTCCGGACTGCACTTCAGGATGCGCCGAACGCAGAGCAAGCAAGCCTGCGGTCCATGCAAAGATATCCTGTTCTTCCGCAGTGCGGCCGGTCTTGGTGAAGGCATTGTGCGCATCCCCTGCAAAACCGCCGGGGAAGTCATGACGATTGTCCGGGTCGTCTCCGCCGTCCATTCCGATCTCGTCCCCGGAGTAGATTTGCGGCATTCCACGCAGTGTTACGAGCAGCCCCAGAGCCAGCTTGAGGCGCGGCACGGAACCGCCGGCCTGGGTGAGGAAGCGCGTGGTATCGTGGTTGCCAATGAAGGGAACCAGCCGCTCGGGATGTGGATAGAGCACATCCTGGCGCAGTACCTGGGCCAGATCTGTCATGGGTTTTCCGTCGATGAGAACATCGCGCAAAGCAAAGTACATGGGAAAGTCGAAGGGAGTATCGAGCCCCGTATCGACGCCGCGATGCTCGGCTCCGCCGGCGAAGAAAGAGGTAACCTCCGGATCGCGATGGAAGATCTCGCCCACAGTCGTCAGATGAGGATAGACACTGTGAAGCGTGGCGTGAAAATCGTGCCAGAAGGCGCGGTCGACATAAGGAAAAGTATCCAGACGAATGCCGTCGAGGTTGGCGGCCTCAACCCACCACAAGGCGTTTTGTATCAGGTAACGCGAGACGAGCGGATTTTCCTGATTCAGATCGGGCATCGCATCGGTGAACCAGCCGTTCGTAATTGCACTCCACGCCTGCCTGGGGGCATGAGGGTCGACGAGTGCGTAAAAGTCGTGCTGCACACCGCGATGCTGCTGGAGTGTGCCATGAAACCAGCCGGGAGCAGGCGGATCGGCGATCCAAGGATGCTCGACGCCAAGATGATTGGGAACCAGGTCGATGACCAGCTTCATGCCCCTGCTGTGCAGCGCGTCAGAAAGACGGCGGTAATCTTCCAGAGTTCCGAAGTGCGCATCGACGGCGTAGAGATCGGTGGCGGCATAGCCGTGATAGGACTCGGGCATCGTCCCGTTTGATGCGACCGGCGTCGTCCACAGCGCGGTGACGCCCAGGTCATGCAGATAGTCCAGATGCTGCTCGATACCGGCCAGGTCGCCGCCATGCCATCCACGGGGTGCGGCACGGTTGAATCCCGGCTGATTGTTGGACGGGTTTCCATCGGCAAAGCGGTCGATCATGATGAGGTAAAGAACATCCGCGGAAGAGAATCCGCGATGCGCATTCGGATCTTGAGAGCGCTCGGCCAGTAGAAAGCTGTGGCGCGCGTCGCCCTGGGAGTTGCTGGCCGTCACCCACAGGGTTTGCGGAGCAGCAGTAGCCGTGCTGAGCCACAGAAACGCCCAATGGCCGTTCTCCGATACCTGCGTGCGGCTTAGCGTTACATCTTTGCCTTGCACGGCAAAGTCAGCGCCATTCAGGCCTTCGCCATGCACTAACAGCATCGGATCAGGAAGACCGGACCACCAACCTGGCGGGTCGATCTTCTCAATTTGAGGCTTCTCGATCCGGGGTTTTTCAATTTGTGAGATGGGTAGATGGGTAACCTGTGCCCAGTGCGCCGGAGAGGCACAGCACAAGAACCCAGCCAGGAGCAAAGATGGCCACAATCGCATGAAATTCTCCGAAGAACACGCGTCAAAGCAGAGCAGCAATGAATCCCACGCTTACCGGCGCTTTCCCATCATGGCGCGTGCATTGCAAAGCGGCGCCAGGAAGCAAGACACAATCGGATCGTGGCAAAAGTAACAGCGGTAGCCAAGAGACTGTCCAGGTGGATCAGGCGGCGGCTCACGATCGAAAACCGCTCTGGAACCGGAGCCGTCTCCCGAACTCACGCGCACTTCTGTGAACCCGCGTATTCTCGCGATGGCACGTCGTTGACTTAAGGGGTTGCTCCACGGCTGCGGAGAGCCGCCGTGGAGCAGGTTGGAGGTGCGCTAGAACGTGATGCGCAGCGATAGTTGCAGTTGGCGCTGCGAGTTGGCGCGAACGCTGGTTATATGTCCAAAGTTGCCATCGTCCAGGCCCATGTCGGGGTTGGTGAAAGCCGGCGTGTTGGTCAGGTTGAATGCATCCGCGGTGAAATGCGCGGCGACGCCCTCCGTGATGGGAAAGTCCTTGCCGATCGATGCATCCAGGTCCCGGAAGGCCGGTCCCAACATAAAGTTTCGGCCCAGCGTTCCCGGAGCAACGAAGGTGCTGTTCTGCCCGTTGGGATTGATGACCGTGGGATGGCTGAAGGCCGTGGGGTCGAACCATTCAGTCAAGTGCTTCGGATAGCTCACCTTGCCGGTAAGGTCGGCGCGGTTGGTCATGCCGCCGCCGGCCAGCGAGGTGTTGCCATTCGGCGCGGTGTAGAGGTAATTGCCGGTTGTGACCGTGATGGGCGTCCCCGACTCCAGGGTGTTGATGACATTCACATGCCATCCGCCAAGCGCTTCGTTGAGGGCCCAAGGAGCGTTCGACAGGAACATTTTGCCCCTGCCGAAGGGAAGCTCGCCGAGCGCGCTGAAGGTAAACACCTGGCGCTGATCCTGGTCAGAGCTGCCATAATTGGCCTTGAAATCCCCTCCGGCCGAGGTTACAAAGATGCCTGCTCCATTGGTTCCGGTGCCGAAGGCGCCACTGGAATCGTCCAGCGAATGCGACAATGTATAGGCCGCGGTCAACTGGATTCCACTGTGCAACTTGCTGTTCAAGTACACCTGCAGCGCGTTGTAGTTGGATGCGCCGTTGTTGAGACCGAGATCGATCGACCCGAAATTGACTCCGTTGGCGTCCTTGTACAGAACGGTGTTCGGCGCCGTGTCGAGTTCCTGGCTGTTCACGTTGAACCAACTGGACAGATGCTGGGATGAGGTGCCGACGTAAGCAAGGTTGACCGAAATCTGCTGTGTCAACTGGCGCTGTAGCTGGAGATTCCATTGCTGGATCATCGAGGTCGGCCGGTGGGTATCGACAGAGACCAGGTTGGCGTTGATGGGATCGGCGCGATTGATCGTGGAGCCAAATATCGGCAACGGAAGCAATCCTTGAGTAGCCGGAAGAGCCTCGTTGCAGGAACCCGGAATTGTATCTCCGTTGGAGCCGACGGTGGTGCAGACAGGCGCCGATCCGGTGAAGTCCAGCCGCCAGCCGCCCTGCGAAGGCGAATCGGAGAAGTTCGCGGAGCCGTTGAAATCGGGGTTCTCGCTCAACTGGTTGCCTACGCCGCCGCGGTCAAGGAAGTAATAGATGCCGTAGCCGCCGCGAACCGAGGTCTTGCCGTCGCCGAACAGATCGTAGGCGAAGCCGACTCGCGGAGCAAAGTTGTTCTTGTTGGTGGCGACGACGTTAGCCGAAAGACCGTTGCTTCCGGCTTGCTGCAACGTCAGCGTCGACAGATTGAAGTTCGACTGGTAGTTGTGCACTTCCAGCGGGAAGGTGTACAGGTCGTAGCGCAGGCCGAGGTTCAGAGTCAGGCGGCGATTTAGCTTCCAGTCGTCCTGGGCGTAGTAGCCTGTCTCCCAGTTCTGGGTGACAAAGTAGCTGCTGGCCACGCCGATGCTGTAGTCGTCCACAAAGGCCGCCAGCATATCGGAGGTAGCGTTGCCGGTGAAGTTATTGCCGCTGAAATCGAAGTAGCCCTTGGCGTTGTTTCCCTGGAAGAAGGAGACCTGGCGCTTTTCGATGCTGGCGCCAAACTTGATGGTGTGCGGCCCCTTGACCCAGGAAATCGCATCCACGAACTGATTGCTGGATTGCGGAACGGTGTAAGGCCCTCCGTCTCCGGTGTAGGTTCCTTCGGGCCAGCCGCCGTTGATGGCGGCGCCGCCGCCCAGCAGGGAGTTGCGGTTGGCATTGAGAATGCCCAGGTTGGCAGAAACCGGGATGTTGTCCAGGGGGGGAACGTATCCGAAGAAGTCATACAGGTGACCGTAGCGGAATTCGTTCACCATGTTCGAGCCAAACTGGTGGGTTTCGCCGACCGCCTCGCCGCGCGGATGGACGGGGTTGACGCCGGTGCCGTAACCAGCGGGAAGAGCCGGGTACTGGCTCCCCTTGCTCAGAACGTCCTGGCCGTAGCTGTAGCGCACGAAGACGTTGTCCTTGGAGGTTGCCGCCCAGTCCATGCGCATGTCGAAGTCGTTGAAGGTCTGGGTTCCTGTCGGGAATGAATCGTAGTTCTCGCTCAATCCGACGTTGCCGCCTGTCCCGGTCATGTTGTTGGGCAGCGGGAAGGCGTTCAGGTAGTTCAGTGCGGCCGCATTCAGCCGGCCTGTCGGGATCTTGTTGCCTGGGAACGGCAAGCAGGTGGTGGGGTCGTAGATGGTGCCCGCGGGTCCCGCAGTGGTGGTGCAGCCGGTAACCTGCTGGTTCGGCACGCTGGTGGACCAGCCGAAGTTGGGGGTCGAAAGCAGCTCGGAGAAATCGCCGGTGCGCATCAGAGGCGTGGCAACGGTGTTCTGCGCTTCTCCGTCGGGCGTCTTCAAGCGCAAGGCTTGATAGCCGCCAAAGATGAACAGCTTGTTGTGCAGGAACGGAATGGGTCCGCCGCCCGTGGCGCCGAACTGGGCGCGGTGGTAGGCACTCGCAGGCGTCGTGGGGCTGAAGTAATTCGGGCTGGCGTCGAAGATTCCGTCGCGGTCGAAGAAGAAGACCGATCCGTGATATTGGCTGGTGCCCGATTTGATCGAGTTCTGCAGGATGGCGCCGCCCGCTCTGCCGAATTCGGCCGGGGCGACTGAGTTGGTCACGCGAAACTCCTGCATGTCTTCCACAGGCGTGATGAGAACAGTGCTGTTGACCAGCGATTCATTGTTGTCCAGGCCGTCCAGCTCGAAGTTGTTCGACTGCTGGCGAAGTCCGTTGGCCGAAATGGCTGTTCCGCCGGTCTCCATGTCCCGCCAGGTTTCGGAATTGCCGCTGGCGCCCGATGCGTCGCTGCCGTAGGCGCCGCGCGTGATGCCTGGCACCAGCATCGCCAGCTGCGTGTAGTTGCGCCCATTGAGCGGAAGCTCGGCGATCTGTTCCGCCTCGACGACATTGCCGGTCGAAGAGGTCGTCGTATCTACAATAGGTGCGGCGTCGGTCACGGTGACGGTGGTAGTGGCCGCGCCCGGCTTCAGCTCGAATTTGAGTACTTGCACCTGCGAGACATCCAACGTCAGGCTCTGGACTGTTGTCTGAAATCCGATGGCGGTGACCGTGGCCTGGTAGTTGCCGCGTACCAGCGCCTCAAAATGGAAGCTGCCGGCTGCATCGGCGCCGGCCGTCTGCGTGGCGCCAGTATCGGTACTGCGCAGTTGGATGGAAGCGGCAGGAATCGCCGCGCCAGTTTGGTCCTGAACTGTGCCTCGAATGCTTGCCAGATCGGTCTGGGCGAGCAGGCTGGGCACCGCCAGGAACGACAGCAGAACCGCAAATGCCATCCAGATCATGGTCTTGTGATTGCGGTACTGCCCTAAGGGCAAAAGAGTCAAACGATTCTGTTTCACGATGTCCTCCAAATGATGAACTCCTTTGGTTCGGGGATGCGGCAGGTCTTTACCTCTCCCCGTAACCACGCACCACATGACACCTTAGGAGGCACGGTGGTCAATTCACTCCACGCCTTTTCATAATCAACTGGTCATCTCCAATTAACCGGCTTATTTATCAGTGTGTTGGCAAATTCTCTCTCCTTGGAAATGATGTTTTCAGAAGATAGACCAAATAACAGAGTCATTCTGATTTCATCTTCGGTAAACTGGAATCTGGAAGTTTGCGGGGCAGTGACAAAAGTGGCAGAGCAGAAAACCGGCAACGGGCAAGTGCAGTTTGGTCTCTTTGACGTTGACCTGAAGAGCGGAGAACTGCGGCGCTCAGGGGTTCGGGTCCGTCTGCAGAGCCAGCCCTTCAAGGTGCTTGCCGCCCTTCTGGAGCACCCGGGAGAGGTGATCTCGCGGGAGTCTCTGCAGCAGCGCCTCTGGGGCTCGGATACGACCGTTGACTTCGACCACAGCCTGGGTATTGCCGTAAACAAGCTCCGCGAGGCTTTGGGCGACCACGCCGAGAACCCGCATTTTGTTGAAACTCTGGCAAAACGCGGTTACAGGTTCATTGCGCCCGTCAGAACAATTGAACTGCCTGCTGCCGCACTGGCTGCGCCGTCAGCCCCACCTGTCGTGCCGCCGAAGAGCCTAATTCCCTGGCGCTGGTTTGCGGGGTCACTGGCCTGCGTTTGTCTGGGACTGGCGCTTGTTTTGCTGCTGCGTACACCCGCGCGCAAGCCCTACCGTGTTGCCCAGGTTACCTATTCCGGACACGTGTTGGCCAATGACCCAGAGGTGGAGAGCTTCTCCAGTTCGGCCAGTGATGGCGCCCGGCTTTACTTTTCGCATGTGGAAGTTGGCGACCCGGTTCTGGCCGTGGCGCTGGCCGCCAACGGCGAGGTCAGCCACTTCCATCTGCCCTCCGAGATTGCTGCTCCGCTCATTGGATCGTTGTCGCCAGACGGGTCAAAGCTGATTCTCCATAGTCACTTGCAGGCAGAGCCCGAGCAGCCCCTGTGGATTGTTCCCACGCTCGGCGGCAATGCCCGGCGTGTCCCCAACGTGCTGGCTCACGATGCAACCTGGATGCCCGACGGACGCCGTCTGCTCATCGCCAGCGGAAACGATCTGACCATCCTGGGAGCCGATGGCAGCGATCCCCGCAGATTGGTTACCACGCCGGGCGTGGCATTCTGGTTGCGCTGGTCACCGGATGGCAAGCGCCTGCGCTTTACCCTGAATAATCCCAAGCGCCAGACCACGGAACTATGGGAGGTGGCCGCGGATGGCGGCAACCTTCATGCTTTGCTGCCGGGCTGGAGCCAGCCTGCATCGGAGTGCTGTGGAAGCTGGACATCCGATGGCAGGGATTTTGTCTTTCAATCCGGGCACGACGGCCACGCCGACATTTGGACGCGGCCCGAGCGGTCATGGCCGCTGCGAGACCCCGAGCCCCGCCAGATTACCAACGGCCCGCTCGACTACGAGGCGCCCAGCACTGCGCCGGAAGGCCGCCGCGTCTACTTTATCGGGGTCAACCAGCAGATTGAGCTGTTGCACGCGCTGCCCAACTCCTCGACCTTCATCGCGCTTGACCAGAATCTGAGCGCGGCGGCGCTGGCCCAATACTCGCCCGACGGCCAATGGGTGGCGTGGCTCAATGCGTCAGACGATTCCGTGTGGCGTAGCCGGGCCGACGGAAGCGAACGTATCGAATTAACTACCCCGCCGCTGCGCATCTTCAGCATGAAGTGGTCTCCTGACAACCACACCCTGGCCCTGATGGCAGTGGAGCCCGGCATGCCCTGGAAGATCTATCTGGTTGACGCAGAAGGCGGAAAGCCAACCCCTCTTCTCAACGAAGATCGCAACGAAGCAGACCCCGATTGGTCCGCGGACGGGCAGTCGATGGTCTTCGGCCGGCTCCCCAACCGCATGGACAGCCGCCAGCCCAAGGCAATTTATCTCATGGAAATAAAGACGCACAAGGTCACAGAGATACCCGGCTCGACCGGCCTGTTCAGTCCCCGGCTTTCCCCCGACGGACGCTACATCGCCGCCATGCGCCTGGATCAGAAGGCCCTGCTGCTGTTTGACCGCAAGCAGGAGCAATGGACAACCCTGACCACACATGGCGTCGGCGATCCTACCTGGTCTCACGACAGCCGTTTCCTCTATTTCCAGGATTTCCTAGAGGCTGGCAAGCCGATCTACCGCATTGCTGTTCCCGGGGGACAAGCGCAACAGGTGGCCATCATCGGCAACCTCCGGCCCATTGCCGCAACCGACTACCGGTTGATCGGTTTGGCGCCCGGTGACCTGCCCATGGTGAGCGCTCACACCTCTACCGTAAACCTCTATAGCGTCGACCTGAACGAACGCTGAGGCAGAATCGGCTCAGCGGAACGGCCGGCCCTTCACTTGCCCCGATCCCTCCCGCAGGGTGACGAGTTGATTGGCTGCGACGGATTTGATCGACTCAACCAGCCCGGAGGGCCAGTGGACTTCAATGTCCGCAGCGGTCACCGTGCCAAGACCGAAGTGCAGGCGCGGATCGTTGCAGGACAGAAAACTCGACTGGCTCAATAACTCCTGAACCTGCACTTTGCCTCCGTAACGCACCAGCACGCGCGCGCCAATGGCGCTGCGGTTGCTCCTGGTGCCCTCGATCCGGATCTTGATCCAATGGTTGCCGGGTGGAGCGTCGTTGCGGAGCAGCGTCGGCGGCTCATTCACATTCATGATCAGCACGTCGATGTCGCCATCGTTGTCGAAATCGCCAAAGGCGGCGCCGCGGCTGCAGTGACGGGCACCGATGCCTGGGCCGGCCTCCGCGCCCAGTTCGACAAATGTGCCGTCGCCCTGGTTGCGAAAGAGAACACGCGGGGTGCGTGCCGGAAAAGCCGGCAAGACGCGGTCAACCTCAGGGTAGACAGTGCCGGTGGAAAGCAGGATGTCAGGATAACCATCGTTGTCGAAGTCGGCGAACCCCGCGCCAAAGCAGACGAAGCGGGTCTCCCCGTTCAGGCCGGCCCGGATGGTCACGTCGTCGAAATCGCCTTTGCCGTCGTTGCGGTAAAGGCCAGTAGCCTGGTTGTAGTAGTGCGTCTTGAGCAGGTCGGAGTGCCCGTCGAGGTTGTAGTCGCCCACGGCTCCGCCCATGCCGCCCATCTGACGGCCATCGCCGCTGAGAGCGACGCCGCGAAACAAAGCCTCTTCGCGAAAGGTGCCGTCGCGGTTGTTCATCAGCAGCAGAGATGGCGTTGAATCGCAGACCACGAAGATATCCGGCCAGCCGTCTTCGTCCGCATCGAAGGAGACGACCGTAAGCCCGTAGGATCCGCGGAACCCTGAGACGCCGGACTCTTTGGAAACATCGGTAAAAGTGCCGTCGCCATTGTTGCGGTAGAGGTAGTTCTGGGCCTTGGGCAGGCCCAGCGGCCCGCAAAGCGTGGGTACGCCCTGGAAGTTGCAGTTGGGCACTTGCAACGAAGGCTTGGGAGCTGTGGCCACATCGATTTCCAGGTAGTTCGACACGAAAAGATCGAGAAGGCCGTCGCGATTATAGTCAAAAAATGTGCAGCCAGTGCTCAAGCGCGTGGTGGGATAAAGCAGCCCGGCCTTCGCCGTCACGTCCGCAAAGGTTCCGTCGCCGTTGTTGCGATAGAGGCGATTCTGCTCGTAGTAGGTGAGGAAGAGATCCTCAAAGCCGTCATTGTTATAGTCGCCCACGCACACGCCCTGGGCCCAACCCGTGTCGAGCAGGCCGGCCTTGGCCGTTACGTCTGTGAATGTGCCGTCGCGGTTGTTTTTGTAAAGGCGGTTGCTGGCGTTGGGCGGCGTGTCCTTGAGCCTTCGTCCGCCGAGAATGAAGATGTCCATCCACCCGTCATTGTCGTAGTCGATGAAGGCGCAGCCGCTGGCCATGGATTCGAAGATGTAGGTGAAGCTGTCAAGCTCGCCGTAGACGATCGTTTCGTTGAGGCCCGCGGCGTGGGCAACATCGACAAAGCGGGAGAATGGCGCCGCTGCCTTGCCCGCCGCGCGCAGTCCGCCGGGGATGAGAACGGGAGCCAGAGCAGCAGGCATGGTCTGCAACAGACGACGCCGCGTCCAGCGGCCGGTCTTCTTGTTGCCCATCATAGCCGGCATCCTCCCGGAGACATGAGTTCGCTTGGATTAGTGCTGGCCCTGCGCGTCAGCCAGTTTCTGCCTGAGTTCGAGAGCGGCCTTATTGCCCGGCTCAATCTTGAGTGCGTTGGCTAGAGCATCCTGCGCTTCCTGGAATCTGAACTCCGTGCCGAGGGTCGCGGCCAGGGCGATCCATGCCTGAATGTAGTTGGGCGCAGCCTTTAGCGCCAGCCTGAATTGCTGTTCCGCAGCGGCATTGTTGCCCTCGCGCGTTTCCAGGTAGCCAAGCTGGTACTGTGCGGGGGCAAATTCCGGGTCGGTTTTGATGGATTCCTGCAATGCAGTGCGCTCACCCTCAGTGTCGCCCAGTTCCCCCAGAACTACGCCGAGCCGGTACGAAAGAGCGGGATTATCCGGAAGCGCGGCGCTGGCTTCGCGAAAGAGATCGGCGGCTTTCCGGTTGTCTCCGGCCTTGACTGCCTCTTCAGCCTGCGTCGATTTCAAGATGGCCAGAGATTTATCCGATTCCTCTTTCAGTCTCCGCTGGTAAAGCTTGAGCTGGTCCTGCGCTTCTTCTGTTTCTCCCAGTGTGCGCAGTACCTTGGCCAGTTCGAAGCGGACTTCCGGTTCGTTTGCACCAAGCTCGATGGCCTTCTTGAACTGCTCCCTGGCACCCGCCGCATCCTGCTGCTGCTCCAGCACGACGCCAAGATTGTAGTGGGAGTTATAGAAGTTGGGGTTCAGAGCCACCGATTCTTCAAGGTGTTTGCGGGCCGCCGCAAAGTCTCCTGCCCCGCGCTCGAGCATGCCATTCAGAAAAAGAAAATCGGCGTCGTGCGGGGCGAGGGCAAGCAGTCTGCGCCCCAGCGGCGCCGCGGTTTTGTTATCTCCGTTGATGATCAGGGTCCGCAAATAGATGCGCTGAGCCTCAATGTCGCGGGGTTTCTGGCTCGCCTGTTTTTCGGCCAGCGCCTGCGCCGCCTGATTATGCGCTCTATGGATGTCGAGAGAGACCAGCGCTCCGGTGAGGCCGTCGGAATTCGGATAGGTCTTCAATCCTTCGCTCAGCACGCGTTCAGCGTCATCGAACATGTCCGCCATCCTGAAGGCAATGGCCAGATCGAGCGTCAGGTTCTCATCGAGAGGCACGGAGCGAAGACGGCGGATGACTGTCCCGTAATCCCCGGCCGCGATGAGGCCTTTTGCCAGCCCGTCGAGCGCCTTCTTCGAGGCGGGGTCGATCTTGAGCGCAGCCTGAAAGGCTTCCACGGCACAGCTTGACTGGTGATTCTCGCTAAACCAATTGCCCAAAGCGGCATAGGTATCGGCGGTGGCATAGGCGTGAAGCCGCGCCTCTAATGATGGAGGCCCTGTACACGTATCCGCCCGTGTGGTTGGAGCTGCGCCCAGGCAGGCCATTACCAGGCATGTAACAGAGATCAGCCCGTTCCTCGCGCGCATGAGAAACGTGGAGACGTAGTCGACTGAACTCCCCGAACCAGTTAGGCCCATGATTTCCAGTCCCGAGAATAATTGAGCGGCTGCAAACGTTGCAAGGAAGAGTCCGTACGGAGCGTTGAGCCGATTGCTGCCGCCGGGATCTGCACCATCGTGTCTTCGTCGTGAATGAACGGCATCAGAAGCGGCTCTTGAACGCATACGTTCGCTGCGATCGCGAAATCGAACTCATTTTGCGTTGGCGAAGGCCCCCCTCGCAAAGGCGCCCAAAAAACTCTTCCAGCTTCTTTGTCGCATCGGCCCTCACCGGATGCTCGCTTTCTACGCCATTTTGCGATGCTCCACTTCGACCGGCGCGATAGTGACGGGCCGGACGTGGGCCACATCGGTTCCCCCTGGGCTCTCCATGCGCAATTCGTGCAGGTCGCCCAGGATGCTGGCTGCCCACCGATAAATGTTGTGGTCCATGACATGATGGCGCATGCGCTGCATCCTCATGCGCCGCTCGCCCCTGTTCATTTCCAGTCCCTGATGGATGGCTTCGGCAACGCCCTCAATGTCATAGGGATTGACCACCAGTGCATCCAATAATTCGGTGGCCGCGCCCGTGAACTTGCTCAGCACCAGCACGCCGTCCTCGTCGTCGCGAGCGGCTACATACTCTTTGGCCACCAGGTTCATGCCATCGTGGAGCGAAGTGACCAGGCACACTGCCGCTGCGCGGTACCACTGATCCACCTCCACATGGTTCATCTGCCGTTCGATCAGCAGAATGGGCTTCCAGCGGGTCGTCTGGTAGCGCAGGTTGATCCGCTCCACGGTTTCCTCAACCTGGCGGCGCAGATTCACGTAGCTGGGAATCCGGGAACGGCTTGGCGCGGCAATCTGCGCCATGGTCAGCCGCTCCAGGTACCAGGGATGCTCTTCGAGAAGTGTCTCGACCGCCATCAGCCTTTCCACGATTCCCTTGGTGTAGTCCATGCGGTCCACGCCCACGATCAAGCTTTCACAGCGCAGGCCGAACTCCTTGAGCAACTCGTCGTGCGAGGGCCTTGGCGTCTTTCGGTCCGGCTTGCTGCCGTCCAGGGCCACGCTCACCGGATAGGGACGCACGGAGCTGGTGTGCCCATCGCGACGGGCGGTCATGTGTTCGCGATCGGTACGAGACTCCAGCACACGGTCAACGGTGGAAAGAAAGTTGTTGCAGTGCAGCGGAATGTGGAAACCGATCAGGTCCGCGCCCAGCAGCCCCTCCAGAAGCCTTGCCTGCCACGGGCATATCCCGAAGGCCTCTGGATTGGGCCAGGGAATGTGCCAGAAGATGGCCACACGAGCGTCCGGACGCGCTGCCTTGATGAGCCGCGGCGCAAGCGCGAAGTGGTAGTCCTGAACAAAGACAATGGGGTTCACGCTGCCTTCCATTTCTTCAAGCAGCGCAGCCGCGAACTTTTCATTGACACGCTGATAGCACTCCCAGTCCGAAGCGCGAAAGATGGGCCGGGTATGCGCAATATGACAGAGCGGCCACAGCCCCTCGTTGGCAAAGCCGTCGTAGTACCCTGCCTCCTCTTCGCTCGACAGCCACACCCGCCGCAGTGTGTAGCGGGGATCTCCCGGCGGCACGCGGAGGCGATCGAACTCGTCAACCTGCAGAGCATCTTCGCTGCCGCTGCCGTGCGCCACCCACACGCCGTCACAGGCCCGCAGCACCGGCTCAATAGCGGTCACCAGCCCGCTGGGAGGAACCACGCATACCGTCTCCCGCCCCTGGAGCACATGCATATACGGCTCGCGGTTCGACAGCACAAAGATGCGGCTGGAGCCAAAGCGCTCTCGAATATGCACGGCCAGCCGCTCGGCTGTCCACTGGTGCTCGCCGGCCTCGCGCAGCCGGGCTTCGGTTTCAGCGGCGGCGCGTGCCTCCATCAAGCTCTCTGCCATCGACTCCACCTCGCGGGCCAGCGGCGTAAAGAGACTCATCTCCGCTAAACTTTCGTCCGCAAGATCGGCGGTTTGACCCATGCGCAAACGCCTGAGCCGATTCGCCACCCGAATCATGGGTCGCATCAAGAACCAGCGGACCATCAGCAGCGTCACGCAGACGATCAGCAGCACGAAGGCCGCAATCCGCCAGAAACTCTGCTGCCACACCCGCGTGCCCTCCGCGCGAATGGAGCGGGCATCCTCCAGAATTACCAGCGCTCCAGCCACGTGTCCGTCGACATTCAGCGGAATCGCCTCCTCCAGCCACTGTTGGTCGTCTTTGTGATCAAACACGGATGAAGTAAGCCCCTGCTTGATGGCCGTGTCCATCGGGCCGCGCGGCAAAGCTTCGAACAGGCCGGCAGGCCCCGCTTCGGCCACCAACCCTCCCTGCAGGTCATAGACGGCCAGGCCCAACCCGTCATTCCGCGAGTGCAACCGTGCCGCCTCTGCCGCGATCTCCGCAGTTTGGCCTCCGGCCAGCGTCTTCTCCATCTCCGATTGCAGGCTCTTGCTCAGCCAGGCGGTCCTGCGCACGAGCTCCAGCCGCAGAGCGTGCTTGTGCGCCAGCACCTCAAAATAGGTTGAGGCAACCGAAACCAGCGTGATTCCCACGACAAGCGCAAGAATCAAACGCATATGGAAGAATTTCATGTCACCCCTCGGTTCTCTTCTATACAAACTTCTCTTGGTTCCCTGTGCAATTTGGGACAGTCCATTTCCCTAAGGCCATAACCCGACCTGCGGATGACCGCCGCATCTGAACGGCCAGACGCCAACTTGTTGAAAACACGGCAGGGGATCCCGGCAAGCGGCTCTTGAGTCATAGAGTTTTTGCGCACCACCACGTAGTTCTTGCCGGGTAACCTGGCTTCCGGCGCGGCAATATACCGTAGCGTCACCCACCGGACGCGTTCCTCTTCAGTGCAGCAAGCTGCGCAGCACCGGCGACAGATTGTCGTGGCCAGGGTGGAAATCGACGATGCAGGAAGTGGCAATTCAACTCCTCCATGGATTGCAGGCATCGAGTTCTCAGAAATGCCGGATCGGATCTCCGTGCCCAGCGGCTGGTGCGGCCGGCGGTGCGAGGCCGCGCTCGCTGGCGTGTTCGGCGTGACTTTCGAGCGAGCGGCTGACAAGGTCGCGGGAGCCGAGGCCCACGGCGAGTGCGAGCGTAAGGACGATGCCGCCGAAGAGGATGCCAAAGGCCAGCTCAACAACAATGCCGCCGATCTCGAGGTGGTCGAGGGCCATGGCGCCGGTAAGCACGAGCACCAGCCACTTGATGCCAAGGGAAAGGAAGCGCGAGTATTCAAGGTGCGCATTGACGGCTTCGATGAGGACAGAACGCGCCAGGAACCGCGCGAAGAGCGTTCCGGCGATGAGCAGCAGGACCGCACCCACAACGCGGGTAAGGTAAGGCAGGAGGGAGTTGGTGAATGTAGCGGCGGTTGCGTAAGAGGCGTCGAAGGCCGAGACGCCGATGATAAGTCCAAGCAGGACGCAGCACCAGAAGGAGGCCCTGGCGATCAACGAACTGGGGGATGTCGATGGCGCCCAGTCGACATTGCCGCGCTCACGGACGAGGCGTTCATCGAACCTGATCGCGGCCAGACCGCGTCGCAGCAGCGCGGAAAGAGCTATGCCGATCAGCGTTAGCACAACAAGGGCGGCGATAAATGCCAGAATGCCGGGCAGGATGGCGATGAGCAGCGAGAGGACACGATCCAACGACTGATGGAGGGCGTCGGACATATGGTGCCAGATCGAAGCGTTGCCGGCATACATGGGCTGGGGGGCCTGGTCTGGGGCCGGCAGGAGCATGGTGGCAATTACGTTTTGCATAGGACTCACTCCTTGAATCGAATCTCTTGCGTTGCGGCGGAAACGGGCTAGTTCGGATTTCGGTCATGAATTGAACCGGTCAGGCCATCGCCAGCGCGAGACGATGTAAGTTTTTTCGGCTTCGAAGGCGGCGGCGACAGCCTCGATATGGGATTCCGTGTCAGAGCCGGAGGTAGTGATATTGATGTGGCTAGCGACCCACGCGAGGTAAAGCGGAATCAGCGCGCCGAGGAGATGTCCGCGGTTGATCGTGCGCAACCGGTAGGCGAGTAGAAAGTCGTAGACGATGCGGGCCCAGAGGCTGTCGGGCATGCGGAATGCCACGCCATCGGTTGCGGCGAGCCGCTTGAGACCGAGGAGCGAGCTCGGTGGCAGGACCAGCGACCAGATCTCCTGGAGATTGGTATAGGCGAGTCGAAAGGTCTGCAGCATGGGCGTAGTATCTGGCGAGGCTCCGCCGGTGTGAATGTGGGAGGTGGCAATGGCATTGTGCACCGCGGGAAACGGCCGGAACCGCTGCCAGAATGCTGCCTTCGCGTCGATGTCGGCGAACAGAGACCCGGTGACCAGGGGGAGGATGGTGTTAAGGCCGGGCCCGGTGGGCTGGTGTTGGAGACGAGGGCCGACGTCGAACTGGCCGATGTCGAATCCGGCTACCGCAGCTTCGTTGACGGGCCAAAGTGGCGCGTCGGCCTGGTTGGTTGCGGTGAAGCGTTGGGCGACGCCGGCAAGGCGCTCGGCCATGCGAAGCGAGAGGCAGATATCCGGCGCCAGGGGATACCTCACCGGGGAGGCGAACAGCGCGCGGGTAAGAGGGTAGAGGATCGCGGAGTTGACCAGTCCGGCGTACGGCGGCAGATCGTAGCAGGAGACTGCGAGATCGGTAGGAGCGGCGAGAACGGCATGGGCAAGGCTGTGCAGCGCGGACAAGTCCAGGGAGCTGGACTCCGGGCCAAGCATCAGGACGGCACGCGCCTTGTTCTCCTCGGCGAGATGGTAGGCGTTGACGAAGTCCGCGGCGTTCAGGGTCCAGGAGGTGCTGGTTGCGGGAACGGCGGCGAAGCGGAGCGCCGGATCGGAGTCTGGCGGGAGCGCGTCCGGGGAAAAGACCAGCAGACTTTCTGCGGGGAATGAAGCGGTCAGATGAGCGAGCATCCCCTGGAGTTGTTCCTGCGTCATGGGGGCGAGCAGGACGAGAAGTCCGGCGCCGGTGTGATCGGCCTGGGCGGTCATGTCGGAAACGGGATCTGCTGTCGCCATGGTCTTCAGAGAGACTCATGCTAGGCCTGCCGGAGCGTTCTTGCAGTCTCCAAGAGACCAGCATGGAAAGGGCCGGACCCTTGCTCAAGGTTAAGATGCAGGCAAGCGGGATGAAGATTGTACCGGTTTCACACTGGCAGGCTGGAGCTCGAGCCAGAGAAAGGAATACGGAGCGAGGGTGAGGACGTAAGGGGCTTCGGTGATGGTGGGGAATGGCACATACCCCAGCATCTCGACGGGCTCGGCGCCGCTGTGGCCGGCGAGGTCGAGGGCGGCGGGCTGGGCAAAGCGGCTGAGGTTGGCCACGCACAGAACGGTCTCGCGCGAGCCGTCGCTGCGCTCCAGGACGCGAAGATAGGCCAGGATCTTGCCGTTCAGGGGGTTCAGGAAACTGAGGCTTCCACGGCCGAAGACCTGGAAGAGCTTGCGCAAGGCGATCATGTTGCGTGTCCAGTGCAGGAGGCTGGACTGATCGCTGAGCTGAGCTTCCACATTGACAGCCTGGTAGCCGTAGATGGGATCCATGACGACGGGCAGGTAGAGCCGGGCGGGGTCGCACTTGGAGAATCCGGCGTTGCGGTCAGAGTTCCACTGCATGGGGGTGCGAACGCCGTTGCGGTCGCCGAGGTAGATGTTGTCGCCCATCCCGATCTCGTCGCCGTAATACAGGATGGGTGTACCCGGAAAGCTGAGCAGCAACGAGTTCAACAGCTCGATGCGGCGGCGGTTGTTGTCGACCAGCGGCGCGAGCCGTCGGCGGATACCGACGTTTACCCGCATGCGGGGGTCGGTCGAGTAGGCAATGTACATATAGTCGCGCTCGTCGTCGGTGACCATTTCAAGCGTGAGTTCGTCGTGATTGCGCAGGAACAGGCCCCATTGGCAGTTGTCGGGGATGGCGGGCGTCTGGGCCATGATGTCGGTAATCGGCAGGCGATCTTCCTGGCGAAGAGCCATATAGATGCGCGGCATCAGCGGGAAGTGGAAAGCCATTTGGCACTCGTCGCCATTGCCGAAGTAGGGGCGTACATCGGCAGGCCACTGGTTCGCCTCTGCCAGGATGAGACGGTTGGCGTAGTCGGCATCGATGGCGGTGCGGATGGTCTTGACCACACGATGAGTCTCCGGCAGGTTCTCGCAGGAGGTGCCGTCGCGCTCGACCAGGTAGGGTATGGCGTCGATGCGCAGTGCGTCGACACCCAGGTCGAGCCAGAAGCGCATGGCCTTGAGGACCTCTTCCATCACCACCGGGTTATCGAAATTGAGGTCGGGCTGATAGGAAAAGAAGCGGTGCCAGTAGTAGGCCTTGGCCACGTCGTCCCAGGTCCAGTTCGATTTCTCCGTGTCGGTGAAGATGATGCGGACGTCTTTGTAGAGCTGGTCCGTATTCGACCAGACGTACATCGCGCGCGCCGCGGAGCCGGGCGGCGCCAGACGAGCGGCCTTGAACCAGGGGTGTTGATCGCTGGTGTGGTTGATGACCAGCTCGATCATCACCTGCATGTTGCGCTGGTGAGCCGCGTCCAGAAACGTCTTGAAATCGTCCAGCGTTCCGTAGGAGGGGTTGACGTCCACGTAGTTGGCGATGTCATAGCCGTCATCGCGCAAAGGGGAGGGAAAGAAAGGCAGGAGCCAGACGCAGGTGACGCCGAGGTCCTGAAGGTAGTCGAGCCGCGAAAGCAGTCCAGGGAAGTCTCCGATGCCGTCGCCGTTCGAGTCCGCAAAAGCTCGGACGTGGAGCTCGTAGATAATCGCGTCTTTGTACCAGAGGGGATCGGTTGCGCTTGCCGGCTTCTTCACGCTTTGGTTCTCCAAGGTGTTTAGATGCGCGTTATGCGCTCCCTGTCCGGAGAAGATGCGCTGCTTCGGGGCCGGTGCCACACGAAAACACTATTGTGTGGTCCTCGAACAGATGCCGGAGGCTGCGCCATTGCCTTCCTTTACCAGAATCGCGTCGCAACAGAGGGCGATCGAAATATTCTTGAGAACCGCCTCCTGCTCGGTTTGCACCGGTCGGCTTCTGCCTGCCCACTTGTGAGTTCCCGCTCGGGCTTTCGACGGGACCAAAGCAAGCCGGCTCTCAAGAGCCTGAGTACTTTTGAGACGCCCAACCTTGCGCGCGATTAAAAAGCCCAGGCGCCGCCACTCACCGGTCAATACAGGCCAGCAATCGGAATGAGGATCCACAACGCTGAATTTTGAATGACACGCCACGGGTCCCCCGCTTCCGGATTTTCCGGCGTGCGATCTCTAGTGAAGCCGACAACATAGAGAGGCTGCATCGTCACCGCCGTGGAAGTGAGTCGGAGAGAGTGCCGGAGACAAATGAAGCTGCTCAAAGGAATAGGTACGGGGCTGAGCTTTGCGTGCTCTGCCTTGTTGTCGCGCCGAGAGCAAAGGCCGACGATCTGAACCAGAAATCCAATGTCACCTTCACCGAGCCTGTCGAAGTTCCAGGGGTGGGCCAGCATCTCTTGCCGGCGGGCACCTATGTCTTCAAGCTCAAGGACTCATCCACGGACCGTCACACCACTGAGATTTTTAGCCAGGATGGAGCCCAGTTGTTGACCACCCTTCTCTCCATCTCCAACCACAGGTTGAAGGCCTCTGACAAATCGGTGTTGGCCTTCAGCGAGCGGCCGGCCGGGGCGCCAGAGGTATTGAAGGCATGGTTCCCTTCGGGCGAACACTCAGGCGAGCAATTCGTTTATGAAAGGTCCAGGGCTATTGAACTGGCCAAACAGACAAATGAGGCGGTACTGTCGACGCCCACCGTCATGGTTTCAGCGTCCGTCGATGCCTTGAAGACCGCGCCGCTGGAGGCAGTGAATCCGAATGGCGACATGATCGAAACTGCACAGGTTGTCGAGGCGCCTCTAGTTGAGATGGCTGCAGTTGCTTCCGCACCCGCGATTGCTCCGGCAGTCGTTGTCCCACCGTCGCCTGTTCAGGATTCTGCCGTTGTTCCTGCCTCGCCAGTCGTCGATCCGGTTACAGGCGCACCCGCACCCGCGATTGCTCCGGCCGTCGTTGTCCCACCGCCGCCAGTTCAAGAGGCCGCCGTTACCCCCGCACCTGCGGTCTCGCCGGAGCCGGTGGCTTCCTCCTCTTTGCCTCAGACAGCCAGTCAGCTGCCACTGATCTGGCTGGTTGGGCTGCTTTGTCTTGGTGCCGGTTTTGGCCTTTTGGGCCTCAAGAAGCTGAAAGCATAGGTCTCTCAATGGGTGAACCACGCGCCCTTCAAGTGGATCGAAAACCAACGGTGGAAGGGGGCGGCACGGGAGTATTGCCACCTTCCACCTTTAGGTTGCAAATCCGAGCTCGCTGCGAGTCTGCTTGATGTTGCATAAAAGAGCCGAACGGATGACCAATCTAACCGTATCCGCAAGACGAGCGCGGAGAGAAGCAAGTCGGCAAGGTTCACCCATCTTCAGCACTCGAATGAGCCTCTCAAGGATCAAGACTATGGCTTGCCGATGTCTGATTACTTTCATTGGTCTTGTGGTTGTGTCGCTCCCTTTCCGAGGACAGAGTCCCCAGGGATCGCTGTGCGCCTCAACTGGGGATTTTCCTCTCAAACTAGATAACGGCATCTCCGCGATCCACATTTTCGACCTGCAAGACGACGATCATAACCAGCCTGTGTTGGCGCGATTGGCAAACGCGACAGGCAGCCAGCCATGAACCCGACAATCAAGCAGCGAGGGTTCACCACGCCAGGCGACATACTCCTTCGGTGGACGCGAAGGGCCTTCTTCATTGCCGGCGCCCTTGCAATCTCATATGTCGCGTTGATTCTGCTTCATGCATTTTTCTATCAGAGGGCTGCAAACACCACCCTGGAGCTGCAGATGCGTGCGCAGGAACAGCACATTGTGAATCTGCCCGGAGTCGTGCCGATCGAAGGCGATGTTCTGGGCCGCATTGAGGTTCCAAGACTTGGATTGACGGTGGCAATCCTTGAAGGCACCACATCGCGGACACTGCGGCTCGGCGTTGGACACATCGAAGGTACTGCTCTTCCAGGAGAACCCGGAAACAGCGCAATCGCCGGTCATCGCGATACGTACTTTCGCGGCCTGAAGGACATTCGGAACAGCGATCAGATTCTGATTCAGAGCGCAACAGGTCTCTCGCGCTACGAAGTCGACACCGTGCAGATTGTCGAGCCCGGCAACATAGGCGTCCTGGCTCCGTCAACCGGTTCATCGGTGACACTCATAACCTGTTATCCATTCCACTTTATAGGTGCCGCCCCAGAACGATTTGTAGTGCATGCCCACAAGGAATAGCCGCCGGTATGCGTCTCCGGGCACTCTAGCCTATCCTATCTTGCTCAACTTTGAAGCGTCGCATTCTAATCCATTCGGATCAGCGACAGCCCCCCTGAGCCTTGGACATGAACAAGGGATGAGCCTGTGCAGGTCAAGGTTCAAACCATCGAAGGCATGCTGATTCGAAGAGCAGGAGCAAGAGGGTTGGCGAAGGCAAAAGATCGATCTCCACCTATATCCCCATTGATGTCAACGGTGGCAATTGGCCCCGCTCGCGTTCTGAGCAAAGCGGCTCAGACTGCTGCCGAGGTAAATGGGAAACTAGGTCGTAACTCGGGAGAGATCGGATCTGCCAAAATCGTCGGCGGTACTCATTCGGGCCTGCCAAATATCGGTCACTACGCGATGCGCTCTAGCGGCGTAGCCTTTACCAAACTATGCTTCTTCAACTCGACTGCGTACCCCACACTTTTTGAGCAAACCAGTCGCGCACAGCAGGGACGTGGACCGCCAAACAACTTTCCGGGTCCGCTGAGGAGGCACATGGCTACCTTGACCATTCCGATTTCATTCCTTGATTCAAACTCCATTCCTCCTTTGGGGTGCAGACCTTCCCAGGCTCAAGGTGAACGCAGTCAGACCGATGCTGTAAGCCGCGCCCAGGCCGGTGATCGGGATGCTTTCTCAGAGTTATATGCGCGTCACAAGAAGCATGTCTTCTCAATATGCATGCGTATGGTTCGCGATTTCTCCCTGGCCGAAGACCTCACGCAGGAGACCTTTCTTCAAGTGCACCGCAAGCTTGCCACCTTTCGCGGCGACTCAATTTTCAGTACCTGGTTGCACCGGCTTGCCGTCAATACCGCGCTGATGCACCTGCGCAAACGCGCGTTGGCTGTTGTTTCACTCGATCACCTGATGGAGAACGTCCCTGAAGAACGCGCAGGGCGCAGTTTCGGAACGCGTGATTTGACTCAAGCCGGCGTCATCGACCGTCTGGCTATCTATCGCGCTGTTGCCACCATGGCGCCCGGCTATCGAAATGTTTTTCTTCTTCACGACGTTCAGGGCTTCGATCATGGCGAAATTGCCTCCATGCTTGCATGTTCCTGCGGCACCACCAAGTCCCAGTTGCACAAGGCGCGCCGGGTGCTGCGCGGCGCCCTGACTTCGCAGGCGGGATCGGGCGACGTTGCATCAGCCTACCTGGTAAAAGACTCGTTTCTGGCGCGGCCCAAGACCAAAAAACTAAGCGGACTGACCAAATCGCGTGGTGGCCCCGTTCCATGCGCTCATTCGACGATAAGTCCGCTGGCTACATAGCGACTGCCATCGTATCTTGCCGTCACTCTCAGGTGGTCTCCCTCTTGTAGATTCTGGCTTGCGGGGAGTTGGCGGGAATCAAAATAGATCGCATAGCTCTTGCCATCGCGCGGATCGGCCAGGAACAATAACCCGGAATGCATGTCAAGGGAGGAAACGTCGCCTCTGAAGACAAATGCAGATCCGGGTGCGGCCAGGATCGCGATTTGGCTGGCAACGCCTCGGCCCTTGTCGTCCGGTGCAAACTCGATCGAGACGAGATCTCCTTCCACAAGATCTGACGAACTGGAGGGTGCGGAAGGAAATGTGCCTTGGCCTTCAGGAATGACCGATACGTTCGCCGGCACGAGTACTTTGATGGTCTGACTCTCCAAGCCAGAACTAACCGTCAATTCACGAGCGGCGGGGTCGTAGCGTAACACCCGGCCCTGGTACTCGTCTTTGGGTAACCGCGACAGCATGTGGATGCTGAGCGCATACACGTCTGTTCCATCCAGCACCGTCTGTACCGACGCATTATGAGAGGCACTTAGATCGCGAAGGGTAACCTTGTTTCCGTCAAGATAGACTTGAGTACGATCGTCAAAAAGTATTTTCACCGGGTGCTGACCAAAGACTCTCAGTGTAAGTTCATCGCGCACAGGATCGACTCGCCGGATTTCGCCTCCTATGATGGTGCTCTTACCCCTGGGCGCTGGCGGCAAGGCAGGCAAAACAGCTGGCGCATTTGCGGACTGAAGCGCTGTTTGCGGGACTACGGCTTGGGACTTTGCAACTGTGACCGACGCTTGGCCAATCGCAAAGGCGTATAGCATGACTCCCGCGAGAAAACGTTGCATATTAGCTCACCATTAAGTGCAGCTGCATTGTTAGACATTTCTTTTGATGGCAGCGAGTTGGAATCGGTGGTCTGCAGACCAAAGGAAAGAGCAAACAGCGTTGCACGCTGGCAACGGTGGCCGATGTCCCGCATCTAATTGAATGTGCGTCTTCGTGCCGCACCGAAGGGCGGCTACGCGCAATGCTCCCGATGAAGATCATTACATTCATTGCGGTCATCTCAGCCCTGGGATCATGCAATGCTCGTGCGGCAGATGTTGTGAAGATAACTATCCCGAGGCACAGCGAGCTAACCCCGGTGCAGCGCCTCAATCGTGAGGGTGTCGAGGCTGTAAACAAACATCGATACGAGAAAGCCTCGGGGCTTTTCTATAAGGCTTATCTTTACGATCCGACTGACCCTTTCACATTGAATAACCTCGGGTATATCTCCGAGCTGCAAGGAGAATTGGATCGTGCGCAAAAGTTCTATGCGCTGGCATCGGAACAAGGAAGCAGCGCAAACATCGACCGCAGCAATGCAAAGCAGTTGGTAGGAAAGCCGATGCAGTCCGCATTCGAAGGCCTTCAAGACAACCCTATGCGGGTCAATCGTATGAATATAGACGCAATGGGGCTTCTGTCGGAGAATCGCGGATTGGAAGCCGTGGCTCTTCTCAAGAAGACGCTTGCGCTGGACGCACAGAATCCTTTCACATTGAATAACCTTGGAGTGGCGGACGAAACGATTGGCGACTACGAGGGTGCATTGAAGTGTTACAGCGCGGCGGTTGAATCTCATTCCTCCGAACCCGTGGTGGTCACTCTGGATCGGTCATGGAGAGGCAGATCCGTCAGCGCTATGGCCGCGGCCAGCGCCAATCGCCTGGAAGATAGGATGAAGAAGATGGGCACCGCGGAGCTGAGCGCCGTCCTGCTTACCGTGCAAGGAGTCGCTGCAACAAATCGAAATGATCCGCTTGCGGCAAGAGAAGACTTTCTTCATGCTTACTCGCTCAATCCAGAAAGCGCATTTTCCCTCAACAACCGGGCGTATGTCGCGGAAATGGAGGGAGATCTCGAAACGGCGCAGTTTTTCTACAAGAAAGCTCGAGGGGCCGCAGATTCAAGCTCTCGCGTCGGTCTCGCGACCCAGCACGCGGACGAAGGCAAAAAGCTGACTACAGTTGCTTTGGAGAGTCACCATATGGTGGACGGTGAACTCGACAAATACAGTCGGGCTCGACATCTGGAGTCATCTCCGATTGAACTGACGCCTCGTGGTGCTGCGCCGGGCGGAAAATCCGGCGCGTCGCCTGAAAGGCCTTCTACCTCAGATCTTCCGCCGTCGGAAGCACCATTGGTTCCGCAGCTTCACTAGCCCCAGGAAGGATCCCCTTCACATGACCAGGCAGGCCACGCAGTCTCTTTCACGCCAGTCGATGACTCTTCTTTCTCGTCTGCTCCTTATTCCGCAGGATGGCAATAGGTCATCTCCACGGAGGATGGTGGAGCTACAGTCGAGTGTGCGTGACATCAGCCGCGAGGAATTCAACGAGTTAGTGGCACTGGCTAGCTCAAATCACGTGGTTGTGCGCGGCTTAGACGTCCTTCTGAGCATGGTGCACGAGGCAAAGGATGACTCCCACGTCGAATGGGTGGAGGCTTCGCTTGCTGCTGAGCGCGCGCGTATCGATCGCGCTCTGATAACCCTGCAAGACGTCTGTACTACGTTGGAATGCGAAGGACATGACGTTGTGGTGATCAAGTCGCTCGATCATTGGCCCGATCTTGGCAGCGACCTCGACCTGTACACAAACTCGAAGCCGGAAGACATTACAAGACTCATGAAGGGGCACTTCAATGCGCAAATAGCTTCGCGAAGCTGGGGCGATCGCCTGGCAGGAAAGTGGAACTTTCTCATTCCCGGACTACCTGAGGCCGTCGAGATTCACATGGGCCGCCTGGGACAAACTGGAGAACAGGACGCGATTGCTTCGCATCTCGTAGAACGTTCCCGGCACGTCATGATTGGCAATCAGGCGTTTCGCGTACCATGCTCCTCGGATCGGCTGATGATTTCCACGCTGCAGCGCATGTACCGGCATTTCTATTTCCGGTTGTGCGATATCGTCGACACCGCCGCATTGTCAGAGACGGGCGGTATTGACTACATAGACCTGCGCTCTTCAGCGACGAATGCCGGCATTTGGGAAGGGGTCGCGACTTATCTCGTGATTGTGTCGGACTATGTTAGTCGCTACGGAAAGCCAGGTCTCGATTTGCCCCAGTTCGTGGTAGATGCAGCGCGCTTTGGCGGCGATCAAATTTACTTCGCCCGAGAGTTCCTGCGCGTCCCGATCATGCCACAATCCGCCTTGCTCTACGGATCACAACTTGCGGGGCTGCTGCGGAGGCGAGAATTAAACAATGGGGCCCGACTAAGTTTATTGCCCTGGCTTGCGACTGCGGCACTGGTAGGGGAAAGAATTACTGGAAGCGATAAGGGCATTTGGTAAGGCCGTAACTTAGTCTCGGGTCATTTGATGTTGGAATCGGACGATTCGATTGCTTTCGTTGTTCGTCAACCTGTGGTTAACCAAGAGAGGAGATGCCGGGATTTCTGCTTCCGGCAAAATACAATGGGCGATCTGGTAACGACGACTCCGAAAACGATCATAGGCGCCTCAACATGGCCACAGATGGGGTCGTGTCTGTCCGATGAGATCCCCTCGAGCAAACGGGCGCCGCTGAAAGCGGCTTCGCGGCCAATGTTTGCTGTCGATTCGCTTTCGTTCAAGCGCGACCGGACATCGAGCGCTATCTCAGTTGCCATCCATGTTATCGCGGTATCCCTGTTGTTGGCGCTGGCGTTGAAGGCTCATACGGTCGTCACGGAGCAGGAAAGCACGATTGTGATGCCGGTTGAATTCAAGGTGTCCATTCCTCCCCCCATGACCTTGCCGGTGGCAAAGGCGATGGGAGGCGGTGGGGGAGGTGGCGCACATGAAGTGGTGGAGGCCAGCAAGGGACGTCAACCGATGGTCGCGAAGCTCCAGATCACGCCTCCCCAGATCATCAGAATTGATCGGCCGAAGCTGGGGATTGAGCCAACCGAGCTGGTGAAAATGCCGGACGACAATGGTTTGCCGAATCTCGGTGTAGCCCATTCGCAGCAGATAGCGCTGGCCTCGCAGGGAAGAGGCGGTGGCTCCGGATTCGGGCAAGGCATCGGCGGTGGCATTGGGGCGGGCCGCGGCAGCGGAGCTGGCCCCGGCAGCGGCGGCGGCTACGGTGGCGGCCTGATGAGCGTTGGTGGAGGCGTGAGCGCACCGCAGGTCATTCACTCTGTAGAGCCGGAATTCACGGATGACGCTCGCCGGGCGAACTACCAAGGCAGTGTTTCAATCAAGCTCATCGTCGATACGCAAGGTGACCCGCAAGATGTGCGCCTGGCGACTCATCTCGGCATGGGGCTGGAGGAAAAAGCCATCGAGGCAGTGCGGCAATACAAGTTCAGGCCGGCCATGTTCCAGGGCCACCCGGTATCCGTGCAGATATTAATGGACGTAGACTTCCATCTGCATTGATTCCCAGTACAGCAATGAAAAAGAGGGGCCGCCCGCGGTTCTTCTCTTCATTGCCCAAATTCCGATCTGATAGGATGAGCGGCTCCAACGAGGATAGAGCCTGTCCGCCCGTGGGCCACGAGTCGAGTGTGCTTCCGTTCCGCCCGCAGAGCTGCGAGATTCCCTGAATGGGTGCGCCCATTTGAGAATCGGTGACGTGATTGGCTACTGCATCATCGGGTAATCTCTTGCGCGGTTTGCGTGCGTTGTGGCTGCGCCCTTCTGGCATAATAACCCTTCCGCGTCCGCACAATCAGCTTGCCATACTTCGGTACGTTTGCCTCGACGCGAACAATCCGGTAGCCCTCCAGGCTGGCCGGTTTGGAGGATCGATAGCCGATGGTGTACTGATCCCGAATATCATGCGCGACCTCCATTGCAATGCCATCCAAATCCCGCAAGGAATGCGGGAAGTAAGCGATGCCACCAGTCTCCTGAGAGAGCCTTTCAAGGGCGGATTTCGCTCGTTCCGATTCCTCCTTGTCGGCCCCGAAAAGCAATCCGATGGCATAAACCACCGGGCCCCCGAGGTTCTGTACACGACGGATAGCTTGCTCCAACCCGAGGCGCGACGCATTGTCCGCTCCGTCTGTAATGACCAGCAGCACCTGCTTTGGGAGCTTTCCGTGTTTGGCCAACTCGTCCGCCGAAGCGGCCACCGCATCGTATAAAGCTGTAGTCCCCTTGGAATCAAAGCGCGAAAGGCCACGATTCAGTGCGCCTATGTCTGAGGTAAAGCCCTGATCGAGGAACGCCCGATCGGCAAAATTCACGATGAAAGTCCCGTCCTGGGGGTTTGACGCATTCAACAGGTCTAATGCGGCCTCATTGACCGCCGCGCGTTTGTCGCGCATCGAGCCGGAGTCATCGACGAGAATGCCCAGCGACACGGGCTGATCCTGATGCAGAAACGAACTGGTCGTTTGCGCAACTCCTTCTTCCCACACCCGAAAATCACCGCGAGTCAAATCGGTGATCACTCTGCCCTTCGCGTCTACCACTGCGCAGGTCAGCAGAACCTCATCCACGTCCTGGTGCATGGTGTACATGCCATCTTGCCGCTTCTGAACCTCGCCGGGATGCGTTGAGGCCGGAGACGACGTTGTGCTCACAGGCACACTTTCTTCGGCGTCGGGTGAAGGAATCGGATCGCGGTCAACATCCAAGCGTGGTTGGACCTCTGCATGGGTGGGATCGGGAATTTTGGGTTGCGCTTGCGCAGGCGGCGAGGACTGGTCCTGGCACAGTAAGGCCGGTCCGTTGCTGCCAAGGAGGAGCTGGCACGCCACGGCGGTGGACCAAAGGATACGCGATTTGAACAGACATTTTGGGGGCATAAAAAGTGGTCGAACACCGACGATTGAATTCTCCACTACATCAATAGGATGCAGATGCTGGCGAAAGAGAGTGATGCATGGTCCGCCAAACCACAACCTGCCGGCATCTTTCTTCTTAACTGACTCGTCAGCCCATGTTTGCGGCGCGCCGGCTATTGGACAACAGAACTCGCACTTGTTACCGGGGCCTGCATTCCCGCAAGAATTTGGTCCATCGGCAACTCCAACGAAAACAGTGTCGCAGACGCTCCATCCGCATTCACCCACACGCCATTGAATGCGTCACGCAGTTCAGGGTGAAGCGTCAGCAGCGCAGTCATCGCCTCGGTCACCTGCTTCCGCGCAGTTAGCGGATCGAGCAACTGGGCCGCCTGCGCGGTGTCAGGTGTGTAATGGACTTCGAGATCCAGGGCGCCAAATGTATCTGTAGTGTCGATCCTCGTTAGTTGAATAACTGGACAGTGCCAAGTTCTCTGCTGGAATCAGGTGTGCTTGTTGGCCATGCGGAGGTTGGATAGTTCGGTGGCCATCTCGATCCAGCGGTCCACGAGCGTCTTCATGACCTCGTAGTTCTTCAGTTCCCGGCGGACGGTGTTGAGGTCTTCCTTGCGCACGAACTTCGAGCTGCTCTTTCCCTTGCGCGTAAAACTTACCTGATAATAGGGCCCGTGCTTCTCAGGCGGCGTGGCCTTGCAGCGGCATCCGGGGGTGCCGCAGACGTTGTACTGGGTCGAGAGACTGCCTGGACGCAGATCGCCGAGCGCGGCCAGTTGCCCCTTCACCCTCTCGATTTGCCGCAGCAAGAGCTTTTCCCTGGAGATTGTCATTGACTAAAAGCATAACGCCAAGGATACCGATTTGCGAGTCGTGTGACCGATAGCACTAAATTGCTATCGGCTATCGTGCTTACATCGACATTATGCCCCTCTGGATCGCCTGGTTCGATGCCGTGCGCGCTCTGCGTCCGGCCTGCAGAAGATTCCTTACCTTCCTCTGGATGATTCTGGCCCTGGTCGGCCTCTGCTGCCGCCCGGAGCGGGCCGGCGTCACCAGCCTGGTTCGCCTCTTCGGCTTCGGCAACCGAGGCTATCGACGCTTCCTGCACCT